>ENA-ORCW01000004-ORCW01000004.1-marine-metagenome-genome-assembly--contig:-NODE-4-length-659342-cov-12.444627_pt1 | contig 659342 bp, 626 predicted proteins | sample MGYA00237784_ERZ508517 | MGnify/ENA primary metagenome ERZ508517 (study PRJEB26187, sample SAMN06268979) | marine metagenome | isolation source: Tt ae E1 feedstock associated aerobic enrichment on... | reverse complement strand
CGTACCGACGAGCTCCGCGACGGAGCCGAACCCGTGGTGCGTGAGATAGTCCGCGATGCCCGCGTTGATCTTCCTGCAGACCAGCGGGTCGTAGAACAACGCGGTACCGATGCCGACGGCGCTGGCCCCGGCGATGATGAACTCCAGCGCGTCCTCGGCCGTGCAGATGCCGCCCTGGCCGATGATCGGCACGCCGTGGTCTTTCGCCACGTCGTAGACCTGGTGCACCTTCAACAGCGCGATCGGCTTGATCGCCGGGCCGGAAAGTCCGCCCTGGCGGTTGCCGATGATCGGGCGGCGCGTGCGCACGTCGACGGCCATGCCCATCAGCGTGTTGATCACGGCGAAGCCGTCCGTGCCGGCCTCGATGCAGCGCCGCGCGTTCTCTCGGATGTCGGTCTGGTTCGGCGACAGTTTCGTGATGATCGGCTTCGACGTTTTCGCCCGGCATGCTTCCACGACACGTGCGGACATGTCCGGATCGTTGCCGAACTGCACGCCGCCTTCCTTCACGTTCGGACAGGAGATGTTGATCTCGATCGCGTCGATCGGTGAGTCGTCGAAGCGCGCGGTCACGCGCTCGTACTCGAGGATCGTGGAGCCGGACACGTTTGCGAAGAAGCGCGTCTCGGAAAAATCGAGGCCCGGCAGTATCTCGTCGACGACCCGGTCGACGCCCGGGTTCTGCAGGCCGATGGCGTTCAGCATGCCCATCGGCGTCTCGTACACGCGATGCGGCGGGTTACCGAGACGCTCCTCGCCCGTCGTGCCCTTGAGTACGACAGCGCCGACGTCGGCGTTGGAGTAGCCTTCCACGCGCGTGTACTCCTCGCCGAAACCGACGCAGCCGGATAGCAGCACGATCGGCGACGCCATCGACACACCGCAAAGGTCCGTGTGCAGCGTGGGATGCGTCTTGAAGGCGGGGGCGGTCATCGGGCGGCATTCTACACAGATCGGCAGGCGACCGCGCCGGCGCCCGAGCCCGAGCCCGTGCCGGAGCAGCCCGAGCCGAAACCGCAGCCGCCGCGCGAGCAGCCGAAGCCCGAGCCGCGCCGCGACCCGCCCGAGGAACGACCCCGCGAGACCGAGCGACCGCGCAGCGAGAACACCGGGCGCACCGGCAGCGAGGACATCACGGTGCAGATCGAGGGGCTGCAGGCGCGCTACCCCGAGTACTACGAGAACATCATCCGCCAGCTGACCCGCTTCTTCCGCTATTCGGGGCAGGGCCGGCCGTCCGCGGAGGTGTTCTTCTACATCCGACCCGACGGCTCCGTGGCCGACATCCGCATCGTGCGCAGCACCAACAACATGACGTTCAACCTCGAGGCCATGGGCGCCGTCGAGCAGGCCGGCGAGCGCCGCGCCTTCGGCCCGCTGCCCGCCGACTTCCAGGGCGAGCGCCTGCCCGTGCTGTTCTCGTTCGAGCCGCCGAGGTGACGGCGGCAAGGCGGCAACTACGGCAACTACGGCAACGGCGGCAACTACGGCAACGGCAGCAACCGCTGCAAGCGCGGGTCGTGAGGCGGAACAATGGGCGGGGGTTCGGCAGTACGCAGGCGGCGTGATGAGTCCGACCAGGAGATCGATGATCAACGACGTGCGAAACGCAGTCCTCAGGCTCGCCCCTTCCATCGCGACAGACGGCTGGCAGCCCGCCAGGCGCAGCAACGGCAGTTCCCGCAGTTGCTGTGGTTGCCGCAGTTGCCGCAGTTGCCGCAGTTGCCGCAGTTGCCGCAGTTGCCGCAGTTGCCGCAGTTGCCGCAGTTGCCGCGGTTGCCGCAGCTCCCGCAGCTGGCACCTGCTGCCTCTGCTCATCGTTCTGGCTCTGGCCGTCCCGAACCGCGCCAGCGCCCAGGTCGGCGATACGACGCGCATCCCGACGGGGGTCAGGCTGGGGCTGATCTACCAGCCGGGCTCGGCGGCGTCGATCGGCGTGCGGCCGTTCGAGGCGGCAGCCGATGCCGGGCCGGCGGCGTCCGAGGCGGCGTCGATCGCGACGGGCATCTTCCGGCGTGACCTGGACTACAGCGACCGCTTCACGGTGGCCGACCTGCCGGCGTCGGCGCAGATGGGACCGGTGGATTACGCGCCGCTGAACGAACTGAACCTGGTCTACCTGGTGACGGGCGCGGTGGAACGGGGCGACGGCGGCGACTACCTGCTGCGCGTGACGCTGCACGACGTGGTGTACCGCACGGTCAAGGAGAACCGGGTCTTCCGGGTGCCGGCGCCGTCGGACGACGGTTTCCGCATGGCGGTGCACGCGGCGACCGACGCGGTCGTCGAGTGGGCGACGGGGCAGCCGGGCATGGCGGCGACGCGCATCGCGTTCGTGCGGCGCAGCGCCGGGCGCTACGAGCTCATGACCGTCGACTTCGACGGCGAGAACCTGCGCCGCGTGGCCGCGACCGACGAGATCCTGCTCTCGCCGGCGTGGGCGCCCGGCGGCGAGCGCATCGCCTACTCGATCCTGACGGACGAGGCGCGCTACCAGATCCACGAGCGGGACCTGGGCAGCGGGGAGGTGCACGTGGTGGTGGACCGGCCGGGTCTGACCATCACGCCGTCCTACGCGCCGGGCGACGACATGGCCTTCGCGCTGCTGACCGAGGACGGCGGCACCGACCTCTACACCTACGACGCGCGCCGCCGTTGCTGCCTGGAGCGGCTGGAGGGCGGGCGCGGCCGCGAGCTGTCGCCGAGCTTCTCCCCGGACGGCGATCGCTTCGCGTTCAACTCGGACCGGATCGGGCAGCCGCACGTGTACGTGCGGGGCACGCGCAGCGGCGCGCCGGAGCTGCTTTCGCCGTTTGTGTACGGTGAGCCCGGCTACTACACTTCTCCCGACTGGTCGCCGACCGGATCCCTGGTCGCGTTTCACGGCCGGTCGCGCGGTAATTTCCAGATCATGGTCGCGGACGCGGACCGCCCCGGTGCGGTGGTGCAGCAGGTCACCGCGGAGGGCGTCAGCGAGGACCCCAGCTGGGCGCCGGACGGGAGGCACGTGGTGTTCTCCGGCCAGCGTGCGGGCGGACGCGGTCTCTACGTCATCGACACGGTGAGTGGTCGCATCCGGCCGCTGGTGCTGGGCGGCGAGTATCTGGTTCCCGACTGGTCGCCCGCGCTCGTGCGCGCGACCGAGCTGGTCCTCGGCCGCTGAGCGGCGGCCGGGCATTTCACACCCTGTACCCGGAGCGAAACACGATGCACCAGCGTTGGGTGGTCACCGCGCTGCTCGGAGCGGTCATGATGACGGCGTGTGGAGGGCGGGAGGAGCCGCAGACACCGGCGCCCACGATCAACCAGGACAGCATCGATGCCGCGAACCGCGCGCGGGACGCGGCGGAGCGGGAGGCGGCGGAGCGGGACCGGCTGGCACGCGAGGCGGAGGCCCGGCGCCGCGCGGAGGCGGAGGCTCGCCGGATGCGCGAGGTGCTCACGAGCAACGTGCACTTCGATTTCGACCAGTCGGCCCTGACGTCGCAGGCGGAGCAGCGGCTGTCGGAGAAGGCGACGATCCTGCGCAATTACCCGCAGGTGCGGCTGCGCATCGCCGGGCACGCGGACGAGCGCGGCTCGACCGAGTACAACCTGGCGCTGGGCCAGCGGCGCGCGCAGGCGGTGCGGGACTTCTTTGCCGCCTACGGGCTGGACGGCTCGCGCTTCGACCTGGTCAGCTACGGTGAGGAGCGGCCGCTCGCGACCGGCTCCACCGAGTCGGCCTGGGCACAGAACCGGCGTGCGGAGTTCGTGATCACGGCCGGCGACGCTTCGCTGAACCCCTAGGCGATGAAGACGGAAACGTTGTACGCAGGAGGCCGCACGGAGGCGGGGCGCACGCCCCGCCTTCTCGGCGTGCTCGCGCTGGTCGCGCTGACCGCGGGCTGCGCGACCAAGCGGGACCTGCGCGACCTGCGCTCGGAGATCGTGGCCATGCAGCAGCGGCAGGACTCGCTGTTCATGGTGGTGCAGGCGCAGAACGCGCTGCTGGCCGACTCGCTGTCGGCCAATCGCGGCGCGCTGCTGCAGGTGCGGGGCGACCTGGGCCGTCAGCTGCTGCAGATGGAGGAGCAGCTGTTCCAGATCCAGGAGCTGACCGGCCAGAGCCAGCGGCGCCTGTCGGAATTGCGGGAGGAGTGGGAGCGGCGCGCCGCGCAGGCGGCCACCTCCCCCGCCGCGCCCGCCGAGGGTGGCGCGGCGCCCGCCCAGCAGCCGGGTCCGCCGCCGTCGGGCAACACGCCCGAGGAGCTGTACCAGGCGGGCCGGCAGCAGCTGGAGCGCGGCAACGTGAGCACGGCGCGCCAGGCCTTCTCGATGATCCTGTCGTCGAACCCGACGCACCGGCTGGCGCCGGACGCGCAGTTCAGCCTGGCCGAGACGTGGGTGCAGGAGGACCCGACGCGGGCGCTGCGCGAGTTCGAGCGCGTTCAGGAGCTGTTTCCCAACTCGCCGCGCGCGCCGGCCGCGCTGTACCGGGCGGGCGTGATCGCGCGCGAGCGAGGCGACACGGCCAAGGCGCGCGAGTACTTCCAGCGCGTGGTGCGGGGTTACCCCCGTTCGGACGAGTCGGCCGCGGCTTCGGAGGCGCTGTCGCGACTGCGCAGCTGAGGCGTCTTGCGCTGCCCGTATTGCCACGAGACCGAGGACCGCGTCGTCGACACCCGCACGAGCCAGGAGGGTCGTGCGGTGCGTCGACGTCGCGAGTGTCTGGCCTGCGGCCGCCGCTTCACCACGCATGAGGTGGTGGTCGAGCGGCAGATCCGGCTGCTCAAGCGGGACGGCTCGACCGAGCCGTTCGACCGGCAGAAGCTGATCCGCGCGATCGAACTGCCGTCGGCCAAGCGGCCGATCTCCCACACGGACATCGAGCGGGTGGCCGACGAGATCGAGGAGGCGCTCTCGCGCATGGGCTCGGACGAGATCCGCTCGGGTGTGGTCGGGGAACTGGTCATGGAGCGGCTGCGCGCGCTGGACCACGTCGCCTACGTACGCTTCGCCTCGGTCTACCGCGACTTCCAGGATCCGGACGAGTTCGCGGAGGAGGTGCGCGAGCTGGGCGAGCAGGAGCGGCGCGCGGCTGCGCGCCGCGAGCAGGGCGAGCTGCCGCTCGAGCGATGAAGCGCACGCCCCGCATCCCCCAGCGGCTGACCGAGACGGGCGAGATGCCGTTCCTCGACCACCTCGAGGAGCTGCGCTGGCGCGTGCTCTACAGCCTGATCGCCCTGCTGGTGGGCGCGGTGATCGGCTTCGTGATCGTGACGGAGCTGGAGGTGCTGGACCTGCTGATCCGGCCGATCCGGCCGCTGCTGGGGGAGGGGCAGAAGCTGGTCTACCTGAGCCCGGCCGACCCGTTCTTCATCACGCTGAAGCTGGCCGTGCTGGTGGGCGCGCTGCTCGCGGCGCCGATCGTGGTCTACCAGGTGTGGGCGTTCCTGTCGCCCGCGCTCTCGCCCGTCGAGCGACGCAGCATCGTGCCCGCTTTCTACCTCGGGCTCATCCTGTTCGCCGCCGGTGTAGGACTCGCGTACTTCGCGGCGCTGCCCGTCACGCTGAAGTTCTTCGCGGGCTTCCTGACCGAGACGCTCGAGGCCAACTACGTGATCGGGCCGTACCTGGAGCTGGTGGTGCGGATGCTGCTCGCGTTCGGGCTGGTCTTCGAGCTGCCGGTGGTCGTGCTGGTACTGGCGGTGCTGGGCATCGTGGATGCGCGCATGCTGCGCGCGGGACGCCGCTACGCGATCGTGATCATCGCGATCGTGGCGAGTCTGATCACGCCGGGCGACGTGGTGCTGCTGACGGTCTTCCTGATGATTCCGCTGGTGCTGCTCTACGAGCTGAGCATCGGCCTGGCCTCGCTGGTCGAGCGCAGGCGCCGCCGCGCCGCGCTGGACGAGCCGGTCGAGGCGTGATGCGCGCCCGGCGGCACCTCCTCGCGCTCGGCCTGCTCCTGGCCTGCGGCGCGGCCGACCTTGACGCGCAGGTGCGACAGGACACGACGCGCGCGCGCCGGCCCAGCCGCGGCGTGGACGTCGCGCCCGACCAGTCGCCGGAGGAACTGATCCGCGCGCTCCAGGCGCTGCCCGGCTACACCGCGACCACGTACGAAGGCAGCGGCGCGCGCTACGGCGCCGACAGCGCCGTGGTGGTGCTCACGGGGCCGGCCACGCTGGAGCGGATGGGACAGACCATCAGCGCCGATTCGCTGCTGACCTTCGACGAGGCACGCGGCATCGTGTGCGGCTACGGCAGCCCGGTGCTGAGCGGGGAGGGTCAGCCGCTGGAGGCGGAGCAGGTATGCTACGACATCGAGCGTGGCGTGGGCATGGCCATCGGCGCGCGCACACAGTTCACCGAGCAGGCCACCTGGTACGTGCACGGCGAGCGCGTCTTCACCGCGGAGGACGACCGGCTCTACGGCGGGGACGCGGAGTTCACCACCTGCGACCTGGAGATCCCGCACTACCATTTCGCGGCGGAGAACCTGAAGATCGTGAACGACCGGCTGCTGGTCGCGCGGGATGTCACGCTGAACTTCGGTGGCGTGCCCGTCTTCTGGCTGCCCTTCATCGTGCAGAGCCTGCGCGAGGGTCGACGCAGCGGCTTCCTGACGCCCAGCTTCAGCATCACCGACGTGGTGCAGACGGGCAGCGGCCAGCGGCGCCAGATCTCGAACCTGGGCTTCTACTGGGCGATCAGCGACTACATGGGCGCCGAGGCTGCGTTCGGCTGGCGCAGCGACGAGTGGGTCTCCTCGCGCGTCCTGTTCGAGTACCGCTGGCTGCGCCAGTTCCTGCGCGGCAGCGTCAATGCGCAGAACTACTGGCGCAGCGGCGGACGTGAGCTGACGCTGAACACCAACAACAGCTGGCAGCCGGACGAGCGGACGCAGGTGCAGGTGACGGGGACCTACGCGTCGTCCAGCGACTTCGTGCGCGAGCAGAGCTACCGGCCCGACGAGCTGAGCCGTTCGCTCACCTCCAACGCCGGCGTGAACCGCCGCTTCGACTGGGGCTCCGTCAACCTCGGGGCGAACCGGACGCAGCGCATCCTGCAGGACCACGTCACGCTGACCGCGCCCAGCGTGAGCCTGACGCTGCAGCCGATCACGCTGGCCACGGTTCCGTGGGGCGGCGTACGCGAGGAGCTGACCTGGCTCGGCTCCACCAGCTTCAGCTCGACGTACGACGACCGGTCCGACGAACTGCCCGAGACGCGCGCCGACCTGTCCCGCTTCGGCCAGCGCGACACGCGGCTGCACACCGTGGGCGCGCAGAGCGGCATCCGCTTCGGCAAGCTGAGCTGGAACACGAGCATCAACGGGTCGGACAACCTGACCGAGGCGCGATCGCTGTTCGTGCTCGAGACCGACACGACCATCGCGGGCGTGGACACCGTGTTCGTCGATTCCGTGACGGCGCTGCCGGAGACGACCGTACGACAGGCGCAGTGGACCTCGCGGCTGTCGTACCAGCAGAACCTGATCGGCACGACCACGATCTCGCCGAACGTCGGCGTGCGCGGCGAGTTCCTCCAGTCGCCGGCCACGGGCGACGAGTTGCTGACCTCGCCGCTGTCGCTGGACGTGGGCGCGACGCTGAAGATGGACGTGTACGGCTTCTGGCCGGGCGTCGGGCCGTTCGAGCGGTTCCGGCACCGGCTGAGCCCGTCCATCTCCTACAACTACTCGCCGGAGCCGAACCTGGCGCCGGCGGACAGTGTGTTCGGCACCAACGCACGCGAGCAGAACGCGATCCGCATCGGCCTGACGCAGACGTTCGAGGCCAAGCGGCCGGCCGAGGCGCGCGCGGATACGCTGGAGAACCAGGCGGCTGACGCGACGGCGGAGACCCCCGCGGCCGGAGAGCCGCGGCGGCTGGACCGCGAGACGCCGCTGATGCTGCTGTCCATCTCGACCAGCGCGGTCACGTACGATTTCGCGGAGGAGGGGCGCGGCGGCTACGGCTTCACCACGCCGACCCTGACCAATACCTTGCGCTCGGACCTGCTGCGCGACCTTTCGCTCACGGTGGAGCACGACCTGTTCGACGAGGCGCCGCTGGCGGAGGGTCAGACGCAGGGCGACCGCAGCTTCGACCCGCACCTCTCCGGGCTGACCGCCAACTTCGGCTTCGGCGGCGATGCGTGGCTCTTCCGCTGGCTGGGGCTGGGCGGCGACGTGACGGAGTCGCAGGACGACGTGGCCGACCCGGACTCCGTGCAGGTGGACCTGCGCGAGGAGGACACGGACGACGGCATTGTCCCCGGCCGCTCGGGCTCGGGGGCGGGCAGCCGCGTCGGCGCGGGGCGCGTGGGTGGCACGACGGGCACCTGGCGGGCCACCTTCCGCTACTCGCTGCGGCGGCCGCGCACGCAGCTGGTGGCCGGCGGGCAGGACAACCAGCAGCTGGGGGTCACGATCAACTTCCGGCCGACCGCCAACTGGAGCGTGAACTGGAGCACCGACTACTCGATCACGGAGTCGGAGTTCATCAGCAATTCGCTCACGCTGACGCGCGACCTGCACCGCTGGGCTGCGGACTTCAACCTGGCGCGCACGCAGACGGGCAACGTCGTCTTCGAGTTCGAGGCGCGGCTGAGCGACCTGCCGGACCTGCGCATCCCGTACGACCAGCGCAGCCGGCCACAGAACCCATAGCGATCTGCCGGAGGCGGGGCGGGGATGAGTCGAGGCGGCCATCTGGAGCTGGACGGGCGTAACCTCACGCTGGAGGACGTGGAGCGCGTGGCGCAGGGCGCGGCGGTGCGCCTGGCGGACGAGGCCCGGCCCGGCGTGGACGCCGCGCGGGCCGTGGTCGAGCGCGCGGTGGCCGAGCGTCGTGTGGTCTACGGCGTGACCACCGGCTTCGGCGCACTGTCCGAAGTGGTGGTGCCGGTCGAACGGCTGCGCGAACTGCAGGCCAACCTGATCCGCAGCCACGCCGGCGGCGTGGGCCGACCGCTGCCCGAGCCCGAGACACGCGCCCTCACGCTGCTGCGCGCCAACGTGCTGGCGCGCGGCCACTCGGGCGTACGCGCGTCGGTCATCGAACTGCTGTGCGAGCTGCTGAACCGCGGCGTGCACGCCGTCGTGCCCGAGCGCGGCAGCGTGGGCGCGTCGGGCGACCTGGCGCCGCTGTCGCACCTGGCATTGGTGCTGATGGGGGAAGGGGAGGCCATCCTGGAAGGGGAGCGCATGTCGGGCGCCGAGGCGCTGCGTCAGGCGGGCCTCGAGCCGGTCGTGCTCGAGGCCAAGGAGGGGCTGGCGCTGAACAACGGCACCCAGGCGATGGCTGGCGTCGGCGCGCTGGCGCTGCTGCGCGCCGAACGCGCCGTCGAGAGCGCCGACGTCATCGGCGCGATGAGCTTGGACGGATTGCGGGGCACGCCGGACGCCTTCGACGCGCGCGTGCACGAGATCCGCCCGCATCCGGGTCAGGCGGAGAGCGCGGCACGGCTGCGCGCGCTGCTGGAGGGCAGCGAGATCCGCGAATCGCATCGCGACGGCGACCCGCGCGTGCAGGACGCCTACTCGCTGCGCTGCATGCCGCAGGTGCACGGCGCGGCGCGGCAGGCACTGGCCTTCGTGCGGCAGGTGCTGGCCATCGAGATCAACAGCGTGACCGACAACCCGCTCATCTTCCCCGACGGCGACGGACCGGAGGTGGTGAGCGCAGGCAATTTCCACGGCCAGCCCATCGCGCAGGCGCTGGACGTGCTGGCGCTGGCCTGTGCGGACCTCGCCTCGATCAGTGAGCGGCGCCTGGCACGCCTGGTGGACCCGGCGCTGTCCGGGCTGCCCGCGTTCCTCACGCCGGAGCCCGGCGTCAATTCCGGCTACATGATCGCGCAGATCACTGCGGCGGCGCTGGTGACCGAGCTGCGGCTGCGCGCGGCGCCGGCCAGCGCGGACAGCGTGCCGACCGACGCGAACAAGGAGGACCACGTGTCGATGGGCATGGCATCGGCGCTCAAGGCGCGCGACGCGGTGGAGATGCTGGAGACGGTGCTGGCGCTGGAGCTGCTGGCCGCGGCGCAGGCGCTGGAGTTCCACCGCCCGCTGCGCTCCAGCACGCCGATCGAGGCGGTGCACGCACTGCTGCGCCGGAGCGTGCCGCCGCTGGAGCGCGACCGCGAGCCGGGGCCGGACATCCGCGCCGCCGAGCGGCTGGTCCGTGAGGGCACGCTGGTCGAGGCCGCCGCGGGTGGCAGAAGTGCGGCAGACGACGGCGAAGCGGGGAGCGTGCGATGAGCGGTGACACGCTGTTCCTCGGCGCGGGGCAGATCGTCACCTGCGAGAGTGCGACGCCGGAAACGGTGCGCACCGGCGTGGCGCTGGCGGTGCGCGACGGCCGCGTCGCGGCGATCGACGCGCCGGACCGACTGATCGAGCGGTTCCCCCGTGCCGCGCGCGTGCAGTGCGGCGGCGCGACCATCACCCCGGGCTTCGTGGACTCGCACACGCACGGCGTGTTCGGCTGCTGGCGCGCCGGGGAGTACGCGCTGCGCGCGCGCGGCGTGCCGTACATGGAGATCGCCCGGCGCGGCGGCGGCATCGTCGCGTCGGTGGCCGACCTGCGCGCCCGCTCGGAGGAGAGCCTGGTCGCGCTCAGCCGCTCGCGGCTGAAGGACATGCTGCGCCACGGCACGACCACCGCCGAGGTCAAGAGCGGCTACGGCCTGGCCGCGGCCGACGAGCTCAAGATGCTGCGGGCGATCCGCACGCTGGCGGCGGAGGGGCCGCTCGAGCTGGTGCCGACCTTCATGGGCGCGCACGAGTTCCCGCCCGAGTACCGCGACCGGCGCAGCACCTACGTGGATCTGGTCACGCACGAGATGATTCCCGCAGTGGCCGCGGAGAAGCTGGCCCGCTTCTGCGACGTGTTCATGGAGCCGGGCGTGTTCACGGCCGGCGAGACGCGGCGCATCCTGGAGGCGGGGCTGGAGCACGGGCTGATCCCCAAGCTGCACGCGGACGAGCTGGAGCCGTCCGGCGGCGCCGAACTGGCCGTCTCGCTCGGCGCGGCCTCGGCCGACCACCTCGGCCGCGTCAGCGATGCGGGGATCCGCGCGCTGGCTCGCTCCCGCACGGTGGCCACGCTGCTGCCCGCCACGCTGATGTTCCTGGGCCAGCACCAGTACGCGCCCGCGCGCCGGCTGCTGGACGCCGGCGCGACCGTGGCCCTGGCCACCGACTTCAACCCCGGCTCCGCGCCCTCACCCAACATGGCCCTGGTCATGACGCTGGCCTGCTCGCAGATGGGCATGGACCCGCTCGAGGCACTCTGGGCGGCCACGGCCGGAGGCGCGCGTGCGCTGCGGCTGGGCGGCGGGCACGGCACGCTCGCGCCCGGCGCGCCCGCGGACCTGGTGGTCTGGGCGCTGTCGGACTACCGCGAAATCGCCTACCGCTTCGGCGTCAACCACGTGCGGGGCGTATGGAAGGCCGGCAGGCGCGTCGTTTGATCGCTTGTTGCCTCTCCCCGGCCGGCCTATCTTCGTGCCGATGACTCGCCGGATCCTCGAGGCGGTGCCGAACTTCAGCGAAGGGCGGGACCGCGGGGTGATCGGCGACATCGTCGCGGCGCTGGAGCGGCCGGGTACCGAGGTGCTGGACTGGTCGGCCGATCCGGACCACAATCGCTGTGTCGTCACCGTCGTCGGGGAGCCCGCCGCGGTGGAGCAGGCCTCGGTCGACGCCGCACGCGTCGCGCTCGAGCGCATCGATCTCCGAACCCATGAGGGCGTGCACCCGCGCATCGGAGCGCTGGACGTCCTGCCGCTCGTGCCGCTCGTCGGCCTCGAGATGCGGGACGCGGTCGTGAGCGCGCGCAGGGTCGCGCGCCGCATCGCCGGGGAGGTCGGCGTGCCGGTCTTCCTCTACGGGCAGGCCTCCGAGCCGGCGGGACGGCGGCTGGCCGGGTTGCGACGCGGTGGCTTCGAGGCAATGCTCGACGGCTGGCCGGACGGCCGCGCGCCGGACCTGCTGCCGTCGCAGTGGTCGCATCCGGGGGCCCATCCCAGCGCGGGCGCCTCGTGCGTGGGCGCGCGGCCGGTGCTGCTCGCCTGGAACGTCGACGTGGAGGGCATCGATGTCGCATCGGCACGCACCATCGCGGCCACGATCCGGGAGCGCGGCGGCGGGTTCCGCGGACTGCGGGCGCTCGCGCTCGAGCTGCCGCGCCAGAACCGGCTCCAGATCTCGATGAACCTCGAAGACCTCGCGGCCACCGCGCCGGCCGACGTCTTCCGGCGCATCGACGCGCTCGCCCGCGAACGCGGCGGGCGCGCCGTCTCGACCGAAGTGATCGGCATGATCCCCGACGAGCTGCCGCTGAGCGCCGCCGCCGCCGGGCTCGGACTGCGCGACGCCAGCGCATCACGGCTGCTCTCGCGCCGCATCGCCTCGCATCTCGCTGCCGCTGAACCCGACTCGACCGAATGGCATCCGTCAACAAGCTGAAGGACCGGGCCCGCGACTTCGAGCGGAAGGAAGAGTGGCAGAAGGCCATCGACGCCTATCTGCAGGTCATCCGCGCGGGCGAGGAGGGCGACGGCGAGCCGGAGCTGAGCCTCTACAATCGCGTCGGCGACCTGTTCCTGCGTCTGGGCAAGCCGGCCGACGCCGTCGACTACTACCAGAAGGCGGCGGACAAGTACGGGGAGGCGGGCCTCTACAACAACGCGATCGCGCTGTGCAACAAGGCGCTGCGCTACCAGCCCGACCGCCTGGAGCTGTACCTCAAGCTGGGCAAGCTCAGCGCGGAGCAGGGCTTCACCACCGACGCGCGCCGCTGGTACCTCGAGTACGCCGAGCGGCTCATGAAGTCCGGCCGCACCGACCTGGCCTTCGAGGCGCTCGAGGAGTTCGCCGCGCTGTCCGACGACGCGGAGGTGCGCGAGATGCTCGCCGAGCACCTGCGTTCGCACGGCGAGAGCGATCGGGCCGTGACGCAGATGCGCATGGCGTACGGGCTGCGCCTCAGGGCCGGCGAGAGCAGGGACGCGGAACGGCTGCGCGAGCGGGTGCTGGAACTGGCGCCGGACCTCGACCCCGACGAGATCGCGCTCGAGCCGAGCGACGGCGCGGCGGCCGAGGAGGAGGAGCCGGAGGCCGAACCGCTGCCCGGCCTGTACGAGGCGCCGGACGAGATCGGCGTGGACGAGGGCTACGGCTTCGGCGAGTCGACGGCCGGCGCGGACGCGACCGCGGCGGAGGCGGAGCCGGTCGAGGACCTGGGCCTCATGCCGACCGACCTCGCCACCGATCTCGAGCCGGAAGTGCCGGTCGATCAGGCGCTCGAGGAGCAGGTCATCGACCAGCCCGACGAGGAGGAGATCGTCGAGCCGCTGCCCACCCTCGACGACGCCGAATACTCGCAGCTGGAGGTCGAGCCGGCGCCGCTGCCCGGGCTGGAAGGCTTCGACGACACGGCGGTCGAGGAACAGGCCCGGGAAGTGGAGGAGATCGAGCCGCTGCCGGGCTTCGAACCCGCGACCGAGGTGGAGGAGGAAGAGGCGGAGCCGCTGCCGATGCTCGAGTCCGGCTTCGGCGACGAGGGCGCGGGTTACGAGCCCGAGGAGCCGACCATCGAGCTCCCGGGCTTCGAGCCGGCCGCGGAGGAGCCCGAGACCGAGGTGCCGGAGGAGTTCCAGGCCTTCCAGCCGGCGGAGGAGGAGCCCGAGCCTACGACGGGTGGCGCCTGGGCGGAAACCGAGCTGGAGGCGGAGGAGGCCCGGGAGGCGGACGCGACGGCGGCCCCGGCCGCCGAGCCGATGCCGATGGCAGAACCGCCAGAGGAAGCCGCGCCCCCGGTAGCGCCCGAGTGGGCCGACAGCTCGATGGACGAGCCGGCGCTGGAGGTGCCGGAGGCGCAGGAAGAGCCGGTGGCTCCCGAGGCGGCGGAGGTCCAGCCGGACGCGGAGCCAGAGCGGGTGACTGCGGAAGCGGAAGCCGAGCCCGAGCCGGCGGCCCCGGAAGCGGCGGAGGCGGCGGAGGCAGCGGAGGAGGCGGAGGAGGCGGAGGCGGAGGCGGAGGCGGAGGCGAGCGAAGCCGTGGCGGAAGAGCCGCAGGGGGGGCCGGGGGGCGCGGGCTTCGCCGATGCGGTCGAGGAAGCACTCGCCGGCGAGGTCTTCACGGCCGCCGGCTACGAGGAGGCGGAAGAGGAGGAGCCCGACCTGGAGCCGGCCGCTCCGGGCGCCGCGGCCGCGAGCCGCGACGTGGATGCGCGGATCGAGGCGGGCGTGGCGCGCTACCATGCGGGTGAGCGCGAGGCGGCGGTGCAGCAGCTGGAGACGCTCCATTCGGAACTGGCCGACGCGGGCGCGCTGCACGAGGCGCTGCGAACCGCCGAGGTGGTGGTCGGCCTGGACCCGGAGTCGCTGCGCGCACATCAGCACCGCGTCGAGTACGCGTTCCGGCTGGAGGACCGGGAGCGGCTGGTGGACGCCTACCTGGATTTCGCGGCCTCCCTCGGGCGTGCCGGTCAGATGTCCAAGGCGGGCTCCGTCTATCAGCGGGTGCTCGAAATCCAGCCGGACAACGCCATCGCGCGGGCGGCCGTGGCCGGGCCCGCGCCGGTCGAACCCGCGCGGGCGCCCGAGCCGGCGCCGGCCGACGACTTCGTCGACCTCGGCGACCTGCTCATGGAGGACGAGCCGGAGGAGACCACGCGCTTCGTGGTCGCGGAGACCCACGAGTCCGGCGACGAGCAGAAGGACTTTGCCGAGATGCTGAGTCAGTTCCGCGCCAAGGTCGCCGAGCACGTTTCCGAGGAGGACTCCGACGCCCACTACGACCTCGGCCTGGCCTTCAAGGAGATGGGTCTGGTGGACGAGGCGATCAGCGAGTTCCAGATCGCGCTGCGCGGCGGCAACGAGCGGCTCAAGGTCTACGAGGAGCTGGGCACCTGCTTCATGCTCAAGGACCAGTACAACATCGCCGCGCAGCTGCTGTCGCGTGCCGCGCAGATGCCCGCGCGCGACGACGCGGAGCTGCTGGGCGTCTACTACCAGCTCGGCCGCTGCTACGAGCAGCTGGGCCAGAAGGACGCCGCGCGTGACGCGTACGAGCGCGTGCTGGGCCTGGACATCGACTTCCGCGACGTAAACGACCGTCTGCGCGCGCTTTGACAAGCATCGCGGCCGCGTCTAGCTTGCCGCCGTCGACCCACCGGCGTACGGCGCACCACGAGGCGATGCTGCGAACCGCAGTCCCGAAGCTGTCCCGGATCCAGGAGCCCGTACGCGGCCGCCTCGACGGCGTGCTCGACGAGCTGCGGCGGATCGTGCTCAGCGATTACCGGCCCATCGAGGAAGTCAACGACTACCTCCTGCTCGCGCGGGGCAAGCTGTTCCGCCCGACGCTGCTGCTGCTGTGCAACGAGGTGGGCGGTCGGCCGGACGATCGCGCCAAGACGCTCGCGGCGCTGGTCGAGCTGGTGCACCTGGCCACGCTGGTGCACGACGACTCCGTGGATCACTCGGTGCTGCGGCGCGGCATGCCGACGGTCAACGCGCTCTGGAACCACCAGACCGCCGTGATCATGGGCGATTACCTCTACAGCCGCTCGATCAGCGAGCTCACGCGCTTCGGCCGGGTGGAGCTGATCGAGGTGCTGGCGCGCGCGGCCAACGAGATGAGCGTGGGCGAGCTGCGGCAGCTGGCGTCCTTCGATGCGCTGGAGTTCTCCGAGGACGACTACTTCCGGCTGGTGCGCAGCAAGACCGCGTCGCTGATGTCGGCCGCCTGCGAGATGGGCGCGATGCTGGGCGACGAGGAGCAGCGCGAGGCGCTGGGCGCCTTCGGGCACGATCTGGGCATCGCGTTCCAGATCGCGGACGACCTGCTGGACTACGAATCGGACGAGGCGGTCACCGGCAAGCCCACGGGCCACGACCTGCGCGAGCACAAGGTCACGCTGCCGCTGATCGCCGCGCTCGGCCGGCTGACGGATGCGGAGCGGTCGCGCGTGCGCCGTTTCTTCGCCGACCCGGAGCCGGTGGACGAGGAGATCGACGCCATCGTGGAGATGGTGCGCGAGCGCGGCGGCCTGGAGTATGCCCGTGCCCGCGGCGAGGAGTACGCGGAACGCGCCGCCTCGCGACTGGTCGGGCTGCCGGAAGGCCCCGCGACCGACGCGCTGGGCGAGGCGGTGGCGTACGTGATCGGACGCAAGCGCTGAGCGCGACGAGCCGCGTGGCGCCGGAACCCATCGACACAGCCCAGGTATGATGATCGGCCCGAGAAGACGCAACACGGCGCGACTCTTCGTCGCGCTCCTTGGCGGCCTGTTCGTCGGCGCACTGCTCACGGTGCTCGTCACGAACTTCCTGCCCGAGAGCCCGTCCCGCTCCGTGCTGACCACCGCGGTCTCCGCGTCCATCGGACCGCTGGGTCTGGACCTGGTCGCGATCGGCCTGGTGCTCGGGCCGCTGACGATCAACATCAACGCACTCACCATCATCGGCGTGCTGCTGGTGGCCCTGGTGATGCGCTCCTGGCTCTAGCCGGGGAAGGAGTAGGACCATGCCGTTCGGAATGGGTGTCGGCGAGCTGATCATCGTGCTCGGGATCCTGCTGCTCGTGTTCGGCGCCAAGCGCCTGCCCGAGCTGGGCGGTGCGCTGGGCAAGGGCATCCGCGAGTTCAAGTCGTCCGTGCGCGACATCGAGGGCGAGCTGAAGAACCCGCCCGCCGATCAGCGCCGCGAGATGCACCGGCCGACCGATACGCGTCCGGCCGTCCAGCCGCCGGCCGCGCCGGCCAGCAGCGAGCCGCGCGCGGAAGAGCGCCGGCCCGCCGAGCCGACCGACCGCACCAGCTGAGCGAGCGGCCCGGGCCGTCGTACCAGCGGAGAGGCCGGCTGACGCTTCAGGTCTCCGCCGTCGGTGGGAAGGGTGGTGTCGACGTCCGGATCCAGCGCAGAGAGAGCTACGTGAGAAGGGGCAGCGCACGCTGAGTGCGCTGCCCCTTTTCTTCTGCTGGAGCGCGTGGGGCCGCCATCCACACGCGACCGTACCCGCTCGGAGGCCGACGGCCGACACCGTTCAGGCGGCCCGGCCCGGCAGGGGGCGCCGAACGCCCCACAGCCCTGTTCGGAAGCGGGTGCCGGCGGCCGCGCGAGCTGCGCGTCGGCCGCCGGGGCGCCGGCTGAGAAGAGCGGCTAGAAGAGCCCCGGCTGCGGCTGTGCCGCCGCCGTCCGCGCCGCCGCGGCCGCCTCGCGCCGCAGGTCCTGCACGTCGGCGGACTCGCGCAGCTCGCGCAGGTACTGGCGGATGCGGATCTCCTCGAGGTTGCTGGTCAACGCCGCGCGCAGCTGCTCCTTGTTCTGCTCGAACTCCTCGCGGCTGGCTTCCGTCTTCTCGACCAGCTGGAGCACGAACAGCCGCTCGTTGGCCTCGGTCAGGTTGCTGTACCGGTCGGGCTGCAGGCCGAACGCCGCGCCGATCACGGCATTGGTGCGGCCGATGCCCGGCACGAAATCGACGCGGGTGAACGGCCCGGCGTTGCGCACCTCCAGCCCCTGCTGCTCCGCGATCGCCTGCATGTCCATGCCCTGGCGCAGGCGGTCGACGATGTCCCGGCCGATCTCGCGCGCCCGCTCCAGCTTCTTCTGCGTGCGGACGCGGGCGCGAATCGCCTCGGTGGCGTCGGCGAGCGGCACGATCCGCTCCGGCTGCCGCTCGACCAGCTCCAGGATGTAGAAGTTCTGGCCGGCCTCGAACAACGGGCTGGGCATGCCCGGCTCCGCCTCGAGGAACGCCCAGGACGCGCCCTCGCTGGCGTCGCTGACACCGGGCAGGAACGGCCGCTCCTCGGCGATGGACGCCTCGCGGACCTGCAGGCCCAGCTCGGACGCGGCCTGCTCCAGCGACTGCGACTCCGCGACGTCCTCCAGTGTGTCCGCGCGGGACAGCAGCCGATCCTCGTTGTCGCGGGTCAGCTCGATCGGGACCAGGATGTGGCTGGCCGTAACCGTGCTGTCGGTCCGCTCGCTGACGCGGATCAGGTGGTAGCCGAAGGGCGAGAGCACGGGCTCCGTGACCTGGCCGACCGTCGCGGCGAACGCCGCCTGCTCGAACGCCGACACCGTCTGGCCGCGCGTGATCGTGCCGAGCGAGCCGCCCTGCGCGGCCGACGCCGCGTCCGACGACTCGGTGCTGGCCACCTCGCCGAAGTCGGCGCCGCCCGTGGTGACCTCCTCGCGCAGTTCGCGCGCCCGCTGCAGCGCGGCCGCGGTGTCCTGCGGGCCCGGTCGCATGTCCAGCGTGACGTAGCGCACCTGCGCGCTGGCCGGCTGGCGGAAGTCCTCCTGGTGCGACTCGTAGTACGCCTGGATCTCCTGCTCGCTCACGGAAATCGCCGCATCCGGCACCAGCCGTTCCGGCTCCAGCATCAGGTAGCGGACGGTGGCCGTCTCGTTGCGGTCGCGGTAGATGCGCCACAGCTCGCTGTCCGGCACGTAGACGCCGGCCGCGACGCGCTGCAGCAGGCGGTTGCGCGGGATCAGCTCGCGGTAGTACGCCTCCAGCTGCTGCAGCAGCTGCGGGTCCGCCGACTGCGCCAGGAACTGGCGGTACTTCTCGATGTCGAACTGGCCGTTGGTCTGGAACGCGGGCGCCTCCTGGAACGTGGGTGGCGGCGCGTTCAGCGCGGCGGAGCGGATCTCCTCGTCCGTGACCGCGATGCCCAGCCGGTCCAGCTCACGCTGCACCAGTCGGTCCTGCACCAGCTGGTCCCAGGCGGCGTCCTCGATCTCGCGGATCTGCGTCGACGTCAGCGGCTCGGTCTGCGCCTGCTGCTGCTGGTCGTACAGGTTGCGGTAGACGCGGTTGTACTCCTCGGACGTCACCGGCTCGCCGTCGATCGTGCCGATCTCGCCGCCCTGCAGCTCCGCACCGCTGCGGCCGCTCAGGTCCATCCCCCATTCGAAGACCATCAGGCCCACGAACGCTAGTGCCGTGATCAGCATGATCCACTTCGTATTCTCCCGCATCTGGCGCATTACCATAGGCCAGCCATACCTCCACGAATCAGCGACGGCCGCGCTCGCCGCATCTGCGGCAGGGGTCGCGCGGCACCGGAAACCAAGGGCAGTCTTCCGCTCGGGAAGCCGCAAAGCTAGCGGCGCGGCGAGGTCCTTTCAAGCCGCGCGGTTCGTTGACACGCCGCGCGTGCGCGGCCTATCTTGCCCCCCTCACCCGAGCCCTTCCGAAGCGGCAAATCCATTTGGAGCAACGTGATGGCTTCGCAGCGTGACGAGATTGCCAAGCTCGAGGCGATGCACGCGGACAACCCGACCGGTCGGGTCTTCGCGCACCTCGCCGAGGCCTATCGCAAGAGCGGGCAGCTCGATCGGGCACGCGAAGTCCTCGAGGCCGGCCTCGCGCTGCACCCCAATTACGCCAGCGCGCACGTCGTCCACGGCCGCGTCCTGCTCGACCAGGAAGACCCGCACGCCGCCGACCGCGCGTTCGGCCGCGTGCTGGAACTGGACCCGCACAACCTGGTGGCGCTGCGCGCGCGCGGCGACATCGCGCGGGACGCCGGACGTACCGCACCGGCGCTCGACTACTACCGACAGCTGACCTCGCTGGACCCGGGGGACACGGGCACCCGCGAGGCGATCGAGCGGCTCGAGAGCGCGCCGGCGGCCGGGCCGTCGGAGCCCGAGCCGTCGGACGCGTCGGTCGAAGCCGCCACGGATCCCGAAAACGGGCCGCCGCCGCAGCAGACACCGGCCGACGCCGCGGAGCCGATGCGCGAGCAGGCCGCGGAGCCGTTTGCCGACGCCTTCGGCGCTCGCGAGGACGATCGCTTCGCCCCGCCCGACCCGTCGCGCGACGAGGTGGGCCTGGCGGCCGGGGCCAGTGCTGCGGGCGAGTCGTTCGATTCCGGGCCGGCATCGGCCGGGGACGCGGCACCCGAGACGGGGGCGCCCGCCGATGAGATGGACCTGGGGCTCGCGGACGCGCTCGAGCCGACCGACCTGGCCGCCGGCTTCGGCTCGTCGCAGGGCTTCCGGCCCGGCGACCGCACGGATGCCCCGGCCGGGCGGCAGGACGTGCCCCGGCGGGATGCGGACGGGCCACACGACGTGACGTCCCGGGATGCGGACCGGACCCGCGACATGGCGCCGCCGGAAGCGGGCGCTCCGGACGAGGTGGCCGCGGCGCAGCAGGGCACGGGGGAGCCGGAAGAGCTGCCGGAACTGGAGCTGCCGCCGGGGGCGCAGCCCGGGGATGTGTACGAGCCGGCGGAAGCGCTCGACATCGGTGACTTCGCGCCCAGCGCGCCGGAGGCGGTGGAGCCGTCGTCCGAGTTCGATTGGCCGACGGCGGAGTCGGCGCCGACAGCGGAATCGGCGCCGGAAACTCCGCCGGAGCCCGCGCTACCCCCCTTCGACATGGGCGCAGACGCGGAGCGCGGGCGCGAGGAGGCGCCGCCGCAGCGGACGGACACGCCGGCGATCGACCTGACCACCTTCGCTTCCGACGACCTCGACGGGGAGCCGGCCGCGCTCCCGGACGTCGGGCCGGAGCTGATCACCGAGACGATCGCCGATCTGTACGCGCGGCAGGGCCTGCACGAGCACGCGGTGCAGATCTACGCCAAGCTGCTCGAGCGGCGTCCGGGCGACGCGTCGTTGCAGGCTCGGCTGGAGGCGAGCGAACGGGCGATGCGCGACGCCGACGAGCCGACGGCAGACGCCGCGGCCGGCGAGCCTCCTTCGGAGCCGGCGCTGCCCGCCGAACCGGAGTGGGTGCGGATGGCCGCGCCCGACGCCGCGGCGGCGCCCGATGCCGCTCCCGCAGTGCCGGAGTCGGACGCGGCCGAAGCGGAGCCGCAAGCCGCTGAGGCCGCCGTCGAGCCGGTGCTGCCTGTCGAGCCGGAGCCGGTCTTCGAGCCGGAGCCGGTCTTCGAGCCGCAGCAGGTCATCGAGGCGGAGCAGGTCATCGAGCCGGAGCAGGCTGTCGAGCCGGAGCAGGTCGTCGAGCCGGAGCCGGCTGCCGAGCCGGAGCCGGCGGCGCCGGAGCAGCCCGCCGCACCGGTCGCGGAGCCGGACTGGCTGACGGAGTTCACCGCCGCCGGATCGGACGCGGCTGCGGACCTTTCCTCCGACGAGCCTTGGGCGGAGTCGCCGCCGCCGGAGCCGGAGCCGGATGCGCAGCCGACGGCCGCCGGGGCCACGCCCGACTGGTGGCTCGAGCCGGAGCAGGAGGAGCCGCTGCCCGACTGGCTGGCGGAGCCGACCGGGACGGCCGGCCAGCCCGACCGGGGCAGTGACGAGGTCGAGCCGCCCACGTCCCCGGAGGAGCCAGCCGGGCCGGAGCCCTCCGCACCGGAGCTCGAGCCGCAGGCCGACGCGGCGATGTGGGGGCTGCTCGATCACGAGCCGGACCCGTGGAGCGAGGCGGCGGCGGCACCGGTCGAATCCGCACCGGCCGCCGAGCCGCAGGGCGTGCAGGCGGACGATCCGCAGGACGTCGCGCCGTTCATGAGCGCCGACGAGCTCGGGCTGGAGCCGGTCGGTGGCGGCGACATCGCGGCGCCCGAGCCCTACGACCCGCCGGCGGCGGAAGCTGAAGCCGCGGCGGCGGAGGCGGGCTCGGGTGACGCGGCGGGCCCGGAGACGGTGCAGCGCGAAACCGACGTCGAGCAGGTCGAAGCGGCCTGGACCGGCGGGCAGGGCGCCGCCGACTCCACGACCTCGCCCTTCGCCTGGTCCGGCCAGGACGACCTCGCCGATCGAGCGGAAGAGGACTCGCCGGCCGAGCCGACCATCGGCGACTACTTCAGTTCGCTGCTCTCCGCGCCCGACGAGGAGCCGACTCCGGTCGAGGCGTCCGCGGGCGAGATCGAGGAGCCGCAGGCAGGGACCGACGACGGCATCGACGACATCGACGCCCTGTTCGCCGGCGCGCCGGAGCCGGAGCCCGAGCCCGAGGTCGAGCCACGGCCGGAGCCCGCGCTGCAGCCGGAGCAGGCGCCCGCCGCGCAGACGGGCGGGATGGACGAGATCGACGCGCTGTTCGCCGGCGTCGACGACGCGGCGACCGGCAGCGAACCGGATGCCGCGGCCGCGCCGTCGCAGCGAACCGCCGACGCCGCCCCGGCAGCGCGCGCTCCGGAGCGTGCGCCGTCGGAGGAGCCGATGCCGATGCCCGAGTGGGGCATCGTGGAGCCGTCGGCGCCGGAGCGTCCCGCGTCGCCCGCGCCCGCCGAGCCGGCCGCCGCATCGGAAGCGCCGCGCGCGGAGCCCGGGCCCGGGCCCGAGCCGCAGCCGGAGCCGGTCTCGGAGCGCGTCTCGGAGCCTGAGCCGGAGAGGGATACCGAGGCCGTGCCTGACCAGGGCGCTGGCGGTGGCTTCGAGTGGGACCCGTTCCAGGAGCTGGCGGAGCCGGCCGCACCGGCCGCCAGCGGCGCTTCCGGTCAGACCGCCGGCGCGGGACAGCAGCCCGCAGGCGAGGCGGACAGGCCGGCCCCCGCCGACCGTGAGGCGGAGGACGAAGAGGACATCGAGATGTTCCGGGCGTGGCTGCAGAGTCTGAAGCGTTGACGATCGGGGTCCTGCACGGCCCCAATCTCAACCTGCTGGGCCGCCGCCAGCCGGAGCTGTACGGCACGCGCACGCTGGCCGGCATCGACGAGGCGCTGCGCGCGCTGGCCGGTGAACTGGGCGTGGATCTCGAGATCCTGCAGTCCAACCATGAGGGCGCGCTGGTCGACGCCGTGCAGGACATGGCCGCGCGGGTGGGCGGCTTCGTGGTCAACGCCGCCGGCTACACCCATACCAGCGTGGCACTGCTGGATGCACTGCTGGCGGTGGACCTCCCGTACGTCGAAGTACACCTGACGAACATCCAGGGGCGCGAGCGATTTCGCCGCCGCTCCTTGCTTTCGGCCGACGCGCTGGGCACCGTAAGCGGGTTCGGGGCCACGAGCTACGAGCTGGGCCTGCGCGCGCTGGTCTCCCACTTGCGACGAGGCGGTTGATGGAACCGACATCTTCCAGGCGCAAACCGCGCAAGAACAAGACGGCGAACATGCTCGACCTCGAGTTCCTGCGTGGGTTGATTGAAGCGATCGACGACAGCGGCATCGACTCGCTGGAGATCACCCGGGCGGGCACGCGCATCCGCGTCTCCAAGACGCCGCCGCCGGCGCCCGCTTCGGGCAATCCGGTGGCGACGCACGTGGTGCCGGTCCCGTCGAACCATGCGGCGCCGGCGCCTGCCGCCGCGCCTGCTGCCGCTCCCGCGGCGTCGGGTGGCGATGCGGCCGGCGCGGCCGAATCCGCGAAGGCGGAGCCGAAGTCCAACCTGACGGACGTCACGTCCCCGATGGTGGGCACGTTCTATCGCGCGCCCTCCCCGGAGGCGCCGCCGTACGTGGAGGTCGGCACGCGCGTCAGCAAGGGGCAGACGCTGTGCATCCTCGAGGCGATGAAGCTCATGAACGAGCTGGAGTCCGAGGTGGACGGCGTGGTGCGCGAGATCCTGATCGAGAACTCGGAGCCGGTCGAGTACGGTCAGGTGCTGTTCCGCATCGAGCCGGCCTGATCGCATCGTGTTCCAGAAGATCCTGATCGCCAACCGGGGCGAGATCGCGCTGCGCGTCATCCGCGCCTGCCGGGAGATGGGCATCGGCACGGTGGCCGTCTACAGCGAGGCCGACCGCGAGTCGCTGCACGTGCGCTTCGCGGACGAGGACGTCTGCATCGGTCCGGCGCCCGCGCGCGAGAGCTACCTGAACATCCCGCGCATCATCGCCGCGGCCGAGGTGACGGGCGCCGAGGCGATCCATCCGGGCTACGGCTTCCTGGCGGAGAACGCGGAGTTCGCCGAGATCTGCGAGCGCAGCGACCTGGCCTTCATCGGCCCGACGCCGGACCAGATCCGTCGCATGGGCGACAAGGCGGTGGCGCGCCGCACCATGGCCGACGCGGGCGTGCCGACCGTGCCGGGCAGTCCGGGTGCGGTGGCGACGCCGGAGGAAGCGCTGGAGACCGCCAAGGGCATCGGCTTCCCGGTGCTGATCAAGGCGGCGGCGGGCGGCGGCGGCAAGGGTATGCGTGTGGCGCGCGACGAGTCGGTCTTCGAGCGGGAGCTGCGCATGGCGCAGAACGAGGCCAAGGCCGCGTTCAACGACGATTCCGTCTACCTGGAGAAGTTCCTGGAGCGGCCGCGCCACATCGAGATCCAGGTGCTGGGCGACACGCACGGGCGCGTGGTGCACCTGGGCGAGCGCGAGTGCTCGATCCAGCGGCGGCACCAGAAGCTGATCGAGGAGTCGCCGTCCGTCGCGCTGTCGCAGGAGCTGCGCGACAGGATGGGCGAGGCGGCGGTGAAGGGCGCGGCGGGCATCGACTACCGGGGCGCCGGCACCATCGAGTTCCTGCTCGACCAGGACGGCAGCTTCTACTTCATGGAGATGAACACGCGCATCCAGGTAGAGCACCCCGTCACGGAGGAGGTGACGGGCGTGGACCTGATCAAGGAACAGATCCGCATCGCGGCCGGCGAGCCGATGAACGTGCCCGAGGGCGGCGCCCGGCTCAGCGGTCACGCGATCGAGTTCCGCATCAACGCCGAGGACCCGGCGCGCAACTTCGCGCCCAGCCCCGGCACGATCACCAGCTTCCACGCGCCCGGCGGCCGTGGCGTGCGCGTGGACTCGCACGCCTACGCGGGCTACCGCGTGCCGCCGCACTACGACTCGCTGATCGGCAAGCTGATCGTTACGGCACCGTCGCGGGCCGAGGCGCTGGCGCGTTCGCGCCTGGCCCTCGAATCGTTCATCGTCGAGGGCGTGCATACCACGATCCCGTTCCTGCTCGAGCTGATCCAGTTGCCGAAGTTCGTGTCGGGCGACATCGACACGAAGTTCCTCGATCGCTGGATGGCGGAGCGCGCGGCAGCCTAGTGCATATCGAGGTCTTCTTCACGCCCGCGGAACTCGCGGGCGCCCCCATCGCCGATCACGCGGCCGTGGTGGTGGACGTGCTGCGCGCGACCAGCACCATCACGCAGGCCATCGCCAACGGCGCGCGCACGATCTACCCGGTCGGCAGCATGGAGGAGGCGGTGCGGCTGGCGCAGAACCTGGATCGCGAGACGCTGCTGCTGTGCGGGGAACGCAAGGCGCTCAAGATCGAGGGCTTCGACCTGGGCAACTCGCCGCTGGAGTTCACGCGCGAGACGGTCGAGGACCGCGTGCTGGTCATGGCGACGACCAACGGCACACCGGCGCTGGTCGCGGCCTCGGCCGCGCGCAGCACCTGCGCGCTGTCCATGCTGAACCTGGGCGCTGTCGCGGAGTCGCTGGAGGGGGCGGAGGCCGTGGCCATCGTGTGCGCCGGCCGCGAGAATCGCTTCGCGCTGGAGGACGCCGTCTGCGCCGGCATGCTGGTCGAGCGGCTGACGGCCGCGGCCAGCGTGGCGCCCGAGGACCTGAACGACGGCGCCGCCGCGGCACTGGCGCTGGCGCAGCGTTTCGGCGACGATCCGGAGGCGATGTTCGCCCGCACGGCCGCGGGCCGGCAGCTGATCTCGATCGGCCAGGAGCAGGACCTGGCGCACTGCGCCCGCATCGACCTGGTCGATGTGGTGCCGCGACTCGAGGAGCGGCGCATCACCGCCTGACGGCCGCCGCTTCACCCATTCATGACCGAAGGGCCCATGCAGTCCACCGACCGGCGCCGTGACCTGATCGGTCTCGCGCTGATCTCGCTCGCGATCTTCCTCGTGCTGAGCCTGGTGCCGACGCGCCTGCTCGGCCGCGGCGGCGCCGAGTGGTTCCCGGGCGGCAACCTGATGGGACCGCTCGGCCGCGTGGTCGCGGGCGGACTGGGCAGCCTGTTCGGCGTCGGCGTGCCGCTGCTGATCGCGGCCGCCGCCGTGGGCGGCGCGGCGATGTTCGGCTGGGTCGGCGCCGCGCGCGGACGGCGGCTGGTCACGCTGCTGCTCGGCTCGGCGGTACTCGTGCCGACCATCGCCGCGACGGTCAGCGCGCGCGGCTGGATCGCGGGGGCGGGGGAGGCGCCCGTGGCCGCGGGCTGGCTGGGCGCCACGCTCGGCCTGCCGCTCGCCGCGCTGCTCGGCTGGTTCGGCGGCACGCTGCTGCTGCTCGTCCTGCTGGTCGGCCTGTCCATCGCCACCGTCGGCTGGAACCCCGCGCGCGCGGGCGCCGACGCCGGGCTCGGGGTGCTGCGCCGGCTGCGCCGCCGCCGCGAGGTCGAGGCGCCGGCGGAGGAGGGGTCACCGTGGGCCGAGCCGGAGCCGGACGCGCGGCTCGAGCCGGAGCATGCGGAGCTGGTGCCGGCCGTCGCGGGCGTCGAGGCCAAGCCGTCGAAGCGGCGCGGCCGCGGACGCGCCGAGCCGGAGCGCGCGCCGCAGCTCGAGGACACCGGTCGCCCCGAGTCGACCGACCGCGCCCCGGTCACGCTGCTCAGCGAGGGGCCCAAGAAGGACCGCGAACTGAGCGAGCGCGAGCTGGACCGGTTGGGCGAGGTGCTGATCGACACGCTGAAGACGTTCAAGGTCGAGGGCACCATCGGCGGCCGCACGACCGGGCCGGTGGTCACGCAGTTCGAGGTGGTGCCGGCGCCGGGCGTGAAGGTGAACCGCATCGCCGCGCTGGACGCGGACCTGGCGCTGGCGCTGAAGGCGCCGAGCGTACGCATCGTCGCGCCCATCCCGGGCAAGGGTGCCGTCGGTGTGGAGGTGCCGAACCCGGAGCCCGAGGTGGTGTCGCTGCGCGAGATCATCGCGGCGCCCGTCTTCCAGCAGGCGCGCGGCCAGCTGCCGCTGGCGCTGGGCAAGGACCTGAACGGCCGCCCCTACGTCACGGACCTGGCCCGCGCGCCGCACCTGCTGATCGCGGGCGCCACCGGCTCGGGCAAGTCGGTGTGCATCAACACCATCATCACCAGCCTGATCTACCGGCACCCGCCGCAGGAGCTGCGGCTGCTGATGGTGGACCCGAAGATGGTCGAGCTCAGCATGTACGGCGACCTGCCGCACCTGCGGCATCCGGTGGTCACGGATCCCGCCGACGCGGCGATGGTGCTGAAGTGGGCGGTGCTGGAGATGGAACGACGCTACGAGCTGCTGTCCAACAACGGCACGCGCTCGATCACCGAGTTCAACAAGCGGCTCGCGGCGGGCCGGGAGCTGCGCTCGATCGAGCCGCACGGGCCGGAGGGCGATCCGGACCGCTGGAAGTACCAGGGCGGGCCGCTGCCATTCATCGTGGTGATCATCGACGAGCTGGCCGACCTGATGATGGCGGTGCAGGCGGAGATCGAGAAGCCGCTGGCGCAGCTGGCGCAGAAGGCGCGCGCGATCGGCATCCATCTGATCGTGGCGACGCAACGGCCCAGCGTGAACGTGATCACCGGCCTGATCAAGGCCAACTTCCCCAGCCGCATCGCGTTCCGCGTCAGCTCCAAGGTGGACAGCCGCACCATCCTGGATCAGAACGGCGCGGACGCGCTGCTCGGCAACGGTGACATGCTGTTCATGCCGCCCGGCACGTCGGACCCCGTGCGCATCCAGGGCGCGTACCTGAGCACGGAGGACACCGAGCGGCTCATGGACTGGTACCGCGAGCGCGCCGGCGGCGCCGTCGCCGGCGAGGACGACGAGATCGACATCCTCGAGGTGGTCCGCTCGGCCGAGGAGGCCGAGATGGGCGAGCGCGCGGACGAGGTGCTGGAGGACCGCGACGCGCTGTTCCGGCAGGCGGCCGAGATCTGCATCCAGCACCAGCAGGGTTCGACCTCGCTACTGCAGCGGCGGCTGCGCGTGGGCTACGGCCGCGCGGCCCGCATCGTGGACCAGCTCCACCACGCGGGCGTGCTCGGACCGCCCAACGGCTCGCAGCCGCGCGACGTGCTGGTGGGCATGGACGCGATCGATCTGATCTGCGCTGGTGAGTAGGGGGTGGCGACCGGCCGGTTCGGACCTCGAGGAGGGGTGGGTCGGTACGTGCGGAGGATGGGGGATGAGGGATGGGGGGATGAGGGATGAGGGATGAGGGATGAGGGATGAGGGATGAGGGATGAGGGATGAGGGATGAGGGATGAGGGATGGGGGATGGGGGATGGGGGATGGGGGATGAGGGGTGTGTTCGGAGAGGATCGGATGAAAACGCTTAGATGGGGTGCGGTGCTGCTGCCGTTCGTGTTGGTCGCCTGCGGCGACGACGCGGATACGGCGGAGGACGGGCTGGATGCGGTGGAGACGCCGGCGGCCGAGGGGCCGGCGGTGGACACGGGCGCGGTCCCGGCGGTGATCGGCGATTCGGCGGTGCCGGCGCCCGGCGTGGGCGGCGTGGTGCCGTCGGACGCACCGACCGACGATGCGGAGCCGGGCGAGCGGCCGGCGGGTGGCCCGGCCGGCACGACCGGGCGCACGGGCACGCGGCCGGCGCAGCCGGGGCCGATCGAGACGTCCGATCCGACGCCGCCCGCCGAGGGGGATCCGACCGCGGTGCAGATCCTGGCCCGCGCGTCGGCGGCGTACGCCAACGTGCGCTCGATGCGCGCCGAGTTCACGCAGATGTCGGAGAACCCGCTGCTGCGGCGCAGCACGACCAGCCGCGGCACGATCTACCAGCGCCGTCCCGACCGCTTTCTGATGGACTTCTCCGAGCCGGAGGGCGACCTGATCGTCAGTGACGGCGAGGACATCTGGGTCTACTACCCGAGCGTGAACCCGCGGCAGGTGATCCGCGCGCCGCTGGGGGAGGGTGGCGCGGGTGCGGTGGACCTGCAGGCGCAGTTCCTCGGCGATCCCACGCAGCGCTTCCGCTCGGAGCTGCTGGGCCGTGAGCGCGTCGCGGGTGCGAACGCCTACGTGCTGATGCTGCGCCCGATCGGCGACCAGGGCTATCGCAGTCTGAAGGTGTGGATCGACCCGCGCGACTACCTGGCGCGCCGCTTCGAGATCACCGAGAACAACAACGTGGTGCGCCGCTTCGACCTCTCGTCGCTGCGCACCAATGCCGTGTTCGACGACGCGCTGTTCGAATTCACGCCGCCGGAAGGAACGCACGTGGTGGCGCGGGGTTGAACGCCCCGCCATGAAGACCGTGCGAACCGACCGCAAGCAGCTCCCCGTCCTGTCCGCGCAGGCCGCGTCGTCCGACGCCGCCGCGGCGGGCGTCGTGCGCAACGACGTCGACGCGCCGCACGTGCGCGTGGGCTTCGTCACGCTCGGCTGCGACAAGAACACGGTCGACAGCGAGCGGATGCTGGCGCGGCTGCTGGGCGCGGGCGCGTCCATCGCGGAGCGGCCCGAGGAAGCGGACGTGGTCGTGGTCAACACGTGCGGGTTCATCGAGTCGGCCAAGGAGGAGTCGATCGAGGCGATCCTGGACGCCGCACGGCTCAAGGCGGACGGCCAGGTGCGCGCGGTGGTCGCCGCGGGCTGCCTGGTGCAGCGCTACCGTGACGAACTGTCCGCCGAGATGCCCGAGGTCGACCTCTTCCTCAGCCTGAGCGAGGCGGACCGGCTGGTGCCCGAGCTGAAGCAGCGAGGATTGCTGCCCGAGCGCGCCGTGCCGACCATGGAGCGGCCGCTGCGCGTGATCACCAGCCGGCTGCCCCACACGTCGTACCTCAAGATCAGCGAGGGCTGCGATCACTCCTGCGCCTTCTGCGCGATCCCTCTCATGCGCGGGAAGTTCCGCTCCACGCCGATGGACGTGCTGGTGGGGGAGGCGCGCGAACTGGCCGCGGCGGGCGTGAAGGAGCTGAACATCGTCAGCCAGGACACCACCTGGTACGGCCGCGACTGGCGGCGCGGCCACGTGGAGTCGGACGAGGCGTCGTACTTCATGGGCCGCGGCTTCGAGGGCATGGCCGGTCCGCGCCCGAGCGAGAGCGGCAGCCGCGTCGCGGCCGGTGCGGCCGACACGGTCGGGCTGGAGGACCTGCTGCGCAGGCTGGTCGCCGAGACCGAGATCCCCTGGCTGCGGCTGTTCTACATGTACCCGTCCGGCATCACGCGCGCCCTGGTCGATCTGATGGCCGCCGAGCCGCGCATCCTGCCGTACCTGGACATGCCGATCCAGCACGGCTCCGACGCGGTGCTGACGCGCATGCGCCGGCCCGAACGGCGCGCCACCATCCTGGAGCGCGTGGGCTGGCTGCGCGACAGCATCCCCGACCTGGCGCTGCGCACCACCGTCATCGTCGGATTCCCCGGCGAGACCGAGGACGACTTCGAGCAGCTGCTCGACCTGCTCGAGCGCGTGCGCTTCGACCAGGTCGGCGCGTTCGCCTACTCGGTGGAGGAGGGCACGCGCGCGGCCGACATGGCCGACCAGGTGCCGGACTCCGTCAAGCGCGAGCGGCTGGAGCGGCTGGGCGACCTGCAGCGCGCCATCTCGCTGGAGCGCAACGAGGCGCGCATCGGCCGCGTCGTGCCTGCGCTGATCGACCGGCTCGAGAGCGACGGCGGCGCGGTCGGCCGCACGGCCGCGCAGGCGCTCGAGGTGGATGGCGTGACGCTGATCCGCGGCGCGGCCGCGGCCGGCCTGCGCGCCGGCCGCTTCGCCGACGTACGCATCGTGGATGCGCTGGACCAGGACGTGATCGCGGAGCCGGTCGCATCGTGAGCCGGGCGCCGGACGCGGCGGCGGAGCCGGAGCGGGCGCAGGGGAGCGTCGCCGCCGGCCTGCGCGCCCGCGCCGAGCGTCTCATGCCGGGCGGCGTCAGTTCACCCGTACGCGCGTTCCGCTCCGTCGGCTCCGAGTCGCTGTTCGTGCGCAGCGCCAGCGGCGCGCGGCTGACCGACGTCGACGGCAACGAGTACATCGACTTCGTGATGAGCTGGGGCGCGCTGCTGCTCGGGCACGCGCACACCGCCATCGTGGAGGCCGTGCGAGACGCCGCCGGGCGCGGCACCAGCTACGGCGCGTGCAGCCCGCTGGAGGTCGAGGCCGCCGAGCTGGTGACCTGGCTGGTGCCGTCCGTCGAGATGGTCCGCTTCGTCAACAGCGGCACCGAGGCGACCATGGCCGCCGTGCGTCTGGCCCGCGCCGCGACCGGGCGCGAGGGCGTGCTCAAGTTCACCGGCTGCTACCACGGCCACGCGGACCCCTTCCTGGTGCGTGCGGGCAGCGGCGTCGCCACGCTGGGGCTGCCGGACTCGCCCGGCGTACCGTCCGCCATCGCGCGGCAGACGCGCGTCGCGCCGTACAACGACCTGGACGCCGTCGCGGCAACCCTGCGCGAGGCGGGCGACGAAATCGCCTGCCTGATCGTGGAGCCGGTGGTCGGCAATGGCGGCTTCATCCCGCCCGCCGACGGCTTCCTCCCCGGGCTGCGCGACCTGTGCGACAGGCACGGCGCGCTGCTGATCTTCGACGAAGTCATGACCGGGTTCCGCGTCGCGCCCGGCGGCGCGCAGGAGCGCTGGGAGGTGCGGCCGGACCTGACCACGCTGGGCAAGGTGATCGGCGGCGGGCTGCCCGTGGGCGCGTACGGCGGGCCGCGCGAACTGATGGAGCGCATCGCGCCTGCCGGGCCGGTCTACCAGGCGGGCACGCTGTCGGGCAATCCGGTGGCCATGGCGGCCGGCATCGCGCAACTCGAGGCGATGCGTGACGGGCGGCCGCACGCGGCGCTGGAAGCGCGCGGCACGCGGCTGGCAACCGCCCTCGGCGAGCGCGCTCGTGAGCTGGGGCAGCCGTTCTGGGGCTCTGCCGCGGGCGCGATGTTCGGATTCCATCTGCTGGAGGGGCCCGTGCGCGACTTCGAGACCGCGTCCACCACCGACCGCGAACTGTTCGGCAGGCTGCACCGCGCGGCCATGCGCCGCGGCGTGCTGCTGCCGCCCTCGCCGTTCGAGGCGGCGTTCCTGTCCATGGCGCACGGGGACGACGTCATCGACGACGCGGCGGACCGGCTGCGCGACGCGTTGACGGAGGCGGTGTCGTGACGGTGCGCCGGGCCTGGTCCGATTGCGGTGCCGTGGCCGCGCGCGCTGCGCTGCTGCTGACGATCGGCGGACTGCTGGCCGCCTGCTCGCCCGCAGGCCCCCAGCCCGGGGCGCGACCGCCGGACCGCGTGCCGACGCGGCCGCCCGCGCAGCCGGTGCCGGACGACCTGGATATCGATCTGACGCCCGGCGTGCTACCGTCGGCCGGACTGGACGTGCGCATCGGCCTGGGCGTGGACCAGGACTCGGTCGTGGTCGGCGCCAGCGGCCAGTGGCAGCTGGTGGACGTGCGCGGCACGATCGTCCACCAGGGCGCGCCCGGCGAGAGGCTCGTGATGCGGGCGCAGGACGGCCGGCTCTACGCACGGCGCGCGGACGGCCGCGGCATCGGTCCGCTCTCCGAACTGACGCGCGTCCGCCTGCTGCCGGGCGCCGCCGGTCACGTGCAGGTGGACACGCTGTCGTACCGTGGCATCCTGTACTTCCTGCCCACGAGCGACGGCGGCATCACGACGATCAACGCGCTGGACCTCGAGGAGTATCTGCTGGGCGTGGTCCCGCGCGAGATCCCGATGACGCAGGTGGAGGCGGTCAAGGCGCAGGCGGTGGCCGCGCGCACGTACGCGGTCGGGCATCTGGACCGGCGCGGCGAGCTGGGCTTCGACTTCCATCCGACGGTCGAGGACCAGGTCTACGGCGGCGCGCGCGCCGAGCATCCCGTCGCGCTGCGCGCGGTGCGGGAGACGGCGGGCGAGATCATGACGTACGACGGCCGGCCGATCCAGGCGTACTACCACTCGACGTGCGGCGGCGAGACCGCCGCGATCGACGAGGTGTGGGACGCGGCGCCGCAGCCGTACCTGCGTTCGGTCTCCGACGCGAAGCCGGGCGGCGGCTACTACTGCGAGCGCTCGAACCGCTTCCACTGGACACAGGAGTGGACCGGGCTCGAGCTGCGCGGCGTGCTGTCGCGCTGGCTGGTGCCGGGTCGCGAAACGGAGGTGCGGCGCGTGAGCGACATCACGGTCGAGGAGCGTACGCCGTCGGATCGCATCGGGCTCTTGCGCATGGAGGTCGACGGCCGCACCTACACGGTCGGCGGCGACGATGTGCGGCGCGTGCTGCGAACGCCGGACGGCCGGCTGCTGAACAGCTCGCGGTTCCGTGTGCGCACGGACCGCAGCGACGGCCGCGTCACACGGCTGGTCGCCGAGGGCGGCGGCTGGGGCCACGGCATCGGCATGTGCCAGGTCGGCGCGATGGGCCGAGCCGCGGAGGGGCAGGACTACCGCGAGATCCTGACGACGTACTACCGCGGCGCCGAGATCACGCGCCTGGACTGACGGGCGCTTTCCGAATCGGGACCCACAACCTGGAAGAGCGAATGGTGAACAGGTCGATCGTCCTCCGTGCCACCGCAGCCGCCGCGCTCGCCGTGTTCGCCGCGCTGCCGGCGTCGTCGCAGACGCTGGAGGACTACGACTACGAGGACCTGGCGCTGCGCGGCATCGGCTTCGACGCGGGGCTGATCTGGCCTTCGAACCTGGAGTCCACGGAGGTCTACCGGCTGCGCGTGGACCTGGGCTACCTCGGGCCGGGCGTACGCATCCTGCCCAGCATCTCGTACTGGACCACGCGCATCGAGGAGGACGAGATCCGCGCGTTCGAGGAGCAGCTCGAGGCGCGCAGCGGCGCGGCGGTCGACCTGGGCGAGATCGAACTGAGCGACCTGCTCTTCCAGGTGGACGGCCACTTCGTCTGGAACACGCCGATCGACGTGCTGACCTACCTGGGCGTCGGCGTGGGCATCCACGCGCTGAACGGACAGGGCAGCGCCATCGACGACACGTTCATCGAGGACCTGTTCGACTCGTTCATGCCCGGCATCACCGCGATCGGCGGCGCCGAGTACTCGATCATCGACCGGCTGCGCATCTACGGGGAGCTCCGCTACACCGTGGTGAGCGACATCCAGTACCCCGGCGTCTCGCTCGGCCTGTCGCTGATGCTGCCGGAGCGCGTGCAGGGGGTGGACTGATGGCGCGCGACACCTTCAAGGTCGGCGTCGTCGGCACCGGCGCGATCGCGCAGGTGGTGCACCTGCCCACGCTGAGTCAGCTGCCGGGCGTGAAAGTCCGTTCGGTATGTGACGTCGACCGCAACAAGGCGCAGGCGCTGGCCTCACGCTTCGGCATCGAGCGCGTGTGCGGCACCGAGCAGGAGCTGTGGGACGACGACGGGCTGGACGGCGTGATCCTGTGCGCGCCCAGCCACCTGCACGAGCCGCAGGCGATCGCCGCGCTCGAGGCGGGCAAGCACGTGCTGGTCGAGAAGCCGCTCGCGCTGAGCGCCGAGGGCGCGCAGCGCGCCGTGGACGCGGCGCGACGCGCCGACCGCACGCTGATGGTGGCGATGAACAACCGCTACCGCCCCGACGTCGCGGCGCTCAAGCCGTTCATCACGGGCGGCGAACTCGGCGACGTCTTCTTCCTCAAGGGCGGCGCGTGGAACCGCAAGGTTCGCACGATTCGCCCGACCTGGCGGCACCGGAAGGCCACCGCGGGGGGCGGCGCGCTGATGGACCTGGGCGTGCAGACGCTGGACCTGTGCCTGTTCCTGATGGACTACCCCGGCGTGCGGCGCGTGGTGGCGCACACGCATCCGGGCGAGCGCATGGAGGTCGAGGACTCGGCCACCGCGCTGTTCGAGCTGGAGAACGGCGGCGTCATCGCCATCGAGGTGACGTGGAGCCTGCTGGCACAGCGCGACCGCCACTACGTGCAGGTGCTGGGCACCCACGGCTCCGCCGCGCTGCCGCCCCTGTCCGTGGCCAAGGAGGTCGAGCAGGGGCTGCTGGACGTGACGCCCAGCCTGAGTGCCGGGCAGGGCAACCTGTTCACGGCCGCGTACCGCGAGCAGCTGCGCGACTTCGTGGCCACGTCCCGCGGCGCGCGCGAAGGCGCGCCGCCCGAGCGGCAGGTGCGGCTGATGCGCCTGATCGAGCTGGCCTACCAGTCGGCCTCGGAAGGGCGGCAGATGGAGGTGAGCAGCTGAGCCGTTCCCGCCTCCTCGCGCCGGCGCTCGCCGGCGCGCTGCTGTTCCTCTGCTTCCCGCCCCTCGCCCTGCCGCTGCTGGTCCCGTTCGCGCTCGCGCCGCTGGTCTTCGCGCTGGGCACGCTGCCGCACGAACGCGCGGCAGGGGGCCGCGCCGCGACGGCCGGACTGGTCACAGGCGGGGTCGGGTACGGTCTGATCCTGTACTGGCTGCCGCCCACGCTGGCGCGGCTGACGCCACTGGCGCCGCTGATCTGGCTGCTGGTCGTGGCCGGCCTCGGCGCGGCCGTGGCGGCCGCGGCGGCGGCCACGCACCTCATGGCCCGATCGCGGGTGCCGCTGCCCATTGCGTTCGCGCTCGCGTGGACGGCGATGGAGTGGACGCTGGGACGGCTCGGCCCGCTCGCGTACCCCTGGCTCGGCCTGTCGGCGGGGCTCGCACAGACGCCGGTGCTGCTCGGGGCCGCCGACCTGGCGGGCCCCCACGGCGTCGGCTTCCTGCTGGCGCTGGTCAACGGTCTGCTGGGCGCGGCGGCGCTGCGGATGGCCTGGGAGGCAGTCGCGGCAAGATCGACCGGCGCGCCGGTAATTCCCCGACCCCGCGGCGGTTCCGCGTGGGGAGCCGCGCGACCACGTCGCGCGTCCGGCGCGGCGCCCGCGGCCGGCGCGGCGCTGATCCTGGTCCTGATGGCCGGCTACGGCACGTGGCGCGCTGCGACGCTCGGAGCCGGGGAGGGGGCGCAGCCGGCGACGGCCCGATCGACGCTGCGCGTCGCGCTCGTGCAGCCGGAGCTGGAAGGCCGACGCGCGCGCAGCCCGGAGGAGTCCGTTGCGATCCTGGAGCGCGTGGAGCGACTGCTGGAGCCCGCCGCGCCGGGCCGGCTGGACCTGGTCATGCTGCCCGAGGCTCTGCTGCCGCTGACGCTGGACGACACCGGCGCCGTCTCTGCCGCCGCGCGGCAGCGGCTGGCCGCGCTGGGTAGCGTCGCGGGCGCGCCGGTCCTGGTCGGGGCGTACGAGACGGCGCCGGGCGGCGGGTCGTACAACGCCGCCGTCCTCGTCGATGGCGCACGCTCGGCCTCGTATCGCAAGCAGCGGCTGATCCCCGTCGCCGAGAGCGATGCCATGCTGGGGCCGGCCCGTGTTCGGGCGATGCTGGCGCCGCCCGTCGGGGAGCGGCTCGTCGCGGCCCCCGGCGGCAGCCTTCTGACGCTCGGCGGTGCGGCGCTCGGCCCGCTGATCTGCTTCGAGGCGGCGTTCGCGGAGCTGGCGCTGGCGCACCGGCGCGCGGGCGCGGACCTGCTGGTCATGCTCGCCAACGACGCCTGGTTCGGCGGGCCGGACGGCGCCTTCCGCGATGGGGCACTGCGCCAGCACGCGGCGCATGCGGTGCTGCGCGCCGTGGAGACGCGCGCGCCCGTGATCCGCGTGGCGAACCGCGGCTGGTCTCAGGTGGTGGACGCGGCCGGGGAGGTGCGGCGCGAGCGTGGGCCCGGCCAGCCGGGCGTGCTGGTGGTCGAGGCGCGCCCCGCCGCTGCGCCGCCCCCCTACGTGCGCACGGGCGACCTGGCCGGGCCGCTGGCGGCCGCGGCGACCCTGCTGCTGCTGACCTTCGGCATCGTCGCGGCCCGGCGCCGCACGGGTTGATCGGGCGCGGCCGCACGGCTATAGTAGGGCGCTTTTTCGGCGGGACCGCGGGGCCTCGGCCCCGGCGGCCGTTTCATTTTCGAGAGGACGAGCCATGAAGCAGGATACACATCCGGGGTACGACCTCGCGACCGTGCACTGCGCCTGCGGCAACGTGTTCAAGACGCGCAGCACCCAGGACGACATCCACGTGGACGTCTGCTCGGTGTGCCATCCGTTCTACACGGGCAAGCAGCGGCTGGTGGACACGGCCGGTCGGGTCGAGCGGTTCAACCGCAAGTGGGGCAAGGAGGACGGCAAGGGCGGCAAGAAGAAGGAAGCCGAGCCCGCCGCCGAGTCTTCCGGCGGCGACGAGGAAACGGCCGCCGAAGCCTGATGCGAAAGAGCCGGGACCTCCCGGCTCTTTCGGTATCCGGGATACGGAATCGTCGTGTCGGAATCCAGGGCCATGAACTGGGACGAGCGCATCCGCGAGGTGCAGCGCCGTTTCTCCGATCTGGAGGGGCGGCTGGCCGACCCGCGCGTGCTCGGCTCGCCCGACGAGCTGCGCAAGACGGCGCAGGAGCACTCGGAGCTGGCGCCCGCGGCCGCGACCGCGCGCGAGCTGTCGTCCGTGCGTGAGCAGCTGGCCGACGCGCGCGAACTGGTCAACGTCAGCGACGACGACGAGATGATCGAGATGGCGCGCGCCGAGGTCGAGACCCTCGAGGCGCGCCACGAGCAGCTGATCGAGACGTTCCGCCGCCAGCTCACGCCCAAGGACCCGCTGGCCGATCGGGCCGCGGTGGTCGAGATCCGCGCCGGCACGGGCGGCGATGAGGCGGCGCTCTTCGCGGGAGATCTGTTCCGCATGTACAGCCGCTACGGGGAGGGGCGCGGCTGGTCGCACGAGCTGATCGACGTGTCCGAGGGCGAGATGGGCGGATACAAGGAGGTCAGCTTCATCGTGCGCGGCCGCAACGCGTACGGAGACCTGCGCCACGAGTCCGGCGTGCACCGCGTGCAACGCGTGCCCGCCACCGAGAGCCAGGGGCGCATCCACACCTCCGCCGCGACCGTCGCCGTGCTGCCCGAGGCCGAGGAGGTGGACGTCGAACTGCGCGACGAGGACCTGCGCATCGACGTCTACCGCTCGTCGGGGCCGGGCGGGCAGTCGGTCAACACCACCGACTCGGCCGTGCGTATCACGCACATCCCGACCGGCGTGGTCGTGACCTGCCAGGACGAGAAGTCGCAGCACAAGAACAAGGCGAAGGCGCTCAAGGTGCTGCGCAGCCGGCTGCTGGACGCGCGGCTGGCCGAGCAGGAGGCCGAGCGCTCGCGCGAGCGCAAGGCGCAGGTCGGCACGGGCGACCGCTCGGCCAAGATCCGCACCTACAATTTCCCGCAGGGTCGCGTCACCGATCACCGCATCGGCCTGACGCTCTACCAGCTCCAGGACGTGCTGGACGGCGACCTGGAGGAGCTGGTCGACGCGCTCAAGGTCGCGGCCGAGGCGGAGCGGCTGGCGGCCTCGGCTTGACCGACGTCGGCGCCCCGTCCGCCGCACTCGCCACCGCGCGCCTGGCCGGCGAACACCTGGCCGCGCGCGGGTTCGAGGACGGCCGGCTCGACGCCGAACTGCTGCTGGCCGGCGTCCTCGGCATCGAACGGCTCCAGCTCTACCTGCAGTTCGACCGGCCGCTGGAGGAGCGCGAGCTCGAGGCGTATCGCGATGCGATCCGCCGCCGACTGCGCCACGAGCCGATCCAGTACATCCTCGGGCGCACGAGCTTTCGGGAGATCGAGCTGAAAGTCGACGCGCGCGTGCTGGTGCCGCGGCCGGAGACGGAGGTGCTGGTCGGCGTCGTGCTGGCGCACGTCGCCGAGGCGCAGGCGGAGGCGGAGGCAGAGGCAGAGGCAGAGGCAGAGGCAGAGGCAGAGGCAGAGGCAGAGGCAGAGGTCAACCGCGGCCCCGTCGCGCTGGACATCGGCACGGGGTCCGGCGCGATCGCGCTCAGCCTGCTGCGCGAGGGCACGTTCTCGCGCGTCGTTGCAACCGATGTGTCGGCCGATGCGTTGGGGCTGGCGCGGGAGAACGCGGAAGCGCTCGGGCTGGCGGACCGGCTGGAGCTGCGGCAGGGCTCGCTGTTCGAGCCGCTGGGCGCGGGCGAGCGTTTCGACGTGATCGTGTCGAACCCGCCCTACGTGGCCGAGGGCGAGCGGGCCGGACTGGACCCACAGGTGCGCGAGTGGGAGCCGGCGCGCGCGCTGTTCGCGGGAGCGGACGGGCTGGACGTGCTGCTGCCGCTGGTCGACGGCGCGGCCGATCGACTGGCGCCGGGCGGGATGCTGGCGCTGGAACTGGCGCCGGGGCAGGCCGGGAGGGTCGCCGACATGGTGCGCGCGACGGGCTCGTTCGGCGAGCCGCGCATCGTGCGCGATCTGGCCGGCAGGGAGCGGGTGGTCGCGGCGCTGCGGCTGTGACCCCATCTTGACGTGAAGCGGACAGCAACCGGAAGAGGCATGATCACGGAACGTACGATCGAGCGCGCCACCGAGCTGGGCCGGATGATCGGCCAGACGGACGAGTACGGCGCACTGTCGCGGGCGCGCAAGCGGGTGGAGGAGGACACGGAGCTGCTCGAGCTGCTGCGCGACGTGGAGACGGTGGAGCGGGAGGTCGCGGCGCTGCTCCAGCAGGGGGAGGAGCCGGGGGAGGAAATGCGCGAGAAGTACGAGAGCGCGATGTCGCGCCTGCAGACCAGCTCGGGCTATCAGTCGCTGGTCGCCGCGCAGAGCAACTTCGAGAAGGTGCTCGCGCGCGTGAACCAGGCGATTGCCGCCGGGATGGAAGAGGGCGGCACGTCCCGCATCATCATGCCCAAGTAGCGCAGCGCGGATCGCCCGCATGATCAACCTGGATACCCTGCGCGAGCCGGTCTACCGCATCATCCGCCCGCTGACGTCGTGGCTGGCGGCACGGCGCGTACACCCGAACGCGCTGACCACGGCGGGCTTCCTGGTCACATGCTCGTCGGCGTTCGCGTTCCACGAGCACCACGTGCGGACCGCGGGATTCCTGATCCTGCTCGGCGGCGTGTTCGACATCCTGGACGGCCGCATCGCGCGGTTGACCGGGCTGGGCAGCAAGTTCGGCGCGTTCTACGACTCGACGCTGGACCGCATCAGCGAGATCGCGGTCTACCTCGGGCTGCTGTCGCTCTACAACGACTACCGGCTCCAGCTGGGCGATGTGGGCATGATCTACCTGATCATGCTGGCGATGGCGGGCTCCCTGATGATCAGCTATACTCGCGCCCGCGCCGAATCGCTGGGGCTGGACTGCAAGGTCGGGCTCATGGCGCGTGCGGAGCGCGTCGTGCTGATCGGCACGTCGGCGCTGTTCTTCGGGGAGGCATGGGACGGGCTGGTCCTCAAGATCGTCATCGTCCTGCTCGCCGTCCTGACCAATCTCACTGCAGTGCAGCGCATCGTCTGGGTCTATCGCCACGCCGCCGGCGTGCCGCTGGACGGCGCACCGGCCGCGCCGGCCGATGCAGATCCCGATGTCGCACTGGTCCCGGGCGACGACCCGGCCGAACACCATTCCAGAAACAAGCGTGGAACAGCATAAGAAGCCCGCCCCGGCTACGGGGCGTCTCGGGATCCTGACGCCCGGCCTGGGCGCCGTGGCGACCACGTTCATCGCCGGCGTCGAGGGCGTGCGCCGCGGCATCGCCGCGCCATTCGGCTCCGTCAGCCAGATGCAGCGCATCCGGCTCGGCAAGCGCACGGACGACCGCAATCCGCTGATCAAGGACTTCGTGCCGATCACGCCGCTCGAGGACATCGTCTTCGGCGCGTGGGACCCGATCCCGGACGACGCGTACCAGAGCGCCAAGGTCGCGGGCGTGCTCGGCAGCGAGCACATCGAGCCGATCGCCGACTTCCTGAAGTCGATCAAGCCGATGCCCGCCGTGTTCGACCCGGATTACGTGAAGCGGCTGGCCGGCGAGAACGTCAAGACCGGCAGGAACAAGCGGGAGCTGGGCGAGCAGCTGCGCGAGGACATCCGCAACTTCAAGGCGGAGCACGGCTGCGAGCGGCTGGTCATGGTCTGGTGCGCCTCTACCGAGACGTACATGGCCAGGACCGCCGCGCACGAGACGATCGAGGCGTTCGAGAAGGCGATGGAGGAGAACAGCCACGACATCGCCCCCTCCATGATCTACGCCTGGGCAGCGATCCGGGAGGGCGTGCCGTTCGCCAACGGCGCACCCAACCTGACCGTCGACATCCCGGCGCTGCTGGACCTCGCCAGGGAGAACGGCGTGCCGGTCGGCGGCAAGGACTTCAAGACCGGCCAGACGTTGATGAAGACCATCCTCGCCCCCGGCTTCAAGGCCCGCATGCTCGGGCTGAACGGCTGGTTCAGCACCAACATCCTCGGCAACCGCGACGGCGCCGTGCTGGACGACCCCGAGTCGTTCAAGACCAAGGAGGAGTCCAAGCTGGGCGTGCTGGATTACATCCTCCAGCCGGATCAGTACCCGGAGCTGTACGGCGATTTCTACCACAAGGTCCGCATCAACTACTACCCTCCGCGCGGCGACAACAAGGAGGGGTGGGACAACATCGACATCTTCGGGTGGATGGGCTACCCGATGCAGATCAAGGTGGACTTCCTCTGCCGCGACTCGATCCTGGCCGCGCCCATCGTGCTGGACCTGGCGCTGTTCATGGACCTGGCCGCGCGCAGCGGCATGGGCGGCGTGCAGGAGTGGCTGTCCTTCTACTTCAAGAGCCCGCAGACCGCGCCCGGCCTCTACCCGGAGCACGACATCTTCATCCAGCACATGAAGATGAAGAACACGCTGCGGCACCTGATGGGCGAGGACCAGATCACGCACCTCGGGCTGGACTACTACGAGTAGGCAGCGGCGCGTAGCGAGTACGCGAGCCGCGCGTCACGAGCTGCCGGTCTTGCCGCCGACCCGATACGAGCGACGGGATGTTCCTGGTTCTTGAAGGCATCGAGGGCTCGGGCAAGAGCACGCAGGCCGCGCGGCTGGAGGCGTGGCTGCGCCGGTTGGGGCACGAGCCGGTCGTCGCGCGGGAGCCGGGCGGCACGGCGCTGGGCGAGCGGATCCGCGACGCGGTGCTGCGCGGCGGCGACCCGGTGCCGGCGCGCTCCGAGCTGCTGCTGATCCTGGCCGCGCGCGCCGCGCTGATGGACGACGTGGTCGAGCCGGCGCTCGCCGACGGCCGCATCGTCCTGCTCGACCGCTTCGAGCTGTCCACCTTCGCCTATCAGGGTTACGGCCGCGGCCTGCCACTGGACGAACTGCGGCGGCTGAACGCCTTTGCGACGGGGGGGCGGCGACCGGACCTGACCGTCGTGCTGTCGGTGCCGACATCGGCCGGGGAGCAGCGGCGGGCGGCGCGCGGAGGGGCGGCGGACCGCATCGAGGAGGCGGGCCGCGCCTTCCACGAGCGGGTCGCGCGCGGCTACGACGAGCTGGCACGGAACGAGCCGTCCATCGAGGTGGTGGACGGCACCGCCACGCCGGACGCCGTGGAGGCCACGATCCGCGCGTTGCTGGGACGTCGCTTTCCGGAAACTTTCGAGGCGGCACAGGGTTAGTCACGAGACGGCGGCCGTGCTGGCCGCCGCGCTCAACGGAGGCAGGATGAAGATCTCGCGCGGCGTACGGATCCCCCTCCTGATCGGACTGATCGGGATGGCGAGCGGTGGCTGGCTGCTGCAGCGCAGTGGCGACACCAGCGGCGACGTCTACACACAGGCGCGCCTGTTCGAGGAAGTGCTGCACCACATCTCGGACCGCTACGTCGACGAGAAGGAGCCGGCCGATCTGTACCGGATGGCCATCGAGGGGCTGCTGGATGAGCTGGGCGATCCGCACACGGCCTTCCTGACCCCCGAGGACTACGAGGGTCTGCGCATCCAGACCACGGGCGAGTACGGCGGTCTGGGCATCCAGATCGGCGTGCGCAACGACTGGGTCACCGTGATCGCGCCGCTGCCGGGCACGCCGGCCGAGAAGGCGGGTCTGCAGGCGGGCGATCGCATCGTGCGCGTGGACGGCGAGTCGACCGAGGGCTGGACGGAGGACCGCGCGGTCAGCAAGCTGCGCGGCCCGCAGGGTTCGTCGGTCGCGATCCACGTGGCGCGTCTGGGTGTCGACGAACCGATCGAGTTCAGCATCGTGCGCGACGAGATCCACGTGCAGTCGGTGCGCAACGCCTTCCTCATGGACGGCGGCATCGGCTACATCGGCCTCACGGTGTTCAGCGAGACGTCCACGCAGGAGGTCCGCACCGCCATCGACAACATGCGGCGCGACGGCATGCGGGGGCTGATCATCGATCTGCGCACCAATCCGGGCGGGCTGCTGGATCAGAGCGTGATGCTCTCCGACATGTTCCTGGAGCGCGGTGAGGCGATTGCCGAGGTGCGCGGCCGCACGGAACGGGAGCGGCAGGCGTTCGAGGCGCGTACGGGCGACCAGTATCCGGGTCTGCCGATCGTGGTGCTGGTCAACCAGGGCAGCGCGTCGGCGTCCGAGATCCTGGCGGGCGCGCTGCAGGATCACGACCGCGCGCTGGTCATCGGTGAGACGACGTTCGGCAAGGGCTCGGTGCAGACGCTCTACGACCTGGGCTCGGGCTACCACCTCAAGCTGACGACGGCGCGCTGGTACACGCCGGCGGGCCGCTCCATCCAGAAGGTGGACGACGACGAGGACGTGGTGGTCTTCGATCCGGCCGACGCGTCGCACGAGGAGGACGCGGGCGCGGTCGAACTCGAGGCGGGCGACAGCGTGGAGGTCGAGACCTTCCGCACCGACGGCGGCCGCATCGTCTACGGCGGCGGTGGCATCCGCCCCGACCTGATCGTGCGGGACACGCTGGACCTGACCGAGCGCGATTTCTACGCGCAGGTCTCCGAGCAGCCGGGCGTGTACCTGGACGCGAAGTACCGCTGGGTCGTCTCCTACGCGCACGAGAACGGCGAGCTGCAGCAGGGCTTCCAGGTCAGCGACGCGATGCTGGAGTCGTTCTGGCGGGCGCTGCAGGGGGCGGGCGTCGAGGTCGAGCGCGAGGCGTTCGACGCGGCGCGCGAGCCGATCGCACGGCAGCTGGGCTACGAGCTGACGCAGACCCGCTGGAACGAGCAGGCGGCGCGCATGCGCGAGAATGCCACGGATCCGGTGGTGATGCTGGCCAGCCGCATCCTGCGGGAGGCGAACGGTGTGGAGTCGGTGTTCGCCATCGCCGACCGCATCGCGGAGCAGAACCCGGGCGTGGTGACGGACCGGCAGGCGGTGAGCAGCGCGAACTGATGACCCGCGGCCGCACGGTGGCGCCTCGATGACGCTGTCCGTGCTGGCCGCGCTGGTCGCGGTCGGTCTGCTGGTCGGCTTCGTTTCGGGGCTGATCGGAATCGGAGGAGGGGTACTGATCGTACCCTTCCTCTATTTCTTTTATGCCCACGCGTCCTGGAGCGGCGCCGCCGTCGCGCCGGAGCTGGAGGCCGCGGTCGCGCACGCCACCAGCCTGGCCGTGATCGTGCCGACCGGGCTGCGCGGCGCATGGTCGGGGCACAAGCGCGACATGGTCGCGTGGAAGGCGGCGCTGCCCATCGCGCTCGCCGCCGTGCTGGCCGCCGTGGTCGGCGCACGGCTCGCGCTGATCCTGCCGCCGCAGGTGCTCAAGGCCGCCTTCGGCCTGCTGCTGGTGGCCGCGGGTGCCAACCTGTTCCTGGAAGGGCGCGCGGATTCCGACGGCGTGCTGAAGCTGGACACCTGGCGCGTCGTCGTGACCGGAGTGGCGGTCGGGCTGTTCTCGGCGCTGCTCGGCGTGGGCGGCGGCATCATCGCCATCCCGCTGCTGCTCTACCTGGTGCACCTCGATCTGCGCCGCGTGGCCGCCACGTCCCTCGCCGTGATCGCGCTGACCGCGCTGGCCGGCGCCACGACCTATGCCCTGTCCGGCATCGATACCGCCGGCCGCCCCGAAGGCAGCCTCGGCTTCGTGCACGTGGCCGCCGCCGTGCCCATGCTGGTCGGCTCCGTCCTCTCCGTGCCGCTCGGCGCCTGGGTCAACCGCCGCATGCCCCTGCGAGCCCTGCGCTGGATGTTCGGCGTCGTATTCGTCGTGCTGGGCGCGCGGCTGCTGTGGCAGAACCTGCTGTAGTCGCCAAGCCCTCAGCGATCAGCCGCTCCGCAGTTCCCGCAGTTGCCGCAGTTGCCGCAGTTGCCGCAGTATGGGCCGCATGAAATCCCGGTCGCTGCACCCGGCGGCGGTGCTTCTGGTCGCGGTGGTGGCGATGGGTTGGGCCGGGCCGCTGGTCCGGCTGAGCGAGGCGCCGGCCATCGCGATCGCGGCCTGGCGCCTCGTTTTTTCGCTCGGCATCATCGCGCTGGTGCTGCCGCTGGCGGGCGGGCCGACGCTGCCGCGCGGGCGGGAATGGCTGTACGCCATCGGCGCCGGCGTCGCGCTCGCGCTCCACTTCTGGAGCTGGATCGCCTCCGTCGCACTGACCAGTGTGGCCAGTTCGGTGGCGCTGGTGTCGATGCAGCCGGTGTTCGTGGCGATGCTGTCGGCGTGGTTCCTGGGCGAGCACGCGACGCGACGGCAGTGGCTGGGGATCGGCATCGCGATCGGCGGCGTGCTGCTGATCGGGTGGGGCGACTTCCATCGCGGCCCCGCACCCTTCCTGGGCGACGCGCTCGCGCTGCTGGGCGCGGTGCTGGTCTCGATCTACTACGTGATCGGGCGCAGTCTGCGGCAGCGGCTGGACCTGTGGAGCTACATCGGCGTCGTCTACGGCGTGGCGGCCGTGGTGCTGCTCGCCATCACGCTGGCCACGCAGCCCGGCGCGCTGGCGCCGCACCCGCCGCGCGAGTGGGCGCTGTTCCTGGCCATTGCGGTGGTCCCGACCATGTTCGGCCACGGCGGCGCGAACTACGCGCTGCGCGACTATCGCGCGTACGTGGTCAACCTGGCGCTGCTGGGCGAGCCGGTGATCGCGACGGCGCTGGCCTGGCGCCTGCCTGCGATCCGGGAGGCGCCGCCGGTGCAGACGGTGATGGGCGGCGGCCTGATCGTCGCGGGCATCGCGATCGGCGTGCTGCGGCGCGGCCGGAGTCGCCATGTACGTGACCCGGCAGAAGCGTGATCCTGTGAACGGAGATGAGGAGTGGGCGTGACGGTGGAGGTGTGGCGCGGTCCGCTGGTCGAGTCGCGGCACCGGGTGCACGTGGCGGTGGTGGACGCCGAGGGTGAGCTGCGCGCGAGCGCGGGCGAGTCCTCGCTGGTGACGTACGCGCGCTCGTCGATCAAGCCGCTGCAGGCGATCCCGCTGGTCGAGGACGGCGTGGTCGAGCGCTACGGCTTCACGGAGCGCGAGCTGGCGCTGGCGTGCGCGTCGCACAGCGGCGAGCCGCGGCACGTGGAGGTCGCGCGCGCGATGCTGCGCAAGGTCGGCGTGGACGAGGAGGCGCTGGCCTGCGGCGCGGACCCGCCCTACGGCGACGAGGCGCGGCGGACGCTGCGCGCCTCGGGCGAACAGCCCGGCCGCATCCACAACAACTGCTCCGGCAAGCACGCCGGCATGCTGGCGCTGGCGGCCGCCAACGGCTGGCGTCTGGCCGGCTACACGGAGGCCGAGCATCCGGTGCAGCGGCGCATGGCTCGAGTTCTGTCCGAATGGACGGGGGTGCCGGCGGAGGAGATGCCGACCGGCGTCGACGGCTGCGGCGTGGTCACGTTCGCCGTACCGCTCAGCGCGCTGGCCTCGGCGTTCGCGCGGCTGGCGGGCGCGGCACGGCGCGGCGGCGAGTCCGCGGGGGCGGTGGTGGTGCGCGCGATGGCGCGGCATCCGGACATGGTGGGTGGCACCGGGCGGCTCTGCACCGACCTGGCCAACGCCACGGGTGGGCGGGTGCTGGCCAAGATCGGCGCCGAGGGCGTCTACGCGGCGACGGTACCCGGCGCGGAGCTGGGCATCGCGCTCAAGGTCGAGGACGGCGCGCGACGCGCGGCGGGTCCCGCTCTGCTGGCGACGCTGCGCAACCTCGGGCTGCTGTCGGAGGACGAGCTGGCGGCGCTCAGCGGGCACGCCGAGTCGGAACTGCTGAATACGCGCGGCGAGCGGGTGGCCGCCATCCGCTGCGTCGCGGAGCTGGAGCCGGGCGATGGATGATGCGCTGAAGGCGCTGGTACGGGTATCGGCCGCACTCGCGCCCGGCGCGGGGGCGGAGCTGCGCGAGGCGCTGCGCGAAGCCGAGGCGGTGGCGGAGCCGGAGCAGGTCGAGGAGGTGCTGCTGCAGAGCTACCTGTTCGCCGGCTACCCGGCCAGCCTGAACGGTTTCCGCGTCTGGCGCGAGGTCAGCGGCCGGGCCGCGCCCGAGCCGTCGGGGGAGGACCGCACGCTATGGACGGAGCGGGGGGCGCGGGTGTGCGAGGCGGTCTACGGCGGGCAGTATCGCAAGCTGCGGCGCAACATCGCCGAGCTGCATCCGGACATGGAGGCGTGGATGGTGACGGAGGGGTACGGCAAGGTGCTGGGCCGGCCGGGTCTGCCGCTGGCGACGCGCGAGCTGTGCATCGTGGCGCTGCTGGTCGGGCTGGACGCGGAGCCGCAGCTCTTCTCGCATCTGCGGGGCGCGCTGAACGCCGGCGCCTCCCCGGACCAGGTCGAGGCGACGCTGCGGGAGGCCGGCCGCTCGGTCTCGGCGGACCGCCGCTCCTCGGCGCTGGAGGTGTGGCGCCGCGTGCGCGAGAGCCGTCGCAAGCGCAGGGCGAGCTGATGTTCGTCGATTTCGTCGAGATCCAGGTCGAGGGCGGCGTCGGCGGCTCGGGCGCGGTCGCGTTCCGGCGCGAGACGTTCGTGCCGCAGGGCGGCCCGTCCGGTGGCCGCGGCGGCGATGGCGGCTCGGTCGTGCTGATCGCCGACCCGCAGCTGACCACGCTGCTGGACTACCGCTACCAGCAGCACTACCGCGCGGAGCGCGGCGAGCACGGCCAGGGCAAGGACCGCACGGGGGCGCGCGGTGAGGACCTGGAGCTGCGCGTGCCGATCGGCACCGTGGTGCGGGACACGGGCACGGGCGAGGTGCTGGGCGAGATGCTCGAGCCGGGGCAGCGGCTGATCGCCGCAAAGGGCGGGCGCGGCGGGCGCGGCAACGCGTCGTTCGCGACGGCCACGCATCGTGCGCCGCGCGAGTGGGAGCCGGGGGAGGAGGGGGAGGCGCGTCGCATCGCGCTGGAGCTCAAGCTGATCGCCGACGTCGGGCTGGTCGGCCAGCCGAATGCCGGCAAGTCGACGCTGCTCTCCGCGATAACGGCCGCGCGGCCCAAGGTGGCCGATTATCCGTTCACCACGCTGACGCCGAACCTGGGCGTCGTGCAGCTGAGCGGCGGTCGCTCCTTCGTGATGGCGGACATTCCCGGCATCATCGAGGGCGCGCACGAGGGCAAGGGGCTGGGTCATCGCTTCCTGCGCCACATCGAGCGCACGCGCACGCTGGCGCTGGTGATCCCGCTGGACGTGGAGGACGCGCAGGCCGAGTACGAGACGCTGCGCGCCGAACTGGCGTCGTACTCGGAGGAGCTGTCGTCGCGCCCGCACTGCGTCGTGTTCAGCAAGGCGGACCTGACCGGGGACGAGGCGCCGCCGCGGCTGGACGCGCCGGAGTCGTGGGGCAGCTTCGTGGTCTCGGCCGTGGCGCGGCAGGGGCTGCAGCCGCTGCTGGAGGCGCTGTGGCAGCAGCTCGAGGCGCAGGCCGCGGCCGCGCGCCCCGACGACGAAGAGCCGGACCCGTGGCGGCCCTAGCCGGCACGGTCGTCGAGAGGAGCGACGACGAGCTCCGGTCGCTGCTGCGCCTGCGGCTGCTGCCGGGGCTGTCCGGGAGTGGGCTGACGGAACTGCTGCGCAGCGGCCACGCCCCGGAGGAACTGCTGGCGCGGCCGCGCTACCGGCTGCCGCGAGAGGCGGCCGACGCGCTGCAGGCGGGTGTCGGCGCGGAGGAGGCGGAGCAGGCGCTGCGCCACGTGCGGGCTGCGGGACTCCAGGTCTTCACGGAGGACGACCCCGGGTATCCGCGGCGGCTGCGCGAGCTGGACGTCCCGCCGCCGCTGCTGTTCGCGAAGGGGCGGCTGGAGCTGCTGGAGCGCCCGACGCTGTCGATCGTGGGGACGCGCGCGGCGACCACGGACGGGATGGACTTCGCGAAACTGGTCGCCGAGCGGGTCGTGGCCGCGGGCGGCGTCGTCATCAGCGGGCTGGCGCTGGGCATCGACGGCGCCGCGCACCGCGGTGCGCTGCCGGACACGGTGGCGGTGCTGGGCTGCGGCCACGATCGCCGCTATCCGCCGCGGCACCGGGCGCTGCAGGACCGCATCGGCGCCGAGGGGCTGCTGCTGTCGGAGTTCCCGCCGGGCACCGCCCCGCTGCCGCACAACTTTCCGCGCCGCAACCGCATGATCGCGGCGCTGTGCAAGGTGCTGCTCGTGGTGGAGGCGCCGGAGAAGAGCGGCGCGCTGATCACGGCCGACGACGCGGAGCGGGTCGGCCGGGAGATCATGTGGGCACCCGGCTCACCCATGCGCCGCGCGAGTCGCGGCAGCAACGCGCGGCTGCGCCAGGGCGGCGGGCACGTCGCTGCGGATCCGGCCGACGTGCTGCGGCAACTCGGGCTCCGGGCCGAGCCGCCGGTCGAGGAGCATGCGGGTCCACCCGCGGGCGCGGCAGCGCGCGTCGTCATGGTATGGCACGCGCTGTCCGACGAGCCGCGCCACATCGACGAGATCGCGCTGCGGGTGGGGCTCAGCGCGCCCATCGTGCTCGCGGCCCTGCTCGAGCTGGAGCTGGACGGGCAGGCGCGGCGGCTGGACGCTCAGCGCTATCAGCGGACCTGACGTCGCTCGATCGTCGCCCTGTGGCGCGACGCCTCGTCGGGAAAGCGCGCCGGGGGCAACCGTGCGCGGACACGGGTGTATGAGCGCCCCGTGACGATTCCCCGGCATCTCTACGTGCACGCGCCGTTCTGCGCTCGCCGCTGCAGCTACTGCGACTTCGCGGTCCACGTCGCGCGCCGGCCACCGGTCGAGGCGTGGCTGGCCGCGATCGAGGGCGAGTTGCGCCTGCAACTGGAGGCGGGCGGCTGGAACGCGCCTCTGCCGCTGGACACACTGTACCTGGGGGGCGGCACGCCGTCGCTGCTCGGCACCGGCGCGGCGGCCGCCCTGCGCGACCGGCTGGCACCGCTGGCCAGCGCGCCGGCGCTGGAGTGGACGGCCGAGGCGAACCCCGAGAGCTTCGACGCGGTGCTGGCGAACGACTGGCGCGCGGCCGGCGTCACGAGGCTCAGCCTGGGCGTGCAGACCTTCCACTCGCCGGCGCTGCGCTGGATGGGGCGGCTGCACGGGCCGGACGGCCCTGCGCGCGCCATGGCCGCCGCGCGCGACGCCGGCTTCGACGACGTCAGCGTCGACCTGATCTTCGCGCTGCCGGCGGAGCTCGAGCGGGACTGGCGCGACGACCTCGAGCGCGCGCTGGCGCTGGAGCCGGAGCACGTGTCGCTGTACGGTCTGACCGCCGAGCCCGCGGCCGCGCTGGGCCGCTGGGTGCGCGAGGGGCGCGCAGCCCTGCCGGACGACGAGCGCTACCGCGACGAGTACCTGCTGGCCGTGGAAACGCTGACCGCCGCGGGCTACGAGCACTACGAGGTTTCGAATTTCGCGCGACCGGGGCACCGTTCGCGCCACAACCGTGCGTACTGGACGGGCGCGTCGTACCTGGGCCTCGGCCCGGGGGCGCACAGCCACGCGCCGCCGCGCCGCTGGTGGAACGTGCGGGACTGGAACCGGTACGCGCAGGCGGTGGCCGAGGGCGATGCCGTGGAGGACGCGGAGATCGTGGAGCGCGAGACCGACCGGCTGGAGCGGGTTTGGCTGGGGCTGCGGCACGACGGCGGCTGGCGGGCGGCGGGCGGGGGTGCGGAGGCAGAGGCAGAGGCAGAGGCAGAGGCGGAGGCGGAGGCGGAGGCGGAGCCGGTGCGGCGGCTGCTGGATGGCTGGCAGGCGCAGGGCTGGCTGCGCAGCCGCTGGCCGGTCACGTTGACGGCCGAGGGCTGGCTGCTGCTGGACCGGCTGGCCGTCGAGCTGGACGACGCGCTGGACCGGGCCGACGCCGTGGTTGACGCCCCGAGCGAGCGTCGTCCACATTCGGCGCGCCCGCACGAGGCCCGAGCGGAGGTGTGATGGAGCAGCTCAGCGATCGAGAGCGACAGGTACTGGAGGCGGTGATCCGCACCTACGTCGAGACGGCGGAGGCGACGGGCAGCCGCACCATCGCGCGTCGCTACGACCTGGGCGTCTCGCCGGCCACGGTCCGCAACACCATGGCGGACCTGGAGGACAAGGGCTTCCTCTTCCATCCGCACACGTCGGCTGGTCGCATCCCGACGGATCGCGCGTACCGCTACTTCGTGGACGACCTGATGCGTCCCGCGCACGTGACGGACGAGGAGCGGGCGCGGCTGCGCACGCAGTTGCTGGAACAGGACATCGCGCACCCGCTGGAGCGGCTGCTGCGCCGGGCCGCGCACGCGCTGGGCCTGGTCACGGGCGAGCTGGGGCTGGTGGTCTCGCCGCGGCTGGACCAGACCGTGCTCGAGAAGCTGGAGCTGGTTTCCATTTCCAGCGAGAAGGTGCTGCTGGTGCTGACGCTGGGGAAGGGCGTGGTGCGCACGATCTACGTGGACCTGCCGGGCGCGGTGCCCGCGGAGACACTGGCCGCGGTTACGGTCGTGCTGAACGAGCGGCTGGCGGGCCATTCGCTGCAGGAGATCCGGCAGACCCTGCCCGCCCGGCTGCGCGACTCGGTCGGCTCGGACGACGCGGCCGGCGACCTGATCAACATCTTCCTGCAGTCGGCGGCGGAGCTGTTCGAGGCGGGCGCGCTGACGCGCGACGAGGTGCACCTCGGCCGGGCCAGCGTGCTGGCCAGTCAGCCGGAGTTCGCCAATGAAGGGCGGCTGCGCAGCCTGATCGAACTGACGGAGGAGCGGGACCTGCTCGCGGCCGTGCTGGCCGAACGGGGCGCCGGGCCGCGCATGCACATCACGATCGGCACGGAGCACGGCCATCCGCAGCTGGACGATTTCACCGTCGTCACCTCGCCCTACCGCATCGGCGGTACGAGCGGCGTGATCGGGGTGATCGGACCGACGCGGATGCCGTACGAGAAGGTCGTATCGATCGTGCAATCGACGAGCGAGATGGTCTCCCAGATCCTGGGCGAGCCGCGCGGCGGCGCGGGCGGGAATGACGGGAGCGACTCATAGAAGGCGGAATGCGAGACTATTACGAGATCCTGGGCGTCGCCCGCGATGCGGACGGCGAGACCATCAAGAAGGCGTACCGGAAGCTGGCGCTGAAGTACCACCCGGACCGCAACGGCGGCTCCAAGGAAGCGGAGGAGAGCTTCAAGGAGGCGACGGAGGCGTACGAAGTGCTGCGCGACCAGCAGAAGCGTGCGGCATACGACCGCTACGGCCACGCCGGGGTGAGCGGTCGGGGCGGCGCCGCGGGGGGCGGCTTCGCCGGCTTCGACTTCGCCGACGCGCTGAACGTGTTCATGCGCGATTTCGGCGGCTTCGGCTTCGAGGAGGTCTTCCGCGCCCGCGCGGGTGCCCGTCGCAACCGCCGCGCGCCCGACGCGCGCATCCGGCTGCCCATCACGCTGCCCGAGGTGGTGACGGGGGTGAAGCGCAAGCTGAAGCTGGAGCTGAGCGACGCGTGCGACGTGTGCGACGGCTCGGGCGCCGAGCCGGGCAGCGACGTCACGACCTGCGAGACGTGCAACGGCGCGGGTGAGGTGCGCCGGGTGCAGCAGTCGATCCTGGGCCAGATGGTCAGCGTCGGCACCTGCCCGAGCTGCGGCGGGGAGGGGTCGCGCGTCGAGAAGCCGTGCGGCAACTGCCGGGGCACCGGCTCCGTCCGGCGCGAGCGCGAGGTCGAGGTGGAGGTGCCGCCCGGCGTCAGCAGCGGCGACTACCTGACGCTGCGCGGCCAGGGCAATGGCGGCGGCAGGGGCGCGCAGCGCGGCGATCTGATCGTGGTGCTGGACGTGGAGGAGGATCCGCGCTTCACGCGCGACGGCGCCGACCTGTTCCACGAACTGGCCGTCACCTTCTCGCAGGCCGCACTGGGCGCCGAGATCGAGGTCCCGACCGTGGACGGCTCGGCGACCATCGAGGTGCCGGCCGGCACGCAGTCGGGACGGCTGCTGCGCATGCGCGGCCGCGGGCTGCCGCGGCTGCGCGGCGGCGGACGCGGCGACCAGCTCGTGCGCGTCAACGTCTGGACGCCGAACCGACTCAACGCCGAGCAGGAGCGTCTGATGCGCCAGCTGGCGGAGCTCGAGGACGAGCCGCCGGCCGACGGCGCGCGCCCGGCCGGCGGCGGCTTCTGGTCGAAGGTCAAGGAAGCGCTGAGCGGATGAGCGCCGGCGATCGGCCGGCCCGCTGGCTGGTCGTCGAGCTGCCCGTCCGGGACGCGCTGCGCTACGAGCTCTCGGCCGCGCTGATCGCACGGGGGCTGAGCGCCGTCCAGGAGACGGGCACCGGCGTGCGCGTGTACCTGCCCGGTGACGAGCGGCCGGTCGCCCGCATCCGCGAGCTGCTCGACGCGCTCGAGCAGGACGTGCCCGACCTGGACGACGCCGACTTCGAATGGCGCGTCGAGGACGACGCCGACTGGTCCACACAGTGGCGCGAAGGGCTGCGCGCCCGCCGCGTCGGGGAGCGCGTGTGGGTCGCGCCCAGCTGGTCGCCCGCCGACGCGGAGCCGGACCACATCGTGGTCACGGTGGATCCCGCCATGGCCTTCGGCACCGGGGAGCACGGCACCACCCGCGGCTGCATCCGCCTCCTCGAGCGGAGCGGCGCGCATGGGCTGCGCGTGCTGGACGTGGGCACGGGTACGGGCGTGCTGGCCGTGGTCGCGGCACGGCTGGGCGCGCGCGAGGTGCTGGCCGTCGACAACGATGTAGAGGCGACCGACAACGCCGTCGAGACCGTGGCGAGCAACGGCGTGGCCGACCGCGTCCGCGTGGAGCAGGTCGAGGTCGACGCGGGCTGGCTGCGCGCCAGCGGCAGCCACGACCTGATCCTGGCCAACGTGCTCAGCGGGGTGCTGCGCCCGCTCATGCCCGCGTTCGCCGACGCGCTGACGCGCCCCGGCCGGCTGATCCTCAGCGGTATCCTCGCCACCGAGGCGGATGACATGCGTGCCGCGGCGGAGGCGGCGGGGTTCCGCCTGCTCGAGGAGGACCGGGAGGCCGAGTGGTGGTCCGCGCTGCTGACCATCGACTGAACGGAATCAGCGCAGCGGCTCCGGCAGCTCCGACAGCTCGGTCCAGCCCACGGTCAGTTCGGTGGCCAGCGACGGGTCGCGCGGCTGCGCGCGCCACAGTGTGACCAGCGCCTCGCGCACGATGGACGGCGTGGCGTCGTCCGCATCGGCGGGCTCCGGCTCCGTGTCCCACCGCGGCGCGGTCTCCCGCAGCGACGGCGCGCGCAGGTTGCGGAGCGCCCGTCCGTAGGCGACTTCTTCGTCGCGCGTCCAGGCGTGGCCCTGCCAGACGGGCTCGTGGTCTTCGGTGCGGGGCGACGGATCGGCGAAACGCATCGCTGGCCCTCCGGATTCGGCGTGGGGCGCGGCGCGCGACGTGCGCGACGCACGACGAGCATGTCCGACGTTGTCGCTCGCCGCGGGGCGATGCGATAGCGCAGGGGGCCGGTCAGGTGCCATGATCGGCGCGCGCGATGTCGGAACGCGACGACTCGACCGGGAGGGGCGCACGATGAGCTGCATCTTCTGCAGGATCGCCGAGGGCGACATGGACGCGGACGTCGTCTCGAGCGACGATCACGTGATCGTGATCCGCGACATCGACCCGAAGGCGCCCACGCACCTGCTCGTGCTGCCGCGCCGTCACGTCGCGTCGATCGACGAGGCGGCGGACGATGGCGAACTGGTCGCACGCGTGATGCGCGTCGCGCGCGACGCCGCGCGGGCCGAGGGGCTGGACGACGGGTACAGACTGGTGACCAACGTGGGCGAGCACGGCGGGCAGACGGTGCCGCACCTGCACGTGCACGTGCTGGGCGGGCGGCACCTCGGCTGGCCGCCGGGCTGAACACAGAGGGAGACGGAGAGGCGATGGCGGAGACGCTGGCGGAGACGATCCGCAACGACCTGAACAGTGCGCGGCGCGAGCGGGACAAGCTGCGCACCACCGTGCTGACCACGATGCTGTCCGAGATCCGCAACAGGGAGATCGAGGTCGGGCGCGGCCTGAAGGACGACGAGGTCGTGGACGTGGTGAACAGGCAGATCAAGCGGCGCCGTGAGGCGGCCGAGCAGATGCGCGCGGGCGGCCGCGAGGAGCTGGCCGAGAAGGAGGACCGCGAGGCCGAGCTGCTGCAGCCCTACATGCCGCCCGCCCTGGACGCCGAGCAGGTGCGCGCGATGGCGCGCGAGGCGATCGACGGCGGCGCGGACAATGTCGGTGCGGTGATGGGCCGGCTCATGCCCAGGATCAAGGGCCGGTTCGACGGCGGGGAGGCGAACCGCATCGTGAGGGAAGAGCTGGGATGAACCCGCACGCGCTGGCGGTCCTGGAGTTCGAGGACGCGCTGCGCGTCGTGAGCGGCTACGCGGGGAGCGACCTGGGCCGCGAGGCGGTCCGTTCGCTGAGCCCGTCCGACGCCGCCGCCTGGGTCGATGCGGAACTGCGCCGCGTGGAGCAGACGGCGGCGTTCATCCTTCGCAACGACGGCTGGGCGATGCCGCGCGTGCCGGACCTGCGCCGGGCGCTGTCCAAGCTGAACGTGGCCGGCTCGGTATGGCAGGGCACGGAGCTGCGCGACGCCGCCGTGCTGCTGGAGTCCAGCCGCCACGCACGCCGCACCGTGCTGCGCTTCTCCGACGATTTCCCGCGCCTGGCCGAGGTGCTGCAGGCGCTGGTCAAGCTGGAATCGGAGCAGGAGCGGCTGTCGAAGGCCGTGGCCGACGACGGCTCGCTGCGCGACGACGCATCCCCCGCGCTCCGGCGGCTGCGCGCCGACATCCGCGCGGAGCGCTCGCGCATCGTGGAGCGGCTGGAGCGCTATGTGTCCAGCCTGCCGGACGACGTGCAGGTGCCGGACGCGTCCGTCTCGATCCGCGACGGCCGCTATGTCATCCCGATCCGGCGCGAGGGGCGCGGCAACGTGGGCGGCATCGTCCACGACGAGTCGGGCTCCGGTGCCACGCTGTTCGTGGAGCCGCCGGTCGCGATCGAGCTGATGAACCGCATCCGCGAGCTGGAGCTGGCCGAGGCGCGCGAGGTGCAGCGGATCCTGGCAGAGCTGACAGAACTGCTGCGCCCGCATCGCGCCGAGCTCGTAGCCACGCTGGACGCGCTGGTCGCTCTCGACGCGCTGGTCGCGCGCGCGCGCTATTCGATCGAGTCGAACGGGCACCGGCCGGCGCAGTGCGCGCCGGCGGACGGGCTGGACATCGTCGAGGGGCGGCACCCGCTGCTGCTCGCGGCGGGCGGACGCGTGGTGCCGTTCTCGCTGCGGCTGGACCAGGGCGAGCACACCATGCTGGTCTCGGGGCCGAACACCGGCGGCAAGACCGTATTGCTCAAGGCCATCGGCCTGCTGTCGCTGCTGGCGCAGGCAGGGGTGGTGCCGCCGGTCGGGCCGGGCACGCGGCTGCCCGTCTTCTCGAACTTCTTCGCGGACATCGGCGACGAGCAGTCGATCGAGGCCAGCCTGTCCACCTTTTCGGCGCATCTGCGAAACCTGCGCGACGTCGTGGAGCACGCGGACGCCCGCTCGCTGGTGCTGGTGGACGAGATCGGCAGCGGCACCGACCCAGCCGAGGGCGCTGCGCTGGCGCGCGCGATCCTGCTGGAGCTGACCTCGCGCGGCGCGATGACCGTCGCGACATCGCACCTGGGCGACCTGAAGCGGCTGGCGGGTGAGGCGGACGGCGTGGTCAACGCGTCGCTGCAGTTCGATCCCGAGCGGCTGCAGCCGACCTACCGACTGATCAAGGGCGTGCCCGGCCGCAGCTACGGCCTGGCCATCGCGCGGCGGCTGGGCTTCCCCGAGGACATCCTGGCGACGGCCGAGTCGATGCGGCCGCCGTCCGAGCGCGAGGCCAGCGAGCTGCTCGAGGACCTGGAGCGCAAGGAGAAGCAGCTGGGCCTGGAGCTGGGCCGCGCGCAGGCCGCGCGCCGCGAGGCCGATTCGCTGCGCGACCAGCTGCGCAGGCGGGAGGCTGAGGTGCGCGAGCGCGAGAAGACGGCCGAGCGACGCGCCCGGCAGGAGGCGCGCGCGATGCTGCTGGACGCGCGGCGGGAGGTGGACCAGGCGATCGAGCACGTGCGAGAGGCCGCGGCCCGCGCCCGCATCGACGCGTCCGCCATCGACGAGGCCGCGCGCGAGGCGCGCCGACGCGTGGAGGAGGCCGCGCGCGAGCAGGACGAGGCCGCGCCCTCGACCGGCGGCGCGAGCCCGTCGGCGCAGCGGCACGCGGGGCCGCTGGAGCCGGGCGCGCACGTGCGCATCGAGGCGACGGGCGCGACCGGCACGATCGTCGAGATCCGGGACGGCCGCGCCACCGTCGAGACGCGCGGGCTGCGCCTGCAGATCGACACGGACGGGCTGACCGTGCTGCCCGCCGGCAGCGAGCGCGCGAAGCCGGCGCGGCAGCCCGCCTACTCGGGCGGCTGGAGTGCGCCCGAGGTGGATCCGGTCACGGAGGTCGACCTGCGCGGCCTGCGCGCCGACGAGGCGGTCGCGCGACTGGAGCCGGCGCTGGACGCGGCGCTGCGCAACGAACTGGCGTCGCTGCGCATCATCCACGGCAAGGGCACGGGTGCGCTGCGCGAGGTGGTGGAGGAGCTGCTGAACGGCCATCCGCGCGTGCGCTCGCACCGGCCGGGCGGCTTCGGAGAGGGCGGTACCGGCGTGACCGTGGCGGAACTGGCATGATCCCGGACTCCATCGTCGAGGAGATCCGCGAGCGTGCGGACCTGGTCGAGATCGTCGGCCGCCACGTGGAGCTGAAGAAGAGCGGCAGCGAGTTCAAGGCGCTCTGCCCGTTCCACAACGAGCGGACGCCGTCCTTCTACGTGGTGCCGGACAAGGGCTTCTACAAGTGCTTCGGCTGCGGGGAGGCGGGCGACGTCTACGACTTCCTGATGAAGCACGTCGGCCTGTCGTTTCCCGAGGCCGTGCGGCAGCTCGGACCCGAGGTGGGCGTGGACGTGCCGGAGGACGCGCCCGAGAAGCCGGAGGAGCCGTACCGCCACCTGTACGAGGCGATCGCCTTCGCGGCCGACTGGTTCGAGCGCAACCTGCAGCAGGACGAGCGCGGCGAGCGGGCGCGCCGCTACCTGGAGGGGCGCGGCGTGGACGCCGCCGCCGCGCGCCGGTTCCGGCTCGGTTACGCGCCGCGCGAGTGGCACGCCCTAGCCGAGGCCGCGCACGTGCACGGCATCTCCGATGAGACGCTGCTCGCGGCCGGGCTGGTCAAGGAGAGCGAGAAGAGCGACGAGCCGTACGACCGTTTCCGCGACCGCATCATCTTCCCGATCACGGACCTGCGCGGCCGCGTCATCGCGTTCGGCGGCCGCGTGGTCGACGACCGCGACCAGCCCAAGTACCTGAACTCGCCCGAGACGCCCGTCTACCAGAAGGGGCGCACGCTGTTCGGGCTGGCCTGGGCCAAGAACGCCGTCCGCCGCGAGGGCAGCGTGCTGATCGTGGAGGGCAACATGGACTACGTCTCCCTGGCCGCGCGCGGCATCGAGCACGTGGTCGCGCCGCTCGGCACGGCCATGACCGAGGAGCAGGCTGCGCTGCTCGCGCGCTACACGTCGAGAGCGCTGCTGCTCTACGACAGCGACGCCGCCGGCCAGCGCGCCAGCTTCCGCACCGCCGACGCGCTGCTGCGCGCGGGTGTGCACCCGCTCATCGTGCCATTGCCCGAAGGCGAGGATCCCGACACCATCGTGCGGCGGGAGGGGCCGGACGGGCTGCGGCGCCGCATCGCCGACGCGGACGACGTGCTGGACCGCAAGATCGCGATCCTGGAGGAGCGCGACTACTTCGAGGACATCGACGGCCGTCGCCGCGCGCTGGACGGGCTGCTGCCGACGATCCGCGCGGCCATGGACCCGGCGCTGCGCGACCTGTACATCGATCGCGTCGTCGGGCGCACGGGCGTGCGGCGCGAGACGCTGGAGCAGGAGCTGGCAGAGCGTGCGGCGCGCGCCGAGCGGGCCCGCAGCGCACGGGCGGCTGCGGCCGCGGCGACGGGATCCGCGACGGGGGCGGGTGGGGATGCCGGGACTGGCGGCGGTGCCGCGGCCGGGCCGGGCATGCCGGCGGACCGGCGCTCGGCGGATCGGCCCGGCGGCGGGTCGCGCGGGGAGGCGCCGGCGCCGGCGGCGACGTCGGAGCGGCTGCTGATCCTGGTGCTGATCCGGGACCCGGAGCGGGTGGAGCACGTGGGCGAGACGCTGCCGGTGGAGGCGCTGCGCGATCCGGTCTATCGCGAGATGTACGCGGCGCTGCTGCGGCACGGCGCGGACGAGGCGCTGCCGGACCGGCTGAGCGAGCCGGCGCGGCGACGGCTGGAACAGATGCGAGAGGACCCGGTAGATTTGTCGCCGACCGACCGGGTGCTCGACGACGTGCTGCGGACGATCAAGGCGGAGGACCTGCTGGCGCGCATCGAGGAGATCGATTCGCGCATGCCGTTCGCCGGAGACGAGGAGCGGCTGCAGATCATGCGGGAGCGGAAGACGGCATCGGACTCGCTGCGGGGGCTGGGCATGCGTGTCAGCCCGCGCTGGAAGGAGCGAGCGCCGTCGAGACAGCCGAGACACCAGCGAAACGAGGAGTGAGGGTGAAAGAGGTTTTCGAGGCATTGACCGAGCTGGACCGCGTGGATCGGGAGATCGCGCAGGCGCGGAAGCGGGTCGGTGAGGTGGACGTGGAGCTGGAGGAGCTGACGGCGCCCGTCGCGGACCTGGAGAAGCAGGTGGCGACGGCGCGCACGCAGCTGGACGAGACGCGGGACCGCTCGCAGAAGCTGGAGCGCAACGCGGAGGACAAGCGTGGTCGGCTCAAGCAGTACGAGCAGCGCATGCAGCGGGTGCGCACGTCGCGCGAGGAGGCGGCGGTCGCCACGGAGCTGGACCTGGTACGGCGCGCGGCCGAGACGGACGAGACGGAAGCGCTCCAGATGATGGATCAGGCCAGGCGCCAGGAGCTGCGCGCCGAGGAGCTGGAGAACAAGCTCGAGGCCACGCGCGGCGAGGTGGAGCCGCGCCAGAAGGAGCTGGAGCAGGAGCGCGCGCAGGCCGCGTCCGACCTGGAGCGGCTGGAGCAGGAGCGCAGGGAGCGCATGGAGAAGCTGGACCCGCCCACCCGCGAGACCTACTCCCGCATCCGCCGCAGCAGCGTGCGGAGCGTGCTGGTCGGCATCACGCCGGACGGCGCGTGCGGAAACTGCTTCAGCATGCTGCCGCTGCAGCGTCAGAACGAGGTGCGCAGGATGACGGCGCTGGTGCGCTGCGAGCACTGCGGCGTGGTGCTCCGGCCGGCCGAGTGAACCGAGCGAGCGTGGCAAGCGCGCCGGCCCTGCCGGAGCCGCCGCGCCGCTGGCGCGCCCGCACGGGCTCCGCGCCCGACGCCGCGCGCATCGCCCGCCTGACCGGCGAGCTGCGCCTGCCCGATCGGGTGTGCGCGCTGCTGCTCGCCCGCGGCATCGACGGCGCGGCGCCCGCCCGCGATTTCCTGCGGCCGCGCCTCGACCTGCTGCACGACCCGCTGGACCTGCCCGACATGCCGCGCGCGCTGGAGCGCGTGCGCCACGCCCTGCACGCCGGCGAGACCATCCTGGTGCACGGCGACTACGACGTGGACGGCATGTGCGCCAGCGCGCTGCTGACGCGCGTGCTGCGCGCGCTGGGCGGCCGCGTCGTCCCCTTCGTGCCGGACCGGCTGCGCGACGGCTACGACCTCGGCCGCGCGGGTGTCGCCGCGGCGCGGGAGGCGGGCGCCGCGCTGATCGTGACCGCCGACTGCGGTACGGGCGCCACCGACGCGGTCGCGGCGGCACGCGACGCGGGCATCGACGTCGTGATCACCGATCACCACACGCCGCCCGACCGGCTGCCCGACGCGGTGGCCATCGTCAATCCGATGCGGCAGGCAGAGCGGCCCACGTCGCTGTGTGGGGCGGGCGTCGCCTTCAAGCTGTGCCAGGCGCTGTGGCGGGACGGCGGCCGTGATTCCGAGGAGCTGCTCTGGCACCTGGACCTGGTCGCGGTCGCGACCGTGGCCGACCTGATGCCGCTGACCGCGGAGAACCGAACGCTGGTGCACTACGGTTTGCGCGTGCTGCGGCGTACCCGCAACGCCGGACTCCGCGCGCTGATGCGCGTGGCGCGCATCGACCAGGAGACGGTGACGGCCGGGCAGATTGGCCACGTGCTGGCGCCGCGACTCAACGCCGCCGGCCGCATCGGCGATCCTCGCAGCGGCGTCCAGCTGCTGCTGTGCGACGACGAGGCGACCGCCCAGCCGCTCGCGCTGGAGCTGGACGCGCTGAACGCGAACCGGCGCGACCTGGACCGGCGCATGCTCGACCAGGCACTGGAGCGGCTGGCCCGCGACTACGACCCCGGCCGCGACGCGGGCATCGTCATCGCCGGGGAGGACTGGCACCCGGGCGTGGTCGGCATCGTCGCCTCGCGCGTGGTGGAGCGCGTCTGCCGGCCGACGCTGCTGATCGCGCTGCGCGGCGACGGCACCGCGCGCGGCAGCGGTCGCTCGGTGCGCGGCTTCGACCTGTACGCCGCGCTGGGCTCCTGTGCGCACCTGCTCGAGCGGTACGGCGGCCACCGGGCGGCGGCCGGGCTGGACGTGCGGGCCGACCGCATCGACGCGCTGCGCAAGGCGTTCAACGAACACGCGCGCCAGCACCTGGACCGCTCGGACCTGTCGCAGGACGTGCCGATCGACGGGCCGCTGGAGCTGGGCGACTGCACGGCGGAGCTGGCGCGCCTGATCGCGCGCCTCGGCCCGTTCGGCGTCGGCAATCCGACGCCCACCTTCCTCGCCCGTGGCGTGCGCGCGGCGGAGGCGCGCGAGGTCGGCAAGGGTCACCTGCGCGCCCGGCTGGAGCGGGACGGCGCGTCGCTGGAGGCGATCGGCTTCGGCCTGGCCGAGCGGTTCGGGGATGCGGGCGGCGCCGAGCGGCCGCTGGACGTGGTGTTCCGGCTCGAGGTGGACGAGTGGCGCGGGGAGGAACGCGTGCAGGCCCGCCTGGTCGACTTCCGCGGCGCGCGCTGACGTGCGCATCATCGCCGGGCGCTGGCGCGGGCACCCGCTGCGCGCGCCGCAGGGGCGCGGCACGCGCCCCACGCCGGACCGCGTGCGAGAGGCGTGGATGAGCGCGCTGCAGCCGTCGATTGCGGGCGCGCGCGTGCTGGATCTGTTCGCCGGCTCGGGCGCTCTGGGGCTGGAGATGCTGTCGCGCGGCGCTGCGCACGCCACCTTCGTGGAGCAGGCGCGCGCGGCCCGCACGGCGATCGAACAGAACATCGAGAAGCTGCGCGTGGAGCGCGGCACGTACGAGGTGGTGCGTTCCGAGGCGCTGGCATACGTTCGGCGCCTGGAAGCCGGCGCGTTCGACATCGCCGTCGCCGATCCGCCCTACGCGTCGGAAGCGGCCGCGGCGCTGCTCGAGGCGTACGCGGCGGTGCCGTTCGCGCACGAGCTGTGGCTGGAGCACGCCACCGCCGCGGCGCTGACGCTGCCGGAGGGAACGCGCACGCGGCGCTACGGTGACACGTCCATCAGCACGATCCTCCCCGACCCCGAGACTGCATGAGCGAGCGGATCGCGATCTACCCGGGCAGCTTCGACCCGATCACGCGCGGGCACGAGGACATCGTCATGCGCAGCCTCCGCATGGTGGACCGTGTGATCGTGGCGATTGCGCACCGCGCGACGCAGCCCAAGCGCGGGCTGTTCGAGATCGCCGAGCGGGAGGAGATGATCCGCACGCTGTTCCGGGACGAGCCGCGTGTGGAGGTCGCCGCGTTCGAGGGGCTGCTGGTCGACTTCGCGCGGGAGCGTGGCGCGCGCCTGCTGATCCGCGGCCTGCGCGCCGTGTCCGACTTCGAGTACGAGTTCCAGATGGCGCTCATGAACCGGCAGCTGTGGCCGGACGTGGAGACCATCTTCCTCGCCCCCGACGTGCGCTACTCGTACCTGTCCGCGTCGCTGGTGCGCGAGATCGCCGAGCTGGGCGGCGACATCGACGACATGGTCGCGCCGCACGTGCGCGAGCGGCTGCACAAGCGCTTCGGTTGAGCTTCCTCGACTCGGTCCGCGAGCGCGCGGGCCAGCTGCGCCGCAGCGTGGTCCTGCCCGAGGGCACGGACGAGCGCGTCGCATCCGCCGCCGTCACGCTCGCGCGCGAGGGGCTGGCGCGGCCGATCCTGCTCGGGCAGCCGCAAAGCGTCGCGCGCGTGCTCGAGGCGCTGGGCGGGGCGGACGCGGACGTGGCCGTGCGCGACCCCGCCGCCGATCCGCAGCGCCAGGCCCTGTCGGAGCACTACCACGAGCGGCGGCGCGCGCGCGGCATGACGGCGGAGGAAGCCCACGAGGCGACTGCGGACCCGCTGGCGTTCGGCGCGTTGCTGGTCGCGACCGGCCGCGCCGACGCGTGCGTGGCCGGCGCGGTCTCCACCACGGCGGACGTGCTGCGCGCCGCGATCCGCTGCGTCGGCGTGGCGGACGGCATCCGCACCGTCTCCTCCGCGTTCTACATGGTGCTGAAGCACGGGCCGGGCGCCGAGGAGCGCGTGCTCACGTTCACCGACTGCGCCGTGCTGCCGGACCCGACCGCCGAGCAGCTGGGCGACATCGCTGTGGCCGCGGCGGACGCGCGCCGGCTGATCGTCGGCGACGAACCGCGCGTGGCGTTCCTGTCCTACTCCACGCGCGGCAGCGCGTCGGGCGACTCGATCGAACGGGTGCGCGGCGCGCTGGAGCGCTTCCGCTCGCTGCGGCCGGACGTGGCCGTCGACGGCGAGATGCAGGTGGACGCGGCCATCGTACCCGACATCGCGCGGCGCAAGGCGCCGGACTCGCCGCTGGAAGGGCGCGCCAACGTGCTGGTGTTCCCGGACCTGGACGCCGGCAACATCGGCTACAAGCTGGTGCAGCGGCTGGCGGGCGCCGAGGCGGTGGGGCCGGTGATGCAGGGGCTGGCCCGCCCCTGCAACGACCTGTCGCGCGGCGCGAGCGCGGCCGATATCGTCAACGTGGCATGCATCGCGGCACTGCTCTCGGCGGCGGCCTGAATCGGCACCGATCTTGCCACTCGGGCGGGCATTCGAATGGTCACGTGTCGTCCGTCGTCGGACGGAGATTCCACACGTTCACGGAAGGGTGGGGGAGATATGGCGTTCCAGGTGAGTGAAAAGGACGGGGTCACCGTCATCGACGTCGAAGGTCAGCTGATCGTCGGCAACCGGCAGGAGCTGAAGCAGAAGGTCCTCGACAAGCTCGAGGACGGCGCGCGCAAGTTCCTGATCGACTTCGAGAACACCGGCTACATCGACAGCTCGGGTCTCGGCGTGCTGGTCAGCCTGTCCAAGAAGATCCGCGAGCAGGGCGGCGAACTGCGGCTTGCCAATCTGAACGAGGACCTGAAGACTCTGTTCGAGCTGACCAAGCTGGACACGCTCTTCCACATCTCCAACAGCCGCAGCGAGGCGCTCGAGAGCTTCTGAGCGCGGGCGCGCCGGCCGGCCCATGAGCTCGGAATACACGCTCGAGCTGGACAACGACCTCGAAGCCGTCCACCGCGCCGTGGCGTACCTGATGCGCCGCGGCGAGGAGGCCGGCTTCGATCGTGATCGGCTGCGCCTGAACTTCCGCGTCGGCGTGACCGAGGCGCTCGTCAACGCCGTGCTCTACGGCAACGAGCGCGATCCGGACAAGCGGGTGCTGGTCGAGGCGTGGTTCGAGGAGGACTGCGCACGCATCCGCGTGACCGACGAGGGCGGCGGCTTCGATCCGTCCAACCTGCCCGATCCGACGCACCCGGACCGCCGCGACGAGGCCGGCGGGCGCGGCGTCTTCCTGATCCGCAACCTGATGGACCGCGTCGAGTTCAACGACCGCGGCAACTCCGTCACGATGATCCTGCTGCGCCACCGGCAGCGCCCGGCGGAGTCGGCGTGAACGGCGGGCCGAACGAGCGGGCGCAGCTGGCCGGCGAGGTGCGCACGGTGGCCGACGAGTATCTGCGCCTGTTCCCGGAGCGGCAGGTGCACGTCTGGCTGCGCGAGAACGGCAGCTGGGCCGACGTCTATTCCAGCACGGGGGACGCGGCCGGCCGGGAACCGCCGCCGCGCCACGCGCTGGTCACCACGCCCACCGGCCGGGAGCTGGCCCTGGACGTGGGGGAGGGCGGTCCGGCGCTCGGCTTCTTCGCGCGCACGCTGGAGCTGATCCTGGCCTACGAGGAGGAGGCACGGCTCGCCGCGCGTGAACTGGCGGAGCGCTACGAGGAGATCAACCTGCTCTACACGATCAGCGAGATCCTCGGCTCCGTCGTGAACCTGCCGGACGCGGCGACCAAGATCCTGACCGAGGTCGCCGACACCCTCGGCGGCCGCCGCGCCTCGATCTGGGTGCTGGACGCGGAGTCCGATCGGCTGCGCCGCGCCGCCTCGGTCGGGGAGGAGGGTGCGCCGCCCTACATCGCCGTCGACGATCCGGTCTCCGTCACCGCACGCGTGTTCCGCGAGCGCGAGGCGATGAACGTGGAGCGCGGTACCGAGGTGCCGCGGCGTGAGGAGCGCGGCAGCAAGGAGCACGACGAGGCGTTCCTGTCCGTGCCCATCACCTACACGCCGCCCGAGGGCGAATCGCGCACCATCGGCGTGATCACGCTGGTCGGTCGCCGCCACCACGAGCGGTTCAGCGCGGGCGACGCGCGCATGCTCGCCGCGGTCGCGTCGCAGATCGGCGCGGCGCTCGAGACGCAGCGGCTGATGCAGGAGAACGTCCGGCAGCAGCGCTTCGCCCGCGAGCTGGAGCTGGCGCACGACCTCCAGATGAAGCTGCTGCCGCCCACCGACGAGGCGAGCGGCCGGCTCCGCATCAGCGCGCGTTGCGCGCCGGCCGACTCGGTCGGAGGCGACTTCTACCACCTGATCCGGCTGGGGGAGGCGCGCACCGCCGTCGTCATCGGCGACGTGTCCAGCCACGGCTTCGCCGCCGCGCTGATCATGGCGCTCAGCATGAGCGCGATCGGCATCTACGCCCGTGAGACGGACCAGCCGGCGGAGGTGCTGCGGCACCTGCACCACGCGCTCATGACCGAGCTGGAGTCCACCGAGATGTACATGACGCTCTGGTACGGCGTCATCGACGCGGACGAGGGCACCGTGACCTACGCCAACGCCGGCCACCCGCACGCGTTCCTGCTGCGCGCCGACGGCACGCGCGAGCGCATGGCGGCCACCAACCCGCCGCTGGGACTGATCCCGCTGCCCGAGTACGGCGTGGGCCGGCTGGAGTGGGATCCCGCCGACGACATCGTGGTGCTGTACACGGACGGCCTGTCCGGCGCCTTCGCGCCGCGCGGCAAGACGGACGGCGAGCAGGCACTGCTCGACCACATCCACGAACTGCGCGATCGGCCCGGGGAAGAGATCGTGGCGCAGGTGTTCGCCGAGGCGGATCGCACGCGCAACCAGGTGCCGGCCGACGACCGCACGGCGCTGATCATCCGCGGCTGAGCGCCGTGCGCGCCAAGAAGTCGCTCGGCCAGAACTTCCTGGTCGACCCGAACGCGCAGCGCCGCATCGTGGAGGCGCTGGACGCGCGGCCGAACGACGAGGTGCTGGAGATCGGCCCCGGCCACGGTGCGCTGACGGACCACCTGGCCGGCCGCGTCGGCCGTCTCGTGCTGGTCGAACTGGACGACCAGCTGGCCGCAGCGCTCACCGCGCGATTCGCCGATCAGGCGTCGGTCCAGGTGGTGCACGCCGATGTGCTGACCGTCGCGCCCGACGCCGTACTGCGCGACGTCGGCCGGGCCAGGGTCGTCGGCAACATCCCGTACAACATCACCACCCCGATCCTGTTCCACCTGCTGGACGCGCGGCCGCGCCCCGAGCGCATCGTGCTGATGGTGCAGCGCGAGGTGGCGGACCGCATCCTGGCCGAGCCGGGCGGCAAGACGTACGGCGCGCTGTCGGTCGGCGTACGGGCGGTCGCCGACGCGAAGCGGGTGCTGCACGTGAAGCGCGGCGCGTTCCGCCCCGTGCCGGACGTGGATTCGACGGTCGTGCTGATCACGCCGCACCGGCCGCCGCGCCTCTCGCCGGACGAGGAGGCGGACCTGCGCGTGCTGACGCGCGAGACGTTCGGCCGGCGCCGGAAGCAGCTGGGCACCACGCTGCGCAGCGCGCCCGAGTACGGTCTGGACGTGGAGGCGCTGGAGTCGCTCGCGACGTCGACGGGCATCGACATGCGGCGCAGGCCGGAGACGCTGTCGCCCGAGGAGTTCGTGACGCTGGCGAGGGCATTGCGCGAGGCGGGACTGCCGAAGCACCTTGGCCCGACCGCCTGACCGGCGATCCGTTCCCCACCCGGGAGGACCCTCATGGACGGGGTGACGCCGCCCACCGCAGCGCCGCGCCGCGGCTGGCTGGACCGGCTCGGCCTGCATCGTCGCGAGCTGCGCAGCTGGGCGCTGTACGACTGGGCCAACTCCGCGTTCGCGACCACGATCCTGGCCGCCGTCCTGCCGATCTACTACTCGCGCGTCGCGGGCGCCGACCTGGCGCCGAACGTGGCGACGGCATACTGGGGCTACACGGCCGCCATCGCGCTGCTGCTGGTGGCCGTCGCGTCCCCGGTTCTGGGCGCGATGGCCGACTACCTCGGCGCCAAGAAGCGGTTCCTCGCCGCTTTCATGCTGCTCGGCGTGATCGGCAGCGGCGCGCTCTGGTTCGTCGGACAGGGCGACTGGCTGCTCGCATCGCTGCTGTTCATCCTCGGCAACGTCGGCTTCACCGGCTCGATCGTCTTCTCGGACTCGCTGCTGCCCCACATCGCCGAGGACGACGAGGTGGACCGCGTGTCCGCGGCCGGCTTCGCCATCGGCTACGTGGGCGGCGCGGTGCTGCTGGCCGTGAACGCGCTGATGATCGCGCAGCCCGGGCTGTTCGGCATCCCCGATGCCGCCGTAGCCACGCGGCTGTCCTTCGTGTCCGTGGCCGTGTGGTGGCTGGTCTTCTCCATCCCGCTGCTGCGCAACGTGCCCGAGCCGCCGCGCCAGCTGGAGAGCGGCGAGCGGCTGGACGCGAACCCGCTCGGCGTCGCCTTCGGCCGGCTGCGCGAGACGCTGGGCGAGATGAAGCACTACGGCCAGCTGCTCCGGTTCCTGCTCGCGTTCTGGCTCTACGGCGACGGCATCGGCACCATCATCAAGATGGCCACCATCTACGGCGCCGAACTCGGCATCGGCCAGAACGCCATGATCGCCGCGCTGCTGCTCGTGCAGGTGGTGGGCATCCCGTTCACCTTCCTGTTCGGCGCGCTGGGTGCGCGCATCGGCACCAAGAACGGCATCTACATCACGCTGGTGGTCTACTCGGCTATCTCGGTGGGTGGCTACTTCATGTCCACGGCCACGCACTTCTGGATGCTGGCCTTCGCCGTCGGCATGGTGCAGGGCGGCGCACAGGCGCTCAGCCGCTCGCTCTACGCCACGCTGGTGCCGCGCGCAAAGTCGTCCGAATTCTTCGCCTTCTTCTCCGTCTTCGAGAAGTTCGCCGGCATCGTGGGACCGCTCATGTTCGGCGTCATCGGCCAGATGACCGGCTCCAGCCGCAACGGCATCCTGGCCCTGGTCATCTTCTTCATCGGCGGCATGCTGCTGCTGCGTACCGTCGACGTGGACGCCGGCCGCCGCGCCGCGCGCGCCGAGGACCGTACGCTGCATCCCGTGCCCGCGGGCTCCGCATGAGCGGCGGCGGATTCGGCCCCGATCGCACCGCCCAGGAAGGCTGGAGCCGCTTCCTCGACGCCGTCGGGCACGAGCTGCGCACACCGCTCACCGCCATCCTCGGCTACCAGGAGCTGCTCGAGGAGGGCGTCTACGGCCAGCTCGAGCCGAAGGGCGCCGAGGCGGTGCGCCGCGTCGGCGCCGCTGCCCACGAACTGCTCTCCCTGCTCAACGGCATGATCGACCTCGGCCGCCCCGACGGTCAGCCACCCGAGCTGGACATCGCGCCCGTCCCGCTCACCGGGCTGCTGCGCGAAGTCGCGGCCAGCGGCCAGCGGCTCGGCCCGGAACGCGGCGTCGACTGGAGCGACGACGTCCCCGACGATCTGCCCATCGTCACCTCCGACCCCAACCGACTCCAGCGCGCGCTGTTCCTCGCCGTGCTCGCCGCCATCCGCGCCACGCCCGGCGGCGCCATCCGCATGAGCGTCGCGCCGGAGGACGACGGCGCCACCATCCGCCTCCATGGCGTCGGCTTCCAGGATCTGCCCGAACCGCCACTGGCAGACCTCGTGCTGCGGCGCGCCGAGGACGATACCGAACGCTCCGTCCTGCGCATGGCCGTCGCGCTGCACGGGCTGCGCCGGCTCGGCGGTTCCTGGACGCTCGAAACCGGCGGGACCGCCACGCTCGCCCTGCGCATCCGCCCCGCTCCGCACGACCCGCCGCGCGCCCCGTCTCGTTGACGCTCCGCCGCGCGCCGGGTAGCTTTGTGAAGAGTTTCACAAGCAGCCCGCGCGAGGTGGCGCGGCCACGGGTGGTGCGTTCGGATGAAGCGCATTTCGGAGTCGACGGTCGGGCGGTTGTCGGTCTACCTGCGTATCCTGCGGGAGAGCGAGGGGGTCGGCACGCGCACGATCAGCAGCGAGGATCTGGCGGGGCTGGCGGGTACCAGTGCGGCGCAGGTGCGCAAGGATCTGTCGCTGTTCGGTACGTTCGGCAAGCGCGGTCTGGGCTACCAGGTGCCGGAGCTGGTGGGCGAACTGGAGGAGATCCTGGGGCTGGGTCGGGAGTGGAAGGTGGCGCTGGTGGGCGCGGGCAAGATCGGCGCGGCGCTGTTCGACTATCAGGATTTCCGGCGGCAGGGGTTCTACATTCACGCGGTCTTCGATTCGGATCCGGCCAAGGTGGGGCAGCGCTGGAACGGCACGGCGATCCGTGCCGATTCGGAGATGGAGCGGGTGCTGGCGGAGGACGGCATCGACATCGTGATCGTGGCGGTGCCGGCGTCGGCGGCGCAGGGCGTGGTGGATCGGGTGGTGGACGCGGGGGTGCGCGCGATTCTGAACTTTGCGCCGACGCGGCTGACGGTGCCGGCGCACGTGTCGCTGAAGAACGTGAACATGGCGGTCGAGCTGGAGGGTCTGAGCTACGCGCTGGCGCGGGCCCGCAACGGCGAGGGAGGCAGGCGTGACTGAGGGCGCTGGGAGCGAACGGCGCGGCGGCGTGGCGGAGCGGCGCGCGGGCGGTGGTGCGGCCGGCGGCGTGGCGACGGGGGGGGAGGAGCGGATCGGCGTCGATTCGGAGATCGGCGCGCTGCGCCGGGTCATCTGTCACACGCCGGGTCCGGAGCTGCTGGCGGTCACGCCGACCACGCGGGACGACTTCCTGTACGACGACATCATCGACCTGGACCTGGCGCGTCGGGAGCACGGCCGGTTCAAGGCGCTGCTGTCGCGCTTCGCGGAGGTGATGGAGGTCCGCGACCTGCTCGAGGACATCGTGGACCTGCCGGAGGTACGGCCGTTCCTGATCGAGCGGGTCATGGACGTCGCGCGCTCGGAGCCGCTGGCGGGCCGACTGCTGGACGTGCCGCCCGCCGAGCTGGTGGCGCGCTTCATCGAGGGGGTGGAGGCGGAGGAGGCGCCGCTGCAGCGGCTGCTCAACGTGGAGAGCTACGAACTGCCGCCGCTGCCCAACCTGTTCTTCACGCGCGACGCGGCGATGGTGCTGAAGGACGGTGTGATCATCGGCTCCATGCGGTACACCGTGCGGTGGACCGAGGAGATCCTGATGAAGACGCTGTTCACCTACCACCCGCGCCTGCGCAACAGCGGTCTGATCTACGACGGCAGCGAGGAGCGGCGCAGCGGCTTCACCATCGAGGGTGGCGACGTGCACATCCTGCGGCCGGACCTGGCCGTGGTGGGGCTGTCGCAGCGGTCGAGCCCGGGCGCGTTCGACGCGATCGCGGAGGGGCTGACGGGCCGGGGCGTGACGGACATCCTGGCGGTGATCCTGCCGACCGACCGCGCCATGATCCACCTGGACATGATCTTCACCATGGTGGACCACGACCACTGCGTGGTCTTCCCGCCCAGCTTCATCGGACCGGCGCGCGTGCCGATCCTGCACTACAGCTCGCGGCATTCGGGCATGCGCGAGGCCAACGACCTGTTCAGCGCGCTGCGCGACGTGGACCTGCCGCTGGAACCGATCCTGTGCGGCGGGCAGCGGCGCGCGTTCCAGGAGCGCGAGCAGTGGTCCAGCGGCTGCAACTTCGTCGCGGTGCGGCCGGGCGTGATCCTCGGCTATTCGCGCAACGAGCACACGTACGCCGAGATGGAGAAGACCGCCGGCTACCGCGTGGTCGAGGCGTCCGAGTTCCTCGAGGGGATGGACCGCGTCCGCGAGGGCGAGAAGGTCGCCATCGTCTTCGAGGGCGCCGAGCTCGTGCGCGGCGGCGGCGGCGCGCGCTGCATGACCATGCCCGTGGAGCGGGACCCGGCGTGGTGAAGCTTTCGCCGCGCCTGCGCGCGCTGGAGTACGCCGTGGTGGACGTGGAGACCACCGGCGGCTCGGCCAGCATGGGCCACCGCATCACCGAGGTCTGCGCCGTCTGTCTGGACGGGGCGGGCAACCGGGTCGAGGAGTTCCGCACGCTGGTCAACCCGCTCAGGCCGATCCCGCCCTCCGTCACGCGCCTGACCAACATCACCGACTCGATGGTGCGCGACGCGCCGCGCTTCGGCGAGATCGTGGACGACCTGCACCGCGTGCTGGACGGCCGCGTCTTCGTCGCGCACAACGCCGGCTTCGACTGGCGCTTCGTCACCGTCGAGATGGAGACCACGCGCGGCCGGCGGCCGCCCTCTCCGCACACGCTGTGCACCGTGCGGATGGCGCGGCGGCTGGTGCCCGAGATCCGCAGCCGCTCGCTGGACGCGCTCAGCTGGTTCTTCGGCATCGACAACGAGGCGCGCCACCGCGCCTGGGGCGACGCGCGCGCCACCGCCCAGATCTTCCGCCGCCTGCTCGACCGCCTGGAGGAGCACGAGATCCACGAGCTGGCCGAGCTCGAGAGCTTCCTCAAGCCGAAGAAGAAGAAGCGGAAGAAGCGGACGGCGCTGCCGACCAGCATGGAGTATCCGGAAAGCATTTGAACTGCGGGCTTTGGGCTGGGGGATGGGGGGTGGGGGATGGGGGCGCCGACTCGTTCCACGAACACGGGACGCCATGAAAACCACGATCGGCGATTTCACGATCCACGCGCTCGAGGCGGGGACGCAGCGGCTGGACGGCGGCGCGATGTTCGGCGTGGTGCCGAAGCCGCTGTGGGAGAAGCGGATCCCGGCGGACGAGCGGAACCGCATCCCGCTGGCGATGCGCTGCCTGCTGGTCGAGACGCCGGACGCGCTGGTGCTGATCGACAACGGCGCGGGCAACAAGGAGAACGACAAGTTCGTCGACATTTACGGCATCGAGAACCGGGGCTCGCCGACGCAGCTGGAGGACCGGTTGCGTGACGTCGGTTTCTCGCCCGACGACGTGGACCTGGTCATCGACACGCACCTCCACTTCGACCACGCGGGCGGCAACACCCACGTCGACGCCGAGGGAGAGCTGCGACTCAGCTTCCCGCGCGCCCGATACGTCGTGCAGAAGGGGGAGTGGGAGTATGCGCACCGCGACAACGAGCGCATCCGCGCCAGCTACCTGCCGCACAACTTCGATCCGGTGATGGAGGCAGGCCGCCTCGAACTGATCGAGGGCGAACACGAGATCCTGCCCGGCATCCACCTGCTGCCCACCCCTGGCCACACACCGCACCACCAGTCGGTGGTCCTGCGCTCCGGCGGCGAGACCGCCTGCTTCCTGGCCGACGTCATCCCGACCAGTGCGCACCTGCCGCTGCCCTGGATCATGGGCTACGACGTGGAGCCCCTGGTCACGCTCGAGAGCAAGCGCACCCTGCTCGCGAAGGCGAAGGAGGAGGGGTGGCTGCTGGTGTTCGAGCACGACCCGGTGGTTGCATGGGGACGGCTGGATCCGGGGGAGAAGCGGGCGACGCTGGTGGAGCCGTAGGCCCGACCGAAGAAACGCTCGCTGCGCTCGCGGGGACGCGCCTTCGGCGCGGGGACGCGCCTTCGCGCGGGGATGGCGCCTTCGGCGCCAGGGACGCTCGCTACGCTCGCGGGAACGTGGATCGCCCGAACACTGCGGTCCCCGCGAGCGCAGCGAGCGTCCCCGCGCCGCAGGCGCGTCCCCCCGAGCAGAGCGAGGGTCCCCCGCGCCGCAGGCGAGTCCCCGCGAGCGCAGCGAGCGTCCCCAGCCCGTCAACGCCATGCGGCGCGAAGCGACGCACCTTATACTACCGACCTCTTCAGAGCACCAACCGAGCAGGGAGACCGATAGAATGGACGCTTCACGCACCGCCGTCATCGTCGGCGCGGCGCGCACGCCGATCGGGCGCTTCATGGGCGGGCTGGCGCCGCTACAGGCGCCGGAGCTGGGCGCGATCGCGATCCGCTCGGCGCTGGAGCGCTCGGGCATCGACGGCGCGGACATCGAGGACGTGATCCTGGGCAACGTCGTCTCGGCGGGACTGGGGCAGGCGCCGGCGCGGCAGGCGGCGCTCAAGGGCGGCGTTCCGGACACGGTCGGCGCGATGGCGGTGAGCCGCGTGTGCGGTTCCGGCCTCATGGCCGTGGCGCTGGCGGCGCAGGCGATCCGCGCGGGCGACGCGCGGGTCATGGTCGCCGGCGGCATGGAGTCGATGTCCAACGCGCCGTATTACCTGAAGGGGCTGCGCGAGGGCGTGAAGTTCGGCAACCAGCAGTTGATCGACGGCCTGATCCACGACGGCCTCACCTGCTCGTTCGAGTCCTGCCACATGGGCGGGCATGCCGAGTACACGGCGAACAAGGCCGGCATCACGCGTGAGGAGGCGGACGAGTTCTCGCTGAATTCGCACCGCAAGGCCATCGACGCGATCGACAACGGCCGCTTCGAGCCGGAGATTGCGCCGGTCGCCATCGAGACGCGCAAGGGCACGACGGTGGTCGACACGGACGAGCCGCCGCGCCGGGACACGTCCATCGAGGCGCTGGGCAAGCTGAAGCCGGCGTTCAAGGCGGACGCGCCGAAGGAGCTGGCGGAACTGGTGGTCACGGCGGGCAACGCGCCCGGCCTGAACGACGGCGCGGCGGCGCTGGTGGTGACCAGCGAGGAGTACGCGCGGGCCCACGGGCTGAGCGTGCTGGCGCGCGTCAACGCCTACTCGACCGGCGCCACGGCGCCGCGCGACCTGTTCTTCGCACCCGTGCGCGCGGTGCGCCGGCTGATGGAGAAGGAGGGCACGTCCATCGGCGACTACGGCCTGATCGAGGCCAACGAGGCGTTCGCGGTGCAGGCGCTGGCCGACGGCAAGGAGCTGGGCTGGGACTGGGACCGCGTCAACGTGAACGGTGGCGCGGTCGCGCTCGGCCACCCGATCGGCGCGTCGGGCGCCCGCATCCTGGTCACGCTGCTGCACGCGCTGGCGGATCGCGGTGAGGCGAAGGGGCTGGCCACGCTGTGCCTGGGTGGCGGCGACGCGGTGGCACTCTCGGTGGAGCGGGTCGGATGAGCGAGATGATGAGCGGGGTCCGGCGGCTGGCCGGCATCGAGGTGGTCGAACACCGCGCCGGCCGGCGCGTGCTGGCCGTGCTGACCTTCGCCGTGCTCACCGCGCTCAGCGCGTGGACGGAGGTGCACCTGCCCGGCAACCCGGTGCCGGTCACGCTGCAATCGCTGATGGTCGTGCTGTCCGGCGCACTGCTCGGACCGACGCTGGGTGCCGCGTCTCAGGTGGCGTACGTCGCCGCGGGCGCGATGGGGCTGCCGGTCTACTCGGGCGGCGCGGGCGGCTTCGCCTGGCTGTTCGGCCCGACGGGGGGCTACCTGCTGGCGTTCCCGCTGGCCGCGGCCGCGGCCGGCTGGATCGCGGGTCCCGCGCGGCGCGGGCTGGTCGCTTCTCTGCGCCTCGGCGCGGCGATGCTGGTCGGCCACGCCGTGATCTTCGGCGGCGGCGTGTCCTGGCTGGCGATCGTCACGGGCGACGTCGGGCGCGCCATCGCGCTCGGCTTCGTGCCGTTCGCGCTCGGCTCCGTGCTGAAGTCGGCGGCGGGCTGGCTGGTGGCGTACCGGCTGCGCGGCCGGACGCTGGACCGCGTCTAGACGGCGCGTGCGGGACCGCGCGGACGCGCGCGCGGAGTCGCGCGTCTGGCTGGCCGCGCTGGGCCGGCTGGCGCTGTTCGGGCTGCTGTTCGTCCTGCTGGCGGAGGTGCTCGGCACACTCGCCGGCCTGACGATGCGCGGCCTCGCGCCCGACCCGCTGCCGGAGGGCGGCTGGCCCGCGCGCAGCGTGCGGGTCGCGGTGGGCGGCGGCATCTGGCTGATCGCCGCGCTGGTCGCCGGCATCGTGGCGCTGCGACGGCTGGACGGCCGGTCGTGGCGCGCGCTGGGCATCACGCCGGACGCGCGTGCGGCGCGCGACAGCGCCTCGGCCCTGTTGTTCGGCGTCGCGCTGCTGCTGCTGGCGGTGGTGCCGCTGCTGGTGGGCGGCCTGCTGCGCTTCGCCGGCGACGCGGGCGGGGGGGCAGGCTGGGCCGCCTCGCTGGCCGTAGGGCTCGCCGTGCTGGCCTTGCCCGCGGCGGCCGAGGAGGTGCTGTTCCGCGGCTACGTGTTCCAGGTGCTCGCGCGCGCGGGCGGGACCACGACCGCGGTGCTGGCCACCAGCCTGGCCTTCGCGCTGCTGCACGGCGGCAACCCGGAGGTGGGGCGCATCGCGCTGGCCAACATCTTCGTGGCCGGCGTGTGGCTGGCGCTGGTCTATGTGCGTACGGCCAGCCTGTGGGCGGCCACGGCCGCACACCTGGGATGGAACTGGGCGATGGCGGTGGCGCTGGACCTGCCCGTGAGCGGGCTGGACTGGCTGGACACGCCGCTGTACGACGCGATGGTCGGCGGACCGGCCTGGCTGTCGGGCGGCCGCTTCGGGCCCGAGGGCGGACTGGTTGCGACGATCGCGCTGGCGCTGGGCGCGTTGGCGATGTGGAGGGTGCCTGGCCGCAGCGCGGCGTCGCTGGCGCCGGCCGAGCGGCCGCTGTTCATGGAGGAGCCCGGCCGGGAGCGGCCGGAGGACGCGGCGACGGGCAGGATGCGGTCGCCGGAACCGAACGAAGACAGGGAAGGGGAGGCAGGATAGATGGAGATCCGTCGCGTAGCCGTGGTCGGCGCGGGCACCATGGGCAACGGCATCGCCCACGTCTTTGCGCAGCACGGCCACGACACCACGCTGATCGACGTCGACCAGGGGCGCCTGGACGACGCACTGAAGACGATCGGCGGCAACCTGGACCGCCAGGTGAAGAAGGGCGCGGTCGAGGCCGACGAGCGAGACGCGATCCTGGGACGCATCGCCACGGCCACGTCCGTCTCGGAGGTGGGCGACGCGCAGCTGGTGATCGAGGCGGTGCCGGAGAACCTGGACCTCAAGCTGCGCATCTTCGGAGAGGCCGACGCCGCGCTTGGGGAGGACGCGATCCTGGCGAGCAACACGTCGTCCATCTCGATCACGCGGCTGGCCGCGGCGTCGCAGCGGCCTGAGCGCGTGATCGGCATGCACTTCATGAACCCCGTGCCGGTCATGAAGCTGGTCGAGGTGATCCGCGGACTGCAGACCTCGGACGAGGTGACGCGCGCCGTGTTCGCGACGTCGGAGCGGCTGGGCAAGACGCCGGTGGAGGTCAACGACTTCCCGGGCTTCGTGTCCAACCGCGTGCTGATGCCGATGATCAACGAGGCCGTCTACTGCGTGATGGAGGGCGTGGCCGAGCCGGAAGCGGTGGACACGGTGATGAAGCTGGGCATGAACCACCCGATGGGGCCGCTGGCGCTGGCCGACCTGATCGGGCTCGATACCTGCCTGTTCATCCTCGAGGTGCTGCACCGCGATCTGGGCGACGACCGCTACCGGCCGTGCCCGCTGCTGCGCAAGCACGTGGACGCGGGGTGGCTGGGCCGCAAGAGCGGGAGAGGCTTCTACACGTATGACTGAGCAGGCGACTGCGGAGCTGGAGCAGATTCGCGAACTGGCGCGCCAGTTCGCCGAGGCGGAGCTGCGTCCGCACGTCGAGCGCTGGGACGCCGAGCGCGCAATCGACCCGGCCGCGCTGGACCAGATCGCCGAACTCGGCTTCTACGGCATGCTCGTGCCCGAGGAGTTCGGCGGCATGGGCTTCGACCTGCCCACCTACCTCGCCGCGCTCGAGGAACTGGCCTGGGGCGAGCCGACCGTCGCGCTGCTGCTGTCGATCCACAGTGCGTTCGGCGTGCGCGCGATCCTGGAGCACGGCTCGGACGAGCAGAAGCGGCGCTGGCTGGAGCCCATGGCCCGCGGAGAGGCGCGCGCCTGCTTCGCACTGAGCGAGGCCGACGCCGGCTCGGACGCGGGCGCGCTGACCACGAGCGCACGCCGTGACGGCGACGGCTGGGTCCTGGCCGGCGAGAAGAAGTGGGTGACGTACGGCGCGGGTGCACAGCTGGCCATCGTCGCGGCGCGCACGGGCGAGCCGGGCGCGAAGGGCATCAGCCTGTTCCTGGTCCCGACCGACACCGACGGCTGGGAGGTCGTCGGCCGCGAATCGACCATGGGGCTGCGCCCGGTCGACGTGTCGACCGTACGGCTGAACGACGTGCGGCTGGGCGCGGACGCGCTGCTCGGTCAGGAAGGCAGGGGCTTCGCCTACGCGATGCGCGGTCTGGACACCGGCCGGCTCGGCATCGCCGCACAGGCGGTCGGGATCGCGCGCGCCGCGCTGGACCACGCGCGCCGCTACGCCGACGAGCGGCGGCAGTTCGACCAGCCGCTGCGGAATTTCGAGGCGATCCAGTTCAAGCTGGCCGACATGGCCACGCGCATCGCCGCGGCCCGCGCGTTGCTCGCGGAGGCCGCGGCGCGGCCGACCACGCAGGCGGCGTCGATGGCCAAGCTGTTCGCCAGCGAGACGGCGATGTTCGTGAGCGACGAGGCGGTCCAGATCTTCGGCGGCTACGGCTACATGCGCGACTATCCGGTCGAGAAGCTGATGCGGGACGCCAAGGCCACCGAGATCTACGAGGGCACCAACGAGATCCAGCGCGTCGTCATCGCGCGGGAGCTATACAGGGACTGAACAGGGGAGACGATGCAGATCTTCGAAGCGATGGGTGAGAACGAGCACGAGCAGGTGGTCTTCTGCTCGGAGCCGTCCGCCGGATACAAGGGCATCATCGCCATCCACAACAGCACGCTCGGTCCCGCCCTCGGCGGCACCCGCTTCTGGAACTACAAGTCGGAGGAGGAGGCGATCCACGACGTGCTGCGGCTGTCGCGCGGCATGACGTACAAGGCCGCGGTCGCCGGGCTCAACCTGGGCGGCGGCAAGTCGGTCATCATCGGCGACAACAAGACGCGCAACCGTGAGGCGATCTTCCGCGCGCACGGCCGCTTCGTCGAATCGCTGCGCGGCCGCTACATCACGGCCGAGGACGTGGGCACCTCCGTGGACGACATGGAGTGGGTGCGCATGGAGACGCAGTACGTGACCGGCATCTACGGCGGATCGGGTGACCCGTCCCCGGTCACGGCGTTCGGCACCTACCGCGGCATCCGCGCGGCGGCGCAGGCGCGGTACGGCAGCGACTCGCTGGAGGGCAGGACCGTGGCGGTGCAGGGGCTCGGCCACGTCGGCTGGTACCTGTGCGGCATGCTGGTCGAGGACGGCGCGAAGCTGATCGCCACCGACATCGACGAGGACAAGGTCAGGCGCGTGGGCGAGACGTTCGACGCGCGTACGGTCGCGCCGGACGAGATCTACGGCGTCGAGGCCGACGTCTACGCGCCCTGCGCCCTCGGCGCCACGATCAACGACGAGACGATCCCGCAGCTCAAGGTGGACATCGTCGCGGGCGCGGCCAACAACGTTCTGGCCGAGACGCGCCACGGCGACGAGCTCCACCGCAAGAACATCCTCTACGCGCCGGACTACGTGATCAACGCGGGCGGCCTGATCAACGTCTACGGCGAGCTGAACGGCTGGACGGCCGAGCGCGCCAAGCGCAAGGCGGGCGAGATCTACGAGACGCTGCTCCAGCTCTTCGAGCTGTCGGAGGAGGAGAACATCCCGACCTGGAAGGCGGCGGACCGGCTGGCCGAGCGCCGCATCGAGCAGATCGGCAAGATCCAGCGGACCTGGGTCTAGGGCGCCTGCGGCGCCAGGCGGAGGCGCCTGCGGCGCCAGGCGGAGGCGGAGGCGAAGGCGAAGGGAACGAGGGCGAAGGCAGTAGCGGAGCTTCACGACAGGCACAGGGGCAGCGTGTACGAGCACCTCAGGTCCAGCGATCCGGAGATCCTGGACGCGATCCAGGACGAGACGGCGCGGCAGAACGACGTGCTGGAGATGATCGCGTCGGAGAACTTCACTTCCGCGGCGGTCATCGAGGCGATGGGCTCGCCGCTGACCAACAAGTACGCCGAGGGCTACCCGGGCCGACGCTACTACGGCGGCTGCGAGTACGTGGACGTGGCGGAGAATCTGGCCATCGAGCGGTGCCGCGAGCTGTTCGGCGCCGAGCACGCCAACGTGCAGCCGCACTCGGGCGCGCAGGCCAACATGGCCGCCTACTTCGCGTTCCTGGACCCGGGCGACCGCATCCTGGGCATGAACCTCAGCCACGGCGGCCACCTGACGCACGGCTCGCCGGTCAACTTCAGCGGCCGGCTCTACCAGGTCGCGGCCTACGGCGTGGACGAGGAGAGCGGCCGCATCGACTACGACGCGCTGCGCGAGCAGGCGCGCCGCGAGCGGCCGAAGCTGATCGTGGCGGGCGCCAGCGCCTACCCGCGCACGATCGACTTCGAGGCGTTCGGCCAGATCGCGCGTGAGGTGGACGCGATCCTGATGGTGGACATGGCGCACATCGCCGGGCTGGTCGCCGGCGGCGCGCATCCCAGCCCCGTGCCACACGCGGACGTGGTCACTTCCACCACGCACAAGACGCTGCGCGGCCCGCGCAGCGGCTTCGTGGTCTGCCGGTCCGAGCACGGCAAGGCGATCGACAAGCAGGTCTTCCCGGGGCTGCAGGGCGGCCCGCTCATGCACGTGATCGCGGCCAAGGCGGTCGCGTTCCGCGAAGCGCTCCAGCCGTCGTTCCGCGACTACGCGGCGAGCGTGGTCGAGAACGCGAAGGCGCTGGCCGACACGCTGCTGGAGCGCGGCTTCGACCTGGTCAGCGGCGGCACCGACAACCACCTGCTGCTCATGGACCTGCGCTCGCGCGGTGAACTCACGGGCAAGGAGGCCGAGGCGGCGCTGGAGCACGCTGGCATCACGGTCAACAAGAACACGGTGCCGGGGGAGACGCGCTCGCCCTTCGTGACGTCGGGCATCCGCATCGGCACGGCGGCGCTGACCACGCGCGGCATGGGCACCGCCGAGATGCGCCGCATCGGCGGCTGGATCGCGGACGTGCTGGAGGCGCCCGCGGACGAGTCGCGCGCGCGCGACGTGCGCACGGGTGTGCGCGAACTGGCCGCCGCGTTCCCGCTCTACGACGACCTGCGCGACGCGGTCGGCGCGGCCTGAGCGGCGCCCCGGAGCATGGACGCCCGCGTGCCGCAAGTCCTTGCGGTGCGCGGGCGTTTCCGTGACCTTTCAGGACCATGAGCAGCACGATTTTCGACGATCGGATCCTGGACCGTCTCAGGGAGACGCACCCGCGTTTCCACGACGCGTCCTATCTGTTCGTCCTGTCGGCCCTGCACTTCGCACTGGGTCGCCTGCCCGAGCCGCGCCACCTGACCGGCCCCGAACTGGCCGAGGGCGTGCGCGACCTGGCGCTGATCCGCTTCGGTCTGATGGCCCGGACGGTGCTCGAGTTCTGGGGCATCCAGAGCACGGGGGACGTGGGCGCGATCGTCTTCGCGCTGGTCGATGCGGGCATCCTGATCAAGCAGGACGAGGACACGCCGACCGACTTCGCGGACGTGTTCGATTTCGAGGAGGCGTTCGAGCGGAACTACCGTCTCGGCGCGGGCGTGATCCGGGAGGCGTGAAGCCGTTCGGTCGCGGCTCCGGAGCGGTGCCGGGGGAGGCCCGGGTTCTGGAACGTGGCTTGCGCAACGGCGGTGAGGTGGGCCGTCCGGTCCGGGGGTCGGGCGGCGGCAGTCTGCTGAGGGGAGGGGTTCATGACGCCGGACGTGAGAGAGCTGCCCGCGTGCAGGAAGTGCGGAGAGGGCAGCATGCTGCCGCTGTCGGATTATGGTCGCGACGGCGCTCCGATCTACTACAAGGCCTGGGTCTGCTCGAATCCCGACTGCGGCTTCAACATCCGCATCGACAACGGCGAGATCAGCTTCGGCCGGACCATCAGTCAGAGCTACAAGTAGCCTCACCTTCCGACCGGGTTCGGCGATGGTGGACGTGGACGTCTACGGCCGAGCCGTCGTCCCCGCGCTGACGGCGGGCCAGGCCACTGCGCTGGACCGCCGCGCGCAGGAGCGCGACGGCGTTCCCGAGCGCGCCCTCATGGAAAGCGCCGGTCGCTCGGCCGCGCTGCTCATCCAGAAGCACTTCCCGCACGGCTCCGTGGTCGGCGCGGTCGGCTCCGGCCACAACGGCGGCGACGCGCTGGTCGCGCTGCGCACGCTGGGCTCGTGGGGGCGCGAGGTTTCGTACTGGCCGGTCGGCTCTCGCGAACCCGACCTCTCGCTGCTGCACGGCCACGACGTGCCGCGCGTGCCGCCCGGCGGCGCCGCCGCCGCGCTCTCGGCCGCCGGCGTGCTGGTGGACGGCCTGCTGGGCACCGGCGCGCGCGGCGCGCCGCGGCCGCCCGTGGCATCCGCCATCGAGGCGATGCGTGCGGCCGGCCGGCCGGTCGTCGCGCTGGACCTGCCCTCCGGCGTGGACCCCGACACGGGCGCGGTCGCCGGGGAAGCCGTGCACGCCGCCCTGACCGTGTGCTTCGGCGCGCCCAAGGTCGGTCTGCTCTTCCAGCCCGGGCGGCAGCGCTGCGGCCGACTGGTCGCGGTGGAGATCGGCTTTCCGCCGCTGGCGGACGAGGAGCTGGCGGTGCGTCTGATCACGCCCGCCTGGGCGCACGAGAACCTGCCGCGCCGCGCGCCGGACGCCCACAAGGGGACGGTCGGGCGCATCCTGCTGCTGGCGGGCGGCCCCGGCATGGGCGGCGCGGCGCTGCTCTCGGCCCGGGGCGCCGTGCGCGGGGGCGCGGGGCTGGTCTACGTGGCCACGGTTCCGGACAACCGCGCGCCGCTGCACGCGTCGGTGCCGGACGCGATCTGGGTGGACCGCGGCGACTCGGCCGCGCTGCGCGACGCGATCGGCCGCTGCTCGGCGCTGGTGGCCGGACCCGGGCTCGGCAGGGACGACGCCGCGCGCGCCGCGCTGGACATCGCGCTCGAGGCCCTGCCCGGGGGCGCGCCGGTGCTGCTGGACGCGGACGCGCTGACGTCGCTCGGCGAGAGCGACGATCTGCCCGGCGTCGCGCGGGGTCGGCCGACGCTGCTGACGCCGCACGCGGGCGAGTTCGTCGCGATCAGCGGCGAGTCCATGGACGACGTGCTGGCCGATCCGCTGGGCCACGCGCGCTGGCTGGCGAGCGAGCTGGGGGGCGACGTCCTGCTCAAGGGGATGCCGTCGCTGGTCGCGGCCCCGGACGGCGCGGTCCGCATCAACACGGTCGGCTCCTCGGACCTGGCCGCCGCCGGCATGGGCGACACGCTGGCGGGCGTGATCGGCGCGCTGCTGGGCAACGGCTGCGCGCCGGGGGACGCTGCGGCGCTCGGCCTGTTCCACGCCAGCCGCGCGGCGGACCTGTGTGCGCTGGGCCGCTCGCTCAGTCCGACGGACGTGGCCGATGCGCTGCCGCGGGCGTTCGGCGACCCCGGCCGGCTCCGGGCGCCGCACAGCATGCCGTTTGTGACCTTCGACCAGCCCGCCCGATGGTGAGCAGCCGAGGCTTCGCGGTTCTGCTGGCCGCGCTGTTCGCCGCCGGCTGCGCGGGTACGGTGCTGGGCGAGATCGGTGCCTCCGGTTCGGCCATGCGCGGATTCCTGGACGCGCGGGACGTGGTGCTGATCACCGCGTTCCGCAACCTGGGCGGCGTCGCGGCAGACGCACGTGTGGCCTATGCCGCCGGGCCCGAGGGCGTGATCCGCTACGACCAGCGCTTCCGCCGCTGGGAGGCGCCCATCACGCGGGACGACGGCTACCCGGTGGACGAGATCCCGACCGCGCTGGCCGTGGACCGCTTCGCCCGCTCGCTCTGGCTGGGTACGCGCTCGGGCGGCGTCTACGAGTTCCCGCTCGGCCTGCGCTCGGGCTGGCGCTGGGCGGGCGTTGCGCCCGGCGGCGCGATCCGCACGCTGGTGCCCGGCGAGAACGGCGTCTTCGCGCTGACCGGCGTCGGCTGGTCGTACGCCGACGCCGGCGTGGGCGGCGTCGGCCCCGCGCCCGCCGTGCCTGCCGACGTGGCGCGTCAGGCGGAGCCGCTGCTGCGGCGGATGGCCGCCGAGGACGCGTCGTTCGCCGCTTCGCTGACGGGCGCGCTGACCGACGAGCGGCTGCGCCGCTGGGAGCCGACCGCCGCTGCCGAGGGGCCGGGCGGCACGGACGAGTTCTGGATCGGCACGTGGGGCGGCGGCCTGTTCCTGTACGACGACCTGTCGCTGCGCGCGACGCACTACCCGTTCGGACTGGTCGGCCGGGGCGTCGGCGCGATGGCCGTGGCGGAGGACGGCACGCTCTGGTTCGGCGGCGACGGCCTGGGGGAGCGGCGCGGCGTGACGGGCGCGGACGCGCAGCTGCAGCGCTGGGTCTGGCTGGAAGCGCCCTTCGAACGCGTGCCGCAGGGTCTGGTGCGGGACGCGCTGGCCACGGAGGACGCCGCCTGGTTCGCCGCGTCCGACGGCCTCTATCGCGTGAGCGGTGGCCAGGGCCGGCGCTGGACCGATGCCGACGGGCTGCCTTCTGCGCGGGCGACCGCGCTGGCCCGGGTCGGCGATGCCATCTGGGTCGGCACCGAGCGCGGGCTGGCCGTGGTGCGGGACGGCATCGCGCAGCGCACGGGTGGCGTGGGTGCACCCGCGGTCACGGGACTGGCCGTGACCGGCGACAGCCTGGTCTGGATCGGCACCACGCGCGGGCTGGCCGTTGCGCGCGCGCGGGACGGCGAGCCCGTGCCCATCCCGGGCACGGCGGCGGGGCAGGGCGCGCGCGGCGTCACCATCGTGGACGTGGCCGACGCGGGGGAGCGGGTGCACGTGCTGGCCGAGGGGCGCGTCACGACCTGGGACGCGAACGGCCTGCTGAACGCGCTCGGCGTCGAGGTGCCGCGCCAGATCGGGCGGCCGCTGACCCTGGCCGCCGACCGCTCCGGCGTCTGGGTCGGCGGCACCACCGGCGTCGCCTTCCTGGACCCTGTGAGCGGCAGCGCCGGCACCCTTCTCGTGCCGCAGCAGATCCCGGAAGGGCCGATCCGCCAGGTGCTGCCGGCGGGTGATGCGGTGTGGCTGGCCACGCCCGCGGGCGCCGTGCGCCTGCCGCGCTGACCGTGCAGACCCGGCTCGGCCCCGGCGGCGAGTTCGACCTGATCCGCCGTTTCCTCTCGCGACAGGGTGAGCTGGACCCGCTGTGCATCCCCGTGGGCCCCGGCGACGACGCGGCCGTGGTCGACGCGGCGCCGCTCGCCATCAGCACGGACATGTCCGTGGAGAACGTGCATTTCCGACGCGACTGGCTGACCCCGCAGGAGATCGGCTGGCGGGCAGCGGTCGGCGCGCTGAGCGACCTGGCCGCCATGGCCGCCGAGCCGGTCGGCATGCTGCTCTCCCTGGCCGTGCCCCCTGCCGACGTGCCCGGGTTCGCGGAGGGGGTGGTGGAGGGCGTCACCGCGGCCGCGCGTCTGCTCGAGGCGCCGCTGATCGGCGGCGACGTCGCGCGCTGCGACGCGCTGGCCGTGCTCGACCTGGTCGTGCTCGGGCGCGCCCGTCACCCGCTGCGGCGCAGCGGCGCGCGGCCGGGCGACGAGCTGTGGGTGACCGGGTGGCTGGGCGGCGCGGCAGCGGCGGTGCGCGACCTGCGGGCGGGCCGCACGCCGACCGACGCCGCGCGCGAGCGGCTCGCTCGCCCGTGGCCGCGACTCGCCCACGCGCGGTGGCTCGGCGCCGTCGGCGCGCTGACCGCGGGTATCGACCTGTCCGACGGCATCGCCGGCGACGCGCGGCACCTGGCCGCGGCCAGCGGCGTGGGCATCGTGATCGACGAGGACGCGCTGCCGATCGATCGCGATGCGGGTGCCGACCTGGACCTCGCGCTCACGGGCGGCGAGGACTACGAGTTGTGCGTGACGGCGCGGCCGGGCATCCTCAGCCCGCTGGTCGACATGTTCACTGCCGAGTTCGGGCTGCCACTGTCGCGCATCGGGGAGGTCGTCGAGGGGGAGGAGGTGCGGCTGCGCGCGGCCGACGGCTCCACGCGGCCGATGCCCCGGGGAGGATACGTGCATTTCGGAGAGATTTCGTGATCCGTACCGTCTGGACCATGCTGAACGCGATCGTCGGCCTGATCCTGATCGGCGGCGCCGTGGTGATCGCGGGGCTGCTGCGGCTGAAGGTCGAGCGGTTCTACTCGTGGGCCGCGCAGGCCTGGTCCGCCTGGATCCTCTGGGCCAGCGGCGTGCCGGTCGAGGTCGAGGGGCTGGAGCACGTGCCGCAGGACAAGCCTGAGATCTTCGTGTCCAACCACCAGTCGTGGTTCGACGTCTTCGTGCTGGCCGTTCACATTCCCAAGCGCGCGCGCTTCGTCGCCAAGAAGGAGCTGGAGCGCATCCCCATCTTCGGCCGCGCCTGGAAAGCGGCCGGCCACATCTCCATCGACCGGCAGGACCGCGCGTCCGCCATCCAGTCGCTGGACCGCGCCGCGCGTCTGCTCCGGCAGGACAACAGCTCCGTGGTCATCTTCGCGGAAGGCACCCGCTCGGCCGACGGCACCTTGAAGCCATTCAAGAAGGGCGCGTTCATGCTGGCCCTGCACAGCGGCGTGGACATCATCCCCACCGCCGTGCTCGGCTCCTACGACGTGATGCCGCGCGACAGGTGGCAGATCCGCAAGCTGCCGATTATCGTTCGCTTCGGCGAGCCGATCCGCAGCGCGGACTTCAGGGAGGCCACGCGCGAGGAACTCATTGCCGAGGTCCACAGGCGCGTTGCCGTACTGCTCGATCAGCCGCACCCGCGCCTGCCGCGCGGAAACCGTACATTCGCCCATCCGACGTCGGAATCGGCGGCGTGATCCCGATGGGGTCACGCCGTCCGCATTGATCGGCGCCGTCACGGATATTCGAGGGGAGGGAAGGGGATGTCAGCGATCGTCAGCGTGCACGCCCGAGAGATCCTGGACTCACGTGGCAATCCCACGGTCGAGGCCGACGTGGTGCTCGCCTCGGGCGCGGCCGGCCGCGCCGCGGTGCCGAGCGGCGCGTCCACCGGCGAGCACGAGGCGATCGAACTGCGCGACGGCGACGGCAAGCGCTTCCTCGGTCGCGGTGTGCGCGACGCCGTGAAGAACGTGGTCGAGGAAATCGCGCCCGAGCTGATCGGCATGGAGGCCGACGACCAGGCCGCGGTCGACCGCGCGATGATCGAGCTGGACGGCACCGAGAACAAGAAGCGGCTCGGCGCCAATGCCATGCTGGCCGTTTCGCTGGCCGTCGCCCGCGCGTCCGCCGACGAGGCCGAACTGCCGCTCTACCGCTACCTGGGCGGCGTCAACGCGTCGCTCATGCCCGTGCCGCTCATGAACATCCTGAACGGCGGCGCCCACGCGCAGAACAACGTGGACCTGCAGGAGTTCATGATCGCGCCCGTCGGTGCAGACAGCTTCAGCGACGCGCTGCGCATGGGCACCGAGATCTTCCACCACCTGAAGAAGGTGCTCTCGTCCCGCGCCAAGGGCACCGGCGTGGGCGACGAGGGCGGCTTCGCGCCGGACCTGGGCTCCAACGAGGAGGCCGTGGAGGTGGTGCTCGAGGCGATCCAGGCCGCCGGCTACAAGGCCGGGGAGGACATCCTGATCGCTCTGGACGCGGCCGCCAGCGAGATGTACCGCGACGGCAAGTACGTCTTCCACAAGTCCAGCGGCGAGAAGCTCGGCAGTGACGAGATGGTCCGCTTCTGGGCGGACTGGGTCAGCCGCTACCCCATCGTCTCCATCGAGGACGCGCTGGACGAGAACGACTGGGACGGCTGGAAGGCGCTGACGCGCGAGGTCGGCTCCAAGGTGCAGCTGGTCGGCGACGACCTCTTCGTCACCAACGTCGACTTCCTGCGCCGCGGCATCGACGAAGGGGCCGCCAACGCGATCCTGATCAAGGTCAACCAGATCGGCACGCTGACCGAGACGCTCGACGCCATCGCGCTCGCGTCGCGCCACGGCTTCCGCTGGATCATCAGTCACCGCTCCGGCGAGACCGAGGACACCTTCATCGCCGACCTGGCCGTCGCCACGCGCGCCGGCCAGATCAAGACGGGCAGCGCCAGCCGCACCGACCGCGTGGCCAAGTACAACCAGCTGCTGCGCATCGAGGAGCACCTGGGCGACGCGGCCGTCTACCCGGGGCGCGGCGCGTTTTGAGACTGCGCGCGCGCCACGTGCTGATCGGCGGCGTAGCGCTGGCCGCCGGCTACTTCGCCGTCTTCGGCGGCGAGTACAACCTGTTCGAGGTGCAGCGGCTGGAGGGCAGGGCGGAAGAGGAGCGCGCGCGCATCGACTCGCTCCAGCTCGAGGTCGACTCCCTGGCCGCGCGCGCCGACTCGCTGGAGCGCGACAGCGCCACGCTCGAGCGCATCGCCCGCGAGCGCTATGGCATGATCCGCGACGGCGAGCGCCTCTACCGTTTTGCCGGGGAGGACAGCACCCGCAGCGACGAGCGAGAGGCCGGCACCGGCGAGTAGGGCTGTCGCCCCGACGCCGGTCCGGCCTCTCCCTGCACCGTCGACCGCAGGAGCGCGGTCGACTCAGCCGATCACACTACTCGATCGACTGCGCCGGGTCCGTGCCCGGCTGCGGCTGGCCGCCCTCCAGGATCGTCGTTGCTCCCTCCTCGACGACCAGGAAGATCGGCTGCTGCTCCGCGATGTTCTCCGTTTCCTGATCCAGCGGCGCACCCGGCAGCTCCGGCAGGAACGTGCGGTCACGCAGCGTGCCGCGATCGATGCGAATCGTCTGGCCCGGGTTCAGGTCCACCGGCTGCTCCTGCGGCCGGTCCACGATCAGCGCGAAAAGCCGCTCGCCCTGGTCCTCGATCCAGAAGCCGCGGTCCGTGACCACCTCGGCCACGTTCACCTCGGCCCTTGGGAAGGGCTGGTCGATGTAGGCGTCCGGGCTGCCCAGGATGTCGCCGATCGTCACGCCGGCCGCGGTTGCCACCGGCTCGGGCGTCGTCGCCAACGGCTCCACCGGCGCGACTTCCGCGCCGACGTCCGCCTCCGCGAACTCCGCTTCCTCCGTGTCCGGCCACAGCCACCACGCCAGCAGGACCACCGCCAGCAGCGCCAGCAGGCCCCACAGCCATCCCATGCCTGATCGTTTCCGTTCGAGATCGATGTCCGCCATTTGCTCTATTCTCCCTTCTGAAGTCTTTCGGTAGTCGCCCGCTCTAGCGTCGCGTGTCCATGACGCGGGAGCGGTAGCGCGGGTGCTCGTAGCGCCGGTCCTCGCTGTAGGCTTCCGCGTAGCGGCGATTCAGGTCCGTCTCGTAGTCGCGATCGATGCTGCCCCCCGTGTAGGCGGGCAGGGTGCCGACCGTCGTGCGGTCCATCCCGCGCGTCAGCACACGCTCGTCGTCGCGGTCCAGGTCCACGTGGCCCACCGGCATCAGCACGTGCCGACGCTCGGAGACGACGTCGTCGTCCAGCTCGACCGTGAGGTAACGCACCTTCATCGTGCCCGTATCGCCGATGAGGTGGTCCACCTTGCCGAGCCGCTCGCCCGCAGCGTCCCGCACCTCCCAGCCGCGCGGGTCCGCCTCGCCGCTCGCCACGTCCACGTCGTCCAGACGGTCCACGCGGCCGATCTCGCCGCGTGAGCGGCCAGTGGAGCGCGACCACGCCGCCGCGTAGTCCGGGCGGTCGTAGTAGCCTTCCGAACCGTACGCGCGGTCGTAGCCGCTCGTCAGATCGCGCTCGTACTCCGGCGTCACGCTGTCCGGGCGATGGTCGTATTCGGGCAGGTTCGACAACGCGCTGCGATCCAGGCCGCCCACGTGCAGCGAGCGATCGTTCGGATGCAGGCGGCCCTCGCCTGCCGGCATGAGCACGTGCCGGCCGCCGTCCAGCTCCACGTCGAAGTAGCGGGCCCGGCCCCGGTCGTCCGTCAGCACGTCATGCACGCGGCCGACCTCCTCGTCCGAGCGGCCGCGCACCTTCCAGTCGCGTACGTCGTAGTCGTTCTCACCGAACTGCGCGGTTCCGTGATCCGAAAGGGTTCGAAATGCGGCCATGGTCGGTTCCTCCTCTGCGTCCTGCGGATGCTTCCTTCGATCGGTCACCAGCGGAAGATCGTTAGAGCTCTTCCGCTTCCGATATGCCGCAACGCGCGTTCCATGGTCGGTTTTCCGGCACTTTTGGGCACTGCAGTACCGCGTCGAGAAGATGGCCGCGAACCTCAGCGTTCTGTCCGTGTGGCGCGCATTCCTTGACACGGCGCCCGCAGCCGCGGCGTATTGCAGCGGGTTCCTCCCGTTCCCCATCCCCCGAGAGGTGTCATGAGCACGCATGCCCATCGCCTGACCTCCATGTTCGCCGCGACCCTGCTGCTCGCCGCGTGCGGGCAGGCCGAGACGGAAGTCGCTGCCGAGCCGGCGGCCGAGGAAGCCGCGGTCGACGTGGCCGCGATCGAGCAGCAGATTCGCGACCGCGTCCAGGCCTGGCAGCAGGCGGCGAACACGTCCGCAGAGGCGTTCGCCTCCTTCTACGCGCAGGACGGCGTGCTGATGCCGCCGAACGGGCCCCCGGCGCAGGGAGCCGCCGCGATCACGGAGACCATGACGCCCATGATGGGCATGGTCGAGAACATCACGTTCGAGCCGGTCGACATCCGTGTGGCGGAGAGCGGTGAGATGGCGGTGGAGCGCGGCCGCTACACGCTGAGCGGCACCATGCAGGACGGCAGCGCGTTCGACGACCAGGGCAGCTACCTGGTCTCGTGGGAGAACCAGGGCGGCGAGTGGATGGTCACCAACGACATCTTCAACAGCGACCGGCCGATGCCTGGGGCAGAGCAGTAGGCGCGATTCCCTCGTTGACGACGTCCGCCGCTTCGGCTAGCTTCTCCGACTCGCGACACCCGTCGCGAGTCCCGGCAGGGTAGCTCAACCGGTAGAGCAGCGGAGTCATAATCCGTCGGTTGGGGGTTCGAGTCCCTCCCCTGCTACTGCGGTAACACGGAAGCGCCGCGCGATCTCAGGGTCGCGCGGCGCTTCGCGCGTTGGCACATCGACGTGCTTTCGCTCCGACTAGGGCTCGCGGCGCAGCCCCGTAATCGTGCGCCCGCCGGGATCGCGCATGCTGAGGGCCGTCGCGCGAACGTGGTCCAGGGCGAAGCTGAAGCGCATCCGTGGGCTGGCCGCCGGCACGAAGGTGTGATCGCCCTGATAGAGCAACCGGGTCGGGGGCTGCCCTGCGGGGCTGGCCTTCAGCTCACCGTCCTCGATGAACACCCGCAGCTCCAGCGTTCTGCCGCCCATCTGCAGGGCGTACGCCCCTTCGTAGCGCGCCATTTCGGCCACGGTCAGCGGCAGGTCCTCGATCCGGGGCTCTGCCCTCGTGGCCTCGCCTGACACCGCCGCCCGCACCTGCGGGGACGCGAGACCGAGCGCGGCTCGGGCCAGCGCTTCCTCGATCTCCGCGGCCTTCACCCTGCCGGCGCGGGCGCCGTTGGTCAGCACGGCGATCGTGAGCCCAGCCTCAGGATAGTGCGCCAGGTAGCCGCCCCACGGCCACGTCCCGCCGTGCCACAGCTTGCGATGAGCCTCCAGACGGTCGAGCTGCAGGCCGAACCCGTACGAGACCGTGTCGCCGCTGCCGAGCACGGTCGGCGATGTCATTCGCCGCAGCGAACCCGGTGTGACGAACGTTCCGCCGTGGAGCAGATGCGACCAGCGCACGAGATCCCCCGCGGTGGAGCACAGTGCGCCGGCGGCACCCAGAACGTGCATGCTCAGGGGGGCAGCGTGGACGAGGGTGCCGGAATCGACCTCGTACGCCTCGGCGCGGTTCGGGACGATCCGGCGATCGTCGCAGTACACGATGCTCTCCAGCCCGAGCGGTTCGAGCTGGCGCTCGACCTCTTCCGCGTAGGAAGTGCCCGTCACCCGGCCGATGATCTCACCGAGAAGGTAGTAACCGAGGTTGTTGTAGCCGAACCGCTCGCCCGGCTCGAACTGGAAGGGCATGCGACCGTACACCTCGACCATCTCGCGATACGAGCGGTCACCCCTGGTCCACTGCGGATCCGGCAGGCCGATGGCGGACCCGTTCATCGGGTCCGTCCCCGACGTGTGGTTGAGCAGGTGGCGGATCGTGACCGCGCGTCCCTGGACCGGATAGTCGGGCAGGTACTTCGTGATGGGATCGTCCAGCGACAGCCTCTCCTGCTCTGCCAGACGCAGCACGATCGCCGCCGTGATCTGCTTGGAGATGGACGTGATCCCGTACACGGTCTCCGGGGAAGCGGCCACGTCCAGCTCGAGGTCGGCCTTGCCGTAGCCACGCTCGACGAGGATCTCGCCGTTGCGGGCGACGGCGATCGACATTCCGGGGATTTCGCCCAGGGCGATCTCCGCGCGCGCCAGTGAATCGGCCAGGGTCTGCACGCGTTCCGCGGCCGGCATCTGGGCCGAAGCAAGGGCCGGAGCTGCGAGCACGGCGAGGGCGCCGTACATCGTTGGCAACGTCCGGAGATGCATCAGTGGTCTCACGCGCCCGGTCGCACTCATCGGTCAGGCCTCCCTGCGGCGTGCGGCGGCGGTGAGCACGCCCGCCAGCCCGACGCCGCACCACAGCGCCACCGCGACGGACCATACGGCGGCGTGCGGGCTTCGGTCCGAGAAACCGCTGAAAAGGGCGAGGATGCCGTAGCGGCCCGCGAGGAGCAGGTCGCGCGCGGACGCGAGCAGCCCGTCCTGCAGCGCGCCACCGACCGTGGCCGCGAACAGCGTCACGACCACCAGGATCAGCGCGGCCATGAATCGCCAGGGATGGTTCATGGAGAGGGCCACCACGCTGCCCAGCAGGTACGACGCGGTCATGGCCCCGAACGGGACGAGCCAGAGCCACGCGTGCCCGTGGAACGAGAGGTCCTGCGGGTCGAAGCCGGCCCCGATCCGTTGGGCCAGGTCCTGCTCCCAGCCGGTGCCCGTGCTCACGGCGCCGCCCGTGGCCAGTGCCACGCCGAGGCTGGCCAGCACGTAGACGCCGGCGAGTCCCGCGAACCACGTCCAGCCGGCGAGCACCTTGGTCAGGCTGTGCCGGCCGCGCGGCACCGGCATCGCCCAGTGATACGCGCGGCGAGCCGGCTCGTCCCCCTTCCAGACCGTCATCGGGAAGAACAGCGCGAGCACCGCGAGCTGAACGGCGATGTTGACCAGGTCCACGTCCAGACCCTCGCCCCTGAACACGCTGGATTCCAGCAGCACGGCCGTGCCGGCCAGCAGCAGCGCGCCCAGGACCAGGTCGGTGCGCAGGGCGAGGCCGGTCGCACGGAGCTGCGCGCGCGCCACCCTGTCCCAGGACGGGGAACGGAGTTGCTCGGCCTCGGCAGGTCGTACGTCCGTGAAGGCGCTCACGCGTCCCCCTCGTGGCGGAGGATCGTGAGAGATGCCTCCGCGAGCGACAGTGACGTGGTCTCGCGGACGACGGCTCCGACACGGGCGCAGGATTCGAGTACGTCCCCCTGCTCCCCCCAGATGCGCCACCGCATCTCGCGACCCAGCGCTTCGCGCCACAGCACCGTGCCGTCGAACTCGGGCAGGCCTCGCCACGCATCCGGCGGCTCGATCCGGTACTGGAGCAGGTTCTGGCGCAGCACTTCGCGTGGCGCCTGGAAGATGATCCGTCCGCCCCGCATCACGCCGACGTAGTCCGCCAGCCGGTCGACGTCGTGGACCTGGTGCGTGGAGATCAGCAGCGTGGTCGGCGTCTCCGCCACGTGATCCATCAGCAGACCGAGCGTCTGGTCGAGCATCACCGGGTCGAGGCCGTCCGTGGGCTCGTCCAGAACCAGCAGGCGCGGGCGATGCGCGAGCGCCATCGCCAGATGCACACGCCGCGTCTGACCCTTGGACAGGCTGCCGAACTTCCGGTCCGGACGGAGGTCGAAGAGCCGGACCAGCTTCGCGGCGTATTCGTGGTCCCACGTCGAGAAATGCGATGCGTGATACGCCAGGAGCTGGCCCACACGCATCCAGGGGTATCCCCAGTCGAACCGCTCCGGCACATAGCCGATCCCGGCGCGCAGCCGCGCCCCGTCGCTGCGCGGGTCGAGTCCCAGCACCTTCGCGCTTCCGGAATCCGCCCGCAGCAGATCGAGCAGGATCCTGAACGTCGTGCTCTTGCCCGCGCCGTTCGGGCCGATCAGCACGTAGACCGCCCCCTCGGGCACCTGCAGGTTCACGCCCCGCAGCGCGGCTTCGGTTCCGAAGTGCTTCGACACGTTCTCGGTGGCCACGGCGAACGGCCCGGCCTCGATCCGTGTGGGGAGCGGCGACGGCACGGTCATCGTCGGGAACGGGACATTCATGTGACCTCGCTGGCTGCCTCGACCGCGGACGCCCTGACCTCGCGGATCGCGTCGATCAGGTCGTCCATGTCCACACCGTGACGATGCGCGTCGACGAGCGCGCGCTCGGCGACGCCGCGCGCCAGTGCACGACGCTCGGCTTCACCGGCATCGGGCGCGGTGACGAAGGTCCCATGACCCCGACGCACGCTCACCAGCCCGTCGCGCTCCAGCTCCCGGTAGGCCTGCGCCACCGTGTGCGGATTGATGCGCAGATCCGCCGCCAGCTGACGCACCGACGGGAGAACGTCGCCGCGCCGCAGGTCGCCGAGCGCGATCGCACGCCGGATCTCGTCCATGATCTGGACATAGATCGGCCGACGGCTGCCGGGATCGATCGGGATATGAATGCGCGTCGCTCCGATTCAGTGTGCTAGGACTATAACACACTAATTCTGCGGGGCGAGGCGGTCAAGGAAGACCGGCGTTTGCGAGCGACGGCCGAACGTCAGGGGCGATCAAGCCGTGTCGGCGATCGAGCCCGCCACTCGTCGATGGAGTTGCTGATCCAGCGTGCCAGTGCGGGGTCGTCATGGAGGTCGTCGCGCGCCACGTGCGGCGAGTACCCCTCGTTGTTCAGGCGACGCCGGTTGCGATAGACCTTCATGGGGTAGGCGATTCTGGCGAAGCCGCTGGGCAGGACATGTCCCCAGTTCTCCATGTAGTCCGTGTCCACGGCGGTCGGCTGGCCCACGTGTGTGACGGAAGGGTGGAGCCGCAGGAGGTCCATGAAGTCGAGGCACGCGCTGAAGCAGGAGGCCGAAGTTATCACAACGACGTGATACGGAACGCCGGACGGGTCCGGCGCGGACACCCCCGTTCGGCGGGACGGGCTGGCCGAAGTCGGCAGGAGCTCGTCGCCTCGCTCGAGCGCGGCAGTCATCGAGTCGTGCAGTATGCGCAGCGATGCGGACGCGCGTCCCTGCGCTTCCGTCTGCGCTGCGAGCCGCGCCACCGCCTGCAGGTTGTCTCCCGAGACACGCCATTCTGTGTAGACGCCGTCGGTGAGCCAGGCGCGCGCCTGGTTGAGCCACTCCGAACCGAACAGGACCCCGGCGATGTCGTTGCCCCAGAGCGAGGAACCGCCTGAATTCCCGCGCAGATCCAGCACCACGACTGAAACGCCGGACAACGATCGAAGCTCCGCCCCCAGCGATCGGATCAATCCGGTCATGGCGGCGACCTGATCCTCATCCCGGACGGCGAAGGTCGGCAGGGAAACCCACAACCTGTCCCCCTCCCGCTTCAGAGCGATGCGCTGCTGCGGGAAGCCGTTGAGCGCGGACGCGACCTCTTCGACCTGCGAGCGTGAGTTCGTTTCCCACAGAAGGCGTGTCCGGATCGTGTCCTGCCCGACAGCGAAGTCGCACGACTGGAGGGGGCGGGCAGACGGGTCGCCGAAATCCACCAGCAGCAGGGGAGCGATGGTGTACAGGTCGGCGACCACGCTCCGGCGCCCGCGGCGGGCGACAAGATCTTCCACAAGCCGGACCGCTCCGATGCCGTCGCACTGCGTGATCAGACTGCCGACCGGAACCCTGCCGCCATAGCGCGCTGCGACCTCGGCGACCTCGAGCCGTCCGTTCTCGAAACGGGTGTAGATGCCAGCAGCCCGGACGTGCGCCGTATCGGAGCGGCCGCGGATATTGAGATGAGCGTCCTGGAAGGCACGCCCGAACCCTTCGAGCGCGCTCGCGAAGCCGGTGTAGTCGCGTACGAGCGGCGCCATCCGTCGCGCCGCGTCGTACGCCGAATCCAGCGAAAGCGCGAAAGCCGGATTGGCGCGATCGACGGGTCCCGGATGGTTGTCGGCAATGACGCGCCTCGCCTCGGCGAGGTCGCGAAGGTAGACAGCGGACCAGCTCGTGTCCGCGCTCTGCACCTGCAGCACCGTCGTCGCAACGGCCGTCAGCAGCAAGCTCGGTATCGTCAATCGTTCCCCCTCGCCAGGCTTGTGGAGAGCAGGGCGAGCCGAGCCGGCATCCAGCGGGCTCGACCGCGGCAGCGCCACCGGCCCGAAGCTCGGGATCGGGCCCGCGCTGGTCCATCGGGTTGTGAGCGACTGGACCGTGGGCGGGAGGAACTGGACGGCCGAATCCTGCCGAGATCCCGCGAGCGACCCGTCACGGACGCAGGCGCCCCGACCGGGCCGCGGCAGGTACAGGGGCGTTGACCGGACGGCCGATGACCGGTACTGTTGCAGTGATGTAGTCGGATGCAACACCGCAACAGATGGAGACATCGCATGAAGGGTTCAGGAAGGACGGGACACACGGCAGTCGGCAAGGTTCGGGTCGGGCTGCGGACGTGCGCCTGCATCGGGCTGCTGGGAGGCGGGGTGATCGGTTGCACGCGGCAGGAGGCCGCGCCCGCGCCCGCGCCCGTCGGCGCGGCGGCCGTCGCGGTGACGCAGTCGGCGTCGGCCGCACATTTCCCGTCCGACGACGTGCTGCTGTCGCGGATCCGGCCGCTGGTGGAGAGCGGCCGCACGAAGGGCATCGTGATCGGCGTCCTGGAAGCGGATGGCCGCACCCGTATCGTCTCGCATGGCTCGGCGGGGTCGGAGGGCCGGGCGGTGGAGGCGGGCTCGGTGTTCGAGATCGGGTCGATCACGAAGTTGTTCACCGCGGCGCTGCTCGCGGACATGGTCGCGCGGGGCGAAGTCTCGCTCACCGATCCGGTCGCCCGCTATCTGCCCGCCGAGGTACGTGTACCGTCACGGGGCGGCCGCGAGATCACCCTGCTCGATCTGGCGACGCATCGTTCCGGGCTGCCGCGCATGCCGGTCACGTTCGATTACCCGGACGAGGAGGATCCCTACGCGCACTTCGAGGCGGAGGATCTCTACGAGTTCCTGTCGACCTGGGAGCTGGAGCGGGATGTGGGCGCCGAGTTCGTGTACTCGAACCTCGGATACGCGCTCCTGGGGCACGCCCTCGCGCGCGCCGCGGGCACGACCTACCGGGAGCTGCTGGAGGCTCGACTGCTCGAGCCGCTCCGGCTCGAGGCGACGCGCCATGAGCCGACGGCGGCGATGGCGCTGGCGTCGACGTCGGGACACGACGTCGACGGGGCGCCCGTGCATCGATGGAGTTTCACCGACGTCACATCCGGCGCCGGAGGCCTGCTCTCGAATGCCGCGGACCTGCTCGCGTTCCTGCGCGCGAATGCGGGGATGTCGTCGTCACCGCTCACGACCGTCCTCCAGAGCACGCACGTGCGCCGGGCCGATGCGGGCGAGGCGCAGGGAGTCGGTCTCGGCTGGTTCGTGCGGACGCGGGCCGAGCGCGATTTCGTCTGGTTCGGTGGCGACACGAACGGCTACCAGAGCGTGATCGGCTTCGATCCCGAGAAGCGCGTCGGCATCGTCGTCCTGAGCAACTCGGACGGCCGTGATGCGCAGCTGCTGCAGCTCGCGGTGACGCTGCTCGTGCCGTCGCCCGTCGCTGCGCCGGCGGTGCAGCTGTCCAGCCAGGAGCTCGCGCAATACGAGGGGATCTACGACTACGAGTCCCGCGGTGAGCAGCGCGCGCTTCGGGTCTATCAGGAGGGCGGGCGACTGATGGCACAACTGGTCGGTGGTCCGACGCTCCCGCTGCAGGCGCAGGGCGAGCACACGTTCTTCGCGGACATCGGACCCGGTGTCCGACTCGTGTTCGACGTCAGCGACGGTCGTGCGCGCGGACTCACGATCTTCCAGGGAGGACAGGAGATCCCCGGGGTGCGACGCCCCTGATCGCAATTCGTTCCGATGGCCCCGCCGCGGCGACTGCGCGGCGGGGCCATTCGTGAACCCACCACCCAGCGTCCGGTCAGGCCGGCGGGCGAGCGGTCACAGGCTGAGATTGAAGGTCTGGCGCACCCGGTCGCGAAAGGTGCGGCCGGTGATCAGCCGGCGACCGCCGCGCAGGATGAGCACATACTCGCCCTTGACCAGCGGCTCGAGCTCGACGACCCGGGCGATGTTGACGATGTACTTCCGGTGGACGCGCGTGAACCTGGCGGGATCGAGCTTGTCGTCCAGGCTGCCCAGGGAATCGCGCAGCACGAACGAGTCGTCGCCGGCGTGCACATGGACCTGGTTGCCGTCCGCCTCCATGTAGTCGATCAGCTCGATGGGCAGCAGCCGGATGCGGTGGCCGGCCTTGACGGCCAGGCGGGCCAGGTGGGAGGCGTCGGTGCGAGTGACCTCGCGGAGCAGCCGTCGCAGCGACTGCTGGTTGGGATCGGTCGTCCCCGCGTCGAGGGCCCTGCGCGCTGCAGCCGTATGGGTGCGACGTGAAGTACTGATCGAGCCCCGGCGGCACCTACCGTTCAGCCGGATACACGATCCGTCCGTCCGGCAGCGGTCGCGCGAAGTCCTGCAGCTCGTGGGGACGAACCGCGCCGGTGCCGATGATGTGGCCGACGTCCCAGCCGCGCACGACCAGCGCGTCGGCGATCAGGCGGCGGTGGCAGCGCCAGGGCACCGCCTCCGAGCACATCAGCGCAACACGGCGCTGGCCCGCCCGCCGCTCCAGCGCGCCGAGTGCGTCCAGCCACTCGGGCTCCGCCATCCGGTCCGCGTAGGCCTGGAAGGACGCCACGCGCCAGCCGTTGTTGGGGGAGTCGGGCGCGGGTCTGCCACGGCGCCCGCCCAGCGCCTCCACGTGGTGGTAGCCGATCCCGGCCTGCGCGAGCGAGGCCCGCAGCGCCTCCGCACCGAAGTGCGGGTGCCGCCGCGAGCCCGGGAAGCGGCGCACGTCCACCACTTCCTCGATGCCGTGTGCGCGTAGCAGGTCGAGGAACCCCTCGATGCTGCGATCGGAGTGGCCGATGGTGTAGATCATGTCCGGGCGCTCACGAGTCCGCCGTCGGATCGGAACAGCGGGCACCGACCGGGGGGCAACCAGTGTGCCGGCCGCGTCGCGCCGGTGCGGAGCGCCGCGGTTGCGGCCGCACGGCCGCCGCTCGACCCGTCGTGACCTCGGCGCCCAGCGCCGAAGGCGTCGAGCCGTCGGGCGCCGACTTGCTATCGCTGCCCGGGATCGATTCTGCGGATCGAGATGCGGCCTGTGTATGCCACATGCGGTGAAGCGCGGGCGATACGGGCTGCCTCGTCATAGCTACGGGTCAGAGGCCCTGTCGCGACAGCGCGACGCGCCCGCTCGGCAGACGGCTCGCCGTTCGTGAACCTGGACCATGTGCAGACCATCGAGCCCTACGACGGCTCGCGGCTGCACGTCCGCATGCGCGACGGTACGGCGATCGTCGCCAGCCGTTCCGGCTCGCGACAGTTGCGGGATCTTGCTATCTGACGTCGGGGGGGCGCCTGCGCCAACCGCCTCAGCAACCTCGACGGCGGATCCACTCCGCCTACGCGTTCGCGGGGCGGCATCGGACGCTACAGCCAGCCCCGTTCGCGTGCGATGCGCGCGGCCTCGGTCCTGTTGCTGGCGCCCAGCTTGATGATCGCTTCCGACAGGTAGTTGCGGACCGTACGCTCCGAGAGGTGCAGGCGCTCGGCGATGGCCGCACCCGGCAGCCCCTGCTCGGCCTCGCGTAGTACATTGCGCTCGCGATCGGTCAGCGGGTCGCGTACGGCGCGCGCGTCCTCGGCCAGGTCCGGATCGATGACGCGGAGACCCGCTGCGACGCGGCGGATCGCATTGGCCAGCGTCGCGACCGGATGCTCCTTCAGCAGGTATCCAGCGACGCCCGCGTCCAGGGCGCGCCGCAGGTAACCCGGTCGGCCGAAGGTCGTCAGCATGAGCACGCGCACGTCCGGGTGCCGTTCACGCACGGCCGCGGCGAGTTCGAGCCCGCTCATGCCGGGCATTTCGATGTCCGCGACCAGGACGTCCGGTCGCGCGCGCGAGATCTCCTCGAGCGCGGTCTCGCCGCTGTCGGTTTCGCCCACGACCTGGAAGCCGTTCTCGAGCGCCAGGAGGGCCGCCAGGGCAGTGCGAACCATCGCCTGGTCCTCGGCCAGCAGGATGCGGATCATCCGGCCGCTCCTCGCACATCGGCGGTCGACGGCCGCAGCGCCGGGGCTAGCGGCACACGCACCACCACGCGCGTACCGCGCGAGCCGTTCCGCTCGATGCTGCCACCGAGTTCCTCGACCCGCTCTCGCATACCTCGCATGCCCATCCCCTCCTCGCCTGCATGGCCGAGTCCGTCGTCCGTGATGGACAAAACGGCCATGCCCTGTTCCTCGTGGAGGCGCAGGCGGCAGACGGTCGCCTCCGAGTGGCGCGCCACGTTGGTGACCGCCTCGCGCAGCGCCCACGCGAGCGCTTCGGCCGCCGCAGGCGCCATGGGCAGGGAATCGATGCCGACGCTGGCTGCGATCCCGGCCGTGTCCAGCATCTTGCGGGCGCTTCGTACCTCGTCGGCCAGAGACGGGCGGTACCCATCGATCGCGCGTCGCACTGCGCGCAGGGTGGAGCGCGTGGTCTGTTCGATGTCCTCCAGCTCCCGATCCGCGCGGCCGGGCTCGGTCGACACGGTGCGGCGCGCGAGCTGCGCCTTCAGCCCGATCAATGACAGGGTGTGTCCGAGCACGTCGTGCAAATCGCGCGCGATGCGGTCCCGCTCGTTCAGCGCGACGAGCCGCTCGATCTCCTGCCGTGCGAGCCGGATCTCCCGCTGCGCACGGGCAAAGCGGGCGACGTGCAGGTGCACGCCACCGACCACGAGTGTCACCGGTACGGCGGCGATCCAGAAGAAGCCCGGCGGGCCGGCGAGCCACGCCGTCACCGCACCCGCGCCCGCCGCCGCGAGCACCAGCGCGAGCGCCGCGCGCTCGTCCCTGTGCTGCCCGCCCACCGCGGCCGCATAGACGAAGAAAACGGAAGAGCCGGCGTTGAAGGGCGCGAACCCGGCACCGAGCGCCGCGTGCACGGCGACGATCACACCCCGATGCCGCTGCCGCGGCCGGTAGCCGGCGAGGTACGTGGGCAGGAACAGGCCCAGCGCGGCGATCGTGGCGGCCCAGTACGTCGCACCGGCCGCGCCGGTCTGCGTGCGCACGACCGGCTCGATCAGGAAGGTGGGCAGGAACGCCAGCCAGAGCAGCGGCGTCCAGCCGAACGGTTCGGTTCGCAGTGCGCCGCTACTCGAGTCGGACATCGTCGATCAGGAACGAGAACGGGCCGGGCTCCGCGCCGGCAACGAAAAGCAGCGCGGAGACGTCGCTGCCATCGATGCCGAACTCGGACCAGGCGATGGTCACATCCGACCACTCTTCCGTGGCGCGGAACGGCACCTCGACCGGCTGGAAGTTCAGCGCGCGAGAGAACACCTGCACGCGATGCATCGAGCCGTCGCCACGCGCACGGAACGCGATGCCGTTCGCGGTGGAAAGATCGGCCGGACTCATGGACTGCGCGACCGGTCCCCACATGGCGCCCGCCCACGGCGCGTCGATCGTGCCGGTGATGGTGCCGTGCACCCGCAGGCTGGCGCCGCCCGCCGTGTCCGGCACCACATCGATCTCTGCTTCGGAGCCGCCGCCGACGTACCGGTCCGAGGTAGCGGTGAACGGTGTGCCGAAGCGCGCCTCCGGCACGCCGTCGTCGAACGTGGCGACCAGCCCCGGCTCGATGCGCGATGGCGGCGCAGCCGCCTGAGCAACAGCGGACTCGACCTCGGCACGATACGCCTCACGGTCCAATCTGCGGCCTCCCTTCCAGACGCCCTCGATGGCGCGTGTGCGCTCGATGTCGACGGTGGGGTCACCACGCACCAGCAGCAGGTCGGCGCGCAACCCCGGCGCGATGCGGCCGCGGTCCTCGAGTCCGAAGACGCGCGCCGGCACCGCCGTCGCGGCCTCCAGCGCCTCGGCCGGCGTCAGCCCTGCCTCGACCAGCAGCTCCAGCTCGCGGTGCAGCCCCGCACCGTGCGCGGTGCCCGGATTCGGGGCGTCCGATCCGGCCAGGATCGGCACGCCCGCGCCGTGCAGCCGGCGCGTGGTCTCCTGCGCCACATCGTAGTGCCGGTGCTCCGCGCCCGCGAACGGGAATGCGGTTCCGAGCAGGCCGCGGCTCATCGGATCCATGTAGGGCAGCAGCCGTTCGTCCTCGAGCAGTTCGGTGCCGGCGCTGGTCCCGGCGATGCTGTGCTCGACCAGCAGCGTGGGCACGGCGAACGCGCCGCGGCGCCGCATCGCTTCCACGAGACGATCGTCGGGCAGTGAATCGGTGAACAGGTGCACCAGCCCGTCCGCACCGCTCGCGATCGCGGCCTCGGCCGCGTCGGCCGTGCTGACGTGGACCACTGCGAGTCGATCGCGAGCGTGCGCGGCCTCGATGAGCGCCTCCAGCGTGGCGCGGTCGATCGTCGGCCAGTCGATGCCGAAATGCTGTCCGTCGTCGTAGACGATCTTGATCCAGCTCGAGCCCTCGGCGAGACGGCCCTCCACCCAGGCGTCCGCCTCGTCGGCGCTTCCGAGGGTCGGGATTGCGACGCCGAACTGGGTGCCGTGACCGCCCGGCGCCGTAGCCAGCGCGCCCGCCGAGAACACGTCGGCGCGGTCGTGGACCTCACGGTTCTGCTGCTCCTCGTACAGCGTCCGCATCAACGCGGGATCCATGAACATGTCCAGCTCGGTCGTGACGCCGAAGACCAGCGCCTGGCGCAGCGCCGCCCCGAACACGTGCGTGTGCGAGTCGATCAGGCCGGGCAGCAGTGTCATGCCCGTGGCGTCGACCACCTCGGCATCCGCGGGCGCGTCCAGTCGGGGGCCGACGGCTGCGATGACGCCGTCCCGCACGAGCACATCGGTGCGCTGCGTGACCGTCCGGCCGTCGAAGACACGGGCGTCGCGGATCAGCGTCGTCTCCTGGCCTGCGGCCGGCCGAGCCAGGGCGGCCGCCGTGAGCAGGAGCGTGATCGTGCGAAGAGCAGGCATGGGTACCTCCGAAGCTGCGATGATCGTTGCCGGAGGATGCGGGATTCGGAGCGTCGAGCGAAGGGACATATGTCCCCGGATGCTCGACGCGTTGCGTGCTAGCGTGGAATCGCACCCGCACACACCGCGGACGACCACCGGGTCGTCAGGAAATACGAACCCGCCATGCACATGAGATGCGAGATCCTGCGCCTGCACGCCTGGGCGCATGCCCAGCCGGCGCTGCGCCGCTTCACGCTCGCCAACAGACTGCTGCTGGCCATGGCCTTTCTGCCGACCGGGCTCGTGAAGCTGCTGGGCCGGCGGTTCACGCTCATGCCGATCGAGACGCCGATCGGCTTCTTCTTCGAGGCGATGTACCGTACCGGTCCTTACTGGCACTTCATCGGACTGGCACAGGTGGTTGCGGCGGTGCTGCTCCTGATTCCGCGTACGGCGACGCTGGGGGCACTGCTGTTCCTGCCCGTTTCGGTGAGCGTGCTGCTGATCACATGGGGAGTCGGCTTCGGCAATACCGTCTTCGTTGCCGCCGGCATGCTGGCGTCCGCCGGATGGCTGCTGTGGTGGGATGCGGACCGGCTCGTGGGCGCGCTCGTGCCGCTCATTGCACGGCCGTCGGGCGGCCTGCTGCATGGCGCGCACTGGCTCGAGCGAGTGGCCTGGGTGGCTGCCGGCAGCGCGGGTATGGGCGCCCTGCTCGCGACCCGCGGCTTCGTGCCGATGGCTGCCGTCCCGGGCCTGCTGGGCATTGGTGCGGCCGCCTTTCTGCTGATGCTGGGTGCGTGGACGGCGCGGGCAGGAAGGGGGCGCTAGGGGCGCTCCATCGCGTCGGACCGCTCGTAGATCTCGACGCGTTCGACACCTTGCTCGTCGATCGCCGCGGCTGCGACGGCCCCCGGCCCGACGGCGAGCAGGCGGCGGCCGGGCGGAAGCGCGATCGCCCCCGCTGCGGAGCCATCGGCGGCGCGAGCGTGCCATACCTCTCCGCCGCCCGCCGTGGACTTGCGGATCCAAAGCCCACCACTCGGATCCGGCTCCAGCGCAAGCACCGGCGGAAACGAGTCCGGGAATGCCAGGGACCGGCGCGCCTCGTCGCGCAATGGATCGAACACGCGCCGGCCCATGAACTCCTGCGGGATGGCCGTCGCGAGCCAGTGCTCGCGGTCGGCATCGTCCACTGGCAGCCGCGGCCCCGTCGGAATCGCTGCGGCCCCACGATCTGCGCGTCGCACGCCGGAGTCGCCCGGGGTCCAGATCGCGAGTCCGCCGTCGGCGAGGACGGCCCACGTGGTCTGCGCGGAGAAGGGCGGGCGCACGGCCAGCGGCGGCGCGCCCGCGGCCTCCAGGCGCACCGGAGTTCCATCGGCGTCGTAGCTGAGCAGCGTGTCCAGGTGGCCCCCCGGACAGCCGCACGACTGCCGCCAGGCCACCCATCGGCATGAACGCCCCCAGGATCGTGTCGCCTCCGCTCAGGAACAGGCGGTTCGCCCATGCTCCGGCAAGCGAGCGCGAAGCCGTGGCCGTGCCGTCCGGGTGGTAGCTCACGAGCTTCCTGCCGCTACGGTCGAGCACGACCAGCGCCGTGCCGTCCCACGCGAGGCTTGCCGGGTCGCGGAGCTCGAGCGGACCGCTCCCCGACGCGCCGAATGTGCGGGTGCCGTCCGGTGCGAAAACGTGAAGAGCGGGACCCGGCTCCGTGAGGACCGCAACGCGTTCGTGGTCCAGAAACGCTGCGTCCCGAACGCCGACGAGCACGTCCACCTCCAGGCCACCCAGGGTCGCCAGCATGGCCGGCACGACGGGGGCGCCGGTCTCGAGCTGCGCGGACTCGCCGCAGCCGCCCAAGAGCAGCGCTGCTACGATCATGGCCGGCACCGGCTTTCAGCGTGGGCGATCATGTCGTTTCCGGCTCCATCGAGTCGAACGCGCTCCGTAACTGGGCATCAGAAGGCCTGGCAACCCCGGTTCGTGTCATCCGTTGGCGTCCGAAATCAGCTCCGATACCGTCACGAAGCGGTAGCCGCGTGACCTCAGGTCGCGAATCAGGCCGGGCAGCGCGTCCAGCGTCGGACGCCGCGCCTCGAAGAACGGGTGCAGCAGAATGATCGAGCCGGGCGCGACGTTCTCGAGTACGTGGTCGCGGATGCGCGCGGCGTCGGACGCCACGTCGGGGTCGGACTCCGGTTCGACGTCCCACATGACCGTGGTTCGGTCGAGGGCGTCCAGCAGCCACGGCAGCACGACCAGCTTCTTGCCATAAGGCGGGCGGAAGTGGATCGGGCCGGTATGACCGACGGCGCGGATCAGCGAGTCCGTCCGTACGATCTCCTGCCACACCGTTTCGGGAGTACGCAGCACGAGCGGCCGATGGGACCAGGAGTGGTTGCCCAGTTCGTGACCCGCGGCGACCAGCGCGCGCGCTTCCTCCGGATGACGCTCCACGTCGGAGCCGATCACGAAGAAGGTCGCGCGTGTGCCGGTGCCGGCCAGGATGTCGAGCACCTCATCGGTGAAGCCGGCCGTCGGCCCATCGTCGAACGTCAGTGCGATGGCCGAGTCCGAACGTTCCACGCGGCTCACCAGGTCGCCGAAGAGCTGATGCGTTCGCGAGTCGTGCAGCTCCCAAACGACCGCGATCAGCGCGATGTCCGCGAGCAGCGTCAAGCCGGTTACGGTCAACCAGAACTTCCGGCCTGCCATCGCTCAACCCTCATGCTGGTCGAGCAGTACCGGATTGCCATCCGGGTCCAGCAGGGTCGCGTGGGCCGGGCCGCTGCCCGATTCGTCCGCCTCCTGCACGAACGTCAGTCCGGCCGCCTTGATGCGACGCTGCACGCCCCGCACGTCCGGTGGATTGAACGTCACGACGTTGCGGTCGAACATCCCCTGGAACAGGCCGATCGTCGTCTGCCCGTTCCGCAGGATCGCCCAGGCCTCGCCGCCGTCGACGCGCTGGAAGCCGAGCGTTTCGTAGAACGACCTCGATGCCTCGAGGTCCTAAACGGCGAGACTGATCGAAAAGGCTCCGAGGTCCATAGGGTACCATTGTCGTCTGTGGGTGACTCGTCGTAGCTCGGTATCGGCTGCTAAACCTGCAAGGGCGTTCGGCCACGCTTCGAGAATGCGCGAGGGACGCCGCGCGACACAGGGACAATCGTCACCGCAGGGACCAGCGGGCGGCGGGCCTTGCAGGACCGGGTGTACAGTGCGCGCGTCGACGAGGTAGTCATGCGCAGCCCTCGGAATCCGCCGGGCCCACCCGGCGTCACTCGTGGCGGATTGCCTCGATCGGCGAGAGGCGAGCCGCCCGGCGCGCGGGATAGGTGCCGAATACGAGCCCGACCAGGATGGCGGCGCCCGCCGCGATCACTACACTGGCCCAGCCGAAGCCGGCATATACCGGTGCATCCGACAAGGACCGCACCGCCGCGGCCACCCCGAACGCAGCGCCGACGCCGAGCAGCACGCCGATCACGCTGCCCAGCCCGGTGATCGCCACCGACTCCGAGAGGAACTGGAGCAGGATGTCGCGTGGCCGCGCGCCCAGCGCCTTGCGCACGCCGATCTCGCGGGTGCGCTCGCTGACCGAGGCGAGCAGGATGTTCATGATGCCGATGCCGCCCACGATCAACGAGATGCCAGCGATGGAGCCCATGACCAGGCGCAGGACCAGGAACCCGGTTCGCGCTTGCGCGGCACGAGCGCGGTAGCTCGCGATGTCGAACCGATCCAGCGAGCCCCAGCGCTCGATGAGCCAGGCCTCCATCAGGTCCTGCATGCGCTCGGTGTGCTCAACGTTTCGCGAACGCGCTGCGAGGCCTGCCGGTTGCCGGCCCGATGCATTCAGCCGCCTCGCCTGCGTCGCGCTGAACGGGATGTAGACACGGCCGGGGCGTGTGTCATCACCTGGCACGCCCGACCCTGTTTCCTCGTCGCGGGGGGCGGCGAGGCCCACTACCTCGAACTCCAGCGAGTCGATCATGACCCTGTCGTCGATTGCCGCTCCGAGTCGCTGCGCCAGGTTCTCTGAAACCACGGCCACGCGACCGTCCTCGGCGAGGTCGGACTCCTGGATGAATCGACCATCCGATACGACGTCGTCGATGAAGACGGTCGCACTCGGCAGCGTGGCGATGAGCATCGCCGGTGAGCGTGTGGTCCCGCCGACCAACGCGAGCCGCGCGCCGGCACTCATGCCGACCGTGACATCCCCGAGCCCGCCCAGCCGCCGCTCCAGTTCCTGCGCATCCGCGGCGTTCAGAGCCGGTACGTTCTCACGCCGCACCGTCAGCCCGTTCGTCACCTCGAATGCACGCGGCGTCACACGCACCGTCTGGATGTCGGTCGTACCGGAGATCTGCTGCCGCGCATAGTTCTCCAGACCGTTGGACAGCGTGAGGATCGCAACGAGCGCCGCCACACCGATCACGACGCCCAGGGTGGACAACAGTGTACGGAGCGGGCTCACTCGCAACGACGTGGCCGCGGCGCTCAGCCACGCCTCGATGGCGGTCATGCGACGGCTGTCCGGACGGGCGGGTTCACCGGCTTCGTCGGCGGTAGGTCGCCCGCCCGAAGGTTTGCCACACACCGTCGTCCATGACCTCGTCGGTCACCTGCACGACGTCCCCGCCACGTAGTGTGTAGGTCGTGCGGCCCGACTCGACGTCGTTCGTCCAGAGCGCGACCAGCGATGTATCGGTGGCCTGCCAGCGGATCTCGAGACGCGCGCCGCGCGAATCCAGCCACACCGCTTCGGGAGTCGCAGGCGTCGTGCGGTAGATCGCGGACGCGCTCATCATCGGCGCGCGCGGTCCGTCGGAGGGGGTCAGCGCATTCTCGAACGTGAGCAAGACCATGTCACCGTGCCGCCGCCACTCCATCGCGAAGCCCGCATCACGGCCGAACAGCGAGCCGCTGCCGTCCCACGTGCCTTCGAGTTGGGCGAAGGGCAGGTCGGAGTTCTGTCCCGCTGCGGGGTTCAGGTGTGCGGCAGCGGCGAGGGCAGCGGCCGCGACGAGTACGGTCGGTATCGTCATCTCTACGGTGCCTCATGCGTGTGGGTGGCCCAACGTTCAGGAACGCTTGATTCTTCCAGGTGCTTCACCAGCTCTCGGAGCTCGCTGTCCCAGCCGGTGTCGTTCTGTTCACGCTCCCCGGTCTCCACCAGCACGAGCAGCGTCCCGCCGCCGGTGCGCGGCTGGAGCGTCCACTCGACCGTGGTCTGGGCTGCCCCGTCCAGCTCGACATCGCGATCACGTGCCCAGCACCAGACGAGACGCTTCGGCGGCACAGCCTCGTCCACCCGGGCCGCCCAACGACCGTGACCCCTCCAGTGGAACGTGCCGGTGCTGCCGGCGTGCGGCTCCAGATCGGTCTCGTCCGGAAACCAGCGGCCGAGTTCGGCAGGTTCGGTCAGGGCCCGCCAGACCCGGTCCGGCGCAGCGTCGAGCCGCAGTGCCTTCCTCACCTCGTTGCACATCGCGTCCGCCTCCTGGATGGGGACTCGCTACCCGCGTCCGCCGGCGAGTCTGGCCGGTGTGCCACAGCATGAGGGCGCAGTCGCCGGCGATACAGGGACATATGTCACCCCGCGCGTCCCCGGCTCGTGCGCCGTGGCATTCGGATGAAGAACCCGACGATGACGATCATGCCCAGCACGGAGGGCAGGAGCTGGGACCACGGCTGCGCGAAGCGCACCACGTTGCCGACGAGCGCGGACAGCATCGCGAAGAGCGCACACACGAGCTTGTACACGTGCTCGTACGGCCACACGGCGCGATGCCAGCGCCGTGGAAACGCCCAGCGGGCGGCATCGTAGGCCAGCAGCAGGCCCAGGGCGGCGAACGTGGAGTACAGGATCGTGGGCGGCACGTCGTGCGGTCGGGCCATCAGCACAGGGATCAGCGCGACGGATGCGAGCACCCCGGTCGCCGTCCACAGAGCGTCGATCGGAGCCGGGCCCGCTTCCCGCGTGTAGATCACGCGCCAGCCGCTCACGAGCTGGTAGATCACGACCACGTTCAGAACGGCGAAGAGCGGCAGAAACCGGAAGAAGACGGATCCCACGGCCGCCGACAGGCCGACGACCAGCGTGGCCGCGCCGAATCGACGTCCCCATGCGCGATGTCGACGCGTGCCCTTGCGCCGTGCCAGCAGCGTGAAACCGATGACAAGGCCGACCGTACCCGCCGCCACGTGGACGACCAGGTTGAGCAGGTGAAGCGTGGACATGCGCCGTCAGTGCCGGCCGCGCCGGTACAGCTCGACGGTGTTGCCGTCCGGATCGCGAACCGCGGCGGCCACGGCGACGCCGCGCTCGCAGACGAGGTCCCCCTCCGGCCGGCCGCCCCAGCGGAGCGCGATCGCGACGACTGCTTCGACGTCCGCCACGTCGTAGCCGGGCTGATGGACCGGATAGCTCTCGAAGTCGACCGATTCGCGGATCGGTACGAGCTTGAGCGTAGTATCCCCGAGCTCGCCGAAGCGGCACAGGTACGGTCCGGCTGGCTCGTCCCGGAAGTCGTAGCCGAAGGCTTCCGAGTAGAAGCCCTCCATCGCCTCCATGCGATGGACCCTCAACGCAATGCTCACGATGCGACATCCGCCCCCCGGCGCGGCTTCGCTCACGGTTGCCGCCACTCGGCCGTCGTATGGGGCGCCCCTTCTAGCGCGGTGTCGCGGTCGCGCGCCCAGCGCACGTGCACCACGTCGCGCGGCCCGGCGCCGGTCAGGACGGGTGCGGCCAACGTGGCCCATGCGACGACGTTGCCGGGCCCCGGAATGGCGAGGTGTCGATCTCGTTTCGTGCGGCTTCTCCCTGGATCCGGGCGATCGGGTGCCGCGTTCACGGCCGCGGCGCGGCCGACGTCGGCTGCCGCAGCGCGCGGCGCGAGCCGAGCCACTCCGCGTTCCAACCGCGCGTCGCCGCGTGCTCGCGAACCAGTTCCAGGTCCAGGGGCCGGACGGCGTCCGGCGCCCACACGTAGCGCAGTGCCGGCACCCACGCGATCAGGGATGCGGGTGCGTTCGGCAGGTCGATCCGTTCGACCCGCACCGAGTCGGCGCCGATCGTGATCCAGCGATCGACGTGCAGCGGACGCGCGTCGGACGCCGGGCGGTCATGGTTCGCGAGCACGCGCTCGACGTACGGCCACGCTCCCGCCCCGACCCAGGTCACGATACCGTGCCGGGCGGTCGCGGCGGCGCCGCCGTAGCCAGCATCGACCGCGCCGGCCAGCGCCGTTCGCGCTTCGCCCTCGACGTTTCGCGCCAGCCAGTCCAGGGCGCGCTCCAGCATCAGTGGCGCCTGGCCCGTTTCCAGCAACAGCCACTCGCCGCCGACGCGGATCGCACCGGCGGGAGCGCCGAACGCACCGAAGCTGACGAAATCGCCCTCGATGATGCGCGCAGAGTCGAGCGGCATGTCGTGCATCGGGCGGGTGGAGGTACGCCGGTACGCCTCGGCCAGGGAATCATCGATCGCGAACCAGTCCGCCGGGATCTCCGGATTGAACTCGGCGCTCAGCACGCTCAGCCGCTTGTATGGTCGGCCGACGCGCCGTACATCCCACTGCGTCGGCAGCGTTGCGCCGGTCGAGTAGGTGCGCCATACGGAGTACCAGACCTCGACCTCCATCTCGCCCCACGGCACCAGACCGAAGTCGTTGAACGCGCCGGCACGAAAGCGGACGAAGGTGGGCAGCCCGTCCGTGCGACGGAGGAACAGCGTGCCATCCGCGGTGCCCACGGGGACGTGGATACGCGCGTGGGCGATCTCGTCGATCAGGGTATCCGTGCCGGCGCGCAGCGACGGCGCGTCCAGCGCCGCGAGGATCAATCGGTCCGGTGTGTATGCGAACAGCTCGTCACGCTCGTCCACGTACGCGATGTTGAGCGGCTCCAACCCGGCGCCCATCCCCAGGTCGCGCGCCGCCACGTCGCCGCGTACCAGATCGACCACGGGTCGCCACGTGCCGCCGGCGGGGAATCGGCGCGTGTTGCGCCATGAGTCGATGGTGTAGTCGCGCACGTCGGTGTTCAATTCGTAGCTGACGCGCTCGGGCAGTTCGCCGAACGCAGTCGGCTGCCACTGCGTGACCAGTTCATAGCGAACCCGCTCGATGTCCCGCAGCTTCTCCTCGCCGCCCATGCGGTCGACGGCGCGCTCGACCAGCACTCGCGCGGGTGCCGCCTCCGTCTGCGCGGAAGCAGATTGCGTCGTCGCCTGTGCCGCGAGCGGCGTGATCATGCAGGCGAGGATCAGCGTGAAAGTCTTCATTGTCGTTCAGGATCGGTTGAGGCGGGCGCACGGTGCGGCCGCTCGTGGTTCGATGGCACCGGCGGCGTCGCGGACGCCAGCAGATCGCAGCGGGCGGTGTCCTCGGTGCAGCGGACGGTCGTCTTCGACGAAGTCGCCTCGCATACGAAGCGCTACCTTGGGCGCATGAGATTCTTCCCGCGCCCGTTCGACGATCTGCTCCGGGACACAGCGCTGTCCCGCGGCATGGCGCTGCTGGCGTTGCTCGGCGTCTGGCTTGTGCCGGCGCTGCTGGCCGCCGGCGAGACCGTCGCCATAGCTCGCATCGGCGGCGCTGACTACCCCCTCTGGCGGGCGGTGGCGGGGCAGGGACCGGGATGGTTCGTCTACGCCCTGCTTACGCCGGCCATCCTGTGGGCAGCGCTGCGCTGGCCCCTGCATGAGCGACCGCGCGTGCCGAAGCTGCTGCTGCATCTGGCCGGCGCGGTCGCCATCGGTGGACTGTATGCGCTGGTCGCGACGACCTCATGGCGCGTGTTCTCGCCCGTGACCAGTGGTGCGCCCTTCGGTCGAACGGCGCTCATGTGGTGGCTGAGCGCCCTGCCGCTTGCGACGCTCACCTACTTCGCCGTGGTGGGGGCGGGGTGGGCCGCCCTGTGGTTCGGCCGCCACCGACAGTCGGAGCTGCGCGCTGCCCGCCTGTCCGCACAGCTTTCCGAGGCGCGCCTCGGCGCACTGCGCATGCAGCTGCACCCGCACTTCCTGTTCAACAGCCTGAACGCGGTGACCGTGCTGGTGCGCGACCGCGACCACGATCGTGCGGAGCGCGTGCTCGAGCTCTTGAGCGGGCTGCTGCGCAGCTCGCTGCGCGGCGAGGGCGGCCACCGCATCGCGCTGGAGGACGAGGTCGCGTTCATCCGTCGCTACCTCGAGATCGAGCAGGTTCGCTTCTCTGATCGCCTGCGCGTGAACTGGGGTATCGACGGCGGGCTGGAGCGGGCGCTCGTGCCGGCGTTCGTGCTGCAGCCGCTGGTCGAGAACGCCATCCGCCACGGCGTGGCGCGGCGACGCGACGCCGGGCAGCTCGAGATCCGCGCCGCCCGCTCCGAAGACGATCTGCTGCTGGAGGTGCTGGACGACGGCCCCGGCCCGGGCGAGATGGCGGGACCCGTCGCCCGTCAGGCGCGCGACGGCCATGTCGGGTTGGCCAACACCGCCGATCGGCTCGCCACCCTGTACGGCGACCGCGCGTCGATCGAGCTGCTCGCGCGGCCGGAGGGCGGCGCCGTGGCGCGAGTGCGGCTGCCGCTCGAGGCGGTGCCGGCTCGGGCCGAGGGTGCGGGCGACACGGCCGCGGTCGGCCTGGCGCCGGACGATGCGCGGCCTGCACCAGAGGCACGCGCATGAACGAGATCCGCGTGCTGATCGCCGACGACGAGCCGCTCGCGCGCCGCGGCGTGGCGCAGCTGCTCGAGCCTCACGGCGACATGCGCATCGTCGGCCAGGCCGGCGATGGTGGGGAGGCGGTCCGGCTGATCGAGGCGCTGCGCCCCGACCTGCTGTTCCTGGACGTCGAGATGCCGGAGAACGACGGCTTCGGCGTGCTCGCGCGCTCCCGTCGCGAGCGACGGCCCGCCGTCGTCTTCCTCACGGCATACGAGGAGTACGCGGTCGAGGCGTTCGATGCGCAGGCGGTTGACTACCTGGTCAAGCCGCCGACGCGGCAGCGCTTCGAGCGCGCGCTGTCGCGGGTACGCGAGTACCTGCGGCTGCATCCGGCCGAGGAGCAGGGGGCGCCGGCGGAGCACGTCGTGGTGGACCACCGGGGCGGCGCGCAGCTGCTGCGCCCCGAGGAGATCGACTGGGTCGAGGCGGCGGACTACTATGCCGCCGTCCACGCACACGGCCAGCGGTTCCTGCTGCGGGAGTCGCTCGACTCTCTGGAAGCACGCCTGCCTGCGCCGCCGTTCCTGCGCGTGCACCGGTCGGCGCTGGTGAACATGACGCGCATGCGGCGGCTGGCGCGGGGGGACGGGGGCGGCACGCTGGTGCTCGCCTCGGGTGCGGAAGTGCCCGTCAGCCGTCGCCGTCGCGCGGCCGTGCGGGAATGGCTGGGTCGATGACCGGCAGGACCATGGCTGCCGCCATCTTCGTCGCGGTCGCGCTCACGCTGCTGAGCGCGGCGGATGCCCGCAGCCAGATGGCGGAACAGTGCGCACGGGTGGACATCGGCCACGCGGCGCACTACTGCTCGGCCGGTGACGGGGCGGTGACCGTGGTGCTGGAGGCGGGCGCACGCAGCACGTCCGCGGTCTGGACTCGGGTGGCGGCCGCCGTGGCCCCTTTCGCCCGTGTGATGCGTGCGTTTGCCGCCCTGTACCCGGACGATGTCGCGGGCATCCTCCTGATCGACAGTCCGCACGAGCGATTCGACGAGCGGCGCGATGCGCTGCTCTCACCGCAGGAGCGCGCCGAACGCGCGGCGTCGCTTGCGGCGATGCGGGCGCGGGTGCCGCCCCCCGTCCGCCTCGAATACGAGGGGATGGACGCGACGCCCCACTCGCTCTGGCGTCGTCCCCTGCCGGACGTGCCGCTGATCGTGATGAGCGCGACGCGCCACGGGTGGCAGCCGGTGCGTTCGGCGGACGCGCAGGAGGTGGCCTGGCAGGAGCTGCAGCGGGCGCTGGCCCGCCTGACGAGGGAAGGCCAGTATCGGGCGGTGCCGGCCGGCCACAACGTGCACACGGAACGGCCTGACCTGGTGATCGACGCGATCCGCGAACTGGTGGAGCGAAACTGATGGCCCAGCCCTCGCCGTTCACGCCCGCGCTGTTCGAGTTCTTCCGCGACCTGGGCGAGAACAATCGCAAGGAATGGTTCGACGCGAACCGCGGCCGCTACGAGGCGGACGTGCTCGAGCCATCGACGTTGTTCGTGCTGGCGTTCCGTTCGCACCTCCACGCGATCAGCCCGCACTTCGTGGCGGAGCCGCGCGTGCAGGGCGGATCGCTGTTCCGCATCCACACCAACCGCCGCTTCAACCCGGACCGGCCGCCGTACAAGGACCACGCGGGGGTGCAGTTCGCCCATCGTGCAAAGAACGACGTGCACGCGCCGGGTTTCTATCTGCACCTCCAGCCCTCCGGTGGGACGGCCATGAACGGCGGTGACTCCGGCTGCTTCGCCGGCATGGGCGTTTGGCGCCCGGAGCGGGAGGCGCTCGCGAGCATCCGACAATCGATGGTCGAGGATCCGGAGGGGTGGAAGCGTGCGACCCGGCGGCCAACCTTCACGGAGCGGCTGCGGCTGGGTGGCGACAGCCTGAAGCGCGGGCCCGCCGGCTTCGACCGCGACCACGAGTTGATCGAGGACCTCAAGCGCAAGGACGTCGTCGCCTACGCCGAACTGAGTGAGGACGACGTCGTCGCCGATGGATTCGTCGAGCGCTTCGCCGAGGATTGCCGCGCGGGCGCACCCTTCGTGGCGTGGCTGTGCAACGCGGTGGGGGCGCCGTTCTGAAGGAAACGGCCGCGCCGTCGGTGCCGCCCGCCGAGGCCTGCGCGTCCTGCGGCGTGCCGCACGACGGCCGCTGGTGCCCACACTGCGGCGAGCGGCGCCTCGAGTACGACGACCTCACGCTGCGCGGCTTCCTGTCACGCTCCCTTGCAGCCGTCTTCGACGCCGACTCGCGGCTGGTGCGCAGCTTCGTGACGCTGGTGCGCCGGCCGGGACGGCTGACCGCCGACTACCTGCGCGGGCGCAGGCGGCCCTGGCTCGCGCCGATCCAGCTGTTCCTGCTCGCCAACCTGGTCTACTTCCTCACGCTGTTCGTCGTGCCGTGGAACACGTTCACCACGCCGCTCAGCATCCACCTCGGCCAGACCATGCACGCGGATCTCGCGCAGCGACTGGTCGACGTGCGCATCGCCGAGGGACGCGACTTCGCCGAGTACCAGGTGGCCTTCGACGTCGTCGTGGAAGCGCAGGCGCGGACGCTGCTGATCCTGATCGTGCCGGTGATCGCGCTGATCTCATGGCTGCTGTGGGGTCGCTCGGAGCGGCGCGCCGTGCCGCACCTGGTCTTCGCGCTGCACGGCTTCGGATTCCTGCTGCTGGTGGTGTCACCGGTGCTGTACGGCGGCGTACAGCTGCTGCAGGGACTGGCTCGGCTCGGCGTCATGCTGCCGCCCGACCTCACGCTATCGCTGAGCGCGGTCGTGGTCTTTGCCGTCTACAATCACCTCGCCGCGCGCGTGGTGTACGGGGAGGGGCGCGCACGCACGGCCGTGAAGGCCGCACTGCTCGGCCTCGGGGTGTGGCCGGCCCTGATGGTCTACCGCTTCCTGCTGTTCATGCTGGCGTGGCTGGTGGTGTAGGCGACCGCATCGTCGCCACCACTCGCTAGACGGCCGGCCCCGCCTCCGGCACCGCCTCCTCCGCCGATCCGGAGTCCAGCGCCTGCTCGATCAGCGGCCAGCCGAGCAGCAGCAGCGCGGCGAGGACCAGGTACACACCGACCGGGTGGAACGTGGACTCGAACAGCGGCGTGGGCGCGTTGTCCAGCGCGTGCAGTCCGCCCACCACCCACAGGTTGCGCGTGCGCAGGTAGGCGACGGCGAAGAAGATCCCGCCCGCGGTGAGCTGCGCCATGTCCAGCAGCAGCACGCGCCCGCCCAGGTCGTGCAGGATGAGACGGTTGGGCAGGTGCACCAGCGCGAACATCACGGCCGAGAGCAGCACCGCCATGACCAGCCGCACGGTCTCGGTGCCGCGCGAGTTCAGGTAGATCTGCGGCAGCAGGAACCCGCGGAAGGACGCCTCCTCCAGCAGCGGCATCACGACCAGCATCGCCGTGAGGAAGCCGATCGCCCGCAGCGGCCGCTCCCAGATCGGGTGCAGCTCGGGCGCCGCGGCCGGCAGCGTTGCGTCCAGCAGGATGATGCTCTGCGCCACGAGCCAGAGCACGAAGGTGACGACCAGTCCGGTGCGCAGCTTCGCGCGGTCCAGCCCGATGTCGACGAGGGACAGACCGCCCCATACCAGGGCGAGAGGCCCCAGGCTGAGCGCGAAGCCGAGCAGGCCGCCCGGCAGGTTGATGTCGATCAGGCCGCCCGTCGCCCGCTCCAGCGCGACCAGCGGCTCGATATTCTCCAGCAGCAGCGCGTAAAGCAGCATCTGCACGGGCAGGAGCAGCAGCACCGGCATCAGCGGCGCCCGCCGCTTGCCCTCCAGCAGCTCCGTGATCGAGTGCTCCTCCATCCCCCGCGCCGGGCGCAACGGTCGCTCCCTCACCGGTCTATGCCGCTTCGGGGGGCGGGTCACTGTCCAGCAGCCGCTCGATCTCGGCGATGCGGTCGCCGGCCTCCGGCAGCGCGACCAGCTTCAGCGTCTGCGGGCCGATCAGCCGGTACAGCACCAGCGCCCGCTGCAGGCTGGCGTCCGCGCGCTCCGTCTCGCCGGCCAGGTGCGCGTCCAGCCCGTCCAGGTACAGCAGCTCGGCCATGAGCCAGGCACGGCCCGGCTCCAGCTCGCCGGCCGGGGACAGCATCATGACCAGCGTATCCGTGGTCATCGCACGCGCGATCTCCAGGTCCACGCCGCCGGTGCGACCCGCCTCGCGCAGCCGCTCCTGCACGGTGCGCGCGTCGCTCTCGCCGCCCAGGATGCGCGCGCGCAGCGCGGCCAGCATGCGGCCCAGCTGCTCGATCATGCGGAGGATGTAGTCCTGCTGCCCCATCGCGATGCTTCCGCTCAGCGGCCGGCCGCGCGCTCGCCGCGCAGCACCATGCACGTGCTGGAGAGCCGCGCGACAAGCGCGTCGTCCCCGTCGCGCACGTCGCACTCGATCAGGCCGACCTCCCGGCCGCGTTTCACCACACGCGCATGTGCGACCAGGTGCGTGCGCCAGACCGGCTTCAGGTAATTGATCTTCAGCTCCAGCGTGGTGAACGACTCGCCGTCGGCCAGCGTCGACGCGAACGCCATCCCCATCGCGCCGTCGGCCAGGTCGCACAGGATGCCGCCGTGCACCGTGCCCATGGGATTGCCGTGACGTGCCGGGTCCGTCTCCATCTCGAACGTCGCCTCGCCGTCGCCCATGGCGGTCATGCTGAAGCCGATCGTGCGTGCGATGGGCGGCGGCTCGATCTCGCCGGCGATCATGCGGCGACCCACGTCCAGCAGCGAACCATGTCCCGCGTACGGCGATCCTGGCGCGTTCATCCCGTCATCCCGCTGGAGGCGCGTCGGCGCGCCCGCTGGCGCGCGGTCCGTCGTCCGGTATCATGCGTGCGAGGCCGCGCATTCGCAGTTCACCCACACGATCGACGAGGAGGAAAGATGAGCCCGACCGGACAGGCCCGCTACGCCATGGCCCGCAGCGTCGCCCTCCGCTTCGACGACGCGGACGCGCGCATCCGCGAGGCGCTGAAGCAGGAGGGCTTCGGCATCCTGACCGAGATCGACGTGCAGGCGACGCTGAAGCAGAAGCTGGACGTGGACATCGAGCCGTACCGCATCCTGGGCGCCTGCAATCCGCCCATCGCGAAGCAGGCGCTGGAGGCCGAGCCGGACGTCGGCCTGCTGCTGCCCTGCAACGTCGTGGTCAGGCAAAGCGGCCAGACGGTGATCGTCGAGGCGCTCGACCCGGTCATCCAGCTCGAGGTCGCCGAGAACCCGCGCCTGAACGAGATGGCGGGCGAGGTCCGGGAACGCATCGCGCGGGCGATCGACACGCTGCCCGAGGCCTGAAGACGTGGGTGACGGCCGGCGGCCGCGCCGGTCGTCGTTCGGCGCCACACTGTAGCGAAACGCCACAGCCGTCTCGGTGCGCGGCAGCCGCGCCTGCTGCGTGGTGGCTGCCAAGTGCATGAGGTACAAGGGCTTGGCCGCCAGGCCCGCCGGGGCACGGAAGTGGTGACAGGGAAGCCGGCAGCAGCGTGTCTTCTGCCGGCATCCCATGATCCCCACAGGCACCGAATCCATGAACGGGCGGAGCTCCGCGCCGGGCTCCGCACCCGAGTACGACGGCATCGCGCCGGCCACGCCCGCGCGCGCGCCCGTCCCCGGACGACCGGATGATCGGGCGGGCGGATCCCGCTGGCTGACGCGGCTGCTGGTCGCGTTATGGCTGGCGGGCGGCACGGCCGCGGTCGCCGCGGGCTGGGAGTATTACCGGCTGCCGCAGGCCGAGCGTGTCTACGATGCGGGGCACGCGCTCTACGCGCCGACCGGCTTGGTGGGCCACAGCTTCGGCTACGCGGGCACGCTCATGATCGTGGTCGGTGTGAGCGGCTATGTGGCGCGCAAGCGGTGGCGCCCGCTCGCCCGCATGGGGCGCCTCTCCGCGTGGCTGCAGGTGCACATCTTCCTGTGCACTTTCGGTCCCTTCCTGGTCGTGCTGCACACCGGCTTCCGGGTGGGCGGGCTGGCCGCGATCTCCTTCTGGGCGATGGTGGTCACCGCGGGCAGCGGCGCATTCGGCCGCTACGTCTACGTGCGCATTCCCCGACGCGCGGACGGCGTGATGCACGACGCGGTGGACCTGCCGCCTCGCGAGGCACGCTTCCGCCGGCTGTTCCATTACTGGCACGTGCTGCACGTGCCGGTCGCGGCGGTGATGTTCGCTGTGCTGGCGTTACACATCGCCGTGGCGATCGCGCTGGGCTACGGATGGCCGTCCCCGTGAAGGTCTGGTACGCCGCGCTGCTCGCGCTCGTCACGCTCCCGGCGCCCGCGACGGCGCAGCTGGTGTCACCGGGTCGGCTGTCGAGTGCGCACGCGGAGCTGGAGGGGGTCCGACAGTGCACGGCCTGCCACCGGCTGCGCCGCCCTGGCGTCGATGACGGCCTGTGCCTGGACTGCCACGAGCCGCTGCGGGATCGCATCGCCGCCGGCAGCGGTTACCACGCCGGCCTGCGCGGCGAGTCCTGCGCGACGTGCCACAAGGAGCACGTCGGCCGCGACGTCCGACCAATGCGCTGGGACCCGTCGACGTTCCGTCACGAGCAGGCGGGCTTCGAGCTGCGCGGTGCGCATGCCGAGGCCGAGTGCGACGCCTGCCACAGGCCGGCGCTGGTGCAGGCGGCGGACGTGCGCGCGTGGCAGGGGCACGAAGGCTGGCTGGCGCGAACCTACCTGGGCCTGCCGACGAGCTGCACGGGCTGCCACGCGCCCGAGGATCCGCACGCCGGCCAGTTCGACGGCCGCGGCTGCGGCGAGTGCCACGACGAATCGAGCTGGGACCAAGCGCCACGCTTCGATCATCAGCGCGCGGCGTTCCGGCTCACCGGCTCGCACATCGAGGTGGACTGTGCGGACTGCCACACCGCCGCACCGGAGCGGCCCCGCGTGGTGCGCTTCGCATCACTCGATGCGGAGGGCTGTGCGTCCTGTCACGTCGATCCGCACCGGGGCGCCATGGGCGCGACGTGCGAATCGTGTCACGCGACGGAGGGCTGGGGCGCTCTCACGAGCCGGGCGCTCAACCGCTTCGACCACGACCGTACCCGCTTCCGTCTGGCCGGCGCGCACGCCGCGGTGTCCTGCGAGTCGTGCCACGGCGGCGCCCGCCGCCCGGGCATCGCGCTCCGATTCCCGCAGGGCAGGGCGGGGCGGACCTATCCGCGCCCCGAGTTCTCGCGTTGCCGCTCCTGCCACGTGGACCCGCACGAGCCGGCCGCGCGCGTGGTCGCGGCGCGCGACTGCGCCGCCTGTCACCAGGTCGCGGGGTGGTCTCCGGTGACCGCGGGGCCGGCGGCGCACGGGTCGCTCACGGGGTTTGCGCTGGAGGGGGCGCACGCCGCGGTGCCCTGCGGCGCGTGTCACGAGCCGCGCTCGCGGGAACCGGCCCGTCTGGCGCTGGATGGGGCGTGCGCGTCCTGCCACGCGGATCGTGACCCGCACGAGGGGCGCTTCGGACGGGCCTCCTGCGCCGAATGCCACGGCACGGCGAGCTTTGCCGTGGACGAGTTCGATCACGCCCGCGCCGGCCCCGGCGGCTGCGCCAGCTGCCACCGCGACGAGGATCCACACGCGCGTCAGTTCGGGGAGCGCTCGTGCGACGAGTGTCACGTCACGGAGATCTTCCGGATCGCGGACTTCGACCACGCGCGCACCCGTTTCCCGCTGGATGGCGCGCACGGCCGCGTGGACTGCGGCGCGTGTCATCGGCCGGGCATCGAGGGCGGCGACGGGGCGGCGGTTCGCTACCGACCGCTGGACGTGGACTGCGCCTCGTGCCACGGGGGCGCCTGATGCGCGGCCCGATCGTTCCGCCCGTCGTCTCCGTGCGCGCTCCGGCCTTCGCGCAGCGCGCCCTGCTCGTGATCCTGCTGGCGCTCGGCACGACCCTGGCCGCGACACCCCTCGCCGGGCAGGGGACGGAGAGCCCGCACGGCGCGGCCGTGCACGTGCCCGACTGTGGCGCCTGTCACACGCCGGACTCGTGGCGGTCAAGGCCGGACGCCCGATTCTCGCACGACCGGGACGCCGGCTTTCCGCTCGCCGGTGCGCACGCCGCGGTGGAATGCCGGCAGTGCCACCTCGACCTTCGCTTCGACGAGCCGCGCGCGCGACCCGACGATTGCGCGTCCTGTCACCTGGACGTGCACCAGGGCCGCCTGGGGCCGCGCTGCGTCGAGTGCCATGACACGGACGGCTTCGAGGTGCCGGCGGCGCGCGCGCATGCCCGGACCACGTTCCCGCTCACGGGCGCCCACGTGCGCGTGCCGTGCGAGGGGTGCCACGTCGGCGAGAGCGCCGGCCGCTTCACCCGGGTCGGGTCGGCCTGCCTGACCTGCCACGAGCGCGACTACTTGGCCACCACGTTCCCGGACCACGCGCTGCTCGGCTACGGCACCGACTGCGCGTCCTGTCACGGCACCGCAAGCTGGCGCGGCGCGCGCTTCGACCACGACGACACCGGCTTCGCACTGCTCGGCGCGCACCGCAGGGTGGCCTGCGCGGTCTGCCACACCGGGCCTGCTCACGAGCCGGCGGTCCGTCCAGCGAGTCAGGACGATTGCGTCGCCTGCCACCGGCGCGACTACGACCGCCGGCACGCCGGCACCGGATTCCCCACCACGTGCGCGTCCTGCCACGGCGTGAACGGCTGGGGCGGCGCCCGCTTCGATCATGCCGGCTTCCCGATCTTCAGCGGCCGTCATCGCGGCGAGTGGCGCAGCTGCGCCGACTGCCACCCCACGCCGCAGGACTACGCCGTGTTCCGCTGCACCACGTGTCACACGCGCTCGGACTCGGACGACCGCCACGACGACGTGAGCGGCTACGTCTACGACAGCGTACGCTGCCTGGCCTGTCATCCGACGGGGGAGGACTGATGCGACGCACCTCCCGACCGGATTCGTTGCGCCGCCGCAGCGCCTCCGCACGGCACATCGTCTGCCTCGCGGTGGTGCTGCTGCCCGCGCTGCCCGCGCCCGCCGCGGCGCAGACCGCGGATTCACTCCAGCTGCGCGTCGTGGTGGACTACATCGCCGGCTCGACGCTGTACGTGCCGGCGGGTACCGCCGCCGGGCTGCAGGTGGCGGATACGCTGCGCGCCGAGCGTGGCGGCCGCGGCATCGGCCTGCTGGTCGTCGCCGCTGCCACGGCCACGCGCGCCTCGCTCGGCTTCGTCGGCCAGCCGGTGCCGGTCACCCGTGGGGACAGCCTGGTCCTTCGGCGGGTGGGACGCGCGCGCACAGGCGCGGCCGAGGCGGTGCCACCAGGCGAGCCCGGGGTCGTGCCCGCCCCCGCGGCGGCCGCGGCCTCGCGCATCGACCACGCGCGACCGCCCGAGCCGCTGCGACTGGACGGCGTGATGTCGGCAGCCGTCGAGGGCTCCCGGTCGCGCTCCAGCTGGGACGGCCCGGGCTCGCCGCAGCGCGTCACCCGCACCTGGCTGCCGACCGCGCGGCTGCACGCGGACGTGACCGGCCTGCCCGGCGGACTGCGTGCCGGTGTGCGGGCGCGCGGGTCGTGGTTGAGCGGCGTCACCCCGGTCGACCGATCCGGGAGCGACGTCACCGTCCACGAACTGTTCGTGGAACGCCGCTTCGACCGCCTGCCGTTCCAGGTGCGTGCGGGGCGGCTGGTCGAGCCGGCGCTGCCGTTCGCGGGCGCGTGGGACGGCGCTTCGCTGCGGGTCGGCTCGCGGGACCTGGCCCTCGGGCTGGTGGCCGGCTACGCGCCGCGCACCGTGGGCGGCACACCTGCCATGGAGGAGCGGCGGCTGGGCGCCTTCGCGATCCATCGAGTGGAGCATGCGAGCGTGCGGCATGATCTGGAGCTCGGCCTGGTCGAGGAGCGGCTGGCCGACGCCGGGCCGAACCGCTCGCTGTCCGGCTGGGAACGGCTCGCGCTCGGCCCGCTGTACCTGGTCGGCAGCGCGGACTACCGGTTGACGCCTCGGTCGGAGCTCGTGGCGGCGAGCGCGGCGGCGGACCTGTCGATCGGCGCCGGCCTGTCGGTGCGGGCCGGGCTCGGCGTCGATCGACCGCCGTTCCAGCTCCTGACCGGCACGGCCGGAGCCAGCCACCGCCGCACGTTCCACGTCGGCGGCGCCTGGGCCGGCAGCGGCGCCTACCTCTCGCTCCAGCACGCGCGCTCGAGTACCGACTCCGCCACTGCGCGCGCCTGGGACGCGTTCGGCTCCGCGCCGCTCCCGTTCGGCCTCGCGGTGGACGCGGCGGGCTCGTGGTGGCGGCAGGGGGAGGACGACTGGCTGAACCTGGCGCCGGCACTGCGCGCGCGGCTGGGCAGGGTGAGCGTCCGCGCCGGCTACCGGCTTCAGCGCACGTCGTTCGGCACGCTGTCCGCCACCACGCACGGCGGCGACCTGTCCGTTCGGGCGCCGCTGCCGGGTCGCGTCCAGCTGCGTGTGCACGGCTCGATCGAGAGCGGTGACGGTCTCACGCTCGTGCGCTTCGGTAGCGGCCTCTGGATCGCGTTCTGATGTCCGACACCCTGCTGATCTGGGCGATCGGTCTCGGCCTGACGGGCCTTGCGATGGCGCCCTGGCTCATCGCGAGGCGGCGCGCCGAGCGCCGCACGCTCGCCCGTCAGGAGGAGGCGCGCACGGCGGGACTGCACGAGCCGATGTCGCTGCATCCGGTCATCGACCCGGACCGCTGCATCGTGACGGGCGCGTGCGCCACCGTCTGCCCCGAGGAGGTGATCGGCATCCACGACGGCCGCGCGCTCGCCATCGCGCCCGCCGCCTGCGTGGGCCACGGCCTGTGCGAGCGCGCCTGCCCCATGGGCGCCATCAGCCTGGTGTACGGCACCGCCTCGCGCGGCGTCGAACTGCCGCGCGTGCGCGAGGATTTCGAGACCAACGTGCCCGGCCTCTACATCGTCGGCGAACTCGGCGGCATGGGCCTCATCCGCAATGCGTTCGAGCAGGGGCGGCAGTGCATGGACGTCGTGGCCAGGCGCAGCGGCGACGCGCCGCCCGGCGCGCTGGACGTACTGATCGTCGGGTGCGGTCCCGCAGGGCTCGCCTCGTCCCTGCACGCGCTGCGTCACGACCTGCGCTTCGAAACGCTCGAGAAGGACGAGATCGGCGGCACCGTCCGCCACTTCCCGCGGCGGAAGCTGGTCATGACCGAACCGCTCCGCATTCCCGGCTACGGCACGCTGCCGTTCCGCGAGGTCGAGAAGGAGCGGCTGGTCGAGGTATGGGCCGACGTGGTGGAGCGCACCGGACTGCGCGTGCGCAGCGGCGCCACGGTCGCGGCCGTCCGGCCGCACGAGGACGGCGGATTCCTGGTCCGCAGCACCGTCGGCGAGCACCGCGCGGCGCGGGTGGTGCTGGCGATCGGCCGGCGCGGCATCCCGCGCCGGCTTGGAGTGCCGGGGGAGGAATCCGCGATGGTCTCCTACGGCCTCGCGGAGCCGGAAGCCTTCGCGGGCGATCGGATCCTGGTGGTGGGCGGCGGCGACTCGGCCGTGGAGGCTGCGCTAGCCTTGGCCGGGCAGCCCGGCACGACCGTCATGGTTTCCTACCGCGGCGAGCAGCTCTCGCGCGTGAAGCCGCGCAATCGTGAACGGTTCGAGACGGCGGTCGCGCGCGGCGCCGTGCGACCGCTCTGGTCGACCAATGTGACCGCCATCGAGCCCGGGCGCGTCGCGCTGCGCGGACCGAGCGATGCCATTGGCACCGTCGAGGCCGATCGCGTGCTGGTGCTGATCGGCGGCGAACTGCCGACCCGGTTCCTGCGCGAGTGCGGGGTCGAGATCGACACCTGGTTCGGCGCACCGCCACGCTAGGCCGTCCGCCTACGCCCCCCAGCCCGTCGCGTCCAGCCGCCAGCTGCGCTCCACTGCCTCCCCCCGCACCCCATGCAGCTCGCGCTGCAGGTTGACCGAGACGCAGACGTGATTGGGGATGATGCGCACGCGCTCGCCCAGGCGCGGGCGCCAGTCGGTCAGCGACAGGTCCAGCACGCCGTGCTCCTCCGACATGCGGTCGACCGTCACCTCGGGCCGGCCGAGCAGCTGCCCGAAACCCTCCAGCGCGGGCGCGCGGATCGGGTCGCTCGACAGCGCCTTGCTGCCGGCGTCCACCACCGCCTGTCCGGCCACGGCCGTGCTGATCACCGTCGCCAGGATCGTGTAGGCGCAATCGTCCAGACCGCACGCGTCCAGGCCGGCGCTGGTGCGGTCGTTGAACACGTACGTGCCCGGCCGGATCTCCGTCTGGTGCGGCAGCTCGTGCGAGCGGAACGCGGTCGGCGTCGAGCCGCCGCTCACGATCTCCGGCGCGAGATCGGCCTCACCGAGCGCGTCCACGACCGCGTCCAGCGTCCTGGCGAGCGACGCCAGCGCGTCGTCCTGCACCGACAGCATGTCGCGGATGTGGCCGGGGTAGAACATGAGGCCGCGGTACGGCACGCCGTCCCCGCACGCCTGCGCGACCGCGATGGCCTGCTCGGCGCCGCTCACGCCGCACCGGCGCATGCCGACGTCCAGCTCGACCAGCACGCCGACCTCACCGGCGCCCGCGTCGTTCACCGCCTGCCTCAGCGCGTGGACGGCGTCGATCGAATCGAGCGCGACCAGCGTGGTGCGCCGCGCGGCGGATTCGGCGGCGGCGCGCGCCCGCGCGCCGAACGTCGGGTAGGCCAGCAGCAGGTCGTCCGTGGCGGGCGCGAGCGCGGCAGCCTCCGTGGCGGTGGCGACGGTCAGGCCGCGCGCACCCAACTCCATCTGCCGCTCCGCGATCCACCGCGTCTTGTGGGTCTTGGTGTGCGGCCGCAGGCCGAGCCCGTGGCGCGTGGCGTACTCCTGCATTCGGCGGAGGTTGGCCTCCATCCGGTCCAGGTCCACCAGCGCCGCGGGCGTCGGCAGCGACGCGATCAGACGCTCCGGCAACGCACGTCCGGGTGCCAGTCGGCGTGATCGCCGTCCGGGTTGTCGGTGGTCCAGGCGTGCAGCACCCAGAGGTTGAAGAGCGGGTTCACGTGCAGCGGCTGACCCAGCACCGTCGGCGCATCCTCTCCCGTCCAGTCGGGGACCGGGATCGCGTACTCGAAGCCGACCAGCTTCATGCTGCCGTCCGGCTGCCGCTCGAACATGAGCAGCTCCGGGTTCATCGGGTCCAGCGCGCCGCCGTCCCCCATCAGGTCGGGGCGCAGGTAGTGGAAGCCCTGCCCGCCGCCCTCCTGCACCATGCACGGCGTCGCCCGCACCGTATAGCCGGCTGCCTGCGCGGCCTCGAAATCCGCCAGTCGCGACACGTGCGCGCGCACCGCGTCCAGTTCGCCGCCCGCCGCGTGTGCCGCATGGTTCTGCGCGGCGAGTGCGGCCGGCAGCGCGGCCAGCGCCAGCAGACTGGTCAGCATGACTCCGTTCCATCGTCCGATCGACATCGTTCCGCTCCCTCCAGGGTTATCGTAACCGGCAGCGCCGGCCCCACACCCTCGGTTGCGAGACTGCGTCGTCTCGTAGGACAGCAGCGGCCGCGGCATCAGCGTGCGTAGCCGCTCCAGTCGCGCATGCCGTCGCGGCATTCCGGCCAGCTGCCCGGCTGTCCGTCACGGCCCAGCGCCATGACCTCGCGCCGGTCGCGCCCCACCCGCTCGCCCTCCGACGCGGCGTACGCCAGCGTCGCGACCAGGACGGCGTTATCACGCACGTTGTCCAGGTGCATCTTGTCGAACGTGTCCAGGTTCGTGTGCCACGTGTAGCGGAAGTAGTCCCACGAATCGGACGACAGCGAGAACGCCGGCGCGCCGTGGCAGATGAATGCGGCGTAGTCGCTGCCGCCGCCGCCGGGCGAGCCCGGCACGCGCAGGTCGATGCGGTCGGCGATGGACGCCGGGACCAGGGACAGCCAGCCGGCGAAGTGGGAGCCCGCGTCGATCAGCCCCTGCATGCTGACGTTGGAGACGGCGCCCGTGCCGTTGTCCTGGTTGAACAGCGCCTGCAGCCCGGCCACGATCTCCGGATGGTCCGCCGCGAACGCGCGCGAGCCGTTCAGACCCTGCTCCTCGCCGCCCCAGTGGCCGACCACGATCGTGCGGCGCGGGTTCGGATACACCTCCTGCAGGATGCGCATCGCCTCCATCATCACGATGGTGCCGGTGCCGTTGTCGTTGGCCCCCGACGACGCGTCCCACGAGTCCAGGTGCGCCGAGAGCAGGACGTACTCATCGGGCAGCTCGCTGCCGGGGATCACGGCGATGGTATTCGCGACCGGCACCTGGCCCAGGTCCTCGGCGCGCGCGTCCACCCGCAGCACCGGACCCTGTCCGTTCTCCGCCAGCCGCGCCACCAGCCCGTAGTCCTCGCACGACAGCGAGAGGAAGGGCGCCCGCGCCGCGTGCCGCACGCCGAATACGCGGCGCGCGCCGTAGCCGCCCGTCCAGCTGGTGGTCAGCACTCCGGCCACGCCCGCCTGGTCCAGCCACTCGTTGAGCTGCGCCGGCTCGATGCCCAGCGCGGCGATGCGCGCGTTCCAGGCCTCCTGCGCCGAGTCGCGCCGCGCCTGGTACGTCTCCAGCGCCGACTCGCCGCCGAACTCCTCCAGGTCCGCCGTGGGACGGCAGGCCATCTCGGGCATCGAAGCCAGCACGAACTTGCCGCGCGCCTCACGACGCCACCGCTCCAGCGAACCGGGCGTGGCCGACGCGGGCAGCGCGATGACAGGCGCCGCCACGGCGCCGCGCGTGCCCGGGCTCCACGCGAGCAGCATCGCGTCCAGCGTCCGCACGCGCGGCTGCACCAGGTCCACGTGCGTGTGGCCGCGCCGCCAGCCCTTCCAGGTGCCGTAGCGCTCGTTGCGCGCGTCGATGCCCCACGAGCCGTACTTCGAGACCAGCCAGCGCTGCGACGCGTCCATCCCCGGCGAGCCGGTCAGCCGCGGGCCGATCGAATCCACCAGCGTCTGCGCCAGCGTCCCGACCTGGGAGCGCTGCGTGCCCTCCTCCCAGATCGCGTGCACGACCGGGTCGCTGGTGGTGAAGCCCTGCGCGGCCAGTCCGGGCGCGGCGAGTCCGAGCAGCAGTGCGATCGCGGACAGGCGGGTACGTGTACGCAACGTCGTCCTCCAGTGGGTCGGGGGGCTGGGTGGTCCGGCGCCGCGTACGATACGGCGCGGCCGCTCCCCCCGCGAGGGAGCGGCGCGGGGTGCATCGGTGTAACGTGGTGCGCGCCGCGGCATCGGTCGTGGCGACGGCACCCGATCCCGCAGACATGTACGTGCTCTCGCAGATGCTCCATACGGCCACCCGCCTCCTGGCGACTGGCCTGGCGTTTACTCTCGCCGGTGCGACGGCATCCGCGGAGGCCCGGCCGCCCGTCGCCGCCGGATCGGCTAACGTGGCGATGGCTCCGGCCGCGACGAGGGCGATGCCTCCGGCCGCGAGCCGGGTCGCACAATCGGCCGTGCCCGCCCGTCAGCGCGTGGCCTTGCCGGACACGATGCGCAGCGTGTTCCTGGTGACGTTCGGCCCGGGCGCCGCCACGTGGGAGCGGTTCGGCCACAACGCCATCTGGATCCACGACCCGGAATCGCGCAGCGACGTGGCCTATCACTACGGCCTCTTCGACATGAGCGAGGAGGGCTTCCTGGTCAACTTCCTGCGCGGCCGCATGCGCTATCGCATGGGCGATGCGGACGCGCTGCGGCTGATCGACGCGTACCGCGCCGAAGGCCGCGACGTGTGGGTGCAGCGGCTGAACCTGACCGCCGCGCAGGCCGAGGAGCTGCAGTCGTTCCTGGAGTGGAACCTCCAGCCGGACCATCGCTCCTACCTGTACGACTACTTCCGCGACAACTGCTCGACCCGCGTGCGCGATGCGCTGGACGACGCGCTGGGCGGCGAGCTGGCACGCCAGCTGACCACGCAGTCCACCGCATCCAGCTTCCGCTCGACGGCGCTGGACCTGACCGCGCGCGACGCGCTGCTCACCGCGGGCATGGACGTCGGGCTCGGCCAGCCGGCCGACCAGCGGCTGACCGGCTGGGACGCCGCCTACATCCCGATGGAGCTGCGGGACTACGCACGACGAGCGACCGTGCGCGGCCCGAACGGCGATCGGCAGCCGCTGGTGCTCGAGGAGTGGTCGTTTGCCGCGGAGGGCGAAGCGACGGGCACGGGCGCCACGCGCTGGATCGTCGCGCTGCTCATCGGCCTGGCCGTCGGCGGGTCGTTCGCGCTGCTCGCCCGGCGTGTGGCGCGCGAAGGGGAGGCACGCATGGCCCGCGCGGCGCTCGCGATCGCCGGCGGCACCTGGGGCGTGCTGATCGGGCTGCTCGGACTGATCCTGTTCTCGCTGTGGGTCTTCACCGACCACACCTTCGCGCACTGGAACGAGAACCTGCTCCAGGCCAGCCCGCTCGCGCTGCTGCTGGCGGTGGCGCTGCCCGCCGCGGCGCTCGGGCGCCGTCCCGGCGCCGCACGCTTCGCGGCCGCGCTCGCGCTGGTGCTGGCCGCGCTGTCCGTGATCGGCCTGGTCGCGCAGCTGCTGCCGGCGCTGGATCAGGCCAACGGTGTCGTGCTGGCGCTGCTGGTGCCCGCCCACCTGGGTGTGGCCTGGGCGGCCTGGCGGCTGCGCACGGCCACCGCGCCGGCTGTCCGCCGCGCCGGCGGTCCTGCGCAGGGCAGGATGGACGAGGAGGCGGTCGGCCCCACGGCGCAGAACGCGCCAGGACGGGACGGGCCGCCTTGAACGACGAAGGCCGCTCCGCCATTCTCAATCGCTGATGATCCGCATGTCCCGCTCGACCCGTCACTCGCGGCGCCTTCTGCGCCGCGCTTCCGCCCTGGTGCTGGCGGTGGCCTTCACGTCGGCCACGGCCGGCGCGACGGTGGCGGGTCACGACTGCCCCCATCATGCGAGTGGCCAGCACCGCGCGGCGGCGACGGCGGACGCGCCGCAGCAGCGTACCGGCCACGGGACGCACCACGGCCAGTCCGGTTCACAGCCAGGCCACGCGGTGCACGCCGGCCACGCAGGCCAGCCCGGGCACGCCCACGCAGATGGTGCCGAGCCGCAGCACGGATCCCATGACTCCGGCGGCTGCACCTGCATCGGCAGCTGTGCGAGCGCGTCCGGCACGCCGACCGCCGCCCACGAGGTGGAGCCGACGCGCGTGCCCACGGTCGCGCCCGCTCAGGTCGTGGCGCCGCACGGCGTCGATCTGCCGCTCCTGGCTTCGCAGGCGCCTTACTTCCTGCCGCCCGGCAACGGGCCTCCGCACCTGATCTGACCGCGCCACCCGGCGCGGCCGCCGCGCCCCCGCGCGGCGATTCGCCAGACAGCATCGAGATCGGCGGGCGCTTCGCGCCTGCCGGCGAATCCGGATCACGTGATCCGCCGCGCTAGCGGCGGAGGAGCCATACGACATGTCGTTCAGCAGGATCATCGCGCACGCCGCTCTGGCCGTGGCGCTGCTCGGCGCGCACCCGCTCGCCGGCGCGGCACAGCAGCAGACCGGCAGCATCCGCGGCCGCGTCCTTTCCGAGGAGGGCGAACCGCTGCCGGGCGCCCGGCTCTGGGTCGACGGCACCACGCGCGGCACGCTGTCGGACGAAGCCGGCGCGTTCCGCATCGCGGACGTGCCGGCGGGCCAGCGCGTTCTCGTCGCCGAATACCTCGGCCGCCGCACCGCACGCCTGCCGCTGTCGATCACGCCCGGCGGGCCGACGGACGTCACCGTAACCATGGCCATGGAGGCCCTGGTCATCAGCGAACTGGTCGTCACGGCCACGCGCGAGAACCAGGCGATCTCCGAGACGCCGGCCACGATCGGCGTCGTGCAGAGCTCGGATCTGCGTCAGGCCAGGCCGACGCACCCGTCCGAGATCATGGGCAAGGTGCCGGGTGTCTGGGTCAACGTCACGGGCGGCGAGGGGCACATGACGGCGATCCGTCAGCCGCTGGGCACCGACCCGGTCTACCTCTACCTCGAGGACGGCGTGCCGACACGTTCGACCGGCTTCTTCAACCACAACGCGCTCTACGAGATCAACCTGCCCATGGCAGAGCGCATCGAGGTGCTGAAGGGGCCGGCCAGCGCGCTGTACGGCAGCGACGCGATCGGCGGCCTGATCAACGTGGAGACGCGACCCGCCGTGGCGGCGCCCGGCTTCCAGGGCACGCTGGAGGGGGGCGCCGCGGGCTTCGGTCGGCTGATGGGCTCTTACGCGCTGCTCGCGGGCGATGCGGGGCTGCGCGGCGACGTGAACCTGACGCGCACGGACGGTTGGCGCGACGGCACCGCCTACGACCGCCAGTCGGCCACGCTGCGCTGGGACCAGTCGCTCGGTGACGCCTCGCTCAAGACCGTCGCGGCATTCTCGCGAATCGACCAGCAGACGGCGGGCTCGTCGCGGCTCACGGAGGCGCTCTACGAAGCGGATCCCGAGGCTAACATCACGCCCATCTCCTTCCGCGACGTGACGGCGGCGCGCCTGTCCGTGGAGTACGAGCGCACGGGCGAGGTGTCGCTTCTCAGCGTGACGCCGTTCGCGCGCTACAACGCGATGGACATCCTGCCCAACTGGTCGCTGTCGTACGATCCGGCCATCTGGCAGACGTCCAACTCGTCGGCGGGCGTGATGAGCAAGTACCGGCGCAGCTTCGTGCCGATGGACGCGCGCGTGATCGTCGGGCTGGACGTGGACTACAGCCCCGGCGAGCATGCCGAGCGCGCGATCGTGCCGACGCAGGAGGATGGCGTGTACGTGTCGTACGCGGACGGCCCCACCATCTACGACTACGCTGTCGCCTTCCTCGGCGTCTCGCCGTACCTCCAGGTCGAGGCCTCACCGGTCGAACGGGTTCGCATCACGGGCGGGCTCCGCTACGACCGCATCGGCTACGACTACGAGAACCGTCTGGGCGAGCTGCAGAACGGGCCGCACCGGCGGCCGGCCAGCACCTCGGTCAGCTATTCGGAGCTCAGTCCCAAGCTGGGCGCGACCGTGGACGTGGGCGGTGGCGCGAGCGTGTTCGTTTCCTACGGGCAGGGCTTCCGCGCGCCGTCGGAAGGGCAGCTGTTCCGCCAGGGCAGCGCGCTCAACACGGTCGGCCTCGAGCCGGTGGACGCGACCAGCTACGAGGCGGGGCTGCGCGGCGCGCTGGCCGGCGCGTTCAGCTACCAGCTGTCCGGCTACTGGATGGTCAAGGACAACGACATCCTGACCTATCAGCGTCCGGACGACGTGCGCGTGACGCAGAACGCCGGCGAGACGCTGCACCGCGGAGTGGAGCTGGGCCTGGGCGCCGAACTGCCCCTCGACCTCGTGCTCAAAACCGCCGTCTCCTACGCGAAACACACCTACGAGGAGTGGCGGCCGAACTCGACCACCGACTACCGCGGCAAGGAGATGGAGAGCGCGCCGCGCACCATGGGCAACACCTCGCTCAGCTGGCGGCCGGCGGATCACGGCGGCGTGCGCATCGCCCTGGAATGGGTGCATCTGGGCGACTACTGGCTGAACGCACAGAACACCGAGCGGTATGACGGTCACGACCTGCTCAACCTGAGCGCGAGCTGGCCGGTGCGCGGCGGCGTGACGGTCTTTGCACGACTCAACAACCTGACGGACGAGCTGTACGCGGAGAGCGCCGGCTGGTCCGCGTTCCGCGGCCGGGAGTTCGCTCCCGGCGCGCCCCGTTCGCTGTTCGCTGGCGTGGAGATGACCATCCGATGATCCGTTCCGATGCCGTGCGCGTCCTTGCTGCCGCCGCGGTCCTCCCGACCGCGGCGGCCGCCTGCGGCGACCTGATGGGCGGTGCGCCCGAGCTGGATCTCGTCGCGACCACGCTGGCCGAGGCCGGGGCGTCCAATCCGACCGTCGCGCTGGACACGGTCGGCCTGCCGCTCGTCGCCTGGGTCGGCGGCACCGACACCATGAACGTGTACCTGGCCAGGCCCGGCGACACGGCGCCAGTGCGTGTCAACGACATCGCGGGCGACGCCGCGCCCCACGCACAGGCACCCGCGCAGATCGCGGTCGGGCCGAACGGCAACGTCTACGTGCTCTGGCAGAACAACACGCACATCGAGGGACGCCGCTTCCCGGCCAGCGATCTGCGCTTCGCGCGCTCCGTCGATGGCGGCCGCACCTTCGCGCCCGCCGTCTACGTCAATGACGACGCGGGCGGCGAGCCCGCGTCCCACACCTTCCACGATCTGGCCATCGGCGCGGCCGGCGAGGTCTACGTCTCCTGGATCGACGGCCGCACACGGGCCGGCGCCGGTGCGGGCCCGCAGATCCGCATCGCCCGCTCGAGCGACGGTGGCCTGAGCTTCGGGCCCAGCGTCGTCGTCGCCGAGAACGCATGCCCGTGCTGCCGCACGTCGCTCGCGCTCGGCGCGGACGGCGCGGTCTACCTCGCCTGGCGACAGGTCTTTCCGGGCAGCGTGCGCGACATCGTGGTCGCGCGTTCGGACGACGGCGGCGCGACGTGGAACGCGCCCGTGCGCGTGCGCGAGGACGGCTGGGTCTTCGACGGCTGCCCGCACGCCGGCCCCGCGCTGGCCGTCGACACGGCCGGCGCCGTGCACGTGGCCTGGTACACCGGCGCCGAAGGCGCGGCCGGCGTCTACCACGCGCGGTCGGACGACGGCGGCCGCAGCTGGGGCGGCGCGACCCGCTTGAGCGGGGCCGGCTTCGTGCCCACGTCGCAGGTCGCCCTGGCCCCGGACCGCGACGGCGGCGTCTGGGTCGCCTGGGAGGGCGCCACGGACGATGAGGCGCGCATCCGCCTCGCCCGCGCCGGCGCCGGAGAGGCTCCCGTAGCACTGGAGATGGGCGCGCACGCCGGTGCGCTGCCCTCGCTGGCAGCCGGCCAGTCCGCCTTTGCGATGGCGTGGCTGGACGGGGAGGCGGTGCGATTGCTGACCGGCCACCGGCAGGCCGAGCACTGATGCGGCGTGCGCGGATGGCCGCGGTACTGCTGGTCGCGGCCATGGCGGCCTGCGGACCGGAGACGCGCCGGCCGGAGATCGGCGCCGCCGCACCCGACTACGCCGCGCCCTCCCTGGCCGGGGACACGCTGGCGCTGGAGGAGCTGCGCGGTTCGCCCGTGCTGGTCAACATCTGGGCGACCTGGTGCGTGCCCTGCCGCGAAGAGATGCCCGAGCTGCAGGCGCTGCACGAGGAGCTGGCGCCGCGGGGGCTGCGCGTCGTGGGCGTGAGCATCGACCAGAAGCAGGCGACGGGTGAGGTACGCCGCTTCCTGGACGAGCACGGCGTCGACTTCACCATCCTGCACGATCCGCAGTCGCGTGTGGCGCGCGTGTTCCGCACCGTCGGTGTGCCGGAGACGCTGCTGATCGGCGCGGACGGCGAGCTGCGCGCCCGCTGGATCGGTCAGGTCACGGCGCGCACGCTGCGGCCGGAACTGGAATCGGCGCTGTCGGCCGCGCGCTGAGCGCCGGAGGCTCGTCGCGCCGGCGGCACGAGTCATGCAACTTGTTGAGGTCGAATCAGTTACGACAACCTCAACGGGAGTCGACGATGGACAACAAGACCAAGCGCGAGGTCCGCGAGGAAGGCCGCGAGCACGAGGCGAAGGGTGCCGTGCGTGAGGCCGAGGGCCGCCTGGAGAAGAACGCCGCCAAGGTGACGGGCGATCGCTCCAAGGAGCTGAAGGGCAAGACCAAGGAAGTCGCGGGCAAGGTCCAGAAGGAGGCCGGCCGCAAAAGCGCCGACCATAGCCGTCGCAGCTAGACGGCGGAAGGACGCCTGAACGTGAGCGCCCGCACGGTGAAGACCGTGCGGGCGCTCGTTCTTGTTGGCTGGCGTTGCTCGTCGGTCGTTGCACCACGCCGCCCCGACCGGCGGCGCCCGCACCGGACTATACGGGCTCGGCGTCGGCCAGCGCGCGCACGATGTCGAACGCGGTGAGGATGCCGAGCAGCCGCCCGCGTTCCGTGACGAGCGCGCGATGGATGCGGCCGCGCGTCATGAACTTCGCGGCTTCCTGGAGCGTCGCGTTGGGCCGCACCGAGAAGGTGGCGGGCGTCATGATGTCCTCCACCTCGAAATCGTCGAAGACGTTGCGCGGCAGCTCGCCCAGGCCGCGCGGCGCGCGCGGCAGCGCGTCGTCGCGGAAGAAGCCGTGCTCCTCCTCCGGCCAGTCCACGGCGTGCGGGTCGAGGTCCACGTCCTCCAGCTCCACCTCGTGATAGGCCAGGCGCAGCACGTCGGTGGCAGAGACGACGCCGACCAGCCTGCGGCCGGCGTCCACGACCGGCACGCCGGTGATGCCCTGGTCCACCAGCAGCGCGATCAGCTCCTCGACGCGCGCGTTCGGGCGGATGGTCAGCACATTCGGGTTCATGACCTGGTCGACGGTGGTGGTCCGGACCTGGTCCAGGATCGCGTCCGTCATGATGCCTCCGGCTCTCGGGGTGCGACGCGCGGCGGCGCGTCCGTTCTCTTCTCGAACGTGCGTGGGGGAGGATGCCCGCGCCGTCGGGTGAACCCCGAATGGCGCGTCGGAAAACTCCTGCGCCGCGGCCCGTCCCACGAGCGAAACACGCCCCCCCGGCTCGTGTAGATCGAGGCACGGACGTTCCAACGAGACGCAGAGGTATGCACAGCATGAGAATCGTGAGGATTCCGCAGTTCACGGCCCTCGCCATGACCCTGATGGTGGCGGCCTGCGGCGTCGGGGAGGCGCGTGCTCAGGGCAGCGACGCATCGCTGCAGCAGGAGGTTCAGGACCAGCTCGGCAGCTCGCCCGCCGTCATCGACACGGTCACGCCGGCGGCGCTGTCGCAGGCGTTCCGGGCCGCGGCGGAGCGCGTGCTGCCGTCCGTGGTCTTCGTCAGCGTGCAGCGCGAGGCGATGACCACCAGCCGCCAGGTGCCGGCCGACCCGTTCGGCTTCTTCAATGGCCCCGGCTCGCCGCGGCCGCAGACGGGCAGCGGCTCCGGCTTCGTCTACGACGATCAGGGGCTGATCGTCACCAACCATCACGTCGTCAACGGCGCGAGCAGCATCCGCGTGCGGCTGGTCGACGGGCGCGAGTACGACGCCGCACCGGTCGCGAGCGATGCGGCGACCGACGTCGCGGTGCTGCGCGTGCAGCCCGGCCAGGGCGAGCCGCTGCCCGCCGCGCGCTTCGGCGACTCAGACCTCACGCAGGTCGGGGACTGGGTGCTCGCGCTGGGCAACCCGCTCGGCCTCGACTTCACGGTCACGGCCGGCATCGTCAGCGCCAAGGGCCGCACACTGTCGAACCAGAGCGGCGCGCTGGAGTCGTACATCCAGACGGACGCGGCGATCAACCCGGGCAACTCGGGCGGTCCGCTGATCGACCTGTACGGCCGCGTCATCGGCATCAACACCGCCATCGCGGGCGGCGGCGAGCGCTTCGTCGGCTACGGCTTTGCCGTGCCCATCGACCTCGCGCTGCGCGTGGTCGAGGACCTGGTCGAGTACGGCTACGTGCGCCGGCCCATGCTGGGCGTCGGCATCGACGACGTCGAGGCGATCGACGCGCAGGTCTACGGCCTCGATCGCGTCGCGGGTGCGGAGGTCAAACGGGTCGAGGCGGGTTCGCCCGCCGCGGACGCGGGTCTCGAGATCGGCGACGTGATCCTCACCGTGGACGGTACGGCGATCGCCGACGCGACCGGGCTGACCACGCTGCTGGCGCGCCGACAGCCGGGCGATCGGGTGAGGCTGGAAGTCGTGCGCGATCGCAGCACCCGCGACCTGACGGTCGAGCTGGGCGAGTTCCCGCGGCCGGAGCAGACGCCGCAGCGCGTTGCGCGCAGCGACGGCCCCGACTCGCAGCTGGGCTTCAGCGCACAGCCGCTGACACCGCAGCTGGCGCGTGCGTTCGAGCAGCGGACGCAGGGCGCGGTCGACGCACCGGAGCAGGGGGTGATCGTCCGTGCGGTGCAGCCGTACGGCGCCGCGGCCAACGCCGGGATCCGTGCCGGCCAGATCATCATGCGCGTCAACGGGCAGCCGGTGTCGAGCCTGGTGGAGCTGCAGGCGGCGGCCCAGCGGGCAACCGAAAGCGGCGTCGCGTCGTTGCGCGTCATCGACCCCGACGTCGGGGAGACCATCGTCAACTTCCGCGTCCGCTAGCCGCACCCGCTCCATCGCGGTGACTCGCGCGCGGCGTCGACGGCCGGCATCTTGCCTCCATCGACGTCGCGCGGCCGCTGCGCCGCGTTCTTTCCCACCGACTGGAGCGGAGGAGGGACGGTGAGCACGAGCAGAGTCGTGTCCCGCGGGTTGATCGCCGGCATCATAGCGGCGACGGTGGTGGCCATCTGGTTCCTGCTGGTCGACGCGCTGGCGGGCGATCCCATGCGCACCCCCGGCTTCCTGGCCGGCGCGGCGATGGGATCGGGGGAGGGGGAGGCGGGCTTCGGCAACATCGCCGTCTACACGATCCTGCATTACGTCGTCTTCGCCGTGATCGGCGTGCTGGTCGCGAGCATCCTCGCCCGGACCCGCACACCACCGATGCTGCTGCTCGGCCTGGTGCTGGGCGTGTTCCTCTTCGATCTCGTCTTCTACGGCGGCGTGGTGCTGCGCGGCGTGGACGTGATCGACGCCGTCGGCTGGCCGGCGCTGCTCGCCGGCAACCTGCTGGGCGGCGTCGCGCTGATGGCCTGGCTGCGCCGCAGCAGCCCCGAGCCGGTCGGCGGCTGGCGCGACGCGCTGCGGCAGAACCGCACGCTGCGCGAGGGGCTGGTCGCCGGCCTGATCGGCGGCGTGGCCGTCGCGCTCTGGTTCCTGCTCTACGACGTCCTCACGCGCGAGCCGTTCTTCACCCCCGCCGCACTCGGCTCCGCCGTCCTCGAGGGGGCGCGCGGCATCGACGCAGTGGTGATCAGCGCCACCACCGTGGTCGGCTACACCACGCTCCATTTCCTGGCCTTCCTGGCGCTCGGCATGATCGCCGCCCTCCTCGCCGCGCAGGCCGAGCGGAACGCCGTGGTGATCCTGGCCGCGATGCTGCTGTTCGTCACCGCCGAAACACTGTTCCTCGGCCTCGCCGCCGTCGCCGCCAACTGGCTGCTCGACGCGCTGACCTGGTGGAACGTCATCGCCGCCAACCTGGTCGCCGCCGTCAGCATGGGCGTCTACCTATGGCGCGCCCACCCGCGCCTGGCCGACCAGCTGCGACACAGCAACATCGAGGAGGAGTCGGTCGGCAACGTGCGCGAGCCCACGTCCACGGCGCGCTAACGGCTCACTTCGCTCGCGGGGAGGCTCGCTTCGCTCGCGGGGAGGCTCGCTTCGCTCGCGGGGAGGCTCGCTATCGCTCGCGGGGAGGCTCGCTATCGCTCGCGGACACTTCGTACCGCCAGTTGGCGAATTTCGCCTTCCCGCGGCGCAGCCGCCTCCCCGCGCTGTCAGGCGCCTCCCCGAGGCCGCAGGCCGCCTCCCCGCGAGCGCAGCGAGCCTTCAGTAGTCAGGCGCGCGAGCCGCCCGCGCGGTACGCGACCGTCACCATGTAGTCGGCGTAGGCGGGGTCCAGTTCCTTCATGCGCGCGAGCAGGCGCTGGCGCAGCGCGGTCTCGACCAGGGCGCCCTGGCCTGGCCAGAGGCGCAGCTTGACGCGCACGTAGCGCCAGCCACCGCTGCCGACCTCGCGGGGCGTGCTGAGTTCGGGGCGGCCGAGCACGATCGCGGCGTGCTGCTCGGCGAACGCCTGAGCGACGTTCTCGACCGCGGACAGGAAGTCCTGCTCCGGCAGGTCGGCGGGCGCCTGTACGTCCACGTAGGCGCGGATCACGCCGCGGCGGAAGCGGCCGACCGTGCCGATGTTGCGGTTCGGCACGTAGACGGTCTGACCTAGGAAGTTGGTCAGGGTGGTGAAGCGCAGGCCGACCCGCTCGACGCGACCCGTCTGGCCGGCGATCTCGACGGTGTCGCCCACGTCCAGCGCGTCGGTGAAGATCAGCGTGAGGCCGATGACGATGTCCTGCACCAGCCCCTGCGAGCCGAAGCCGACGGCGAGGCCGACCACGGTGGCGGTCGCGAAGTAGGCGGTGAGATCGAGGTCGAACGCGTCGAGGATGAGCCCGACGGCGATGAAGAAGACGGCCAGGCCGATGGTGCTGGCGGCCAGGCTGCTGACGGTTGCCAGTTTGGGCGCGGCCTGCACCGCCTGTTGCTGCGTGGAGCCGTAGGTCTCCGTGCCGGCGGCGAGCCGTCTGGCCAGGGCACGCTGCGCGGCGCGCACGGCCAGCACGACCAGGACCGCGGCGGCCGCGATGATCAGGACGCGTGGTGTGCGCGGCAGCGCCTCCAGCCAGTCGGGCAGCACGGCGGCCAGCAACGCCAGCGGAGGACTACTTGTAGCGGTAGGTGATCCGACCGCGGGAAAGGTCGTAGGGCGACATCTCGACCGTCACGCGATCGCCCTCCAGCACGCGGATGCGGAACTTGCGCATCTTGCCCGCGAGCGTGGTGAGCACCTCGTGGCCGTTCTCCAGCTGGACGCGGAACATCGCATTCGGCAGCACCTCCGTCACTTCACCCTGCATCTCGATCGGTTCCTGCTTCGCCATGCACTGACCTCTGTGTTTGGAATTGATCCGTCTCGCGGACGTCGGCGCCGAAGATAGCACGGCGGGCGCGGCCGCGCAGGATTCACGCGTACCGGGACGCATTGCAGCGGTCGCGGCGCGCCGCGTATGTTGCGCGAGGCAGCCCTCGTCCTTTCGACCTTCACGACGCATGACCGAGCCGCAGGGTCCTCCCGCAGCCGAAACGCGCCTGCTCCAGCAGCGGCGTGCCCGCCTGGCCCACCTGGTGGGATCACCCCTGCGCATGCCCCGCGGCGAGCCGGTGCCGCCGGAGCGGCGCGCGTTCCTGCGCGAGGAGGCCGAGGAGCTGTACTGGAACGAGCTGGCGTGGGAGAAGCTGACCGACGAGGAGATGGAGGGCGGCAGCGCGCTGGTCGAGTACACGTTCCCCGCGTTCCTCGCCTTCGTCGACGGGCTGCTGCTGCGGGAGACGCCGCGCGATTCGCCGGCCGCGGCGACGCCGCGGCCCGACGTGGTCGAGGACATCCTGCTCTTCCTGGCCGGCCGCTGCCTGGCGGCCGAGCGGCAGGAGGAGGTCGATCCGCTCGAGGTCGAGATGACCTCGCGCCTCATGGACCTGGTGCTCTACCGGCTGCACGGCATCCCGGTCGAGGGGCTGGACCGCCTGTCGCTCTCGCGGCACGACGACGACGACTGAGCCGATGGCGGCCGCGGCTTCCGCACACACCCGCTTCTACGGGGGCACGCCGCACCTGATCGCCCATCGTGGCGGATCCGGACTGGCACCCGAGAACACGCTGGCCGCCTTCGTCGATGCCGTGCGTCGCTGGGGAGCGGACATGGTCGAGCTGGACGTGCGCGCCACCAGCGACGGCCACTGCGTGGTCATGCACGACCCGACCGTCGACCGCACCACCGACGGCCGCGGCGACATCGCCGCCATGACGCTCGGACAGGTCCGGCTGCTGGACGCCGGCTACCGCTTCACGGGCGATGGCGGCGAGACCTATCCCTTCCGCGGCCGCGGCGTGCGCGTGCCCACCATCGACGAGGTGCTGGATGCGCTGCCCGACACGCGCATCATCGTCGAGGTCAAGCACCGAGACGCACAGCGTCCGCTGTTCGAAGCGATCCGCCGCCACGGTGCAAGCCATCGGGTGCTCGCGGCCGGCGCGCACGACCGCGACCGTACGCTGTTCGCCGCATACGACGGACCCGTGAGCGCGTCCGGTGACGCCATGACGCGCATGTACGTATGGCACCGGCTGCACCTCACGCGCTTCTGGAAGCCGGGGCAGGCGACGTCCGTGCAGATGCCGATCGAGCACTGGGGTCACCGCATCCCCAGCCGCCGGCTGGTGCGCGAGCTGAAGCGACGCGGCCTGACCGTGCACGTCTGGACGGTGGACGACCCGGACGTCATGCGGCAGCTGCTGGACTGGGGCGTGGACGGCATCCTGAGCGACCGGCCGGACGTACTCGCGCGCGTGCTCAACCAGACGCATGGGCGGCCGTTGCCGCGCGGCGTCGGGCCGGCCGCGCAGTGAGCGACCTGGCGCTGGACTTCCGGCGCAGGCTCACCGCGTCGCGGCTGGTGCGGCCCGGCTCCACCGTGCTGGTCGCGCTGTCCGGCGGCTGCGACTCGGTGGTGCTGCTGCGCCTGCTGCTCGACGTCGCGCCCGCGCTGCGGCTGCGGGTGGCCGCAGCGCACCTGGACCACCGCATGCGCGGCGACAGCGTCGCCGACGCCGCGTGGGTCGCGGAGCTGTGCCGCGCGTGGGATGTCGAGCTGGCCGTGGGCGCACTGCGCGAGCCGGCGCGATCGGAAGCGCACGCACGCGAGGCGCGCTACGTCTTCCTGCGGGCTGCCGCGCGACAGACGCGCGCCAGCCGCATCGCGACCGGGCACCACGCGGACGACGACATCGAGACGCTGGTCCTGCGCCTCGCCCGCGGCACCGGCACCCGCGGGCTGCGCGGCATCCCCGAACGGCGCGGTCCGCTGGTCCGGCCGCTGCTGCCGTACCGGCGCAGCGTGCTGGAAACGTGGGCGCGCGAGGCTGGCATCGCCTGGCGCGAGGATCCCAGCAACGCGCGGCCCGTGTACGCGCGCAACCAGGTCCGGCTGGAGCTGCTGCCCGCACTGCGCGGTCTGGACGCCGCGCTGCCGGCGCGCCTGGAGGAGCTGCGCCGCGATGCCCGCCGCGTCGAACGCGCGTGGCGGGCGCGGCTGGACGGCGTGGAGGCCGAATGCGTGCGCGCGACGGACGGCGGCTTCGACGTTGCCCGCGAGCCGTTGCTGGCCTATCCTCCCGCGGTCCAGAAGCGCCTGCTGCGCCGCCTGCTGCGTCGACTGCGCGTGGTACCGACCCGCGCGGGAACCGAGGCGGCGCTTGCGTTTATGAGGGGCGCGGCCAGTGGGCGTCGCATCGACGTCGGCGGCGGCGCCGTGCTGGAACGGTGCTTCGACGTGCTGCGCGTGCGCGCGCCGGCCGGTCATCCGATGCGCGACGCTGCGCCGGCCGAGCCGGACTCGCTCCGCATCGATTGCGACAGCGGGGCGGGCAGCTTGGACATCGGCGGCCGAAAGGTGCGCGTGTCCTGGTCGCGGGCGACGCGAGTGGCAGCAGGCGGGGCGGACGTGCCGGGTGGTCGGATCCTGCCGGACGGCCCTCGCGCCGCGGAAGTGAGAGTGACCGGTGGCGCGGGCGCGCCGCTCGAACTGCGTGGCTGGAGGCCGGGCGACCGCATGCGGCTGCACGGTGGCACCAGCAAGCTGAAGAAGCTGTTCAACGAATGGAGGGTCCCGCGTCACGAACGGGCGCGGGTGCCGCTGCTGGCCGAGGGCGGCCGCGTGCTGTGGGTGGCGGGTCATGCCCGCGCCGCGGACGCGGACGACGGTCGGGCGGCGCGGGTCCTCCGCATCCGGGTGATCGATGCCGACGTCCAGTGATATCATGGCCCGCACGGGCGGCCGTGAGTTGAAGCGGGTGGTCTACACGCGCGAGCAGATCCGCGAGCGCGTGGAGGAGATGGGCCGCGAGATCGCGGAAGCCTATCCCGCCGACGAGCCCCTGCTGATCCTCGGGCTGCTCAAGGGCAGCTTCATCTTCCTGGCCGACCTGGTGCGCGAGATCGCGCGGCCGGTGCAGGTCGACTTCCTGATCGCGTCCAGCTACGGCAGCGGCACGGTGTCCAGCGGCGAGGTCACGCTGCTGTACGATACGGGCGCCGATTTCGAGGGGCGGCACGTGCTGCTGGTCGAGGACATCATCGACAGCGGAACGACGCTCGCGCGCCTCGTCCCGCGCCTCGAGGCACGCAAGCCGAAGAGCCTCGAGCTGGTTACATTGTTGCACAAGAGAATCGCGACGCTGCCGCGCGAGGCCCGCTGGGTGGGCTTCGACGCACCGCGCGAATTCCTCATCGGCTACGGGCTCGACCACAGCGAGGATTATCGCAACCTGCCGTTCATCGCGAGCCTGTAGCGGCAAGGGAAGAGAAGCACGCATGGCCAACGACCAGGACAAGCAGGGCGGGCAGCGGCCGTCCCCCCAGAAGGGTGGCAACGGGGGCGGGCGCTGGAGCCGGCTGTCCAGAACGCTCTCGTTCTGGCTGCTGGTGATCCTCGTCCCGCTGCTGATCCTCCAGATCGCCAGCCCGCGGCAGCAGGAGTCGGCGGAGTTCAACTACTCGCAGTTCCGCGCGCAGCTGGAGTCGGGCAACGTCGCGCGCGTGACGATCATCGAGGGCAAGCGGCTCGAGGGTGAGCTGCGCCGTCCCGTCACCGAGGACGGCCGCGAGGTGGACGAGTTCCGCACGCTGCTGCCGATCCAGGACAGCGGCGAGATCCTGGAGGAGCTGGAGGCCGCGGACGTGGTGATCGCGGCCGAGGAGCCGGATCAGAACTGGTGGGCCATCGTCATCCAGATGCTGCCCTGGCTGCTCCTGATCGGCATCTGGATCTTCTTCCTGCGCCAGATGCAGTCGGGCGGTTCGCGCGCGTTCCAGTTCGGCAAGTCCAAGGCGAAGCTGCTGACGGGCGACACGCCCAAGGTCACCTTCGCCGACGTGGCCGGCGCGGACGAGGCCAAGTACGAGCTGCAGGAGATCATCGAGTTCCTGAAGGACCCGCAGAAGTTCTCGCGGCTGGGCGGCCGTCTGCCCAAGGGCGCGCTGCTGATCGGACCGCCGGGTACCGGCAAGACGCTGCTCGCGCGCGCGGTCGCGGGGGAGGCGGGCCGGCCCTTCTTCTCGATGAGCGGCTCCGACTTCGTCGAGATGTTCGTGGGCGTGGGCGCCTCGCGCGTACGCGACCTCTTCGAGCAGGGCAAGACCAATGCGCCCTGCATCATCTTCATCGACGAGATCGACGCGGTCGGCCGCCACCGTGGCGCCGGGCTGGGCGGCGGCCACGACGAGCGCGAGCAGACGCTGAACCAGCTGCTGGTCGAGATGGACGGCTTCGAGTCCAACGACGGCGTCATCCTCCTGGCCGCCACCAACCGGCCGGACGTGCTGGACCCCGCGCTGCTGCGCCCCGGCCGCTTCGACCGCCAGATCGTGGTGGATGCGCCCGACGTGAAGGGGCGCGAGGGCATCCTGCGCGTGCACCTGCGCAAGATCCCGCTGGCCGACGACGTGGACGTGGTCACGCTGGCCAAGGGCACGCCGGGCATGAGCGGCGCCGAACTGGCCAACCTGGTCAACGAGGCGGCGCTGCTGGCCGCGCGCCGCAACCGCGACAAGGTCCACATGCAGGACCTGGAGGACGCCAAGGACAAGGTCATGCTCGGCGCCGAGCGCAAGAGCATGGTGCTGTCCGAGAGCGAGCGGCGGCTCACGGCCTACCACGAGGCCGGCCACGCCGTGATCGCGCTGCGTCTCGAGGGGCTGGACCCGGTGCACAAGGTTACCATCGTGCCGCGCGGCCGCGCGCTGGGCGTGACGGCCTCGCTGCCCGAGGAGGACCGGCACAGCTACTCCAAGGACTACCTGATCGCGCGCCTGGTCATGCTGTTCGGCGGCCGCGCCGCCGAGGAGATGATCTTCGGTCCGGAGAAGATCACCACGGGCGCCGGCAACGACATCGAGCGCGCCACGACCATGGCGCGCCGCATGGTCTCGCAGTTCGGCATGAGCGAGAGCGTCGGCCTCATGGCCGTCGGCGACAACGACCAGGAAGTCTTCCTCGGCCGCGAGCTGGGCCACCGGCAGCAGGTCTCCGAGAAGACCGCCGAGCTGGTCGACGGCGAGATCAAGCGGCTGCTGGACGAGGCGTACGCCACCGCCGTGCGCATCCTCTCGGAGCACAGGGAACTGCTCGAGTCCATCGCGCAGTCGCTGCTCGAGCGCGAGACGATCGACCGCGAGGAGATCGAGCTGCTCGCGCGCGGGGAGGAACTGCCGGAGCGCGCGCCGCCGCCGGAGGCCGAGGCGCCGACGCGGCCGCCCGAGATGCAGGACGACGAGTTCGAGCGGCGCGCCCGCGCCATCGCCGACCGCGCACGCCAGGCGCTGGCCTCCGACCGCAACGGTCGCGGCGGCGGCGAGACCGGCGAGGCGTCGGAATCCGGCGAGGAGGGGCGCGACCGCGAGGGTCGCGAGGGCCGCTCCGCGTCCGCCGCCCGCGAGGCGGCCGCCGGCGTCGACCCCGCGGAGGCCGGGCCCGAGTCCTCCCGCTGATGAGCGCGGGGGAGGCGGGCGTCGAGACGGGCGCGGCCGCGGCCGCGCGCACCCTCGCGCCCGCCGCCTGGCGCGTTCGTCACCTGTCCCTGGACCTGCGGCGCCCCCGCGTCGTGGGCATCCTCAACGTCACGCCCGACTCCTTCTACGACGGCGGCCGGCACGACCGTACACCGGACGCGCTGACGCGTGCGCTGGCGATGCTGGACGAGGGCGCGGACGCGATCGACGTGGGCGGCGAGTCCACGCGCCCGGGGGCGCGACCGGTGAGTGCAGCCGAGGAGATCTCCCGTGTGCTGCCGGTCGTGCGCGCGGTGGTCAGCGAGCGGCCCGACGTGCCCGTCTCGGTGGACACGGTCAAGGCCGAGGTCGCGCGCGCCGTGCTGGACGAGGGCGCCGCCATCATCAACGACGTGAGTGCGGGGCGCATCGAGCCGGGCATCCTGGACGAGATCGCGCGCGCCGACGCCGCGGCGATCCTGATGCATTCGCGGGGCGGCGTGCAGGACATGGCCAGTTACGAACTGGCCGTGTACGGCGCGGACCCGGTCGGCGAGATCCTTGACGAACTGCGCGCGCGCGCCGAGGCGGCGGAGGCCGCCGGTGTCGCCGCCGAATCGATCGTGCTGGACCCGGGCCTCGGCTTCTCCAAGCGCACGGAGCACAGCGCCGCCTGCGTGCGCCGCGTGGACCGCTTCCTGATCGGCTATCCGGTGCTGGTCGGTCCGTCGCGCAAGCGCTTCGTCGGCGACCTGGGCGGAGGGCTGCCGGCCGACGCGCGCCTGGAGGGGACGCTCGCCGCCTGCGTGCTGGCCCTGGCCGGCGGTGCGCGCCTGTTCCGCGTGCACGACGTGGCCGCCGCCCGGCGCGCGCTGGACGTGGCCGCGGGCCTCGTGGAGGCCGCATGAGCGAGATGCTCGGGCCGTTCACGTTCCTGCTGCCGGGCATCAAGGACACCGTCCAGATCCTGCTCGTCGCCGTCGGCTTCTACTACGTCCTGCGCCTGCTCGCGCGCACGCGCGCGATCCAGATGCTGATCGGCGTGGTGCTGCTCGCGCTGGTCTACTTCGGCGCTCGCCTGCTCGACCTCGAGCTGGTGCGCTACATCATGGAGCGCCTCTTCGAGTTCGGCGCCATCGCCGCGCTGATCGTGTTCCAGCCCGAGCTGCGCAGCGCGCTGGCCAGACTGGGCCAGAGCCGCATGTTCCGCTTCTTCGGCAAGATGGAGGAGGGCGCCGTCGTCGAGGAGCTGGTCGAGGCCGTCGAACGCCTGGCCCGCGGCAAGATCGGCGCGATCATCGCCATCGAGCGCAACGTCGGCCTCGAGGAGTACGCCGAGACCGGCACCCCCCTGCAGGCCAAGGTCTCCGCCGGCATCCTGTCCAGCATCTTCGCGCCTTACGGCCCGCTGCACGACGGCGCCGTGCTCGTGCGCGGCGACGAGATCATCGCCGCCGGCGTGATCCTGCCCCTCACCCAGTTCCCCGTCACCGACAAGAGCATGGGCACCCGCCACCGCGCCGCCCTCGGCCTCAGCGAGGAAACCGACTCGCTCGTGGTCGTCGTCAGCGAGGAGACCGCCCAGGTCTCCATCGCCGACCGCGGCCGACTGGAGCGCGACGTCGACATGGAGCGCCTCCAGCAGGTGCTCGCCGGCGCGACCACGGAGTCGCTGACGAAGCGGTAACGGCGGGAGACTGCGGCAACCACAGCAACTGCAGCAACCACCGCAACCACTGCAACTGCAGCAACTACAGCAACTGCAGCAACTGCAGCAACTGCAGCAACCACAGCAACTGCAGCAACCACGGGCAACGGCGGCAACAGGGCAGGGGCGAGGGGGGCGCGGGAGCGGCGCTCTCCATGGGAGTGCGGCAAGGGCGGTCGGGCACCCCGACCGGGGAGGTCGGGGCGACGCCTGCCGGGCACGTTTGCGCGCGATCAAGCATCGATCCGGCCGGGACTCCGGCACCAGCACCAGCCCTTGCCGCCGTTGCTCGGTTGCTGACGTTGCTCCTTTGCTGCAGTTGCGCAGTTGCAGTTGCCGCAGTTGCCGCAGTTGCCGCAGTTGCCGCAGTTGCCGCAGTTGCCGCAGTTGCCGCAGTTGCCGCAGTTGCCGCCGTTGCCGCAGTTGCCGCAGTTGCCGCAGTTGCCGCCGTCCGTTGACACGCCCGGCCGAGCGACCGTACAATCGTTCGATTCTGCACGGTCCCGTTTCAACCGTACCCTCAGCCTCGGAGCCTTTCCTTGGACGGCAATCAGTACGCCCTCCTCCAGCTCTTCGCGGACGGCGGCATCATGATGTATCCGCTGGTCCTGTGTTCGCTGCTCGCGCTGGGCGTGATCATCGCGAAGGGCTATACCCTGTGGGTGGCACACCGGAAGAACGAGCAGCTGCTCGATCGGATCAGCGAGCTGGGCACGGGCGGTGAGCTGCGTCAGGCGATGCAGGTCGCGGAGGAGACGCCGGGCCCGGTCTCGGCGATCCTGCTGGCGGGCCTGCGCCGCATGACGGAGAAGCACCGCACGGGCAAGGACGTGGAGCAGGCGATCCAGACGACGGGCGCGATCGAGCTGGGCTTCCTGGAGCGGGGGCTCGTGCTGCTGGCGACGATCGCCAACGTGGCGCCGCTGCTGGGCTTCCTGGGCACGGTGGCGGGCATGATCTCGGCCTTCGGCGCGATCGCCGAGGCGGGTCAGGTCGAGGCGACGCTGGTGGCGAGCGGCATCAAGGTGGCGCTGATCACGACGGCGGCCGGTCTGCTGATCGCGGTGCCCGTGAACCTCTCCTACAATTTCTTTGTATCACGAATCGACAAGCTGATCGTGGACATGGAGAAGGGCACCGTGGCCGTGCTGGAGCTGATCTGGGCGCGGCAGGGTGTTCCGGCGGGCGCGCTGGCGTCGAAGCCGGGCGTGGGTCCGGCGGTGCGCGAGGGGCCGATCTCGTCGGTGTCGGATGCGCGCCCGCAGAGTTCGGGTGTGGAGGGCAGGCGCCAGTCGGGCGCGATCAATCCGCAGGACCAGGCCAAGCGGGACTAGGAGAGCATGGCGATTCTCAGGAAGAAGTCGGGCGTCTCGGGCAACATCCCGACGTCGTCGATGGCCGACATCGCGTTCCTGCTCCTCGTCTTCTTCCTCGTGACGACGGTCTTCGAGGAGGAGAAGGGGCTGCCGATCGTGCTGCCGGAGAAGGGCGAGGAGGTGGAGGTCTCGCAGAAGAACGTGCTGCATCTGCTGATCCAGGAGGACGGCTTGGTCGCGGTGCGCCGCGGCGAGAGCCCGCAGGAGCAGATGGCGCGCTTCAACGAGATCGGCCAGATCTGGCGGCTCGAGGTGGGGCAGAACCCGAACCTGATCGCGGCGGTGAAGACGGCGCCGGGCGCGCCGTACCGCCACATGGTCAACGTGCTGGACGAGCTGCAGGCGGCCGGCGCGGAACGCATCGCACTCCAGCAGCTGGAGCAGTAGCGCCATGATGCAAGAGGGTGGATTCAAGCGGAAGAGCAAGGCGTCCGGCGACATCCCGGACAGCTCGCTGGCCGACATGGCGTTCCTGCTGCTGATCTTCTTCATGGTCAGCACAACGTTCCGCAAGGAGCAGCCGCGCGACGTGGAGATACCGGAGGCCGAGGCGACGCAGAAGCTGGACACGCCGCGCAAGGACATCCTGCACATCTACGCGGAGCGGGACGGCCAGATCTTCATCAACGACCGGCTCATCCCGCAGGATCAGGTGGGCGACTACGTGCGGCCGCTGCACGAGGACGCGAACCGCAGGCTGGTCATGGTGCTGCGCGCGGACCGCGAGACCCCCTATCGGGTTATCAATGCCATCCAGAGTGAACTGCAGGACGCGGGCGCCACACATCTGACGTTCTACACCAACCTGGAGCAGCGCATCCGCCGGAGCAGGAGGTAGCGATGGTGAGCAGCTACGACAATCCGGACACCTTCGTGCGCGAGACGGCGAACGACCGTTTCAAGGAAGGGTTCGGCAACTGGTTCTGGGGCGGCCTGGCCGTCGCGGCCGTCGTGCATTTCGTCCTGTTCGCGTTCTGGCCGGACATGACCGCGGCGGACTACAACATCACGACGGAGTCGCTGGAGGCGATCGACCTCCCGGAGGATATCGAGATTCCGCCGCCGCCGGAGCAGATCCCGCGGCCGGCGACGCCGGTGATCAGTGCGAGCGCGGACATCAGCGAGGACATCACGATCGCGCCCACGACGTTCGAGGACAATCCGATCGAGGACCTGCCGCCGCCGCCGCCCTCGGACAACGCGGCGCTGGCCGAGTACCAGGCGTTCTCGCCGTCGATGGTGCGGCCCGAGGTGCGGGACCGTGCGGCACTGCAGCGCGCGCTGCAGCGCTTCTACCCGGCGATCCTGAAGGACGCGGGCATCGGCGGCACGACGGTGCTGACGCTGTTCATCGACGAGCAGGGCGCGGTGCAGCAGGCCAGCGTCGCCCGCTCCAGCGGCCACAGCCAGCTAGACGACGCGGCCATGCGCGTGGTGGACATGATCTCGTTCACGCCGGCCATGAATCGCGACCGGGCCGTGAAGGTGCGCATCAACATCCCGGTGGTCTGGACGCCGACGAACTGATCGCGACCCGTGCATCGATGCTGGGAGAGGGGGTCGGCGGATCGCCGGCCCCCTCTCGTCGCATGGGGGCGGCGCTTCGCCCCGCAACACGTTGATCGACCGGGGTTTGCCGGGTATGATACCGCGCATCATGGCGGAGCGAGTGGAAACAGCGGCGCGGCTGGAGGCCATCCGCGAGCGGGCGACGCGCGTTGCGGGGCGCATCGAGCGGGCGCGGGCGCGTACGGATGGCGCGCCGGTCTCCACGGTGGCGGTGACCAAGGGGCACCCGTTCGAGGTCGTGGAGGCGGCGCTGGACGCCGGCTTCCGTCTGCTCGGTGAGAACCGCGTACAGGAGCTGGACGACAAGGCGCGTCGCCTCGCCGACGCGGGTCGCGCGGACGAGGCCGAATGGCACCTGATCGGCCATCTCCAGCGCAACAAGGTGCGGCAGGCGCTGCCGCTGTTCGACCTGATCCACTCGGTGGACTCGCCGCGCCTGGCGAGGGAGCTGTCCAAGGAGGCCGTGAAGGCGGAGCGCGAGGTGCGTGGCCTGGTGCAGGTCAACACGTCGGGTGAGGGGAGCAAGAGCGGCTTCGAGGGCGACGCGGACGCGGTGGTGGCCGCGGTGGCCGAGCTGGCCGAGCTGCCCGGCCTGCGGCTGGTGGGCATGATGACCATGGCGCCGTTCACCGACGACGAGGCGACGCTGCGGCGCACGTTCGCCGGCGCGCGCGAGCTGTGGCAGCGCTGCGGGCGGGAGGTCGCCGGATTCGAGGCGCGCCACCTGTCGATGGGCATGTCCAACGACTACGAGATCGCGGTGGAGGAAGGCAGCACGATGGTCCGCCTGGGAACGGTCCTCTTCGGGGAGCGGGACGCATGATCGACCTCACGCCGATCGACATCCGGAAGAAGAAGGGCGACTTCAAGCGCGCGGTGCGGGGGTACGACACGGAGCTGGTCGACGACTTCCTGGAGCTGGCGGCCGAGCGGCTGGAGGAGCTGGTCAAGCAGAACATGTCGCTGAGCGACCGGCTGGCGCGGCTGGAGGAGCAGGTCGGCGAGTACCGCCAGCGCGACCGCGCGCTCACCGAGGCGCTGGTCACCGCGCAGGAGGTGCGTGAGGAAGCCCGCAAGCAGGCGGAGAAGGAGGCCGCGCTCAGCCAGCGTGAGGCGGAGGCGGAAGCGCGCCGCATCCGCGCGGAGGCCGCGCAGTCGCGCGAGCGGGAGGAGGAGAACATCCGGCGCCTGCGCGCGCGTCGGGCGCAGATCCTGGAGAGCTACCGGCAGTTCCTGAATCGTGAACTGACCGAGCTGAACGTGGCGGCCGAGGAGCTGGAGATGGAGGCGCGCCGCGGCTACGGCGAGCTGGACGGACCGGACGCCAAGCCGGCCGCGGACCTGCCGCCGGCGCAGCCGTCGGCGGCGTCCGGCAAGCCGGCGCCGCGCGTGGACGCGATGCCGCCCGCGCCGCCGCCGGTGCAGAACGCGGCGGAGCAGGGGGGCGAGCAGGCGGACGCAGCCGCGGATGCCGAGAAGCCGTGGCCGGCCGCGGGCGCGGCCGAGCGGGCCCGCGCGGCGCGCGCAGCGGGCGGCGCGGGCGGCGCGGCGCGATCGGACGCGCCGGCCGAGCAGCAGGTCGAGGCCTCACCCGACCGCCCGAAGCGCGCGGCGGCAGCGGCGCGCCCGGCGCCGGCGCAGCGGGAGGCGCCGAAGCAGCGGGAAGCGCCGAAGCAGCGGGAGGCGTCGAAGCAGCGGGAAGCGCCGGCGCAGCGGGACGCGCCGGCGGCGCAGGACGAGGAGGACGGGCCGGACTGGCTCGCGTCGATCATGGACGAGGGGACGCGCTGACGCACGCGCCGGCCCCCTGCAGCACAACCGAATGACCTACCCCGAGTACCCGTCGTCGGCGATCCGGCTGGAAGAGGAGGTCCTGGAGCGCTGGCGCGCGGAGGACCTGTTCCGTCGCACCCTGGAGGCGACGGCGGACGCCGAGTCCTTCGTGTTCTACGAGGGTCCGCCCACGGCCAACGGCCGGCCGGGCATCCACCACGTGATCAGCCGCACGATCAAGGACCTGGTGTGCCGTTACTGGACCATGCGCGGTCGTCACGTCACGCGCATCGCCGGCTGGGACACGCACGGCCTGCCGGTCGAGATCGAGGCGGAGAAGAAGCTCGGCATCAGCGGCAAGAAGGAGATCGAGAAGGTCGGCGTCGCCCGCTTCAACGAGGTGTGCCGCGAGAGCGTGTTCACCTACAAGGAGGAGTGGGAGCGGCTGAGCGAGCGGATCGGCTACTGGCTGGACTACTCGCGGCCGTACGAGACGCTGGCGCCCGACTACATCGAGACGCTGTGGTGGATCCTGAAGCGCTTCGACGAGAAGGGGCTGGTCTACCGCGGCCACAAGAGCGTGCCGTACTGCCCGCGCTGCGGCACCGCGCTATCGTCGCACGAGGTGGCGCAGGGCTACGAGGACGTGAGCGACCCGTCGCTGACCTTCATCGCGCCGTGGGTGCGTGAGGACGGCTCGCCCGATCCGGAGGGGCGCGCGTTCCTGGTGTGGACCACCACGCCGTGGACCGTGCCGTCCAACGCGGCGATCGCGGTGCACCCCGAGCTGGCCTACGTGGAAGTGGAGCAGGACGGTCGCCGCTACGTCGTGGCGGAAGATCGCGTGAACGCGCTGTTCGGCGGCGCGGGCGACGCAGAAGGGGCCGAGGGAGCCGAGGCGGCGGAGGGGGGTGAGGCGCAGCCGATCGTGATCCGTGCGCGCTACCGCGGCGCGGATCTGGTCGGTCAGCGCTACGCGCGCCCGTTCGACCTGATCGACGCGCCGGACCCGGGCGAGCATGCGTGGACGGTCGTCGCGGGCGACTTCGTCACGGCCGAGGACGGTACCGGTCTGGTGCACATGGCGCCCGCCTTCGGCGCAGACGACTTCGCCATGGGGCAGCAGCTGGGCCTGCCGCTGATGCGGCCGGTCGGCGACGACGGCCGCTTCGACGAGGCGCTGGAACTGGTCGGCGGGCTGTTCGTCAAGGACGCCGATCCCGTGGTGGTGGACGACCTGCGCGCGCGCGGCCTGCTGTTCGACATTTCCAGCTTCGTGCACAGCTATCCGCACTGCTGGCGCTGCGACAGCCCGCTGATCTACATGGCGCGCGACTCGTGGTACGTGCGCACGACGGCGGTGCGCGACGAGATGATCGCGAACAACGCGTCGGTCGGCTGGCACCCGCCCGAGGTCGGCACGGGTCGCATGGGCGAGTGGCTGGCCGGCAACGTGGACTGGGCCATCTCGCGGGACCGCTACTGGGGCACGCCGCTGCCCATCTGGGTGTGCGACGCGGCCGCGGAGCACCGCGAGGTGATCGGCTCGTACGCGGAGCTGGCGGAGCGCGCCGGAACGCTGCCCGAGCCGCTGGACCCGCACAAGCCGTTCATCGACGAGGTGAGCTGGCCGTGTGCCGATTGCGGCGGCACCATGCGGCGCACGCCGGAGGTGGTGGATGTCTGGTTCGACTCGGGCGCCATGCCGTATGCGCAGTGGCACTACCCGTTCGAGAACGAGGACCAGTGGCGCCGGCATTTTCCTGCCGACTTCATCTGCGAGGGCGTGGACCAGACGCGCGGCTGGTTCTACTCGCTGCTTGCGATCTCGACCATGCTGGGGGAGGGGCCGGCCTACCGCCACGTGGTGGTGAACGACCTGGTGCTGGACGCGGACGGGCAGAAGATGTCCAAGTCGCGCGGCAACACGGTCGATCCGTGGGCGGCGATCGGCGAGACGGGCGCGGACGCGATCCGCTGGTACTTCGTGACCGTCAGCCAGCCGTGGGTGCCCAAGCGCTACGACCAGGCCGCGCTGGCCGAGTCGGCGCGGCGCACCTTCGACACGCTGGCCAACACGTACCGCTTCTTCCGGCTGTACGCCAACCTGGAAGGCTGGACGCCGACGGAGTCGGACCCCGCGCCGGCCGACCGATCGCTGCTGGACCGCTGGGCGCTCTCGCGCTGCGCGACGCTGGCCGATTCGGTGCGCGCGGACATGGAGGCCTACGAGCTGACGCGCGCGGCGCGCGCGATCGGCGAGTTCATCGTGGGCGACCTGTCCAACTGGTACGTGCGGCGCAACCGCGACCGCTTCTGGGGCAGCGGCCTGACGGAGGACGCGCGGGCGGCGTTCCGCACGCTGCACGACGTGCTGGTCGCGACCACGCGCATGCTGGCCCCGTTCGTGCCCTTCACGGCGGACTGGCTGCACCGTGCGCTGACGGACGAGAGCGTGCACCTGGCCGCCTCCCCGGCCGGCGACCTGTTCGAGCGGGACGCCGGGCTGGAGCGGGGCATGGAGTCGGTACGCGTGCTGTGCCGGCTGGGTCGTGCGGCGCGCGAGCAGGCGCAGATCCGGGTGCGGCAGCCGCTGGGCACGCTCTACGCCGTGGTGCCCGGCGGGCAGCGGTTGGACGAGGCGCTGATCGAGGTGGTGCGGGACGAGCTGAACGTGAAGAAGGTGCGCTTCCTGGACGACGCGGCGGACCTGGTCTCGTTCAGGGCGCAGCCCAACTTCCCGCAGCTGGGGCCGCGCTTCGGCCGCAACACGCAGCAGGCGGCGGAGGCGATCCGTTCGCTGGACCAGGCGTCGCTGCAGCGTTACCGGCGCGGCGAGCCGGTGGAGATCGAGGTGGCGGGTGAGCGGGTGCCGCTGCAGCCGGAGTTCCTGCAGTTGCAGCAGGAGGCGCTGGGCGAGCTGGCGGTAGAGGCGGACGAGGGCTACACGGTGGCGCTGGACCCGACGCTGGACGAGGCCCTGCGGCTGGAGGGCATCGCGCGGGAGCTGGTCAACCGCGTGCAGCGGCTGCGGCGCGACAGCGGGCTGGAGGTCTCGGACCGCATCCGTCTCGCCATCGAGGCGGAGGGCGAGGTGGCCCGTGCGGTGCAGGCGCACCGTGACTACATCGCGGGCGAGACGCTGGCGCGCGAGCTGGACCTGACGGAGGCGCTCGGCGGGGAAGACCATCGCGCGGTCCAGGCGATCGACCTGGACGGGCGCAGCGCGCGCATCGCGCTGAGCGTTGCGGCGGAATCGACGGTATGAGCGAGGAGCGGAGCGACGAGATGGAGCGCGTGCTGGCGGAACAGGCGGCGGCGGAGCGGGCGGAAGCGGGCGCGAGCCGCGGCACGCTGTTCATGGGCATCGTGGGCTCGGTGGTGGCCCTCGACTTCGTGACCAAGCTGTGGATCCAGCGCACGTTCCGGCTCTACGAGCAGGTGGACGTGATCGGCGACTACGTGCGCCTGACCTACATCTTCAATCCGGGCGCGGCGTTCGGCATCCACGTCGGCGAGTACTCGCGCATCGTGTTCCTGGTGCTGTCGCTGATCGCGCTGGCGGCGCTGATCGTGATGTACTGGTCCACGCCGCTGGGGGACCGGCTGCGCCTGTCCTCGATCGCGCTGATCTGCGGCGGGGCGCTCGGCAACCTGGTCGACCGGGTCCGCTCCGAGCGCGGCGTGGTCGATTTCGTGGACGTCGGCATCGGCACCGTGCGCTGGCCGGTGTTCAACGTGGCGGACATGGCGGTGACGATCGGGGCGGTGCTGCTCGCGCTCTCGCTCTGGCAGGAGGAGCGGCAGCCGCGCGGTGGCGGCGCCACGGTCTGAGCGAGCGGTGGCCGACGCGGCGAACGGAGACGGCCCGGCCGCGGCCGGTGTGGCGACGCTGCCGCTGTCCGACCTGGGCACGCACCTGCTGCCGTGGGTGCTTGCCACGCTGCTGCTGGTGACCGACCAGGTCACCAAGCAGTTCGTGCTGGCCGGCATCGCGCCGCACGAACTGGTGCCCGTGGCCCACCCGTACCTCTACTTCACGCACACGCGCAATCCCGGCATTGCGTTCGGGCTGCACCTGGGCGGCTGGTCGCGTCCGATCTTCGTGGCCGCGGCGCTGGCCGTGCTGCTGCTCCTGATCTCCATCTACCGTTCCACGCGGCCCACCGAGCGGGCGCGTCGCTATGCCATCGCCATGCTGTGCGCGGGCGCGGTGGGCAACCTGATCGACCGCATACGCTGGGAGGAGGGGGTGGTGGATTTCGTGCGCCTGACGGTCGCGGGTTACGACTGGCCCATCTTCAACGTGGCCGACATCTCGGTCACGCTGGGCGCCGTGCTGCTCGGTCTGTCGCTGCTGGCGGACGCGCGGCCGCGCCGCGCCTTCTGACGGGGCCGCCGTGGCGGAGCAGCGCACGGACTGGCGAGTGGAGGACGCCGAGGCGGGTGAGCGGCTGGACGCGCACGTGGCGCGCCGAGTGCCCGAGTTGTCCCGCTCGCGCGCGGCCGACCTGATCGCCGGCGGTGCCGTCACGGTCAATGGCGCTGCAGCCAAGAAGAGCCTGCCGGTGGAGGCGGGTGATCGGATCGAGGTCGTCGTGCCGGAAGCGGCGCCGTCCACGGTGGAAGCGCAGGCGATCCCGCTGCGGCTGGTGCACGAGGACGAGGATCTGGCCGTGGTCGACAAGCCGGCGGGGCTGGTGGTGCATCCGGCGCCCGGCCATCCGTCCGGCACGCTGGTCAATGCGCTGCTGCACCACCTGGACGATCTGTCGGGCATCGGCGGCGTGCGGCGGCCAGGCATCGTGCACCGGCTGGACAAGGACACGTCCGGCCTGCTGATCGTGGCCAAGAACGACGCGGCGCACCGGGCGCTGTCGGCCGCGCTGAAGCGGCGGGCCATTGCGCGCATCTACCTGACGGCCGCATGGGGCCACCTGCCCGAGGACCGGCTGACGGCGGACGCGCCGCTGGGCCGCTCGCGCGCCGACCGTCAGCGGATGACGGTGGTCGAGGAGGGCGGCCGCTCGGCGGTCACGCATTTCCGGCGCGTGGAGCGCTGGCGCGCGGCGGACCTGCTGGAGGCCAAGCTGGAGACGGGCCGCACGCACCAGATCCGTGTGCACCTGCTCGCGGCCGGTCATCCGGTGGTCGGGGACGCCACGTACGGCGGTGGCGGTGCCCGCCGCATCAGCGGCCAGGACCGCCAGTGGGCGGAAGCGCTGGAGCGCCGCACGCCGCGCCAGTTCCTGCACGCGGCGCGTCTCTCGTTCGAGCATCCGCGTACGGGGGAGCGGCTGCGTTTCGAGAGCCCGCTGCCCGCGGATCTGGATGCCGTGCGCGCCTGGGCCACCGGTGCGGGCGCCGCCGGGCATGCTTCTGGTTGACCCTGCCGCTCAAGTCACGATATTTTCGGGCGTTCGACCCTCCGGCTCTCCCCGTAGTCCGGAACCCGAAATGCACGGTGAAAGCGCGGTCGCGGCGGCCGAGCGGGCGGCGTATCTCGCCGCGCCGCAGTGGGTCGTATTCTCGTGCGACGACCACTGGTTCGCCTTCCCGATCGCACGGGTCCGCGAGATCCTGCCGCCGCGCCCCTTCACGAGACTGCCCGGTTGTGGCAGCGAAGTCTGCGGTCTGATCGGCCTGCGTGGCCGCATCCTCACGGTGTTCGACTTTGGCGCCGCGCTGGGACTCTCCCCCGCGTCGGAGCGAGAGGATCATCGCCTGGTGCTGCTGGAGCACGGCGATCGGGTGGTCGGCATGGCGGTGGATGAGATGGTGGCAGTGACGCGACTGGCCGCGCGCGACCTGTCGCTGTCGACCGAAGTGCTGCGCAGCTTCGAGATCGAGCGGGACGACGTGATCGGCGTCGGCTCGCTGGAAGGGCGGCCGTTCACGGCGGTGGAGCCGGCCGCCATTCTGGAGCGTCTGCTGGACTGAACCGGCAGTTCCCCACAAGGAGACACGAATGGGACGTAGGGTGCTGATCTGCGACGACGCCATCTTCATGCGCACCATGCTCGCCGACATCCTGAAGCAGGCGGGCTTCGAGGTGGCAGGCGAGGCGGATACGGGCGCGAAGGCGGTGGAGCAGTACGAGGCGCTGAAGCCGGACCTGGTGACGATGGACATCGTGATGCCGGACATGGGCGGCATCGACGCGGTGCGCGCCATCGTCAAGCAGCATCCGGAGGCCAAGATCCTGATGTGCAGCGCGATGGGGCAGCAGGCGCTGGTGATCGAGGCGATCCAGGCGGGCGCGCGAGACTTCGTGGTCAAGCCGTTCCAGCCGTCGCGCGTGCTCGAGGCCGTCCAGCGGGTCCTGGGCTGAGCGGGCCGGAGCCGACGCCGTGCAGCTGTCGCGCTACCTCGACCTGTACCTGACGGAGACGCAGGAGCACCTGCGTCTCCTGGACCGCGTGCTGCTCGAGCTGGAGGAATCCGGCGAGCGCGGCGCGCTCGAGGAAGCGTTCCGCTCCGTCCACACGATCAAGGGCATGTCGGCCAGCATGGGGTTCGCCGCCGTGGCCGACATCGCGCACACGCTGGAGGACCGGCTGGACGTGCTGCGCCGGAGCGAGGGCGCCGTGACCAGCGACGTCGTGGACGAGCTGCTGGCCGGCGCGGACCGCCTGCAGCTCGCGGTCGACGCGGCGGTGCGGGATCAACAGGCGGGCGCCGGCGCGGCGCAGGCGGCTTCCGCGACACCGGCGGACGCGGCCGGCGCGGAAGGGGTGCCGCGCCGCCGCCGGCGCGCGGCCGACGCGCCCGCCGGCACGACCATCATCGCGCGCGTCGACTTCATGCCGGACGCGCCGCTGGTCGCGGCGCGGGCCCGCATGGCGCTGGACCGCGCGAGCGAAGCTGCGAACGTGCTCGCGGCCGATCCGCCCGATCCGACGGAGGCCTTCGATGGCGAGCTGACGCTGTTCCTGGGCGGCGCCGTGGACCGCGACGCGGTGGACGCGGCGGTCCGTTCGGCCGGTGAGGTGGACGCCGTGCGCTGGGAGGAGCCGGGCGACAGCGATCAGCGCCTGGCCTCGCGGGAGGCGGCGGTGGCGGGGGCGGCGCGGGAGGAGCGGCGCGGCCGCTTCCTGCGCGTCGACCTGCGGCACATCGACAGCCTGGCCGACGGCATCGCCGAGCTGGCGATCCTGCAGCGCGGCATCGGCCAGCTGACGGACGAGGCTGACGCGGAGCGCCGTGTGGAGCTGCAGGATCGCGCGGCGCATCTGGTGCGCGAGCTCCAGACGGACGTGCTGGCGGTGCGCATGGTGCCCGTCGGCGAGACCTTCGACCGCTTCCCGCGCGTGGTGCGGGACGCGGCGCGGCGGCTCGGCCGCGAGGTCGAGTTCCGCGTGGAGGGGCGCGGCATCGAGCTGGACCGCGCGATCCTGGACGAGATCGCCGACCCGCTCGTGCACCTGCTGCGCAACGCGGTCGGCCACGGCATCGAGCCGCCGGCGGAACGGGCGGCGCAGGGCAAGCCGGAACGCGGCACCCTCACGCTCAGCGCATCGCGCGAGCGGTCCCGCGTGCTGATCGAGGTGAGTGACGACGGCCGCGGCGTGGATCGCGACGCCGTGCGCGCCCGCGCGATCGAGCAGGGGCTGCTGCCGCGCGGCACCGCGGAACTGGACGACGGCGAGCTGCTGCGGGTCATGAGCGCGGCCGGCCTTTCGACTGCGGAGCGGGTCACCGAAGTGTCCGGCCGCGGCGTCGGCCTGGACGTCGTCGTCGAGCGCGTGCGTGCGCTGGGCGGCTCGCTGGCGCTGCGGACGGAGCCTGGGCGAGGCACCACCTTCGCCATCCGGCTGCCGCTCACGCTGGCGATCGCGCAGGCGCTGCGGGTGCGCATCGCGGGCGAGCACTACGTGGTCCCGCTCACGCACGTGGCCGAGGCGGTGGAGCGCATCGACGGCATGACCGCCCACGTGCGCGGTCAGGAGGTACTCCGGCTGCGCGACGACGTGATGCCGCTGCTGCGGCTGGGCCCGCTGATGGGCCGACCGGACGCCCGTGGCGACGCCGCCGTGATCGTGGAAGTCGGGGAGCGCCGGGCCGGCCTGGGCGTGGACGCGCTGGTCGGCCGCGAGCAGATCGTGATGAAGCAGTTCGACACGGCCAGGGGCACGCTGCCGGTCTTCTCCGGCGCCACGCTCCTGGCAGACGGAACGCCAGCGCTCGTACTGGATCCGGTGAGCGTGACGCAGGGGAGAATCCTACATGGTTGACGTGCGGGAGCTGGGCGAGCTGCAGCTGGACGGGCTGCGCGAGGTGGCGAACATCGGCGCGGGACACGCGGCGACGGCGCTGTCGCAACTGACCAACCGCCGCATCATGGTCAAGGTGCCGCAGATCAAGGTGCTGAAGATCGACGAGCTGACCACGCTGATCGGGCTGGACGACGAGGAAACCGTCGCCTGCGTGGCGATGCAGATGCTGGGCGACCTGACCGGCCGCACCGTGCAGATCTTCCCCAGGGAGACCACGGAGCGCGTGACCGGCATCCTGCTCGGTCGCGACGACGTCGACTTCCCGCGCGGCTTCGGCGACCTCGAACAGTCGGCGCTCAAGGAGGTCGGCAACATCCTGGGCGGCGCGTACCTGAATGCGCTGTCGGACTTCATGGGGCTGCTGCTGCTGACGTCGGTGCCCGGACTGGCCATGGATTCCGTCGCGTCCGTGCTGACCGCCAGCTTCCTGGAGTTCCAGGAGGACCGCGACTACGTCTTCGTTGTGGAGACGGTGTTCAACATGGACGAGGTCGACCACGAACTGCACGGCCATTTCCTGCTCGTGCCCGACGAGGCGTCGCTGGACGTCATGCTGCGCGCCATCCGGCTGGCCTGAGCAACGCTCCGATGGACGGAACCGCGACCGCACGCATCGACGAGACCCGCTCGGCCGGGGAGGGCGCGCACCCGCCCTCGCCTCGCTCCGAGCGCGACCTCGCCATCCTGCGGTCGCTGTCCCGTCGCATCGATCCGCACGACGCCGGGGCGCACAACAACCTCGGCGTCGTCTACTACCAGAAGGGGCTCTACCCCGAGGCGGTGGCGCAGCTCGAGCAGGCGCTGCAGATCGATCCGCGCATGCAGGTCGCGCATCGCAACCTGCAGATCGCCTACTTCCACACCGGCTACTTCGAGCGGCTCGTCACCGAGCTGCGCGAGCGGCTCGCGGCTGAACCTTCCGACCATGATGCGCGGCGTCGCCTCGCGCGCGCCTACCTGTACGGCGGCGATGCGGGCGCGGCGATCCTGGAGTACCGCCGGCTGCTGGCCGGCGGACCCGTCGACGGCCTGCTGCTGCTCCAGCTGGCGCGCGCCGAGCGGCAGGCGGGCGACGTGGACGCGGCCATGCAGCGGCTGCGGCGCGCGGCGGTCATGGACCCGGAGAACGCGCAGGTCCACTTGGAGATCGGCGACCTGCACTACAGCCGCGGCTCGCGGGACGAGGCGCGTGAATCGCTGGAGGCGGCGGTCCGTCACGCGCCGCACCTGGCGCAGGCGCACCACCTGCTCGCGTTCGTCTACGGCGACCTGGGCTGGGACGAGCGGGCGGAGGAGGCCTCGAAGCGGGCGGCGGAGCTGAATCCGAGCCTGGCGAAGGCCGAGGCGAACCTCTCGCTGGACCGCTACAGCGCGGCGCGCTATGACGAGCTGGTCGGCGACCGTTCCGCGGCCACGCAGATCGCCGAGGGCGCGCTCGCGCACTACAACCTGGGCCTCGCGTTCCGCCAGCGCGGGCTGTACGACGAGGCCGAGCGCGAGTTCGGCCTGGCCGGCGAGCGCGGTGAGGACGCGATGCTGGTGCGGCAGGCGCGCGCCGAGATGATGCTGCTGCGTACGCAGAGCGAGGGCGCCGCCGAGCTGTACGACGAGCTGCTGGCCGAGGAGCCGAGCAGTCCCAAGCTGTGGAACGAGCGCGGCGTGGCCGCCCACCAGATGGGCGACCTGCAGGTGGCCGAGGAGTCGTACCGCCGCGCGCTGCAGCTGGATGGCGGCTATGCGCTCGCGCTCAACAACCTGGGCGTGGTCAGCCACCACCAGGCGCGGCCGGAGGCGGCCGAGAAGGCGTTCCGCGCGGCGCTGCACGGCGGCCGCGCGCCCGGCGACGTGTGGCGCAACCTGGCGCTGATGCTGTCGCGCCACGAGCGGCCGCGCGACGCGGTGCACGGCTACCGGCAGGCGCTGGACCTGGAGCCGCGTTCGGCCGTCGCCTGGTCGGGACTGGGCGCGGTGCTGATGCAGATGGGGCGGCCGGGGGAGGCCAAGACGGCGCTGGTGCGCGCGGTGGAATGCGACGCCAACCTGGCGGAGGCGCGCTACCAGCTCGGGTTCGCGCTGTCCGCCCTGGGCGACTACCAGGGCGCGCTGCGCGAGACCAAGCGCGCGCTGGAGCTGGATCCGTACATGCCCATGCCACGCTTCCGGCTGCTGATCGACCTGCAGTTCGAGGAGGCGCGCGTGCTGGCGCCGGAGCTGGACGTGGCCGAGCGGGTCGGTTCGGGCGCGGGCATCGCGTCGTTCGACTTCGAGTCGTCCTCGCTGGAGAACCTGTTCAGCGACCTGGAGCGGCAGCGCCCGGACGGCGGCGATCCGCTGACGCAGGCGCGCGAGGCGATGGCGCGCGGCGAGCTGGACCGCGCGGTGATGGAGGCGCAGCGCTCGATCGGCGCGGGCGCCGACCGCGGGGAAGCGCTGCTGCTGCTGGGCGAGATCTTCCTGCGCCAGGGGCTGGCCGGTGAGGCGCTGGAGCGCTACGACGCCGCGCTGTCCGACCTGTCGCGGCTGGACCCCGCCACGGCCGACGCCGCGGGGGCGCGGCGGCTGCGCGCGGCGCTGATCGGACGCGCGCGCGGGCTGCTCGAGCTGGGCCGCGTGGACGTCGCGCGCGCGGAGGCCGAGCGGCTGATCGCGCTGGCGCCGACCGACGTGCAGGCGCAGCGCGTGGTGGCGGAGTGCTACCTGCGTACGGGGGAGGCGGGTCAGGCCGTGCGCGTGCTGCAGCGCGCGCGGGACCTGGAGCCGACCAGCGTGCCGCTGCTGACCGAGCTGGGTGAGGCGGCGCTGGAGGCGGGCCAGGCGGTGGTCGCGGAGGAGGCGCTGCGTCGCGCGGTGCACCTGGACGACAATGCGGTCGCCGCGCACACGGCGCTGGCGCACCTGCTGGCCGGGAGCTCCCGCACGGACGAGGCGCGCGAGCACTATCGGTCGGCGCTGTCGATGCTGCCGAGCTACGGGGAGGCGGCGCTGGGTCTGGCCGAACTGGAGTGGCAGGTGGGGCGGCGCGCCGAGTCGATCCACGCGCTGGTCGACCTGCTCACGGCCGATCCGTACCACCTGGACGCGCTGGGCCGGCTCGGCTCTGCGCTGGAGCAGACGGGGCAGCGCGAGGAGGCGCTGGTGGCATTCACGCGTGTGCTGCGCTTCCAGCCGGACGAACCGCGGGCTCGCGCGGGGCTGGATCGGCTGCAGGGCGCTGTGAGCGCGGGAGTGGAGTAGCGATGGCGATCGAAGGGCCGCTGAGCGAGCTGAGCATCCAGGACGTGCTCCAGCTGCTGGACCTGACCCGGAAGACGGGCATCCTCACCGTGCATTCGCCGCGGCTGCACGACGAGGCCGTCGTCTACTTCGAAAAGGGCACGATCGTCTACGCACGCCGTCGCCGTTCGCTGCGGCTGCTCGGCCAGCAGCTGCTGCGCGCGGGCAAGCTGACCGAGCGAGAGCTGGACCGCGCGCTGGACGTGCAGCGGCAGAGCGAGAGCCGCCGCATCGGCGAGATCCTGCTCGAACTGGGCAGCGTGGGCGTGGAGGAGCTGGAGCGTCAGATCGCCTTCCAGATCGAGGAGACCATCTACGACCTGATGGGCTGGGACGAAGGCGACTTCCGCTTCGAGGAGCACGCGGGCGTGCCGCACGACGACCTGATCGTGCGGGTCCGCGTCGAGTCGCTGCTGATGGAGGGCGCCCGCCGCATCGACGAATGGTCGCGGCTGGAGCCGCGCATCCCCAGCCTGGAGAGCGTGGCGCGCCTGAACGACCTGGAGGAGGGTTCCTCCCCGCTGGACCTGCGTCCGGACGAGTGGGAGGTGCTGGCCGAGATCGACGGCACGCGCGACATCCGCCAGATCGCGGCCGACCTCGGCCGCAGCAACTTCGACGTGGCCAAGATCATCTTCGGCCTCGTCACCACCGGCGTGGTGGCGGTGGAGGACAGCGGCCGCGCCACGCGGCAGCTGGAGCCGGCCATGCTCGAGCTGGAGTCGGCGCTCGCCCGCGCCGACTACGACGAAGCCGCGCGGCTGGCCGCGGAGCTCCAGCCGATGTACCCGGACAATGGCCGGCTGGCGCTGCTCGCTGGCCAGGCGCTGCTGGGGCAGGGCCGCATGCGCGCGGCCACCGAGGCGTTCGCCCGTTCGGTCACGATCGACCCGCTCGAGCCCGAGGGGCATTACCATTTCGGCTTCGCGGCCGTGCGCATCGGCGACTTCGAGCGCGCCGAGCACGCCTGGGAGCACTACCTCCGCCTGACCAGCGGCAACGACGACGAGGAGCGCGGCGCGGTGACGCGCGCGCTGGACGCCGTCCGCTCGCTGAGCAGCATTCTCGAGACCGGAGCCAGCGCGACAGCATGAGACGCACAGCCGCCCCCGCCGACGTGCAGCGCTGGAGCGAGGAGGTCGCGCGCGATCCGGGCGCGCCTTCGTTCGTGCCGCTCGCGGACACCTACCGGCGCCAGGGCAACCGCGACGCGGCGCTCCGCCTCTGCCTGCGCGGCCTCGAGCGCAACCCGACCAACCTCGAGGCGCACACGCTGCTCGCGCGCATCTACCTGGAGCAGGGTGATCGCGAGAAGGCCTACGACGAGTGGGGCACCGTACTGCGCCTGGACGGCACCAATTTCGAGGCGAACCGCGGCATGGGCTTCGTCTTCTTGGAGCGCGGCGACTTCGGCAGCGCGCGCCGTCACCTGGAGCGCGCCGCGGCCAAGCGGCCGCAGGACCCGTCCGTCGAGGAAGCCCTCAAGGTGCTGGGCGAGCGACTGGGTGAGACGCAAGGGAAGGCGAAGGCAGAGGCGAAAGCAGAGGCAGGGCAGGATGCCATGCGTGGCCAGGATGCCGGCGCAGCCGCTCGGCCTGCGCCTACGCCTACGCCTACGCCTGCGCCTGCGCCTACGCCTGCGCCTGCGCCGGCCGAAGCCGGCGCCCGCGACCCCGCGCGCATCTTCGACGCGTTGCGCGCGGAGCCACCGTTCATCGGCGCGCTGATCATGGACCGGCAGGGGCTGGTGCTGGCGGGCTCGCTGTCGTCGGAGCGAGGCAGCGCGGAGGCGCTGGGCGCGATCCTGGGCGGCGCGGTGGACGAGGCGGCGCGCACGGCGGAGCACCTGCGGCTGGGTGGCTGGCGCGGCATGCTGCTCGAGACCGAGGTCGCGCAGGTTCACGTCACGCCGATCGACGACGATCTGATGGTGCTGCTGGCCGCGCGCGCGGAAGCGCCCGTCGGCTGGGTACTGCGCGCCGCCGCGCGCGCGACCGACCTGGGCCGCGAGTTCGTGGAGGCGACGTCGTGAGCGAGAACTTCGAGGCGGTCCTGGAGCGGGTGAGCCGCGTGCCGGGCGTGCGCGGCGCGATGCTGGTGGACGCCCAGGCGGGCGTGCCGATCGTGGCCGAGCTGGCGGAGGGTGTATCGGGGCGTGCGGTGGCGGCGCTCGCGGCCTCGCTGTTCAAGCGGAGCGCCAAGGCCAGTGCGTCCGCCGAGTTCGGAGGCGTGCGCTCCGTTCAGCTGGAGGCGGAGTCGGGGCACCTGATCCTGGCCAGCGCCGGGGAGGTGATCGCGGTGGCGGTCACGGACGACGCGGCGCAGCTCGGGCTGGTTCGACTGGAGATCCGTCGAGCGGTGGAGGCGCTGTGAGACGCGTCGACCTGGACCGCGTGGTCGAGGCGCTGCGGCCGCCGATCGACGACTTCGTCAAGGAGAGCCGCGTGCGCATCGCGCTGCTCATCAACAAGAGCGGCCAGGTGCTGGCGCAGCACGGGTTCACCCGCAAGTACGAGGTGGTCAACGTGGCCGCGCTGGCCGCGGCCGCGCACGCATCGGCGGCCGCGCTGGCGCAGCTGACCGGCGCGCGCCGCTGGGCGCACCTGCATCACGGCGGTGCACGGCGGCAGCTGTTCCTGGCGCCGATCCGTACGCCGGCCGAGGAAGTGATCCTGGTCGCGATCTTCGACGAGGACTCGTCGGTGGGGCTGGTACAGCTCTTCTTCGACCAGTTCGAGGAGCGGCTGGGCAGGCTGTCCGTGTTCCGCGACAGCGCGCCGAGCAGCGATCAGGCATCGTTCGAGCACGATCTCGAGGCCGGCCTCGAGCAGGTGTTCCTCAGCGAACCAGAGGGTCCGCGCTGATGTCACTCGTCAACTATTCGACCCGCGAGATCACCTGCAAGATCGTCTACTACGGGCCGGGCCGCTCCGGCAAGACGACGAACCTGCAGTACGTGCACACGGCCGTGCCCGACGAGCGGAAGGGCGAGATGGTCTCGCTCGCGACCGAGACCGACCGCACGCTCTTCTTCGACTACTTCCCGCTCGACCTCGGCTCGATCGCCGGGTTCAAGACCAAGATGCAGCTCTACACCGTGCCGGGGCAGGTGTACTACAACGCCACGCGCAAGCTGGTGCTGCGCGGCGCCGACGGCGTGGTCTTCGTCGCGGACGCGCAGAAGCGGCAGATGGAGGAGAACGTGGACAGCCTGCGCAACCTGCAGGAGAACCTGCTGGAGCAGGGGCTGGACATCCGTCAGCTGCCGCTGGTCCTCCAGTACAACAAGACGGACCTGCCCGGCGTGTTCAGCAAGCCGGAGATGGACGACCTGCTCAACTTCCGCGGGGTGCCGTCGTTCGAGGCGGTCGCGGTGAACGGTACGGGCGTGTTCCCCACGCTGCGCGGCATCAGCGAGCTGGTGCTGCGCAGCCTGTCCCGCAAGTACGGGCCGGTCGCCGCCGAGCGCGAGTGACCGGAGCGAGCCGCGCACCATGTCCATGGAACTGGATCCGCAGCTGACGTTCGAGAGCTTCATCGTGGGCTCGGGCAACCGCCTGGCCTACGCTGCAGCCCGTCGCGTCGCGGAGGCGCCCGGCTCGACCTACAACCCGCTCTTCGTCTACAGCGCGTCCGGGCTGGGCAAGACGCACCTGCTCTCGGCGATCGGGCACCAGGTCCAGACGCTGTATCCCGACTACACCATCGTCTACGAGACGCTGGAGAGCCTGATCGCACGAGTGACGGCCGGCATCGGCGCGGGCCGGGTGCAGGTCTTCGACGAGGAGCTGGACGGCAACACGCTCGTCCTGATCGACGACGTCCAGTTCCTCGCCGGGCAGCACCGCGCACAGGAGGAACTGCTGCGCGCGTGGGACCGCCTGGCCGCGGCGGGCGGACAGGTCGTGCTGACCAGCGACAGGCCGCCGCCCGAGATCGACGGGCTGGACGATCGGCTGCTGTCCCGCTTCTCGGGCGGCCTGATCATGGACGTTGCCGCGCCCGACCTGGAGACGCGGGTCGCGATCGTGCGGCGCAAGGCGGAGTCGCGCGGGCAGACGCTGGCCGAGGGTGTGGCCGAGGCGATCGCGCGTACGGCGTTCGGCAACGTGCGGGAGCTGCAGGGCGGCCTGAACCGCGTCTTGGCCGCGCAGGAACTGGAGTCGCGCACCGTCTCCGCCGACGAGGTGCCGGAACTGCTGGGCCGCGTCGCGCCGCGCAGCGAGCCGAGCGAGTTCGACAACTTCCTGTCCGGCCTGGCGGAGACGGTCGAGGAGGTGGTCGCCGAACTGCCCGCGCAGCGGCAGCTGGGGGAGGCGATCGAGCGCTGGCGCAGCGAGAACTACCGCACCCGGCGGCTGGATGCGGCGCTCGAGGCCGGCGACCTGCCGGACGCGGAGCAGCTGATCCGCGGCTATGAGCGCGACGTCGAGCGGCTGCGCGAGATCGCCGGCGAGATCGCCGCCGTCGACCCGCGCGCCGACGAGCTGGGCCGCACCGACATCCTGCGCGATCCCGAGCGGCTGTCCGAGGCCGAGTCGCTGCTCGGCACCGTGCGCGTGCGAACGCGGCCGCTGCCGGGTCCATCCGCCGGCGAGCCGCTCGAGGCGATCGATCCGCCGCCCGCCTCGCTGGCGCTGCGCGCTGCGGAGGCGATCTGCGGCGAGCCCGGCAGCCGCTACAACCCGCTCTACCTGCACGGCGGCAGCGCGTCCCGCCGCGCGGCGCTGATGGCCGCGACGGCGCGCCGGCTGGCGGAGCGACACCCGGACCTGGAAGTCGGCTACGTCTCCGCCGCCGACTTCCTCGCCGAACTGATCACCTCGCTCGAGCGCAACCAGCTCGAGGGTTGGCGCAGCCGCTGGCGCCGCGCCGACGCGCTGTTCCTGAACGACGTCGATGCGCTCGGTGAGACGGAGCGCGCGCAGGAAGAGCTGTTCCACCTCTTCGACGCGCTCGCCCGCGGCGGCGCGCAGCTGGTCTTCGGCGCGGAGCGCGCGCCGGCCGAGCTGGACGGTCTGGAGGAGCGGCTGCGTTCACGACTGTCGTCCGGCCTGGTCGTGGCGGTGGAGGCAGAGGCGGAGGCAGAGGCAGAGGCAGAGGCAGAGGCAGAGGCAGAGGCAGAGGCAGAGGCGGAGGCAGAGGCAGAGGCAGAGGCAGAGGCAGAGGCAGAGGCAGAGGCGGAGGCGGAGGCGGAGGCGAAGGGAGCGATCGACGCGGGTTCGGCGGCCGGAGTGGGTGAGTCGGCGGCCGCGGGCGCCACGTCGGCGGCGAGCGTCGCTCCGCTCACCGGCGGCCGCGACGACTGGTTCCGCAGCAGCGAGAAGATCGTGTGGCGCTGGCCCTATCCGTCCGAGTGGCTGACGGAGGAGCTGTAGCGATGGCGATCAAGGGGAGCCTCAAGGAAGCGAGCCTGGCGGACGTCTGCCAGCTGCTGGCGCTGGGCCTCAAGACCGGCTGCCTGTCGGTGACCGACCGCTCCAACTTCGGCCAGATCTACTTCGAGGAGGGGCGGGTCACCTACGCGCGGGTCATCAACCGGCGCGACCGGCTGGGTGACCTGATGGTGCGCGACGGGCTGATCACGCACGACCAGATCGACCAGGTCGTGGCGATGCAGAGCGAGCGGCCGGACACGCGGCTGGGCGAGCTGCTGGTGGAGAACGGCGCGATCACGCCGCGCCAGCTCGAGCTGTACGTACGCGTGCAGATCGAGGAGGCGATCTACTCGCTGTTCACCTGGACGCGCGGCAACTTCTACTTCGAGGTCGACGAGCGGCCGGAGCCGGGAGAGGTGCTGGTCTCGATCAACCCGGAGTCGCTGCTGCTGGAGGGCGCGCGCCGCGTCGACGAGTGGAGCCTGATCGAGAAGAAGATCCCGTCGCTGGACCTGATCTTCCGCGTCGATCGGCAGCGGCTCGAGCAGTCGGATGTCGAGCTGACCGAGGAGCAGCGGCAGGTGCTGCCCCTGCTGGACGGCGAGCACAGCGTCCACGAGATCGTCGAGGAGACGGCGCTGGTCGAGTTCGCCGTCGGCAAGGCGATCTACGGCCTGATCCAGGCCGGCTTCGCCAGCCGGGCGGGTAAGCGGGAGGCGGCGCCGGGGCGCGCACGCGAGGCCGACGTCAACGAGCACCGCAACCTGGCCGTCGCGTTCTACCGCGCGGGCATGCTGGACGAGGCCGCGGCGGAGTACCGTCGCGTGCTGGAGCTGCGCGCCACCGACCTGGACGCGCGGCACCACCTGGCGCTGATCGCGCTGCTGCAGGGGGAGGAGCGCGAGGGCATGCGCCGGCTGAAGGCCCTGCTCGAGCAGGGCGGCCCGCGCTGGTCGGGCTTCCTGAACATGGCGCACGTGCTGCTGCGCATGGACCGCGCATCGGACGCGCTGCTCGTGCTGGAGGAGGCGGAGGCGCTGAGCGGGCGGCGGCCGGAGACGGCGCTGGCGCGCGCGGAAGCCAGCCTTCAGGTCGGCGACCTGCGCGGCTCGGCCGAGGCGCTGGCGCACTACCGGGAACGGCAGCCGGACCAGGCCGCCCGGCCCGCCCGCTATCACCACGCGGCCGCCCTGTGCGCCGCTCTGGCGGGCGATCTGGACGGCGCGGCGGCCGCCATCAAGCAGGGCCAGTCCCTGCACCCGGAGTCGGCGCCGCTCCACGTGCTGGCGGGCGCGATCGCGGAGCGGCGCAATCGCCTGGAGAAGGCGGGCGAGCACTATCGCCGCGCGCTGGAAGAGGACCCGCAACTGCCGCAGGCGTACAAGAGCCTGGGCGACGTGGCCTACCGCCTCGGCCTGCACGACGAGGCGCTGGAGCACTACCGTCGCGCGGTCGACCTGCAGCCCGACCTCGGCGACGACGTCTACACCCGGCTCGGCACGCTGGCGTACAAGGGGTTCCGTCGCGAGGAGGCGGTCGGGTACTGGCGCCGCGCGCTGGAACTCAATCCGCACAACCAGGTGGTACGCAACAACCTGGAAGTCGTGGCCGATGCCAGCGGGCCGGCCGGTGCGGCCTGAGGCGCCGCGCCGCTCGTCGAGAGGCGAAGGGGCGCAGGAACCGCGCGGCCGAGGTGACCCCGGCCTGCCACCGCCACTGCCGCTCGCGCACGGCGCGCTCAGCGAGGAGGACGACCGCGAGCTGCAGGCGCTGAAGGAGCAGATCCGCACCGAGTCCGGGCTGTTCTGCCAGGGGTACAAGGAGAAGTGTCTGCGTCGCCGCATCGGCGTGCGCATGCGGGCGCGCGGCGTGCACCGCTACGCCGATTACGCTCGCCTGCTGGACGACGACCCCGGTGAGTACCGCCGCCTGCTGGACACGGTCACCATCAACGTCAGCAAATTCTTCCGGAACGCGGAGATGTGGCAGCTCCTGCGCGATCGGGTCGTGCCGGAGCTGATGGAGGGGCGGGATGCGATCCGTGTCTGGAGCGCGGGCGCGGCGAGTGGGGAGGAGGCGTACACGGTCGCGATCGCGTTCCTGGAACATGCCCGCCGGGAGGGCCGGGAGCACCGCCTGCGGGACCTGACGATCGAAGGCACGGATATCGACGAGCGGGCGCTCGAGCGGGCGCGTGCCGCCGAGTACGGCGCGCTGGCGCTGGCGGAGACGACGGAGGACGTGCGTGAACGCTGGTTCGAACGGCGCAGCGAAGGTGTGGCCGGCGATCGCTTCCGGGTGCGCGACGAGGTGCGGCGCCTGGTGCGGTTCCGGCAGGCCGACCTGATCCGCGAGGCGTTCCCGGGCGGCCTGGACCTGGTCTTCTGCCGCAACGTCTTCATCTACTTCGAGCGGGAATTGCAGGAAGAGCTGCTGTGGCGCTTCCACCAGGCGCTGCGGCCGGGCGGCTACCTGGTGCTGGGCAAGGTCGAAACACTGCTCGGGCCGGTGGTCGGCAGACTCGAGACGATCTCCGCTCGCGAGCGGATCTACAGGAAACCATGAGGCAGGGCGCAGTGCCGGTGCGGATGGGAGAAGTGAAGGTCGTCGGCGGCGCGGGTGTGCTGGCGGCGATCGGGCTGGGCTCGTGCATCGCGCTCGCGCTGCACGACCCCGAGGCGGGCATCGTCGGGCTCGCGCACGTGCTGCTGCCGGACCCGGGGGCGGGGCGCGAGGCGCCGCCCGGCCGTTTCGCCAGCACGGCCGTGCCCGAGCTGCTCGCGCACGTCGAGGCGGCAGGCGGGCAGCGGGCGCGGCTGCGCGCGAAGATGGCGGGCGGCGCGTCCATGTTCCGCGGCCTCTCGCCGAATGGCGCGGGCGCGCTGGGGGAGCGCAACGCCGCGGCCACCCGGACCGCGCTGGAGCGACTCGGCATCCCGCTGCTGGGGGAGGACGTGGGCGGCAACTGGGGGCGGACGGTGCACGTGGAGGCGGCCAGCGGCCGCATGATCGTGAGCAACGTGCTGCGAGAGGATGTCGTCCTCTGAGCCGCAGTCGATGAAGCGGCCGCGGGTCCTGATCGTCGACGACAGTGCGCTGTTCCGTCGCATGGTTGCGGACACGATCGCGGCGACGGGCGAATTCGTGGTGGCCGGGGAGGCCGCGACGGGGCTCGAGGCGATCCGCATGGTCCACGAGCTGGATCCCGACCTCGTCACGCTCGACCTCGAGATGCCGGACCTGGGCGGTCTCGAGACGCTCGGCTACATCATGAGCGAGGCGCCGCGGTCGGTCGTGATCCTCTCCGCGCACACCCGCGCCGGCGCGCCCGAAACGCTGCGCGCGCTGGAGTACGGCGCCGTGGATTTCGTGCTGAAGCCGCAGGCCGACGCGGCCGGAGCCTCCGACCTGTCCGTGCGCCTGGTCGATGCGCTGCGCGCGGCGCGGCAGGCGCGGCTGGACAACCTGCCCGTGCGCATGCCGGAGCGGGAGCGGCCCGGTCGGCCATCGTCCGCACGTCGTGCGGGGCGAGTGGACGCGCCGCCGGCGGCCGTCGCCATCGCCGCGTCGACGGGCGGGCCGCGCGCGCTGGTGGACGTGGTGCCGCGTCTGCCGGCCGACCTGAACGCGGCCGTGCTGATCGTGCAGCACATGCCGCCCACCTTCACGGCGTTCATGGCCGAGCGGCTGAACGGACTGGGCGAGATTCACGTCGCGGAGGCGCGCAACGGCCAACCGCTCGAGCCGGGTCGCGTCTACGTCGCGCCGGGCGGCTTCCACCTCCAGTGCCGCCGCGAGGGCGAGCGCGTCGTGGCCGTGCTCGGTGACGGCGCACCCGTCTGGGGGGTGCGCCCCGCCGCCGATCCGCTGTTCCGCTCGGTCGCCGCGCACTACGGACCGCGCAGCGTGGGCGTAGTACTGACCGGCATGGGCCGCGACGGCGCCGAGGGGTTGCGTGCGATCCGCGAGGTCGGCGGCTGGACCGCCGCGCAGGACGAGGCCACCTCCGTGATCTACGGCATGCCGCGCTACGCCGCGCCACACGCGCAGCAGGTGCTGCCACTGGAGCGGGTCGCGACCGCGATCGTGGAACGGGTGGCCGACGTGCAGGAGCGTGCCGGCCGGCGAGCGCAGCCACGGCCGCGATGAGCCACCTGGTGGTCTTCCACGTGCGCGGCGAGCGCTTCGGCATCCGCTCCGACCGCGTCGAAAGGGTGGTGGAGCGCGTGCAGATACGGCCGATGCCGTGGCTCGCCTCCCCGGCGATCGGCGTCATGGGCTACCGCGACGTGTGGATCCCCGTGTTCGACCCGGCGGTGCCGCTGGGGCTGACGGATCAGCCGGCGATGCGGCCGACCGCGCTCGTGCTGCGGCGCGGAGGCGCCCGCTTCGGCCTGCTCGTGGACCTGGCCGAGGGGCGGCGCGACCTGCGCGCGCACGGATTGCCGGACCAGAGCGGCCCCCGTACGGTGAGCGGGTACGAGGAGCTCGAGGGGACGCAGGTGCTGTCCGACGAGCGCGGCCTGGTCGCGCTGGTCGACCCGGACTCGCTGCTGCCCGGCGAGAGCGATTACGAAGAGGAGCCGATGGACCTGGAGCAGCCCGCGGTGTCGACCCTGTCCATCGTCGCGTTCGAGTGCGGCGGCGCGCGGCTCGGACTGCACGTGGACCGAGTCGAGGAAGTGCTGCCGTGGCGCGAGCCGCGGGCGCTGGACGGCGCCCCCGCCTTCGTGCGCGGTGTGCTGGACGTGCGGGACCGGATGGTGCCCGTGATCGACCTCGCCGCACTGCTGCGCCTGGACGGCGGCGCGGAGGCGTCGGAGCGCACCCGGATCCTGGTCGTGCGCGTCCTGGACGTGCTGACAGGCCTCATCGTGGACGACGTCAGCGACGTGCGCCGCGTGCGCGCCGACCAGGTCGCGCCGCCGCCCGCGTTGGTGCGCGGCTTCGCGGCCGATCGCGTGGACGGCATCGCGCAGTTGGATGACCGGCTGCTGCTCCTGCTGCGCCCCGACCGGCTGCTGGACGACGAGCAGCGGGCGCAGCTCGCCGACCGCGACCAGGAGGCGGCGCCGCCCGCGCGTCCGCGCAAGCCAGCGAAGCGCAGGCCGCGCGGGAAGTGATGCGTCGCGCCGCGCGCCGGCTGGCGGCGCTCGCCGCGCTGGCGCTCGCTGCGGCCGCACCGCTGCGAGGCGCCACGCCGGGGCTGCCGTTCGCCGCGCACGTCGAATCGACCGCGGCGGCTGCATCCGTCGCTCGGATCGCGTTCCTCACGCAGCTCGACATCCCCGTTCAGGTCGCGCCCGCCGCCCGGTACGATTCGCTGCGCAGCGACGGCCTGCTCCTGCTGTACCACCCCGCGCAGGCCGGGTTGGCCAGCGACCTCGCCCGCGCGACGGCGGATGCACCGCCGCTGCCCGCGCTGCCGCCGGAGTCGCAGCCGCGCGGCGCGGAGCCGCCGATCCGCGTCTGGCTCGCGCCGGACGAGGCGGCGTTCCGCCGACTGAGCGGCGGCTCGCCGCCCGAGTGGGGCGCCGGCATCGCGCTGCCGGAGCGGGGCGTCATCGTGCTGCCCGCGTACGCGACCGATCGCGCGCGGCCCGCCGAACTGCCGCGCATCCTCCGCCACGAACTGGCCCACGTCGGTCTGGCGCGGGCGCTACCGGGGCTGCGCATCCCGCGCTGGCTGCACGAGGGCTACGCGCGCTGGGCGGCGGGCGAGCTGGACCCGGAGGCCACCTGGCGGATCCGCGTCGCCTTCGCGCTCGGACGGGCGCCCGACCTGGACTCGCTCACGCTGGACTGGCCGGGCGGCGCCGAGAGCGCACGACTGGCCTACATGTTGTCCGCCAGCGCCGTACAGTACCTGGTCGAGGAGGCGGGCGAGCGCGGGCTGCGCCGCCTGTTCGAACGGTGGCGCGAGAGCGGTGACCTGGACATGGCCATGCGCGGCACCTACGGCGTCACGCTCGGCCAGTTCGAGGAGGATTGGAAGCAGTGGGTCGGTGAGCGCTACGGCTGGGCGGCCGCGCTGGCCCATGCAACCGTCTTCTGGGCGATCGCATCCATCCTGCTGGTCTGGCTGTTCGTGCGGCGCCGACGCCGCGACCGCGAGAAGCTGGAGCGGATGCGCGCCACCGAGCCGCCCGACCAGCCGGCGTACTGGGAGGAATCGTACGTGCCGCCGCCGGTTGAACCACCTCAGCGCGACCTCTAGATTGGCGCCATGACACCGACCACACCCGCTCGTCGCACGCTGCATTTCGGCACGCGCAACTGGATCCTCACCCTCGCCGGCCTTGCCGCCGTCGCGCTCGGCTACCTCTTCCTCGCTCAGGGCAGCACCGTGCTCGCGCCGCTGCTGCTCGTGCTCGGCTACGTCGTCCTCATCCCGCTCGGCCTGATCCTCTAGGCCGCGCGGCGCGGACGATCCCCTACGTCCCGCGCGCACTTCGCCCGACGCCACGGCCACGCAGCCCTGCGTATCATGCAGGCGAGGCATCCCACCTGAAGCGGCGGTGCCGCGCAGGCGACCGCCGGGGAGAGCGTGGCCATGACGCAGGCTCGCACGAAGACGCGGCCGGCCGCCCGGCCGGACGTCGGGATCGGCAGCGACATCCTCGTTCCGCTGGATGGCTCCACCCTCGCCGAACGTGCGCTGGACCTCGCGCTCGGCATCGCCGGCCGCACCGGCGGGCACGTTCGAGTGGTCAGCGTCGGCATCCCCGTCGTCAACATGGAGATGCTGGGGCCGGGCCCCGAGCTGCTGATGGCCGAGACCACGCAGCGCGCCGTCGTGAAGGGCATGCATCTCTACCAGGACCGCCTGTTCCGGCGCAGCCGCGAGGCGGGCGTCCGCATCGACGGCAGCGTGCGCGAGAGCGGACTGCTCGCCGAGGGACCCGTGCGTGCCTCCCTGATCGCCGACGAGGTGCTGGCCGAGGCGCACGAGCGCGGCAGCGACCTGATCGTCATCGCGTCGCACGGGCACGGCGGATTCCGGCGTGCGTGGCTCGGCAGCACTGCCGACGCGCTGGTGCGAGCGTCCGACCTGCCGGTCCTGGTCGTGCCGGGGGAGGGGGAGGGCCCCGCCCCGGACGTGGAGGCGATCGAGGACATCGTCGTGCCGCTGGACGGCTCGCCCGCCGCGGAATCGGTGCTGGACCTGGCGATCGACCTGGCGCGCGGACTGGGCGCCCGCATCGTTCTGTTCCGTGTTGTGGTGCCGCCGCTGGCGGCGTCGTCGGTCTTCGTGCCGACCGACATGCGGCATGACGACCCGATCACGGCGTCGCTGCGCGCACGCGCGGAACGCGAGATCGCCGAGGTCGCGTCGCGACTCCGCGCCCAGGGCGTGCCGGTGTCCACCACCGTGGCCGTCGAGGAGCGAGCGGCCGACGCGATCCTGGAGATCGCGCGGGGCGGCGCCGACATGATCATCATGTCCACGCGCGGACTGGGCGGTGCGCGCCGGCTGCTGCTCGGCAGCGTCGCCGACAAGGTGGTGCGGGGCGCGGGTGTGCCCGTGCTGGTGCGGCGCCCGGCGGGCGACCACGGCTGAGCCGAGGGCATGACCAGCGCGTACGCGTTCACGCAGTCGAATGTCGCACGCGATCGGACCGCCAGCCCCCAGCCTGGCCTCCGCTACGCATGGCTGCTGACCCGTGGTTCCGCCCGGCGCGGGCCCGCGTTACCTTCCGCGCCGAGGGCGCTTAGCTCAGCTGGTCGAGAGCGTCCGCCTTACAAGCGGAAGGTCGGGGGTTCGAATCCCTCAGCGCCCACTGCATGGACAGCAAAGCCGAGCGTATGGCCGATCGAGAGGTGGTGGTGGTGGATGGCTCCAACGTCGCGTACGCCGAGGAGGCGAAGGGCGCGCGGCTGGAGAACATCCGGGTGGTGTGTCGCAAGCTGCAGGAGGAGGGCTACGAGCCGGTCGTGCTCGTGGACGCCAAGCTGCGCCACACCATCGACGACACCGAGGCCTACGAGGAGCTGGTCGACAACGGGATGATCCGGCAGGCCCCTGCGGGTACCGATGCCGACTACTTCATCCTCTCCTTCGCGCGCGAGTTCGACGCGCGCGTGGTCTCCAACGACCGCTTCCGCGATCATCAGGACAGCTACGCCGACGTGATCGAGCGCGTCATCCGCTTCATGGTCGTGGACCATGAGGTCGTGCTGGAGAAGCGGGGGCAGCGGCGCGACTGAGGCGGTCAGCACCGGGCGCTGAAGTCGACGGTCCCGCGCTCGAGTCCCGGCATCACCCCAGCGCCGTCCGGGGCTCGTCCCCCCTGCTCGCGGTTCACCCCCAGGCCACCGCGCGCGGAGAACGCTGGCCGTAGCGTGCAGTCGTCGGCTCCCGAACCGTGCACCCATAGCGACGATCCATGCTCCACCACGGCCTGCTGGTGCTCCAGCTCGCGGCGACCGCCGCCGCGCCCGATCCCGATCCAAACGTGTACCACGCCCGCGCCGGCCGCACCGAGGTCGCGGCGCCGCGCATCGAGGGCGAGGCGGTCACGGTGGACGGGGCGCTGGAAGAGGCCGTCTGGGCCCGCGCGGCCAGGCTGACCGGCTTCTCGCAGTACCGGCCGGTGGACGGCGAGCCCGCCGCGGACAGCACCGAGGTCCTGGTCTGGTATGCGCCCGACGCGCTGCACGTCGGCATCCGCGCCTGGGAGCCGCACGGCGTGGTCAACGCCACGCTGGCCGACCGGGACCACATCTTCAACGACGACAACGTGCAGCTGCTGCTGGACACGTTCGACGACCGCCGCCGCGCGCTGGTCTTCGCCGTGAACCCGCTGGGCGTGCAGGCGGACGGCGTGCGCAGCGAGGGCGAGCAGTCCGGCACCTGGTACAGCGCGGAGGCCGCGGAGGGCGGACGCACCGACCTGAGCCCGGACTTCGTGTTCCAGTCGCGCGGCCGCGTCACCGACTGGGGCTATGAAGTGGAGCTGCGCATCCCCTTCGAAAGCCTGCGCTTCCAGCCGGACGACCCGCAGCGCTGGGGCATCAACGTCGTGCGCGAGGTGCAGCACGCGGGCCAGACGCTGACGTGGACGCCCGTGCGCCGCGGTCAGACCTCGTTCCTCGCGCAGAGCGGCGGGCTGGCCGGCCTGACCGGCCTCGAGCGGGGACTGGTGCTGGACGTGAACACCGTCGCCACGCGCCGGCTGATCGGCGCCGACCCGCATGGCACCGGCTGGAACTACACGGACGAGGCCACCGAGCTGGGCCTGAACACCCGCTGGGGCATCACGCCCAACCTGACGGCCAGCGGCACGATCAACCCCGACTTCTCGCAGGTCGAGGCCGACGTCGCGCAGATCCAGTTCGATCCGCGCCAGGCGGTGGCGTTCCCGGAGAAGCGGCCGTTCTTCCTGGAGGGCTCGGAGAACTTCAGCGTCCCCAACAACCTGATCTTCACGCGCACCATCGTTGCGCCCGAGGCCGCCGTGAAGCTGAGCGGCAAGGTCGCCGGCACGGACGTCGGCGTGCTGAGCGCGCTGGACGACGAGGCCGTGTCCGCCAGCGGGCGCGACAACCCGATCGTGAACCTGCTGCGCGTGCGGCGCGACCTGGGGGAGGAGTCCACGCTGGGCCTCGCCTACACCGACCGCATCGACGGCGAGGACTGGAACCGCGTCGCCTCCGTCGACGGCCGCTTCGTCTTCGGCTCGCACACCGTCCGGTTGCAGGGCGCGGGCGCGTTCACCCGCGTCGGCGGCACCACGATCAGCGGGCCGCTCTGGGACGCGCGTGTCGAGCGATCCGGCCGCGCCTGGGGCTGGAGCGCCACGTTGCGCGGCATCGATGACGAGTTCGTCGCCGGCAGCGGCTTCATCAGCCGCACGGGCATCGTATACCAGAGCATCGCACCGCGGCTCAGCTTCTACGGCGAACCCGGCGACCGCGTCGAGACGTTCAGCACGTCGATCAACTTCAACAACATGTGGCTCTACGACCGTTTCACCGGCGGCGAGCTGCGCCCCGACGAGCTGAAGGTCCACTTCAACAACAGCCTGGCCTTCCGCGGTGGCTGGACCGCCAGCGTGTCGCTGCTGCTCGAGAACTTCCTGTATCCGGACTACCTGTACGGCGACTACTTCGTCGAGCGGCGCGATGCGTCCGGCGCGGTCACCGATACCGCGGCCTTCACCGGCACGCCCAGCATCAACAATTACGACCTGGTGTTCGCGTTCGGCACGCCGCAGTTCCCGACGCTGTCCGCCAACGGGTTCCTGCTCTTCGGCCGCGACGAGAACTTCCCCGAGTGGGCGCCCGGCTGGCTGGTCTGGGCCGAGGGCGAACTGGACTGGCGGCCGACCGAGCAGCTCCGCATCAGCCCGCGCTACAACGAGACGCGCGTCATGCGGCCGGACGACTGGAGCGTGGTCCAGGTCACGCAGATCCCGCGGCTCAAGGTCGAGTACCAGGTCTCGCGGCCCATCTTCGTGCGCGTGGTCGGGCAGTACGTCGCGTTCCGCCAGGACGCGCTGCACGACGATTCGCGCACCGAGGACCCGATCCTCATCCGCCAGCCCGACGGCAGTCTTACGCCCGCGCTGGCCACGCGCTCCAATCGTCTGCGCTTCGACGCGCTGTTCAGCTACCAGCCCACCCCCGGCACCGTCATCTTCGCCGGCTACGGCAGCAGCATGGGCGAGGAGCGCGCCTTCCGCTTCCGCCGCCTCGAACGCACCCAGGACGGCTTCTTCGTGAAGCTGAGCTACCTTTTCAGGGTTTGACGGCGGCAACGGCGGCAACCGCGGCAACCGCGGCAACTGCGGCAACCGCGGCAACCGCGGCAACCGCGGCAACCGCGGAGTTGCCCCAAGCCCCAAGCCCCAAGCCCCAAGCCCCAAGCCCCTTGAGCCGCCTGCGCCGATCCGCGAGATTACGGGCCGCGCGCCCGCTCCCTCCCCGAGCGCGTCCGATTCCTGCGATGTGTCCGCCGCATGAGCGATCCAGCATTCCAGCCGTACCCGCCCGCCGGGCAGGAGGAGGGGCACACCGTGTCGGGCCGCGTGCTGCGGCTCGAGGCGCTGCACAGCCCGCAGCTGCACAACGAGCGGGACGTCTACGTCCATCTGCCGCGGGGCTACGACGGCCGGCGCCGCTTCCCGGTCGTCTACATGCAGGACGGGCAGAACCTGTTCGACGACGCGACCAGCTTCTGCGGCGAGTGGCACGTGGACGAGGCGATGGAGTCGGCGCCGCGCGAAGCGCAGTGCATCGTGGTCGGCGTGGCCAACACGGGCCCGCGCCGGCTGGACGAGTACACGCCCTTCTTCGACCGGCAGCACGGCGGCGGTGACGGCGAGCTGTATCTCGACTTCCTGCTGGACACGCTGAAGCCGCTCATCGACCGGTCGTTCCTGACGCTCCCCTCGCGCGAGCAGACGGGCATCGCCGGCTCGTCGCTCGGCGGACTGATCAGCCTGTACGGCTTCTTCGCGCGGCCGCACGCGTTCGGCTGGGTCGCCGCGCTGAGCCCGTCCGTCTGGTTCGCGCGTCGCGCGCTGTTGCCCTTCGTCGCGTCGGCGCCGCTCAACCAGGGGCGTATCTACCTGGACACCGGCACCGAGGAAGGGCGCCGTACGCTGTGGAACGCGCGTCGCCTGCGCACGGCGCTGGTGCGCCGCGGCTACGTGCCCGGCGTGGACCTGGCGTACGTCGAGGACGCGGGCGCGGGGCACGAGGAGGCCGCGTGGGGGCAGCGATTCCCCGGCGCGCTGCGCTTCCTGCTCGGCGCGCACGGTCTGGGCGAGGCGGCGGCATGAGCGGAGTGCGCATCGGCGCGGGCGCGGGCGCGGGCGGCGGGGAGGAGCGGCCGGTGGTGCTGTGCGTCGCCAGCTACGAGAAGGGCGGCGACTTCATACGCGCGCTGCACGACGAGGGCTGCGAGACGCTGCTGCTGACCACCGAGGAATTGCAGGACGCGGAGCACTGGCCGCGCGACCACATCGACTTCCTGCACGCGATGCCGGACCTGACCGTGTTCCCGCACATGGTCAACGGCGTGAGCTGGATGGCGCGATCGCGCCGCATCCGCCGCATCATCCCGCTGGACGAGTTCGATCTGGAGGTCGTGGCCGGACTGCGCGAGCACCTCTGCCTGGACGGCATGGGCGTTACGGAGACGCGCGCGTTTCGCGACAAGCTGACCATGCGCATGCGCGCGCGCGACGCGGGACTGCCCGTGCCGCAGTTCACGTCGCTGTTCAACGACGCGGAGGTGCGCGCCTGGACCGCGGCGGTCTCGCCGCCCTGGATCCTGAAGCCGCGCGCATCCGCGGCCACCATGGGCATCCATCGCGTCGAGTCGGAGGACGAGCTGTGGCGGCTGCTGAACGAGCTGGGTGACGACCGCTCGCGGCACCTGCTCGAGCGCTTCGTGCCCGGCGACGTGTTCCACGCCGACGGCATCGTGTCCGACGGCGGCGTGCTGTTCCTGGAGGTGCATGGCTACGGCAAGCCGCCCTTCGAGGTCACGCGCGGCGGGGGCCTGTTCATCAGCCGCACGCTGGATCGCGAGGGGCGGGCGTGGCAGGAGCTGAGCGAACTGACCGGTCGCCTGGTCTACGCACTGGGGCTGAAGCGCGGCGCGATCCACGCCGAGTACATCCGCGGCGAGGACGGCCGATTCCGCTTCCTCGAAATCGCCGCGCGCGTGGGCGGCGCCCACATCGCCGACTTGGTCGAGGCGACCAGCGGTGTGAACCTGTGGCGCGAGTGGGCGCGCGTGGAGGTCGCAGCGCTGCGCGGTGAGCCCTACGAACTGACGCCCCGCAGCGCCGACTACGGTGGGCTGATCATCTCGCTGTCACGGCAGGAGTGGCCGGACACGTCGGCCTACGACGATCCCGAGGTGGTCTGGCGGCTGCGCAAGAGCCATCACGCCGGCCTGATCGTGCGTTCCGGCTCGCCCGACCGCATCCGCGCGCTGACCGACCACTACGCCGGCCGGTTCCTGCGCGACTATACCGCGGCCATGCCGCACGAGGGGCTGGGCGGCTAGCGGCGACGACCGAAGCCGCGGAAACGACCGGACGGCGCGTCCGCCCGATCAGCCGCCCGCGATCGCCTGCGCGTCCGCGCGCTCGCGCCAGGCCGCGGCCTCCGCGACCAGCGCGTCGAACAGCTTCCGCTGCACCAGGTCGCTGTGCGCCAGCGCCTCCGGGTGCCACTGGATGCCGATCATGAACGGGTGGCCCGGCAGCTCGACCGCCTCCACCACATCGTCCTCGCTGGAGCGCGCGCTCACGAGCAGCCCCTCACCAACCCGGCACAGCGCCTGGTGGTGCATGCTGTTCACGCGCAGCCGGCGAGCGCCCAGGATCTCCGCCAGCCGCGAGCCTTCCAGCACGTCGATATCGTGCGTCAGCGCGTCCCGTTCGAAGCCCTGGTTGGGGAAGTAGTCGTGCTTGCCGGTGTCCGGACACTGCGCCGCTAGATCCTGCCACAGCGAGCCACCCACGGCCAGGTTGATCAGCTGGATGCCGCGGCAGATGCCCAGCACCGGCTTGCCGTCCTCCATCGCCCAGCGGATCAGCTGCAGCTCCACACGGTCGCGCGGCGGGTCGCTGCGTTCGCACTTCTCATGGCGGTCCTCACCGTAGCACGACGGATCCACGTCCGCGCCGCCCGGGATCAGGATGCCGTCCAGCCGCTCGTAGACCGGCCGCAGGTCCTCCGCCTTCTCCAGCAGCGGCACCAGCCAGGGCAGCCCGCCCGAGAACGTGGGCGCCAGGATGAAGCGCTGGCTCATGACCCACGAGTCCGGCACGCTCTCCGGTATACCCGGCAGCGCCTTCAGATTCGTGGTCGTGATGCCGATGATCGGACGATGCTGCATCGCACTCGCGGTAGGTGGTGGTTCGGGGACCGCCTAATCTAACCGCAACGGGCGGTGGAAGGTACGGGGGATGAGGGATGAGGGATGAGGGATGAGGGATGAGGGATGAGGGATGAGGGATGAGGGATGAGGGATGAGGGATGGGGAGCCCGAGGCCTGGATCCCCAAGCCCCAAGCCCCAAGCCCCAAGCCCGCCGTTACCGCACTTTCTCCTCCGTTTCCCCGACCAGACGATCCACGACCGCCTTGAGGTCGCCCGTCTCGTCGAACGTGCGCAGCTGGCGGTCGGCGCTGGAGCCCTCGTCCAGGATGCGACGCGCGTAGTCGACGCAGTCGCGCGTGCCGAGTTCGTCGACCACGTCCTCCAGGAACCACTCGATCATCTCGAGGATCAGCTCCCGCGCCGGGACCTCCTTCTCCTTGCCGTAGTCGATGAGCGAGCCGTCCAGCCCATAGCGTACGGCGCGCCACTTGTTCTCCTCGATCAGGTCGGCCGGGTAGACGCGGAAGGTCATGTTGTCGCGACGCAGCTTCCACAGCTTGGCGATCAGCGCCTGCAGGATCGCCGCGAGGCAGACGGCCTCCTCCACGCGCGTGCAGACGTCCAGGAAGCGGAACTCCAGCGTCGGGTATGCGTGATGCGGGCGCAGGTCCCAGTAGATCTTGGAGCCGTCCGGGATGCACCGCGTACGCACCAGCGTGCCCTGCAGGTACTCGAAGTCCGCCCAGTCGCGCATGATGCGCGGCACGCCGGTGCGCGGGAAGTTGCGGAACACCACCGTGCGGTACGACTTGAGGCCGGTGTTGCGCCCCGTCCAGAACGGCGAGCTGCCGGACAGGCAGAGCAGGTGCGGCATGAAGTAGCGGGCCACGTTCATGGCATCGATCAGGAACTCGCGATCCTCGATGCCGACGTGCACGTGCGTGCCGAAGATGAGCAGCTGCTGCGCCAGGTCCTGCATGTCCTGCTTCACGCCCAGGTAGCGCTCCAGCGGCGTGATCTCCTGCGTCATCCACGACGAGAACGGGTGTGTGCCCGCGGCGGCGACCTTGAGACCGCGCCGGTCCGCGAGCTTCATCACCGTGCCGCGCAGTCGTGCCAGTTCGCCGCGCAGCTGCTGCGGCGTATTGCAGACCGTCGAACCGACCTCCACGATCGACTGGTGCAGCTCCGGCTTCACCTCGCCCAGGACCAGGTGCTCGTCGTCCAGGATCTCGGTGATGTAGCTGCGCAGCTCGCGCGTCTCCGGGTCGATGATCTGGTACTCCTCCTCGACGCCGATGGTCAGCGACGGTGCCTTCATGCGCCCTCCTCCCGGTGCTCGATCACGAACGTCGGAACGCTGGAGCCGCCGCCGGCCGTGACGTTGACCAGCGAGTCGGTCGAGAGACGGCTCAGGCAGCCGTCCACGAACGTGCCCCCGAACGCGAACGGCGCGGTGTCCACGATGCGCTCGCCCACGTGCAGCCCGCCGTCGACCAGGGCGGGGTAGGGCTCGCGCGGCAGCGTGATCCGCTCCTGCACGATGAACGGCTCGGCCGTGGCCGACTCCAGTGCGCGACGCCACGCCGCGTCGTCCACCTCCCAGCCCAGCACGATGCCGGTGCCGCCGTACTCGTCGTTGGGCTTGAGCACGAAGCGATCCCGATGCTCGGCCACGTGCTCCAGCAGGTCGACCTCGCGACCGTCGTGCATCGTGCGCCGCTCCTCGACCACGCGTGTCCACGGCACGTGCTCCCCGATCGCCGCGCGCTGCGACGGCGTGAAGAGGTCGACGTTCCGCTCGTCCGACAGCACCGCCAGCGTGGCCTTCTTGTGCAGCAGCTTGCAGCGGAACGGGTTGACCATGCAGACGGCGCACTCGCCCACGGCGCGCACCAGCGCATGCTCGAAGCCCTCCCGCTCGATCAGTTCGCTGATCAGCACGCGCTTGTAGACCAGGTCCACCGGCTGGCCGTCCAGAAGCAGGCGTCCGCCCTCGTAGCTGCACTGGCGCGGGTCGCCGATGCGGCACTCCAGGCCGTGCTCGGTCAGGTAGTCCGCCGTCAGAACGAATTCGTTGCGCGTCGGCACGTCCGACCAGTCCAGGATGGCGATGCTCGGCTTCTCGCGGCGCCCCGAGAACGACTGCCAGCTGGACAGCAGCGCGTGCAGCACGCCATGGCGCGTGGGCAGCGGCCGCAGCTCCCACTCCCGCAGGAACTCGCGCATCACCGGCAGCGCCAGGAACACGTCGGACAGCGCATCGCCATACGCGGTGCCGGCCGGCGTCTCCGCGTTGTACTCGGTCAGCCGGAAGCTCTCGCCGTCGTCCGTGAAGAAGGCGTCGATGCGGGAGATGGGGGACGAGGCGGGGAAGCCGGGATCCTCGAGCGCGAGCCGCTCCTCCCAGTCCTGCAGCCGCAGCTGCGCCCGCAGCGATGCGTCCTCCAGCGCGCCCGCCTCGACCGCGGCGAACGCGCCCAGCAGCTCGCGCATGCGCCGGCGCAGCAGACGGTGCTGCGCGGGCGAGAGGAAGCGCGGGCGCAGCACAGTGCAGAGGGGTCGCTCGCCGAAATACAGGCCGCGCCGCCGCAGCTCCTCCCGCATCGCGCCGTCCGTCTCGGCGGCCAGCGGGCCGTCCAGCAGCCGGTGGTAGTGGTCGATCGCGCGCCCGCTCACGCGCTACGCCTCGCCGTGCGCGCTGCGCGATGCGCCGGCCCCGGTCCGCGCCTCGCCGCGCGTTGCGTTCGCGCGCGCGGCGCCGGCGCTCGCGGGCGCGGGGTGGTCCGAGAAGAGGCGCGCCCAGCCCAGCTCCTCCACCTGCGGCCGCGGCTGCTTCGCAAGCCGGATCGCCATGTCGGCCATCGCCTTCACCGTCCACTCGAAGTAGTGCGGCGTCAGCGAATTGATGTCCATGTCGGGCGCGGGGTTCATGAAGTCGATCGCGTACGGCACGCCGTCCCGGACCGCCCACTCCATCGAGTTCATGTCGTAGCCCAGCGCGCGCACCAGCTTCAGCGAATCCTCGACGATGCGCTTGCCGAGAGCCGGGGAGAGGTGTTCGTGCTCGACCAGGTAGCGCCGCTCGCGCGGGTCGTACTTCATCGGCAGCACCTGCTCCCGCCCGATGCACAGGCAGCGGACGAACTGCTCCCACTCGATGAACTCCTGTACCACCATCGTCAGCAGGCCGGAGCCGTCGTACGCGTCCAGCAGCTCCTGCTTGCTGCGGCAGACGTAGACGTCACGCCAGCCGCCGCCGTGGGCGTCCTTCAGGATGCATGGCAGGCCGATGTAGTCCAGGATGCCGTCCCAGTCCAGCGGGAACTCCAGGTTGCGCAGGCTCTCGTCGTGCTTGATGCCGGGGATGTAGTCCTTGTTCGGCAGCACCATCGTCTTCGGATGCGCGATGCCCAGCCGCGTGGCCAGCGCGGCGCCGAACAGCTTGTCGTCCGCCGACCACATGAACGGGTTGTTCACCACCGTGCAGCCCTGCACCACGGCCTGCTTCAGGAAGGTGCGGTAGTACGGCACCTCGTGGGAGATGCGGTCGATGATCACGTCGTAGCCGACCGGCGCGTCCATGCGCGTACCGCCCAGCTTCACGTATTCCGCCGTCACCCCCTCGTCCCGCCGGTTCACCTCCTCGATGAACTTCGGCGGGAAGCTCCATTCGCGTCCGACGATCAGTCCGACCTTGGCCATGGGCGACTACCGAGCAGTGAGTATCGTAGTGAGACGAGAGCGCGAGCCCGCAACAACCGCCCTCTGCCTGCGCCTCCGCCCTGTGTCCCTGTCCCTGACGCCGCCAGGCGACTCGTCAGCCGGCGCCGTTCACGTACTGCAGGATCATGCGCTTCCACCAGGGCCAGTCGTGCGCCCAGCCGTCCCACAGGCGAAGAGCGTTCCAGACGCCCTTGCTCCACAGCGCGCGCGAGACGTGCTCGTTGTTGCCGCGGTGCTGGTCGTCGCGGCCGGTGGCGAGAATGATGTCCACGCGGCGCAGCGCATCGAGGTGGTGCGGGTCGTTCAGGTGCATCAGATAGTGCGCCGGGTCGTGCCAGTAGACCTCACCCGTCGATCCCGAGCCCAGCACCTGCGTCACGTCGTACACGCCGCTCAGCCCGATCACACGGTTGAACGCCCACGGATGACGGCAGGCCATGTCCAGCGCGTGGTAGGCGCCGAAGCTGGCGCCCGTCACCATCAGGAACGGGTTCGGATTGCGGCGCGTGAGCGGCAGCACCTCGTCCAGGACATACCGCTCGTACGCGCTCTGCCGACGCGCACGATCGTCCGGATGCTTCCAGCGCGCGTACCAGCTCTCCGCGTCCACGCTGTCCACGCAGTACATCTGGATCCAGCCGCGGCGCAGGTGCTCGCCCAGCGTCTCCACCATGCCGCGGTCCTGCCACTCGAAGAAGCGGCCCTGCGACGTCGGGAAGACCAGCAGGCGCGCGCCCGCGTGCCCGAACACCAGCAGCTCCATGTCGCGGCCCAGCGACGGGCTGTGCCAGCGGTGATACTCTCGATGCATCGCGCTCCGCTCGACGGGGGGACGGGTCGCGACAATGTGGAGCGGCAGCGCAGCGCGCGCACGTGCTCTGGGCCTTGGGGCCTGGGGCTTGGGGCTTGGGGCTTGGGGCTTGGGGCCTTGGGCCTATGGGTCTTGTTGGGCCTTGAACCTTGGCCGTGGGCCGTGAGGTTGCGCGTCGGGCTTTGGGCGTCGGGCCTGTCGGCTCGGGGTCGAGCCCCGGCTGCCTCCGGCACTGCGGCCATCCTAGCCTGATCCCAGCCGGGATGTCCGATGGGCCGCCGCCTCTCGCCACGGCCCGCTGACTGCCCCCCAAGCCCCAAGCCCCAAGCCCGCGGCTAGCGGCTAGCGGCTAGCGGCTAGCGGCAGTCGAACACGTGACGCGCGACGTCGTACTCGCGACCCGGATCGATGCGGTAGCGGAAACGGAAGTCCGCGCGGAAGGCACCCCAGGAGGCGTAGCGCAACGTGCGCGACGTGCGACGCTCGTCCTCACGCAGCACGCTCGAGCCCCAGAAGTCCGCCAGCTCGTTCGCGTACAGGTAGTCCGAGGCCAGGTACTGGCCCGTGCGCAGGTCGTACAGGTCCACCGTCGCCTCCAGCCAGCGCGCCTCGTCGCGCGTTCTGCCATGCATCCGCGCCGTAAGGCGGATGTCGCACTCCAGCAGCCGCACACCATCCCTGTAGCGGTACGCGCCCAGCGACGAGAGCGGGCCGTCCACCACCAGCTCGGCTCGGTCCGAGTCGGAGCCCAGGATCGAGAACGACGCGTCCTCGCAGCCGAGCAGCAGCGCGGTCAGCAGGGGCAGAGCGAGGAGGAGGAATCGGCTTCGCATGGTCTCTTCTACCACGGTTCCGTGCCCGCGTGCCATGGAGCGGTGTTTCGAAACGTATCGTTCCGGCTTCTCGGCCCATCGTGTTACGCCGCGATCCAGCACAGCGGGCGGCAGGTCCGGGGCGCGGGTCGTGTAAAGCACTGTTAGCGAAGGACTTGGGCTGTCAGGAGCGATGCGGCTCGCATGGGCACGACGCGTGCCCCTGCAATGGCCCGGATGCGGGCGTCGTGGCCCGCGATCGAACCCCGACGGGACCGGCGACGCAGCCGGAGGAGTCTTCAGCCATGTCTCACGCTCTTGCCCTGACCCGCGCGGTGCTGCCCCGCAGCGCCATGCTTCTGTCCCTCGCCGCCATCCTGCTGGCGCTGATGACGCCGATGCTGGTGCAGACGGCGGGCGTGGGCGTGGCGATCCTGTGGACGCTCGTGCTGGTGCCGCCGTTCCTGATGGCGTACCACCGCGGCCACGACCGCGCGACCACGCTGATCGGGGTCGCGCTGGCGGGTCTGATCGGCCTGCTGATCGCGTTGACGGCGATCGACCTGCCGGCGGCGGTGGTGCCGGCGCCGGTCACGGGCGGTGCTTACGTCGCCATGGGTCTGGGCGTGGCGTGGGTGGCGGCGACGGTGCGGCGGACGCGGGTGGAGCTCGCGGAGCTTCCGCTGGTGGACACGCAGACCGGCCTGGCCAGCCGCGCGTTCCTGGCGCGTGCGCTGGAGACGCAGGTGGCCATCGCGCGGCGAGGCGGTCCCACGCTGTCGCTGGTGCTGTTGGAGCTGGATGGCTTCCACGACCTGGTGGAGCGGCATGGTGAGTCGATGGGCGACCGGGTGCTGCGCCGGTTCGCGACGATGCTGGAGCAGACCACACGCGGCACGGACGTGACGGCGCGCTACGGCGCCACGGCGTGCGCGGCAGCGCTGAGCGATGCGGACGCGGGCGGCGCGCAGGCGTACGTCGCGCGGGTGCGACATGCGTGGAAGGAGGCGGCGCGCGGGCTGCCTGCCTGCTCGGTCAACGTGGGCATCGCCCCGGTGGACATGCGGTCCGGCACGGCGCTGGACATGATGCAGGCGGCGGAGCAGGCGCTGGCCGAGGCACGCGCGGCCGGTTCCGGCACGGTGCGCGTGCTGCAGCGCGCCGCGTAGGTCTGCCGTCCGCGCCGGCGGCGCGGTCGCAGCGGCGCTGGCTGTAGTCGGCGCGGTCGCAAGGCGCCGGCTGCAGCGCACGGTTCGGGGGCGGGAGCGGGGCTGCCCTCCGAAGAGCCACCGGGATCCAGGATTCCGGTGGTTTTTTCGTGTCCATCCGCCGGCTACCTTTCCGCACATGTGCGGACGCTTCACGCTGACACCGGAGGAGGGGGAGCTGCGGGCGCTGCTGGGCGATGTCGTCTGGACGACGGAGCACCGGCCGCGCTACAACGCGGCGCCCGGCCAACCCGTGCCGGTGCTGGTGCGGCGCGGGAACGAGCGTCGCGTAGAGTCGATGCCGTGGGGGCTGGTGCCGGCGGACGCGCCGCCCGGTCGCGGAGGCTGGATCAACGCGCGCGTCGAGACGGTCGCGACGCGCCCGGGGTTCCGCGACGCGTTCCAGCACCGCCGCGGCGTGGTGCCGGCGGACGGCTTCTTCGAATGGGCCGAGCGCGCGGGACGGCGGCGCCCGTTCCACCTCACGCCGGAGGGCGGCGGCGTGATCGGCTTCGCCGCGGTGTGGGAAGAGGGCGCCGGGTCGGGGCTCGCGATCCTGACGCGCGAGGCGAGCGACGAGATCCGGGACCTGCACGACCGCATGCCGGTGGTTCTGCGTGACCGCGCCGCCTGGGATGCCTGGCTGGACCCGCGCCGCGACGCGCGGCAGCTGCTGGACCTGGTGCAGGCGCCGCCGACGCTGGGCTGGCGCGTGCGCGAGGTCTCGCCGGTGGTCGGCTCGCCCGCCAACGACGGGCCGGAGTGCCTGGCCGACCCGCCACCCGACCCGCCGGAAGCGCATGCGGCGCCGTCGCAGCTCTCGCTGTTCGGCTGACGGCACGTCCGACTTGACCCGCCGGGGGCGCGGACGGACATTCGAGGGCGCCGCGCCGTCGCGCGGCGTCCCCCTGCGTCGGTCCACGCGACAGGCACGCGCGATAGCGACCGCCGCTCCGACGACGGTTCCCGCATCAGGCCAATGACGGCACAGAGCCAGGGCAAGCGCGGCTTCGAGCAGCTCTTCGCGCGCGAGCGTCTGCTGGTCATGCGCGCACGACACTCCGAGGCGGTAGCCCGCCGCTGGATGTTCGTGGTGCTGATCGCGGGGCTGGCCGTGCTGGGCGGCGTGTTCGACGCACTCGAGGTCTCCTACGAGCTGGCGATCGGGCTTGGCGTCTGGGCCATGATCTCCAACGCGGCCGTGCTCTGGCTGCGCCGCGAGGGTCGCTTCGCGCCCTGGCAGTTCTGGCTCATGATCTTCGTGGACACGACGCTGATCGGCGGCCTCACCGCCGCGCTCGGGCCCTACGGCTACCTGGCGCTGGTCGCCGTCGTCTACGTCGTGTCCAGCTACGCGCTCGGCCTGCCCGAGGCGTCGCAGATCCAGATGGCACTGGCCGGCGTGGCCTACCCGCTCGGCCGCTGGGCCGGCTACCTGATCGTCGAGGAGCCGGTGCCCGTCTCGCTGATCGCGCTGGAAACGCTGTTCGGCATGGGCATCGCCTGGCTGACCACGCAGGGGCTGGTCAGCGTGGCGCAGCGGCTGCGCCGCACCCGCGCGGCACTGGCACGCATCGAGGACGGCGATTTCACGCTGCGCCTGGACGACAACCGCCTGGACGACATCGGCTTCCTGTCCGTCAGCCTGAACAGCATGCTGGACACCGTCGGGCACGTGGTGGACGAGATCCAGTCGCAGTCCCGCTCGCTGGCGGAGATGTCCGAGCAGCTGGCCGGTACCGCCGCCGAGATCCAGACGGCGGCCGAGCACGTGGGCGCGACCACCGGGGAGCTGGCGCACGAGGCCGAGACGCAGATGGCGCTGGTGGACGACGGCCGCGAAGCCGTGGAACTGGTGGCCGGCACCGGCGGCAACCTGCGGCGCGAGGCGGCCAGCAGCGCCGAGGCAGCGCGGCGCATGCTGGAGGAGGCGGCCGAGCACGCGCACCGCATCGAGCAGAGCGGCGAGCTGCTCGAGGCGGTCGCGCAGGACTTCGGCCGCGCCGTCGAGGCGATGACCATGCTGGAGCGCTCGGGCGAGCGCATCGGCGGCTTCGTCAGCACCATCCAGGAGATCGCCCGGCAGACCAACCTGCTCGCGCTGAACGCCGCCATCGAGGCGGCGCGCGCAGGCGAGTACGGCCGCGGCTTCGCCGTCGTCGCCGACGAGGTGCACAAGCTGGCCGCCGAGTCGGACGCCTCGGCCGGGGAAGTGTCGGGCACCGTGGACGAGGTGGGCAGGGCGATCCGTGACCTGCGCCGCCGCATCACCGAGAACAACCAGCGGCTGAGCGGCGTGGGCGACGTCGCCGGCGAGAACCGCGAATCGCTCGGCCAGATCGTGGCCGGCCTGGAGGCCAGCGCCACCTTCGTCCAGGACATGGCGCAGAGCCTGGAACAGCACGCCCGCGCGATCCAGCGCATCCAGGAGATCATGGACCGCGTGCAGCAGATCGGCCGCGGTACGCGGGATCGCTCCCACAACACCGCTGCCGCCGCCGACCGCCAGGTCGCCGCGATGGACCGGCTCAGCAGCAACAGCGCGCGCCTCAACCGCATGGCGGGCCGCCTCAGCGAACTGGCCGGCCAGTTCCGCGTTCGCGCCGCCGACGAGGTCGATGGCCCGCCGGTTGCGCAGCCCCGGGCCGCAGCCGATGTTGGCCGCCCTGTCCAGGCTGGGGTTCCGGCCGAGGCAGGGGACGGGGCCGGTCCGCACGCCGCTGCCGCGGCGCGCGCCCGGGACTGAGCGGAACCGCGGAACTTCCGCGCCCGCAACGCGTAACGCAGCCTCGGGAACGGGCGGACCTTTCAACGGCAGCCCGGGTTACTCACAGCAGCGCCGCCCACGGCACCCCAGGCCGTGGACGGCCGATGTTGTCCACGCATTTGGAGAGGACGGATGGATTCGATCAAGCACCTGCGGCCGCTGGTCGCTCTGCTGGCGGTCACGCTGATGGCCGCACTGCCCGCCGGGCAGGCCGAGGCCCAGGAAACGGGCAGCCGCTACCGCGTGCTGGTCCCGAACCTGACGCCCCAGAACGATGCCGATGAGGACTTCGGCGAGGACGTGGCCGACCGGCTGCGCGACCTCATCGACGACATGCCGACGCACGCGCCCATCGGTGAGCGCGACCTGCGCGACGCGCTGCGCCGCTTCCAGGTCAGCGCCGACGACCTGAACTGCCTGCGCGCACGGCAGCTGGCCGTGCAGCTCGGCGCCGAGCTGGTCATGTGCGGCAGCTACACCGAGCCCAGCCGCCGGCAGTACATGGTCGAGGCCCAGTTCGTCAGCGCCCGCACCGGCGAGACCTTCACCGTCGACGCCTTCCCGGCCGACGACGACCGGCCCGCCGCCGAGCGCATCGTCTCCGAGTTCCGCAACTACGTCGAGCAGCTGCGCCAGATGGCGTTCTGCCTGCAGGACGTCGGCAACCAGCAGTACAACACGGCGCTGGACCGCTGCCGCCAGGCGCTCGAGGCCAACCCCGAGTCGAACACCGCCCGTTACGCGGTCGCGCGTTCGCTGCTCGGCCTGGCCGAGGCGCAGGACGAGGCCGGCACCTACACCATGCCCGAGGCCGAGCGCACCGCGCAGCTCCAGGAGTCGCTGACCCTGCTGCAGCAGGTGCTCGAGGAGAACCCGGTGCACCAGGAGGCGCTGCAGACCGCCGGCTTCGTCTCGGTCAAGCTGGACGACCGCGCGCAGGCGCTGGATTACTACCGCCAGTACCTCGAGCTGAATCCGGGCGCGGCCAACGTGCGCGTCACCATCGCCACCGACCTGTCCAACGCCGGTGACCCGGAGGGCGCGCTGCGCCTGGTGCAGGAGGGCATCGAGGCCGCCGGTGAGGAGCCGGACCCGATCCTGCTCGAGTACGCCGGCCACTTCGCGATGAATGCGGCCGCGGCCATCGAGAGCGGCGACGCCGAGCAGGGCGAGATGGCGCCGGCCGACCTCTACGACACCGCGGTGCGCAACTACGAGCGCGTCTACGAACTGCGCGGCGCCGAGACCGATCCGACGCTGCTGCGCCGCATGATGCAGGCGATGTCGCAGACGGAGCGCACCACCGACGCGATCGCGCTCGGCGAGCGGCTGACCAGCGAGTTCCCGCAGGACGCGGCGCTCTGGGACGCCTACGCCAACGCGCTCAACCGCGCCGGCCGCACGCAGGACGCCATGCAGGCGCTGCAGCGGCTCGCGGAGATCGATCCGGAGGCGCGCGTCTACGCGCGTCAGGGCCTGTGGCTCGCGCGCGAGGGCAACTTCGAGCGCGCCAAGGACGCGTTCCAGCAGGCCGCTCAGCGCGGCGAGGCGCCCGCGGACGACTTTGCCGAGACCATCTTCGGCATCGGCTACCGCGACTACTACCAGCAGGGCCAGCACGACGTGGCGCTGCGCGCCTTCGACGTGTCCCGCGAGCTGGCGACCAGCGCGCAGAAGCGCGCGCGCGCCAACTTCTGGATGGGGTACATCCTGTACCAGCGCGGTCAGCGCGTGCAGGAGCCCAGCACGGTCGCGTCCGCGCGCCAGGCCCTGCCGCTCTTCGAGCGCGCGCTGCAGCACTTCCAGAACGCGCGCGGCTACACGGAGGCGGACAACCTGCCCCAGATCATCGATGCGACCAACCAGTTCATCGAGATCCAGAACCTGCTGATCCGCCGCGGCCGCTAGTCCCCGGCAGCGCGTTCAGCGCAACGACAAAGAGCCGGCGAGGTCCTCCTCGCCGGCTCTTTCGTTCTTCCGAAGCTCAGTCCGCTAACGGCTCCATGACCTCCAGCGCCCCGCGCTCCACCGAGTATTCGAAGACCTCGCCGCGCGTGGGCTCCCCGTCCACGTTGACCGTGACCGGCTCCGCCGTACGCACGGTCAGGGAAGCCACCCGGTCGTAGCGGATGTCCGGACTCTCCAGGTGCGTGCCCGCGCGCAGGTCGGGGAGCAGCGTCAGGAAATCCACGCGCGGTACCGCCTTCACCACCGTCACGTCCAGCAGGCCGTCGTCCAGCTCCGCGCGCGGCGTCAGCATGCTGCCACCGCCGGTGCGCTTGCCGTTGCCCACCGCGAAGAGCAGGAACTCGCCGTCGTGAAGCACGCCCGTTTCCGTCTCGAAGCGCGCCCGCACCGCGCGCAGATCCGTGAACTGACGGGCACCCTTCACCACGTACGCCCAGGGGCCGAGCAGCTTCTTGCTCTCCGACGGTGCCTGCTCGGTGGCCTCCGCACCGAAGCCGCCCGTGGAGACGTTGATGAACCAGCGGTCGTTGCACCGCGCCAGGTCCGTCTCGCGCGCGCGCCCGTGAACCGCCAGGCGCAGGGCTGCGGCTGGCGACTCCGGCACGCCGAGACCGCCGGCGAAGTCGTTGGCCGTGCCCAGCGGCACCACCGCCAGACGTGCGCGCCGGCTCGCCGCGCCCAGACCGTTCACCACCTCGTTCAGGGTGCCATCCCCACCGGCTGCCACCACCACCCCGGCACCGGACTCCGACGCCTCCCGCGCCAGCCGCGCACCGTCACCCGGCGCGGCCGTTTCGGTCAACTCGACCTCGTGCCCCTCCGCCCGTAGCCGCCCGGCTTCCGTTTCCAGCTCCCTCAGCCGGTCGGCGTCCAGCCCCGGCCGCATCACCACCACGATCCGCTCGCTCATCGGGCAAGCTTAACGGGGCCCGCCGGCTCTCGCGAGCCGCCGCCGCGCGGGGCGCCGCGGCGTCGTGGGATCATCACCCACTCCGCAATCGCTTGTGTCACGGGGATTTACAGCACTGTCACACAAGACTGTTGACGCTGGTGGGGCGCGATGTGTAGCTTGGGGGCACCGAGTGGGAGGAAGTGGGGGAGGGTGGGAAGACGTCCACGGAGTGGCCCGGGAGCCGAGCGCCCATGCAGCAGAACGACACCCCCGCGATGCGGCGGATGAAGTTCCTGGGCAGCTACACCTATCAGCTGGACGACAAGGGTCGCGTCAGCCTGCCGGCGGCATTCCGGCACGCTGCGGCGGACCAGCGTTTCGTGCTGATCCAGGTCCACGCGCCCGCGCTGGCCCTGTATCCCGAGAGCGAGTGGGTGAAGGTGGAGGAGCGGCTGCAGGAGATGCTGCAGCGGCGACCGGAGTCGCGGCTCTTCGTGCTGAACCTGCTGGCGAACGCGGTGGAGGTCTCTCCGGACGGCCAGGGCCGGATCCTGATTCCCGCGACGATGCGGGAGGCGGGCAACCTGGACGGCCAGGTCCAGATGATCGGCGCGATCGACCGGATCGAGATCTGGAACCCGGCGGACTTCACGAAATCGGCCGAAACCGACGAGTCGGAGTTCCGCTCGTTCGTGCCGCAGATCTTCGGATGAGCGGTGGCGACTACCACGAGCCGGTCATGGTGGACGAGGTGCTGGCGTGGCTGGAGCCGGCGCGCGGTGGCTGGTTCCTGGACGGCACAACGGGCGGTGGCGGACACGCGGAGGCGGTGCTCTCCGCATCGGACGGCGTCCGTCTGATCGCGGTGGACCGGGATCCGGAGGCGTTGCGGACGGCGCGGGAGCGGCTGGCCCGCTTCGGCGACCGGGTCCGCTGGCTGAACGTGGACTATGCCACGGCGGCCGTCCGGGTCGAGGAAGCGCTGACGGGGGTGCTCCTCGATCTGGGCGTGTCGTCGTGGCAGATCGACCGGGACGTGCGGGGCTTCTCGTTCCGCGAGGGTGTTCCGCTGGACATGCGGATGTCGTCGTCGGGCGAGACGGCGGCTGAGCTGCTGAACACGGCATCGGAGGAGCGGCTGGCGGACATCCTCTATCACTGGGGCGAGGAGCGTCGTTCGCGCCGGATGGCGCGCGAGATCGTGACGAGGCGGTCGAGCGCGCCATTCCGGACGAGCGACGATCTGGTGTCGGTGATCGAGCGGGTGATCCCGCGCGCGACCATGCAGGACCGTGCGCGGATCTTCCAGGCGCTGCGCATCGCGGTGAACGAGGAGCTGGAGATCCTGGAGCGGGCGCTGCCGCTGCTGCGGGAGCGGCTGATCGACGGTGGCGTGCTGGTGGTGCTGGCCTACCACTCCCTGGAGGACCGGCTGGTGAAGAACGCGTTCCGCGAGTGGAGCCAGTCCTGTGTCTGCCCGCCGGAGCTGCCGGTGTGCGTGTGCCGGGGCCGCCCGCTGGGCGAGACGCTGACGCGCAAGCCTCAAATGCCGACGCGGGCGGAGGCCGAGCGCAATCCGAGGGCGCGCAGTGCACGGCTGAGGGCATGGCGGCGCGCCGCGTAACGCCAACCGGTCCGCGACGCGGCGGGTCGGGCGTGCTGATGGTGGCACTGGTGTTCGCGGCGTTGTTCGCCGCCCTCGGCGCCGTGGTCTGGCGCCAGAGCCGGGCGCTGGAGGCGATGCGGGGCGTGGAGGCGCTGCGGGACGAGGCCGCGCTGCTGGAGGCGCGGCGGGTGGAGCTGGCACGGCGCGTCGGTCAGCTCGAGCGCCGCTCGCGCGTGGTGGGTGCGGCGCGGGACCGGCTGGACATGCGGGTGCCGCGCTCGGAAGAGATCGTGATCCTGCCGGCGTCGACGGCGCTGGCCGCGGGAGCCGACGGATGAGCCCATTCATGGACATCGGGACGGGGCGCGGGGGCGCGCGGGGCCGGTCGGGCCCGTACGCCGCGCGCCGTCGTCTGCTGCTGGCGGGCCTGCTGCTGGCCGCGCTGGTGGTGATCGGCCGCTCGGCGGATCTCCAGGTTCTGGAGGGGAGCGACTGGCTGGCGCGGGCGCGGGATCAGCAGAGCCAGCGGCTGGCGCTGCCCGCGCCGCGCGGCACCGTCTACGACCGCAACGGCGTGCCGCTGGCCAGCAGCCGCGACGCGTTCCGCGTGGCCGTGGCGCCGCACGAGCTGGCGGACCGCGACCAGGCGCAGCGGCTGCTGCGCGACGCGCTCGGCCTTTCCGCCGCACAGGCGCGCCGCATCGTCACCGGCCGGCGCCGCTGGGTGCCCGTGCCGGGTGAGCACGACGCCGTGGTGCGCGACGCGCTGGAGGGCGTGCAGGGCGTCTACCTGGAGCGGGTGCAGAAGCGGCACTACCCGCACGGCGAGCTGGCGCTCGCCCTGGTCGGCCGCGTCGGCGCGGACGGGGCGGGCGCCACCGGCCTCGAGCTCGAGTTCGATTCGCTGCTGTCCGGCCGCCCGGGCGCGGCGGTGGTGCGACGCGACGCGCGCGGCCACGCGCTGCCCGGTGCCATGCTGCTGGTCGAGGAGCCAGTCGCCGGACACGACGTCTACCTGACCATCGACCACGAGCTGCAGGAGATCGCGCACGAGGCGCTGCGCGATGCACTGGCGCGCACGAGCGCCGCGGGCGGCGACCTGCTGATGACCGACCCGCTCACGGGCGAGGTGCTGGCGGCGGTCAGCGCGCGAGCGGAGGGCACGGCCTGGACCGCGGTGACCGAGCCGTACGAGCCCGGCTCCACGCTGAAGCCGTTCCTGGTCGCGTCGCTGCTGGCCGAGGGGCGGGCGGCGCTGCGCGACAGCGTCTTTGCCGAGGAGGGCCGCTGGGTCGAGGCGGGCCGCACGCTGTCCGACGTGCATCCGTACGGCTGGCTCACCGTGAGCGATGCGCTGCGCGTTTCGTCCAACATCGCCATGGCCAAGCTGGCCAGTCGGCTGGACGCGCCGCAGCAGTACCGCTACCTGCGCGACTTCGGCTTCGGCACCCCGACCGGCATCGCGTACCCGTCCGAGTCGTCGGGTCTCCTGCGCCGGCCGGGCGACTGGTCGCGCTACTCGTCGGCCAGCCTGGCGATGGGCTACGAGATCGCGGTCACGCCGCTGCAGATGACGCTGGCGTACGGCGCGCTGGCCAACGGCGGCGTGCTGATGGAGCCGATGCTGGTGCGCGAGGTGCGCCGCCGCGACGGCCATCTGCTGGACCGTCGCGAGCCGCGCCCGATCCGGCGGGTGGTCGCCTCGTCGGTGGCCGAGCGGCTGCGCCCGGTGTTGGTGGACGTGGTGCAGGACGGCACGGGGCAGGAGGCCTCGCTGTCGCACTTCCGGCTGGCGGGCAAGACCGGCACGGCGCGCGCGACGCGCGGCGGCGTCTACGAGCAGGGCGCCTACACCGCGTCCTTCGCGGGCTTCTTCCCGGCGGACGATCCGCAGCTGGTGATCCTGGTGAAGCTGGACCGGCCGCAGGGCTCGTACTACGGCGGTTCGACGGCCGCGCCCGTGACGCGCGCCACACTGGAGGCGGCGCTGGCCGCGCGCGGCATCCAGCTCGACCCGCGCTCCGGCTCGCCGGACGCGCCGGCCGGGCGTGCGCTGCCGCGCACCGGCCCGTCCCCGCTGCGCGCCGCGCTGCCGCTGCAGGCCTCGGCGCCGGCCCCGCGTACGGGCGGCCCGTTCGTGCTGACCGTGAACGCCGCGGCGGACCTGCTGACGGCGCCGCGCGCACGCGTGGCCATTCCGTCCGTGGCGGGCCTGCCGATGCGGGACGCCGCGGCCCTGCTGCACCGGCACGGCCTCCGCGTACGTGTCGAAGGGCACGCCGCGGCGGTCGCCACCGAGCCGTCCGCGGGCACGCGGGTCGCCGAGGGTGCGCTGGTCGTCATCCGGGGCGGCGGGACCGCGACGGCAGCGGAGCGCGCCATCGTGCTGGCGCGCTCCTCGACGGGGAGCGGCAACTGATGGGAAGCGAGATGGAGCGGCCGGTGCCGCTGGCGCGCGTGGTCGACCGGCTGCGCGAGGCGGGCCTGCTGGTCGAGGCGCCGGATGCGGACGTGACGCTCGGCGGCGCGAGCGACGACAGCCGCCGCGTGGGTGCGGGCGACCTGTTCTGCGCGTGGCGCGGCACGGCGTCGGACAGCCACGACTTCGTGCCCGCCGCGGCGGCCGCGGGCGCCGTGGCCGCGCTCGTGGAGCGGCGTCTGGACGAGGTGGCGATCCCGCAGATCGTGGTGAGCGACGGCCGGCGTGCGGCCGCGCACGCCGCGTCGGTCGTATTCGGCGATCCCGCGAACGAGCTGCGGCTGATCGGCGTGACCGGGACCAACGGCAAGACCACCACGGTCTGGCTGCTGCGCCACCTGCTGGCGCGCCGCTTCACGCCCGCGTCGATCGGCACGCTGGGCGTGATCCTGGAGGACGGCTCCACGCTGCCCGGCAGCGAGGCGCTGACCACACCCGGCCCGGTGGACATGTCACGCCGCTTCCGGCACCTGCGCGACCGCGGCGTGGACGCGGTGGCGATGGAGGTCTCGTCGCACGCGCTGGACCAGGGGCGCGTGGCGGCGCTGCGCTTCGACGTGAGCGTGTTCACCAACCTGTCGCGCGACCACCTGGACTACCATCCGTCGCTGGAGGCCTATCGCGAGGCCAAGCTGCGGCTGCTGGACCTGCTGAAGCCGGATGGGCTGGCCGTGGTCAATGCCGACGACCCGGCGTGGGCCGACGTGCCGCGCAAGGCGCGGCGCGCGTTGCGCTTCTCGGTGCACACGGCGGATGCGGACCTGCGAGCGGAGGGCGTCGACTTCGACCCGCTCGGCGCCAGCTTCCACCTGCTGTTCGACGGCCGCTCGATCGCCACGCGCGTGCCGCTGCTCGGCGACTACAACATCCACAACGCGCTGGGTGCCGCCGCGGCCTGCCTGGCGGTCGGCTTCGGCGTGGACGAGGTGGCCGACGCGCTGGCCGAGCTGCCGCAGGTACCCGGCCGCCTGGAGCGCATCGCGGAGCATCCGTGCCCCGTGCTGCGCGACTACGCGCACACGCCCGACGCGCTGGAGCGCGCGCTGGCCGCGCTGCGACCGCTGACGCGCGGCCGGCTGATCGTGGTCTTCGGTGCGGGCGGCGACCGCGACCGCGGCAAGCGGCCGCTCATGGGGCGGGTGGCCGTGGAGGGCGCGGACGTCACGATCGTCACGTCCGACAACCCGCGCACGGAGCAGCCCGAGGCGATCATCGACGACATCGTCGCCGGGCTGCCCGCCGGCCGCTTCGAGCGCGTGACCGACCGCCGCGACGCGATCCGGCGCGCGCTGGAGATCGCGTCCCACGACGACGTCGTGCTGCTGGCCGGCAAGGGCCACGAGACCTACCAGATCCTGGGCACGGACAAGGTCGACTTCGACGAGAAGCGCATCGTCGAGCAGGAGACCGGGCTGCTGAACGGGAGCGCCGCATGAGCAGCACGGACGAGATCCGCGGCGGCGGCGGCACCGCGCCCTGGACGGACGCGGAGGTGCGCGAGGCGCTCGGGCTGGACGCGGCGCAGGCGCTCGAGGGCGGGCGCTTCACGGGCGTGGGCACGGACAGCCGCTCGCTGCGCGAGGGTGCGCTGTTCATCGCCCTGCGCGGCGAGAGCTTCGACGGCCACCGCTTCCTCGACGCCGCCGCCGAGCGCGGTGCGCCAGCGGCGATCGTCGATCACGCGCCTGATGACGCGCCGGCGGGCATGCACCTCTACGTCGTGCCGGACACGCTGGAGGCGCTGGGCCGCATGGCCACGCACCGTCGCCGCCGCCTGGGCGCGCGCGTCTGCGCCATCACGGGCACCAACGGCAAGACGTCTACCAAGGAGATGGCGCGCTCGGTCCTGGCCACGCGTTATCGCGTGCACGCGACCACGGGCAACCTGAACAACCTGGTCGGCACGCCGCTCACGCTGCTCACCGCGCCGGACGACGTGGAGGCGCTGGTGGTGGAGGTCGGCACCAACGCGCCGGGCGAGATCGCGCGGCTGCGCGACATCGTGGAGCCGGACGCGGCGCTGATCACGACGGTCGGCGCGGGTCACCTGGAGGGTCTCGGCACCATCGAGGGCGTGCTGGTCGAGAAGACCTCGCTGCTCGAGGGGCTGCCCGAGGACGCCGTGACGCTGGTCGGTGATACGCCGCCGTCGCTGGCCGAGCGCGCGCGCTCGCTGCGCGACGACGTGGGCGTCGCCGGCGTGACGGACGTCGCGGACGACGACCTGCGCGCGGAGGACGTCCGCCTGGACGACGACGGCCTGGCCCACTTCCACTGGCGCGGCCACGCCGTGCGGCTGCCGGTGCGCGGCCGCCACAACGTGACCAACGCGCTGCTCGCGCTGGGGCTGGCGATGGAGTGGGACATCGGTCCCGCCGAGGCGATCGCCGCGCTGGCCGAGGTCAAGCTGCCGGGCATGCGCATGGACGTGCAGCGCATCGGCGAGCTGCGCGCGATCGTCGACTGCTACAACGCCAATCCGGGCAGCATGAAGGCGGGCTTCGACCTGCTCGGCTCGATGCCGCGCGGCGACGGCCGCATCGCCGTGATCGGCAGCATGCTGGAGCTGGGCGAGCACAGCCGCGCCATGCACCGCGAGACGCTGGAGGACGCGCTCGCGCGCGACATCGACCTGGTCGTGGCGACGGGCGAGTTCGCGCTCGCTTCGGACGACCTGCCGGCCGAGGCGGGCGCGCGTGTGCTGCGCGCCGAGGACCCGCTCGACGCCTGGCAGCAGCTGCACGAGCGGATGCAGGGCGGCGAGGTGGTGCTGCTCAAGGGATCGCGGGGCGTCGCGCTGGAGCGGCTGATCCCGCTGCTGGAAGAGGCCTACGGAGAGCGTCCCCGGTCGAGCGCCAGGGGAAACAGGGGCAGGCGCGATGACGCCGGGGATGCCTCCGCGGGCCGCACCGTCGACGGCGGGGGGGGCTGAGCATGCTCTACCACCTGCTCGCCGACATGAGCGACGTGCACATCTTCTTCAACCTGTTCCGCTACCTGACCTTCCGCGCCGCGGGTGCGTCCGGTACGGCGCTGATGATCTGCTTCCTCTTCGGCCCGGCCATCATCCGGCGGCTGCGCAAGCTGCGCGTCGGCCAGGTCGTGCGGGAGGAGGGGCCGGAATCGCATCTCCAGAAGGCCGGCACCCCGACCATGGGCGGCGTGCTGATCATCGCGTCCGCGGTGGTGTCCACGCTGCTGTGGGCGGACCTGACCAACCCGTACGTGCTGCTGGCGCTGGGCGTGCTGGTCTGGACGGGCGGCATCGGCTTCCTGGACGACTACCTGAAGGTGGTGCGCCGCCGCACCGAAGGTCTGGTCGCCAAGTACAAGCTGACCGGCCAGGCCATGGCCGGCCTGCTGCTGGGCGCGCTGCTGCTGCTGATCCCGATCGCGCCGCTGCCGCCCGAGTGGACCAGCGTGCCGTTCTTTTCGGAGTACCATCTCGCGATCTGGACGCCGCTGTTCGTGCCGTGGGTGATCCTGGTGATCGCCGGCAGCTCCAACGCGGTGAACCTGTCGGACGGGCTCGATGGTCTGGCGGCGGGGCTCAGCGCGATCGCGGCCGGCACGTTCGGCGTGTTCGCGTACCTGATCGGCCGCGTGGACCTGTCCAGCTACCTGGGCCTGTTCTACCTGCCCGGTTCGGGGGAGGTCGCCATCTTCTGCGTCGCGCTGGCCGGCGCGACGCTGGGCTTCCTGTGGTACAACGCGCATCCCGCCGAGGTCTTCATGGGCGACACCGGCTCGCTCGCACTGGGCGGCGCGATCGGCGCGGTGGCCGTGATGCTCAAGGCGGAGTTCCTGCTGATCATCGTCGGCGGCGTGTTCGTGGCCGAGGCCGTCTCGGTGATGCTCCAGGTCTCGTACTTCAAGTACACCGTCCGGCGCTACGGCAGGCCGAAGCGGCTGTTCCTGATGTCGCCGCTGCACCACCACTTCGAGAAGAAGGGGTGGGAGGAGAGCAAGATCATCGCGCGCTTCTGGATCCTCGGGATCCTGTGCGCGCTCGTGGCCATGAGCACCCTGAAGGTCCGATGAGCGGCCGGGTCGCGGTGCTCGGTCTGGCGCGCAGCGGACGCGCGGCGGCGCTGCTGGCGCTGAAGCAGGGCGCCGAGGTCTACGCCTCCGACGCCGGCGACACGCCCGTGCTGCGCGAGGCGGCGGAGGCGGTGCGCGCCGCGGGCGGGCGCGTGGACCTGGGCAGCCACGACATCGACGCGATCGCCGGCTCCGACGTGCTGGTCGTCAGCCCCGGCATCCCGCCGACCGCGCCCGTGCTGCAGGACGAGCGCGTGGCCGCGGTGCCGCAGATCTCCGAGCTGGAGTACGCGGCGCGCGCGCTGCGCTCGAAGGTGGTCGCGGTCACGGGCACCAACGGCAAGACCACGGTCACCGCGCTGACCGCGCACCTGCTGCGCGCGAGCGGCGTGGACGCCGTCGCGGCGGGCAACATCGGCCGTGCACTGGCCGACGTTGCCGTCGCGGACGAGCATCCGGCCGTGACGGTGGTCGAGGCCAGCTCCTTCCAGCTGGCGGGGGTCGACCGCTTCCGGCCCGACGTCGGCGTGCTCACCAACCTGGCCCCCGACCACCTCGACCGGTACGCCAGCGTGGCCGAGTACTACGGCGACAAGGCGCGCATGTTCGACAACGCCGAGGCCGGCAGCCGCTGGGTGCTGAACGGCGAGGACGTCGAGGTCGAGCGGCTGATCGGCGACGCGCCGGGCGAGCGCTATCCGTTCCACCTGGAGCATGCGCCGGCGGGAGATGCCGCGGGCGCGTGGCTGGATGGTGACCTGCTGCGCGTGCGCCTGGAGCGCGGCGGCGAGCCGGTCGACCTGGTGCGCACGGACGAGCTGCGGCTGCTCGGCCGCCACAACGCGGCCAATGCGCTGGCCGCTTCGCTGGCCGCGCTGCTGGCCGGTGCCACGGTCGACGGCGTGCGGGCGGGGCTGCGCGACTTCGCGCCCATGGAGCACCGGCTGGAGCCGGTGGCCGAGCGGGACGGCGTGCTCTGGGTCAACGATTCCAAGGCGACGAACCTCGACTCCACGCGCATGGCGCTGCGCAGCATGGAACGCCCCGTGGTGCTGCTGCTGGGCGGGCGTCACAAGGGAGAGCCGTACACCGGCCTGCTGGAGGCCGCGCAGGGCCGCGTGCGCGTGGTGGTGGCGTACGGGGAGGCGGCGCCGGTGGTGGTGCGCGACCTGGAGTCGCACCTGACCGTGGTGCGCGTGGACGGCGGCTTCGAGCGCGTGGTCGCGACCGCTGCCGGGCTGGCCCGCCCGGGCGACGCGGTGCTGCTCAGCCCCGCCTGCTCGAGCTACGACATGTTCGAGAACTACGAGCAGCGCGGCGCGCGCTTCCGCGAGCTGGCGCGCGCGGTGCCCGCCCGCGAGCCGGGCGTTCGCGATGGCGGCGCGTCGTGGCGTTCGGGCGACCGGCGGCCGGGGGTGTCCAATGGCGCGTGATCGCGTGGACGCCCTGCCGGTGGTGGGGGAGGTGGCGTGGGAAGCGGAGATCCGGCCGGAGTCGCGGCTGGGCACCGGCTGGGAGTCGCCGACGCTTCTGCTGCTGGTCGTCGGCCTGCTCTCGTTCGGGCTGGTGAACCTGTACAGCGCCAGTGCGATCCTGGCCCAGTCGCTGGAGCTGCCGGACTACCATTTCCTGGTGCGGCAGGCGCTGGGCGCGGCAATGGGCATGGTCGGGCTGGTGGTGCTGGCGCGCATCGACTACCGGCACCTGCGCCGCTTCTCGTGGCCGATCCTGCTGGCCGTGGTGCTCGCGCTGCTGGTGCTGGTGCTGCCGGGCACGGACGCCATCGCGCCGTCGACCAATGGTGCGAGCCGCTGGCTGATCGTGGGCCCGGTCGCACTGCAGCCGTCGGAGATGGCCAAGATCGGGCTGCTGATCTGGACGGCGGCGCTGGCGGTGAAGAAGCAGGACAAGCTGCCCAGCCTGAGCCGTGGCCTGCTGCCCTTCCTGATCGTGTGGGGCGCGGTGGCCGGTCTGGTGTTCCTGCAGCCGGACCTGTCCACGGCGATGCTGATCCTGCTGCTGGCGGGCACGGTGGTCTTCGCGGGCGGCGCGCGCATCGGCCACTTCCTGGTGCTGGGCGTGGTGGGGCTGCCGCTGGTGTGGAACCAGATCGAGGACGTGGCCTACCGGCTGCGCCGCATCATGGCGTTCCTGGATCCCAGCCACGACCCGGTGGGCGTGAGCTATCAGATCAACCAGTCGCTGATCGCGTTCGGCAGCGGCGGCCTGTTCGGCCTGGGTTTCGGCCGCGGGCAGCAGAAGTTCGGCTTCCTGCCGGAGCCGCACAACGACTTCATATTCGCGATGGTCGGCGAGGAGTGGGGCCTGATGGGTGCGGTGACGCTGGTAACGGCGTTCGCCGCCATCGCGTTGATCGGCTACCGCATCGCGCGGCAGGCGCCGGACCTGTTCGGCTACCTGCTCGCGGTCGGCATGACCAACCTGATCGTGGTGCAGGCGCTGCTGCACATGGCGGTGAACACCGCGCTGGTGCCCACCACGGGGCTGACACTGCCGTTCGTCAGCTATGGCCGCTCCAGCCTGCTGGTCAGCCTGGCCGCGGTCGGCATCCTGATGAGCGTCGCCCGCGCTTCGCGCCGCGAGGAGGTGGTGCTGTGAGCCGCGTCGTCTTCGCGGGCGGCGGCACGGGCGGCCACCTGTACCCTGCGCTGGCGCTGGGCGCCGCGCTGCGCGAAGCGCGGCCGGAGCTCGGTGTGGCCTACATCGGCGCGCAGCGCGGCATCGAGTCGCGCGTGCTGCCGGAGAAGGGCGTGGAGCATCGGCTGCTGCCGCTGGAGCCGTTGCGCCGCGACCGTGTGTGGCAGAACTGGCGGCTGCCGGTGGCCATGGTGAAGAGCCTGGCCGCGCTGCGCCGCGAGTTCCGCGCGCGCCGACCGGACGCGGTGGTGTGCACCGGCGGCTACGCCAGCGGCCCGGCGGGCCTGATGGCGCTGCTGTCCGGCGTGCCGATCGCGCTGCAGGAGCAGAACTCGTATCCGGGGCTGACCATCCGCTGGCTGAGCCGCTGGGCCAGCCAGATCCATCTGGGCTTCCCGGAGGCCGAGGCGCACCTCTCGCCGGGCCGCGACACGCGCATCTACGCGCTGGGCAATCCGATCCAGCCGCCGGTGCGCATGGACGGCCGCGAGGCACGCACGAGCTTCGGCCTCTCGCCGGACGCGACGACGCTGCTGGTGGTGGGCGGCAGCCAGGGCGCGCTGGCGGTGAACCAGGCGCTGGCCTCGGCGCTGGAGCGCGTGGCCGCGGGCGACCTGCCCGCCGCGCCGGCCGGCCTCGAGATCCTGTGGGCGACGGGCCCGAAGCACCTGGACGACATCCAGGGCCGGCTGGCCGCGATCGAGCCGGGCCTGCTCGTCCGCGCAGTCGGCTACATCGACGACATGCCGCGCGCGCTGGCCGCGACCGACGTCGCGCTGACGCGCGCCGGCGCGATGATGACGGCGGAGCTGCAGGCGTGGGGCATCCCGATGCTGCTGGTGCCGCTGCCGACCGCGGCCGCGGACCACCAGACGCACAACGCGAAGGCGCTGGCCGATGCCGGCGCCGGCGTGCTGCTGCGCCAGGCCGAGCTCACGCCGGAATCGCTGTGGAGCGCGATCGTCGGCCTCGCCGGCGACGAGCCGCGCCGAATCGAAATGAGCCGCGTCGCGCGCGAGCGCGGCCGGCCGGACGCCGCGCGGGCGATCGCGGGCAAGCTGCTGGAAATGGTAGGGGAGGCCGCATGAGCGACATCGATCTGCTGGAGCTGTCGCGCCGCGGCCCGGTCCACTTCGTGGGCGTGAGCGGCGCGGGCGTCTCGGCGCTGGCCGAGCTGGTGCTGCACAACGGCGGCGCCGTCACCGGCTGCGACCTCAAGCCGGGGGAGGTCGGCGATACGCTGCGCGCGCGCGGCGCGAGCATCCACGACGGCCACGACCCGTCGCACGTGCAGGACGCGGTCGCGGTGGTCACGACGGCGGCGGTGCCGGCCGACCATCCGGAGCTGGTCGCCGCGCGCGAGCGCGGCATCCCGGTGCTGAAGCGGGCAGCCGCGCTGGGCGCGATCGTCAACAGCGGCACCGTGGTCGGCATCGCAGGCACGCACGGCAAGACCACCACGACGGCGATGACCACGCTGGTGCTGGAGGCGGGCGGGCTGGACCCGACCGGCTTCGTGGGCGGCCGCGTGGCCGCGTGGGGCGGCAACCTGCGCCCGGGCTCGAGTGACATCTACGTGGTCGAGGCGGACGAGTACGACCGCTCGTTCCACCAGCTGCGCGCGGACGCGGCGGTGGTGACCACGCTGGAGGCGGACCACCTGGACATCTTCGGCTCGCTGGAGGAGGTGGAGCGCGCCTTCGAGAAGTTCCTGGAGCCGATCCCGGAGACCGGACTGATCGCCGTGTGCGGCGACGACGCCGGCGCGGCCGCGCTGGGCGACCGCGTGAATCATCCGGGCGTGCGGCGCTACGGCACCGGCGCGACCTGCCAGCTGCGCGCGACGGACGTGGCCGTGAGCGGCAGCTCGATGCGCTTCGAGGTGGGGGAGGGCGATCGCTCGCTGGGCCACGTCACGCTGCAGGTGCCCGGGCTGCACAACCTGCGCAACAGCCTGGCAGCGATCGCCGTGGGGCTGCACTTCAATGTCCCGTTCGACGACATCCGCCGCGCGCTGGCCGGCTACCGCGCGGTCGCGCGCCGCTTCCAGGTGCTCGGGGAAGCGGGCGGCGTGGTGGTCGTGGACGACTACGCGCACCACCCGACGGAGGTGCGCGCCACGCTGCAGGCCGCGCGCGACGCGTATACGCGACGCCGCCTGGTCGCCGTGTTCCAGCCGCACCTGTACACGCGCACGCGCGATTTCCACCGCGAATTCGGCCAGGCGCTGGGCGCGGCGGACGTGGTGTGGGTGTCCGATGTCTATCCCGCGCGCGAGAAGCCGATCGAGGGCGTGACGGGCGAACTGGTCGCGAACGCGGCGCGCGAGGCCGGCGCGGACGTGCGCTACCACGCGTCGCTGGACGAGCTGCGGGACGCGCTGCGGCACGACGTCGCGAGCGGCGACCTGCTGCTGACCATGGGTGCGGGCGACGTGAACCGTATCGGCGCCGAGCTGTTCCGCGAGCTGTCGGCGGCCGACGGCGCGCCGACCGGCGCGGCGGGCAACGGTGGAGGTGCCGCGTGACCCGGCTGCGGCTGATCCTCGGTGGCCTGGGCGCCATCGTCGTCCTCGCCGGCGCCTGGGCCTCGCCCATCGCGCTCAGGCAGATGGACTCGTTCGTGGTCGAGCAGGTGGAGGTGCACGGCACGCGCTACCTGGCGCCCGAGGCGGTGCTCGAGGCCAGCGGCATCGCCGTCGGCTCGTCCTTGTGGGACGACGCGGCCTCGTGGCAGGCGGCGCTGGAGCGGCACCCGATGATCCGCTCGGCGCGCATCGACCGGCGGCTGCCGTCCACGCTGCGCATCACGGTCACGGAGACGGAGCCGGTCGCGCTGGTGCGCACGCCTGCGCTGGAGGCGGTGGACGGCCGGGGCCGGCTGCTGCCGATCGCGCCGGAGGCGGTCGGGCTGGACCTGCCGATCGTGGCGGGCGCCGTCTCGATCGGTGGCGACGGCCTGATCGAGCACGCCGCGACGCGCGAGGCGCTGGCGGCGTTCGAGCGGCTGCGCGCCGCGGAGCCGGACCTGGCGGCTGCGGTGTCGGAGATCGGCGTCGCGCGCGGCGAGCTGCGACTGCTGCTGCGCGTGCGCCAGCCGGCCGTGGCGCGCGTGGACTTCGACGCGGGCGCGACGCAGCTGCGGCAGGTGCGTCTGGCGCTGGAGGACCTGGCCGATCGGGGTGAGCTGGAGCGGCTGCGCGTGCTGGACGGGCGCTTCCGCGAGCAGGTGGTTGTCGAACTGTATCCGCAGCAGACGAGCTGACATGCGTTCCAACATCGTCGCCGGCCTGGACATCGGTTCCACCAAGACCTGCGCGGTCGTGGCGGAGATCGCGGGGGAGGGCGGCCGTGCGCAGGAGATCCGCGTGCTGGGCGTCGGCCAGGCGCGCAGCGGCGGCGTCCGCCGCGAAGTCGTCATGGACATCGAGGAGACGACCGAGACGGTGCGCGCCGCGCTGAAGGAGGCCGAGCTGATGGCGGGCGTCTCGCTCAGCCGCGTCTACGCGGGCATCGCCGGCGACCACATCGCCGCGAGCACGTCCAGCGGCGTGGTCGCGGTGGCCGGCGACGAGGTGGCGGCGGCGGACGTCGGCCGCGTGCACGAGGTCGCCCGCGCCGTGGTGGTGCCGGCCGACCGCGAGGTGCTGCACGTGCTGCCGCAGGAGTACCGGCTGGACGGGCAGGGTGGTCTGCGTGACCCCATCGGCATGGCCGGCATGAGGCTCGAGGCCGAGGTCTACATCGTCACCAGCAGCGCCACCGCGTGCACCAACCTGCGCAAGGCGGTCAGCCGTGCCGGCTACGGCGTGCACGCGTTCGTGCACGAGCCGCTGGCCACGTCGCAGGCGGTGCTGACCGACGAGGAGAAGGAGGTCGGCGTCGCGCTGGTGGACCTGGGCGGCAGTTCGACCGAGCTGGTCGTGTTCCGCGACGGCAAGACGCGGCACCTGGCCACGATCCCGTGGGGCGGCACCGCGGTCACCAACGACCTGGCGCGCGGACTCGCGCTGCCCTTCGCCGAGGCGGAGAAGGCCAAGGAGAAGTACGGCGTCGCCTTCGCGCAGCACGTGGACCCGCGCGAGTCGATCGACCTGCCCGGCGCGAGCCCCGGCCAGCAGCGGCAGGTCAGCCGCGAGCTGATCGCGCACATCATCGAGCAGCGCCTGGACGAGATCCTGGGCCTGGTCTGGCGCGAGATCGAGCGGTCGGGGGAGGCGGCGGAACTGGGCGCCGGCGTGGTGCTGACCGGCGGCGGCGCGTCGCTGCAGGGCACCGTGGACGTCGCGCAGCACGCCTTCGGCACCAGCGCCCGCGTCGGCACGCCGGGCGACGGGCTGGGCGGCCTGGTCGATTCGGTGCGCCGACCGAAGTTCGCCACCGCCACTGGACTCGCCATCTACGGCGCCAACCTGAGCATCAAGGCCGGCATCGCCGGCGGCTCGCGGGACGGGATGGTCGGCAAGGTCGTGGGGTGGCTGAAGGAGTTCTTCTGAACAGCGGGCTTGGGGCTTGGGGCTTGAGGCTTGGGGCTTGGGGCTCGGGTTGGGGGTCCGAGGGGTGGGGGATGGAGATGAGGTGAGGTCGACATAGATGGAGGGCCGGGGCTGATGAGGGTCCCGGATGCAGTAGCTGGAGGCTGAAGGCTGAAGGCTGGAGGCACGGGGATCACGCGACGATGCGCCCTCAAGCCCCACGCCCCAAGCCGGCGGTTCAACCCGGGGGCGCGTCCGAACACGATGCCCCTGCCACCTGAAGGAGGGTGACATGATGATCTTCGAATTCGAGGAAGCACTGGCCCAGAACGCCCGCATGAAGGTCGTGGGCGTGGGCGGCGGCGGCGGCAACGCCGTGAACCGGATGATCGACGAGGAGCTGGACGGCGTCGATTTCATCAGCGTGAACACGGATGCGCAGGCGCTGAAGCTGTCGCGCGCGCCGGTCAAGGTTCAGATCGGCAAGAAGCTGACGCGCGGGCTGGGCGCGGGCGCACGGCCGGAGATCGGCCGGCAGGCCATCGAGGAGCAGCGCGAGGAGATGCGCCGCTTCGTCGAGGGCGCGGACCTGGTCTTCATCGCCGCCGGCATGGGCGGCGGCACGGGCACGGGCGCGGCGCCGGTCATCGCCGAACTGGCGCGCGAGTGCGGCGCGCTGACCATCGCCATCGTGACCCGGCCGTTCATGTTCGAGGGTCGCAAGCGGCTGCGGCAGGCCGACCAGGGTCTGGCCGAGCTGAAGCGCGCGGCGGACACAGTCATCGTCGTGCCGAACGAGCGGCTGCTCAGCGTGTGCGGCAAGGGCACCACGTTCCGGGACGCGCTGAAGCGCGCGGACGAGGTGCTGCTGCACGCCACGCAGGGCATCAGCGACCTGATCCACGTGACGGGTGAGGTCAACGTCGACTTCGCCGACGTGCGCACGGTCATGGCCAACCGCGGCCCGGCGCTGATGGGCACCGGCCAGGCGACGGGCGACAACCGCGCCGTCGAGGCGGCCCAGGAGGCCATCTCCAGCCCGCTGCTGGACGACGTCAGCATCACCGGCGCGGCCGGCGTGCTGATCAACATCACCGGCGGGATGGACCTGGCCATCGACGAGGTGACCACCATCGCGTCGATCGTGCAGGAGGCGGCGGGCGACGAGGCGGAGATCATCTTCGGCGCCGTACACGACCCGAACCTGGAGGGGGAGGTCCGTGTAACCGTCATTGCGACGGGGCTTGCGCACGCGGATGAGGTGCAGCAGGATTCGGGCATCATCCGCGCCAACTTCGGCGCCCGTTCGGCGGTGGGAGGCGGCATGTCGCACTCCACCGTGGCGGCTCCCCAGCGTGTGGCGGTTCCCCGACAGCCGCACGCAGAGCCGGAGAGGAAGGCTCCGGCGCGGGTGGCGGCTCCCTATGCGGAAGCCGCGCCGTTCCCGCGGCCGCCACAGCAGCCGGTGGCCGGTTATCAACTCAACGACCTGGACATCCCGACGTTCATCCGCCGCCAGATGGATTAGGCGGCCGGCCGGACGTTCTCCGCCCAGACCGAAAGACCTGGAACGAACTCGATGATGAGTCGACGAAGGGGTGTCATCCTCGCGCTGACCGGCGCGTGCCTGCTCCTGCTGGGGTCCACATCCGTGTGGCTCCCGGAGCAGCCCGCGCCGGTCGCGGACGCGCCCGCGCTGGCGCCGCTCTACGCGGCGCCGGTGGAGGACGTGGAGACGCGGGTCATGCGGCGCGGCCAGTCGCTGGGCGTGCTGCTGAACGGCACGGACGTGAGCGGCGAGATGTCGGGGTTCCTGCTCGCGCTGCGCGAGTACATGAACCCGCGCCGGCTCATGCCCGGCGTGGAGGTCACGCTGCGGCGGCGCGTCACCGACGGGGCGACCCGCTCGGTGGACGTGCAGCTCAACGCCGATTCGGTGGTGCACCTGACGCGCGGCTCGCTGGGCGGCTGGCAGGGTGAGCTGCGACTCACGCCGGTCGAGCGGGACACGGTGTACGTGGCCGGCCGCATCGAGGACGGGCATAGCCTGTTCGAGGCGCTGGTCGGGAACGACGACCTGGGCGTCCCGGCCGCCGAGCGCTACGCGCTGGTGGTCGAGCTGGCGCAGATCTACTCGTGGCAGATCGACTTCACGCGCGAGATCCAGCCGGGCGACGAGTTCGCGCTGATGTACGAGCGCGACGTGCGGCCGGACGGCACCACGCGCTGGCGCAGGGTGCTGGCCGCCGTGGTGCGCAACCGCGGCGTGGAGCTGCCCGCGATCCATTACGACGGCAGCGCGGTCGGCCCCGACTATTTCGACGAGAGCGGGCGCTCGCTCAAGCTGGCGTTCAATCGCTACCCGCTGGACTACGTGCGCGTAACGTCGGCCTTCGCCTGGCGGCGCTACCACCCCGTGCTGGGCCGCTACCGCGCCCACCTGGGCACGGACTTCGGCGCCAGCCGCGGCACGCCGGTCAAGTCGACCGGCGCGGGCACGGTCGCGCACGCAGGTCGCGACGGCGGCTACGGCAACCTGGTCAGGATCCGCCACCCGGGCGGCTACGAGACGCGCTACGCGCACCTCAGCCGCTTCGCCAGCGGCATCCGGCCCGGCACGAAGGTCGAGCAGGGGCAGGTGATCGGTTACGTCGGCGCGACAGGCCTGGCCACCGCGCCACACCTGCACTACGAGTTCCGGCAGAACGGCCAGCCGCAGGACGTGCGGCGGGTACGGCTCCCCAGCGCGTCACCGGTGCCCAACGCCGAGAAGGCGCGCTACGAATCGCTGTTCCAGCAGAGACTCACCCTCCTGCGCGGTGGTCTGGAGGCCAAGGGCGGTCCGGTGCACCTGGTTCGGCAGGTCCCGGCAGCGGGCGCAGCCTCGCCCTAGCCTTCGCCCCGCGCAGGTGGTTGGAACCGGGCGCCCGTGGCTGGCTTTTCGCTGGTCGCGGGCGCTCGTTTTTCGTTGATGGTGCGGTGAGCAGGGAGTGCCGTGGTCTTCTGGCTGGCTGCTTTGGCTCTCAGTTGCCCGGCACTCGAATGCGTTGCCAGTGGGACATTGGTACTGATCCCGGCGCTCGACCCCCTGCTCGAGCTTCGCGGTCGGCGAGGGTCGGCTCGGGGCGGGATTGCTTGGCTACCGCCTCGATTCGACCGCTCCAGAATGTCCCAGCTCGTCGCGAATGGTGGCCGTGTGGCCTGGGAGAGTCGTCCAGAATCGCGCATTCTCGGATTCACATGGAATCGAGGTATGGCAACCGTATGTCGCACGTGAGGGATGTCGTTCTTCGGCAGCTCAATGACCTGGTCGCGGACGATCTCGTCGGACGCATCAGGGACGAGCATCGCATCATCGCGGACCTGGGCCTGACTGGTGACGACGCAAGCTTCTTTGCGATCGATAGCATGAAGGAGCTGGGAATTCGATTGCCTGTCCGCGCCTGGGATGATGTAGAGACCGTGGGAGACGCCATCAGGCTGCTGGAGAAGGCATGCGAGGAGGGTGGAGTCCTGTGAATGCGTAGGACGTGGGGCAACCTTGATCTCCTGGGCGAAGGGTCTGCGTGAGGACAACGACTAAGAGGCGGCTTCGAGATGGGCTATCGTGGGGAGCACTCACTGGGGTCGTTGTCTTTGCTCTCGTTCGCGAAGAAGGCGGTTTGTGGGCTCTGGCGATCACAGTCTCAGGCGGCGTTGCATCGGGTATCCTGTGGGCCACGATAGGCGAACGGTTGACCAGCTTCTTCAAGCGATTGCTTGGCTGGACTGCCATCGCGTTCCCCACATACCTGGGAATGTTCGTTCAAGGGGTCGGACTTGGTTGGATCACGGACGATGCGTGGGGGGTGGTGGTCACTCTTGCAGCCTCGCTGGGCGCGGGCATCGGCGCAGCCATCATCTACTTGCTGTATGGCGACTGGATCAATTCGCGAAACGGGTCGTAGGACAGCTAACTGTAGTTTTCCTGCTGACCTCTCCCGTTTTCGCCGAGTGGGGGGTATCCCGTCGGCTATCGTCACTGGTTCTTGAAGTTCATGATCCAGGTAGTAGCGACCGGCCGCATTCAGCAGAGATCCGGTCGTCGGCCGGGCTTGCTCTGCCCTTGTGCAGAGGGGTACGAGCCAAGCTCGATAACAACGCTGCCGGCTGCCGTGCGACCCCCGATCGAGCCGACCCTCGCCGGCAGCGAAGCTCGAGCAGATCGTCGGGCGACGGGATCCGTACCAATGTCCCACTGGCAACGGATTCGAGGACCGGCGAGGGAGAGCCGAATCGCGGAGAGCCGAATCGCAGCGAGCCGGACCACCGCGCGCCGAATCGGACAACCCCGAAAGCACCCCCGACCACCCCAGAACGAACCGCACCGCCGTCGCACGAATCGCCCCGGATCGGCTCGACCCGCCATGGTCGTGGCCGTAGCTTGCGCGCAGCTTCCTACCCACCGTGGCGATCCTCGAGGTGAGCATCACGTACTGGCTGTTGTACGCGGCGACGGCGCTGGCGGCGAGCGCGCTGGCGGTCTGGCTGTACCGGCGGCGCGAGCCGCCCACGCGCGGGCGCTGGCTGGGCGCCGGCCTGCGCGCGGCCAGCCTGTCGCTGGCGCTGCTGCTGCTGTTCGACCCGTGGTTGCCGGATCCGGCGGCGGCGGGCGGGCGGCGCCTGGTCGTGCTGGACGACTCGTACAGCATGCTGCTGCCGGTCGCGCCGGGGGACACGACCACGCGCTGGGCGGCGGCGCTGCGCGCGGTCGATGACGCGGGCGCGGACGCGGTGCTCAGGCTCGGCGGCGGTCGGGACGCGTCGGGCGGTGATGCGACGGGCGGCGGCTCGACGGGAGGCGACGCGACGCGCGATGCGTCCGGCGAGGCCCCAGGCGCGGCACCCAACGCCCCGGTCAGCCGAGCGGCGAGCGCGCTGCGCGCGGCGGCGGAGGCGGGAGCGCGTGGCGTGACGCTGATCACGGACGCGGCGCTCGAGGACGCGGCGTCGGCGGCGGCCGTCGCGGCGGACGCGGGGCTGGCAGTCGAGACGGTGGTGGTGGCTGCGGAGCCGGTTGCCAACGCTGCGGTCGCGGCGCTGGACGCGCCGGCCAGGGCGCGCGCGGGGGACACCATCACCGTGCGCGTCGAACTGGCCGCCATGAACGTGGACGCCGACAGCGCGACGGTCGTGGTCGAGAGCGACGGCGCAGAAGTCGGGCGCCGCACCCTCGCCGTGCCGGCCGCGGGACGCCGGGCCGGCGTCGAGGTCCGCGTGGCGCTGGCGGCCGGCCCCGAGCGGATCGTGCGACTGGAGGCGCGGCTGGATGGCTGGAGCGACGCGTTCCCGTCGGACAACTGGCGGCCGGCCTTCGTGGAAGTGGGGGAGGCGCCCCGCGGCGTGGTGCTGCTGAGCCTGCGGCCGGACTGGGAACCACGCTTCCTGGTGCCGACGCTGGCGACGGCGCTGGGGCTGCCGGTGGACGCGTTCGCGCGCGCGCCGGCCAGCGGCTGGTACCGCATCGGCGGAGGAGCAGGTGCGGGTGGCGCCGGCACGGTGCCGGAAGCGCGCGTCCGCGAAATGGCCTCGGGCGCGTCGCTGCTGGTGCTGCACGGGCTGGACGCCCGTGCGCCCGCCTGGGCGCGTGAACTGGCGGCCCGCCCACGCGTGCTGGTCCTCTCGTCGGAGGCGGGGCCGGCCGCCGGCAACACCCTCGCCGGCGAGTGGTATCCCGAGCCCGCGCCGCCGGCCTCCCCTGTCGCGCCGCTGCTCGCGGGGCTGCCCTGGCAGGAGCTGCCGCCCATCGTCGCGCCGGCGGACCTGGACGCGCGGGGCGCGTGGGTCGGACTGGCCGCGCGCCGCGACCGGCGCGGGGACGCGGAGCCGCTCGTGGTCGGTCGCGCGACGGACGGCGGGCGGCAGGTGGTCGTGACCGGCAGCGGCTGGTACCGTTGGGCGCTGCGCGGCGGCGAGGCGCGGCGGGCGTACCGGGCGCTGTGGTCGTCGCTGGCGGGCTGGCTCGTGGAGGGCATGGGTGCCGTCGACGTGCGCGCGCTGCGACCGGAGCGGGCCGTGGTCGACCGCGGGGAGGACGTGGTGTGGCTGGCGGCGCCGGGCGCGGACTCGGTGCGGCTGACGCTGGAGACCGCGGCGGGCGAGCCGGTGCTGGATACTGTGCTGGTCCCGCAGTCCGGCCGCGCGCGGCAGAACGCTCCGCCGCCCGGGGAGTACGTGTACCGTGCGACGGTGTACGGCGCGGCCGAGCAGCCGCTGGAGGCGACGGGTGCGCTGGCGGTCGCGGCGTACAGCGACGAGCTGGTGCGGCCGTCGGCCGAGCTGCCGTTCGACGACGGCGACGGTGATGCCGTGCTGACGGCGGGGCGGCAGCGGCTGCACACGACGGCGTGGCCGTGGATCCTGCTGGTGGCGCTGCTGTGCGCCGAATGGATCGTGAGACGACGACAGGGACTGAGATAGAGCGGGATCGATGAGCAGGCTGTACAGGACGGCGGGTGAGAGGAAGTCGCTGTGGACGAAGATCCGCGACGTGGCGCTGACGGACGTCGGCGTGCTGGTGCGCGGACTGGACGAGGGCTCGCTGGAGCGGCTGGAGGAGCTGCTCGTCGAGTCGGACCTGGGCGTGTCCGCGTCGCTGCGGCTGGTGGACGTGGTGGAGCGGGAGGCGCGGGGCGGCAGGATCAAGTCGCACGAGCAGTTCCTGGCCACGCTGCGCCGGGAGCTGGAGACCATCGTCGAGCAGACGCCGGAGCAGACGGCGCTGCGTTTCGCGCCGGAGGGGCAGGGCCCGACGGTGCACCTTCTGGTCGGCGTGAACGGCGTCGGCAAGACGACGACGATCGGCAAGCTGGCGCACCGGCACGTGCAGGCGGGCCATCGCGTGCTGCTCGCGGCGGGCGACACGTTCCGCGCGGGCGCGATCGATCAGCTGGAGCTGTGGGCGGACCGGGTGGGCGCGGAGTTCGTCGGCGCGAACCCGGGCGTGGACCCTGCCAGCGTGGCGTTCGACGCGATCGACGCGGCGCGCTCGCGCGATTGCGACGTGGTTCTGGTGGACACCGCCGGCCGGCTGCACACGCAGCAGGACCTGATGGGCGAGCTGGCAAAGGTCGAGCGTGTGCTGGCGCGCAAGGTGGAGGGCGCGCCGCACGAGACGCTGCTGGTGCTGGACGCCACGGTCGGCCAGAACGCGTTGCGGCAGGCCAAGCTGTTCGGCAACGCGGTCGGCGTGAGCGGTCTGGTGCTGGCCAAGCTGGACGGCAGCGCGCGCGGCGGTGTGGTGGTGGCGCTGCGGCAGGAGTTCGACCTGCCGGTCAAGCTCATCGGCACCGGTGAGGGGGTGGAGGACCTGGAGCCGTTCGACGCGCGCGTTTACCTGGACCAGCTCCTGGCAGAACGCGAGGGGCCCGAGGAGTGACCCGCCGCGCATGAGCCGCGACGCCCGCTTCGCGCTGCTGGAGCAGCCCGTCCAGTTCATGAAGGGCGTGGGGCCGAAGCGCGCCGAGACGTTCGAGCGGCTGGGCGTGCGCAGCGCGCGGGACCTGCTGCTGCACACACCGCATCGCTACGAGGATGCGAGCACGGTCACGCCGATCGCGCGCGCGGAGGTCGGCATGGACGTGTCACTGGTCGGTACGGTCACGTCCAAGGGCGTGCTCCCCACGCGGCGCGGGCTGCGCATCTTCCAGGCGGTGATCCGGGACGGCACCGGCGTGATCGAGTGCTCGTGGCCGGGGCAGCCGTTCCTGGACCGCGCGATCCGCAAGGGCGACCTGCTGCTGGTCAAGGGCCCCGTTCGCTTCTTCCACGGCCGCCAGATCCAGCCGCGCGAGCACGTGGTGCTGGGGCGGGAGGGGGAGGGCGAGGGGGAAGGTGGCGGCGCGGTGCTGCCGATCTACCCGGCCACCGAAGGGCTGACGCAGCGGATGGTGCGCGGCATCATCGCGCAGAACCTGGACACGCTGCTCGAGGCGATCGAGGAGGAGGGCGACCCGATCCCGGCGCCGCTGCGCGAGCGCGCCGGCGTGCCCGCGCTGCCCGCCGCGCTGCGCCGGCTGCACGCGCCCGAGAGCGCGGCGGACGCGGACGAAGGGCGCCGGCGTCTGGCCTATGGCGAGCTGCTCTTCCTCCAGCTGCTGCACGCGCGCTCGCGCTGGGAGGCGACGGCGCGGCGCGAGGGCATCCGCTTCGAGCGCACCGACCGCCTGATCGCGCCGCTGCACCAGCGGCTGCCCTTCGAGCTGACCGACGCGCAGGGGCGCTGCTTGCGCGAGATCCTGGGCGACATGGCGTCGGACCGGCGCATGAACCGGCTGCTCCAGGGCGACGTCGGCGCGGGCAAGACCGTGGTCGCGCTGTTCGCCATGCTGCTGGCGGTCGAGAGCGGCTGGCAGGCGGCGCTGATGGCGCCGACCGAGCTGCTGGCCGAGCAGCACGCCCGCACGCTGCGCGCGCTCCTGGGCGATCTGCCCGTGCGCGTCGAGCTGCTGACCGGCAGCCTGTCCGGCGCGGCGCGGCGCGATGCGGATGCCCGCGTGGCGGCGGGGGAGGCGGACATCGTGGTGGGCACGCACGCGCTGATCCAGGAGTCGGTGCGCTTCCATCGGCTGGGCCTGGCGGTGGTCGACGAGCAGCACCGCTTCGGCGTGCGGCAGCGCATGGCGCTGGCGGAGCAGGGTGAGCGGCCGGACGTGCTGGTCATGTCGGCCACGCCGATCCCGCGCTCGCTCGCGCTCACGCTGCACGGCGACCTGGACCTGAGCCTGCTGGACGAGCGGCCGCCCGGCCGGCAGCCGGTGCGCACGGCGCTGCGCGCGGAGAAGGATCGTGACCGCATCTACGACTTCGTCGCGGCGCAGGTCGCGGAAGGTCGCCAGGCCTACGTGGTCTTTCCGCTGATCGAGGAAAGCGAGGCCCTGGAGCTGCGGAGCGCGACCGCCGAGTTCGAGCGGCTGAAGGAGGAGTCGCTGCCCGACGCGCGCGTGGCGCTGCTGCACGGGCAGCTGCCCGCGGACGAGAAGGACCGCGTCATGCGCGCGTTCGCCGCGGGCGAGATCGACGTGCTGGTCGCGACCACGGTGATCGAGGTCGGCATCGACGTGCCCAACGCCAGCGTCATGGTCATCGAGCACGGCGAGCGCTTCGGCCTCTCGCAGCTGCACCAGCTGCGCGGGCGCGTGGGGCGCGGCGCGGCGGAGAGCTACTGCATCGTGGTCGCGTCGGGCGGACAGGACTCCTTCGAGCGGCTGCGCGCCTTCGCGGGCACCGAGGACGGCTTCGAGATCGCAGAGGCGGACCTGCGCCTGCGCGGCATGGGCGACCTGTTCGGCGCCAAGCAGCACGGGCTGCCGGCGTTCCGCTGGTTCGATCCGGAGCGGGACCTGGAGCTGCTGATCGTGGCGCGCGAGCAGGCGCGCGAGCTGGTGGAGGGCGACCCGGCGCTGCGCGGCGAGGCGGCCGCTCCGCTGCGCGCGGAGCTGGAAGCGCGCTACGGCGACCGCGTCCAGATGTTCGAGACCGGGTAGCGCGCGCCCAGCCAGACGGAGCCGTCGGCGCCGACACCGAAATCGAGCCGCTCCGGCTCGTACGGGATGTTGCTGGGCGAGTCGTCGCCCAGGTCCAGCACGAACAGCGCGATCGAACCGACCAGTGCGACCTGCGAGCCGATCAGCAGCCAGCGCGCGGTGCGGTAGTCGGCCACGATCTGCGCGTAGCGCCGCTCCAGCTCGATGTCCGCATAGCCGCCGTCCGCGGCGATGTCGCGGCAGCGGTCCGGCTCGTCGCGGCAGAACTGCTCCAGCGCGTCGTAGTCATCCGACGCGTCCGCCTGCACGATGAAGCCGTACACACCCGCGCCCACCGCCAGCGCCGCGGTGGTCCACTTGGCGACCGCGAGCGGGTTCCAGCCGTCGCTCAGCGACGGCGTCCCGACCACGGTTGGCTGCGCGAAGCGGTCGACGCGCCACTGCGCCTCCGCGTCGGCTGCGTGCGATGCGAGCAGCACGGCCGCCGCCAGCGGCAGGACGAACAGCCGGCTCATGTGCCCTCCTGGATCAGCTTGATCAGCTCGCCGCGCAGCAGCGGCACGAACAGCGCGCCGTCGTGCGCGGCCGCGGGCGCCTCGACCGAGTCGCCCATGTCCATGTCCCACAGGATGCGGCCGTCTCGGCCGAGCAGGAAGAGCTGGCCGTCAAGCCGGCCGACGACCAGGCCGTCCCGCACCAGCGCCAGCGAGGTGCTGGCCGCGCCGCCCAGCTGGGCGAGCGGTCGCGGCGCGGCGTCGGGTGGCCAGACGTAGACCGTGGCGGTCTCGTCTAGCAGGTAGGCCGTGCCGTCCGCGGCCACCACCGGCGTCGCGCGCACGGGCGCGCCGACCGGCCAGGCCCGCGCGATCGGCGCGGTCGCAGCCCGGCCCGCAGCGCTGGCCGCGTTGCCCGCGTTGCCCGCGTTGGCCGCACCCGCCGCCCCTGCCGCGCTCTCCGCCCCTGCCGCGCTCTCCGCTCCTGCCGCGGCCGTCGTCGCCGGGCCCGCCGCCGCGCCGATCCACGGCGAGAGGTCCACGGCGATCACGGTGGTGTCGTGCAGCGGCACCAGCAGCGCGTCGCCGCGCAGCGCGGGCGTAGCGGCGGGTGTGGCGCCCAGCGCCAGCCGCGCCCGGATCTCGCCGCCGTTGCGGCCGACCAGGTACAGCGTGTCCGCGTGGCTGGACACCAGCAGCTGGTCGCGCCACGGCAGCGGCGCGGCGGTCAGGCCGCGCGGGATGCGTGTCTGCCACAGCCGCACGCCGTCGCTCGCGCGCAGCGCGTGCAGCCGTCCTGACTCCGTGGACCAGTACGTCGTGCCGTCCACCAGCAGCGGCGCGCCGACGGGCAGCTCGATCTCGGTGCGCCAGAGCGGGTAGCCGCGCGCCAGCTCGAACGCCTGCGCCGCGGAACTGGCCTCCTGCGCGGCCACGTAAACGGCGGACGCGTCGAAGATGGGGCCGGCGGGCGTTGCGCCGTGGGTGCGTCGCTCCCAGTAGAACTCGCCGCTGGCCGCCGACAGCACGAGGACGCGCCGGTCCATGGTCGAGGCGAAGAGCAGGTCGCCGCGGATCGCGAGCGGACCGACCAGCCCTTTGCCGAGGTCCACGCGCCACTGCTCGATGGGCTCCAGCGGCGCTGCGCTGGCGCGGAAGGCGTCGCGCGCGGGCGTTTCGAGCGTGGTCGGCCAGGGCTGGATCTCCATCGGCACGGGCACCGGCCGGGCCGTGCGCGTGCAGCCGACCAGCAGCGGCAAAGCCAGCAGCAGCACCGGATTGACACCCCTCGGGGCCGTTCCTACCTTCGCGACCCCCCGCGGCGGAAAGCGCCGCGCGACCCGCGGCGGCAGGCGCCGCGCGACCGGCCGGAGCGCCTCCGGCCCAGGTTCCAACGGCAGGACGGCAGGATGGCGGTCAGCAGCGAGATCCGGGAGCTTCATCGGCACGTCGGCGAACCCGTGGTGGTGCGGGGCTGGGTGCAGACCACGCGCGGCCACGGCAAGGTCGCGTTCGCGGTGGTCAGGGACGGCACGGGCATCGTACAGTGCGTCCTGATCAAGAAGGAAGTGGACGAGGCCACCTGGCAGCGCTTCGGCGAACTGACGCAGGAGTCCAGCGTCGCCGTGACCGGCGTCGTGCGCGCCGACGACCGGGCGCCGGGCGGGCACGAGCTGACCGTCCGGAGCCTCGAGATCGTGCACCGCTCGCCCGAGTTCCCGATCCAGCCCAAGGAGCACGGCGTCGACTTCCTGCTGGATCATCGTCACCTCTGGCTGCGCTCGACGCAACAGCGCGCGATCCTGCGGGTGCGCGCCGAGATCGAGCAGGCGATCCACGACTTCTACTACGAGCGCGGCTTCACGCGCATCGACTCGCCCATCCTGACCGGCGCCATCGCCGAGGGCGCCGGCACGCTGTTCGAGACCGACTACTTCGGCGAGCCCGCCTACCTGGCGCAGACCGGCCAGCTCTACATCGAGGCCGCGGCGGCCGCGCTGGGCAAGGTCTACTGCTTCGGCCCCACGTTCCGCGCCGAGAAGTCCAAGACGCGCCGGCACCTGACCGAGTTCTGGATGGTCGAGCCCGAGGTGGCCTGGAACGACAGCGACGCGAACATGCGGCTGCAGGAGGAGTTCGTGTCGTACATCGTGCGACGCACGCTCGAGCGCTGCGGCGAGGAGCTGGCGGTGCTGGAGCGGGACACGACGGACCTCGAGAAGATCGAGGCGCCGTTCCCGCGGCTCAGCTACACCGAGGCGATCGAGATTCTCCAGGCCGAGGGCAGCGAGATCGAGTGGGGGCAGGACTTCGGCGCGCCCGACGAGGTCGCCATCTCCGGCCGCTACGATCGCCCCGTCATGATCTACAACTATCCGAAGGCGATCAAAGCCTTCTACATGAAGGAGAACCCCGAGGATCCGCGCACCGTCCTGTGCAACGACATGCTGGCGCCGGGCGTGGGCGAGATCATCGGCGGCAGCCAGCGCGAAGACGACCTCGACCGGCTGCTGGAGCGCATCCACGAGGAAGGGCTGCCGCAGGCGTCCTACGAGTGGTACCTGGACCTGCGGCGCTACGGCAGCTTCCCGCACTCCGGCTTCGGGCTGGGCATCGAGCGCACGGTCTCGTGGATCACGGGCCGGCCGCACATCCGCGAGCTGATCCCGTTCCCTCGCATGCTGAACCGGCTGACCCCCTAGATGGTCATCACCTCCGGCACGATACGGCTCCGCTCCGGCAACTGGCACTGGCAGGTGCTGGGCGGGGAGCGCGTGCGCTGGCTGCACCTGGTGCGCGAGGGCGAGCCGGACCAGCAGATGCTGCGGCCGCTGGTCTCCTCCGCGCCCGTGAGCGACCGGTCGATCCGGCCCCTGGCCGTACACCCCGGCACGCGCGTGTGGATCGAGGGTGAGCAGGACGACTGGTGGATGGTGCACGACCCCGCCTACCTCATGCGCGCCGGCACCGGCGGACACCGCATGCTCACGCTGGTCTCCGCCGCGGGCGCCCGCTTCGAGATCGAAGTGACCGAATCGCTCGAGATCGGCGAGATGACCGACGCCGAGCTGGCGGAGCTGCGCGACCGCGCGTTGGCGGGCGGCGCGGTGGCCGCGGCCGGCGGCGAGCCCTCGGAGACAGTGACGGATGTCGACGCGGCGCCGCCCGCCGCGCCGGACGCCGACGGTTTCGACGCGACCTGAGCGCCGGCCGGCGCTGACGACGAACCGTGCGGCGCCGTCAGCGTTCCCGCCGCTTCACCTCCCCCCACAGCGCTTCCATCTCGTCCAGGCCGGCCTGCTCGAGGTCGAGCCCGCGCTCGCGCGCCAGCGACTCCAGCGCGCGGAAGCGGCGATCGAACTTGCGATTGGCCGACGACAGCGCGAGGGCGGCGTGGCGGCCGGCCAGCCGTGTCACGTTGACGGCGGCGAAGAGCAGGTCGCCCAGCTCGTCCTCGAGCGCGTCCCCGGAGCCGCCCACCTCGAGCAGCGCGCGCACTTCGGCCACCTCCTCGGTGACCTTGTCCAGCGCGGCCTGCGCCTCGGGCCAGTCGAAGCCGACCGCCGCGACCCGGTCCTGGATGCGCTGCGCGCGCGACAGCGGGTCCAGCCCCTTCGCCAGCCCGTCCAGCAGCGACGCGACCGCCTGGTCCGCCTCATCCGCCTGGTCGCGCCGCTCCTCCGCCTTGATCGCCTCCCAGTCGCGCGCCCCCCCGAGGCCGAACAGGTGGGGATGGCGGCGCCGCATCTTGTCGTCCAGCAGACGCACCACGTCGGCGGCAACGAACGCCCCGCGCTCCTCGGCCAGCACCATCTGGAACGCGACGTGGAGCAGCAGGTCGCCCAGTTCCGGGGCGAGCGCATCGTCGTCGCCGTCCTCCACGTGGTGCGCCACCTCGTGCGCCTCCTCGGTCAGGTACGGCAGCAGCGAGCGGGGCGTCTGCGCGGCGTCCCACGGACAGTGCACGCGGAGGTAGCGCACGATCGAGAGGACGTGCTCCAGCGAGGGCCGGTCGGGGGGAGGGGGCGGTGCGTCGGCAGGGGGGGTGGCGGGCCCGGTGGACGACGATACGGCCCCGCCATGCGACGGGGCCGGAAGTGCCTGATCGTCTTGCGGTTCCGCCGGCATCGGCCTATGCTAGGCGCCCTTTGACGCCGATGTCAAACATACCCCGCGCGCGCGCATGGGTCGAGGTGGATCTCGACGCCCTGCGCGCGAATTTTCAGGCGGTCCGCGCTACGGCCCGGCCGCGTCTGGGCCTGCTGCCCATGGTCAAGGCGGACGCCTACGGCCTGGGTGCGGAGCGCGTGGCGCACGCGCTGGAACCGCTCGAGCCCTGGGGCTTCGGCGTGGCGACGGTGGAGGAGGGCGCACAGCTTCGCGCGGCGGGTGTGCGGCGGCCGATCGTGGTCATCGCGCCGCTGCCGCCGGGCTGCGAGGCGCGGGCGGTCGCGGCGCGGCTCGGTGTCGCGGTCTCCGACCTCAACGCGCTGGACCGGCTCGATCGCGCCGCGGCCGAGGCGGGCGCGAGCGCGGCGTTCCATCTCGAGGTGGACACGGGCATGGGGCGCGCCGGCTTCGCCCACGCGGACGCGCGCGGCGCGGACGGCTGGATCGAGCAGGCGCGGCGGCGCGTGAGCGCGCGACTGGAATGGCAGGGGCTGTTCACGCACTTCCACAGCGCGGACGAGGCGGAGGGTGCGCAGCCGTCGCGCGAGCAGTGGCAGCGCTTCGAGCAGGTCCGTGCTGCCGTGCGGGAGGCGGGCGTACAGCCGCTGGTGCACGGCGCGAACAGCGCGGCCGCGCTGCGCTGGCCGGATTACGCGCTGGACGTCGTGCGGCCGGGCATCTTCCTGTACGGCGGCGCCGTGCCGGACGCGCCGCCGCCCGAGCCGGTGGCCAGTGTGCGGGCGCGCATCGCGCTCGTGCGCGAGGTGCCGGCGGGCACCAGCGTCGGCTACGGCGCGACGTGGGCGGCGGAACGCCCGGCTCGCCTGGCCACGGTTTCGATCGGCTACGGCGATGGCGTGCCGCGCGCGCTCGGCAACCGCGGCGCGATGCTGGTGCGCGGCACGCGCTGCCCGATCGTCGGCCGCGTGTCCATGGACATGACAGTGGTGGACGTGAGCGAGGTGCCGGAAGCGCGCGCCGGCGATGTCGCGACGGTGATCGGCGCGGACGGCGCGGCGCGGGTCACGCTGGACCAGGTGGCCGCGGAGGCGGACACGATCTCGTACGAGATCCTGACGCGCCTCACGCCGCGGCTGCCGCGCGTGACGATGGAACGGAGCGCGGGGGAGGCATGACGGAAGCAGCGGAGGGGCTGAAGGCGCAGGCGGAGAGGGCGCGCGCCAACGCGTACGCGCCCTACTCCGGCTTCCACGTCGGCGCCGCGCTGGAGACGCTGGACGGGCGCGTCTTCGTCGGCTGCAACGTGGAGAGCGCGTCGTACGGTCTGACCAACTGCGCGGAGCGGGTCGCGGTCGGCGCCGCGGTGGCGGCGGGTGCGCGCGAGTTCCGCTCGCTGGTGCTGGTCTCGGACGCGGCGGAGCCCGCCTCGCCGTGCGGCGCGTGCCGCCAGGTGCTCGCGGAGTTCGCGCCCGAGCTGGAGGTGGTCTCGTGGGGGGCGGACGGCGCCCGCGCGGCCTGGACGATGGACGAACTGCTGCCGCGCGCGTTCACCGGCGCGGACGTGCTGCCGCGCCGACCGGAACGCGGGCGGCAGGGGCAGGGGTAGGAGGCGACGTCGCGGCTGCCACGGCGGCCGCTTCCTCGACGGAAATTCTCCCGATACGAACGGTCTCGGAGTCGATGCATCTGGATGGACTGCTGCGCGGACGCCTGCGTCCGCTGAGCCGGGCGGCGCTGCTCGCCCTGGCCCTGCCCGCGATCGCCTGCGATCGCGAGCTGCCCACGTCGGTGGGCGGTGAACTGCTGCCCGAGGCGAATCTCGTCACCTACGAGATCCTGCTGCCGGCCGACTCGTTCCTCGTCGCCGATACGGCCATCGCCGGCTTCGGCTCGACGGCGCGCACCACCGCCGCGCTGGTCGCCAACGACCACCTGGGCGTGCTGGACGCGCACGGGCTGATGCGCTTCTCCGCGTATCCGCGCACCGTTCCGTACCGCGCGGCCGGTGACACCATCCGCATCGACAGTATGCCGCGCTACATCGGCGGCGAGCTGGTGGTGCGGCTGGACACGCTCGGCCTCGGCCTGGACAGTCTCGGCACCGACACGACCATCGCCTTCGAGCTGTACCCGATCGCGGAGTCCTGGGACGCGCGCACCGCGACCTGGACCGTGCGCTCGGCCGAACTGGGCGACACGCTGCCGTGGAGCACGCCCGGCGGCACCACCGGTGCCCTGCTCGACACCGCGGTCTACATGCGCAGCGACACCGCGGGCGCGGACTCGCTGGTCTTCTCGATCGATTCGGCAACCATCGCGGCCTGGGCCGACAGCAACGACCCGTCCCGCGGCGCGCTGCTGCGCACGCCGGACACCGGCGTCTTCGCGCGCGTGGACGTGCTGCGCCTGCGACTGTTCGCGCGGCCGGCCGCACGGCCGGATACGGTCGTGACCGCCGCGACGGGCGTGGCCGAGCAGACCGTGATCTACGACCCCGAGCCGGCCGCACCCGTCGCCGAGCTGCGCGTCGGCGCCCGCTGGCGCAGCTTCCTCACGTTTCGCGACTCGCTGTTCGACCTGACGCTGCCCTGCCCGGCGGGCCACGCCGGCTGCGTGGTCCGGCTGGGCGACGCGACCGTGAATCGGGCGCAGCTGCTGCTGACGCCGGTCGAGGTGCCGGACCCGTTCCTGCCCTACTCGACGATGGCCGTCGAGGCGCGGCCGGTGCTGGGTCCCGTCGACCTGCCGCTCGCCCGCGCGCCCATCGCTGACACCACGGGCTCGGTGACGGGGCTGGATGCGGACACCTTCGACGACCCCGACGGCGACCGCGTCTCCATCGCCGTGACGTCGCTGCTGATGCGCCTCGGCGCGACGCCGGACAGCGCGCAGAATGTGCGACAGCGGCAGCTCGCGCTGGTGCCCGTGCCGGAGCCCAACGTCTTCGGCTTCGCCTCGTTCGCGGGGACCGGCGCAGGAGCGGAAGCGCCGGTGCTGCGTCTGATCGTCACCGTCGCCCTGCCGGAGGAGGAGTGATGCGCGCCCTGATCCTGGCCGGACTGACGCTCGCGCTCGCGGCGCCCGCCTCGGCCCAGTCGCTGTACGGCAGCCGCGGCGTCGGCCTGCCCGTGCCGTCGGGCGACGCCCGCACCGCCGCACTGGGCGGCCTGGGCATCGGCCTGTTCGGTCCGCACCCGACGTTCCTGAACCCGGCCGACGCGTGGGGCACTCGCCGGCGCGGTGCCATCGTCGCGCTGCAGCCCAGCAGCACCACCATCGACGCGGGCAACGGCACGGACGCGGTATCGGCCACGCGCTTCCCGGCGCTGCAGGTCTACCTGCCGTTCGGGTCGCGCACCGTCTTCACGGGCGGCTTCGGCGCGTTCATGGACCAGAACTGGGCGGTGCAGACGCGCTCGCAGATCGTGCTCGGCACGGACACCGCCACGGTCGTGGACCGGCTCGAGTCGCGCGGCGGCATTTCGCAGCTGCGCGTCGGCGCGTCCTACGCGCTCGGGCCGCGAGTCGCGATCGGCGTCGCCGGCGGGCTGCTCACCGGGTCACGCACCCGCACCCAGCAGCGCCGCTTCATCAGCGAAGATGTGCCGCTCAACGTGGTGCGTGAGGAGACCGAACTGTCCTACGCAGCGCCGCTCGCCGCCATCGGCGCGGTATGGGATCCGCTCGAGATCCTGCGACTCTCCGCCGGCGTGACCTGGTTCGGCGAGATGGACCGCAGCGACGACGACGAGGACGCACCCGACGCGGCGGACCTGTCCATGCCGCTGCAGGTCGCCATGGGCGCCAGCGGCATGCTCGCGCCCGACCTGCTCGCCCACCTGGCCGGCCGTTGGATGGGCTGGAGCAGCGCCGCGGACGACCTGGGCGAGACGGCCGAGGACTCCTGGGAGCTGGGCGGCGGACTCGAGTACACGGGCCTGCGCTCCACTCGACGCGTCTACCCCGTCCGCCTGGGCGCGCGCCGGGCCGCGCTGCCGTTCGGCTTCGGGGGCGAGACGCCGTCCGAGTGGTCCGTGAGCGGTGGCGTCGGCGCACGGCTCGCCGGCACCGACGAGTCGCCGGGCGCGCTGATCGACCTCGCCGTCGAGCGCGGCACGCGCGGCGACGTGGACGAGACCGGCCTGCGCGAGACCTTCTGGCGCACCACCGTCTCCATCAGCCTGTTCGGCCTGTGAACACGACCGATTCGACCATGGCTGCGCCCGGCGCGACGGAGCACGATGTGCCCCGGCGCAGGCGAGCCTGGGTCGAGACGTACGGCTGTCAGATGAACGTCAGCGACGGCGAGCTGATGCAGGGCATCCTCGCCGCCGCGGGCTACGACCTGGCCGACTCGCCCGAGAACGCGGACGTCGTGCTGGTCAACACCTGCGCGATCCGCGAGCACGCGGAGCAGCGCGTGATCGGCCGCGTCGGGCAGCTCAACGCGATCAAGAAGGAGCGGCCGGACCTGGTCATCGGCGTGACCGGCTGCATGGCGCAGCGGCTCGGCGAGCGGCTGCTGGAGCAGGCGCCGTACGTGGACCTGGTCATGGGCCCGGATGCGTATCGCGGCCTGCCGGAGGTGCTGCGGCGGCTGCGGCCGGCAGAGGCAGAGGCAGAGGCAGAGGCAGAGGCAGAGGCAGAGGCAGAGGCAGAGGCAGAGGCAGAGGCAGAGGCAGAGGAGGCCGAGGCGGCGCCGGAGGCGCAGGGAGGGCGGAGGTCGAACCCGAACCGGCGCGAGCTGCCGGTGCTGGGTACGCTGCCAGGATCGGGCGCGGCCAGGAGGAGCGGGGCGGTGCTCGCGGGGGGTAGCGCGCGCAGCGGCTCGACACCGTCCGGCCCGCAGCGGCTGGCCGTGCTCGATTTCGAGCCGCACGAGAACTACGAGGGGCTGGAAGTCCGGCGCGCCGAGGGCGTGACGGCGTGGGTGCCGGTGCAGCGCGGCTGCGACCACCGCTGCACCTACTGCATCGTGCCGTACGTGCGCGGGCCGGAGAAGAACCGGGCGCCGGAGCGCGTGCTGGACGAGGTGCGCGCGTTCGCCAAGGGCGGCGGGGTGGAGGTCACGCTGCTGGGTCAGACCGTGAACTCGTACCGCCACGGTGACTGGGACTTCGCCCGGCTGCTGCGCGCGGTCGCGCGGGTGCCCGGCATCCGGCGCGTGCGCTACACCTCGCCGCACCCGAACGACGTGACGCCGGAGCTGGTCGAGGTCATGGCGACGGAGCCGACGGTGTGCCGGCAGCTGCACCTGCCGCTGCAGTCCGGCAGCGACCGCACGCTGAAGCGCATGCTGCGGCGCTACACGGTCGACTCGTTCCTGGAGAAGGTGGAGCTGGTGCGGGAGGCGATGCCGGACATCGCGCTGTCGACGGACATCATCGTCGCCTTCCCGGGCGAGACGGAGGAGGAGTACGAGGCCACGCTCGACGTGTTCGCGCGCGTCCGCTTCGACGACGCGTACCTGTACCGCTACTCGGCGCGCGAAGGCACGCCGGCCACGCGGCTGCCGGCCGGGGATTTCCTGCCGGACGAGGTGGCGCAGGCGCGGCTGGAGCGGCTCATCGCGCTGCACCGCGGCATCCAGGCGGAGGTCAACGCCGCGCAGGTCGGCCGCGTCGAGGAGGTGCTGGTCGAGCGTCGCGCACGCAGCGCCGGCGACATGCTCGGCCGCACCGAAGGCAACAAGGTGGTGGCGTTCCCGGGCGATGAACGGCTGGTCGGCCGCTTCACGCGCGTGCGGCTCACCGGCACGACCGGCGCGACGTTCACCGGCGAGCGGCTGGCGCAAGCGGAGGCCGGCGCGGCCTGACCGCTGGCCGCCCCGGCCAGCTCCGTCGTGCGCTGATGCGCGGGCGCCGCGGGCGAACCCGTCGGCGCGTGGTGCCGAGGCGCCGGGTCGGGTCCGGTGAGCCCGCGCGACCTGCCTCCGATCGCGCTGGGCGCCGCCGCACTGATCTGTGGCGCCACGCTCGCGGCTGTCGCACCGCCCGCACCGCACGACCCGCGCATCGCGCTGACGCTCGCGGCCTCGCTCTGCCTCGGGCTCGTATGCCTGCGCGATACGTCCGCCCGCCACGCCCGCCTGCTGGCCGGCGTCGCCTGGCTCACGCTCGGCTGGAGCGCCGCCGCGCTACGGGCGGGTGCCGACGCGTCCGACTGCCGCCGCGGCATCGAGGACGGGGCGCGGCTCCGCTTCGAGGGCGTGCTGTCCAGCGCGCCGCTGTCCGACGGCGGCGCCTTCCTCGAACTCGAATCGATCGCGGTCGCCGGCGGGCCCATGGCGCCCTGTGCCGGAGAGGTGCGCGTACGTCTGCGGGCGGGCGGTCAGGCGCTGTACGCGGGCGCGCCACTGCGCGGCAGCGGGCGCTGGTGGCGCTCGGATCTGGACCCGTCACGGCTGCCCGCCGCACGCGCCGGCACGCTGCTGGTCGATCGCGTTGACGGCGTGGGCGCGACGACGTCGCGGCATCCGCTGCTGGCGCTGCGCGGCGGCGCCCAGCGCCGCATCCGCGAATTGTTCGGCGAGCGCGCCGGCGTGGTCGAAGCGCTGCTGCTCGCGCGCAAGGAGGGGCTCGAGCCGGAGCAGCGAGAGAGCTTCGCGGCCGCCGGCATCGCGCACCTGCTCGCCATCTCCGGCTTCCACGTCGGGCTGATCGCCGCCGCGCTGCTGGCCGCCGCGCTGGCCGCAGGGCTGCCGCCCGCGACGGCCGGTATCGTGGCCTGCGCGGCGAGCGGCGCTTACGTGCTGTTCATCGGTGCGCCGGCGTCGGCCGTGCGGGCGGTGCTGATGCTGGCGCTGTTCCTGGCCGCACGCCTGAGCGGCCGGCCCGCCAACCCGTACGCGGTGCTGGGCGCCGCGGCGCTCGGCCTCTGGCTGGTCGATCCGTCCGTCGCGGCCGACATCGGCTTCCAGCTCTCCTTCGCGGGCGTGGCAGGCCTGTTCGCGCTGGCAGGGCCGGCGGAACGCCTGCTGCCCGAGCGGCTGCCGCGCTCCCTGCGCAGCGGGCTCGGCGCCAGCGTCGCCGCCACGGTGGCGACCGCGCCCTTCACGGCGCTGCACTTCCAGCAGATCGCGCCCGCGGGGCTGCTCGCCAACCTGATCGCCGTGCCGCTCGCGGCCGCGGCCGTGCCCGCAGCCATCGCCTCGCTTGCGCTGGGCACGGTGTGGCTGCCGCTGGGCGCATTCCTGGCCGGCGGCGCCGGGCTGCTGCTGGACGGGTTGTCCTGGACCGCACGCGTGTTCGCGGCACTGCCGGGCGGCAGCATCCAGGTCACGCGCGCCAGCGCCCTCGCCATGGCCCTGGCGCTGCTGTTCGGCTGGCTGATTGCGCGGCGGCTGCCCGCGCGACTCGGCTCCGGCCGCCATGCGGGCGGCGGCACACGGCCGTGGGTGCGCCGGGCGGTGGGCGCCGCGGCCGCGCTGGTCGTGCTCCTCGCCTGGCCGCTGTTCGGCACCGGCGGTTCACGCCTCGAACTGCACGTGATCGACGTCGGCCAGGGCGATGCGATCGCGGTGCGCACACCGGCCGGGCGCTGGCTGCTGATCGACGCGGGGCCGGCCGCCAATACGTTCGACGCGGGCGAGCGCCGCGTCGTGCCCTACCTGCTGCGCCAGGGAACGCGCCGGCTGCACGCGCTGATCCTGACGCACCCCGACGCCGATCACATCGGCGGCGCCGCAGCCGTGCTCGAGCGGCTGCGACCGGAGCGCGTGTTCGATCCCGGCGCCGCTTGGGGCAAGCCGCTGCACGCCGAGTTGCTGCTGGCCAGCCGCGGCCGCACCGACTGGTACGCGGCGCGCACCGGCCGCACACTGTCGCTGGACGGCGTGACGCTCGAGTTCCTGCACCCGGACGCGCGCTTCCTGGACGGCGCACCCGAGGCCAACGACGCCTCCGTGGTCGTGCGGCTGCGCTACGCCGAGCACGTGGCGCTGCTCATGGGCGACGCGCACGCGGCCGTCGAGCGCGCGCTGGCCGAGCGGGAAGGGGAGCGGCTGCGCGCCACGATCCTCAAGGTCGGTCACCATGGCAGTCGCACTTCGACCAGCTCTGATCTCCTCGCCGCGGCGCAGCCGGCACTGGCCCTGATCTCGGCGGGAAGGCGCAACCGCTTTGGCCACCCACACGGCGTCGTCGTGGACCGGCTGGAGCGGAGCGGGGCGCGCATCCTGCGCACGGACCGCGACGGCGATATCGTCGTGACGCTGCGGCCCGGGCGGCCGCCGGCGACGCGCATCGCGCGCACAGGGACGCAGGGAATCCAGCCACGGGAGGAGCGCACTGCTGACTCGCCTGATCGGGCCGCTGCTCGGCCGACGCGACGAGACGCCGACCGGCGTCCACGCGCTGCCGACCGGCGTCGACGCGCTGCCGGACGCCGCGGGCGCTCACCCCGACCGCGTGGTCATCCGGCGCGGCCGCTGGCTGCCCGCGCTGGGTGGCCGCCTGTCGGGCATGGGCCGGCGCGCGGCGGCCGTCACCATCGGCGACACCATCGTCGTGCATCCGGACACGCCGCTGGACGAGCGGCTGCTGCGCCACGAGCTGGCGCACGTGCGGCAATGGGCACGTCGGCCTTATACCTTCCCGCTGCGCTACGCCCTGGCCCACCTGCGCCACGGCTACCGCGACAACCCGTACGAGCGCGAGGCCCGCGAGGCCGAGCGCGCCTGAGATCCCCGACGGAGAGAGCAATGGCGGCTGCGGTCGTGACGCTGGACCGGCACATCATCGAGCAGGAGCGCCTGCACCCCGAAGCCACGGGTCAGTTCACGGGCATCCTCTACGACCTGGCGCTGGCCGCGAAGATGATCTCGCGCGCCGTCAACCAGGCCGGCCTGATCGACATCCTCGGCGCGACCGAGCGCGTCAACGTGCACGGGGAGGAGGTCAAGAAGCTGGACGAGTACGCGGACGAGATCATCTTCAAGGCGCTCGACCACACCGGCTACCTGTGCTGCATGGCTTCCGAGGAGTCCGAGGATCCCAAGGAGATCCCCGCGCACTTCCCGACCGGCAAGTACGCGCTGCTCTACGACCCGCTGGACGGCTCGTCCAACATCGACGCCAACGTGTCGATCGGCACCATCTTCTCCATCCACCGCAAGATCTCCGACGCCGACCGCGGCTCCATGGAGGACCTGCTGCAGCCCGGTCACCGGCAGGTCGGCGCCGGCTACATCGTCTACGGCTCCTCGACCATGCTGGTCTACACCACCGGCGCCGGCGTGCACGGCTTCACGCTCGACCCGTCCATCGGCGAGTTCCTGCTGTCGCACCCCGACATGCGCATCCCCGACCCGCCGCGGAAGATCTACAGCGCCAACGAGGCCTATTTCACCAGGTGGCACGACGGACAGCAGCGCCTGATCGAACGGCTCAAGGGCACCGACGGCGATCCGTCCGGCGGCGGCTACACCTCCCGCTACGTCGGCTCGCTGGTCGCCGACTTCCACCGCACGCTGCTCTACGGCGGCATCTTCATGTATCCCAAGGACCGCAAGTCGCCCGACGGCAAGCTGCGCCTGCTCTACGAGGCCGCACCGCTCGCCTTCGTCGCCGAGCAGGCCGGCGGCCGCGCGTCCGACGGCACCCGCAGCATCATGGACGTCGACCCCCGCGAGCTGCACCAGCGCACCCCCCTCTACATCGGCTCGCGAGAACTGGTCGACATGGCCGAGGAGTTCGTGCGCAACGATTGAAGCCACGCGGCGCTTGGGGCTTGAGGCTTGGGGCTTGGGGCTTGGGGCTTGGGGAGCCCGAAACGCCGAGGTGGAAATAGGAAGAGGCCGGTGGAGCAGTCGTCCACCGGCCTCGCTCTTCGGGCCGGGCACCCAGGCCCCAAGCCCCAGGCCCCAGGCCCGCAGTTAACTCGTCGCTTCCGAACCCGCCACGCAGTCGGAGCCGGCGTTGCGATCGACGACGACCTGGTAGTTGCCGTCGCCGTCGACGCGGATGCGGATGTCGCCGTGGACGCTGGTGCAGTACACCTCGGTCACCTCGCCCAGCAGCTTGCTGATCGCGCGTGAGCGCGGGTGGCTGCGGCCGTTGGCGCTGATCACGGCGACGGCCGGCGCGGTGTGCGTCAGCCAGGTCGACGTGAAGTCGCCGAACCCCGAGCCGTCGTCGAAGATGGCGTTGTTGGCGCCGTGGTGACCCACCTTCAGCACGTCCACCGCGCCGGTCAGCGCGGCGAAGGACGTGCGCCAGCGCCCATTCGCCTCGACCTCGCCGTCGCCCGTGAGGAACATGCGGAAGGCGGCGTGCTCGACGTGCGTGCCGATCGAGCCTTCGTTCAACTCGTCGCCGCTGGCGTTGCCATCGTTCAGGTAGCTGGACAGCGGCGGCACCATGGTCACGGTCGTGGCGGTCGGACCCGCTCCCACCTCGACGGCGAGCAGGCTGTTCAGCGCGACCACCGAGCCGGCCTCCGCCTGCGCCGCGTCCAGCACGGCCTGGTAGAAGCTCAGGTTCCGCACCTGCCCGTTGTAGACGAACGTACCGACCGGGATCGCGTTCAGGATCTCGTCCATGCCCGCGAAGTGGTCGCTGTGCGCGTGCGTGAGCTGGAGGAAGCCGAGCGAGTCGACGCCCAGCGCGCTCAGCCGCTGGCGCGCGAACGACTCGCTGCTCGCGCCCGGCCCCGCATCGATCATGGCGTGGAAGACGCCGAACGCGGACGAGTCGGTCAGCAGGATCGCGTCGCCGCCACCGCCGCCGATCGACGGGTTGTCGCCCAGGTCGATCAGCCGGATGGTCAGCACGTCGCCCACGCTCGACGTGGGCGGCACCACGTCGAACGCAACCGTCTCGCTGCTGGTCGCCACGCCGTTGCGCGCCTCCACGACCAGTTCGTAGCTGCCCGGGGAACTGATCGTGCCGCCCGAGATGAACGCGGCGCCGTTCAGCCGCGCGCTGTAGCTGCCCTGGTCGACCTGGATGCCGATCGTGACCGGCGGCTCGTAGCTGCCGCCGTCCTGCACGCCGCTCACCGTGATGGCCGGCGCCTGGTCGGCCGGGCCGGTGCCGCCATCGCCGCCCGAACACGCGGCGAGGAGCAGAAGGGTCAGGAACGCGGGCGTCGTCGCGCGCGGGTGTTTCATCTGGAGTCTCCCCACCGTTACATTCGCTGCCGAGTCGCTTCGGGCGCCGGTCCCCCGACGCGTTCGCGCGCCGAACGTAACCATCCGGTAAGCACGGATCGACACGGGTTGACGCTCTCCGTGCCCCCCCGGTAGGTTCGGCGCGCCGACCATACCCGGTCCGGCGCCCATTGTTCTCCGCGCGACCGCAAGGTCCTTTCAACATCAGCAGGAGCACCCCGATGAAGGAGCAGTTCCTTCGCCTCGGCCTCCTCGCCCTCGTCGCCACCGCCACCGTGGCCTGTGACGACGATGCCGAGGCCCCGCAGGGCGAGACATCCACGGTGAACGTGGCCGTCTTCGTCGACACGAACGGCAACCAGACCTTCGACGCCGGCGTGGACGACGCCATCGCGGCCGAGGTCCTGCTGGAGTCCAACGAGAGCGATGCGACCTACACCGCCCAGACCTCGGGCGGCGTGGCCACGTTCACGGATGTGCCGGCGGGCAGCTACACCCTCAGCCACACGGCGACCACCGTGCCGTCGGGCGCGGTGCTGGCCGGCGCGACCGAGCAGACCATCGTCGCGCAGTTCGAGGGCGGCACGACCGACGCCGCGGTCCGCTACGTGTACAACCCGGGCGCGATCGAGGGCACGGTCTACCGCGACGAGGACGCCAGCGGCGATTACGACCCGGCCGCCGACACCACGATGGCCGGCTTCCAGGTGATCCTGGTGAGCGGCGCCGACACGGCCGCCGCCAACGCTCGCGTCGACAGCGTCACGGTCGGCGACGACGGCGAGTTCCTCTTCGACGACATCGCGCGCGGCGACTACACGCTGCTGGTGCGGCCGATCCTCGGCGCCACGCTGCCCGCCGGCCCGACCTACCCGGTCACGGTGATCGCGGGCGACACGGTCGAGGTCGACATCGCCTTCGAGGGCGGCGCCACCGTCTCCGACGTGGCGGACGCCCGCGGGCTGCCCCTCGGCACGCAGGTCACGCTCGAGCTGATCGTGACCGCCGGCACCGACGTCTACAACGCGACCACGGCGTACGCGCAGGACTCCACCGGCGGCATCGTGATCGACCAGTTCGGCGCGGCCACGATCACGCCGCTCACGCGCGGCGACAGCATCCAGGTGACGGGCACGCTGGACGTGTTCAACCAGGAGCTGCGCGTCGAGAACGTGACGATCGACTTCCTCGACAACGTGGACGTGCCTGCGCCGCAGACGGCGACGGTCGCCGAGATCAACGGCGGCATGTTCCAGGGCGAGCTCGTCGTGCTGAACGGCGTCACGGTCGACAGTGTGGACGCCGGCTTCAACACCGAGGTGTGGGTATCCGACGGCACCGGCGACCTGCTCGTCTACCTGGACGGCACGACCGGCCTGGACGACACGTTCATCAGCGTCGGCGGCACCTACAACATCACGGGCGTCGCGGCCGACTTCAGCGGTCTGTTCCAGGTCAAGCCGCGCGCGGCCGAGGATCTCGAGCTGACCTCGCCGCCGGCCGGCACCATTCCGGTGGCGCTGGCGCGCATCGCCTCGCTCGGCTCCACCGTCACGGTCGAGGCCGTGGTCACCGCGGGCACGGGTGACTTCAGCTCGACGACCGCCTATGCGCAGGACGGCACGGCGGGCATCGTCATCGACCAGTTCGGCGCCGGCAGCGTCACGCCGCTGGCCGTGGGCGACAGCGTGCGGGTCTCGGGCACGGTCGACGTCTTCAACGACGAGGTCCGGATCGAGAACGTGACGATCACGAACCTGGGCACCGGCACGGTCACGCCGCGTGCGATCTCGGCCGCCGATCTGGCCGGCGAGAAGTTCCTCGCCGAGCTGGTCACCATCGACGACCTCGAGGTCACCAACGTCGGCACGGCCAGCAGCAGCGGGTTCAGCGTCACCGCGACCGACGGCTCGGCCAGCATCACCGTTCGCGTCGATACCGACACCGGCCTCACGACGGCCGACTTCACGGTCGGCACCGTCTACGACATCACCGGCGTGGCCGCCTACTTCTTCGGCCCGCAGCTGCAGCCGCGCGGCGCCGCCGACGTCGTCGCGCAGTAAGGAACGAGGACCAAAATGAAACGCAGCAACTTCTTCGGTGGTCGCCGCGCCCTGCTGGGCGCGGCGGCCGCCGCCGTGCTCACGCTGGGCGCGTGCGACGGGGATCCGGCGGATCCCTACGTCGTCGAGGGCGAGGGCAGCGTGAGCGGCTTCCTCTTCTATGACGCCGACCGTGACGGCGTGTTCGACCCGATCGCGGGCGACTACGTCCTCTCCGGTGTGCCGGTCAATCTCTACGAGCGGGACACGAACGACGTGATCCCCGGCACCGAGGTCACGACCGACGCGCAGGGCCGCTTCAGCATCACGGCTGTCGAGGTCGGAACCCACTCGCTGTTCGTCGACCTGGACGAGAACGTCGGCACGGTCTGTCAGAACCCGATGCCGGTTTCCGTTCGCCTCAATGAGGTGACGGCCGTCAGCGTGACGGGGCAGGAGAGCTGCCTGATCACGATCGAGGAAGCGCGCGAGCAGCCGATCGACGCACCGGTGACCGTGCGCGGTGTGGTCACCGTCGGGTCCGGCGACGTCAGCGGCTCCTACTTCTGGATCCAGGACGAGACCGCCGGCATCAAGATCTTCATGCCCGCCAGTGCCCAGGTCGGCCAGTACGTCGAGGTCAGCGGTCTGCGCGAGGACGCGTTCGGCGAGAAGGAGGTCAGCCGCGGCACCGTGACCGTGCTCGGCACGGCGCCGGTACCGGATCCGGTGATCATCACGGGCGCAGAGCTGCTGAGCAGTGACTACCAGGGCAGCCTCGTGACCGTCGAAGGCGTCGAGGTCACGGCCATCGCGGTCGGAGTGGGCGGCGGTGACAACATCACCGTCCGCGCCCCGGACGGGGAGGTCTTCCTGATCCGCGCGGACTACGACACGGGCGTGACGCAGGGCACCGCGTTCACGGTGGGCGAGACGTACAACGTGAGCGGCGTCGTGTCACCGTTCGGCGGTGCGGAACAGATCTATGTCCGCGGTGACAGCGACATCGAGCTGGTCCCATAGCAGCAGTACCCGAGGCCAAGACTCGCGCCGGCGGAGCCGGGAGCTGGGCTCCCGTGCTCCGTCCGGCCGCCCCTGATCTTTCGAGACGGACCATGAGGAACTTGATGCTGGACCTGCGGGACCGCGCGGCGCAGCTCGCGCTGGCGCTCGTCGCGCTGCTGGCGCTGGCCGCCGTGCCTGCGTTCGCGCAGAACGTGCAGACCACCGGCAACATCCGCGGCCGCACGCTGGACGCGGCCGGGGAGGCGGTGCCGGGCGTGCTCGTGCTGGCGCGCAACGTCGAGACGGGGCTGGAGCGCTCCGCCGTGACCGCCGAGAACGGCGTGTACGTGCTGCGCCTGCTGCCCCCCGGCAGCTACGCCGTCAGCGCCGAAGCGCTCGGCTATGCGCCGGAGCGGCGCGAGGACGTGCCCGTCGCGATCGGCCAGAGCGTGAACGTCAACTTCACGATGCGCGAGCAGGCCATCGACATCGAGGGGCTGGTCGTCGTCGCCGAGGCCGACCCGATCGACGTCAGCGACGCGTCGGTCACCGAGCTGGTCACGCAGGAGCAGATCGAGGAGCTGCCCGCGCTCGGCCGCGACTTCACCGACTTCATCGCGCTGTCGGGCAAGGTCGCGCTCGATCCGGGCGAGACCACCGGCGGCCAGTTCGCCATCGGCGGTCAGCGCGCGTCGCAGACCAGCCTGCAGGTGGACGGTGTCGACGCCAACAACGCCTACTTCGGCGAGAACCGCGGCGGCGCCCGCATCCCGTTCGTCTTCTCGCTCGAGTCCATCGAGCAGTTCCAGGTCATCACCAACGGCTACGACGTCGAGTACGGCAACTACTCGGGCGGCATCGTGAACGTGGTGACGCGCAGCGGTACCAACGACTGGGAAGGCACGGTCTACGGCAACCTGCGCAGCGACGCGCTGACCGGCCGCGGCTTCCTGGACGAGCCGGTCGAGGACTACGAGGTGCAGCAGTATGCCGGCCGCATCTCCGGCCCCATCGTCCGTGACAAGGCCTTCTTCCTCGCCTCCATCGACGGTCAGCGGCGCCGCGAGCCGCAGCTGCCGTACACGCCCTCGCGCTACGCGCCGGGTGGCGAGGCGGAGGACTCGGCCAGCGCGGCCGACCTCCAGCGCTTCTTCGACATCCTGGAGAACACCTACGGCATCGAGAACCCGGAGTCGGGATTCCGCTCCTTCTCGACGACCAACGACGTCATCACGCTGTTCGGCCGCGTGGACTGGAACATCAACGACCAGCACCGGCTGTCGGTGCGCCACAACTTCGCGCACTACACCAACGAGAACGAGTTCTCCCCCGGCTTCGACGCCTACTACGGCGAGTCGCGCGCGGAGAACCTCGAGGACACGTCCAACAGCTTCGTGACCGAGCTGTCCTCGGTGTTCGATCAGAACACCTTCAACGTGCTCCGCTTCCAGTACGCCAACGAGGAACGGCCGCGTGACGGCAACGTGCTGCGTCCGGCGCTGATCACCACGCTCAGCAATGGTGATCCGATCGGCTACGGCGGCACCTTCGTGGCCTTCAACAACAACCTGGACGAGAGCAAGTTCCAGATCATCAACAACTTCACGCGCGTCTTCGGCGACCACACCGTCAAGGTCGGCGGCGCCGGGCTGTTCACGGACGTGCGCAACGACTTCCTTCCGCCGCTGTCCGGTTCCTGCGGCCGCGGCAACCAGGGCGCCGGCATCTTCTGCTTCGACGACCTGGACGCGCTGGAAGCGGGCATCGCCAGTTCGTACCAGTTCAACGTGTACCAGGGCGAGGGGCTGGTGCCGGTCTCCGAATTCGGGGTGACCGAGCTTTCCGTCTACATCCAGGACGAGTGGCGCGCCACGCCCAAGCTGACCGTGACCGCCGGCCTCCGGCACGATCGGCAGGCCTTCGACGACAACCCGGGCCGCGTGCTGGACATCGAGCGCTCGTTCGGCTTCCCGTCCAGCGTGGCGCCGGAGGACAACAACAACATCTCGCCGCGCCTCTCGCTGGCGTACGACCTGCGCGGCGACGGCTCGTCCGTGGTGCGCGGCGGCATGGGCTACTTCTTCGGTCGCGTGCCGCTGATCCTCGGTGGCAACGTGCTGGGCAGCCAGCGCCCGGTCTTCAACCTGACCTGCGCCGGCGACATCGGTGACCCCGATGCGCCGCCCTCGCCGCTCGACTACCCGAACTGGTCGCCGGGCGGCCTGGACAACCCGACCTCGTGCGCCGGCGGCGCCTCGCAGCTGTCGGGCGTGCCCAGCTACACGGTCTGGAGCCCCGACTTCGAGTACCCGGAAACCTTCAAGGCCAACCTCGGCTACGAGGGCTTCGTACTCGACCGCACGCGGATTTCGCTCGACCTGCTCTACTCGCGCAGCACCAACCTGTTCACGGTGCGCAACCTGAACCTGCGCGAGCCCCAGTTCGTGCTCGCCAGCGAGGGCGACCGCCGGGTCTACTCGCCCGCCGGGCAGTACGGCCCCGGCGCCGCGAACACGCTGGGCTCGCGCCTGTTCAGCGACATCGGCGACGTCTTCGTCAACTACAACGACGGCGTGTCCGAGTCGTGGGTCGGCAGCGTCGAGGCGCAGCACAACCTCAGCGAGGACCTGCGCGTGCGCGGCTCATACACCTACACCCGCGCCTACGACAACGGCTCGCTTTCCTGCTGCACCTCCAGCGGGATGTTCGCCGAACCGCTGATCGGCCAGTTCGGGCCGAACGATCTCGGTGGCTTCGGCGACGAGAACCGGGCGTGGGGGCCGTCGGACTTCGTCCGCAACCACGCGTTCGTCTTCTCGGGTGAGGTGGACCTGCCGCTGGACTTCAAGGTCGCGGCCATCTGGCGCATCCAGAGCGGCCGGCCCTATACCGCCGCCGTGAGCGGCGACCTCAATGGCGACGGCGTCCGCTTCAACGATCGCCCCTACATCTTCGGCGTGAACGAACTGCCGCTCACCGCCCCCGACGGCAGCGTCGAGGAGCTGGAGCAGCGCCGGGCCTACGCCGCGCTGCTCGCCAACAACGAGTGCATCGGTGATTACGTCGGGCAGATCCTGCCACGGAATACCTGTCGGACGCCGTGGACCAACCTGCTGGACATGCGCGTCACCAAGTACTTCGAGACCTGGGGCGACCAGCGCGCCGAGCTGCAGCTCGACCTGTTCAACGTCATGAACGGCCTGGGCAACCTGTTCTGCTCGGACGACGACTTCGAGGACGATCCGACCGACGGCGCCTGCGGCTGGGGGCGCATCACCACCGTCAGCGGCGCGGACACCAACGTCTACTTCTCGCCGACCTACGACGAGTCGGCGAACGTCGTGCGCTACGAGGTCGCGGAGAACTTCGGCCGCGAGGGCTTCCTCGGCAGCAACCTGCTGCTGCAGTTCCAGGCGCAGCTGGGCTTCAAGTACTACTTCTGAGCGACCGCGGCCTCAGGCCGCACGCCGGAGCACGGAAAGGGGGGCGAGCCATCGCCCCCCTTTCTCGTTCCCGCCACCCACTTGCCAGGCCCTGCCAAGTGCTTGTCAGCAACCGAGTTGTGGCACGCCATGGCACGCGGGATGCATCGGGCATCGGGTTCGGCCGAAGGGCGCGGCCCAGGACCGCTGGATGGAGGAATCGCCCATGAAATGCGAACGGTGCGGAGCGGACATCGAGGGCGCTCCGCTGATGGCGGTAACAGCCGATCGGCGCGTGCTGCGCCTGTGCGAGAACTGCTGGAGCGACGGTGAAGGGGAATCCTCGCGCCGTATGTTCCGCAGCGTAGTCCAGCGCGGCCGCCGCATGTTCGACCACCGTGAGCGCGGCCACGGGATGGCCTGAACTGCGGCAACGGCGGCAACGGCAGCAACTGCGGCAACCACAGCAACTGCGGCAACAACCGCAACCACACAGCAACCGCAGCAACCACGACATCCGCCGCATCCGCGGCAGCCACTCCGACGGCGGCGCGTGACAGCGCCGTCGAGCTGGAGTCGTGGTGCATCCCTGCGGGTCTGATCTGTAAACGCCGACGTCCGGCCTTCAGCCTGGTACCGTTCCTACGGCAGTTGCTCGCCGTTGCTGCAGTTGCCGCAGTTGCCGCAGTTGCCGCAGTTGCCGCAGTTGCCGCAGCACTGGCACGGAGGATGCACTAGCGCTTGGCGGGGGAAGTGTCGGAGGATCCAATCATTCCTCAAGTGGCCCTCTTGCCACGCGGGTCCCCGATGCATCTAAAAAAAACGGCTGGCCGGGTCCCACCCGGTCGGCCGTTTTATTTGCATGATGGTTATTGCGGTCCCTGCCGCCGGTGCCGCAGTTGCCGCAGTTGCCGCCGTTGCCGCAGTCAGCTAGACGATGCGGCGTTGAGCTCGGCGAGTTCGTCGTCCACGCGGGCCAGCAGGGCGAGCTTCTCGGGGTAGGGCAGGAACGCGCTCTGGAAGCCCATACGCGCGATGTCCACGAGTTCGGCCCAGTCGAAACCGAGCGAGCGGTGGATGCGCTCGTACTCGTCGGTCAGCGTGACGGCGCTCATCAGCCTGTTGTCGGTGCTGACGGTGACGACGCAGTCGTGGTCGTAATAGCCGCGGATGGGATGCGTCTCCATGGAGCGCGTCGCCCGGGTCTGCACGTTGGACGTGGGGCAGATCTCGAGCGGGATGCGAAAGTCGCGCACGAAGTCGAGCAGCTCCCGATCCTCTCCCAGTCGTGTGCCGTGGCCGATGCGGCGGGCGTGGCAGCGGAAGACGGCCTCGTCGATGGAGGCGGGCCCCCACGCTTCTCCCGCATGGATCGTGACGGGCAGGTGGTTTTTCGCCGCATGATCGAACGCCTCGGCGTGCAGTGCGGGCGGGAACCCGGCCTCGGCGCCGGCCAGGTCGAAGCCGACCACGCCGCGGTCGCGGTAGTCCACGGCCAGTTCGGCCAGGCGCAGCGCCTCGCTGGGCGGATTGCTGCGCAGGGCGCAGACGATGATGCCGGACAGGATGCCGTGGTCCTCGGCCGCCCGGCGCAGCCCTTCCAGCGGCGCCTCGACGGCCTCCTCCAGCGTGAGTCCCTCCTCGATGTTGAGCGCGGGGCAGTAGCGTACCTCGATGTAGCGTGTGTTCTCGCGCGCGGCATCCTCGGCCAGTTCGTAGGCGATGCGCTCGAGCGCCGGGGCCGTCTGCATGACGCCCAGCGTGAGTTCGAAGCGGGCCAGGTAGCCGACCAGGTCGGTGGCGTCCTTGACGTGCATGTAGTCGCGCAGAGCGTCCGGCTCAGCGACCGGCATCGGCACGCCCTGGTCGTCGGCCAGTTCCAGCATCGTCTCGGGCCGCAGGCTGCCGTCCAGGTGCACGTGCAGCTCGGCCTTGGGCAGCGCGTGCAGCCGCTCGCGCGAGATCGCCTCGCTCATCGGCCCGTCCGCATCGGGGAGGCCGCCTGGATGCGCGGCTGCGCGGGTGCGCGCACGGGCTGCGGCAGCTGGTCCAGGTAGTCGACCAGCGCGTCCAGATCGACGATGGGCGTCTCCTCCACGGCCAGCGCCTGGGCGGCCATGCTCTCGTCCTCGTAGCGGTAGGCCATGAAGTCGTTGACGGTTACGGTGTAGATCTCGTCGTCTCGCACCGGCTCGCCGGAATCCAGCTCCAGCGCGACGACGCGCTCGCCGGCGGCTGCGCGAGGGTCGTACCAGATGCGCACCCCGCTCACGTGCAGGTCGGGCCCCTCCTCATCGATGTCGCGCTCGATCGCGGCGCGCAGGTCCGCGCCCGGCAGCTGCATGCGTACCAGCCGGTTCTCGAAGGGCTGGAGCTGGAACAGCTGCGACCACGTCACGGGTCCTGCCGGCAGGCCCGTGCGGATGCCGCCGTTGTTCATGAGCGCGACCTGCGCGTGCGTGGCCCAGCGTTGGGCGTCGGCGATCAGCCGGCCCAGCGCGTACTCCTCCCCCTCGCGTTCCAGCGGCTCGGCCAGCCGCGTCACCACGCGGTCGACCGCCGGGCCGACCTCGCCGCGGAATCGCTCGACCAGCTGCGTCGCCGCGGGATCCGGCGACAGCACGTCGCCCCACGTGGTCGGGAAACCGTGTACGTGGACGGCCACGCTGTCGGGCGAGACGCGGAACAGATCGACCACGCCGTAACGTGTGCCATACGAGCCGCTCTCGATGATGGGGATGCCGTTCACGACCGTGTTCACGACGCGATGTGTGTGGCCGCCGACGATCAGGTCCGGCCGGTGGCGCACCGCGCGCGCCACGTCCACGATCTCGCCCTCGCAGTCGGCGCCGTCGCGGTCGCAGATGGCCCCCGCGTGCGCGGTCACGATGACGAAATCCGCGCCGCGGCGGCGCAGCTCCGGCACCCAGCGGTCGATCGAGCCGGCGCCGGGCAGGAAACGCAGCCCGCGCACGTTGACGGCCCGCGTCACGTTCGGCGTCTCCTCGGTGGCGAGCCCGATCACGCCGACGCGCACGCCGCCGATGTCCAGCATCGCCACGGGCTCCGCCCAGGGCGGCGCGGTGTCCGCGCCCTCGACGCGGATGTTGGCCGCCAGCCAGGCGAACTCGGCGTCGGCCAGCCGCTGCCGCATGGTGGCGACGCCCCAGTCGAACTCGTGATTGCCGATAGCCGAGGCGTCCAGGCCGATCAGGTTGTAGAACGCGACGCTGGAGCGGCCGTCGGTCAGGTTGGAGATCGGCGTGCCCTGGTAGACATCGCCCCCGTCGATGATGGCGGTGGGCCCCGCGAACGCCGCTGCCTGCGCGGCGAAGTGCGACGCCAGCGCGACCGCGCCGCCGACCGGCCGGCCGCGCGACCACGAGAACGTGTCCGGCAGCAGCCGCCCGTGCAGGTCGTTCAGCGTCAGCACACGCAGCCGCTCGCTCGCCTCGATCGGCGCGGCCGGGAAGGCCGTGCTGTCCGCCGTGCCCGCGGCGCCCGCCGAAAGCTCGCGACCGGCCGCGGCCGCGGCCGAGCCCGTCTGCTCGGCCAGCGCGCGGGCGGCCGCGGCTTCGGGCACCAGCCGCCAGCTCGGCTGGAAGTAGTCGGCGGGGTCGATCGTGCCCCGCGTGCGGAACTCCTCGATCAGCAGGTCGCGGATCTCGCGCTGCTCGTCGTACACGACGGGCGCGTCCGCCAGCATCGTGTAGCCGCCGCCGCCCGTCTGCCGGTAGTTGTTCAGCGCCAGCGTGAACGTCTGATCGTCGCGCACCGGCTGGCCCTGGTACGTCAGCGTCGTGATGCGCTGGCCGACCGGCCGGCTCACGTCGATGGTGTACTCCACGCCGGAGACGATGTCGAAGTTGTAGCCCGGCATGTCGGGGTTCGTGGCCGTCTCGCCCGCGCCGACCGGCCAGCCGCGATAGTACTCGGCCGTCTTCTCCAGGTAGGCACGCAGCTGCGCGCCCGTGACGCGGATCGCCTTCAGCGTGTTGTCGTAGACGTAGACGTTGGCTACGTCCGCGATGGTCACCGGGCCGGCAGGGAAGCCGGCGTCCAGGTTGAATGCGGCGCTGGAGGCCAGGTCCGCGCCGGCGGCCCGCCGCTGCACGTCGTTGATGAAGTCGATCAGCCCCACGTCCTCGACGCGCGCCCGCGTGGCAGGCATGGCCGCGGTCGAGCGGCCGACCACCGAGCCGACGTAGGCCAGGGTCCGCTCGTGCCAGTCGTCCAGCGCCGCGGCGAACTCCGCGTCGGTGCGCCCCTCGGCCGGTCGCAGGATCACGCCCTGGTGACCCGCGCGTCGGAACTCGCCGCGGCCGGTGCGCTCCAGCCGCACCGTCATCGCGGCCAGGCTGCGCGCCCAGTTGCGCGCCTGCGCGATGGCCACGCCGTTGATCGTCGTGTCCGCCACCTCGCGGTGGGTGTGGCCCATCAGGATCACGTCGATGCCCGGCACCTCACGCGCCATGGCCGCGGCCGCGTTCTCCGGCGGCAGTCCGGTCGCGGCCGCGTCGTAGCTCGTCCCTTCGAAGCCGCCGTGCGACAGCACCACGACCAGGTCGGCGCCGCGTGCACGCAGGTCCGCCACCACCGGTCGCACCGACGCCACGATGTCGTGGAAGTCCAGCCGACCCTGCACGTTCGCGCGGTCCCACACCTCGACGCCGGGCGGCGTGGCGCCTGTCACGCCGACCAGCACCGTGTCGCCCGCGGCCGTGACATGCGGCAGCAGCGCCGAGTCGCGGAACGCCCGCTCGTCCGAGCCGTCCACGAAGATGTTGGCCGAGACGAACGGGAAGTCGGCCTGCTCCACGGCATTGCGCAGGTAGGGGATGCCGTAGTTGAACTCGTGGTTGCCGATCGCCGCCGCGTCGTAGTCCAGCATGTTCATGGCGCGCACGACCGGGTTGCCGGCGTCCGCGCCGCGGGCCAGGCGCATCGCCGCGGCCGAGTCCACGCGCGCGGCGACGTAGGCCAGCGGGTTGCCCTGCAGCAGATCGCCGGAGTCGAACAGCAGGACGCGTCCCGGATTCGCGGCGCGCACGCTGTCGATCAGCGGCGCGATCAACGCCAGACCGTGGTCGGTCGCCTCGTCGCGGTAGTAGTCGTGGGGCAGCAGCCGTCCGTGCACGTCCGTGGTGCCCAGCAGCACCAGTTCGACGGTCTCACCCGTGGCGGGTGCGGGGAGCGACGGCTCCGCGCCCGGAGCGCAGGCTGCGAGCAGCGAGGCGGCCACGAGGCCGCCGATGGTGGCGAGCGAACGGTTCATCGATCGGGATCGGTGCATCGGTTTCGTCAGGTCGTGATGCTGGAACCCCGCCCGCGGCCGATCGTTCGCGCTTCGGATCGGTCGCGGGCGGGGCATCGTGCGGCGTGTGTCCTCGGATCGCTGCGTGGCGTCGTTCAGCGGCTTCCGGCCGTCACCGCCTGCGCCTCCGGCTGCGTGGCCGCCGTGGCGCGAGCGCGACCCGCCCCGCTCGCGGCCCCCTCCGCCTCCGCCAGCGCGGCGTGCGCGGCGGCGAGCCGCGCGATGGGCACGCGGAACGGCGAGCAGGACACGTAGTCCAGACCGACGCGGTGGAAGAAGGCCACCGACTTCGGCTCGCCGCCGTGCTCGCCGCAGATGCCCAGGTGGATTTCCTCCCGCGCGGCCCGGCCTTCGGTGCAGGCGATCCACACGAGCCGACCGACGCCGTCCTGGTCCAGCACCTGGAACGGGTCTGCCGCGTAGACGTCGTTTTCGACGTAGCGCGGCATGAACGTGCCCGCATCGTCCCGCGAGATGCCCAGCGTGGTCTGCGTCAGGTCGTTGGTGCCGAAGGAGAAGAACTCGGCCTCCTCGGCGATCTCCGCCGCGGTCAGCGCCGCGCGCGGCAGCTCGATCATGGTGCCGATCAGGAAGTCGATGTGCCGGCCGCGGGTGTGCAGCACGTCACGCGCGACCTCGCGGATCAGCTCCGCCTGCGGTCGCAGCTCCTTCACGGTGCCGACCAGCGGCACCATGATCTCGGGCCGCACGTCCACGCCCTCGTCCGCCACGTCGCACGCCGCCTCGAAGATCGCGCGCGCCTGCATGCGCGTGATCTCCGGATACGTGTAGCCCAGTCGCACGCCCCGGTGGCCGAGCATCGGATTGGACTCGCGGTGCCGCTCGACCGCGCGCCGCACGTCCTCCTCGCTGGTGCCGGTCGAACGCGCCAGCTCGGCGATCTCCTCGTCCTCCGCGGGCAGGAACTCGTGCAGCGGCGGGTCCAGCAGCCGGATCGTGACGGGGAAGCCGTCCATCGCGCGGAAGATGCCCGCGAAGTCCTCACGCTGCATCGGCAGCAGCTTCTCCAGCGCAGCACGGCGGGCGGTCGCGTCGGCGGCCAGGATCATCTCGCGCATGGCCGAAATGCGTTCGGCCTCGAAGAACATGTGCTCGGTGCGGCACAGTCCGATGCCCTGTGCGCCGAACTCACGCGCGCGCCCCGCGTCCGTCGGGGTGTCCGCATTCGCCCGCACGCGCAGGCGACGGTACTCGTCCGCCCACTCCATCAGCCGATGGAACTCGTCGGACAGCGTCGGATCCACCGTGGGCACGTCGCCCTCGATGATACGGCCCGCCGTGCCGTCCACCGTGATGTGGTCGCCCTTGCGGATGGTGCGACCGGACGCCGTGAAGCTGCCGCCCTCCTCGTCGATGCGCAGGCCCTGCGCGCCCGCCACGCAGCACTTGCCCATGCCGCGCGCCACCACGGCCGCGTGCGAAGTCATGCCGCCGCGCGCGGTCACGATCGCTCGCGCGGCGACCATGCCGTGGAAGTCGTCGGGCGAGGTCTCGGTGCGGACCAGGATGACGGCCTCCCCGGCGTCCGAGCGCTCCTTGGCCTCGTCCGGATCGAAGACCACGGCGCCCGCGGCCGCGCCAGGCGAGGCGGGCAGTCCCGTGGCCAGCACCGTCACCTCGGCCGACGGGTCGATGCGCGGGTGCAGCAGCTGGTCCAGCTGCTCGGGGTCCACGCGCAGCACCGCCGTACGCTGATCGATCAGCTCCTCGCCCACCATGTCCACCGCGATCTTGACCGCCGATGCCGCCGTGCGCTTGCCCGTGCGCGTCTGCAGCAGGTAGAGCCTGCCGCGCTCGACGGTGAACTCCAGGTCCTGCATGTCCGCATAGTGCCGCTCCAGCCGCTCCGCGACCTGGCGCAGCTCGAGGTAGGCCTCGGGCAGCGCGTCCTTCATCTCGTCGATCGAGAGCGGATCGCGGATGCCGGCCACCACATCCTCCCCCTGCGCGTTGACCAGGAACTCGCCGAAGAAGCGGTGTTCGCCGGTGTTGGGATCGCGCGTGAACGCGACGCCGGTTCCCGAGGACTCACCCATGTTGCCATAGACCATCGCCACGACGCAGACGGCCGTGCCGATCGAGTCGGGGATCCCGTTCACGCGTCGGTAGTGGATGGCGCGCTCGTTGTCCCACGACTTGAAGACGGCCTCGATCGCGCCGAACAGCTGGTCGCGCGGGTCGTCGGGGAACTCCGTGCCCGAGGCCTCGGCGGTCACGCCCTTGAACTCGTCGACCAGTTCGCGCAGTGCGGCCTCGTCCAGGTCGGTGTCCTGCGCGGCGCCGCGCGCCTCCTTCTTGGCCGAGAGCAGGTCTTCGTAGCGGCGCCCCGGCACGCCCAGCACGACCTCCCCGTACATCTGCACGAAGCGGCGGTACGAGTCGAACGCGAAGCGGCGATCGTCCGCCTCCGCGGCCAGCGCCTCCACGGTGCGGTCGTTCAGGCCGAGGTTCAGGATCGTGTCCATCATGCCCGGCATGGAGATGGCCGCGCCGCTGCGCACGGAAACCAGCAGCGGCCGGTCGGAGCCGCCGAAGGTCTTGCCGCTGACCTGCTCCAGGCGCGCCAGGTGCTGCTCGACCTCCGCGGCGAGGCCGACGGGCAGCTCGCGGGTGTGCATGTAGCGTCGGCAGACGTCCGTGGTGATGACGAAGCCGGGCGGGACCGGCACGCCGATGCGCGTCATCTCGGCCAGATTGGCCCCCTTGCCGCCGAGTCGCTGCTTGTCGCCGCGGCCGGCCTCCGCCTCACCGCCGCCGAAGAAGTAGACGCGCTTCTCGCTCATTGCCTGTCGTCGATCGGGATACACCGGCGAGCGGCGCGCGCGGCGCCGTCGCAGAGGCTGCAAAGGTATGTGCGGCCGCCACGGCGGACAAAGCCGCCGGGCCGCCTTCGCAGCGCGCCGGCCATGCAAGGACGACACCGGCAGCGGATGGGTCAGCCCAGTGCCTCGACCACCGCGCGCGCGGCGGCGCGGCCGGTCGCGATCGCGCCCTCCACGCTGGCCAGTGATTCGCCGCCGAACGCCTCTCCCGCAAAGAACAGGGTGCCGTCCTCGTCGAACGGCTCGACGGCCTCCCCGCCGACCGCCGGGTAGCTGTAGGCGCCCAGTGTCCACGGATCCGCGCGCCAGTCGTGCCAGTGCAGCGCGCGCACGGCGCGGCCCAGCGCAGCCGCGTCCATGCCGCTGGCCGCGGCGAGGTCGTCCAGGATCAGCGCGCGCAGCCGGTCGTTGCGGGAGGGCAGGCCGGCGCTGCGTGGCCCGCCGGACCAGGCGACCAGCACGGGCGCTTCCGGCGGCTCCGCGGTCCAGAGCACATTGAAGGCGCGCCGCGGCGTGTGCAGGAAGAACGCATCATCCGCATCTGCCGGCAGCACGGGCGCGAGCAGATCGCGCGGCGGCCGGTCCAGCTCCAGCGCCACGCGCACCACGGGCCCGAACGCCAGGCTGTCCAGTGCCCGCCGCAGCCGCGGAACCGCGGGCTCGACGGTGAAGGGGGGCGCACCGGCCGCACCGCGCAGAATCGGCAGCGGCACGGTGATCACCGCGGCGCGTGCCTCGAGCGTGAAGGCGCCGCCCGCGCTCTCGCCGCTGATGCGCACGCCGCCGCGCCGCCACTCGACGCGCCTCACGCGATGGCCGGTGCGCACCTCCTCCCCGAGCCGCGCCTCCAGCGCGGTGATGATGCGGTCCTGCCCGGCGCTCACGCGGCTGCCGGTCACGGCCTCGTCGGCATCGGGCTGCGCGGCGAGCATCCGCTCGCTCAACCGCTCGGGGTCGGCCGCGTGGAATCCTTCGACGAAGGCGAGCGCGGCCTCGCGCGCGTCCTCGCCGATGGCGTGATCGGCCCGCAGGAAGTCGGCGAAGGAGCGGTCGGTCGCGCGTTCCGCATCCAGCCGCTCGAGCACGCGCTCCACCCGCTGCCACAGGCGTGGCGGCCCGACCCGCCCGTCGCGGGCCTCGAACTCGTCGGTGTGCAGCGGCGCGGTCTCGACTGCGGCCCGCTCCAGCACTTCGTGAGTGAGCGGCGCATCGCCATGGAGGAACTCGGCGCCCAGTTCCGCGGCGCAGTCGCCCACCCGGGCGGTCAGGATGCGGCCGCCGGTGCGCTCGCGCGCCTCCAGGACCGTGACCGGCACGCCCGCCTCGTGGAGTTCGGCGGCGGCCATGAGGCCGGCGGCGCCGGCACCGATCACGGCGACCGTGTCGCGGCTCACCGACGCGGCTCGCCCGGCAACGGCTCGCCGCGGCTCATGCGCGCGCGGCGCTCAGCAGGTGCTGGCTGCGGCCAGCCCGCTGCCGAGATCGACCAGCGGCGCGGTGTAGTCGCCGGAGAAACAGGCGTCGCAGAACGGCCCCTGCTCGGACACGACCTGGTGCATCCCCTCGAGCGACAGGTAGCCCAGCGAGTCCACGTTCAGATGCCGCGCAATGTCGCCCACCGCCATGCGCGCGCCGATCAGCTCCTGCTTGGTCGGCATGTCGATGCCGTAGAAGCAGGGGTTGGTCACGGGCGGCGAGGCGACGCGGAAATGGACCTCGCGCGCGCCCGCGTCGCGGATCAGCGAGATCAGCCCCTTGCTGGTCGTGCCCCGCACCAGCGAGTCGTCCACCACGATCACGCGCTTGCCCTCGATCACTTCGCGTACCGGGTTGTACTTGACCCGCACCTTGAAGTCGCGGCCGATCTGTTCGGGGTGAATGAACGTGCGGCCGACGTAGTGGTTGCGGATCAGCCCCAGCTCGAGCGGGATGCCGCTCTCCTCGGCAAAGCCGAGCGCGGCCGAGTTGGACGAGTCCGGCACGCTGAACACGCAGTCGGCATCCGCCGGATGCTCCCGCGCCAGTTGCCGCCCGAACGCGCGCCGCGCCCGGTCCACGCTCTTGCCGAACACGTTCGAGTCCGGCCGCGCGAAGTAGATCAGCTCGAAGATGCAGGGCGCCTGTCGCGGCGCGGGCGGCAGCGGCTCCAGCTCGGTGACTTCCGTGCCGCGGATGCGGATCACGGCGCCCGGCGGGACCTCGCAGTGGAAGCGGGCGCCGACCAGGTCCAGCGCGCAGGTCTCGCTGGCCGCGACCATGCCGCCGTTCAGGCGGCCCAGCACCAGGGGACGGAAGCCGCGCGCGTCACGCGCCGCGTACATCGTGTCCCCGATCGTGATCAGCACGGAGAACGCGCCTTCCAGCCGCGACAGCGCCTCGCGGATCTCCTCGTCCGGGTTGCCCGCCCGCGAGCGCGCGATCAGGTGCACGATCACCTCGGAGTCGATCGTGCCCTGGAAGATGGCACCCTCCTCGACCAGCTCCGCGCGCAGCGTCCGCGCGTTGGTGATGTTGCCGTTGTGCACCAGCGCCATGTCGCCCTGGTGGTAGCGCACCACGATCGGCTGCGCGTTGACCAGGCCGCCGCCGCCCGCGGTCGAGTAGCGCGTGTGGCCCAGCGCCGTATCGCCCGGCAGACCCCGCAGCACCTCGTCGTCGATGCCGTCGGCGATCTGACCCGTCACCTTCTGGACGCGGGCCACGCCGTTATCGTCCACCGCGCTGATGCCGGCGGCCTCCTGGCCGCGGTGCTGCAGCGCGTACAGTCCCAGCGAGGCGATGCGCGCCGCGCCATGAACGCCTGAAGCTCCTACGATTCCGCACATGTGCTGGGAGTACCCCCGAGGCCGGTCCGGTTTCCGGAGCCCGCAATCTCCGGGCGGTGCGGCCGTGCCGCAACCATTCGGATGCCGCGCTCAGCGCAGCGCGCTGGGGGCGCCCGGCCCGGCCAGGCGCAGCGACCAGCGGGGCTCGTAGGCGCGCACGCCCTGCTCCATGCACCGCTGCAACGCCTGCTCCGAGGTCTGCGGGCAGGCAAGGTATTCGACCGGTGCGGCGACGGCGTGCAGCTCCACGGCGCCGTCGTGGTGGAAGGCGAGCAGGAAGTAACCGGGCGCCGACAGCTTGAAGCGCATGCCGTCCGCGTGCCCGACGGGCGTGACCTTGCTGGCCGAGCCGCTGACCAGGCTGTAGCGGGGCTCGCCGGTCGAGCGGGCTTCCAGCACCTGGAGCGAATGCTCGTGCCCGCCCGCGTAGAGCAGCGGCTGGCCGCGCCGCTCGAAGATCGCCGCCAGCCCCGCGCGCAGCCGGCGGTACGGCGGAGAGTTGAGATCCTGCAGGATGGCGCCCGCCCGCTTCAGCACGTAGCCCACGCCCAGCTCCTCCAGGAACGACAGTTCGCCGCCGTGCGGGCCGGCCGTCCGGAACGGGTGGTGCGCGGCGATCACCACGTGCCGCTCGCCGGCGTCGCGCAGTGCGGCGTCCACGCCGTCCAGCATCGCCTGCCCCCGCGCGCCGCGGCTCTGCAGCAGCCACCAGGCCGTGTCCAGCAGCACCAGGCGCATGTGCGGCCCCGCGTCGATCACGGCGGGGCCCGGATCGCCGGCCTGCGGCAGCAGGCGCACGCCCAGCCCCTCCTCCCGCCGCGCCGTCAGGAACGCATCCAGGTTGGCCAGCCGCTCGTTGCCCTCCTCGTGCTGCTCCGACCCGTAGTCGTGGTTGCCCGCGACGAAGTACATCTGGGCGCGGTGTTCACGGGCGGCAGGCCCCGCGACGATGTCCAGCTGATCCATCAGCAGCGCCGAATCCACCGGGAAATCCTCGCGGTCCTCCGGCCCGTGCATGCCGTTGGGGTAGATCACGTCGCCGAGCACGAGCACGCTCACGGCCGAGTCGCGCCCCAGTGCCGCCGACCAGCGTTCGACCTCCTGATGCAGGTGAGGCAGGAGCGGGTGGTAGCGTTCCACCGCCTTGCCCGGGTCGCCCAGGACCAGCACCAGCCGGTCGATGCTGGCGGGATCCGGCATCGGCAGCGCGTCCCCGGGCGGCACGACCGGCGCCGAAGCGCAGCCGCCCAGCAGCAGCGAGGCCAGCACGAGCGCCCGGACGGACCCGCTCACAGCGACGCCACCAGCACGCCCAGCAGCGCACCGGCGGCGGCGCCGATCACGCCGCCCGCCCATTTGCCGCTCGGATCGTCGCGCGTCACCGCCTCGCCGATGAGCGCGCCCAGGCCTGCGCCGACCGCCATCCCGCCGCCCGTCCAGATGCCGTACTCGTCCAGCTCGTCGGGCTCCGCCGCGCCCAGCACCAGGCCGCCGGCCAGCCCGGCCACGATGGGGATGCCGTTCAGACCGATCAGGTCCGCGGGTGACTCGATGAAGTCGCGCTCGGTCCGCGCATTGAACACGATCAGGCCCAGCGTCACGGTGGTGCCCGTGACCACGCCGCCGCCCGCACCGAGCAGTCCGCCGAGCACGGCGTCCTGTGCCGCCGCCGGGCGGACGCTGCCGCCCAGCAGCAGGAGCAGCACCGCCAGAAGCGCCGCACGCACCTTCGCTCGTTCGCTCATGAGCCGCCGGCATTGCAAGGCGCGTACGCAAACGCTGCGGCCGCCCCCGGTTGCGGCCGCAGCCGGGGCGCACGATCCTCCCGCCAGCATCCACCCGCAGGAGCTTCGCATGACCGGCACCCAGATCCGCAACCTGGCGATCCTCGCTTCGCTGACCATCGTCGGCTGCGCGTCCGCGCCCCAAGGCGCGACCGACCCTGCGCCGCAGCCCGTGGCGACCGCGGCCGCGCCCGCCCGCGTCGTGGCGGAGGACGTGCACTCGTTCGCGCGACCCGCGCAGGCCCGCGTGCGCCACGTCGAACTGGACCTCGCCGCCGACTTCGAAACGCGCCGGCTGGCCGGCACCGCCACGCTGACCGTGGAGCGGGTGTCCGGCGCGGACGAGGTGCTGCTGGACACGCGCGACCTGGAGATCTCGCGGGTGACCGACGCCGCGGGGCAGCCGCTGGAGTGGCGGCTCGGTGAGCCGGTCGAGCGGCTCGGCCGCCCGCTCGTCGTGGACCTGCCGGCCGGCGCGGGCGAGACCCGCATCGTCGTGCACTACCGCACCAGCCCCGACGCGGCTGCCGTGCAGTGGCTGGACCCGTCGCAGACCGCGGGCGGCGAGCACCCGTTCCTGTTCACCCAGGGCCAGGCGATCCTGACCCGCACCTGGATCCCCACGCAGGACAGCCCGGGCATCCGCCAGACCTACGGCGCCCGCATCACCGTGCCCGCCCCGCTGCGCGCCGTCATGAGCGCGGAGATGGAAACGCCGGAAGGCGTGCGCGTGGACGGCGGCCTGGCCTACGAGTTCGACATGCCGCAGCCGATACCGGCGTACCTCATCGCGCTCGCCATCGGCGATCTGGCGTTCCGTGACATCGGCGCGGAGACCGGCGTGTACGCCGAGCCGTCCGTGGTCGATGCGGCCGCGCACGAGTTCGCCGACATGCAGCGCATGCTGGAGGTGGCCGAGGCGATGTACGGGCCCTACCGCTGGGGCCGCTACGACGTGCTCGTGCTGCCGCCCGCGTTCCCCTTCGGCGGCATGGAGAACCCGCGGCTGACCTTCGCCACGCCCACCATCCTGGCGGGCGACCGCTCGCTGGTCAGCCTGATCGCGCACGAGCTGGCGCACTCGTGGTCGGGCAACCTGGTCACCAACGCCACCTGGAACGACTTCTGGGTGAACGAGGGCTTCACGGTCTACTTCGAACGGCGCATCATCGAGGCGCTGTACGGCGTGGAGCGCGCGGCGATGGAACGACAGCTCGGCCGCGCCGACCTGCTGGCCACCATCGAGGAGCTGGGCTCGCGCCATCCCGACACGCGGCTGAACCTGGACCTGGCCGGGCGCGATCCGGACGACGGCATGACGGACATCGCCTACGAGAAGGGCGCCACCTTCCTGGAGACGGTGGAGTCGGTGGTCGGCCGCGAGCGGTTCGACGCGTTCCTGCGCCGCTACTTCGACGAGCACGCCTTCCGGCCCATGACCAGCACCGCGTTCCTGCAGTACCTGGATCGCCACCTGCTGACGGACGATGCGCTGCGCGCGCGAGTGCGTCCGGACCAGTGGGTGTTCGCCATGGGCCTGCCGGACAACGCGCCGCCGGTCTCGAGCGATGCGTTCGCTCGCGTGGAGGCGCAGTCGCGGCGCTTTGCGGGCGGCGCGGCCGCGGCCGAGCTGGCCACCAGCGACTGGTCGACGCACGAGTGGCTGCATTTCCTGGCCCGCCTGCCCGATTCGCTGCCGGCCGAACGCATGGCCGCGTTGGACCAGCGCTTCGAGCTGACCCGCGCGGGCAACAGCGAGATCCTGTTCGCCTGGCTGCGGCTGGCGATCGGCAGTCGCTACGAGCCCGCGTTCCCCGCGCTGAAGCGGTTCCTGACCTCGCAGGGCCGGCGCAAGTTCATCGCCCCGCTGTTCGAGGACCTGATGGCCAGCGAGTGGGGCCGGGAGCTGGCGCGCGAGATCTACCGGACCGCGCGCCCGCGCTACCACTCCGTGACGCGCGGCACCGTGGACCGCATCGTCGGATGGAGTTCCTGAACGGGGAGGAGGGCGCTCGCCGGGAGACGGCGGGCGGGCGCTGGCAGGGCGACGGCGATCCGTCGGAACTGGTCGAGGTCGCCCGCTTCCACTACCGCCACGAGGCGGAGATCGCGCGGGGGTTCCTCGAGCATGCGGGCATCCCGTCGCTGCTCAACATCGATGATGCAGGCGGCGCCGAGGTCGGCCTGTCGTTCGGCATTCCAGCCCGACTGCGCGTCCGGCGCGAGCACCTGGCCGAGGCGATCGAGGTGCTGACGGACGCGGGCGTGCTGGACGAGGACGGGTAGCAGGTCTCGCCCACTCATCAGCGTGGCCACTGCGTCCGTCGCCCCCTTGGCGGCGGTCGGCCGCGCCGCACGCTTCGGGTCGCCGGCGCGCGGCCGGGCGCATTGCGGCGGCGGCCGCTTCGCCGGATGTTGTGGGCATGCCCAAGACGTCCCTGCCGGACTCCGCCGGCCGCATCGAAGACCTGCTGCGCCTGCTCGCGGCCGACCTGCGCGCGGGCGCTGACGAGCTGGTCACGCGCTGGCTCGAGCGGCTCTCGCAGCGGGTCACGCTGGAGCGCGACTTTCTCTTCCCGTCCGAGGACCTGATCGACCACGTGCCGGTGCTGGTGCACGCGCTGGCCGATTACCTCGAGGACGAGTCGGACGAGATCACGGCCGACACCCCCGTCGTGGCCAAGGCGATGGAGCTGGGCGAGCTGCGCCACGAGCAGGGCTTCGCCGCGCGCCAGATCCTGTGGGAGTACGAGATCCTGGGCGGCATCGTCTTCAATCACCTGAGCGAGCGCGCGGTACAGCGGGCAGGGGAGGGCTCGTCCGAGCTGATGTTCAGGGCGGGCCACCGCGTGTTCCGCGCGCTGGCCGTGATGCAGCGCGCCACCATGGACGAGTTCCTCGCCCACGCGGACGACCGCGTGCGCGAGCGCGAGGAGCGCCTGCGCGGCTTCAACCGCGCGCTGTCCCACGAGGTGAAGAACGAGATCGGCGCGATCCTCGGCGCGGGACGCCTGCTGCGCGAGGAGTTCATCGCGGACTCGCCTGCCGAGCGACGGCGCTTCGTGGACATGGTGATCCAGAACGCAGAGCGGGTCAGCCGGCTGGTCGGCAACCTGCTCGAGCTGAGTCGCATCGACGGAGACAGTCGGCAGCAGCGCAACGTGCCGCTGCGCGCGGCCGTGGAGGAGGTCGTGCGCCAGCTGCGCCAGTACGCCGAGACCAACGGCGTCGAGCTGCACGTGCACGACGACGTGCCCGCCGTGGAGGTCAACGCGGCCGTGGTCGAGCTGGCGCTGTCGAACCTGATTGCCAACGGCGTGAAGTACCACGACCCCGACCGGTCCGACCGGCGCGTCGAGGTGCAGGCGCTGGACACCGGTGGCGAATTCGTCACGGTCCGCGTCACCGACAACGGCCGCGGCGTCGCGCCGGAGGACCGGCCGCACATCTTCCGGCGCTTCTACCGCGCGCAGCAGGCACAGAACTCCGGCGTCGAGGGTTCGGGCCTGGGACTGGCGCTGGTGCGGGACGCGGTCGAGCGACTGGGCTGCCGCGTCTGGGCCGACTTTCCGCCGGACGGCACCACGGTCTTCGCCTTCACGCTGCCGTCCCGCCGCAGCACGGACAGCGAGGACGACGCAGACCAGGCCGCCGCGCCGCCTGCCTGAAGCGACGCCGCGGCCGCGTCGGCCTCCGGCTGCGGCCGTGCGCTAGACGCTGCCGGCGAACGCATCGCACGCCGCCGGGTCCCCGCTCTCCAGCCCGCGCCGCAGCCACTGGACCCGCTGCGCCGACGTGCCGTGCGTGAAGGATTCCGGCACCACGTAGCCCTGCGCCTGGCGCTGCAGCGTGTCATCGCCGATGGCCGCGGCCGCGCGCATGCCCTCCTCCACGTCCCCCGGTTCCAGCACGGCCTGACGGCGGTTCGCGCGCTGCGCCCACACGCCGGCCAGGCAGTCCGCCTGCAGTTCCATGCGCACCTGCAGCGCATTGGCGTCCGCGCCGCCTGCGCCCGATTGCGCGGCCCGTACCTGCCGCTCGATGCCGAGCAGGTTCTGGATGTGGTGTCCCACCTCGTGTGCGACCACGTAGGCCTGGGCGAAATCGCCGGGCGCGTCGAAGCGGCGGTCCAGCTCGCGGAAGAAGTTCAGGTCGAGGTAGACCGTGCCGTCGGCGGGGCAGTAGAAGGGGCCGACGGCCGAGCCCGCGGTGCCGCATGCGGAGCGAACCGCGTCGTCGAACAGCACCAGCTCTGCGGGTGCGTACTCCCCGAAGCCCTGCTCACGGAACGCCGTGCTCCACTCGTCCTCGGTGCTGCCGAGGATCGCACGCACGAACTGGGCGGACTCGTCGTCGGCAGGCGGCGTCACGCCTTCCTGCGCCGGCGCGGTCGCGCCGTCCGTCATCTGGAGCAGACCGCGCGGGTCGACGCCGAACAGCATCGCCACCACGATGACGACCAGCGTCATGATGCCGCCGCCCATGACCCCCGCACTCATGCCGCGGCGATCGCTGACGTTGCCGCTGCGTCGCATCCTTCGCCACTGGACCATCTCCACCTCCGTAAGTGAAGCCGCGCCAAGTCCTTGCCTCCACACGCACTGCTGCGGGCTGGCAGGGCCGTGTCCGCGCGGCCGCCGCCGGGCCGCTGATGCGGCATGAGAATTTCAGGCCAGCGGCGCCGACACGAACCTTGTCGATCCGGAACGACGACCACATAGTTGGTGTCCCTCCCCTGTTCGTAGCCCCTGAATACCAGAAATCCCGGAGCGCGGTGAGCCACGACGAAGCGGCCAGGGCCTGGCGGGCGAGCGCCCGCCTGCTCCTCATCGACGACGAACCGGCGAACGTCGGGTTCCTCCGGCACGTCCTCGAGACGGAGGGATACGGGGAGCTGATCACGATGACGGACTCGACCGAGGCCGTCGCGCGATTTCGCGAGTTCGATCCCGACCTGGTCGTTCTGGATCTGATGATGCCCCATCTGGACGGCTTCGGCGTGCTGGAGCACATCCGCGGTCTCCTGCAGCCGGGCGCGTACCTGCCCGTCCTGGTCACCACGGGCGACCACACGCCGGAAACGCGGCGCCGCGCGCTGTCCGCCGGCGCCAAGGACTTCCTGACCAAGCCGCTCAGCCCCGCCGAGGTGCGTCTGCGCGTGCGCAACCTGCTCGAGACGCGCTACCTGCACGAGCAGCTGCGTGAACAGAACTCGTTGCTCGAGTTCCGCGTCGACGAGCGCACGAGGGAGCTGGAGGAGGCGCGGCTGGAGATCCTGTACCGGCTGGCACGCGCGGCGGAGTACCGCGACGACCAGACGGGCCAGCATACGCTGCGCGTGGGGCGGCTGGCCGGCCGCCTGGCCCAGGTGCTGGGCCTGTCCGAGGAGTCGCACGAGCTGATCCGGCGCGCCGCGCCGCTGCACGATATCGGCAAGATCGGCATCCCCGACTCGATCCTGCTCAAGCCGGACCGCCTGCGGCCGGACGAGCTGGAACTGATGCGCACCCACACGGTCATCGGCGCGAACATCCTGTCGGGCAGCCGGTACCCGCTGCTGCGGCTGGCGGAGGAGATCGCGCTGACGCATCACGAGCACTGGAACGGCAGGGGTTACCCGCACGGCCTGGCGGGGGAGGCCATCCCGATGGCCGGTCGCATCGTGGCCGTGGCCGACGTGTTCGACTCGCTCACCCACGCGCGCCCTTACAAGCACGCCTGGACCGCGCGCGAGGCGCTGATCGAGATCGAGGCCCAGGCGGGCGAGCAGTTCGATCCGCGCGTGGTCGAGGCGCTGTTGCGCGTGGCGCCGGAGGCGCAGCTGATCGAGGCGGAGGCGCGCAACGCCATCGCCATCGCCGAGCCGATGACCCTGGCCGACGTCGGCGGCCCATCGAAGGTGGACGTGGAGGCGCTGACCCTGCGTGTTCGCGCGCTCGAGGAGGAGCGGGACGAGCTGGCCAGCCAGCTCGCGTCGTTGAGCCGTCAGACCTATCCTGCTCAGCGGTCCCACCGTTCCCGGCGGAACGCCTCCGAGGTGATTCCGAACTAGTCCTCGCGCGCCGGTCGCCCGATGCCGCTCCGGCTCCGCTTCCTCTCCAGTCTGCTCGCCATCGTCGCGCTGATGGCGATCCCCGCCCTGTTCGGCGTCAACCGCGTCAACCGGCTGCGCGACATCGCCACCGAGCTGCGCGGCCAGTCGGCGCAGTCTGCGCTGGCGGTGGGACGATTGCAGACCTCGCTCGAGGAGTACGTCCGCCTGCAGCGGTTCTACGTGGCCAGCGCCGACAGCAGCATGGCGCCCGCGGTGATGAATGCCGTGCAGGATGCCGCCACGGCGATCGCGGAGCTGCGCGCGGCGGGCTACGGCGAGCAGGTGGCGCCGGTCGCGCCCGCGGTCGCCCGGCTGCACGACGCGGCCGCACGCACGCAGCTGCTGATGGAGCGAGGGCTGCTGGACGCCGCGACCGACTACGTCAACGTGGCCGCGGAGCCCCTGGTGACCGCGCTGCGCGCCGCGGTGCCCGGCCTTGCCCGCGCGATCGATACCCAGACCGCCGAGCGGGTGGCAGTGGCAGATGCCAGTGCCGCGGCGGCGGCGACCGCCGCGACCACCGCCCTGGTCGTCGCGCTGCTGCTGGCCGGCGTGCTGGCGCTGGCCACGGCGCGCGTGCTGACCCGGCCGCTGGAGCGGCTGCGGCGCGCCATGACCGACGTGGCGGACGGCGGCTTCCACTCCCCGGCGCGGCTGCCCTACGATCGGCAGGACGAGATCGGCGAGTTGGCGCGCTCGTTCCGCACCATGGCCGGGCGGCTGGCCGAGCTGGACCGCATGAAGGCGGAGTTCGTCGGCATCGCCGGGCACGAACTCAAGTCGCCCATCGCGGTGATCGACGGCTACATCGAGCTGATCGAGGAGGAGCTCGAGGAGGTGCTGGAGCCGCGCCACCGGGAGCTGATCGGCGCGATCCGCACACACACCGGCACGCTGAGGCACCGGCTGGACCAGCTGCTCGAGATCAGCCGCATGGAGTCCGGACACCTGCGCCTGGGCCTCGAGGAGATCTACGTCGCCCACTTCGCCGAGTCGCTGCGGCAGGCCTACCAGCCGCTCGCGGCCGGCCGCCGCATCGATTACGCGGTTCGCGTGTCCGAGGACACGCCCGCCTTCATCATGGCGGACCCCGACTCGCTGCGCTCGGACGTGTTGGACAACCTGATCGGCAACGCCTTGCGCTTCACGCCGGAGGGCGGGGAGGTGCGCATTCTGATCCGGGGCGACGGCGACCGCATCATCTTCGAGGTGGCGGACAGCGGCCCCGGCATCCCCGATGACCAGCTGGACCACATCTTCGAGAAGTACTGGCAGGGGCGCGGCGCGCACGGTGGCTCCGGCCTGGGCCTGGCCATCGCGCGCGCGGCCGTGGAGGCGCATGGCGGGCGCATCGACGCGCAGAGCCGGCTCGGCCGCGGCAGCCGCTTCCGCGTGTCGATTCCCACGCACGGCCTCGCGTGAGCCGCTCGATCGCCGTGCTCGGCACGACGGGGCTGGTGGGCGGCCGGACAGTGCACCGACTGCTGGCCGACCCGCTGTTCGATCCCGTGATCGCGGCCGTGCGTCGCCCCGTCGAGGACGAGCGCTGGGGAGCGGGGCGCACACCGCGCCAGTGGCTCGTGGACTACGAGGACCTCGAGGATTCCGCAGATGCGCTGGACGTGCACACCGTGGTCTGTGCGCTCGGCACCACCATGCGGGACGCCGGCTCCCGCGAGGCCTTCCGCACGGTCGACCTCGAGTATCCGCTGCGCGCGGCGCGCAGCGCCCGGGAGCGGGGCGCGCACCACTTCATCCTGGTCAGCGCGATCGGCGCGGACCCACGCTCGCGCGTCTTCTACAACAGCGTGAAGGGCTCGGCCGAGGAAGGTGTGCGCGCCCTGGGCTACCCCAGCGTGACGATCCTGCGGCCGTCGCTGCTGGTCGGGCAGCGGCGGGACGTGCGGCCGGCTGAATTGATCGGCCGCTGGATCGGCCTGCTGGTGCCGGGGCGCTGGCGGCCCGTGCAGGCGAGTGACGTGGCCGCCGCGATCGTGGCCGCCGCGCGCGAACCGGCCAGCGGCGTCACGGTGCTGGAGTCAGACCGTATCCGGAGCATCGCGCGCGCGGAACGTGGCCGGGCCGAGGCGCGCGCGGCCGGCTGAGGCCTCTTCAGAACGCCGGCCGCGGCTCCGGCTGCGCCACCGCGCCCAGGATGCGCTCGATCTGCGCGCGGTGCAGCAGATCGTGGCCGGCCAGCATGCGCAGCAGGTGCCGTACGCTCTCCGCGCCCCGCTCCTGGTGGTTGCCCGCACGCTCCAGCCGCTCCGCGTCCAGTCCGCGCGCCCAGGCGACCGTGGCCGGTCGCAGCACCTCGATCAGCCGCAGCGCTTCACCGGCGTCCGCGTCGGCGTAGCGCAGCTCCTCCGCCCAGTCGTCCTGGTCGTAGCCGACGATCGTGCAGCCGGGGCTGGCCACGCTGGCGCGCAGCCGGTAGCGGTTGATCACCTCTGAGTCGGCCAGGTGCCACAGCACCTGGTGCACCGACCACCTGCCCGGCGCCTCGGGCGCTCGCAGGGTCTCGGGGGCGGCGGCGTCCACCGTCCGGCGCAGCCATGCCGGCAGCTCGGCCAGCACCTCCAGCGCGTCGCGGTCTCCCAGCAGGCCCAGCACCGCACGCGTGTACTCCGCCGCGTTGGCCGAGGCGTCGCGGCCGCTGTTGGTGAAGACGCTCACGGCTGCTTCGGCTCCACGTGGAAGATCTTGTTCACCACCTTCCACTCCCCGTTCACCTTGAGCAGCGACAGGTAGTCGGTGAAGACCGCGTTCGGGTAATCCAGCACCACGCGCGCGACGGCGGCCGTGCCCGCGATGTCCACGTCCGAGATCCAGCGGCGCCGCCGCGCCTCGTCGGGCGGCGGCGTGCCGCGCGCGCCGGCGATGTAGGCCTCCCCCGTTCGCTGAGCCAGCGTGTCGCCGGCCACCCAGTACAGGTTGGCGACCGGGTGGAACGCGGCCCGGAAATGGGCCGCCTCCCCCGTCGCGTGCCCCTGCAGATAGTGGTCGACGGCCGCGCGCACGGCCGCTTCCTCCTCGGCCTGGGCCAGGGCGGGCGCGACGTTGACGGCGAGGACGAACAGCGACAGCAGCAGCCGAAGCGAGCGAGGCATCATCGTCTCCGAGGGAGGGGAGCAGGTCCTCCTCCAAGCTAGGCCCGCCCCGCGGCGGGGCCAGCCGGTTCACGGCGCGTCAGCGCGATTCGCCCCGCGGCCAGCGCCCAGCACGCCCAGCAGGCTGATCAGCAGCCAGAACGCCTCGACCACGAACGCGGCCAGGTTGAAGTCGAAGACCAGCGAGATCATGACCAGCCCCGCGCCCGCGGCATTGGCGGCGTAGTACGCCCGATCGCTGCCGCGCAGCCGCCCGCGCTGGAGCAGCAGGTACGCGCCGATCAGGATGGCGACGCCGGTCGCCCCGACCAGGTCGTACCAGGCCAGCCGGAAGCCGCTCAACCCGGACGCGGCGCCGCCAGTCGCGCCAGGTATCGCTCCGCGAGGACGGCGCGGTGATGCAGCTCGTGGCCCGCGATGACCGTGGCGATGGCGCGCACGGAGGCGGGAGAGCCGTTGGCCGAACCGACGCGGCGCCAGGCCTCGTCCGGCAGCGACTCGAGCAGCAGCATGGTCGCGCGGCGCACCGCCGCCAGCTCGTCCAGCCGTTCGGCCAGCGGCCGGTCGTCGTGCCCGGCTGCAGGGGCCCAGGCGTTCTCATCGAAGCCGGGCAGGTCGATCGTGTCCCCGCGCGCGATGCGCAGCGCACGGTATGCGAAGACGCGCTCCGCGTCGCACAGGTGCCCGACCACCTCACGCACCGTCCACTTGCCGGCGGCGTAGGCGAAGGAGGCGCCGCGCTCGTCCAGGCCGCGCAGCGGTCGGAGCGTTTCCTCCAGCTGACGATCGAGGATGCGCACGATGTCGCCTTCGGGCACGCGAGCGATGTAGCCCGCGTAGAAGGGGTCGTACTCGTGGGCCGCGGGGCGCTCGCTGCGTTCGCTCACGACATCCTCTCCCGCTCCTTGTTCAGGCGCCGCCGGGCCGGCCATAGGCCGGCTCGCGCTGGGATGCCGGCTCCGTATGCCGGCTCGATCGGCGCCAAGGTCGCGGCGGGCGCGCGGCCGCGGCAAGGCCGACGGCCAGCCCGGCGCTGAAACCTGTGCGGAACCCGCGTCGTCCGAACGGGTGCGCCGGGTCGGCGCCACGTTCCCTCTGCACGGAGGTTCCCATGCCACGACGTTCGCGTCCGCTGCTCCTGCTCGTCCTGCCGCTCCTGGCCGCCTGTGCTTCCGGTGATCCCGCGACCCGTGACGGATCGCCCGCGCCGGCCGTGGCCGCACCCGCGCTGGACCCGGTCGGCGTCTACGACTTCACGCTGACGATGGGCAGCCAGAGTCGGACCGGCGTGCTGACCATCCACCGCCAGGACGGTGCGTACGGCGGCACCGGCACGCTGGAGGGAGAGACGCACGCGGCCGAGGTCATGGGCGTGGAGGTCGAAGGCGAGCGCATGCTGGTCCGCCTCGCCGTTCCGGGCGGCGAATCCGGCACGTTCGACCTGACTCGCCACGAGGACCGCTTCACCGGCACGCTGTTCATGGGCGACCAGGCGATCGACGCAGTGGCGCGGCGCCGGCCGTAGCCGACGGGTGAGGACGGCGGTGCGCGGCGCGGATGCCGGCGCCGCCGTCACTCGTGGCGGATCGCCTCGATCGGGGAAAGCCGCGCGGCTCGCCGGGCCGGGTAGGTGCCGAACACCAGACCCACGGCGATGGCGGCGCCCGCCGCGATCGCGACGCTGGTCCAGCCGAAGCCGGCGTACAGCGGCGCATCGGACAGCGTCCGCACGATGGCGCTCACGCCGAACGCGGCGGCCAGTCCGAGCAGCACGCCGATCACGCTGCCCACGCCGCTGATGGCCACGGATTCCGACAGGAACTGCAGCAGGATGTCGCGCGGCCGCGCACCGATCGCCTTGCGCACGCCGATCTCGCGCGTCCGCTCGCTGACCGACGCCAGCAGGATGTTCATGATGCCGATGCCGCCCACGATCAGGGAGATGCCCGCGATCGAGCCCATGACCAGGCGGAACACCAGGAACGCGGTGCGCGCCTGCGCCGCCCGGGCGCGGTAGCTCGCGACCTCGAACGCTTCGACGCCGCCCCAGCGCTCGCGCAGCCACGCCTCGACGGCGTCCTGCATCCGCTCGGTGTCCTCCACGTCGCGCGAGCGCGCGAGCAGCGCCGCGGGCTCGCGCCCCGACACGTCCAGCCGTGCCGCCTGCGCTGCGCTGAGCGGCACGTAGGCCCGTGCCGGCTGTTCCCGCTCGGCGCCCGCACCGACGGTGCCGGCGTCGAGCGCGGTCGCGACTCCGACCACGGTGTACTCCAGCGAGTCGATCACCACGCGTGCGCCGAGCGTCACGCCGAGCCGCTCGGTCAGCCGATCGCTCAGCACGACGACGCGGCCATCCGTGGAGACGTCCCGCTGCTCGAGAAAGCGGCCGGCTACCAGGCTGTCCTCGATGAACGTTTCGGCGCTCGGCAGCGTCGCGATCAGCATGGCGGTGGCGCGCGCACTGTCGCCCGGTACGGCCATCCGTGCGGCGGCGGTCATGCCGAGCGTCACGTCGGCCATGGTGCCCAGACGCCGCTCCAGTTCGGCGGCATGCGCGCCCGTCAGCGCCGGCACTTCCTCGCGCTGCACGGTCAGCCCGTCCACCACCTCGAACACGCGCGGCGTGACGCGTACCGTCTGCACGTCCGTGGTGCTGGAGATCTGCTCGCGCGAGAAGTTCTCCAGTCCGTTGGAGAGCGTCAGGATCGCGACCAGCGCCGCGACGCCGATCACGACGCCGAGTGTGGAGAGCAGGGTGCGCAGCGGGCTCGCCCGCAGCGACGTCGCTGCGGCACCCAGCCAGGCTTCGATGGCGGTCATGCGGCGGGATCTCCGTTGAACGATTCTCGACCGCGGCGCGTCGAGGCCGCGGCGGCGCACAAGGACGGCCGGGGCGCGGCCGTGGTTTCAGGGACGGGCGGGCCGCTCAGCGCCAGCGGACCCGTGCCACGCGACCTTCCGGGCCCACGAGCCAGGTGGTTTGCGGCCCGGTCGAGCCGAGACCCCACCAGGAGCGTGCGTCCAGGGTGCGCCAGCTCATTCCCGCGTCGTGCGACACGTCCGCGCCGCCCGGTCCGACCGCCAGCAGGACTCGCCCCTCCGTGTACGGCACGTGCGTGCCACCGTAGACGGCGCCGTTCATGGCCACTTCCGGCAGCGGCCGCCAGGTGCGGCCGCCGTCCAGCGTGCGGGCGAGGTTGCGGGTGCGCCGGTCGCGCACGCCGAGGTTGCCGCCGAACGCGGTGCCGGCTTCCACGGTCAGCATCGAGATCGAGGTCAGCCCCGCCGCCTCGCCGGCCTCGACCGGCACGTCGGCAGCCGACCAGGTGCGGCCGTAGTCGCCGGTCAGGAAGACGCGCGCCCGCTGCGCGTTGCCCGCGGCGATCCATGCGCGGCCGTCCGGCCCCGTCTGTACGCACGTGCCGCTCGCGGCGAAGCCGCCTTCTCCCGGCTGTGCCGGCGGCAGCGCGGCGTCCGGGACCCGGCGCCAGGTGCGGCCGCCGTCGTCGGTCAGCAGCACGCGCGGCGCGCCGCCCACCGCATCGCCGTAGACGATGCCGCGCTCGCGGTCCCAGAAGTCCAGGCAGTCGTAGAAGCCGTCGGGCTCGTCGTTCACCCACTGCTCGGTCCAGGTCGCACCCGCGTCGTCCGTGCGGAAGATGCGGGACAGCGGGCCGGGTCCGGCCGAGAGCAGCCAGGCCGTGCGGGCGTCGGCCGCGTGCACGTCGCGGAACTGCAGCGTGTCGGCGCCGGGCACCACCGCCGCCCGCCAGGTGCGGCCACCGTCCGTGGTGCGAGCGAATGTGCCGCCGTGTCCGCTGATCCAGACGGTGGCGCTGTCCACGATGGACACTGCCTGCAGCAGCACCGAAGTGCCCGAGGCCTGCTCCTCCAGCACCGGCTCACCGAGGTTCGGCGGCGCGGGCGAAAAACTGTCCGCGTGGATGCGCCAGACGCCGTCGGCGCCGCGGCGCCATACCGTGGTGAACTTGCCACGCGACGGCTCGCTCATCGTGCCGTCCGCGTTCTCGACGCGCAGCGTGTAGTAGCCGATGTCGTATGCCAGAGAGCCGTCGACGTCGCGGTCGATCGACTCGAACCGGATGTGCGCACGCGCGCCGCGCTGGCGGATGCCGTCCAGGAAGCCGAACTGGCCGCGCAGCTGCGCCTGCCCGCGCCGCACGTCGCCCTGTGCGGGCAGGTACAGCGCGTCGTCCGTGTAGAGGACCAGTACCGAGTCCGGTTGCCCCAGCAGGTAGGCGCGGCGGAAGCGCTCGTACTGCCGGTCGATCGCGGTGGACGCATCGCCGGGGCGCGGCACGGCCGCACCGGCGCTCGAGGCTGCGGTACCGCTGGCGCCGGGGCTGGCGCACGCGCCCGCGCTGAGCAGGCCGAGCACGAGCGCGGCCGCAGGCATGGCTGACGCACGCGGTGGGCGCGCTCGTCGCCGGTCGGTCGCGTGGGAGCTCGCGGTGCCGCGCGCCACCGTCACGATGCGCGCCCCGCGACGTGGTCGGCCAGGCAGGCCAGGTCCTTCGCGCACGCCTTGCGATACGCGCCGACCATGAAGTGGCCGAGAAAGCCCATCACGCCGCGCATGCCGTCGATGGTGCCGTCCATGACGACGAGCGTGCCGCCCTCGGCCGGGTCCAGGCGGTAGCGGAAGTCGAAGACGCCGCTGCCGCTCGTGCCGCGGCTCCCGTCCACACGGACGGCCAGCGATCCCGGCGGCGCGCACTCGGTCACCTCGAACTCCTCGGTGGCTTCCTTGTCGAACATCTTGCGGGTCTCGCGCCAGCGCGTGCCGACGGCGAAATCGCCGGGCGTCAGCCGCTCGATGCGCACCAGTCCGGGCATCCAGTCGGGCGCGTGGTCCAGGTCGGTCATGGCCGCGTGGACGCGGTCGGGGGGCGCTGCGAACTGCTGCGATACCGAGAACTCGATGGCCATGGGGTCCTCCCGGGTGGGGGATGGGGCGGCGCGGCAGTGCGGTGCCGACGCTCGAACGTACGCGGCGCACGCCCCGCGCACTACCGCCTCGGTACGGATCGCGGACGTCGGGGAACAAGGTCGGTCCCGAGACAACTTCGGATACTGCGATGGGCGCCGTCCGGGTGAACCCCGCGCTCACGCGCGTGTACCACGTCGCTTCGACGCAGCCTGCCGTGCCCGAACCGTTCAACGAGATCCGATGAAGCCGTACGCTCGCGCACTCCTCGCTGCCAGCACGCCGTTCCTCATCGCGACGCCCATCGCCGCTCAGACGCCTGCCGCGCCCGCGCGCGTGGTGACGCTGGAGGAGGCGGTGGCGCTCGCGCTGCGCCACGATCCGGCGGCGGTCGCGGCCGAGACCGGCATCCAGAACGCGCGAGCCGGCGTACTCCAGGCGCGCGGTACGCTGCTGCCCAGCCTCTCGGCCAACGGCATCTGGGCCAATTCCAGCAACGAGCGCTTCGACCAGACCACCGGCCGTCTCGTGTCCGAGAGCTACACGGGTCAGCTCCAGGCCAGCTACGAATTGTTCGCGGGTGGTCGCCGCTTCCTGGAGAACCGCGCGGCCGGGGCGGACCTGGACGCGGCCGACGCGCGCTATCGCTCGCAGCGTTTCGCCACGGAGCTGGTCGCGACGGAAACCCTGTACGCCGCCGCCGCTGCCGCCGACCTGGTCGCCGTTGCCGAACAGCGGCTGGAGCGGGCTCGGCAGCAGCGAGAGTTCGCCGAGACGCGGCTGGAGCTCGGCACGGCCACCACCTCCGACGCGCTGCGCGCGGAGATCGAAGCCTCGAACGCCGAGCTGGCGCTGGACGAGGCGCGGGTGGCGCACCGCGCCGCCGCGCTGGACCTGGGCCGCATCACCGGCATCGGCGGTGAGGTGCACGCGGCGCCGGAAGCGCTGCCCGAGGCCGCGCCGGCGCTGCCCGCGCCGGACCGGCTGGTCGCGCTCGCGACCCGAAGCTCGCCGACCGTACTCGCCGCGGAGGCGGTCGAGACCGCCGCGGCGGCCGATCGGCTCGCGGCGATGACCGCCTACGTGCCATCGCTGCGGCTGAGCGGCGGCTACGACTGGTTCAGCTTCCAGTTCCCGCCGGACCAGGAGAGCTGGAGCATGCGCGTGACCGCGTCGCTGCCGCTGTTCAACGGCTTCGCGCGCGAGGCGGCGCTGCAGCGGGCGGGCGCCGCGCGCGACCTGGCCCGGGCGCAGGCGCGCGATGCACGCCTGGCCGCGCGCGCGGCGGTCGAGGCCGCGGCCAACGAGATCCAGCTCGCGGAGCGGCGCGTGACCATATCGTCGCGCACGGTGGAGCTGGCGCGCGAGGACCTGCGCGTGCAGGAGGAGCGGTACCGCATCGGCGCGGCCACCATCCTGGACCTGCAGGCGTCGCAGGTGGCGCTGGCGGAGGCGGAGGTGGCGCTGGTGCGTGCGAAGCAGTCGCTGGGCGGCGCCGTCGCCCGGCTGGAGGCGATCCTGGGTGAGTCGATCGATGAGCTTTGAGGCGGGGATGAGGATGGGGACGAGGTCGGCGAGCCGCAGGATCGCCGCGGGACTTTCGCTGCTCGGTCTGGCGGCGCTCGCCGCCGGCTGCGGCGACGACGCGGGCGCGGCCAATGGCCCGGCGGGATCGGGCGGCCCCGGCGGGCCCGGCGGGCCTGGCGGGATGCCGGCGCCGGCGGTCGAGGTGCGACCGGTCGAGTCCGGCTCGATCTCGCGTTCGGTCAGCGTGTCGGGCGTGGTCGAGCCGATCCGTACGGTGGGCGTGAACAGCCAGATCAGCGGTGCGCTCACCGCGGTCGTCGTGGAGGAGGGCGACCCGGTACGGACGGGCGCCGTGCTCGCGCGGGTGGACGACCGTGAGCTGCGTGCGCAGCTCGCGGCCGCCGAGGCTGCGCACCAGGTGGCCGAGGCGGCCTACCAGCGCGCCGAGCAGCTGCGCGAGCGCCGGGTCATCACGCTGCCCGAGTTCGAGCGCGAACGCACCGCATACGCGTCCGCCGCCGCGCAGCTCGATCAGCTGCGCGCGCGCGTGGGCTATGCGACGGTGAACGCGCCCATCGCCGGGGTGGTCACCGAGAAGCACGTGGAGACCGGCGACGTGGTCGCGCCCAACACGCGGCTGTTCTCGCTGGCCGACATCTCGACCATGGTCGCACGCGTGGGTGTGTCGGAGCTGGACGTGGTCGAGCTGGCGCCCGGCGCGCCCGTCTACATCCAGCTGGACGCGTTTCCCGGCCAGACGTTCCGCGGCCGGATCCGCCGCATCTTCCCCGCGGCCGACCCGCAGACGCGCCTGGTGCCGGTCGAGGTGCAGCTCGGCCCCGACGCGATGAACGTCGCGCGTCCGGGGTTCCTGGCGCGCGTTACCTTCGCGCTCGGCGCTCGAGACGACGTGCTGCTCGTGCCCGCCTCCGCGCTGGTCGGCGGTGGTGCCGGCAACCCGGCCGTCTTCGTGGTCGAGGACGGCACGGCCACGCGCCGCACGGTGGAGACGGGGCTCACGTCGGAAGGACGCGTCGAGGTCACCAGCGGCCTCAGCGAGGGCGAGGTCGTGGTGGTCGCTGGCAACAACACGCTGCGTGACGGCATGCAGGTCCGCGTGATGGGCGGGCTGGAGCCGGCCGCCGCGCAGGAGGCGACGCCATGAGCGACCGTACACCGCACGGGGCGAGGCGCGGGCAGCGGCCCCACGGTGACGGCCGCGAGCCGACGCCGGAGGAGCTGGCCAACCCGATCAACCGCAAGTCGCTGGACGACTACAAGGGTCTGCCCAGCCGGGCGATCCGCCGGCCGATCGGCACGGCCATGCTGACGTCGGTCGTGATCGTGCTCGGCCTGTTCTTCGCCGCAGGCCTGCCACTGGACCTGCTGCCGAGCATCGTCTATCCGCAGATCCGCGCGTCCGTCAGCAACCGCGGCGTGGAGCCGGAGGTGCTGGAGGAGACGGTGGCCAAGCCGCTCGAGGCCGCGCTCGCGACCACCGAGGACCTGACGCGTATCGAGACGGAGATCCAGGAGGGGCGTGTGGGTGTGAACCTGCACTTCTCCTACGGCACCGACATCGACTTCGCGCTGCAGGACGCGTCCAAGAACCTGGACCGCGCGCGTGCGTCGCTGCCGGAGGAGGCGGACCCGCCGACCATCTTCAAGTTCGACCCGTCGCAGCTGCCCGTGTACGAGGTCGCGTTCTCGTCGGGCACGCGCGACCTGGTCTCGCTGCGCGACTGGGTGGAGTACCGGCTCCGACCGCAGCTGCTGACCATCGAGGGCGTCGCGTCGGTCGACATCGCGGGCGGCCTGACCCGCGAGATCCAGGTGATCCTGGACCAGGAGCGGCTGCGCTCATACGGGCTCACCGTCTCGCAGGTGATCGGCGCGGTGCGGGCGGAGAACCAGGACGTGGCCGCCGGCCGCGTCGCCTCCCCCACGCGCGAGGTGGTCGGCAAGACCGCCGGCAAGTTCCGCACGGTGGAGGACGTGCGCGCCGTGCTGCTCCAGGTGCCGGGCGGCGGACGCGTGCCGCTGTCCGAGGTGGCCGACGTGCGCGACACGCATCGCGAGCAGCGGCTGTGGGCGCGGCTGGACGGCGTGCCCGCCGTCAAGCTGTCGGTGCGCAAGCAGCCCAACGGCAACACCGTCTCCGTCGCCGACGACGTGGACACGCGACTTGCCGCGCTCGCCGCCTCGGGCTTCATCCCGCGCGACATCCAGTACAGCGTGATCCAGGACCAGGCGGACTTCATCCGCAACTCGGTCAACTCGGTACGCAACGCCGCGATCAGTGGTGCGCTGCTGGCCATGCTGGTGGTGTTCCTGTTCCTGGGCTCGCTGCGCAAGACGTTCGTGATCGGCCTGGCGATCCCGATCGCGATCCTGGCCACGTTCATCATGATGGGTCTCAGCAACCTGACGCTGAACATCATGAGCCTGGGCGGGCTGGCGCTGGGCGTGGGTCTGCTGATCGACAACTCCATCGTGATGCTGGAGAACATCTTCCGGCACCGCGAGGAAGGGAACGAGGACCCGGAGCACGCGGCGCACGAGGGCGCGGGGGAGGTGACCAGCGCGGTGGTCGCTTCGACGGTGACGAACCTGGCCGCCGTCGTGCCGTTCCTGCTGATCAGCGGGCTGGCCGCGCTGCTGTTCGAGGAGCTGATCCTCACCATCTCCTTCGCGATCCTCGGCTCGCTGGCCGTGGCGCTGACCGTGGTGCCCATGCTGTCGGCGCAGCTGGCCAGGGTGCGCTTCACCAGCGGGCTGCACGGCACGCGTCTGCTGCGCGGCTTCGACCGCGGCATCGAGGCGCTGCGGCGCGGCTACCGGCGCGTAGCGCCCGGCGTGCTGCGCTGGCGCTGGGCCGTGCTCGGCGGCGCGGTCGCCGCGCTGTGGGGCGCGACGATGCTGACGTCCGACCTCGGCAACGAGTTCCTGCCGGCCGTGGACGACGGCAACGTCGGCGCGTTCGTGATGCTGCCGCCGGGCGCGTCGGCCGAGGAGACCGACCGCATCACGCGCGAGATCGAGGCGATGGTGCGCGAGATGCCCGACGTGCGCACCGTCTTCGCCACGGCCGGCGGGTTCCTGTTCGGCGGCTCCACGGCCGAGCGGGCGGGCCGCGGCTCGCTGGACATCGTGCTGGCGCCCGTGGGCGAGCGGTCCATGAGCGCGGACGCATGGGTGCGCGAGCTGCAGTCGCGCATCACCGAGCGCGGTTTCCCCGGCGCGCGCATCTTCGTCCGCCCGCCGCGCATCCGCGGACTGCGCACATCGGCGTCCGGTTCGGCGGTCGCCCTGAACGTGACCGGCGACGACCTGGCCGAGCTGCAGCGCATCGCCGAGGAGGTGATGCTGCGCACGCAGGGCGTGCCGGGGCTCGAGAACATGGAGCCGTCGGCGGAGGAGGCCAGCCCGCAGCTCTCGATCGAACTGGACCGCGAGCGTGCGGCGTACCTGGGTCTGGACGTGGCCACCGTCGGACAGACACTGCGCACGGCGCTGGACGGCACGGTCGCGACCCGCTTCACCAGCGGCAACCAGGAGTACGACCTGCGCGTGATGCTGCCGCGCGACCGCTTCACCAGCCCGGAGGACCTGGGCTCGCTGGCGCTGTTCCCGGGCGCGACCGGCGGTGCGCCGATCTACCTGCGCGACGTGGCCACCGTACGCAACGTGCTGGGGCCGACCACCATCCTGCGCGAGAACCAGAACCGCGTGCTGCGGCTGACGGGCGACGTGATCGCCGAGGTCGCCAGCGTCGGCGCGGTCAACGACTCGATCCGCGCGCGCCTGGCCGATCTCACCCTGCCCGACGGCTACGGCATCGTCTTCGGCGGAGAGGAGGAGGCGATCCGCGAGAACAACCGGCAGCTCACGATCGTGGTGCTGCTCGCCATCTTCCTGGTCTTCGTGGTCATGGCGGTGCAGTACGAGTCGCTGGTCAACCCGTTCGTGATCCTGCTCGCGATCCCGCTGTCGCTGGTCGGCGTCGGCCTGCTGCTCTGGGCCACGGATACGACCATGAGCGCGCCCGTGCTGCTGGGCGTCATCCTGCTGGCCGGCATCGTGGTCAACAACGCCATCCTGCTGGTCGAGTACATCGAGCAGGGCAGGCGCGAGCGCGGCCTCACGCGCGAGCAGGCGGTGATCGAGGCGGGCGCCACGCGGCTCCGGCCGATCCTGATGACCACGCTGACCACCGCGTTCGGCATGATGCCGCTGGCGCTGGGCATCGGCGCGGGCTCCGAGCTGATGCAGCCGCTCGCGATCGCGGTGGTGGGCGGGCTCAGCGTCTCGACGATCCTGACGCTGTTCGTCGTGCCGTCCGCCTACGTGATCTTCAACGCCAGCGCGGAAAGGCTGGGCAACTGGCTGACCGGCGGTGGGGGTGGCGGTGGCGGTGGCGCCCGGCCGGTGCGGCCGGCACCCGACACGCCGGCGCCCGCACCGGCACCCGCGCCCGAGGAGCGCGAGCCGGTCGGCGTCTGACGGGGCGGCGCGGACTCCGACGCGCGCGGACTCAGACCGTGAGCGCCGCGCGCACGGCTTCCAGCAGCTCGCGCGGCGTGAACGGCTTCTGCAGCAGCACGCCGCCGTCCTTCGCCACGCGCCGGCGCGCGACCTCCTCTTCGTCGTAGCCGCTCATGAACAGGACGACCAGGCGAGGCAGCCGCTCGCGCAGACGCGCGGCGAGCCGGGGCCCGTCCAGCTTGGGCATCACCACGTCGGTCAGCAGCAGGTCGATGCTGCCGTCGTGTCGCTCAGCCAGGAGCAGGGCATCACCGGCGCTGCGCGCTTCCAGCACCTCGTAGCCGTTGCGGGCGAGGACACGCTGCGCCAGCTGGCGCACCGCGTCCTCGTCCTCCACCACCAGCACCACCTCGCCGCGCCCCTCCGGCAGATCGCCGCGCTCGCTCGGCGCGTGCTCCAGCGTATGAAGTTCTCCCTGCACGCGCGGCAGGTAGATGCGGAAGGTGGTGCCGCCGCCCGGCGTGCTGTCCGCGAAGACGTAGCCGCCGCTCTGCTTGATGATGCCGTAGACCGTGCTCAGGCCGAGCCCGGTGCCGCGGCCGCCCTCCTTGGTGGTGAAGAACGGCTCATAGATCCGCGTCAGCGTTTCGCGGTCCATGCCGACGCCTGTGTCGCTGACCTCGAACAGGACGTAGTCGCCCGGCTCCACCTCGAAGCCGGCCGCCTCGTCCACGGTCGGCCGACCGGTCGCGATGCGGATCGACAGGCGGCCGCCGGTCGGCATGGCGTCCCTGGCGTTGATGACCAGATTCATCACCACCTGCTCGAGCTGGCCGGGGTCGCCCTCGACCATGCCGCCGCCGACATTGTCGACGCGCAGCTCCAGGTCCTCCCCGAGCAGCCGCCGCAGCATGGGGGTCATGCCGTGCACGAGCCGGCCGAGGTCGAGGGTCTGCCGCGCCAGGATCTGCTTGCGGCCGAACGCGAGCAGCTGCCGCGTCAGCCGCGCCGCGCGCTCGGTGTTCTGCAGGATCTCGTCGGCATCCGCTCGCGACGGGCTGTCCTCGGGCAGGTCCTCGAGCAGGAAGTGCGCGCCGCCCGAGATGGCGGTGAGGATGTTGTTGTAGTCGTGGGCAATGCCGCCCGCGAGCCGGCCGATCGCCTCCAGCTTCTGCGACTGCTGGAACTGGAACTCCAGCCTGTGGAACTCGTTGACGTCCATCCAGGAGCCCACGATCGCCTCTGAACCGTCCGGCGCCTGCGCGACGTGCAGCTGGTCGCGGATCCAGCGGTAGACGCCGTCGGCGAAGCGGAAGCGGTACTCGTGTGCGACGCGCTCCTGCTCCAGCACGCCGGCGGATTGACGCAGCGCGCGCTCGCGGTCGTCCGGGTGGATATGGGACGGCCACCACTCCGGATCCAGCGCCTCCTCCACCGTATAGCCGGTCACGGCCTGCACGTTCTCGCTGACCCAGGTCGGTGCGTAGCCACCGTCGAGGGTCGCGAGCGAATACAGCACCGCGGGACTGCTGGCGGCCACGTGCCGCAGGCGCTCCTCCGCGGCCACGCGATCCGTGACGTCGCGACCGTCGACGACGATGCCGCGCACCGCCGGATCGCCCAGGTGGTTGTGCCCTTCCAGGTCGAAGAGTCGGGTCGAGCCGTCGCGGTGCAGCAGCCGTACGCGCATCGACGCCGTGCGACCGGGCTCCGCCATCACCCGCGACAACTCGTCACGCACCCGCTGCCGGTCGTCCTCGTGCACGATGCTGGTGGGATGCTGCCCGAGGCGCTCCGCCACGGTGTAGCCGAGCAGCGACTCCACCGCCGGATTGACGTAGCAGATGAGGCCGTCCTCGTCCACCACGGAGATCAGGTCCCGCGACTGCTCGACCAGGGCGCGGAAGAGGCGCTCGCGCCGATGCGATTCCGCCCGGGGGGCGTCCGTCGCGCTGTCGTCGGTCTGCTCGCGGCTCTGTCCCATCACTTCCTGCTGCAGGGCACGTCGGCGTACGATCGATGTCGTTACATGCCATCCGCGTGCCGCGTGGCACGACGAGGGGGGCGACGCGAATGCGCCGCCCCCCTCGTGTTCAGGTCGCCGCGCGCGGTACGCGCGGTCGCTCGCGTCAGTCGGTGTAGCGGTCGCGCGAGGTGCGCTCGTACGCGTGCCTCACATACGGACGCATGCTGTCGTAGTCGTAGCGGTCGTGCTTCCAGCCGCGGCGCAGCTCGGGCTCCACCGCGTCGAAGTCGCGGTCGCGATAGTCCGGATTGCGGCCGGCAACGTGGCCGACGCCGTAGCCGACCCGCGCCGCGTCGTAGTCGAGACGGGAGTCCGTGGTCTCGTGGTGCTTGCGGTAATGCGGCTCGTGCTCGCCCATGTCCTCGAGGGCTCGACCGGCCTTCTCGCCGGCCCACCAGCCACCGACTGCGCCCGCGATGCCGCCGATGATCGTGCCGACCGGACCGAATGCGGAGCCGACGGCCGCGCCGCCCAGCGTCCCGCCGATGCCGCCCACGCCCTCGCCGGCCTGCTCGGCTGCGCCCGGATTCTTGTCTCGTGCGTCGTCGGAAAGATGCTTGCGATCCGCCATTTGTTCCCCCTCGGTTGATTCCGCTGCAACTGCGTTTCGACCCTGCACTTGGGCAGGATTCACGCCAGCAAACGGAACGGCCCGGCCGCGCCGGGCGCACAGAGCGCCGCGTGCGGCCGGGCCGGGGGTTCCGGCGGGGCGCGCCTAGAAGTGGATGCCGATCGCGAGCGCCTCGTCGCCCCGGTCGCCCAGCGTGAAGCCGAAGCGGACCAGCCAGCTCGGCTGGAACTGCACGTCCAGCCCGAGATCCGCCACGAACTCCAGCTCCGTGCCGTCGTTGGGATCGTCACCCGTCAGGATGTCGAATACCAGGCGCGGCGTCAGGTACGGCGTGAAGGACACACCGCCTTCCGCGTCGAGCCGGCGTCCGAGCGTGATACCGGCGGGCAGCGAGATCACGGTGAACTCGCCGATCGAGAGGCCGGCGCCGACCAGCCAGTCCACGTCCAGCGGGAATGTGCTGGAGTGGGTGACCAGGTCGCGCTGGTAATCGACGCCGCCGAAGAAGGCGATGTCCCCGTCGAACTCGCTCTCGGCCAGCCCGCCGCGGAAGCCCAGCGTCGGCGTGCCCCGCCAGGTCAGCATCGCGCCCAGGTCGCCGAACGCTGGCGCGATCAGGTAGCCGCCGATGCCCGGCGTCTGGTCCGTCGTCGCCAGCATCGGCGACTCCCAGCCCACCTGCGCCTGAACGCCGCCCGCCGTCACGCCCATCGCAACCACCGCCACACCCAACGCCCTAATACGCATCATGCCTCCCCAGTCACCGGTGGAGGTCCCGCTCCGTTCGCCGGAGTGGACCCGAAAATCGCGCACGCACATTGCCGTACGATGTAGTCGGGCCGGCGGTCGTTGCCGCCGGCGCCGACGGTCCGTCCGCGCCGACGGGCGGACGGTTGTCCGCGCCGCCGGAGGACCGTCGAAACGCGGGACGGAGAGGATGATATGGCAAAGCGCAGGGAAGGCAACGGCCCCACCCGCCGCGGCTCACGCACCACCGGCGAAGAGCAGCCGCGGCGGTCCGGCGACGGCGCCGCCATCGGCGACGAGTCCGGCCGCGAGCGCAAGCGCCAGGCGCGCCGCCGCAACGTGTCCGAGGACATGAGCCCCGAGGAGTTCAGCGAGCGCGAGATCGAGGGCAGTGAATCCGGGGAGGAGGGCCGGTAGTCGACCCGAGGCGGGCCGGCGTCGGAGCACCGGTCCGCCCGTTCCGCCGCGCAGGATCAGCCGGCGAGGTCCGCCGAAGAAGCCTGCACCGCCCGCTCGATCATTCGATTCACGCGGCGGCTGAACAGCAGCGCGGCCACCAGCATCAGCGCCAGCAGCACCAGCGTCATCGCCGCGAGCAGGGTCGACGAGGCCGATCCCACCAGCGCCGCGCGCACCACCTCCAGCTGCACGGCCAGCAGGAGCAGGTTGGTTCCGGCCGCGGTCAGATGAACGAAGCGGCGCAGCTCGGCCACGATCGGCGCGCGCCGCGCGTTGTCCAGCGCCAGGAACTCCCGCTTGCGCGGAATGCTCCACAGCTCGGGCGTGCGCTCGGCGAGACGGGCCGCGCCGAGCACGAGCAGCGTCGTGAACAACGCGATGGCCGGCAGCAGCAGCCACAGGATGAAGCCGCCCGCCGATTTCGACACCCAGCTGTCGGGGCGGCCGGCCAGATCGAAGTGGATCGGGATGCGCTCCGGCAGCCACGGCCAGGCGCCGATCGCCAGCGCGAACATCGCCATCACCAGCAGCAGCGCCAGCCAGCGGGCGCCGTTGCCGCGGTCGCCGCCGTCGCCTCCGTTGCCGCCGTCGCCGCCGTTGCCGCCGTTGCCGCCGTCGCCGCCGTTCACGGCGTATCGACCGCGCGCCAGCAGTACCAGGCCACTGCGCTGCGCCACGGGCGGTAGCCGTGGCCGATCAGCCAGGCGTCGGAGGGCGGCGGTGTTTCGTCCAGCCCGAGCACGCGGGCCAGTCCCGCCCGCACACCCAGATCGCCGATGGGCCACACGTCGGGGCGGTGCAGGTCGAACATCAGGTACATGTGCGCGGTCCACTCGCCGATGCCGCGCACGCGCGTCAGACGTGCGACGACCTCCCCGTCGCTCAGACCATCCAGTTCGTCCAGCGCGACGTCGCCGGACTCGACGCGCGCGGCCAGGTCGCGGATCGCGGCCAGCTTGCTGCGGGACAGGCCGGCGCCGCGCAGGGCTTCGTCGGAAGCGCGTCGTACCGCCTCCGGTGTGGCGTTGCCGCCCAGCGCCTCGACGAAGCGGCCATGGATGGTGCGGGCTGCCTTGCCCGCCAGCTGCTGGTACACGATGGCCGCGGCCAGCGATTCGAAAGGTGCGCCGCGCGGCGGTCGCAGCCGCGGCGGACCGACGTGCCGCACCAGCGGCGCGAAGGCGGGGTCCTCGAGCAGACGCGCGTGCGCCTCGCTCCATACCTCCATCGTCGATTCGGGGTGCATCCCGCTCCGTACGGTGCCATGGGACTGGCGGCGGCGGGGGCGCGCGCCGCCGGGGCGTGGAGCCGCTACCTTGACGCCGCAGTGGGCCGGAGCACAAGCTAGCGGCTACGGCTCCACGCGCGCTCCCTCCGAACGGACCGGATCACCCGGGCCGTCCGACCCCCGTCGCGCGTGGCCGCCGGCGTGCCCATGCCCCGTGCCCTGGCTGTACCCCGTCTCCTGGCCGTCGCAGGCCTCCTCGCGCTCTCCGCCTGCTCCGACGCGTCCGACCCGAGCGGCGCCCCGTCGCACGTGGCCGCGCCACAGGCGGTGGTCGTCGAGGGCGGCAACGATCACTTCTTCTTTCTCGAGCCCATCGGCGGCCCGGCGGCCAACGGAGACTTCAATCCGGCACTGTCCCCCGGCGTAGAGGTCTGCCGGACCGATCCGCAGGCGCTGGGCCTGCCGGGCGCGGACGCATGCGTAGCGACGGTGGCGCGCTTCGGCGCAGGGCAGCCGGACGGCCCGATCGCGATCCGCGGCCAGAGCTATGGCACGCAGTGGAACTTCGGCTTCGGCGAACTGGCGGATGGCATCTACCGGGTCCTGGTACGCGCCGGTACCAGCCCGGGCAGCCGGCTGCTCGGCTACGCTGATGTCGGCATCGGCCGGACGTTGCCCGCGTACGATCCCGCCAACGATCCGGTGTTCCGGCCGGCGGCCGGCAGCCGCACCCTGCCGATCCGATTCCGCATCGAATACGGCGCGCTCTGCGAGTTCGGCGTCGACTGCTTCGAGGGGATGGTCGACGAGAACGGCGGCGTCTTCGTCACGCCGTCCGAGCACGGCGGCGCGCAGTTCCCGATCGACGCGGTGCAGGGCCCGCACACGCTGGTGATCGAGCAGGTGCCCGCGGGCGCGGTGCCGTACTGCCTGCCGACGCACCACCCGCAGTTCGAAGGATGCTACCGCTTCACCATCGAGCCCAACGTCACGTTTGCCGAGGAGGTGCTGGTCGGGGTCTGCCTCGACCCTGCCGCGATCCCGTTCGAGACGCAGCTGGAGCTGCAGAAGTGGGACGAGGTGGATCCCGCCACGCTGGTTTCGATCCCGCGCCGCATCGTGGACTTCCTGGAATGCGCGGACTTCCAGGTGACCGCCATGGCCGACGCGTCCATGGGCTGGCTGGCCAGTGCGAGCCGGGCGGCGTCATCGCTGTTGCGCCCCTTCGTTCGAGCGTTCGGTCCGACCCCTCTGCTGGCGGGCACGCGCAGTCCGTTCGGCGGCGGCCTGAATGATTTCAGCAGGCTGGGCTGGGTCCAGCCGCTGGAGCTGGAGGTGGTGGCCGGCGACGGGCAGGAAGCCTGCGAGAGCACGACGCTGCCGCAGGATCCGACGCTGCGGGTCCGCGCGATCCTGGGCGATGGCACCGTACCCGCCGAGGTGGCGGGCGTGCCGCTCCACTTCACGCCGTCCGCCGGCGGCGTCGCCGACCCCGCCAGCGCGTTCACCAACGCGTTCGGTCTCGCGTCCACCAGCTGGACGCTCGGCGCCGCCGGCGCGAACACGCTGGACGTGGATGGCAGTACGCCGTCGGACGTGTGGCCGAACTGGCCGGGCGTCTGGGGCTCGGTCCAGCTGAGCGCAATGGCGCTCACCGACGCGGGTCTGGAGGCGGCGTTCCTGCTGCCGATCGTACACCAGGACGAAGGGGAGGCGGATTTCGTGTCCGGCCTGTCCCCCGTGCTGCGCCTCTGCCAGACGGATGCGGCGGGCGACTGTGTGCCGGGCAGCGAGACGACCTCGGCGCCGTTCGTCGAGGAGACCCGCTATCGCCGCTACCGCGGCTCCTGGAGCACGCCGGCGACGCTGGACCCCGGCCGCCTCTACAGACTGGACGTGGTGGTCGGCGGCCAGGTCATCGGCTCACACACACTGGCGCCGCAGGGCGCCAGTGCGCCGCCCGCGGGCGCTTTCATCATCACGGCGGGAACGACGTACCAGCAGCTGATCACCGTCGGGGCCGGCGACTGCTGAGCGCAGTCGCCGGGACCTCCGGCAGAAGGAGGAAGGGGCCGTGAGTTTCTGGAAGCAGCTCAAAGAGCGTCGACTGGTGCAGATCGTGGTTTCCTACCTCGGCGCCCTCTGGGTGCTGCTCGAGGTGCTGGACCACTTCACGGACCGCGCATACCTGCCGGAGCTCGTCTACGATGTGATGCTGATCTGGGGCATCGCGGGCATTCCCGTGGCCTTCCTGGTCGGCTGGCACCACGGCGAGAAGGGGAAGCAGCGCGCGCCGCTGAGCGAGGTCGGCATCATCGCGCTGCTGGTGGTCGGGGCGTTCGCGGCTTCGGGCATGACCGTGAACGGCTCACGCACGGCGGCCGCGCTGGCCCGATCGGCCGAGAACGCACTGGAAGTACGGCGCATCGCAGTTTCCTACTTCGACGATCAGACCGGCGGCGAGTACGGCTACCTGGCCGACGCGCTGACCGAGGACCTGATCGCGGAGCTTTCGCGCGTGGACGCGCTGGACGTGATCAGCCGCAACGGCTCCGCCCTGTACCGCGATGCCGACCTGGCCCCGGACAGCGTGGGCCGCCTGCTCGAGGCGGGCACCGTGGTGGACGGGTCCGTCGCGCTGCGCGGCAACCGGCTCCGCTTCGACCTGGCCATCTACGACAGCCGCAGTGGCGCGGTGATCCAGCGCGCCGGCTTCGAGCAGCCGGTGGAGCAGATGCTGGCGCTGCGCGACAGCGTGGTGGACGAGAGCGCACGCATGCTGCGCGGCTGGATCGGGGAGGAGTTCCGCGTGCGCGGCCGCGCGGAGGACGCGGGCTCGCGGGAGAGCTGGACGCTGGTCCAGCGCGCCGAGAAGCGTCGCAAGGACGCGGAGGCGTCGCTGCTCGCCGAGGCGTGGGATGCGGTGCTGCCGGCGTTCGCAGATGCGGACGGCCTGCTGGCCGATGCCGAGCGCATCGACCCGCGCTGGCCGGAGCCGGCGGTGCAGCGGGCGGCCCTGGCCTATCGCCAGGCGCGGCTGGCGCAGAACGATCCGGCGGAGGCGGTGACGCTGATCGAGCAGGGCGTCGCGCACGCCGATGAGGCGCTATCCCGATCCCGGCGCAGCGGCCGTGCGCTGGAGCTGCGCGGTACGCTCAACTACTACCGTTACCTGCTGCGCGTGGACCAGGACCCGCGCGAGAGGGATGCGTTGTTCGAATCCGCGCGCAGCGACCTGACCTCGGCGGTGCAGTACGATGCGTCCCTCGCCAGCGCGTGGGGCACGCTCAGCCACATGTACTACCACCTGGACGACGTGCCGAACGCGGTGGTCGCCGCGCAGCGCGCCTGGGAGAGCGACGCCTACCTGGAGTCCGCCGACCTCGTGCTCTGGCGGCTGTTCGGCGGCTCGCTGGACCTGATGAACTTCCCGCAGGCTGTGCGCTGGTGCGAGCAGGGCGCACGCCGCTTTGGCGACAGCTACCGCTTCGCATCCTGCCGGCTGCGCCTGATGGCCACGCCAGCGGTGCCGGTCGCCGAGCTGGACATCGACCGGGCGTGGGAGCTGCTGGCGCGGCAGGACAGCCTGACGCCCGAGCGCGCGCGCGAGTTCGAGCGGCTGCGCGGGCGCATGGTCCTCGCCGCCGTGCTGGCGCGCGCGTCGATGCCGGACAGCGCCCGCGCCGTGCTGAACCGCGCGCGCACCGAGGTGACCGCCGAGGTGGATCCCACGCGGGAGCTGCTGCTGGTCGAGGCCTACGCGCGCACGCTGCTCGGCGAGAAGGACGCGGCGGTCCGGCTGCTGCTCGAGCACGAGGCCGCGGTGCCCGGCTCCTTCAGCGGCGACGGCGCGGCGCTCTGGTGGTGGTCGGGCCTGCAGGACCACCCCGAGTTCCGGCGATTGGTGGGGCTGGACTGACGAGCGGTTACTCCGGCATGCCGCACGCATCCGCGTTGCCGATGTCGGCGGCGTAGGCATCGATCCAGCCGGTGCGGCCGGCGGGCGTGGTGACACGCACCCACCATTCGGCCGCGTACTCGCCTAGCGTCGAGCCGCGTACCCGGTCGGTCGGCGGCCAGCCCTGGCCTGAGGCCCAGAACTGCTCGACGGACAGCAGTTCGCCACCGCGCCGCACCGAGTAGTAGCCCTCGCCCACGTACTCCAGGACCAGCAGCGTGTCGCCCGGCTGCAGGCGCACCGGACCCGCACCGGTGCCGTCGTCCGGCTGGCGGTAGGCCTCCACCTCCCGCTCGACCGCGACCAGCTGCGGGGAGGTGATGCGCACGAAGCCGGTGTCAGCCTGGAAGCGTGTGCCGGCGCGGATCGTGTCCACCACCGTGCCCGCGGCGTCGGGCTCGCCCAGCGCGGGGATGGGACCGTGCGCCACCCAGTCGCGATAGACGCAGCATTCGAACGGGCAGGCGCCCCAGCGCGTCAGGGCTTCGGGGCCGGCGGCGGCCACGTGCCGCTGGATGGCGCGCTGCTCGGGCGTGGCCGCGGTCGCCGCCGGGGAGGCCGCGGCGTCCGGAGCCGCGGCGATGCTGTCCGGCGGCTGCGGGTCCGCTCCCACGGTCGACTCCGGCGAGTCACCGGCACCGGAACAGGCCAGCGCGAGCAGCATGGCCGGCAGCGGCATGGCGCCGCGCATACGTCTCCGTGGCGATGCCCTATCCCTGCTTCGGAGGTGTTTCCGCATGTTGATGCGTGCAGTCATAGTGGTGACGGGAGTGGTCGTTGCGGCACTGGCCTTCCGGGCCGCCCCAGTGGCCGACGCCGCTGCGCCGGGGGCGGACCGAGCGGCTCCGAGCGTCGCGGACTCATCCTACGCGCTGCGCTTCGCAGACGTCAGGTTGCCGGACGGCGTGCGACTGCGCTACGGCGTGCAGGGCGATCCGGCCGGAGAAGCGGTGATCCTGCTGCACGGCTATTCGGACTCCTGGTTCTCGTTCAGCGGCGTGCTGCAACGCATGCCTGCGCGGTTCCGGGTCTATGTGCCGGATCAGCGTGGTCATGGCGATTCCGACCGGCCGACCGATGGCTACACCATGTCGCGCATGGGGCGCGACGTGATCGCCTTCATGGACGCGCTCGGCATCCGTCGGGCGACGCTGGTCGGCCATTCCATGGGCAGCTTCGTGGCGCAGCACATGGCGGCGCAGGCGCCGGAGCGCATCGAGGCGCTGGTGCTCATGGGCTCGACCACGGTGCCTGCTGCCATCGTGGGTCTGGACGAGCTGGTCGCGGCGGTGAACGAGATGCCGGACCCGATGCCGCGCGAGTTCATCGAGGAATTCCAGCGTTCGACGGCGTTCGCGCCCGTCCCGGACGAGTTCATGGAACGCGCGATCGCCGAGAGTGGCAAGCTGCCGCTGCACGTTTGGCGCGGCATCGCGGCCGGTCTCGCGTCGGCCGAGCCCGTGGTCGAGCAGGTCGCGCGCGCCCGCATCCGCACGCTGGTGCTGTGGGGCGAGGAGGACGGGATGTTCCCGCGCGCCGAGCAGGACCGCCTGGCCGCGATGCTCCGCGCGCGTCTGATCGCCTACGAGGCGACGGGCCACGCGCTGCACTGGGAGCGGCCCGCAGAGGTGACGCGCGACATCGTCGCGTTCCTGGACGATTGAGTGCGAGGCCGTCGGGCTGGCGTGAGCCGCGAGCCGCTCGCTAGCGCGCCAGGTACTCCCGCCAGTCGGACGGCTGCATCGCCACACCGACCCAGAAGGAACCGAACTCGCCGTAGCGGGCGCTCGCCTCGTCGTAGCGCATCTCGGTGACGATGCGCTTGAACTCGAGCGGGTCCTTCGCGTACAGCGTGACGCCCCATTCCCAGTCGTCCAGGCCGATCGAGCCGGTGATGATCTGGAACACGCGGCCCGCGTAACGGCGGCCGGTCATGCCGTGCTCGCGCATGAGCCGGTTCCGCTCCTCGACCGGCAGCGCGTACCAGTTATCGGCGCCCGTCCGCTTCTTGTTCATCGGGTAGAAGCTGACGTAGCGCATCTCCGGCGGCGGCTCGGGGAACAGGCGGGTGCGCACGTGCGGGGAGGCCAGCTCGGCATCTGCGCTCTCACGCAGCAGCGCGTCGTACTCCTTCGAATGCGGCTTCGCTTCCGCCGCGGCCTGCGCCGTGGCCGAATACAGGCCCGCCTCCGTGACCGACGTGTAGTCGTAGCGGAGCCGCAGCGCGGGGCCGAGCGCGGAGCCGCTCAACCCGCGCTGCACGTCGGCCAGCTGGTCCAGCGTCTCACGGAAGTGGATCAGCAGCACGTCGGCGCCGCCGCCGGCCAGCCGGTAGGCCGCGCTCCAGCCGGTGCCGGGACCGGCGATCCGCTGCATGTGCGACGCGACCTCGTCGGCCAGCGCAGCGCGCGCGTCGTCGTCCAGCGCGCGCAGCGCGGCCCAGTCGACGGCGAAGACCTGGTGCAGGGCGTACCAGCCCTCGAGTGTTGCGGGAGGAAGCTCGGACATGCTCTATGTGGAACCCGATCGGTGCGATTCGTGTCTGGATCGGTCAATGTGTCCACCTCGCGCGCCGCACGCCAACCGGGCGGCCGCTCCTCCAGCCCGCCAGGTCATGGACCCCTTCCGAACGCTCCGTCCGTACTCGGCCCTCACCATGCTGCTCACGCTGTGTGTCGCGCCGGCCGCCGCCCAGCAGCCGTCCCTGGCCCATGACAGCATCGCCATCGCCGAGGCCAGCCGTGCTTTCAGCCGTGCCTACGTCGAAGGGGATACGGCGACCATCGCCTCGCTCTACACGCAGGATGCGCTGCTGCTGCCGCCCGATCGGGACGTGCGGGGACGGAGTGCCGCGGCGCGCCTGTTCTGGGCGCCGGAGGGGCGCCGGCCGGCGGAGCACAGCATGCGGTCCGAATCGCTGCGCATCCACGGCGAGGTGGCCACGGACGTCGGCCACTGGCACGCGACCCGGAGCGAAGAGGCGGGTGGGGGCACGTCGTCCGGTCGCTACCTGGTCGTGTGGCGCCGCGGGGACGACGGCCGCTGGCGCATCCAGTACGACATGTGGCACCGCCCGCCGCCACGGGACTGAGCGGCAGGGCGCCGCCGCTCAGCCGTCTTCGACCACGCGCCGGCGCAGCCAGTCCAGCATGACCTCCAGCGCCAGCGGCGAGCGGCGCGGAAAACGCCAGCGGCCGTCCGCGTCGCGGCCCCCCGGCAGCTCCAGTGCGTGGTCTGCTCCGGGCACGATCAGCACCGTGACGTCCCGGCCGGCCGTGTGGCGCAGCAGCCGCTCCACGTTCGGCTGCGCCGGCACGACGCGGTCGTTCCCGCCATAGACGAACAGCGCCGGCACGTCGAGCGACGCGAGCAGCGGCGCCGGATCGACGTCGTGGTTGCGGCGCCACCAGAACAGGTCGTCGTCCGTCTGTGCGAGCGGCACGTACTCACCCCAGGCGCTGGCGGCGGCCCGCTCGCTCGAGCGGAGCAGCGTGCGCAGCTCCGCCTCACCGCGCACGACGTCGAAGTACAGCCGGGTGTGCGCGAGCGCGCTGTCGAGAGCGGGTTGCGGCAATCCGGCGGCCCGCAGCCGCGCCTCGACCGACTGCCGCTCCTGCTCCGCAGGCGTGACCGCCGGCGCAGCGCGCAGCACCAGGAAGGCGATCGGCGTGCGTCGCGACGCCAGCAGGGACACCCACCCCGCCTGGCTGCCGCCGGTAAGTCCGATGCGATCGCCGTCGATCTCGTCCAGCGTGCGCAGCGATTCGACTGCGGCGGCCGCGTCTCCCGCCAGTTCGCCGATGTCCGCGAACGAGCGGTCCATCCAAGGGCCCGTGGACTCGCCCACGCCGCGCTTGTCGTAGTACAGCACGGCGAGTCCCTGCCGCGCGAGCAGGTCGGCGTACGACCGATACCCCCACGATTCGCGGCCCTGCGGTGAGGAGCCGTGCACCAGCACCACGGCCGGGTGCGGGCCCCGGCCGGCGGGCAGCACCAGCTCACCGACCAGGGTGGCCGCGCCGACCGTGAAGCGATGCGGCCGGCGCGTGTAGGGCGGGGCCGCGGCGCGGCGCAGCCGGAGCCACATCGTGTCGCTGCCGATCACGCGCGCGGTCGCCACCGAGTCCTCGCCCGGGTCGAGCGTGAACTCGCCCAGGCCGAACGGCAGCTGGAGGCTCAGCGAGTCCGCGGACAGCGTGGCCGGGACCGGCTCCCACGCCATCACCATGTCCGGCAGGTCCACGGTCACGCGGGCGGGTTCGACCGCCTCGATCGCCACACGGACGGGCCAGACGTCGCCGCGGAATCGCAGCTCCCCCTCCCAGTGACGCTCCGGCTGCGCCGCGCTTGCCAGCTGGGCGACCAGCAGTGCGCCGACCAGCGCGCTCACGGCCGCAGGATCCAGTTCGCGACCCGCTCGACCGCCGCAAGGGCGCGCGCCTCGGCGGCGGCGTCCAGCGGCGCAGCCCGCGCGTCCCGAGAGTGCTCCAGCAGGCGAACGCCGTTCCCGTCCCGTACCAGCACGAAGAACTCGAAGCGTGGACCGTCACCGCGCAGCAGGTACAGTGGCCGCTCCGCATCCACGGTGTCGTCCACGGTGCCGTCGACCGCGATGCCGCCCTCCACCGCCGACCAGAAGGCCAGCGACTCGCGCTGGTCCGTGCGATGCACGTGCGATCCGTCCGGCACCCACGACGCGCTGGAGCCGCTGAGCGCCGACGTGCGGGCGGGATCGTAGTTCGTGCGACGGAACACGTCGCGCAGCCAGACGGCCGTCCGCTCGTCGAGCCGCGCGTCGCGTCCGTCCGCAAGGTAGCGTACGAAGCCGCCGCCACCCGCGGCCCGGCGCAGCTCCAGGCGCCGCATGACATCGCCATCCGGGCCGAACGCGACCAGCCAGCCGCCGTCGGGCAGGGTGGGGAGCCGGTCCGCATGGTCCCATTGCACCGTGCCGCGGCTCATCACGCCCGCCATGCGCGCCGCGGCTGCATCGGCCGCATCGTGCGCCCCCGCCGGGGCCGGCGCCTGCGCATCACGGGCAACGGGAAGCGAGCCCGCGGCCGCCACGTCCCGCTCCGGTACCCAACCCGGCGTCAGGATCGCCGCCACCAGCACCAGCGAGGCGTAGCCCGGCCAGCGCGCGCCGGCGGCCGACGTAGCCGACGGCTGGAGGATGCGCTCGATGCGCCGCTCCATCGGACCGGGACCGTCCACCCCCAGCGCCAGCGCGGGGCGACGCCGACGCGCGTCCAGCGTCAGCACGTCCAGGATCGCCTCGGCGTAGTCGCGGCGACCGGCCGGATACGTCTCCACCACCACCAGATCGCACGCGCGCTCGGCCGCGTCGCGCAGCCGCCGCCGCACCAGACGCCAGCCGGGATACCAGCGCCACAGGCAGTCGATCGTCAGCTCCAGCAGGCCGCTCCACAGGTCGCGCCGCCGCAGGTGCGCCAGCTCGTGCGCCACGATCGTGTCCGCGCGCTCCTCGGACAGCCCGCCCACCAGCGCGCTCGGCCAGTACAGCACCGGCCGGCGGAGCCCCGTCACGAGCGGCGAGGAGACGAGTGCGCATGTCCGGACGACCGGCGCCGCCACGCCCAGCCGTTGCGCGCCACGCCGCACGCACTCCGTCAGCGCCGCGGGCGCCGGCGCATGACCCCGCTCCAGCCGTTGCAGCCACAGCCCGTGCCGCACCAGCCGCCACAGCCCGGCCGCCAGCGCGATCAGCAGCCACGCGAGCGCGAGCCCGCTCAGCATCCCATCCGATCCAAGCCATTCCATGGACGCCGACTCCGACGGCGCGACCGGCGCGGCGGCGGGCCCGCCTCCGCTCGGTGCAGGTGCGACGGGCGCCGCGGCCACGACGCCGGTCCCACGGCCGGCGGGTGCGATGGGTGCCCGCGCCTCAGGCGCGGCCGGCGCGAACCCGCCGGCCGCGTGCTCCACTGCCGACCGCACGCCCTCCGGAAGCACGGCCGGCACCGAAAGCACCGCCACCGGCGGCAGCACGAACTTCAGCGCCACCAGCAGCCACAGCGCGTGCTCCAGCGCCGGGCGCGGCCGCCACACACGCAGCAGGCCGGCCAGCAGCAGCGCCATCACCGTCGCAACCAGTGCGTTCTGGACCAGCCACAGCGGCAGCGCGCTCATCGGCCACCTCCGCCTTCCAGCGCGTCCAGCGACTCGCGCAGCGCCCGGACCTCGTCCTCCGACAACCCGCCATCCACGAGCGCGCGCACGAGGGGCGCCGCGGAGCCGTCGAACAAATCCTCCCGCAGGTCTCCCACCCGCCGCCGCGCCAGCTCCTCGCGCGTCACCGTCGCGTGGTATACGTGCGCGGCACCGCTCCGGTCCCGTCGCGCGTAGCCCTTGGCCTCCAGCCGGTCCAGGATGGTCTTGGTCGTGGTGTACGCCCAGTCCCGTCCGTGACCCGCCAGCGCATCCATCGCGTCCCGCACCTGCGCCGGCCCGATCCGCCACAGCGCCTTCAGCGCATCCAGTTCGGCCTCGCTCAGTTCCCGCAACTCGTCGCTCATGCGCCTCTCCTGCTACGCCATGTAGTAGTGCCTGCTACATGATGTAGTAGTAAGTGATGAGGGGCAAGGGTCGATGCGCGCGATCCGGCACCGCAGGAGGCAGTCCGTCCCGACCCGATTGCCGTGGCCGGCTGACCAGGCGAGCGTCGGAGCACGGCGCCGCGCGGACCCGCGGGAATGCGGATGGCGCCGCGCCCTGTGGTGATCGATGCGCCGCCGCGGAGTGGGCCACGGCGGCTCCCATGCCCCCGAATGCGTGATTCCATGCGACGGTCCGCGGCCTCTCCATCCTGCCTCATCCTGCTCTGCGCCTGCGCCGGTGGGTCGACGGCCCGGGCGCCGTCGGCCGCGACGCCTCCGGTGGTGGAGGTGGTGGTCGCGAACCAGCAGTCGGCGTCCGCCAGCCTGGTGGCGGGCGACGCCCCGGTCGCGACGCACGTGCGTGTGGGCACCGGGCCGCACGAGGCCGCGGTCTCGCCGGATGGCCGCATCGCCGTCGTCACGATCTACGGCACGCAGACGCCGGGGAACGAACTGGCCGTGGTCGACCTGGTGAACGACTCGGTGTCCCGCACCATCGACCTGGGCGCGTACACGCGTCCGCACGGCGTCGTCTTCCTGGACGACCGGTCCGTCGTCGTCACGTCCGAGTCGACGGGCAACATCGTGGTGGTGGACCTGCCGACGGGCGTGGTCGAGGCGATTCCGACCGAGGCGCGCGGCTCGCACATGGTGGCGGTGGAGGCGTCGGGGCGCCGCGCGTGGACGGCCAACGTGGTGGACAACACCGTGTCGGAGATGGATCTGCCCGGCCGTCGCTTCCTGCGCAGCTATCCCGTGCCGGCGCGGCCGGAAGGCATTGCCGTGACGCCGGACGGCGCGCAGGTGTGGGTCGGCAGCAACGAGACGGGAGCGGTCACGGTGCTGGACCCGGCGACGGGGGAGACGCTGGCCACGCTGCGCGAGACGTCGTTCCCCTACCGCCTCACCGCCGCCCCCGACGGCAGGCGGGTGGCGATCGTGGACGGAGAGGGGGATGCGCTGGTGGTGGCGGACGTCGCCACGCTGCGCGTGAGCGGCCGGATCGCGCTGGACTCGCCGCGCGGCGTGGCGATCGCGCCCGACAGCCGCACGGCCTACGTTACCCTGGCCGCCGGCGGTCTGGCGGTCGTGGACCTGGAGACCCTGAGCGTCCGGCACACCATCGCCGTGCAGTCTTCTCCTGACGGCGTGGGTGTCGGCTGGCGCTGACGCGATGAGGAGGCGGCCCGTGACGACGAAGACGACGCTGTTCCTGGCGCTGCCGCTGCTCGCGCTCGCGGGGTGCGACACCTCCTCGGCGGGGCAGCCGGAGGAGCGCGTCGAGGGCGCGGCGACGACGGCTCCGGCCGACGGGGCGACGAGCGCGGCCGACTCCGTGGAGATCCGCGAGTGGGCCGTGCCGTGGGAGCGATCGCGGCCACGCGACCCGGATGTGGGGCCGGACGGCCGCGTCTGGTTCGTCGGCCAGGCCGGCAACTACGTCGCGGTGCTGGACCCGCGCAGCGGCCAGTTCCGCCGCTTCGAGCTGGCCGATGGCGTGCACCCGCACAACCTGATCGTCGGCCGCGACGGCACCGTCTGGTACGCCGGCAATCAGGCCGCGCACATCGGCCGCATGGACCCCTCCACGGGGGACGTGCGCGTGATCGACATGCCCGATCCGAACGCGGCCGACCCGCACACGCTGGTCTTCGGCAGCGACGGCCGCATCTGGTTCACCGTGCAGCAAGGGGCCTTCGTCGGCCGGCTCGACCCGTCCAGCGAACGGGTGCAGCTGGTGAAGATGCCGGCGGGATCGCGGCCGTACGGCATCGTGCCGGACGAGCGCGGCGGCGCATGGGCCGTGCTGTTCGGCACCAACCGCATCGTGCACCTCGATTCGAGCCTGGCCACGCGCGACTACGATCTGCCCGCCGCCGAAGCACGGCCGCGTCGCCTGGCGCGCGCCTCGGACGGCGCGGTCTGGTACGTGGACCACGCGCGCGGCACGCTCGGCCGGCTGGACCCGCGGAGCGGCCAGGTGCGCGAGTGGCCGACGCCGGGCGGCTCCGGTTCGCGGCCGTACGCCATGACCATGGACGATGCCGATCGGGCCTGGTTCGTCGAGACGGGTGCGCAGCCGAACCGGCTGGTCGGCTTCGATCCGGGGACGGAGCGGTTCTTCTCCGCGACCGACGTGCCCAGCGGTGGCGGCACGGTGCGCCACATGATCTGGCACGCGCCGACGCGCTCGATCTGGTTCGGTACGGACGCGAACACGGTCGGCCGCGCGACGATCCCGGGTGGCTGACCGCCGCAGCGCAGGCATCCTCGCGCATTGCCTGGCATGACCCCGACGATCCGCCGCAGCCATGGCACACGCGTCTGCGCCTGTGTGCTCGCGCTGGTCCTCGCCGGCTGCGGCGAGGTGGCGGAGCGCGGGCGGCCGGCGCAGGCGGAGGCCGCGCCGGCGCCGCCGCCGCCTACCACGGGCCTCGACTCGGCGCTGCTGGCGGAGGCGCAGGCGATCGCCGATTCGCTCGGCCGCATCCGCAGCCTGGTCGTCGCGCGGCACGGGGAGCTGGAGGCCGAGTGGTATTTCAACGGCGCGGAAGCGGACGACCTGGCCAACGTCAAGTCCGCGTCCAAGAGCATCCTGTCCGCGCTGGTCGGCATCGCCATCGCCGAGGGGCACCTGGAGGGGGTGGACCAGCCGATCGCGCCGTTCTTCGAGGACGAGCTGCCGGCGGACGCCGATCCGCGCCTGGCTCGCGTCACGATCGGCGACCTGCTGTCGATGCGCGGCGGCCTCGAGTCGACTTCCTTCGACAACTACGGCCGCTGGGTGACCAGCTCGAACTGGGTGCGACACGTGCTGTCCCGCCCGTTCGTGGACGAGCCGGGCGGGCGCTACGTCTACAGCACCGGCAGCACGCACCTGCTGTCGGCGATCCTGACGCGCGCCACCGGCACGAGCACGCTGGCCTACGCCCGCGAAAAGCTGGCGGAGCCGCTCGGCTTCCACCTGGCCGCCTGGCCGCGCGATCCCCAGGGCGTGTACTTCGGCGGCAACGACATGCGGCTGCGCCCGCGCGACCTGCTGCGCATCGGCGAGCTGTACCGGGACGGCGGCGAGCACGAGGGCCGGCAGGTCGTCCCCGCCGACTGGATCGATCGCTCGTGGACCGTGCTGAGTCGCTCGCCGTGGAACGGCCACGGCTACGGCTACGGCTGGTGGACGCGGCAACTGCGTGGCCACGTCACCCGCTTCGCCTGGGGCTACGGTGGCCAGTACCTGTTCATCGTGCCCGAGCTCGAGCTGACCGTGGTGGTGACCTCGGACCCCAGCGCGGCCAACGGCCGCTCCCGCAACTACCGCGGCGATCTGATCGACGCCGTCGAGCGCGTCGTGCAGGCGGCGGAGCAGGGAAAATTGCGGGCTACGGGCCACGGGCCACGCGCTACGGACCTGCGCGCACCGTAGCCCGCAGCCCGAATTCAGACTCGAGCCAGCAGCCTCCCCAGCACCGCCTGCTCCAGCCGGCCCGCCTCCACCTCCTCCAGTCCGAGCTGGTCACGCAGGCGGGCGAGGATCGCGTGCTCGGCGGGCGTGACGCGGCCGTCCTCCATCGCGCCCTCCAGCGCGGCGCGATAGACCTCGAAGCTGCGGGCCTCCAGATACTCCGGCGACCGCTCCACGCCCGGCATAACGCGGTCCATCAGCCGGCGAGCCAGCCCGTGCAGCGGTCGCAGCGCCAGCACCACCAGCCCCGCGGCGATCAGCCCCGGCATCGCCCCCTCCACCGGCAGCAGCGCCTCGATCCCTTCGCTGACAAGGAAGAACACGCCGGCCAGCAGCGCGCCGGCGGCGCTCTTGGTGAGCGCGAACTTCACCTTGAGCTCGATGTCGAACAGCTGCGAGTGCAGCAGTCCGTACGCCAGCAGCGACACGTAGACCAGGTATACCAGCCCCTGTGCCGGGTTGTAGATGAAGTCGCCCCAGAACGACACGGGCCGCAGGTACGGGTACAGGATCAGGATGATGGCGATGTAGAGGTCGCGGATGCCGAACGCCGCCGCGACCAGGACCGCGCGCGAGCGTGCCGCGGAGCCCCGCGGCGTACGCGCCCACGACCAGACCGCCGCGCCGATCGCGAACAGGGCGGTGAACGCCTGCAGTCGCACCAGCAGCAGCCCCGCGTCCCGGTACTGGAAGTTCCAGGTCGCCCAGTCGGGCGCGTACAGGTCGCTGATGAACCAGCCGGGTCGCACCAGCACGACGCCGGCGGCCAGCACGCTCAGCGCGAGCAGCAGCTGGCGCGCGCGTCGGCCGCGAAACGGCCGGACCAGCGGGGCGTCCAGCGCGGCGCCGAGGAAGATCAGGTAGTGATATGGCGCCGCCGCGACGGCCATGGTGCCGATCACGGCGATGAGCAGGGAGACGGACGCGCTCTCGGCCATCTGGTTCCAGCCGGCCGAGAAGCCCATCACCAGCCCCTCGAGCAGCAGCACGCGCGCGAGCGCACGGTTCACCGCGCGGTGCGGCGCCGTCCGGTACACCACCAGCGCGGCGGCCCACGCGACGAACAGGAGCAGCACCGCGGGCAGCGCCCACAGCTTCAGGTCGAGGTAGGGTAGGTCCATTCCGGGAGGTGCGGGGAACGGCTCCAAGGTCGGACGGCGGCCACGGCGCGGTCAAGCGCGACGCGCCGTCCGGCGCGGCAGGGCAGCGGACCGGGACGCCGCACGGAAGCCGGACCGCGCCGCCGAGCGGAGCCGGACCGCGCCGCCGGGCACGACCGCCCGCGGTTGCCCGCGGTTGCCCGCGGTTGCCCGCGACGGCGGGCCCGGTTTTCTTGCACCGTGACCCCATCCGCTCCGGAGGATCCATGCTGCGTCCGACGTCCGTCGCTCTGCTGCTCGTTCTCGCGCCCGCGGCGCTGCATGCCCAGGCGCCCGCGCCGCCCGACCCGGCCGGCGCACATGCCACCTTGCGGGCGATCGGTTCGGCCGCGTCGGTGGAGCGCGTTGCCGCGGACCTCGCGACCGTCGTCGGCTTCGGCACCCGCCACACGCTGTCGGACACGCTCAGTGACACGCGGGGCATCGGCGCGGCCCGGCGCTGGGTGCACGCGGAGCTGTCCCGCATATCCGCCGCGTGCGACGGCTGCATCGACGTGGAGTACCACACCACCGTCGTCCCGCCGGGCCGGCGCATGCCCGACTCCGTGGCGGTGGTGAACGTGCTCGGCATCCAGCGCGGCACCCGCGATCCCGATCGCTACATCATCGTCTCCGGCCATCTCGACTCGCGCGCGTCGGACGCGATGGACGCGGAGAGCGATGCGCCGGGTGCGGTGGACGATGCATCCGGCGTCGCGGCCGTACTCGAGGCCGCGCGCCTGCTCAGCCGCCACCGCTTCGACGCGACCATCGTCTACGCCGCGGTCAGCGGGGAGGAGCAGGGGCTGTACGGCAGCGACGCGCTCGCACGCCGCGCGCAGGAGGAGGGCTGGTTCGTCGAGGCGATGTTCACCAACGACGTCGTCGGCAACGTGCAGGGCATCGACGGCATCGTCGACAGCACCACCGTGCGCGTATTCAGCGAGGGCGTGCGCGCGGACGAGACGGAGCGCATGGCGCGCGTGCGCCGCTCGACGGGCGGCGAGGTGGACTCACCCGCGCGGCAGCTGGCGCGCTACATCCATCGCATCGCGGCGGAGCACGTGCCCGCCATCGACGTGATGATGATCTACCGGCTGGATCGCTTCGGCCGCGGCGGCGATCACAGCCCGTTCAGCGCGCGCGGCTTCCCGGCCGTGCGCTTCACGGAGCCCCACGAGGACTACCGTCGTCAGCACCAGGACGTGCGCATCGAGGATGGAGTGGAGTATGGCGACGTGCTGGAGGAGGCAGAGCCGTCGTACACGGCGCGGGTGGCCGGCCTGAACGCGGCCGTGATCGCGGCGATGGCGTCCGCGCCGCGGCCGCCGTCGCAGGTCGAGATCGAGGGGGCGGTTCGGCCGAGCACCACGCTGCGCTGGCAGGCCGCGGATTCCGCGCTCGCGCCCGACCTGGCCGGCTACCGCGTCTACTGGCGCGAGACGACCGCGCCGGTGTGGCAGCACAGCGCCTGGGTGGGCGCGGTCACCGAGCACACAATCGAGAACGTGGTCATCGACAACTGGTACTTCGGCGTCGCCGCGGTGGACCGCGACGGCTACGAGAGCCCGGTCGTGTTCGCGGGACCCATCGGCGAGTGGACGCCGCAGGCCGCCGAGTAGCCGCGGCTACAGCGTCGCCATCAGGGTGAGGATCGCCGGCGGCACCGTGCCCGGGTTCTCCCGTTCGTGGCGCGCCCAGTCGTGATCCGCGTCGAAGGCGCGCCGGCGGTACAGCACGAAGGCCTGCGGCGGCACGCGCTCATGCAGCTCCGTGCAGGCCACCGGCCGCGCCTGGCGCCCCGGCGGCGTACCCACGATCCACAGGCGGCACAGGTCGCCGGGCGGGTAGTGCCCGGGCGGGATGTGGATCGATCGCGGCGTGCCCAGCTCGTCCTCCGGCGGCTCCGGTGTGTCGGGCTCCTCCGGTGTGTCGGGCTCCTCCGGCGTGTCGGGCTCCTCCGGCGTGTCGGGCTCCTCCGGCGTGTCGGGCTCCTCCGGCGGATCTGCCGGCGGGTGCACGTTCGGTACATCCGGTCGCGGAGCGGGCGGATGGATGTTCGGAACGTCCGGCCGCTCCGCCGGCGGGTGCACGTGCGGCACCTCCGGCTCCGGCTGCTCCCGCACGGGCGGGTCCGCCGGCCGGTTCGGGCGCGGCTGCACCGGTGGCTCGTTCGGCGGTGGCGGCTGGACCGCCGGCTCGTCCGGCGGCGGCGCGTCCTCCTGCTCCACGTTCGGCTGCGCCGGCGGCGGCATCAGATGCACGTGCAGCGTCGTGGGGCCGCACGCGCCGGCAAAGAGCGTCGCGGCCGCGATCAACAGCGTCGTCGATCTCACGGTGGTCCTCCTGTCGATTGGCCGGCGCACCGGGGGAGGGGCGGGCGCCGCTGCGGGTGTGTCCGCCCTGCCAAGCTGCGGCAGGAGGGGCGGCACGTAAAGGATGGCGTTCGGGCGCGGGGTGGGGACGCGGGAAGGAGGGATGACGGATGAGGGACGCGACTTGCGGGTACCGAGGGGGGTGCCGATCTCGGCTGGGGAGACTGGCGACTCGAGAACGCAGACCGGAAACCGCATGCCTCCGAACCGCATCGTCCTCGTCGGGGCGACCGGCTATACGGGCCGGCTCGTCGCGCGTGAGCTGGCGCGTGGCGACGCTCCGTTCCTGCTCACCGCGCGCGACGGCGGGCGGCTGACCGCCCTGGCCGCGCAGCTCGGCGGCGCGGCCACGGCCGTAGTCGATGTGCGGCGGCGCGAGTCGCTGGACGCGGTACTTCGGCCGGGCGACGTGGTGGCCAGTACCGCCGGGCCCTTCACCGACCTGGGCGAGCCCGTGCTGCTCGCCGCGATCCGCAACGGCGCGCACTACCTCGACACCACCGGCGAGCAGGACTGGATGCACACGATGGAGCGCCGGCACGGGCGGGCCGCCCGGGACGCCGGCATCGCCGTCGTCCACGCCATGGCCTTCGAGTATGCGCTGGGGGATGCGGCCGCGGCGATCGCCGCCGACGGGCTCGGCCAGCCGCTGCGCTCCGTCGACGTGCTGTATGCAGGGCAGGGCAGCGGTTCCCGCGGAACGCGCCGCTCCGTGCTGCTCATCCTGGACCGGGCGGGCTGGATCCGTCGGGACGGGGCGCTGTCGCGCGAGCCTACCGGCGCGCGCCGACGCGAAGTGCGGCTGTCCGACGGCCGCACCCGCCAGGCGGTGTCCTTTCCGGCCGGGGAGGTGCTGCACGTACCGCGTCACGTCGACGTGCGCGACGTCACCGGCTGGATCGTGGTCGGGGGCAGGCTCGGACGGCTGCTGCCGCCGCTGGCGCCCACGCTGCCCGCGCTCGTCCGCATCGCGCGCCCGCTGCTCGAGTGGCGGCTGCGGCAGGCGGACGACGGGCCCGACCGTGAGCAAGGGCGGCGCAGCAGCTTCACCATCACGGTCGACGCGGTGGACGGGGACGGGAGCCGGCGCTCCGTCGTGGTCGAGGGGCGCGATCCGTACGGCGTCACCGCCACCATCCTCGTCGCCGGCGCGCAGGAGGCGCTCGGCGGCGCGGCGCCGGCCGGCTACCTCGCACCCTCGCAGCTCGTCGCGCCGCGGAGGCTGCTGAACGCACTGCAGCAGCACGGTGTGGAGCACCTCAGCCGCGCCCATTAGCTCCGCGCCGCCCGCGTCCCCGCCGCTGCCGGCCGCGGGCCTCCCGCCCTCTCTCGCAGCGGGTCGTCGTGCTTGACATACGTACCGGTCGGTATGTAAGGTCGTGACATGACTGCGACCAACGTCACACGGCAGCCCGACATTACGCGGGGCAGGATACTGGAGGCGGCGTTCTGGGAGTTCTACCGGAACGGTTTCCAGGGCGGCAGCCTGAGCCGGATCGTGGAGGCGGCGGGGGTGACCAAGGGCGCGCTGTTCCACCATTTCGCGGGCAAGCAGGCGCTGGGCTACGCGGTGGTGGACGAGGTGATCGGTCCGCTGCTGCTGGAGCGGTGGCTGGACCCGGTGGAGTCGGCGGCGGATCCGGTGGGCGCGATGCAGACGGCGTTTCGCACGTGGACGCGGACGGACGTGGAGAGCGGCGCGCTGGAGCTGGGCTGTCCGCTGAACAACCTGACGCAGGAGATGTCGCCGCTGGACGAGGGCTTCCGTGAGCGGACGGGCGGGCTCTACGACCGCTGGCGCATGTCGTATTCGGCGGCGCTCGTTCGTGGTATGGAGGGAGGGGCCGTGCGACCGGACGCCGTGCCGGATTCGGCGGCCGCGCTGATCGTGGCGGCGCAGATGGGCGTGTGGGGCACGGGCAAGGCCTCGCGCGATGCGGACCTGATGCTGGCGGCGGGGGAGGCGGTGTGTGACTACCTGGAGCGACTGAGGCCATGAGGGCGAGGATGCAGGTCGGGCGCGCGGGGGAGGACGGAGCGGGAGAGCGGGCGGCGCGGGACGGCGCCGTGCTGGAGCTGGTGCTGGAGCGCACCTACGACGCCGGCCGGGAGCTGGTCTTCGCGGCGCTGACGCGGCCGGAGCTGCTGCGGCGCTGGTCGGCGCCTGCGGGTCTGGAGGTGGTGGACGGTCACACGGACCTGCGTCCGGGCGGCAGCTGGAGCGTGGTCATGCAGGAGGCGGGTGGTGCGCGGCACGAGGCGCACGGCACCTATCGCGAGATCGAGTGGCCGGAGTGGATCGCCTACACGCACGCGTGGCGTGCGGACGGCGCGCCGGAGACGGCGCTCACGCTGGAGCTGGAGACGGTGCGCGGCGGCACGCGCCTGACCCTGACGCAGGCGGGCTTCGCCAGCGAAGGCAGTCGTGACGGTCACCGCGACGGATGGAGCAGCGCGCTGGACAACCTGGGCACGCTCCTGTGCTCGGTTGGCGAACCCTGAGCGGGAGGCAGCCATGAGCGCCACCGGCCGTTTCGTCTGGTACGACCTGATCACCCGGGACCCCGCGGGCGCGAAGAGCTTCTACGGCGCCACCGCCGGCTGGCAGGCGCGCGACTGGGGCGACCCGGAGGTCGGCTATGCGCAGTGGATCGCGCGCGGCGCGCCCGTGGGCGGCGTGGTCGGCCTGGCGCCGGAGATGGAGCGCGCGGGCTTCGGCACCGGCTGGATGGGCCACGTCGCCGTGGACGACGTGGATGCCACGGCGGGGCGCGCGGTGGAGCTGGGCGGCCGCGTGGTCACGCCGCCGACCGACATCCCGACGATAGGCCGGTACGCGGTGATCGCGGATCCGCAGGGCGCGATCGTCGCGCTGGTCGCGCTGGACGTCGAGCCGCAGCTGCCGGCCTCGCCCATGGACGCCGCCATCGCGTGGGCGGAGCTGCACACGCACGACGCCGACGCCGCCTGGTCCTTCTATTCCGCGCTGTTCGGCTGGCAGGTGGCCACGCGCATGGACATGGGGGAGGGCTGGATCTACCCCATCTTCCGGCACCAGGGCGACCCGGAGGACCTGTGGGCCGGCGGCATCTTCGACGCGACGCGGCGCGGCGCGCCGGTGCGGCCGCACTGGAAGTTCTACGTGGCGGTGGAGGGGATGGATGCGGCGCTGGAGCGCATCCGGGCCGCGGGCGGCATCGTCGCGCACGGCCCGGACGAGGTGCCGGGCGGCGGCCGCGCCGCCGAGGTCGCGGATCCGCAGGGCGGCGCCTTCGGCGTGTTCGCCATGAGCTAAGGATCTGGCGCACAAGAGGATGGACAGGCGCTGCCGGCGTCGTCATCTTTGTGCTCCACCCCGACCAGACCTTGCGGTGACGATGCCGACCGATCGAAAGGACGCGCGGGCCGCGCTCGAGCGCGAGCTGCGCAAGGCCGCCCGCAGTGCGGGCCTGACGCACGACGCCGCCCGCTCCGTGGCCGCCGACGTATGCCGCCTGGACGGCGGCGGCGGCGAGATGGCGGTCAAGGAACTGCTCGCCACGCTGAACGACCGCGACCGAGAGCGCATGCGTCACCTGACTGCCGCGCTGCGCCGCCTCGAAGCCGGGGAGTACGGCACCTGCGAGGCGTGCGGCGGCTCCATCTCCGACGCGCGGCTGGACATCATGCCCGAGGCGATGACCTGCGTGCAGTGCGCCGCCTAGGCGGAGCGTCCCCGCGGGCGCGGTAGCGAGGCGCCTGCGGGAAGGCGCCGCGCCGATCACGCCGCCGCGAGCGGCACCCGCACCACCTGCTCCAGCAGCGCCAGCGCGATGCGGCCCGCCGCGCCGTCGGTGTCGTATTCAGGATCGTAGCTGGCCAGCGTCACGGACGTGAGCGGCGCCCGCTCGGCCGCAGCGTGCACCAGCCGGTCCAGCCGCTCCGGACGCAGACCGTCCGGTTCCGCGTAGCCGTTGGCGCGCGCGATCCCGGAGTCCAGCGCGTCCAGGTCCACGTGCACGTGCAGGCCGCCGGCGCCATGGAGTGCACCGTCCAGCTCCTCCGCCAGCCGCGCCTCGTCGCCCACGTCCTCCACGGACAGGCAGCGGATCGGCGAGCGGCGCAGCAGCTCCCGCTCCGCGGTGTCCAGGCGATGCGCCGCGGCCAGCACCGTGCGCGCCTCCGACACCGGCTGGAAGCCCGGCACGGACGCCGCCATGTGCGTCCAGCCCAGCCCGACCGCAGTCGCCAGCGCCATGCCGTCCAGGAACCCGCTCGTGGTCGTCTCCGGCGTGTGCAGATCGCCGTGCGCGTCCGCCCAAACCAGCGCCAGGTCCGGGCAGTGCAGGCCGGCTACCACGCCCACCGTGCCGATGCAGTTGCCGCTCAGCAGCACCGGCAGCTCCCCCAGCCGCACCGCCTGGCGTACCGCCGTCGCGATCGCCCGGCACAGCGCGAACGCGCTGGCGATCTCGGCGGGGAAATCCACCGGCGGCTCAACCTCCTCCAGCGTCACCGCGTGGCCGTGGTCGCGCAGGCGCTCCACCAGCCCCGCCTCCACCAGCGCCAGCGGACCCCGTCCCATGCGTCTGCCGCGATACCCCGAATCGTACGGCGCGACGATGACCCGGACCGGACGGCGGTCGACGGACGTGTGCACGGCGGCTGGTGCGCTCATGGCTCTCTCCGCTCCTGGGACCTGTACGAATCTATGTCCGGCCACTCCCAGAAGCTTGACCCGTCACCTGCTACTAACTATGTAGTAGATCGCAGATGACGAAACACGACGAGCGTCCCGATTTCACGCCACGCGAACTGGACATCATGGCCGTGCTGTGGCAGCGCGGCGATGCGACCGTGGCCGACGTGCACGAGCGGCTGGCGGCCGATCTGGCCTACACGACGGTGCTGACCGTGCTGCGCACGCTGGAGCGGAAGGGGGCGGTGCGGCACGAGGAGGAGGGCAAGGCGTACCGCTGGTATCCGACGGTGGAGCGGGAGGCGGCGGGGCGGCGTGCGCTGCGCCGCGTGCGCGACAAGATCTTCGGCGGTTCGGAGTCGCTGCTGCTCACGGAGTTCGTGCGGGACCGCGACTTGTCGACGGAGGAGCTGCGCCGCCTGCGCGAGCTGATCGACGAGCGGCTGGGTGGGGAGGAGGAGGGCGGATGAGCGCGCTGCTGCTCGCCCGCGTCGGTCTCTCGGCGCTGTTCCTGACCATGGCGGCAGGGGCGGCGGAGCGATCGCTCGGCGCGGCCGGTCGGGCGGTGCGCTGGCCCTGGGTCGGCGCGATGTTGGCCACCGCCGCGGCGACGATCGCGCTGCTGACCGGCCATCGACTGCCACTGGATGCGCCGGCGGAGGTCGCGCAGGTGGTGCTGCTGACCGGCCTCGAATCGGGGGCGCCCGCTGCCGGGGCGGCCGGAGCCTTCCCGATCGGGCTCCTGCTCTGGGGTGCGTCGACGGCCATCGCTCTCGCGGCTGGCGCGGCGCTCTGGCTGAGCCAGGTCCGTCGGCTCGCAGGGGCGGAGCCGATGCGGCTGCACGGGCAGGACGTCCTGGTCACCGATCGGCTGGGGCCCGCCGTGGCGGGGCTGCTCCGTGCGCGCATCGTCGTGCCGCGCTGGCTGCTCGAGCTGCCGCCTTCCCGGCGCCGGCTCGTGCTGCGGCACGAGGCCGAGCACGCCGCGGCCGGTGACCACCGCCTGGTCGGCCTTGCCGCGCTGCTGTGCGTCGCCATGCCGTGGAACCCGCTGCTCTGGTACCAGCTGCATCGCCTTCGTCTGGCCATCGAACTGGACTGCGATCGCCGGGTCCTCGCCCGCGAGCAAGGCGCCCGCGGCACCTACGGCATGCTGCTCGTCGACGTCGCGGAGCGGATGGCGCGGGGGGCGCCGCTCGCGACGGCTCTCGCTCACCCCCGCAGCATGCTGGAGAGGAGGATTCGCATGATGATCCCCACGAGGAGACGACCCTGGAGCGCCGCGGGCTGGGCGCTGGGGGCCGCGGCGCTGCTGGCCATCGCCTGCGCCGATACCACGGACCCGACCGCTGCGACAGCGGATACGCCCGGTGCGGCCGCGTTGAGTCCGTCCATCGACGGGACGCAGGGCGTGCTGCTGCGCCGCCAGGCCGCAGCCGAGACCGCAGCGCAGCTGCAGGCCGCAACGCTGCGGCCCACCATGCGGGAGAAGACCCAGGACCCGTCGCTGACCCGCACCGTGGACGGCGCCGGCCTGTTCCGCTTCAGCGCCGCGCAGGGCGAGGCGGTGATCGACGGCAAGCGCGCGGTGCGCTTCCAGATGCGCGTGGACGAGAATGGACGGGCGGTGGATTTCCGCTTCCAGGGCGACATGCCGGAGGAACTGCGCAGGCGCGCGATCGAGACCGCGCAGGGCGTGCAGTACCGTCGGCCCGCCGGCGCGACGTCCGACACCTGGATCCACGCGGTGGCCGCGGTGGAGTAGCCGCGGTTTTTTGTTTGCCCGTACCTACTACAGTTCTAGTAGGTGCGGGCACGCCGCGGCCCGTACGAGCGCGGCGCGCGACGGGCGGTGCGCGCTCTTGGCTGCGCGGATCGGCGATTCGCCGCGCCGGTCGCGCGGTTCGGCCCGCGGCCTTTGCGGTCGTACCCGTGCGCGGCCGAGGTTCAGGGGTTGCAGCCGCTCCGTGGCTGCGCTGGTCGAGACCCGAACCGGACATCCCATGCGATGCACTACCATCGCGGCCGCCGCCGCGCTCCTGACCTTGACGGTAGCCCCCGCCGACCTCCGTGGGCAGGAAGCCGATCCTGCGGACGTCGCCTCGCCGGAAGCGATCGTGGCCGCCGCGTACGAGGCGATCGGCCGCGCGCCCGGCGAGCACATCGACTGGACGCGCTTCCGGACGCTGTTCCTGCCGGAGGCGCGGCTGATCCCGAACCTGGAGCAGACGCAGGGGGAGTTCCGCGTGCTGAGCCCGCAGGATTTCATCGACTGGATCGACGGTTTCAACCGGCAGGTGGTCGGCTCGCCGAACGACCGGGGCTTCTACGAGGTGGGCGTGAACAACGTGGTGGAGCGCTACGGGGACATCGCGCACGTGTTCAGCACGTACGTGAAGCGCTTCCACGGCGACGATCGCGTGCTGGGACGAGGCATCAACTCGTTCCAGCTGGTGAACCGGGACGGCCGCTGGTGGATCGCCGGGATCGTGTGGGACGAGGAGAACGGCGCGGGTCCCATCCCGGCGGACTACCTGCCGTGATCTTGCGCGCGGCGACGGCGGCGCTGGCTCTGGTGCTGGCGACGCCGCCGCTCGCGGCGCAGTCGCCGTCGCGGGTGGTGGAGGTGAGCGTGCCGGCGCCATCGCTGGCGGGGAACCGTGTGGGCACGCCGACCACGCAGCGCGCGCTCGTATACCTGCCGCCTGGTTACGACGAGTCGGACGGCCGCTACCCGACGCTCTACCTGCTGCATGGGATCTTCGACGTTCCCGAGACCTGGACCGAGTGGTTCGGCGCGCCTGCGGTGCTGGACCGGCTGATCGCGGGCGGAGACCTGCCGGCGCTGGTCGCGGTGATGCCGAGCGGCGGCAACCGCTTCGGGGGCGGCTACTACCGGGATTCGCCCACGACGGGCGGTTGGGCCGGCTTCGTCGCGTCGGATCTCGTGCGTTTCGTGGACGGCCGGTTCCGCACGATCGCCCGGGCGGACGCGCGCGCCGTCGTCGGTCATTCCATGGGCGGCTACGGCGCGATCCATCTGGCGATGGAGCGGCCGGGCGTCTTCTCCGTCGTATGGGCGATGAGCCCCTGCTGCCTCGCCCCCGTCGAGGATCTGGGCTTCGGCAACACGTCCTGGTCCGTCGCGCGGCGGCTGGAAGAGGCGGCCGATCTGGAGGCGGCGATCGAGCGTCAGGACTTCTACGTGGTCGCGGCGATGGGTGTGCTGTCGGCGTTCAGCCCCGATACCACGAACGGGCCCTTCCACGTCGACTTCCCGTTCGACATCGAGGAAGGCGAGCTGGTCCTGGACGAGGCGGAATGGCTGGCGTACGTGGAGCGCTTCCCGGTCGCGCGCGCGGACGATCGGCGGGCGGAACTGGACGGCCTGCGCGCGCTGGCGATGGACTACGGCACGGGCGACCAGTTCCTGCACATCCCCGTGGCGACGCGGCAACTCAGCCAGCGGCTGGCCGAGCTGCGCGTGCCGCACCGGTTGGACGTCTACGACGGCGATCATCGCGACCGCGTGATCGAGCGCTTCGAGCGCGTGGTGCTGCCCTGGGTGGGCGCGGCGCTCGCGGCTTCCCGCTGAGCGGGCGCGCCTGCGGCGGTGCGTGTACCGCGCCCGGGCTCCTAGCTCCTTCCGAACTCGCCGCAGGCGATCCGGTCGCCGCTGCCGCCGCCCGGGTCGGTGGTCTGGTCGTCCGCCTGGGCGTGGACCACCAGGGCGCCGCCGTCCCCGTCCAGCACCGAGTCCATGACCAGCACGGGACTGGCGTACTGCAGTGTGCCGGTGCTGTCCTCGGCGACGACCAGGTTCGGCAGGTCGCCCATGTGCGGCCCCTGCGGGTTCTCGAGCCCGTGCTGCGCATCGGCCGGGTTCAGGTGATCGCCCGCCGACTCGAAGCCGGTGTCGGCATCGCACTGGCCGACCGCGTGCACGTGGACGCCGTGCTCGCCAGGCGCCATCCCCTGTGCCCGCACCTCGACGCGGACCGCGCCGTCGGCCGCTGTCAGGGTGGCGCGCCCCACCTCGCGGCCGGCGCTGTCGGCGAGCATCGCCGTGGCGCCGGGACGGGTGGCGGCGTCTCCGGCCCGGTCCGTGGGGCTCGCCGGAGCGTCGCCGGCGGCGGTGGCGTTCGCCGTGTCCTCGGCCGCCTCCGGCGCGGGCTCGCAGGCGAGGAAGGTGAGCAGCGCGGCGATCGGGAGCGTCCTGTTCATGGCGAGTCCGGTTCGAGTCGTCCGTCGTTGTCGGAGACGCCGAGCAAGAAGCGCGCGCCCGGGATCTGCGGCCGGCGATTGTGCAATGCATCGCCCCCATCCAGTCTATCGGCATGACCAACTCGACCAGTCCGGTTCGCACGATGGCGCGTGGCGTCGGCGCGGCCGTGATGCTCCTCGCGCCGTTCGCCGGCTGCTCCGATGGCGGGAATCGCGCGCCCGAGGTGCGGCCGCTGGCCGCGCCCGCCGGACCGGGAGCCGCGCAGCCGTCGCTGGTGACGGACGCGGCAGGCCGCGCCGTCCTGACCTGGACCGAGAGCGGGGGAGGGGACGCAGGCGAGGCGGGACGCGCGGCGCTGCGCATGGCCGTGCTCGCGGACAGCGCATGGTCGGAGCCGGCCACCGTGGCCGCGGACCGCGACTTCTTCGTCAACTGGGCGGATTTTCCCGCGGCGCTGCCACTGGCCGATGGCCGGCTGGCCGTGCACTGGCTGGAGCGGGAGGGGGCGGACACGTACGCGTACGGCGTCCGCATCGCGCTGTCGGACGGCGCGGGCGGCTGGAGCGCTCCGATCCGGCCGCACACCGATTCGACCGAGACGGAGCACGGCTTCGTGTCGATGGTGCCGGCCGCCGACGGCGTGGAGGCGATCTGGCTGGACGGGCGCGCCTACGCCACCGGCTCGAACGAGATGTCCCTGCGCAGGGCGGTGGTCGACGGCGACTCGGCCGGCGCGCACGCGCTGCTGGACGCGCGGGTCTGCGACTGCTGCCAGACGGACGCGGCGATGACGGACCAGGGTCCGGTCGTGGTCTACCGCGACCGCTCCCCGGGCGAGATTCGCGACATCGCGCTGGTGCGCCGTACCCCCGGCGGCTGGAGCGACCCCGCCATCGTGCACGCGGACGGCTGGGAGATCGACGGCTGTCCGGTGAACGGACCGGCCGTGGCCGCGCGCGGCCAGCGCGTCGCGGTCGCCTGGTTCACGGCAGCGCAGGACAGTCCGCGCGTGCTGCTGGCTTTCTCGGACGATGGCGGAGCCAGGTTCGGTCCGCCCGTACGCATCGACGGCGGCGATCCGGTCGGCCGCGTGGACGTGGCGCTGCTGCCGGACGGCACCGCCGTCGTCAGCTGGATCGAGGAGGGCGAGGCCACGGGCGAGTTGCGGCTGCGGACGGTCGCGCCGGACGGGGCGGCGGCTGCGGCCGTGACCGTCGCGCCGGTGTCCGGCGCCCGGGCAGCCGGCTTCCCGCGCATGACCGTGGTCGGGGAGGATCTGGTGATGGCGTGGACGGACCCGGAAGCCGGCACCATCCGCACGGCGCGCGTGGCGGTGCGCTGAGCGGCGCTCGCCGCGTGTCGCCGCCGTTGTCGGCGGGCGCGGCCGGCGGCATCTTGGAGGGCGCCGTTTTCCTCCCGCCCTGCACCCCATGCCGCAGCCGCACCGTTCTCTTCACACGCTCGTAGCGGAGATCCGCCGCAGGAAGGTGCCGCAGGCCGCGGCCGTCTACCTGGTCGCCGCGTGGGCCGTGGTCGAGGTGGCCGATACGGTGTTTCCGAACCTCGGCCTGCCGCAGTGGACGGTGACGCTCGTGATCGCGCTGGCGGGGCTGGGGCTGCCCCTCGTGCTGACGCTGGCCTGGCTGTTCGATCTGTCCTGGCGCGGCGTGGAGCGCGAGGATGCGGAACCCGCGCCGCGCGTCGCCGGGCCCTCCGAGGTCGAGCCGACCGGCGGCGGGCGGCGCCTCGTGGCGGCGGCGGCGGTGCTGCTCGTGTTGCTGGCGGCGGGCGCGGCGGTCTTCGTTCCGCGCGGGCGTGCGGCCGCCGACCTCGACCCGCAGCTCGTGGCGGTGATGCCGTTCCGTACCGCAGGCGCTGATCCGAAGCTGGCGTACCTGCGGGACGGCCTCATGGACCTGCTCGCGGCCAGCTTCAATGGCCGCGACGGGCTGCCCACGGCCATACCGCCGCGCTCGCTGGTGCACCACCTGGAGGCGCGCGCCGGTTCACAGCGGCGGGACCTCGACCTGGAGCAGTCCCTCGACCTCGCCCGCCAGCTGGGTGCCGGTCGCCTGCTCCAGGGCGAGGTGGTGGGCGGCGGAGCCCGGCTGTCGGTGCACATCACCGTGCGCGACGCGGCGGATGGTTCCGAGGTGGACGACGCGGTGCTGGAGGCGCGGCCGGACAGCCTGCACGCGCTGATCGATGCGATCGCCGCGCGCTGGGTCGGCGCCGATGCCGGCCTCCCGCCCGATCGACTCGCGTCGCTGACCACGCGCTCGCTGCCGGCGTTGCGCGCCTACCTCGACGGGCAGGCGGCGCTGCGCGGCGGCCGGCACACGGAGGCGGTCGATGCATTCGACCGCGCCATCGATCTGGACAGCACGTTCGCCCTCGCCGCGGTGGGGCTGAACCGGACCAACGGCTGGACCATCGCCGATGCATCCCGCAACGGGGGGCGCGCGTTCCGTCTGGCCTGGGAACGACTGCACGAGCTCCCGCGGGCAGACCGCTTGTACCTCCAGGCCCTCTCGCCGGCGTACCCGGCGCTCAGCGCGTTCTCACGGGTCATCCGGGCGCGGGAGGAGGCGGTGGCCCAGGCGCCCGACCTCCCGGAGCTGCACTACCTGCTCGGCGACGGGCTCCTGCACTACGGCCAGGCGGCCGGTGTGGAGGATCACATGGAGCGCTCGCGCCGGGAGCTGGAGCGGACGGTGGCGCTCGATTCCACCTACATCGAGCCGCTGACTCATCTGTTCGAGATGGCGGTCGTTCGTGACGACGCGGCCGGGATGCGCCGGTACGGCGACCTGATCCTGGCCGTGGATGCGGAGGGCGGTCCCGGCACGGCCGTGCGCTGGCTGCGCGAGCGCCACGGCGCGCCCCTCGGCGGCCCGCCGGTCCGGCTGGATTCCGTGCCCACGGACGAGCTGGCCGGGCTGCTCTTCATCGGCTTCGGCTCGCTTCCGGAGCTGTCTCTGGCCGATCGCATCCTGGAGCGGGTCGAGCTGGCAGAGAGCGCAGCCGATCGCGAGGCCGCCGCGGAGATCGCGCTGCTCAATGGCTACATGGAGGGTCGGCCGGGCGTGGTGAACTCCCTGCTCGAGGGGCCGCTGGACAACGAGCTGTGGGACTACGATCGCCTCGGCACCGCGCTGTTCTGGGCGCGCGATACCGCGCGGGCCGACGCCGCAGCGGAGGAGGTGCGCGGCAACCTGTCGGGGCGCGGGCTCGCCACTGACGCCGATTGGAGAGACGCTTCGCGCGGTTGTTTCCTGGCCTACTGGGCGTTCGCGCGTGGTGGAGCCGAGGAGGCGGAGCGCCTGCTCCGGGCACTTCAGGCCATCGCACGCGCCACGCCGTCGGTCGACGACGGGGCTCGCGGCACCGCCGCCCTGTGCTCGGCTACCCTGGCCGCGCGCCGCAGCGCCGAGCACCGTTCGCCCGACGCCCGCCGCCGGCTGCAGGCCCTGGACGAACTGCTGGCCGAGGGCGTCCGCGCTGAGCCGATGGTGCACCAGGTGGCTGCGCAGGTGGCGAGCGATCTCTGGCTGGAGGCCGGCGATCCCGTGCGTGCCCTTACGACCATCCGCCGCAGGGTGATGCTGCCGCAATACATGTCGTTCCACCAGGACTCGCGCCTGGCCGAGGCCCGCATCCTCGATCGGCTGGGCCGCCACGAGGAAGCGCTCGAGCACTACCGCCACCACCTGCGCTGGCGCCAGCGCGCCGAGCCGCCCTTCGCCGCCGAGCTGGAGAGCGTTCGAGGGCGCGTGGCTGAGCTGGAGCGCAGGCGCGGCTAGGCGCCGGCCGACGGGCGTTCCAGAACCGCGCCGCGCGCGCCGCGACGAGCCTCAGCCGCCCGTCTTCTCCGCCGCCTCGATCACCGCGTCGCGCAGTCGCGGCCAGACATAGGTCGCGTGCTCGAGGAAGCGCGCACGCTTATCGTCGCGCGTGGCCAGGTAGGCCCAGGCGGCCAGGTGCCCCTTCTCGCGATTGCAGACGCGGCAGGCCGTGACGAGGTTCCCGCGCGAGTTGTCGCCGCCCAGCGCGCGCGGCTCCACGTGGTCCACCGACAGCGTCGCTCCCTCCGCCTCGCCCGCGCCGCAATAGACGCAGCAGAAGCCGTCCCGCACGAAGATTTCAGCCCGCTTCATTGCCGGGCTGGGGTCCCTGTCCCGGTTGGCCTTGCCCGCGGGGTCATCTATCTTGGCCGGTGCCGGTCATCGGCGATCTCCTCGTGTTCCGCATCGAAGTTGCGCGCGGCGTGCTGCGGCCTCGTGAAGCCTCCTTCCTCACCCACGGCATATCATGCGACTTCCCTCCGGCGCCGGCACCTCTGCGCTGATCGCGCTCCCATTACTCCTCGCCGGGTGCGCCGTGTCGCCGTCGCCGCCGCCGGTCGGTCACGTGCCGCCACGGGCGGCGGAACTCCCCGCTGCGCAGGCGCTCCCGTCCGCCGGGGCGCCGCACGCGGAGTTCGTTCGCGATTTCGTGGAGGCTTTCAACACCGGGGATGCTGCGCTGCTCGCGGACGCCTACACCCGGCTGTTCGCACCGGAGTTCCTGACGGGCGTGGGCGGTGCGGAAGCGGAGGCCTGGTGGCGGCTGGAGTTGCACCGCACGTACGGCGACCTGGAGCTGCGCCACATCGACTCGACCGCCACTCCGCCGATCGTGTGGACGCAGGGGCGCGTGTCGAGGGCGTGGGTCGGCTGGCAGCCCTACCTCGATTCCGCGGGGCTCGCTACACGGCAGACGGTGTGGCGGCCCCGTCCCCACGGCTTCTCGTCGGCTCCGCTGCTGACGCGGCAGCAGGTGGCGGATTCGCTGCGCGCCTGGCTGGACGCGATGGCGGCCGCAGATTTGTTCGACGGATCGGTCGTTCTGTCGCACGCGGGCGAGGTGGTCGTCGCCGGGGCGTGGGGCGCGCGCGATCGGAGCGGCGCGCCCGTGTTCCGATCGACGCGGTTCAACATCGCATCGGTCACGAAGCTGCTGACCATCGTCGCGCTGCTCGGGCTCGTCGAAGCCGGCGAGGTCGGCCTGGACGACGGGCTCGGTCGCTGGGTGCCGGAGTATCCGGAGCCGTATGCTTCCACCGTCACGATCCGCCACCTGCTCACGCATCGCTCCGCGATCGAGGTGGACGACGATCCGGCTTACCTGGCCGCGGTCCGTGAGGCGGACGGGCTGGACGACCTGCTGCGCGCGCAGATCGTCGCCATCCGTGGCAGCGAGCCCCGCTTCGAGCCGGGCAGCGAGTTCGACTACACCAGCGAGGGCGTCGACCTGCTGGGCGTGGTGCTGGAGCGCGCGACGGGTCGTGACTGGCGTGAGGTCGTACGCGACCGGGTGCTGGCGCCGGCGGGCATGACGGCCACCGAGTTCGCTATGCCGGGCGATGCCGCGCACCGCGCCGTCGGCTACACTTCGCTGAGCGCGGATCTGGAGTCCACCCTGCCGAGGCTGCGTCCCGCCATCGAGATCCTGCCGCCGGTCGCCAAGCCGTCGGGTGGCGTGTGGAGCAACGCGGCCGACCTGCACAGCTTTGCGCGGGCGCTGCTGGACGGCCGCCTGCTCGGCGCCGCCTGGGTGGACTCCCTGATGACCCCGGCCTGGGAGACCGGCGAGTTCGAGAAGTACGGCCTGCGCGGCTGGGTCGGACTCGGCGCGCAGGGCGAGGACGTCTGGGGCGTGCGCGCCGTCGGCCACGGCGGCGTGGTGCCCGGCTACAGCGCCGCCATCGAGTGGTTTCCTCGCAGCGGCTGGCTGCTCACTGTTACGAGCAACACGGGTGAGGCCACCGGCTACCTGGCCGTGCAGCGGCTGATGGAGTTGGTCGCGCCGCACGAGCTTGCGGACCAGCCCGCGCCGAACTCGCATTAGGCGGGCGTACGACGCACAGCGCACCTCGAAAGAACGGCAGGCATCATGCACCGCACCGCCAGTATCGCCCCGATCCTCCTCGCCGCCGCCTGCGCGGGGAACTCGATACCCGACCCCGAGCCGATGCCCGAGACTGCAGCCCCGACCGCAGCGCCAGCCGCGCCGACCGAAGTGGAAGCCACCATCGCGAACAACGGCCAGGTGCTGCTGTCCGGCATGCCCGGGCCGGATCCGTCGATGCGCGCGCGGCTGAACCCGTACCAGGAGGTGCGCGGCGCGTCGTTCGCCGACTGGAGCGCGGACGGGGATGCGATCTACATCGCGACGCGCTTCGCGAACGTCTCGCAGCTGCACCGCGTGGCCATGCCGATGGGCGCGCGGCGACAGTTGACGTTCGGGGAGGAGCCGATCGGCGGCGCCGAGCGGCGGCCTGGTCGCGAGGAGCTGTTGTACGCGATGGACGAGGGCGGCAGCGAATTCGACCAGCTGTGGCTGTTCGATCCGAACACCGGCCGCGCGCGGAGGCTGACCGACGGCGCGTCCCGCAACGGCGCGGCCAGCTTCAGCCCGGACGGCGACCGGCTGGCGTTCACCAGCACGCGCCGCAACGGCCGCAGCAACGACGTCTGGCTCATGGACCCGGACGATCCCGACGCCGCGCGCGTGATCGTCGAGGCGCCGGACGGCAGCTACTGGCTGACGGCCGACTGGAGTCCGGACGGCCGGCGCCTGCTGATCGGCCAGTACGTCAGCATCAACGACTCTCGCGTGCACCTGCTCGACCTCGACAGCGGCGAGCTGACGCGGCTGCTCGGCGGCGACGACGCACCCGCCGCGCACGGCGACGCGCGTTTCGACGCGACCGGCCGCGGCATCCTCTTCACCAGCGACGCCCGCGGCGAGTTCAACGCGCTGTACCACGCGCGGCTCCAGAATGATGCGGACGCGGACGGCGCGACGCGCGTCGGCGATTGGCGCGAGGTCGCGCCCGGCATCGACTGGGACGTCGAGGGCATCGTGCTGTCGAAGGACCGCACGCGAGCGGCGTTCGCCGTCAACGAGAACGGCCGCTCCGTGCTTTATCTCCTCGACCCGTCGTCGCTGGAACACCGCGCGGTGCCGGACCTGCCGGTCGGGCTGCTGGGCGGCGTCGTATTCAGCCCGGACGGCTCGCGCATCGGCCTGACGATGAACACCGCCACCAGCCCGAGCGACGCCTGGTCGCTGGAGCTGGGCGGGCCGCTCGAGGTGCGCGGCCGGACGCGCTGGACGGAATCCGAGGTGGGCGGGCTGAACCCGGAAACGTTCGTCGAGCCGGAGGCCGTCGCCTACGAGACGTGGGACGGCCGCGAGATCCCGGCCTGGCTGTACGTGCCGCGCGGGGAGGGGCCGCACCCGGTGGTGGTCTACATCCACGGCGGCCCGGAGTCGCAGTACCGGCCGGGTTTCTCCAGCATCTTCCAGAGCTGGATCGCCGAGCTGGGCGTGGCCGTGATCGCGCCCAACGTGCGCGGCTCGTCCGGCTACGGGAAGACCTACCTGACGCTGGACAACGCGGAGCGGCGCGAGGACTCGGTACGCGACATCGGCGCGCTGCTCGACTGGATCGCCGCGCGCCCCGAGCTGGACCAGGAGCGCGTCGTGGTCTACGGCGGCTCCTACGGCGGCTACATGGTGCTCGCGTCGCTGGTGCACTACAGCGACCGGCTGGCCGGCGGCGTGGACATCGTCGGCATCAGCGACTTCCGCACCTTCCTCCAGAACACGCAGGACTACCGGCGCGACCTGCGCCGCGCCGAGTACGGCGACGAGCGTGATCCCGCCATGGCCGAGTTCTTCGACCGCGTCAGCCCGCTGCGCCAGGCATCGCGCATCCACGCGCCGCTGTTCGTGGTGCAGGGTCAGAACGACCCGCGCGTGCCCGCCACCGAGGCCGAGCAGATCGTCCGCGCCGTGCGCGACAGCGGCTACGACGTCTGGTACATGAACGCGCTCAACGAGGGGCACGGCTACGCCCGGAAGGAGAACGCCGACCTGCTGCGCGACTACGCGGCGATGTTCATCGCCGGCGTGGTGCGGTAGCGGGCTACGGGCTACGGGCTACGGGCTACGGGCTGCGGGCTACGGGCTACGGGCTACGGGCTACGGGCTACGGGCTGCGGCGTCGAATGGCATTGCGGGGCGACGGCGTGCAGTTTCCGGCGATGCGAGTCCTGCTTTTTCTGGTGTACCTGGGGCTGGTCGCGGTGCCCGCGGCGGCGCAGTCGCGGCCCAACATCGTCTTCATCTTCTCGGACGACCACGCGGCGCACGCGCTCTCCGCGTACCGCGCGCACCTGCCGTACGGCGCGCGGCTGCCGGAGACGCCGCGGCTGGACGGGCTGGCCGCACAGGGGATGCTGTTCACGCACGCGTTCGTGACCAACTCCATCTGCGGGCCCAGCCGCGCGACGGTGCTGACCGGGCAGTACGGTCACCTCAACGGCGTGATGGCGAACGAGACCGCCATGCACCCCACGTCGCACGCGTTCCCGGCGATGCTGCAGGAAGCCGGCTACGAGACGGCGCTGTTCGGCAAGTGGCACCTGGGCACGGCGCCGGAGGGGTTCGATCACTTCGAGATCCTGCGCGGGCAGGGGCCGTACTACAACCCGACGCTGTTCGACGGCCGGGACAGCCTGCGGCTCACCGGCTACACGCCGGAGCTGATCACGGAGCGGGCGCTGGCGTGGCTGGACGCGCGGGCGGCAGCGGCCAGCGATGGGCGCGGGGGAGCCGGCGCGGATGCCCGCGACCCTGACACCGGCGGTCGCCCGTTCCTGCTCATGCTCCACCACAACGCGCCGCACCGCTACTGGGACCCGGGGCCCGACCAGCTTGCCCTGTTCCGCGACACGATGATCGCCGAGCCGGCCACGCTGCGCGACGACGGCGTGGGGCGCGCGTCCGCGTTCCGCCTGCAGGAGATGGAGATCGCGCGCGACCTGTTCGACCGCGACCTGAAGCTGGAGCCGCCGGCCAACCTCACGCCGTCGCAGGCCGAGGCGTGGCGCGCGTCCTACGGCCCCGAGAACGAGGCCTTCACAGCGGCTAGGCTGGAAGGCGACGCGCGGCTCGCCTGGCGCTACCAGCGCTACATCGCCGACTACATGCGCGTGGTGCGGGCCGTGGACGCCAGCGTCGGCCGCGTGCTGGACCACCTGGAGCGCGCGGGGCTGGCCGACAACACCGTGGTGATCTACACCTCCGACCAGGGCTTCTTCCTGGGTGACCACGGCTTCTTCGACAAGCGTTTCATGTACGAGGAGAGTCTGCGTACGCCGTTGCTGGTGCGCTGGCCGGGCACCGTCGAGGCCGGCGCGGTGAACCGCGACCTCGTGATGAACCTGGACCTCGCCCAGACGCTGCTCGAGATCGGCGGCGCCGCGCCCGCGCGCGGGATGCAGGGGCGCAGCCTCGTGCCGCTGCTGCGCGGCGCGGGGCCGGCCGACTGGCGGGACGCGGTCTACTACCAGTACTTCGCGTACCCGGACTGGCACATGGTGCAGCGGCACTACGGCGTGCGCACGCATCGATTCAAGCTGGTCCACTATTACGAGCTGGGGGAGTGGGAGCTGTTCGACCTGGACCGCGACCCCGAGGAGCTGCGCAGTGTGTACGCCGATCCCGCGTATGGGGCCGTGGTCGACTCGCTGACCGAACGGCTGCACGAGCTGCGACGCGAGTACGCGGTCCCGGCCGCGGACCCGGTGCCGCACACGCCGTTCGATCCGCCACCGCACCTGCGCCGGCCGCAGCCGGCGGCCGCGCCGCGGCCACCCTCTCCATCCGACCCGGAGCGACCATGATCGCACGCGCCGCATTGATCGCCGCCACCCTCGCCCTCGCCGGCTGCGCTTCGCAGGTCCGGGCGCCGTCGGATCGCGACGGCGCACCGGTCGCGAGCGACGCCGCCGCCCGCATCGCCATCGAGGCCGTGCTGGACGACTTCCACGCCGCGGCGGCCGAGGCCGACGCCGATCGCTACATGGCCCACTTCACGGAGGACGGCGTCTTCTTCGGCACCGACCCCGAGGAGCGCTGGACCAAGGCGCAGTTCGAGCCATACGTGCGCCGCGGCTTCGCGGCCGGCGGCTGGACGTACGTGCCACGCGACCGCACCGTCTATCTCTCGGACGATGGCCGCGTCGCCTGGTTCGATGAGATGCTGGACAGCCCCGGCGGTATCGTCGTGCGCGGCACCGGCGTGCTGGTGCGCGAGCCCGACGCCTGGCGCGTGGCGCAGTACAACTTCAGCATCCCGTTCCCCAACTCGCTGTGGGACACCATCAACGCGATGATCCAGCGGGAGCGGGAGTGAGGCGGCGCCGCTCGCCAGACGCGAGCGGACAGCCCGTCTACGTGGTTGGCGTCATGACGATGGACGTGGAGGGCCGCGACGCGACCGCGTTCCAGCGCCGCGTGGCGGCCGCCACCGACCTGTTCCGCGCGGACCTGTCCCGCCTCAGCGGGCTACGCATCGACCTGCATCGCTTCGAGGGACCGCATCTGAGCCCGAGTGCGGGCGCCTACCAGATTTCCTGCGGGTCGGCCTGAACGAAAAGCTGGAGCGCGACGTCCACTTCCTGCTCATCGTGACGGAGGTGGACCTGGCCGCGTCCACGCTGTCCTCCACGCTCGCGCTGCCGAGCCAGCTCACCAATGTCGGCGTCATTTCGGCGAAGCGGCTGGATCCGGAGTTCTGGGGCGACGATGACGACGAGCCGCGCCTGGTGCGCCGCCTCGCGCGCCTTCTCATGCACACCTTCGGGCACCTGCTCAACCTCGATCACGTCGAGGATCCGGCGAACGTGATGTACGACCTGGCCGAGATCGAGGACCTGGACCGGATGGGTGAGCTGACCGAAGCGCAGACGACCGCGGTCGCGCGCGCGCTGCCGCGGGAGGCCCACGAGCGGACGAGCGGGCGGGCGCGCACAGGTTTCGCCCTGCGGATGCTGGGCCGGAACTGGCGCGCGATCCTGCGCGCGGTCGCCCGCGCGAACCCCTTCAGGCTGGTCACCGAGCTGCCGACGATGGTGACGGCCGCGCTGTCGGTCGTGGTCGTCGTCTTCTTCAGCGCGGAGGTGTGGGACGTGGGCAGCACCGTCGAGCTCTACCAGCTCGTGCTGTTCTCGGCCATCGCCATTCTGGGCGCGACCGTGGTGCTCTATCGCGCCTTCGCCTTCGGCACGGTGATCGGCCGGGGCAGGGGACTGGCCGAATCGACCGTCGTGACCGCGGCCGCGACGGCGTTGAGTCTGGTCCTGACCGTGCTGCTCCTCTTCCTGGCGTTCGCCGCGCTGGCGATGCTGGCCAGCGTCACGATCTTCCCCGAGAAGCTCATGGAAACCTGGCCGACCGTGGATCCCGCCACACGCACCCTCGACCATGCCAAGCTGAGCCTCTTCGTCGCGGCACTCGGCACGCTCGCCGGCTCGCTCGGCGGGCGCGCGGACAGCGAAGATCTGGTGCGGGCGGTGCTGTTCCTGGACGAGGAGACGTAGACGCGCCTGCCTATGCGTCGCGGGGCAGCAGCTTCGGCGCGCCGTCCAGCGCGACCGCGCCGAAGTGTATCCGCGCGCTCATCGTCGACGACGAGCGGCTCGCACGCCGCGAGCTGGCGCGGCTCCTCGAGGAGGGCCACGCGGGCGCGGTCCACGGGGTTCGCGAGGCCGCGACCCTCGCGGAGGCCGCGTCCGCCCTGGAGGTCGCCGATCCCGACGTCGTCTTCCTCGACATCCGGCTCGGCAACGAATCGGGGTTCGACCTGCTGCCCCTCCTCGCCGAGGAGACGCACATCGTCTTCGTGACCGCCTACGACCGCTACGCCGTCCGGGCCTTCGACGTGAACGCGCTCGATTACCTGCTGAAGCCGGTCCACCCCGATCGCCTCGCGGAGACGATCGCGCGGCTCGAGGGTGGCGCGACGTCCGACGAGCCGGAGCAGCCCCGGCGCCTCGCCGCGACCGACCGGCTGTTCCTCCGTATCGGCGGGCGTCGCCGATTCGTGGCCGTCGCCGACATCGTTGCGATCCGCGCCGACGGCGAGGCGTCGATCGTGCACTTCGCGGACGGCACCGCCGGCGCGACCCGCAAGTCGCTGCGGGCGTGGGAACAACGACTGCCCGAGCCGCAGTTCCTGCGCGTGCACCGCGGCGCCATCGCCAACCTCGACCGCGTCCGCCGCGTCGAGGAATGGTCCCACTCCAGCAGCCGTCTCTACCTGGAAGGTCTGGACGAGCCGGTCACCATGAGCCGGCGCTACGGTGCGCGCGTCCGAAGGATGCTGGGGTGAGGTCCGGCCTCGGCTCAGCGCGCGCGCAGGCGCGCCAGCCGCTCTTCCGACTCGCGGACGATGGGGCGCAGCGATGCGTCGGCGTCGCGCCACCAGTCGAGGAATGCGGCGTACTGCGCGGCCGCCTGGTCGTGCTCCCCGAGCGCGTCCAGGATCTGCGCTCGCCGCATATGCACAACCGGTAGATAGGCGATCGTCACGGCGACTTCGGTATTGTAGCCGGGCACGCCGGTGAACCACTCCAGTGCTTCGCGGTCGCGGCCGAGCGCGGACAGCGCCTCCGCGCGAAGGACGGCTTCGGCCGCGCGGAGGTCGCGACCGATGCGATCGAGGTGATCCACCGCGCGCCCCGCATCATCCTCCATCCATGCCAGGTGCGCCTCGAGCGCGTTCGACCAGTACGGCGAGTCCATCTCGCGCAGGTGCGCCCTCGCACGATCGAGTTCCGCGCGTTCGCCGAGTCGGTGGCTGAGGACGCCGTACACCAACGCTCCGCGCGCCCCGACTCGATCGGGGGCGCCGATCGCCTCCCATCCCGCCCGCAGCGTGGCCTGGTCCAGCGGAAGGAAGGGCATGAGGAACAGGTGGTTCAGGCCGGCGCCCGTGGCGGCGAGGTTCGCGTCGAGTTCGCGGAGCACGTGCTGCAGGCCGGAGCGAGCGCGATCCATCCGGCCTTGCGCCACGTCCAGTCCGAGGCTCGCTGCGACGCCATAGCCGCGGGACAGATCCGTATCGCGGGCCAGCATCCGGTCGGCCAGCATGCGCATGGCCGCGGCGTTGGGGATCGTCGATGCCGCGCGCCAGTAGCCATCCATCAGCGTCTCGTCGTCCACGCCGTCCGCCCACCGCGCGAGGCTGTCCAGGCCGGCAGGGCTGCCATCCAGCATCCAGCGATGCGCTTCCAGCAGCGTCGCCTGCTCCGGCGCGTCCACCGCGAGCCGCGTCCGGACGGAGTCGAGCAGGGCGGGGCGGCGCATCTCCGCCGCGAGCTCGCCCAGGTGCAGCGCCGCGAAGGTCTGCCGGGGGTCGAGCGCCAGCGTGCGCCGGAATGCCTCTTCGGCGTCGTGCAGCGCTCGTTCCTGCCTGGTTGCGCCATGGAAGAGCGCCTCCCCGAGCATGTACCACGCTTCAGCGTTCTGCGGACGTGTGCGCAGGAGCGGGCGCAGGATCCGCTGCGCGGAATCGTTCGCGCCCTGCCGGTACTGGACGTACGCCGCCAGGATCTGCCGCTGGGGCTCCGACAACCGGGCGTCATGCCTGACCGCCGAGTCCATCGCATCGTCGACCTCGGCGAAATCCGCTTCCGCGCGCGGGAACCATGAACCGGCCACGCTTAGGCGGTAGTACGCCAGCGCGAACGTGGTGTCCTCACGCGTCGCCTGCCGGAACGCCGCCTGGGAGGCGCGCGCGTCGCCCCGGCGGAACGCGGCCTCCCCCGAGAGGAACGCCTTCAGGGCGGGCAGTGACGTGGTCGTCATCGCCGCGAGTTGCTCCATCTGCGCGGACGACCGGCCGAACCGGTCCGCCAGCATATCCCGCGTGAGCCGGTCCAGCCCGTCGAGCAGTTCGGCCTCGGAGGTCTGCAGCGTCTGCGTCGTGCGGGCGCGACCGTCCGCATCGTGCAGCGACGCGCTGATCTCGATCCGGCCCCCGACCTCGACGATGCTGCCCGTGATGAAGGACGCCGCGCCGAAGCGGCCAGCGAGCTCCCGCGCCCCCTCCACGTCCAGCGACGCGTCGCGACTCACCGCCCTCAGCAGCGCGTTCGGCTCCACGGTGGACAGATCGCCGGCGCCGTTCAGTTTGGCACTCAGCAGGTCCACCACGCCCTCGCCCAGGTAGGCAAGTTCGGGCGAGCCGCGGTATGAGAAGGGCAGCACCGCGATCCGGGTCGACTCGGCCGACGCGTCCGCGCCGCGCCCGCCCGCCACCAGCGCAATGGTGCCGCCGACCACCACCACGGCGACGACCGCCGCGCCGATCAGAGCACGACGCCCGCGGGGGCCTTTGCCGGTGTCGGTGCCGCCGCCGACCGGTGGCGCCGGTTCGCCCGCCGACTGCGCCCGCCGCACGCCGTCGGCGGTCACGTCGAAGGCCCAAGCCAGCGTCACGGCGATCACCAGCCCGAGGACCGCGGCGATGATGATCAGCCGCATGCCCCACTCGGGCACCTCGAACGCCTCCAGCGCCACGTCGGCCACCTGGATGACGACCCACGCCGCGACCACGTAGGCCGCGGCGACGCGGAACACCCGGCGGCGACGCAACTCCTGGAAGAGTCGGCGGAAGTCCATGCGGTTCGGCCAGGGCTCGACCGGCGGCGCAACGCCGCCCGTCAGGAAGGAACGTCTGCGTGCAATCTAGGAAGGCGCCGACGATCGGTCACGGTTGTGCTGGGTGGAGCGCGGCGATTCGACATATTTCGGCGACGACAAGCCAATCGTCTGGCTTGCGGCTCAGGTGAAGACGCCGCCGCTGTCGATCGCATCGACGAGGACGCCCTCGTTATCGCGGACGTCTTCGGGAAGAAGAGTCGGTCGACGCCGCACGTCATCATCGACCGACGCAGACGACGGCTGCGCGACTACGATGCGACCAGCAGGGGAGGCTGAGATGGACCGAGCGACGAAGAAGCGGCTGGAGCGCGCTGGCTGGCGGACCGGCTCCGCCGCGGATTTCCTCGGGATGCCCCCCGAGGAGGCGGCCTACGTCGAGATGCGCCTCGCCCTGAGCGACGCCCTCCGCGCACGCCGGGAAGACGCCGGTATGTCGCAGGAGACGCTGGCGACCGCACTCGGTTCCAGCCAGTCGCGCGTATCGAAGATGGAGGCGGGTGACCCGGGGATCTCCATCGACCTCATGGTGCGCGCACTCCTGGCGACCGGCGCGGAGCGGGCGGATATCGCGCGGGCGGTCGAGGGGGCGACGTCTGGCAAGGCCGCTCCCGCCGGCTGATTCCGGGATTCCAAACTGTCGAATCCTCATGCCGTCGTGCGAAAGAAGGGAAGCGGGGCCCGCGCCGTGAGCCGGTCCCGCTCCGGGACGTCATCCATCAGCCGCCGCAGCCGTGCGACCGAGACGGACCGCTGCCCGTTCTTCTGCATAGGCCCGCACACATTCCAGGCAGCCAGGCCCGGCCCGTTGTATACCTCCTCCAGCTTGCCCTCCGATAGCCGCAGCACCAGCAGATACGCTGGCTCGGCGTACATCGCCACCCGCTTCCCCTGCGTGAGCTTGATCTGCACATCGCGACCGGCGGGGCAGCACGCGTCGTGACACTCGGCCGACGCGGGCAGCAGCGTCAGCCCGTACAGCTCAGCCGCCAGCACCTCGCCGATGCTGCCGACCAGGTGGCCATCGAGCGTGAACTGTCGGCCCGGGTAGAGCGCCTCGAGGCGGCGCACGTTCTCGAGCAGTGCTGCAACCGTCTCGAGGACCTGCGCCGATCTGCTCACTGCGCTGCCTGCTGCGATCCCAGCGCGCGCTGGATTACGCCTGCGACGTGCGCACGCCGCTCCGTCCCTTCCGCCGGCCAGCGGACGGTCATCGCGTTCGGACGCTCCACCTCCACGTAGAGCAGGTCGGCCTCGTCATCGAAGATCAGGTAGGTATTGCCCTCCGACCCTTCCATCTGGAGCACGGCGATGCGCAGGTCCTCCACCGGAGCGACGAACACCTGCCCGACGTCCCATTTCCGCGCGTACGGTCGGTAGATGGCGATGGCATGAGGCTGCTCGTCCATCGGCACCGTGAGCAGGGCGGGCACGACCAGCTCGTCCATCAGGTAGTCGGCGGCCGCCCAGACCTCCGCCTCGGGTGGGATCGCGCTGGAGCCCCCATCGTCGAAGACGATGCGATCGCCCTCGGGGCGCAACCCGATGCTGCGCGCCTCACCGTCCACCTGGGTCCACAACACCTCGAAGCGATCCGGAGTCCCACGGCCAAACGTGGCGCGGGCGGTGGCCACCATGCCGTCCGTTCGGGCGAAGCCGCTCTCGATCGTGCTGCCCTTGCGATCGACAGTGTGCACGAACGACGCCCCGTTCTGCGTCGTCGTGCGGGAGGTATCCGCGCCCGGGAGCGACCGGATCACAGTGCGCGCCGTCGATTCGTCGACCAGCCACATGTCGCTGCTGGAGCGAAGACCGGCCGGCACGGTGTCCCGTCCTCCGGTCGAGTTGGGCAGCGTCCCTGTCCCGCGCAAGTGCATGTCCCACGACTGCCGGACGATCCGGCCGCGCCGCGTGTCGAACAGGAAGCGCTCTGTGGTAGGGCCGCGCGAGTCGAGGGTGAGGTAGGCGCCCGTCGTCGAGTCGACCACCATGCGCAGCGCGAAATCCAGGTCGCCCGTCGAGTGGACCTCCGCCACGCGCGTGTCGAGTGTGTCGATCATGCGGGCGACCTCCATCTCTCGGCGGATCACATAGCGGTGCGGATTGCCGTTGGGATCCGTCCCCACATCGCTCAGCGTGTCCGACCACGCCACCCCCGGCTCCAGCGCGACGGGGGGCGCAGGCAACCGCATGAAGAGGTCCCACCGGCCGCCGCTGCTCCGGTTGCGGGCGTTGCGAATCTCGAGCACGCGTCCGCGGTCGTTGACCACGAACGTGTCGGTCGTCTCCGTGCGCATGCCGGGGTCGGTCTGCACCACCTCGACGCGCATCGGCTCACCGGGCATCCATACGTGCCGCTCCACGTCCTTGCGAACGATCGGGCCACCCACGGTGTCACCCTCCGCCCGCACCCAGTACATCGTCCACGGGTTCGCGCTGGCGTACCAGACGGTGTCGGACTGGGGGAGGTAGCGGGCGGGGGACTGTGCCAGAGTCGGAAGCGGGCAAAGGCTTAGCAGCAGGGCGGCCAACCGGAGTCGGTCGATCATTTTGCGCTCAGAGGTGATACGGAAGGGCCACTAAACCCAGCGGTCTTTGTAGGCTCTGCAGATACGCTGAATCATCGTCGAGTAGTGCAAGGGATCGCCCGGCTGGGGCGCGGGCGCCTTCTCGACCAGCTCGGTAGGAACAGCAGCTGGTGCACCGTCAGGTAGTTCCTGGTTCTTGAGCAGATTGTCGTGGCGCACGACGAGGACGCCTGCCGCCTCCAGGCCGGAGCCATCGTCGGGGGTATGACGGAGCGGCAGGTTCCGGAAGACATCGACGGTCTCCGGTCCCAACTGCTCGATGTTGGGGTGAGACGTGATATCGTCTGCGAGACGGATTGGAGACCAGAACACCGGCGACACGTTGACGACAACCACCCCCACCGCCACCACCTTCTGGTTGTAGATATGAGCGTGGTGATGGAACGCCTGCAGGTCACGAAGTCTGTTGTGGCGGGCCTTCCCGTGCTCGGTCATCACGCCCTTCGCTTCGATCGCCAGTTCGATGACGGAAGGCGTTGCGAAGCGCACGGCTTCACCGTCAGCCGGAGGGGACGGCGCTCCGATCGGTGGTCCAAGCGCGAGATCGATATTCCACCGCTGGTAGTTGACCGTGACCGTGTGATTCAACTGGGCCACGACTTCCCCACTCTGCAAGCGGGCGGCGAGTGCTGGACAGTGCTGGATCAGATCATAGAGAATCCCCCGGCAGATGGCGTTGCTGTGCGCATCTGACCGGGGGTGGTACATGTTGTCGCGAAGGTGCTCGACAAACGCTTCGGGACCTTGCATGGGCGCGGAGCTAGCTGGTCAGGAACTCGAACTTCGGATGGACGACTCCCGAGTCTAGCTGCTCCAGACGCTCGCGGCCAATGTCGATGTAGCGCTGCTCGATCTCGTATCCCACGCTGGACCGCGCCGCCTGCACCGCGGCCTTCGTCGTTGAGCCGGTGCCCCAGAAGGGATCGAGCACCGTGTCGCCGACGAAGCTGAACATCTTGATCAGACGCAGCGCCAGCTCAGCAGGGTAGGGGGCCGGATGACCGGTTTTCCTGGTCTCGCCCCGCACATCCGTCCATACAGACCGGAAGTAGCGGCGGTGCTCCTCAGGATCCAGAATGCTCAGTGCCCGCTGCGTAGTGGAAGGCTTTCGGTAGCTGCCCGGCTTCCGCAGCAGGAGGATGTACTCGACGTCATTCTTGATGATCGCGTTTGGCTCGTACGGCTTGCCGAGGAAGCGCGCTGATCCTCCCACCTCGGTCGCCATGTTCGCGATCTTCGACCAGTAGATCGGCGTGAGGTAGTCGAAACCGGCATCGGTGCACTGCCGCGCAATGTCGGCGTGGAGCGGGATGACGAAGTGACGACCCGCCTGACGACGCGAGACGCAAACGTCGCCGACCACGATGCAAAGTCTCCCGCCAGGCACCAAAAGATCGAAGCAGCGCCGCCAGACCTTAGCTAGCTCGTCGAGGAAGGGTTCGTATTCGCTGAAGTTGCCGAGTTGCGCATCGGTCTGCGAATCGTGCTCATACTCGACCAAGTCGAAATAAGGAGGCGAGGTGACGATGAGGTGAACGGACTCATCATCCAACTCACCCATCTGCCGCGCATCGCCATGGATCACCCGGTGCAGCGTTTCTTGCGGAGCACCGCCATTCGCCCACGCCAACCGCTTGGCGAGATACTTCATCTCAACCGATGGTTCGCCGCCGGAAAGTATTTCGTGAAAAGTGAGGCTGCCGTTTGCTCCGATCTCCCCGAGCGGCTGGCCTTCATGAGACGGCGCCAGAGGAAGCGACAGATTCTCGCGTACGGCTAGGTGATGCTGCACACTGGAGTAATCGACGAGCCAATCGCGGCCAACCTTGGCCCCTCGCAGTTTCCCTTCTCGAACCAGACGTCGTACGTGCTGAGCAGTGTACTGCAGATGTTCCGCTGCGTCGTCTGTTGTAATGAAGGCAGGTTCAGGCATGGTTGCAAAGCTAGGCGTTAGGACGGTGCGACACTCGAAGATGTTCGTGCACGAACATCCGGTCAAGCTCGCGCTCGGAACGCTAGATTTAGTGCTGCTTAAACAGGGGTCGTACGACGGCTAGGGCTTGGCGCCCCTTGACCGAAGGTAGGCCGAAGCGGCATCGTTGACCAGGAGCCGCCACGCGCCTCTGGAAACAAAAGGAGGTGAAGCGAATGGCCAAGAATCAGCACGTAGTGCCGCGTGGCAACCAGTGGGCGGTTGTGAGTGAAGGCAGCAGTCGGGCCGGATCCCTGCACCGCACGCAGGCCGAGGCGATCAACGTCGGGCGCGATCGCGCGATGAGGCAGGGTAGCGAGTTGTTTGTGCACCGCCCGAACGGGCAGATCAGGGACCGTAACAGTTACGGTAACGATCCCTTTCCGCCGGAAGGGTCGGCGGGTAATGAGCGGTGACTGAAGCGACCTAAAGTGCCGTGGCGGGCTCCAGTTTTCGTTGTCGTTTTCTCCCGGGGACCAAGCAACCAGCGTTGCGAGGGAGCGACTCCGCCAACCCTGTAGGCTCGAAGGCTTGAGAATGGCTAGCTAAAGCCGCGCCAGCCTCTTGAGCGTCTTGCTGTACTTGAGTATGAAATCTGTGGGTTGGGTTGACACACGCCCGTAGAAGGCGGCCGAATCAATCCCGTGAGCATCGTCGAGTCGGAGGTCCTCGCGTATCTTCTTGATGGTGCTCTTGCCCACATCGCGTCCTTCATCTCCGTACGCCACCTGAGTAGATAATGTCTTCGAACGGCTCTTGAATAAGCGTCGGACCTCAATGGTCCTACTAATGTTAACCCTATTCCCCACGCCCGGTGCGTGTTCGACGACGCAGCCGAAGGACGTAAGCAAGCGGCGGAGCTTTCGCCATGGGATTGGATGTTCGCCCTTTTCAACTAGCCGTGTATTCCGACAGATCCATTCGGCGATAGCGAGCACCTCTGCGTCAGCGCTCGATCCAAGGGCGGCGATCGAGTGTTGAGCTATTTGGAGCACGAGCTTGAACAGTTGATCTTCGTGACAGGTGACGACGAAGCCGTTCTCATCTAGGAAGACGAGCATGGCTACAAGTCCTGTTCGTTTGTTGCCGTTATGAAAGGGATGGTCTTGGATCAGTGCGTGTAGGAGGGCCGCCGCCGAGGACTCCACGGTGGGGTATTTCAGATGATCGCCAAGGGACGTTTGTGGTCGAAACACCGCCGAAGCGAGTAAGTGCTCGCTCCGGCACCCTGGTGGATCGATGGGGTCCTGCGTTTCTGCGAAATCCGCTGCAAGCGCATGGTGGATATTCAGGACCTCGTCCTCCGCCAACCACCTCAGATCCCTCTCGTGGCCGGGCGGCTCCCAGGGCGGGTTCGGCGGACGGACCGGACCTACTCGGCGATCCGCCGGGATGGAAGCGCCGGTTACTGGATCCAGGGCGCGGCGGCGGGCTTCCGACCGAAGACGTGATACAGCCTTGCGGGGAAGTCGCGCCGGCAGTGATCCGCGTCGGCGGATCGCCGGAGTCAGAACGGACAGGTCATCAAGCAGCGTCCATAGGTCACCTTCAGTGATACCCAGCAACTGCCGCCAATACGTCGAGTCGCGCAGGTCACGTCGGGTGGCCAAGCCCAATGCTCGACGTGCACGATTGAGGTCGCGCGGGCCGATCAGGTCGGTGGGGTTTAGGACGTCTTCGAATCCTGCATCCCACAGCGTCACTAGCGTCTCATCGATGTCTAGCTGAGCCTCTTGGGCCAGTTGCCGTACCGACTTTCTCTTGGTCGGCATTTACCTCGGCATCGCCGGATGCTCCACATCGATCTCCACCGCCCCCGGCGCGGCTTCCATCATGCGGGGGATGGCGGTGAAATAGATCTCGGCGAGTTGGGCGGCGGGCAGATCGACCAGCTTCTGGCCGTGGGCCGACAGCATGAACAGGCCGCCGGGGGCGCCGACCGTGCCGATGTGCGCGGCGGGGACGCCGTGGCGCTTCGCCGCTTCCAGCACGGCTTCGACCTCGGTCTCGGCGCAGGACACGACGATGCGGCCGGTGGCCTCGCCGAAGAGCAGCGCCTCGAAGGGAAGATCGTCGTGGAGTGTGACGTCCACGCCCCAGACGCCGCGCGCACGGCCGTTCGCGGCGGCGAGGCGATGGGTGCGGCCGCCGCCCTCGGCGTGGCCGCCCAGGCCCAGGCCGAGGCCGTCGGCGTAGGGGTCCACGTCCGGGCCCAGCCCCAGCACGGCGGACTCGGCCAGCGCGACGGCCAGGCCACCCTCGGCGCAGTCGTGCGCGGAGTGGAGCAGGCCGGCGTGGGCCAGGTCGAGCATCGCGGAGATCAGCGCCTTGTGCGCCTCCAGGTCCACGCGCGGCGGGCGGCCCGCCGTCTTCCCGTGCACCACGTGCAACCACTCGCTCCCGCCGAGTTCGGACGTGTTCACGCCGAGCAGCACGATCGCGTCACCTTCGTTCTTGAACTCCGCCGTGACCATCTTCGACACGTCGTCCAGCACGCCGACCATGCCGACCGTCGGCGTGGGGAAGATGGCGCCGCGCGGGTTCTCGTTGTAGAGGCTGACGTTGCCGCCGGTCACCGGCGTCTTCAGCGCGCGGCAGGCCTCGCCTATCCCGGCCACGGCCTCCGACATTTGAAAATAGACCTCGGGCTTGAGCGGGTTGCCGAAGTTGAGGTTGTTGGTGATGGCGCGGGGGCGCGCGCCGACGCAGGCCAGGTTGCGGGCGGCCTCGGCCACGGCGGCCCTGGCGCCCTCGCGCGGGTCCAGCCAGACGTAGCGGCCGTTGCAGTCGGTGGTCGCGGCGATGCCGCGGCGAGTGCCGGGCAGCCGCAGCACGCCGGCGTCGCCGCCGGGCTGGTACGCTGTGTTGGTCCGCACGGTGGAGTCGTACTGCTCGGTGACCCATCGCTTGCTGGCGATGTTGGGCGAGGCGAGCAGGCGGAGCAGCGTGCGGTTGAACGGGTGGGGCCGTCCGCGCTCGGCCGACGTGAGCGGCGCCTCCGTGTCCTCGCCCGTCAGCGCGTGCGTGTGCATGACGGCGTCCACGTGCAGCGCGCCGCCCAGCGCGTCCGCATGCCCCTCCTCGGCGTGCATGGACAGGAAGCGGGAGACGTCCAGCTCCCGCGCGTCCTTCACTTCCTCGGCCTCGCGCCCTTCGCGGGTGTAGGTCGGGCAGGCCTCGACCAGCGGCTCGCCGGGGAGGTCCACCACCAGGCGTTCGCCCTCGAAGACGCGGTAGCGGCCGCTGTCGGTGACGTGGCCGATGACTTCGGCCTCGAGCTCCCACTTCTCCAGGATCTCGCGCACCTTCTCCTCGCGACCCGCGTACGCGACGACGAGCATGCGCTCCTGGCTTTCGCTGAGCAGGATCTCGTAGGGCGTCATGCCCTCCTCGCGCACGGGCACCTTCGTCGTGTCGATGTCGACGCCTGTGCCGCCGCGCGCGGCCATCTCCGTCGAGCTCGACACGAGCCCCGCCGCGCCCATGTCCTGGATGCCGACGATGTGGCCGCTGGCGATCAGCTCCAGCGACGCCTCGAGCAGCAGCTTCTCGGTGAACGGGTCGCCGACCTGCACCTGCGGCCGGTCGGCCTCGCTGTCCTCGCTGAGCTCGACGGAGGCGAACGTCGCCCCGTGGATGCCGTCGCGGCCGGTGCGCGCGCCCACGGCGATGATGGGGTTGCCGACGCCGGCGGCCACGCCCTTGATCAGGTCCTCGTGGCGCATGAGCCCGATCGCCATCGCGTTGACCAGCGGGTTCCCCTCGTACGCCTCGTCGAAGAAGACCTCGCCGCCGATGTTGGGGATGCCGACGCAGTTGCCGTAGTCGCCGATGCCCTTGACCACGCCGGCGAAGAGGTAGCGCACGCGCGGGTTGGCCAGCGGCCCGAAACGGAGCGAGTCGAGCACGGCGATGGGTCGCGCGCCCATGGTGAACACGTCGCGCAGGATGCCGCCCACGCCGGTCGCCGCGCCCTGGTACGGCTCGACGGCGGACGGGTGGTTGTGGCTCTCGATCTTGAACGCGACGGCCAGCCCGTCGCCCACGTCGATCACGCCCGCGTTCTCGCCCGGCCCCTGCAGCACCCACTCGGCCTGCGTCGGCAGCGTCTTCAGCAGCGGCCGCGAATTCTTGTAGCCGCAGTGCTCGCTCCACATCGCGCTGAACACGCCCAGCTCGGTGTAGGTGGGCGGGCGGCCGATGGTCTCGACGATCAGCGCGTACTCCTCGGCGCTCAGCTTGTGGTGCGCGACCAGGTCGGGCGTGATCTCGGGGTCGCCGGGGCGCGCGGTCACGCGTTGTGCGCGGCGACTGCGCGCGTCGCTGTCGGAGTGCGGAGTGCGAGGTGCGGTGCGGCTGGGCTGCGCGTCCGGCTTGTCCGTCATTGTCGCGGCGTTCTCGGGCTTGCTGCTGGTCGGGTCGGGCGAGCCGGCAAGGTACGGTGGTCGGGCGGGCGCTGGCTACCGGCCCGACCACCGTGTCGTCGCGACCGCGCCGCCTATCCGTCGCCCTTGCGTGGCACGCGGATCGGCGGCTGGCCGGGCATGCTCCATACGAGCGCGGTGACGCCGTCGGCGTCACCTTCGAAGACGAACAGGCCGGGCGGTGCGTCGGCGGAGGTCGGCCGGAACCGGCGCGACGCGATCGGGCTGAGCCGCAGGTCCGGCTGCCCGGGGGTGCTCAGCACCAGCTCGCCGGCGTCGATGCGGACGCGTAAATCCACGGGCAGGTCGCCGCCGCCGTACAGGCCGGTGAAGGGGGCCAGCTCCTCGTCGCTCAGCGTGAACGGCTCGGCGCGCTCGAGCCGGAACATGGGCTGCCCGTCCTGTTCGATTTCGACCCGGTCCGACCGCTCCGCGCCGTCCGCGAAGCGGATGATCACCGATTCCTCGATGCGGGTGACGCGGCCCTCCTCCCACAGACCGAGACCGAAGCTCCCATCGCCCAGCGGCACGAGGTAGAGCGGCTCGGCCGGCGCGCCGCGCGGGGCGAGACTCTGGTAGAGGCGGTCCTCCTCCTCCCAGACGGCCATGACGAACTCGGCCGGGCCCTCACCGGCCAGCAGCGGACCGGTGAAGGTGCCGACGTAGCGGCCTCGCTGCTCCGCGGTCAGTGCGACGATCGCCTCGCCGCGCACCGTGCGCTCCAGCTCCGCCGGATCCACCTCGCCGACGGCGACGGGCACGCGCTGCGTCATGGAGCCGCCGCGGCTCGGGTAGAAGCTGGTGCGCACCTCCAGCACGTGGATGCCCGGCCGCTCCGGCGTCCACTCGAAGTCGTACGCCTCCCCGACGCCGATGCCGGCCACGGCCGGTTCGGCCGTGCGCAGGGCGGCGGGCAGGTCGGCGCCGTCCTTGGCCAGCGGCCGCCACGACACCGGCTGGTCGTCGCGCAGCAGGCGCACGCGCTTGAACTCGTCCGGGCTGATGTGGATGAAGCGCAGGCGGTAGGTGCGGCCCGGCTCGAAGCGCTCGGCGGGCGGCGCTTCGCTGCCGTTCACCGCGGGCGGCGCGTCGATGCTCGCGCCGCGGGATCCCAGCACGAACACGCGGTCGGCGTGCGGGTCGCGCGGCTGGCCGGGCTCCGTCACGAGGAAGGCGCCGTACAGCCCCTGCGCCAGCTCGTGCCCGGGCTCGCCGTGCGTGTGGTAGAAGAACGTGCCCGCGCGCGGCGGTGCGATCACGACGCGCTGCGAGTCGCCCGGCTCGATGGGTGGCCGCACGCTGCCGGGGCTGCCGCTCCAGTGGCCGACGCCGTCGTAGAGGCTGCGCAGCTCGAGCCCGTGCCAGTGCACGCTCAGCGGGAAGTCCAGGCGGTTGTGCACCACGATCTGGGTCGGCTCACCGCGCGTCAGGACCAGCGGGCTGCCGGGCACCACGGTGGAGTCCGCTGCCGGCGGGTTGGCGCCGTGCTGCACCACGAAGCCGAGCTCCGGCGCGTCCCCGAACACGCCCGGCCTGCTGCCGGTCCACAGGTCGATGCGGCGCGTCGGGGGCGGGTCCTGCGCGGCGATGCCGTCGGGCGCGCGGACGCGGATGCCGAGGATCATGCCGGCCATGCCGTCCATGTCCATCGCCTGGTCGTGGCCGGCGTGCGCCGTCGTGGCGTCGCGCTCGACCTGGAAGCGCTGCTGCTCGCCGGAGTGGCGCACGAGATGGCAGTGGAACAGCCAGTTGCCCGGCCGCTCCGGCACCCAGCGCAGCCGCAGCGAGGACAGCTCCTGCATCATCTCGGTGACCACCTCGCGGCGATCGGCCCGCGCGAAGACCGTGTCGGCGTGGGTATCGCCCGTGGCCTCGACGTCGAAGTAGAAGCCGTGCAGGTGCATCGGGTGATCCACCAGCGAGGTGTTGATGATGCGCCAGCGGGCGGTGTCGCCCACGGCCAGGTCGACCCGCTCGGTGTGCGGCCACGAGCGGCCGTTGATCATCATCTTCCACGACGGGTTCAGCGAACCCGGCTCGTCGGGCGAGCCCCAGCGCGTGATCACGAAGACGCGCTCGTCCGGGTGCGGCGGCGCCCCGGCCGGGTCCACGACCAGCGCGCCGAGGAACGCGCCCTCGTCGGCGATGCCGCCCGGGATGAAGCCGGGCATGCCGCCGGTTGGCATGACGCGGCCGAAGTAGAAGGACGACACCTCCGCGCCCGGCGTGAAGCGCGCGACCGCGCTCGCGCCGGGGGCGACGCTCAGCGGCTCCTCGAACAGGAACGCGGGCGTGTCCGGCGGCGTGCCGTCCGGCGTCGACGCGCCCGGCACCCGGTCGGTGAGACCGCGCACCTCGATCGGCGAGTCCAGCAGGTTGTGGACGGTCACGCGGACGGGGATGCCGGCGCGCGAGCGGATCAGCGGACCCGGCACGCTCGGCGCGCCGCCCACCTCCGCGAAGGCCGGCGTCACGATGCGCGGCCCGTCCTCCCCGCGCGGGTACCACGCCACCTCCACCGCCTCCAGCTCGACGACCAGTTCGCCGTCGACCATCCGTCCGGCTGCCGTGCGCTGCTCGTTGGCCACGGCGGTCGGGGGCGACTGGTCGGGCGCGGCGGTCGGGCCGGCGGGTGAGTCGGCGGCGGCGGCCGCCGTCCGGCCGGCGCCTTCGTCCACGGCACGGGTCGGCGAGTGGCCCGCGCAGGCGAGCGTCGGAACGGTAACGAGCAGCGCAGCCAACAGTCGGCTGGTACACGTCGCGGCGGAACGGCGGTGTTGGCAACGGCTGCGTCGCACGATGCGTCTCCTGGGGCTCGGATGAGGCAGGGTGGGGGCACGGTCGGTCGGGGGACCGCCCAAGGTACGGAGTGCCTGCGGCGATCGCCACGGCAACCGCTCCGGCAGGCGGGCGACGATCAGCCGCGGGTCACGACTCGCCTCGCGGCGTACGCCGGGGCGCGTGCTACGTCCCCGTCCGCTGCGCCTCCCGCCACATGCGGTCGATGTCGGCCTGGGTGCGGTCCAGGAGCCGCTGCCAGCGGGGATCCTGGCGAACGCGGTCGGTGAGCGGGTCCCTGTCGATGATGGCGAACAGGCGGAAGCCGTAGCGGTAGGCCTCCTCGTAGGCGGCAAAGGCGGCGTCGATGTCGCCGCGCACGAGTGCCGCGCCGGCCAGCATGATGCGCGGGACGAAGGTCTGGTTGCCCTGCCGGATCCATGCGTTGGCGCTGTCGGTGGCCTCTGCGGCCAGGCGCAGCGCGGTGACGGTGTCGCCGCGGAACATCGCGATCGACGCGCGGTCCACCAGCCAGTGGACAACGTGCTCGTCGCCCGCAGCGACCGCGCGGCGCATGTAGTGGTCAGCGGCCTCGTAGTCCCGCGCGTACGCGGAGACCCACGCCAGCCCGTAGAGCACGGACGCGGAGTCCGGCGTCACGTGCAGCAGCCGCTCCAGCCGCTGCCGTCCCTCCTCGACCTCGCCGCGCATGACGTAGGACTGCGCGAGGATCTCGTGCAGGAAGCCGAGCGTGGTGTCGAGGGCGTGGGCCCGGTCGAAGTACGCGTACGCGGTGTCGTACTGGGCGAGCGTGAAGTAGGCGATGCCGGCAAAGACGTGCAGCACCGGATTGGTCGGCTCCAGTGCGACCGCGCGCCGCATCAGTCGGAGCATGGACACGTAGTCCGCCTTCTGATACTCGACCACGCCGAGCAGCGCCATCGCATCGGCCTCGTTCGGCCGCAGCTCGAGCGTTCGGCGATAGGCCGCAGCCGCCGAGTCCATCAGTCCCAGCGCGTTGAAGGCCTGACCGCGGGCCAGGTGTCCGTCGGGCAGCTCGGGGTCGAGCTCGACCGCGCGCTCGGCGGCGGTGAAGGCGGAGTCGAGCATGCTGCGGTCGAACACGGCCAGCCATGCGTAGGCCCGGCTCATTGCGGCCCACGCGGCCGCGAAACGATCGTCCAGCGCGATGGCCTGGCCGAACAGATGGATCGACTGCCGTGCGTCGTGACCGGTAAGTCGGCCGACGCGTTCCACGCCGCGCAGGTAGAGCTCGTACGCCTCCAGGCTGGACGTCGGGATCGACGCGATGCGGGCACGCTCATCGGAAGAGAGACGCGCCTCCAGCGCGTCCGTGATGCGGCGCGCGATGTCGGTCTGGATCGCGAAGATGTCTGTCAGCTCCCGGTCGTAGCGCTCGGCCCAGAGATGCTCGTCGCGGTCGGCGCGGATCAGCTGCGCGGTGATGCGCACGCGGTCGCCGTCGCGCCGCACGCTGCCCTCGACGATGAAGCGGACGTCCAGCTCGCGCGCGATCTCGCGCAGCGTCTTGGGGCTGTCCTTGTACGTCATGCTGGACGTGCGCGACGTGACGCTCAGCGCGCCGACGGTGGCGAGGTTGGCGAGGATCTCCTCGGTGATGCCGTCGCTGAAGTACTCGTTGTCCGGATCGCCGCTCATGTTGTCGAACGGCAGCACGGCCAGCGTGCGGTCGCCGTCGGGCAGGTGGTCCGTGCCGCCGCGGGAGCCGGTGGTGGCGTAGGCTCCAACGCCCGCGACGACGAGCAGCGTGACCGCGGCGCCGGCGAGGACGACCCGACGGCGGCGGCCGGCGGCACGGGCGGCCAGGTCGGCCGTCGCGCCGGGCGCGTCGACGACGGCGGCTGCGTCGGGTTCGCCGCCGCGCCGGGTCCGCACCACCCCCTCGGCTTCGATGTCGAAGGCCCAGGCCAGCGCGACGGCGACGGGCAGCCCGACGATCGCGAGCGCGACGACCAGCGTGACGGTCCAGCCGGGCAGGTTCAGCGCGGGCAGCATCACGTCGGCTGCCTGCATCACCGCGACGGCCGCTACGATGTAGACGGCCGCGACGCGGAATACGCGGCGCTGCTTGAGCTCGGCGAGCAGGGAGCGGCGGCGGCTCACGAGAGGCGGCTGCTCCAGTGCGCGGCCAGCGCCCGCATCTGCTCCTTCCGGCGGGAGGCCCAGCCGCGGAGCGGGAGGATGGCGGCGGCAAGGAGACCGAAGCCGGGGGCGAACAACTCCAGCGGTTCGGGGCCGCTGCCGATCGCGATCACGGCGATGCCGCTGCCGACCAGCAGCGCGCCCATCGTCCCGAGCGCCTGCGATGCGCCCCTCGTCGTGCGCATGCGCAGCCGGGCTCCGCCGTCCGTCGGCTCGACCAGCACGTGCAGGTTGCCGTTGGACCACTGTCGTACGCCGGCATACTCGCGCACGCGGCCCTTGGCATGGAAGGCGCCGCGCAGGTCGGCGACCAGGCGCTGCCACTCCTCTTCATCGGGGCTGCGCGACAGCGGCGTCTCGTGCGCAACCCGCAGCGGGAACGGGCCGCGGTGCAGCACCCGCTCCAGCCGGCCGATCGTGTCCCGCGTGGCCGGGTGTGGCGCGGCACGGCTCGGCGCCGCCTCCGCGCCGACTCCGCGTTCACGCCGGAGCTCCAGCGCGGCCGCCTCTACGCGCTCCGGCGCGATGCCGACCTCGCCGGCGATCTCCTTGAGCTCGTCCAACGTCATGCCGGCGGCATGCGGGCCGTCGCGGCTCTCGTCGCTGGCGCGCTCGAAGATGGTCTCGATCTCGTCCCGGCTGTAGCGGCGATCCATGAAGTCGTGAGCAGCGAGTAGCGAGCAGTGAATGGTGAGCGGCTACGTCCGCAGCCGCTGGAGTGCGCGGCGGGCGGCGTCGCGCGTGGGGACCAGTTCGGGGTCCGGGTCGTCCCACAGCGCGAGAAAGGCCCGGTAGTGCCGCGCGGCCTCCTCCCGTCGGCCGGCGCGCTCGTGGATCTCGGCCTGGCGCAGGTGCGCAGGCGCGAGCAGCGCCAGCTCCAGCGTGGACGTGCCGAGCACGTTGCGGTAGCGGGGCAGCGCCTCCTCGTGCCGGCCCATCGCCATCTGCGCCTCCGCCAGAGTATAGCGCTCCAGCGCCTGTACCTCGAAGAACGAGAAGATGTGGGGGTAGAGCGCGAACAGGCGCATGCGATCCAGCTCGGCCATGGCCTCCGCGGTGCGGCCGCGGCGCAGCAGCGCGCGGGCGCGCACGTGGTGGCGGAAGTCCTCGACCAGCACGGTCTTCTGGTGCCCCGACCGCTCCAGCTCGTGCCGATGCTCCTCGAGCGCATCGGCGAGCGAGTCGGCGGCGATGGCGTCGCCGAGCTCGGCCGAGACCAGGCCCAGGTTGTACGTGCGGATCAGCCGGTGCATGCCGTCGTGACCGCTGAACGAGGAGTGCTGGTTGGCGGCAACGCGATCCAGCATCGCATCGTCCATCGCCAGCAGGTCGTCGCGCAGGTCGAGCAGCTGCGCGCGTGTGACGGCCGCGTGCGGCAGCAGCATCAGCGGCACGCGATGCTCGATCGCGAGCGTCGGGTCCAGACGCGAGGCCGCCTCCATCTCGGTCATCGCATCGCGCCAGCGCCCGCGCCCGGCGCGCAGGTAGGCGCGCGCGACGTGGCCGAGCGCGCGCAGTTCGCTGGACGCGTCCGGGCGGATCATCACGCGCGCGATCGCCTCCGACCCGTCGGCATCCGCGCCGTACGTACCGACCACCCACAGCGTGAACGCGGCGGTGCCGTCCGGCTGCGTGTGCAGTTCGTCCAGCACGCGGCGGATCGCGGCGCTGTCCCGGTGCGCCAGCGCGTGCAGCGCGCGCAGTTCGGACGAACGGTCGCTCGGTCCCTCCGCCTCCATCACCGCGATCAGGCTGTCCAGCGCGGGGAGGTCTCGGCGTGCGTAGGTCGTGCGCGCCAGGTGGATCAGGGCGCCCATGTGGCCGGGCTCGTACTGCATCACGCGGCGGAACGCCTCCTCCGACTCGTGATAGGAGCGGCCGCGCAGCGGGTTCAGGTGGAACAGCACCTCGGCCAGCTCGAACCAGGCCTCCACGTCGTCCGGGTAGGCGGCGACGTGCGCGCGGTAGAGGCGCTCGGCCTGGTAGCTGTCGCCCGCGCGCCAGGCCATGAACGCCTCGAGCATGCGACGGTCGCGGTCGGCCAGCCGGTCGCCGTGCCGGAGCGCCTGCGCGGCGGCCTCCTGCGTCGGCACGCCCAGCCCGCGATACTCGGCGGTCAGGCTGAGCCGGTACCACGCGAGCGCAAACGTCGAGTCGGCGCGGACCGCGTGCTCCAGGTGCTCGGCGGCCTGCGCGTACTGGCCGGCGCGGAATGCGTTCTCGCCCTCGACGTAGGCGCGGAACGCGTCCAGCGAAGTCGTGGTCAGCGCGGCGATGCGGCGCAGCCGCCCCGCCTGGCCGGGCGCGCTCTCCGCCAGCAGCTGCGCGGCGACGTCGTCGACCAGCGCGAAGACCTCTCCCGCGGCGCCCTCCGCGCGGCCGTCGGCCAGGCGCACGAGCCCGTCGCGGCCGATGCGGTAGAGCGTTGCACTGAGCTGGAGGCGCTCGCCGCCCTGCACGATGTCGCCGAGGATGACGCGGCCGGCGCCGAAGCGGCGGGCGGCGGCGGCGGCGACCTCCGGATCCTCCGCGTGGCTGCCGGCCACGTGGCTGAGCAGCGCGCGTGCGTCCACGCTGCGCAGACCGCCCACACCGTCCAGCTTGGTGCCCAGCAGACTGACCATGCCCTCGCCCAGGTACGCCAGGTCGGGGCTGCCGCGCACCGCGAAGGGCAGCACGGCGATCACGTCGGGTGAGGTACCCTCGGCGGGCCCGGCGCTGACGCGCTGGGCGACGACCACGGCCGAGACCAGCACCGCCAGCGTGACGACGGCGGCGGCCCAGCGGCGCGATGCGATGCGGGCGGAGCGCGGCGCGCCCGGCGCGCGCTTCACGCCGCGCGGAGTCACGTCGAACGCCCACGCCAGCGCGAGCGCGGCGGGGAAGCCGAGCACGGTCAGAACCACCACCAGCGTGACGGTCCAGTCGGGCAGGCCCAGGCGCGGCAGGATCAGGTCGGCCGCCTCGATCACCCCCAGCCCGACAACGGCGTAGACCAGCCCGACGCGCACCACGCGGCGGCGCTTCAGTTCTTCCAGCAGGGATGGGCGCGGTTCGGGCATCGGGGCGGCGCTCCGGAGGGTTGCGGCAGCTCGAATATGTGCTTGACGCCCGCCCGAAGGGAACGACCACGCTCGACGCCGCGCGCCCATGTCGGCGGCGGCGCCGGGGCGATACCGTGTCCCCATGCCGCTGCTGATCGCCACCGAGAGCCGGGTGCTCGTCGTCGACGAGCGGAGCGGACGCGCCACGGACTCTGTCGGACTGGACGGCCGCCGCCCGACCGACGTGGCATTCGACCGCCGGACCGATGGACGCGCCTGGTGCGCGGTGGGCGGCCGCGGCGTGCTGCGCAGCGACGACGGCGGCCGCTCCTGGCAACCCGCGGGGCTGGACGGCCTGCACGTCATGACCGTGGTGCCGAGCCCCTCCGAACCGCACGTGGTCTGGGCCGGCACCGAGCCGAGCCAGGTGCACCGCAGCGACGACGGCGGCCGGAGCTGGCGGCGCGTCGACGGGCTGGACGCGCTGCCGTCCTCGTCCGAATGGGCGTTCCCGCCGAAGCCCGAGACGCACCACGTGCGCTGGATCGCGCCGCACCCGCACGAGCCCGGGCGGCTGTGGGTGGCGATCGAGGCGGGCGCTCTGGTGGAGCTGCATGGCGGCACCGACTGGCGCGACCGCGCCGGGGACGGACCCTACGACACACACGAACTGGCCATCCACCCCGACCGGCCGGACACGCTGCACGTGGCCGCGGGCGACGGGCCGTACCGCAGCGACGACGGCGGCCGCACCTGGACGCAGCCGCGCGACGGGCTGGACATCGGCTACCTGCGCAGCATCGCAGTCGACCCGGGCGACCCCGACGTGGTCATCGCATCCGGCGCGACAGGACCGCGCAGCACCTACGTGGCGGGCCGGGCGGATGGTAGGCTGTACCGCCGCGAAGGGCGCGGCGCTTGGCGGCGCGTGCTGGACGGCTGGCCCGCAGACCCGTCCACCATCGCGCCGCTGCTGCGCGCGGGCCGCGTGGCGGGCGAGCTGTGGGCCGCGGATGAGCGCGGCCTGCACCGCTCGGACGACGGCGGCCGCAGCTGGCACCGCGTCGCCGGCTACGACGCCACGCCCAACCACCTGCGCGGGCTGGCGGTGTCCTAGGCGCCGGGAGAGGGAACGGATCGAAGATGCCCCGGAAGGCCGCTCAGTTCTCCCCCTCGAAGCGCGGCCAGATCTGCTGCAGCGTCATGGGCGGGTCGCGGCAGATCCAGACGGGCAGGTCGCGCTCCTCCGGCACGACCCAGGTCCCTTCGATGCGCGTGGCGAGCTCCAGGTCGCCGCAGAACGGCGCCAGCTCCTCCGCGCTGCCGCCCACCTTCACGACGACGTCACCCGGCAGGTCGCCCGGACCCCAGAACCAGTAGCTGCCGACCGGCGCGACCGCCCTCGGCAGCTCGTGCGCGGGGCCGTAGAAGTCGATCGCGCCCGCCTGGCCGTAGTTGCCGGCCACGATCACCGCGCGCTGCCGGTCCTCGGGCGGCAGCGAGTGCCAGACGCGGGCGATGCGCTCGACCTTGGGCTCCCATCCCATCATGTCGGCGTAGTCCTGCGGCAGCTCCAGCACCTCTCCGGTGTTCGTGACCGTCGCCTGCGTCAGGCCCAGCCGGTCTGCGAACGCCGCGGTGCGCGCGGGCGGCAGGATGGGCAGCACCAGCGGCAGCACGGAGAGTCCCCACGCCGCGATCAGCAGCATCGCGACGGCGCCCGCGGCCAGCATGGCCGGCCGCCGCAGGCGGTGGGCGGCGCGCACGGCGAACACGGCGCCGGCCGCGTACAGCGTCGGGAAGACCGGGCCGACGTAGTAGGCCTTGCCGCGCAGCAGCAGGATCACGGCGAAGGCGACCAGGCAGCTCCAGCCGACCACGCGCCAGCGCACGAAGTCCCGGTGCGCGAGCAGCGCCCACGCGCCGGCCGCGGCCAGCGCGAACGCGAGCGGGCCGTGCATCAGCACGAGCTCCAGCCACCACTCGACCCAGCCGATGCGTTCGAGCTGCGTCGCCTGCAGGTCGCCCATCTGCGTGAGGAAGGGGAAGCCGAGCGCGAACTGGCCCGCCAGCGACGGCAGCCCGATCAGCAGCCCGATGCCGAGCGCGATCCAGGGGCCGGGCTGGCCCAGCCACTCCCGCCGCGCGACCACGAGCGCGGCGAGCACGCCGATGCCCAGGAAACCGATGGAGAACTTGGTCATCAGGCCGAGCCCGGCGGCGATGCCCAATCCGATCCACGCGGCGCGCGCGGGCACCGCGGCCGCCTGAGGCCGGCGTACGAGGATGCGCTCGCCGTAGCCGGGGCGCCCGATGGGCCGTGCATCGGCTCGGTTCCCGGGGATCCCGGCCGCCGCGACCAGTGCCGCGAGCGCGGCGGTCCACCAGAGCTGGTCGAAGACCACGGGCTGGAACAGCGTGCCCGCACGCAGGAACAGCGGCGCGGTGGCGACCGGCGTGATCGCCAGCACCTGCGCCAGGCCGCCGCCGCCCAGCGCCCAGGCGATCCAGCCGGTGGCCAGCACCAGCCCCCCGTGCGCCAGTGCGGGCGAGATGCGCAGCGCGAACAGCGAATCGCCGAACAGACCCCGCTGCAGTTCGGCCAGGATCGCGATCAGCGGCGGGAAATCCATGGCGAACAGGCGCAGGTGCTCGCCCATCGCCATGTACAGGAACTCGTCCCTATGGAACTCGTAGGGCGTGATCAGCGCGACCACGACGTGCACGAGCACGACGAGGACGGCGGTGACCGTGAGCAGAGGGACCTGTAGGCGGGGCATCCGGTACGGCCCGAGGATTCGGCGGGGGTCCGGAAAGATTCCGCCGGCGAACGTCGGCGGCAAGGCCGCGCTCCCCGGCGGCCGGCGCCCTGGCACCAGCCACCCGCGTGTCCGGTTTTCCGGGCGGGCTGCGCACCTGTGGGTGAACCGCCATGCTCCGGCGGCGCCGACTCCACAGGACAGGCCCGATGCGCATCAGATCCACGACCCTCGCCGTGCTCGGCCTGCTGGCCATGGGCGGCCCCCTGCGCGGGCAGAGCAGCGAGCTGCCCGTGCGGGTGATGCTGTTCGGCGACGCGACGTTCACCGAGACCGAGCGCGACCAGTCCGAGGGCTTCTCGCTCGGCCAGGTGGTCGGCCACATGAACGCGGCCCTCTCGCCGCGGCTGGCCGTGTTCGTCGAGGGCACACTGACGCCCACGTCGTCCAACCCGAGCGCGACGCTGGAGCGGGTGATCCTGCGCTACGACTTCCACGACTGGCTGAAGCTGTCGGCGGGCCGCTACCACAACCCGGTCTCCTGGTGGAACACGGCGTTTCATCACGGTTCGTGGCTGCAGCCGTCGATCGCGCGGCCGCGCATGGTCGCGTTCGGCTCGCCGCTCATACCGATCCACTTCCTGGGGCTGCTCGCCGAGGGTGCGCTCCACGCGGGACCGCTGGTGCTGGTCTACGAGGGCGGCGTCGGCAACGGGCGGCAGGACGACATCGCGCTGACGGGCGACGCCGGCGACGACGACAGTCACCTGGCGCTGGTGGGCGGGCTGCGGCTGCGCACGCTGACCACGCATGGCGCGGAGATCGGCGTGCACGCGTATGCCGACGAGACGGAGGTGCCGCTGCCGTGGACGGAGCGCATGCTGTCCGCGCACGTGGCGATCGAGCGGCCGCTGGAACTGATCGGCGAGTACGTGCTGATCCGCCACGAGCCGGGGCAGGCAGCCACGCCGGGGCCGGCGCGCGACACCCATGCATGGTACGCCCACGCCGGGCTGCGCCTGCCGGCGCCGCTGGCGTCGCTGCGCCCGTACGGCCGTTGGGAGCGCATCGAGCCGGCCGCGAACGACCCGATCTTCACGCCGGACCTGGTGCCGGAGTACGAGGCGCTGATCGCGGGGCTGCGCTGGGATTTCTCGGCGTTCGCCGCGATCAAGGTGGAGTACCGGCACGAGGAACTGGGCCCGGACGACCGGGGCGCCAGCCTGCTGGTCAACGCGTCCTTCGTCGTGCCCAACCTGCTGGGGGGCGGTAGCGGCCCCGTCGCGGTGCACCCATGAGAGCGATCGCAATGCGGCCGCGCCGCGGCCGGCTGCACCTGCTGCGCGAGGTCCTGGCCGTGCTGCTCGCGGCCCTGTGCGTGAGCGCGTTCACGCACGCGGAGCGCGGCATCGGCGCGGGCGCGGTGGCCATCGTGGTCCACCCCCAGGCCAGTGTGCGCAACATGAGCATGGACCAGCTGCGGCGCGTGTTCCTGGCCGAGCAGCAGTTCTGGCCGGACGGCACGCGCATCACGCTGCTGGTGCGTGCGCCGCAGGCGTACGAACGCGAGATGGTGCTGAACCGCATCTATCGCATGGACGAGGAGCAGTTCCGCCAGTACTGGGTCGGCAAGATGTTCCGCGCCGAGGTGCCGAGCGGGCCGCAGGTGGTCTACAGCTCGCAGATGGCGCGCGAACTGGTCGCGGTGATCCCCGGCGCCATCACGTTCATGCCCGCGTCCGAGGTGGGCGCGGACTCGCGCGTGGTGCGCATCGAGGGGCGGCTGCCCGGCGAGCGGGGCTACCCGCTGGAGTAGGAGGCATCATGGACGAGGCGTCATTCGACTATCCGACCGACGACATGCCGGCCAGGCGGCGCATCGAGACGCTGCTCACCTCCGGCGACTGGATGGCGCGCATCATCATCGAGTCGATGCTGATCGTGTTCTCGATCCTGGCCGCGCTGGGCGTCAACGAGTGGCAGGTCGCGCGCGAGAACGACCGGCGCGCGCGACAGGCGCTGGCCGCGTTCCAGCGCGAGATCGAGCAGAACCGCGCGCGGCTGGCCACCGTTTCCCCCGTGCACCAGGGGCTGCGCGACGTGCTGCTCCGCATCAGCGACGAGGGCGGCCTGCGCACCGCCGAGGCGTTCCACCAGACCGTCGGCATGGAGCCGTTGCGGCCGCCGTTCGTCACGTCGACGGTGTGGGAGACGTCGCTCACCACCGGCGCCATCCCGCACATCGATTTCGAGGTGGTCAACGCACTGTCGCTGACCTACAGCCTGCAGGACCGGCTGGCCGAGCTCAGCCGCTCCAGCATGCCGACGCTGGCGCGCGGCGGCTCCGTCTCGCCCGGCCAGATGCCGCGGGCGCTGAACGAGGTGATCGCCTACCTGACCGACCTCGGGCGCAGCGAGGAGGACCTGCTGGCGGCCTACGACGAGGTGCTGCGCATCCTGGCCGAGGCGAGCCCCGCCGACTCCACGGCCGTGCAGCGGCCGCTGGTGGCTGGACCCTGATCGTCGCGTAGTGGCGCGAAGGGTCTGGAAAATGCATCCGCGGCGGGTGTCGTTGCCGATGGACGACGAACGCTGCTCAGAGCAAAACCGTCGAAAGGCGGTGACGCAGAGCCAACGGGGCTAAAGCGGGATCCTCCCGCCACGCTCGCCCGGCCGCCAGCGCTCCCACACAGGGATCGATGGCGGCCTTTTCGTATTTCCCACCCGGCCCGTCGTCGTCCACGGATTCCCACCCTCCCGAGGGAAGAGCTCCCGGGAGGTCCTACCACTGGGAAGGAGGTGCAGTATGCAGTACACGCGAGCAGTGTCCGTACTCGCGTTCGCCGCACTCCTCAGCACGGCCTGTGCTGACGGCACTGATCCGGTCTCACCCGTCGACGGTCTCGACTACGCCAGGGGCGGAGTGCCCGGCGCCCCGGCCGGCGTGCCTCAGGGCCGTGCCGAACTCCTGACGGACATTCCCGTCACGGGCACGGATGAGAACGGAAATGCATTCGACGGAACCCTGACCATCACCTCACTGACGCACGACGGCGGGCAGCTGCTCGCTTCGGGTACGCTGTCGTGGCTGATGGACGGGGAGATGGTCTCCGAGAGCTTCGAGGACGTACCCGCCACACTGTCGCGCACATCGATCGCATCCGCATCCGGCATCACGATGTCCGGTCACAACGAGCCGGGCGTGTGTGACATCCTGTTCCTCGACCTCGGCCCGATCTTCCTGGACCTGCTCGGCCTGCAGGTCGACCTGTCGCAGATCACGCTGGATCTGGACGCGGTCCGGGGTACCGGCCGGCTGCTCGGCAACCTGCTGTGCGCCGTGACCAACCTGCTGAATCCCGGGTCGGCATTGAGCAACCTGCTCGACCGCGTCAACGACATACTGGACGATATCGGCGGACTGCTCGCCGACGTGAGCGGCGCGCTGGCCGGCGGTGGCAGCCTCACCGGCACCGCACTGATCCAGAGCATCGAGCGCACGGCGGACGGTGCGCTGCAGGTGACCGGAGTCCTGAACGGGACGGCGACCCTGGCGGACGGCACCGTTCAGACCATCGTGGACCAGGCCTTCACGACCACCGCAACGCTGTCACGGACGGCGGCCGCCTCGGCTTCCGGCATCACCATGTCGAGCCACAATGAGCCCGGGGTGTGCGACATCTTGTTCCTGGACATCGCGCCCATCTTCCTGGATCTGCTCGGGCTGCAGGTCGACCTGTCGCAGATCACCCTGGACCTGGATGCCGCGCCCGGCGGCGGGAATCTGCTGGGCAACCTGCTCTGTGCGGTGACCGGACTGCTGGACCCCGGTTCCGCGCTGGACCGGCTGCTGGACCGCATCACGAACCTGTTGAGCTGATCCACACGGGCGAGCGTGGCAGCTGCGGGGGCGTCGGCGGAATCGCCGGCGCCCCCGCAGTCTTTCCGGTAGCCGCTCACTCCGGACCCCTCAGCCGCGCCGGGGCGGCGGCGCGCCGGTAGGCGGCACGGCAGAACGGGCGTCTACGGGTCGAGATGGCCGGTTCCTTGCCTCCGCACGGGTCCGGTAAACCATTCGCGAACCGCGAGGTGAGGCATGAGCGTCCTCGGATTGCTAGCTGTGGCGGTGCTGTCGGGGTCGGGCTTGGATGCGCCCGCCCCTGTCGTGATCGAAGAGGCAGCGGTGGTGCAGGGCCAGGGCCAGGGGCAGGCCCGCGGCCGCTCCGACGATCGGGGTCAGGGCCAGGGGCAGGGGGAGGCCCGCGGCCGCTCCGATGATCGGGGTCAGGGCCAGGGGCAGGGCCAGGGCCAGGGCCAGGCGCGTGGTCGTTCCGACGACCGGCCGGACGGGGCGCGGGCGGCGCGCGGCAACCGGCCGGACCGACCGCCGCGCGAGGCGCTGCGGGCGCGTATCGAGTCGATGCCCGAGCCGCTGCGGCGGCTGACGCGCTCGGAGCGGGCCGACGAGCGCCTCGTGGGCGGTGCGCTGGCGCGGGCGGCGCTGCGCGGCGCGGATCCCGGCCGCTTCGACGTGCGCAGCGAGGGGCGGCGCGTGATCGTGAGGAACGACGAGGACGACGTCCTGTTCGACCTGCCGCGCGATCGCGCCGAGGACCTGGGCTACTGGCGCATGCGCCGGCTGGGCGATCGTCAGCCGACCGGGCAGTCGCCCGCGTTCTGCCGCAGCGGAGAGGGGCATCCGGTGTGGGGTCGCGAGTGGTGCCTGGACAAGGGCTTCGGCCTGGGCTACCACGACGACCGCATCTGGAGCCGGTCGGGCGACATCTCCGACATCGTCTTCGGCCGGGATCCGGAGCGCCGCGCCACCGTGGAACGCGGCGGTTTGATCGACATCCTGGGCGACGTGGTGCTGGGCCGTTTGGCGCTGCATTCGCTCGCGCTGGGCTACCACGAGCCGCTCAGCGGGCAGTGGGTCGCCTCGACCGATGAGCCGGATGCGCCGTGGCTCCTCCGTGTGCGCGCGGGCGACAGACCCATCGCGGAGCTGGTGGATCGCGACCGTGACCGCGAGGTGGACGTGCTCTACGTGATCCAGCCGCGCTGGTGAGCGTGGCGGGAAAACGGCCCTTCCTGTAACGTGGAAGGGTCGTTTCCCCGGCACGTGAGGCCTCTCATGAACGTGCCCCAGCTGGTCATCTCGGTGCACGAGGCGGCCGATCCCGATGCAGCCTTCGACGCCGTCGTCGAGAATCTGCGCGCCCTGCCGCTGAGGTGTGCCCTGCGGGTGGAGCAGGGCGGCGTGGTCGCGCGCTGCCATCCGGACGGCGCCGAAGTCTCATCCGAGCTGCTCGACGCGGCGCTGCACGTGCTGCGCACCGACATCCTGCCGCTGGGTTCCCAGTTCCCGCGGGACGCCGCGCAGTTCCACGACTCCGAGATGCTGCTGCTGCCGCTGCGCGAGCCGGACGGCCGGTCGCTCGGGCTGGCGCTGATCGCCGACCACGGCGCCTGGGGCGACGACCCGGCCGCCTGGGACGGGCTGCGGCGCGCGCTGGAGCGCGTGCACAAGCGGCATGCGGAGGCGCGCCGGCTGGCCGAGCAGATCGAGGCGCTGCGCGGGCGAGCCGAGGAGTCCGAGGCGCTGCACTCGCTGGGGCTGGCCGCCAACCGCACGCTGGACCTGGAGGAGGTGCTGGACCTGGTGGTGCGCTTCACGCGCACGATGCTGGGCGCGCACTTCGCCCTGGTCTACACCCGCCGCGAGCAGGCGGGCGCGCCGCTGGAGCCGGTCTCGGCCGTCGGTCTCGCCGGCGGCGGCGCGGAGCCCGACGAGCCGTTCGCGCTGGCCGTCGTGGACGCGGCCCGGCCGCTGGTCGCTTCCGCTGCGCGGGACGCCGACACCCCGCTGGCCGGCCTCGAGTCGCTGGCGACCGAAGGCATGCGCGTGGGGCTGGGCATCCCGCTCTCGCTGTACGGCTCGACCTTCGGCGCGCTGGTGGTCGGCTACCGCCGCGAGGCGCACGTCTCGCCGCGCGACATCCGCCTGGCCGTGAGCCTGGCCGGCCACGCGGCCGTGGCCATCCACAATGCGCGGCTGCACGCCAAGGTGGCCGAGCATTCGGCCGAGTTGTCGCGCGCGTACGAGGAGCTGGAGGTTGCGACGCGGGCCAAGGAGGCGTTCTACAACCGCGTCTCGCACGACCTGCGCGCCCCGATCAGCGCGATCCGCGGCTACCACGACCTGCTGTTGTCCGGACTGGGCGGCGACCTGCCGGAGAAGGCGGCGTCGTTCCTGGAGAGCTCGCGCCGCGCGTCGCAGTCCATGCTGTCGCTGGTCAACGACCTGATGGACTTCGCCAAGCTGCAGGCGGGCCGCATTGACGTGGACCTGGCCGACCATCGCCTGGAGGAGATCCTCGACGACGTCATGGCCGTGGTCGAGCCGCTGGCCTCCGAGAAGGGGTTGGAGCTGCGGCTGCCCCGTCGTGACACGCTGCCCGTCGTGCACACGGACGCGCGCCGCGTCTGTCAGATCCTGGTCAACCTGTCCAGCAACGCGGTCAAGTTCACCCGCGAGGGCTGGATCGCGCTGGAAGTGGACGACGGTGCCGCGGATCACGTCGCCATCCACGTACGCGACACGGGCGCGGGCATCGCCGAGGACCAGGTCGAGCGCGTGTTCGACGAGTTCGCGCAGGTGAAGGGCTCGGTCGGCACGGGGCTCGGCCTGCCGATCGCGCGTTCGCTGGCCGAGCGGCTGGGCGGCTCGCTCACGCTGGAGAGCCGGCTGGGGGAGGGCTCGACCTTCACGCTGCGGCTGCCGCGCGGTGAGGCGGACGGCGCGCGTGCGGACGAGCGCGCGGACCGGCGCCGCGGCTCCGAGAGCGGCGCGGACCGGCGGCAGGACGATGCGCAGGACCATGCGGGCGCCGACGCGCGCCGCGCACACGAGCGGGTGTGACTCCAGCCAGGGGACGGTGGATGCGGATGGACCGAAGGGGGTACGGCTGGCTCGCCCTCGCGGCGGGCCTCTTCGCTGCGGGGTGCGACCGCGACGGCGCGCGGGGCGACGGCGCGGTGGCGGCGGTCGAGTGCCGGGCGGTCTCGCCGGACAGCGCCGATCACGTCTTCGAGGATGGCGTGGCGTCCAGCGTCGCGCTGCCGAGCGGCGACCGGCTGGTCGCGGGGTCCAACATCGAGGTGCCGGGCAACGGGCCGATGCGCGTGCGTTTCATCCAGCCGGGCCGCGCCCTCGGCGACCCGCCCCGCATCGAGGCCTGGCGGGTGGTCGGCAACAACGCGCGGCTGGGGCCGCTGCCGAAGAACCTGCGCATCCAGATCAGCGTGGTGGACTGCGCCAACGTGATCGAGGACACGCACGTCGAGAGCGTGAACCCCCCGAACGAACGCCTGCCGGGCGGGCCGCACCGCGCCGCGACGCGCTACGACTACGTCGAGGGCATCCTGACCAGCACGCCGATCAGCACCGCGTCGCTGCTGCCGCTGGCGCAGGACACGCTCGCGGGCGGCGCGGCGGACACGATATCGATCGAACGACTGCACGGCGGATTCATCGTGGTGGCGAACTGACCCCCAGACCTCGGAGGCTGCATGCGACCGGAGCGGTGGATCAACAGGTGCGGTGTGGCGCTGGCGATGCTCGTCGTGGCGTGCGGCGGCGACGGTGAAGAGGGCGCCGTGCGGGCTCCCGGGGACGACACCACGGCGGTCACCGCCGTCGTGCCCGATACGTCCCGTTGCCGCACCATGTCCGCGAGCCAGGTCGACCATGTCTTCACCGAAGGCGATGTCGACACCGTTCGCCTCGCCAGTGGCGACCTGCTCGTCGCGACCGCGGAGCTGGACCTCCTGCACCCGGGCGACACCATCCGCTTCCGCCAGCCGGGGCGCGGCGATGCGCAGCCTGCTCGCGTCGAGCTGTACCGCATCAAGAACGGCAATGAAGTCGGTGGCGTGGCGCGGGAGGGCCTCGAGATCCACGTCCTGGTGAAAGACTGCGATGCCATGGGCGCGACGGCGCACCTGGAACATACCAGCGGCGCCAAGCTGCCCGGCGGTCCGCGAGCCGAGCGGGCGGATTCCTTCGTCGTCGGCCGTCTGGACGTCGACGAGGTCGTCCTGGATTCCGCGAGCGCCTACTCATCGGCACCCCGGACCGCTCCCGCCCCGCTGCGCGCCGGGCTGCTGCTCCTGGCGCAGGATACCGTAGACGAGGAGGAGCCGGTGGAGGGACCGGACTCGCTCCGACTGAGGGCATTGCACGGTGGCTTCATCGTCGTGGCCAACTGAACTCGCTTCGCGGAGGCGACCATGACCCGCTCGACCAGGCTCCGTCCGTACCTGTTCCTGCTCGCGCTGCTCGCCGCGGGCGCATGCGATCCGGAACTCCACAGCCGCGTCGGCGCGGATCCGTCCACGCTCGCCGATCCGGACAGCGTGATCTGCGGGCCGGTGGAGGCGGTGTCGGCCCAGCACGTCTTCTCGGACAGTGAGCCCCACACGCTGCGGCTGCCGACCGGCGACGCACTGGTGGCGGGGCAGGACGTGGACGTGGGCGCGGACGGCGCGCCGGTCCGGCTGCAGCAGCCCGGCCGCGACCACCCGCAGCGGCCGCGCGTGTGGGCCAATCACGTGAACCCGGCGGGCGAACCGACCACCCAGCCGCTGCCGCACGACCTGCGCATCGAGATCAGCCTGCGCGGCTGCGAGCGCGTGACCGACGACGTGCGCATCGTCGAGATGCGCACCGGCCGGAGGCTCACCGGCGGCGTGGAACGCAGCGCGGAAGCCGGCGGCATGGTGGTCTACGGCATCATCGAGGACGAGGATCGTTTCGGCACGCTGGACGCCGACCACGATGTCGTGCCGGGCGGCGCGCTCGATCCGGACGCCGACGAGGCGCACGGCGGCCGCGCCGGAGCGATGCACGGCGGCTTCATCGTCGTCGCGAACTGAGGGAGCTGCGGTGACCACGGCGATCGACGGGCTGCTCGAGCGGGCGCGGCGCTCGGAGGGCGCAGGCGAGTGGGACGCTGCGGGACAGTCGTATGCGCGCGCGTGGCGCACGGCCGCGGCGGAGCGGGCGCTCACGCCGATGCTGACCGCGCTGCGCGGGGAGGGCCGCGCGGAGATGTGCCGGGGCGGAGAGGAGCACGCGGAGGAGCTGTTCGAGCTGAGCCTGGAGCTGGCCAGGATCAACGGGCTGGAGCGCGAGGTGGCGCGGGCGCTGAACAACCTGGCCGTGCTGCGCTTCCGCCAGCGACGCTGGGACGAGGCGGTGGCCCTCTACGAGGAGACGCTCGGGCTGGCGCGCGAGACGGGCGACTCGGAGCTGGTGGCGATGGCGTCGCAGAACCTGGGCGTGGTGATGAACATCACGGGCCGGTTCCGCGAGGCGCGCACCCTGTACCTCGAGTCGGTGGCGTCGGTGCTGCGCACGGGCAGCCCCGAGCAGGCGCTGATCGCCTACAACGAGCTGGGCGTGGTGGCGTGCGACCTGGGCGAGTGGATGGAGGCGGCGCTGTACCTGGACCGCGGCATCGAGATCGCCCAGCGCGTACACGCGCCCCGGCACCTGGCCACCCTCTGCGCCAACCGCGCCTACGCCGCGCTGCGTGCCCACAACACGACGCGTGCTACGGGGATGCTGGAGAGGGCGGCGGAACTGGCCGAGCGCGGCGGCTTCGACGAAACGTGCATCGACGTGCGGCGGCTGCGCGCGACGCACGCGCGGCTGGAGGGGCGTCTGCCCGAGGCCGAGCGGCTGGCGCTGGAGGCGCTGGCGCGGGCTGATCCGGAGACCTGGCCGCTGGAGCGCGGTGCGGTGCTGGAGGAGATCGGCGCGATCCGCACCGCGCAGGGCCGGGAGTTCCTGGCCGCGTCCGCGCTGCGCGAGGCGCGCGACGTCTACAGGCGCATCGGCGCGCGCGGCTACGCCGCGCGCGTGGAGCGGCGACTGGAGCGGCTGCTGGAGGCGCCGGCCGGGGCGCCGGCTGAGGCGCCGGCGCCCGATCTGGCCGGCCCGCACGGGCTGACCGCTGACGGCTGAGCGCTGAACGCCGGCCGCGGACGCTGACGCCGACCGCCGACCGTGCCGTGAACGTCGATGTCGAGATCGGCGGCCGCCGTTCGTAGGTGGGTCGGACGCGGATCCGCCGCTTCATCCAGACGCGCCACAGGAGGCGAGGATGCGGTACATGCTGCTCATCTACGGCAACGAGGCCAACGAGTCGACCGATCCGGCCGAGCTGCAGAAGTGGTTCGACGTAACGCAGGAGATGCAGGACGCGGGCATCATGATCGCGGGCGACGCGCTGCAGCCGACGGGAACGGCGACCACGGTGCGGAAGCGCAATGGCAGCCTGGCCAACACCGACGGCCCGTTCGCGGAGACCAAGGAGCAGCTGGGCGGCTACTACCTGATCGACGTGCCCGACCTGGACCAGGCGCTGAAGTGGGCGGCGAAAATGCCCAACGTCGGGGACGGCTCGATCGAGGTGCGGCCGGTCATGGACTTCGAGCAGGGCTGAGCGCGTGACGGATCGGCGCCTGTCGACCGACGTGCGCGCCCGCGAGACGCTCGAGGCGGTGTTCCGCCTCGAGCGCTCGCAGATCCTGGCCGTGCTGATCCGCCAGACGGGGGACTTCGGTCTGGCGGAGGACGTGCTGCAGGAGGCGTTCGCCGAAGCGCTCGCCCGCTGGCCGGAGAGCGGCGTGCCGCCCAGGCCCGGCGGCTGGATCACCACGGTCGCTCGGCGACGCGCGATCGATGCGGTGCGCCGCGCGCGCACGTTCCGCCGCCGTGCGGAAGCGCTGGCCCGGCTCGAGGCCGCGGAACGCGAGGGGGAGGGGGAGGGGGAGGGGGAGGGCCTCCACCCGCCCGTCGCGGTCGGGGGGGAGGACGGAGCGCCTCGGGACGACCGGCTGCGCCTGCTCTTCACCTGCTGCCACCCGGCGCTGTCGCTCGACTCGCAGGTCGCGCTGACGCTGCGCATGGTCGCGGGGCTGACCACGCGGGAGATCGCGCGTGCGTTCCTGTCGACCGAGGCGACGATGGGGCAGCGGCTGTCGCGCGCCAAGGCCAAGATCCGCGACGCGGGCATCCCGTTCCGCGTGCCGCCCGCGGAGGATCTGCCGGCGCGTGTCGACGCCGTGCTCGGCGTGCTGTACCTGGTGTTCAACGAAGGCTACGTCGCGACCGCCGACGCGGGGCTGCTGCGCGACGACCTGTGCGACGAGGCGATCCGCCTGGCGCGGCTGCTGGACCGGCTGCTGCCCGACGTGCCCGAGGTGGAGGGTCTGCTCGCGCTGATGCTGCTGCACCGCGCCCGGGCACGGGCGCGCACCGGCCCGACCGGCGAGCTGGTCACGTTGGAGGCGCAGGACCGCAGCCTGTGGGACGGCGCGGCGATCTCCGAGGGCTGCGCCCTGGTCGAGCGGGCGCTCCGCCGCGGCCGCGTGGGCGTCTACCAGATCCAGGCCGCGATCGCCGCGCTGCACGCCCAGGCCGCGCGTCCCGAGGCCACCGATTGGCCGCAGATCGCCGCGCTGTACGCGCTGCTGGAGCGGCTCCAGCCGGGGCCGGTGGTGCGGCTGAACCGCGCCGTCGCCATCGGCATGGCTGCCGGCCCGCGCGCGGGGCTGGCCCTGATCGACGACCTGGAGGCGCGCGGCGAGCTGATCGACTACCACCTGCTGCACGCCGCGCGCGCCGAACTGCTGGTGCGCGACGGCAGGTCGAACGAGGCGGAGGGCAGCTACCGCGCCGCGATCGCGCGCTGCGCCAACGTCGCGGAGCGCCGCTTCCTGGAGGGACGGCTGGCCGGACTCTAGGTCGGCTCGTTGTCGTCCGGCTCGTTGGCGGCCGGATCGCGGCCGTCGTCCTCCGGCTGCTCCGCCTCGTCGCCCTCGTCCTCGTCGCCCGGTGCGAAGATGATGCTGTCCTCCCCGGGCAGCGCGCCCTGCGGCACACCCACGCCGAAGCGCCACTCGAGGCCGAAGCTGAGCAGCGCCCGCTGATGGCTGCCCCGCTCGACGGCGGACTGGCCGGGAGCGGTCTGACTCTGCACGTCCCGCCGCCACGCCACGTCCGCGCGGCCCAGCTCGAACGCCAGCGCGCCCGGTCCGAAGCCGAGCGTGGCGCGGGCGCCGTACAGCCGGCGGTCGCGCTCCAGCCCCGCCAGCCCGGCGAACGCCGCCACGGTCGCGCGCCAGCGGCCGGTGCCACCGCCGTACCCGAGCAGCGCCCGCGGCCAGACGGTGGGCATGCCGCCGTCGAGCATGAGCGGACACTCCAGCGTGCACACGTGCCGCTCGCGTTCCGCGACCTCCGTGACCAGCGCCACGCGCGGTTCGAGGAAGAAGGGGCCGAGGGAGACCCGCAGCCCGGGCTGGAGCGCCGCGCCGTACACGTCGTCCCGGTCGTCGGATCCGGAGCGCAGCTCGATCAGCGACAGCTCCACCGTCGGCTCGAAGAGCCGGCTCTGCGCCGCAAGCGGCGATGACCAGCCGAGGGATGATGCGGCGAGGAGCGCCGCGACCAGGACGCGATGCATGGGGTTCCTGCGAGAGGTGGGACGATACGGCGACCATGCTACCGGGCGGCACGGCTCCCTGCAACGGGCGCCCATGCCCTTGCCGGTCCTCGCTACGTCCCCGGCGCCCCGGCCGCACGCGGCGCCGCGGCCAGGTCCAGCCGCATGTCCACGCGGTCCAGCCCGGGCGCATAGCCGTCGGCCACCACCTGCCGGATCACGAAGCCCAGGTTCTCATAGAAGCCGCGCGTGTGCTGCGAGGTATGCAGGTCGATCGCCCGCGCACGCGGGTCGGCGCGGATGCCGCCCAGCCGCTCGCGCAGCAGCGTGCGACCATGGCCCTGCCCGTGCCGGTCGTGTCTCACCATGCCCCAGCAAAGGTGGACCAGGCCGCGCGCCTCGTCCTCGAACGCCCAGCCGCCGCAGCCGATGATGCCGTGTTCGTCTTCCAGCACGAGGTACGGACCCGGCAGCGGGGCGTCCAGGAACGCCTCGAACTCCGGCCGCTCGTGCGTTCGGAAGAAGCGGGGCACGTTGCTGTCGAAGATTGCCAGGCAGGCCTGCCGGTCGGCCGGCAGGTAGGGCCGCGTTCGCATCGGCGTCTCCCGGTGCATGGACGGACGCTCCGCTCCGGCGCCGCGGGGCTGCTCCTGGACCGCCTCGCAGGCCGGGCACGGGTACATCCCGAAGGTAGCGCAGTCGCCCGCCGCGTCCACGCGCGCTGGGATGCCGGCAAGCCGCGCACGGCCGGGCTCGCCGGCCACTCCAACCAGCGCACGATGGCGCTAAATGCTTGCTGGAACGGGTGTTGCACCGATGCAACCCGTTAACGTGCAACCGATGGAGGAGGGTACGACATGCGATGGCAGGGAATGGCGGCCGCGGCCGTCACGGCAGTGGTGATGACGGCATGCGCGGCGAACCCGGGCGCGGACTGGGACGATCCGGACATGCAGTGGAGCGAGGACGACTACGTGGTCTGGGCCACCGACGCCGGCTACTACGGTGACTGGGACCTGGACGACGACGGCCGCCTGAGCGAGATGGAGCTCGAGACGGCATACAGCGGTGCGGGTGTCGCGGCCAGCTACGGCTGGGACGAGTGGGACATGAACGATGACACCTACCTCGACGAGAACGAGCTGCACCGCGGCACGTTCGCCGTGCTGGACACCAACGACGACGGTTACCTGTCGCAGATGGAGCTGCGCGCGGGTCTCCGCTAGCGGCATCGACAACACGCGCCCCGGCGCGTGATCGCAGCAACGACGAGCCCCCGCGCCTGTCAGGCGTCGGGGGCTTCGTGCGTTCGGGGGCGCTGGGGCGATGCGATCAGGTGCGGACCAGCTTCAGGCTCTCGAACAGGCCGACGCCGTCGGTGCCGCCCAGTACGTCCTCGACCGCGCGCTCGGGGTGCGGCATCAGACCGAGCACGTTGCCGCCGCCGTTGACGATGCCCGCGATGTTCGCCGTCGAGCCGTTGGGGTTCGACTCCGGCGTCGCCTCACCGGCCGCGTCCACGTACCGGAACACCACACGGCCCTCGCCTTCCAGCCGCTGCACGGTCTCGTCGTCCGCCACGTAGTTGCCCTCTCCGTGCGCGATGGGGATGCGCAGTACCTGGCCCTGGTGGTAGGCGCCGGTGAACATCGTGTCGGCGTTCTCGACGCGCATGCGGATCCAGCGGCTGCGGAACTTGAGCACGTCGTTGCGCACCAGCGCGCCCGGCAGCAGCCCCGCCTCGCACAGCACCTGGAAGCCGTTGCAGATGCCGAGCACCGGCCCGCCGCCGTTGGCGAAGCGGACCACGTCCTCCATGACGGGGCTGAAGCGGGCGATCGCGCCCGCGCGCAGGTAGTCGCCGTAGCTGAAGCCGCCGGGCAGGAACACGATGTCCGTGTCGCCGAGTTCCGGCTCGCGGTGCCAGACGTAGCGGGTCTCGGCGCCCAGCACCTGCGTGGCCGCCTGGAAGCAGTCGTAGTCGCAGTTGGAGCCTGGGAACGTGACGACGACGGCCTTCACCGGGATGCCTCCGCCTCGCGGTCCATCTCGATGGTGTAGTCCTCGGTCACCGGGTTCGCGAGCAGCTTGCGGCACATCTCGTCCACGCGCTCGCGGGCCGCGGCCTCGTCGTCGGCCTGGATGCGCAGCCGGATCAGGCGGCCGACGCGCGCGCCGGTCACGCCGTCGAAGCCCAGGCTGTGCAGCGCGCCCTGGATCGCCTTGCCCTGCGGGTCCAGCAGCCCTTCACGCGGGGTGATGCGTACGTCGATGCTGTATTCGCTCATGGTTCCTGTGGGTCTGGCGTGTCGTCGTCGCGACGCGGCTCCGGGCCCGTCGCGCGGCCGCGCCGCGGCGGGCGGGCGCGCGGCGTGCGACGCCGGCCCGGGCGGCTCGTCTGCCTGCGCGGGCCGAGCTCGTCCGGCACCTCGGCGTATTCGATCACGCGCAGTTCGGCGCCCGCCTCGTCCGCGTCGTCGTACTCGTCCAGCAGTGGGTCGCGGTCCGGCAGCCGGTCGATGAAGCCCATGACCAGCGCCTTGACGATGCCCCACGTGATGTACGTGATCGCGGCGGGGAAGAAGAACAGCGCCGGGATCGTGAACGTGGCGATCAGCGTGCCGATCAGCATCGCCAGCGTGAGCAGTCCCTTTGCCGAGCGCACGCCGAACTTTGGCACGACCGGGTAGAGGATGTGGCTCATCATCAGCCCGCTCAACACGACCATCAGGACGATGATCGCCTCCGGCCAGATCAGTGCGTCGGCCAGGTAGGTGGCGAAGAATTCGGTCTGGCTGAACGGGTAGAAGGTGGCCAGCGTCATGCCCGCCGTGGGGGAGGGCAGCCCGTGGAACGAGCTCTTGGCGTGACCGGCCTGCTCGATGTTGAAGCGCGCGAGCCGCACGACTGCGCCGGCGACGTAGATGAAGGACGCGGTCCAGCTCCAGATGCCGTCGGTCAGGAACAGGTGGTAGATGACCAGCGCGGGCGCCACGCCGAAGCTGATCGCGTCCACCAGCGAGTCCAGCTCCTCCCCGAACTTGCTGCCCGTGCGCGTGGCGCGCGCCACGCGGCCGTCCAGCATGTCCGCCGCGGCGGCCGCGACGATCAGCCAGGCCGCCGTCTCGAACTGACCCTTGGACGCGGCGACGATGGCCCACAGGCCGGCGAACAGGTTCGCCAGCGTGAGCGCGCTGGGCAGGATGATCACGCCGCGCTGCAGCGTCGCGGCCGGGCGTGGCAGGCGGTTCATGCAAGCTCCTCGGGATCGCGTCCGGTCAGGCGGCGGAACACGTCGCGGTAGCGCTCGGCGGTGGCGCGCACGACGTCGGCCGGCAGGTCCGGCCCGGGCGGCGTCTTGTCCCATGCCGCGCCCAGCGACTCCAGCCAGTCGCGCAGCGGCTGCTTGTCCAGCGACGGCTGGCCGCGGCCGGGCGCGTAGTGCTCGGCCGGCCAGAAGCGGGACGAGTCGGGCGTCAGCACCTCGTCGATCAGCAGCAGCTCCCCGTTTCTGGCGACGCCGAACTCGAACTTGGTGTCCGCGACGATGATATCCGCGCGGCGCGCCACCTCCGAGCCCTGCGAGTACAGCGACAGCGAACGGTTGCGCAGTTCGCGCGCGAGCGTGCGGCCCAGCCGCGACGCGACCTCGTCGTACGTGATGTTCTCGTCGTGCAGGCCGCGTTCCGCCTTGGTCGCCGGCGAGAAGATCGGTGCCTCGAGGCGCGCGCTCTCCGACAGGCCCGGGGGCAGCGGCTCCGTGGCCAGCGTACCGTGCCGCGCATACTCCTTCCACGCCGAGCCGCTCACGTAGCCGCGCACCACGCACTCGATCGCGATCGGCTCGGTGCGCCGCACCAGCATCGAGCGGCCGGCGATCTCCCCGCGATGCGCGGTCAGGCCGGGCAGCACGTCGCAGATCTCGTCCGTCCGCGTGCTGATCAGGTGGTGCGGTTCGGCGGCCGACAGCCGCTCCAGCCACCACGCCGTGATCTGCGTCAGCACCGCGCCCTTGCCGGGGATCCCCTGCGGCATCACCACGTCGAACGCGCTGATGCGGTCCGTCGTGACGATCAGCAGGCGGTCGTCCCCCGCGTCGTATACGTCCCGCACCTTCCCCTGCGCGACCGGCGGCAGGGGCAGGGAAGTCCGGAGTAGGGCGGAATCAGCGGTCACGTTGGTCGGGCAGTCAGCGGTCAGCTATCAGCTATCAGCGGTCAGCGGAAACGTCTCCAGTCTCCCAGCTTCGTTCGACGCACAACGCACAACGCACTCCGCACAACGCACTCCGCAGGACGCGATCCGCACGACGACGCGCTCCGCACGAGGTGCTCCGGGGGGTCACACACGCAGCTCGGGCGCTTCCGCGCCGCGGCCGTAGCGCTCCAGCACGGGGTCGACCCATTCTGCGAGGAACGCGTCCACCTGCTGCGGCGCGCGGCCGACGTGACGCGACGGATCCATCGTCTCGTCGATCTCGGCGCGGGACAGGCCGAACGCGTCGTCGGCGGCGATGCGTTCGATGAGGTCGTTCTCCGCGCCCTCCCCCTTGATGCGTTCGCCGGCCGCGACGGAATGCGTGCGGATGCGCTCGTGCAGCTCCTGCCGATCGCCGCCGCGGCGCGCCGCGGCCATCAGGATCGATTCGGTGGCCATGAACGGCAGCTCCTCGAGCAGCCGCCGACGGATCATGGCCGGCCGCACGATCAGGCCGTCGGCCACATTGTGCTGGATGAGCAGCAGTGCGTCGGTGGCGAGGAACGCCTCGGGGATCGCGATGCGGCGGTTGGCCGAGTCGTCCAGCGAGCGCTCCAGCCACTGCGTGGCCGCGGTGAACGCTGGATCGATGGTCAGCGCGATGACGTGGCGCGCCAGCGCGCCGATCCGCTCGCTCCGCATCGGGTTACGCTTGTACGGCATGGCCGAACTGCCGATCTGCTTGCGCTCGAACGGCTCCTCGACCTCGCGCATGTGCGCGAGCAGCCGCAGGTCGTGCGAGAACTTCGACGCGGAAGCCGCGACGCCCGCCAGCGACGACAGGATCGCGTAGTCCACCTTGCGCGGGTAGGTCTGGCCGGTGACCGGATAGAGCCGCTCGAAGCCCATGCGTCGCGCCACGAGCCGGCCCAGCTCCTCGACCTTGCCGTGGTCGCCGTCGAACAGCTGGAGGAACGACGCCTCCGTGCCGGTGGTGCCGCGCGTGCCGCGGAAGCGCAGCGTAGCCAGCCGATGCTCCACCTCCTCCAGGTCCAGCAGCAGATCCTGGATCCACAGCGTGGCCCGCTTGCCGACCGTGGTCGGCTGCGCGGGCTGGAAGTGCGTGTAGCCCAGGCAGGGCAGCGCGCGGTGCTCGCGGGCGAAGCCGGCCAGCGCCCCGACCACGGCGACGATGCGGTCGCGCACCAGCGTCAGCGCATCGCGCTGCTGGATCAGCTCGGTGTTGTCGGTGACGAAGTTGCTGGTCGCGCCCAGGTGGATGATGGCCCTGGCGGCCGGCGCGACTTCACCGAAATGGTGCACGTGCGCCATCACGTCGTGGCGCAGCTCGCGCTCCAGTTCGGCCGCGCGGTCCAGGTCGATCGTGTCCAGCCGCTCGCGCATCTCGTCGAGCGCCGCGTCGTCGATGTTCAGCCCCAGCTCGCGCTGCGACTCGGCCAGCGCCAGCCAGAGGCGGCGCCAGGTGCCGAACTTCACGGCCGGCGAGAAGATGCGGGACATCTCCGCCGAGGCGTAGCGCTCGGTGAGCGGATTGCTGTAGCGGTCCATGGGCCCTGGATCGGTCATCGGATGTAGAACGAGGTGGACAGGTAGCGGCCGCCGCGCTCGAAGAAGAGCCGCACCGCCCCGCGCCCGGCCAGCGCGCGCAGCGCCTGCGCTGCGTCCTCCGCGCTGCCGATCGGCATCCGGTTGACCTGCACGATGACGTCGCCCGTCCGCAGACCCAGTTCGCGCGATGCCGCCTCCGGCAGGTCCACGATCAGCGCGCCCCGTTCGCTGGCCACGCCGCGCTCCGCACGGATCGCCGGCGTCAGCGATACCAGCTCGAAGCCGCTCAGCGCCTGGATCCGCTCCGCCGTCAGCGATGGCAGGTCCGCGGCGACCAGTCGGACCGTGCGCGCGCTGCCGTCCTGCCGCACGGCCACTTCCAGCGGTGCGCCCGGCCGCGCGTCCAGCAGCGCGGCCTCCCAGTCCAGCGGCGTGCGGATCGTGCGGTCACCCACGCGCTCGATCAGCTGGCCACTGCGCAGACCGCCCCGCTCCGCGGGTGAGCCCGGCGCGATGCCGGCGATGCGCACGGTGCGGCTGCGGCCGAAGCGGTTGGGGTCCGCCGGCTCGACCTCCACGCCGACCCACGCGCGCGCCACGCGGCCCTGATCGGCCAGATCCGCCGCGATGCGCATCGCGCGATTGATCGGGATCGCGAAGCCGAGGCCCTCGCTGCCGCCACTCCTGGAAAAGATCGACGAGTTCACGCCCACCACCTCGCCCGTCGCGTTGATCAGCGGCCCGCCGGAGTTGCCCGGGTTGATCGACGCGTCGGTCTGGATCATGTCCAGGTAGAAGCCGCGATCCTCACCGCTCGGGATGATGTTCCGGCCCACGCCGCTGACCACGCCCGCGGTCACGGTCGGCTCCGGATTGGAGAGCAGGAAGCCGAGCGGGTTGCCGATCGCGACCACCCACTCCCCGATCAGCAGCTCGTCCGAGTCGCCGAGCGGCGCGACGGGCAGGCGCAGCGGCTCGCCGTTGGCCCCGCGCACGCGCACCAGCGCCAGGTCGGTCACCTCGTCCGTGCCGACCACCGTGCCCTCCAGGTCGCGCCCGTCGGGAAAGGTGATCACGACATGGTTCGCGCCGCGCACCACGTGCTCGTTGGTGAGGACCAGCCCGGACGCGTCGATCACGAAGCCGGAGCCCAGCCCCGTCACCTCGCGCTGCGCGCCGGGCGGCAGGAACATGCTCTCGAACAGCGAGCGCGGCTGCACCCGCTCGGTACGCGAGACGTGCACGCCGACCACGGCGGGACCCACGCGTTCCGCCGCGCGCACGATGGCGGTGCGGCGCGAGACGTCCAGCGACGCCGACGCGTCCTGCGCGTCGAGCTGTGCCGGCGCGGCGAGGCCGAGGAAGGCTGCGAACGCCGCGGCGAGCGTCGTGACTGCCTGGCGCGTCACGCTCCCGCGCCGCTCGGTGCCGTGCGCTTCGGCGCGCCGTCGCCCCGCGCGCCGTTCCCGCCCTCGTCCGCGCCGACCAGGTCGCGCAGGTCAGCCGGCATCTTCTCCCAGTCGGCCAGGAACGACTGGATGCCCTTGTCGGTCAGCGGGTGCTTGATCAGCTGCCACAGCACCTTGGGCGGCATGGTGCCCACGTCCGCGCCCAGCAGCGCCGCTTCGACCACGTGCATGGGGTGGCGGATCGAGGCGACCAGCACCTCGGTCTCGAAATCGTAGTTGCGGTAGATCTCGACGATCTGGCGGATCAGCTCCATGCCGTCCTGCGAGATGTCGTCCAGCCGCCCGACGAACGGCGAGATGAACGTCGCGCCCGCCTTGGCCGCCATCATCGCCTGCAGCGGCGAGAAGCAGAGGGTGACGTTCACGTCGATGCCCTCCGCACGCAGCCTGCGGCACGCGACCAGACCGTCCTCCGTCAGCGGCACCTTGACCGTGATGTTGTCAGCGAGCTGGGCCAGGCGGCGCCCCTCGCGCAGCATCTCGTCCGCTTCCAGCGCCACGACCTCCGCGCTGACCGGCCCGTCCACCGTGCGGCAGATCTCCTTCAGCACGTCGCGCGGCCGCGCGTCCGCGCCCGCCACCTGCGAGAGCAGCGAGGGATTCGTCGTGATGCCGTCGATCAGACCCGCGTCCGCCGCGCGCCGGATCTCCGTCAGGTCTGCCGTGTCGAGGAAGATTTTCATGTGTTTCCCGGTCTTGTTGGGCTATGGCTGTTGGGCGTGGCTGTTGGGGTTTGGGCCTCGGGCCTTCGGCTTCGGGCTCCGCTCATCCCCCATCCCTCATCCCTCATCCCTCATCCCCCGTCCCTCATCCCCCTTGTCACTCGTCCTGCGTCCCGCCTCGCGTACCCCCGACCGCGTCGTCGTATCCGACCGCGGTCAGGAACAGGCCCTCGGGCGGAGCGGGCGGCGAGGTCGTGACCTCCGGCTCGTTGCGCAGCAGCGCATCCATGTCGTCGAATGGTCGCCGACCGCGGCCGACGTCGACCATGGTGCCGACCAGGTACCGCACCATGTGATGCAGGAACCGGTTCGCACGGATGCCGAAGACGAGACCGACCGCCGACCAGTCCGACCACGCGGCGCGGTATACCTCGCAGCGGTCACCCCGTTCCTCCTGGCCGGCCTTGGCGAAGGCGCGGAACGAATGCTCGCCGACCAGTCGCTCCGCGCAGCGGTCGAGCAGCGAACGGTCGAGCGCGTCGCGCAGCGGCCAGCAGGTCCGACGGTGGAAGGGGCCGAACGCGTCGGCCACGGTGCCCACGCGGTACTCGTACGCGCGCCAGGTCGCGCTGAAGCGCGCGTGGAAGTCGCCCGGCGCCGCCTCGACCGAGGCGATCCAGACGTCGCCGGGCAACACCGCATTGAGCGCTCGTTCCAGCTCCGCCGGCTCCCAGCGCGCGGGCACGTCCACCGAAACGACCTGCCCCCTGGCGTGGACGCCCGTGTCCGTCCGGCCCGCCGCAGCGACGCGCAGCTCGCGCTGCGTCAGCCGCGCCAGCGCCGCTTCCAGCTCCTGCTGCACCGTCCGCACCCCCGGCTGCACCTGCCAGCCATGGAATCCGGAGCCGTCGTACTGGAGCGTAATCCTCACCCGGCGGTCACTTGCCTCGGCCACGGCGCGCAACCTACCGGGGGGGGAGGGTGCTCACAAGCGGTTCCGGGGCCCGACCCGCTCGGCGCTGGGTGGGTGGGGGACGAGGGATGAGGGATGAGGGATGAGGGATGGGGCATGGGGCATGGGGCGCAGTTCCCGCGAGCGCAGCGAGCCTCTCCCCGCGGCGCAGCCGCCTCCCCGCGAGTGCAGCGAGCCTCCCCGCGAGCAGACCGAGCCTCCCCGCGGCGCAGCCGCCTCCCCGCGAGCGCAGCGAGCCTCCCCGCGAGCAGAGCGAGTCTCCCCGCGGCGCAGCCGCCTCCCCGCGAGCGCAGCGAGCCTCCCCGCGAGCGCAGCGAGCCTGGCCGCGAGCCGCAGAAGCCTTGCCGTAGCGGCAACGCTGGCCCTACCTTCGTCGCCTCCCCAGGTACACGGACGCACGCGCAGCACCGGCGCGTCCGTGCGATTCCGTAAGTGACAACGTGAAGTCGCCCGATGTCGGGCTCGCAGCGGAGTGGATCGAGCGGCGCCGTCGCGCCGGGAGACGTGCATGTCCGGAACAGACCGAGCCGCGCAGTCGCTGATCGGCACGCCCTCCTCCCGCGTGGGGAGCGGCGCGCCGGGCGATGCTGCGCGACCGGTGTCCGCGTCCTCTGAGCTGCCGCTCGATCCGGAACTGCGCCGCTCGTTCGAGCGCGTGGCGGACATCGCGCTGCGTGTGCTGGATGCGAGTGCTGCATCCATCACGCTGCACGATCCGGCGGTCACGCTGCACCGCGATCGCGCGGGTCGGCCGCTCATCGCGCCGGCCGCCATGGCGCTGACGAACGAACTGGCGCGACAGATCGCGGCCGCGGACGCGCCGCTGCGCGTGGCGGATCGGGGCGCGGACCTCGGCCACGACGAGCCGCGCGCGTACGCGGGCGCGCCCATGCACGACCATCGCGGTGAGCCGCTCGGCGTACTGGCCGTCGTCGACGACCGGCCGCGCGGCTGGACCGCGTCCGACCTGGCCGCGCTGGAGGCGCTCGCCCGTACGGTCGCGACCGAGATCGAGCTGCGCGCGGCACTCGCGACCGCGGAGCGGCAGGCGCTCGCCATCCAGCGCGAGCGGCGGGAGAAGGCGTCGCTGCTCGAACAGGTGCCCGACGGCTTCCTGGCCGTCGACGGCCAGTGGCGGCTCCGCTACGTGAACGACCGAGCCGAGACGATGGTCGGGGTGCATCGCGACCGGCTGCTCGGTCGGCCGATCTGGCTGGCGCTGCCCGCACTGGTCGACAACCGCTTCGAACGGGAGTTCCGGCGCGCCGTCGCCGAGCGCACCACGGTCGAGTTCGAGGAGCGCAACCCGGTCGATGGCCACTGGTACGCGGTCACGGCGTATCCGGTCGACGAGGGGCTGGTCGTCTACTTCCGCGACGTGACCGACCGACGCCGCGTGGACGAGAAGGTCGCGCTCTACCGCCAGGTCTTCGCGCACTCGCAGGACGCCATCGCCATCATCGACCTGGACGGCAGCTACCTCGAGCAGAACGATGCGCACCGTCGCCTCATCGGCTACGACGATGACGCGCTGCGCGACCTCACCCCCGCGATCCACATGGGCGACGCGGCGTTCGCGGCCGTGGCCGAGGCGCTGCGCGAGACGTGCGCGTACCGCGGCGAGGTCGTGAGCCGGGCGCGCGACGGGCGACAGCTCCACATCGACCTGTCGGCGTTCGCCGTGCTCGATCCCGCCACCGACGAGCCGATCTGCTACGTCGGCGTCAAGCGCGACATGACCGAGCGGCGTGAGCTCGAGGCCAAGCAGCGCGCGCTCATCGGTGAGCAGGCGGCGCGCGCGGAAGCGGAGGCGGGCCGGCGCCGCATGACCGACATGCTGGAGTCGATCACCGACGCGTTCTTCGCGCTGGACGCCGACTGGACCGTCACCTACGTCAATCGCCAGGCCGAGGTGCTGCTCGGCCGCGACCGCACCGAACTGCTCGACCGCAACGTCTGGAACGAGCTGCGCCTGGACGAGAGCGCCGTGCTGCGCCAGGGGCTGGAGCGGGCCCGCGAGCGCAACGGCGCCGTCGACTTCGAGGCCGTGCTGCCCGGCACCGACGCCTGGTTCCAGGTGCACGCCTACCCGTCGGACGGCGGCCTGTCCGTGTTCATCCAGGACGTGACCGAACGCAAGGCCGCGGTCGAGCGGCTGCGTCACGAGGCGCTGCACGATCCGCTGACGGGGCTGCCCAACCGCATCCAGTTCATGGACCGGCTCGCCCGCTACGTCGAGCGCGCCGACCGCCGCGGCGAATACCGCTTCGCCGTGCTGTTCCTCGACCTGGACCGCTTCAAGATCATCAACGACAGCCTCGGCCACGTCGTCGGCGATCAGCTCCTCGTCCAGATCGCGCGGCGCCTCGAGCAATGCATGCGACCCGTCGACATGGTCGCCCGCTTCGGCGGCGACGAGTTCGCGATCCTGCTGCACGAGGTGGACGGCGTCGAGGGCGCCGTCCACGTCGCCGAACGCATCGAGTCGACGCTCCAGCAGCCGCTCAGCCCCGCCGGCTACCAAGTCTACACCGCCGCCAGCATCGGCATCACGCTCAGCGGCAACGGCTACGTATCGGGGGAGGAAGTGCTGCGCGACGCCGATACGGCGATGTACCGCGCCAAGGCCGGCAACACCGCCTACGTCGTCTTCGACCGCTCGATGCACGACCACGCGCTCAGCCGGCTGCATCTCGAGAGCGAACTGCGACCCGCGCTCGAGAACCACGAGCTGCGCGTTCTCTACCAGCCGATCATCGACATGACCACCGGCCGACTGGCCGGCTTCGAGAGCCTGATCCGCTGGCAGCACCCGCAGCGCGGGCTGCTCACGCCCCACGAGTTCATCCCGCTGGCCGAGGAGACCGGCCTGATCGTGCCGATGGGCTGGTGGGTGCTGTGGGAAGCGTGCGCCGAGCTGCGCCGCTGGCTGGACGCCGCGCCCGACCAGCGCTTCCGCGTCAACGTCAACCTGTCCGGCCGCCAGCTGGTGCAGACCGACCTGGTCGAGCGCGTCGACGACGCACTCGCCACCTTCGGCCTGCCGCACGACAGCCTCGCCCTCGAGATCACCGAGAGCGTGCTGATGAAGAACCCCGAGACCGTCGCCGACACGCTGCACCAGCTCAAGGAGCGCGGCGTGCACCTCTGCATCGACGACTTCGGCACCGGCTACTCGTCCTTCACCTACCTGCACCGCTTCCCGATCGACACGCTCAAGGTCGACCGCACCTTCGTCGCCCGCCTCGGCATGGAGAAGGGCGGGGAGGAGATCGTGCGCGCCATGATCGAGCTGGCCCACAGCCTCGGCCTCCAGGCCGTCGCCGAGGGCGTCGAGGAATACGAGCAGCTCGAACTGCTGCGCCCCCTCCGCCCACCCCTCGCCCAGGGCTTCTACTTCGGTCGGCCGATGGAGGCCGACCTGGCGCTGGAGCTGGTCAGGGAGGGACGGGTTTGGGGCTGAGCCCCGGTGAGGAGGCTGACGAACGCCGGACGCTGGCAGCTGGTAACTCGCAGCTAAGCAGCCGCGGATCCGACCACCGCCCGCAGCGCGAACGGTCCGCGCAGGCCGCTGGCGTCGGAATCGATCAGCACCAGCGTCACCGCCCGCCCGCGCCGCCGCCCCACCACGAATGCACGTCTCATCAGTTGTACCTCCGGATCACGCCGATCACGATGCCCTGCACGCGGACGCGGCTCTCGCCGAAGAACATGGGTGAGAGGCGCTCGTTCGCGGGCTGGAGCCGGACCTGGCCGTTCCGCTCGCGATAGTACTTCTTCACCGTCGCCGACTCCTCGTCCACCAGCGCCACCACCATCTCGCCATTTTCCGCGCGCTCGCGCGCGTTCACGACGATGTAGTCGCCGTCGCGGATCTGCTCGTCGATCATCGAGTCGCCCGTCACGCGCAGCACGTAATGACGGCCACCCCGGCCCAGGAAGTCCTCCGGCACCGAGATGGTCTCCTGCTCCGCGATCGCCTCGATCGGTGAGCCCGCGGCCACCTGCCCCAGCAGCGGCAGCTCCACCGCGCTCGCCTTGACCTCCGTCGGCACCAGCTCCAGCGAGCGGCTCTCGTTGTAGCCCTTCCGGACGTAGCCCTTGCGCCGGAGGTTCTCCACGTGCTCGTGCACCGTGGCCAGCGAGGCGTAGCCGAAGTGCTCCGCGATCTCGTCGTAGCTCGGCGCGTAGCCGTTCTCGTCCAGGTAACCCTGCAGGTAGTCCAGGATCTGCTTCTGCTTCTTGGTCAGCGCCATCGCCCCTCCTCCGCCGTCGCTGTGCGCCTGCGCGCGTTCCGGCCGAACACAACCCGAAACCACCATACCCGAAGGAGAACCGAAACGCAAGGGCCGCGCGGCTGCCGGAACCGCAGAGCGGGGTGCTTTGCCGCATCGTCGCGTTGCACTATATTCGCGAGGTCGACCGTTCCCGCGGTCGATCTCCGTCGTGGCGCCCTGCGCCCGTGTAGCCTCTCGATGCCCGAGAACCCCCGACGTGACGGAATCCCTGGGACTGACGCAGCCCGGCCCGCCCCCGGAACCGGAGGGTGAGGCGGAGCTTCAGGCTGCGGAGCTGGCGGAACTGGTGCAGCAGCTGGTGAAGTCGGTGCGCGCGCACCAGATCTACGACGTCCAGAATCCGGTCTACCAGCGCTTCGTGGCGAACCTGCGCGACGCGCTGACGCGCCTGTGGCAGCGGGTGCCGTCGGTGCATTTCGGGGTGACGGACCACGCACTGGTCTGGCAGGGCCACGAGCTGGACGCGGGGGAGGCGAAGGAGAACCTCGCGTTCCTGTTCTACAAGGACGGCATCCGCGGTGTGAGTCTGCTGCAGGGGTTCGAGGACGAGGTCGAGCGGTTCCTGGACGTGATCCATCGCGCGCGTCACTCGCCGCGTGAGAGCGAGGATCTGCTGACGCTGCTGTGGGACGCGGACTTCGATGCGTTCCGCTACGACTTCGTGGACCAGCTGGCGCAGGGCCTGGAGATCCCGGAGGGTGGCGAGGGGCTGACGGCGGGGATCCCGGCGGAGCTGCTGAGCGTGGAGCTTCGGGGTGGTGCGGAGGAGGGCGGGGAGACGGAGCCGGGCAACGTCATTTCGTCGTCCGCCGCGGCGCCGCCCGCGCCGATGGAAGGCATCGTCCGCATGACGGACTTCCAGGAGACGCTGTACTTCCTGGACGAGTCCGAGTTGCGGGTGCTGGAGCGCGAGGTCGAGCTGGAGATGGGCCGCGAGGTGAAGCGCGACGTGGTGAACGCGCTGTTCGACCGCGTGGAGGACGGCGTGCCGGAGCGGCAGCGCGAGATCCTGGACATCCTGGCGCAGCTGCTGCCGTCGCTGCTGATCCGCGGCGACATGAAGAACGCGTCGCACATCCTGGTCGAGCTGGACCGTGCGCTTGCGGAGCCGAGTTCGCTGCCGACGGATCTTCAGGTGCGAGCGCGCGAGATCTTCGACGAGCTGAGCCGGTCGGAGTCGGTGGAGCAGCTGGTGCGCGCGCTGGAGGACGGCGTGCTGGAGCCGAACGCGCAGGAGCTGGGCGTGTTCTTCATGCACCTGCGCCCCACCGCACTGCCGATGCTGCTGGCCGCTGCGCGGCGTTCCACGCGCACCGGGCTGCGGGCGCGCCTGCAGGCGGGCGCCGACGCCATCGCGCGCGGCCATCCCGACGCCGCGCTCGAGCTGCTGGGGGATCCGGATCCGGAGGTCGCGGCCGGCGCCGCCGGCGTGGCCGCTCGCCTGAAGCTGGAGCAGGCCGCGCCCGGCCTGGCGCAGCTGCTGCACCGGCCGGAGCCGGCCACGCGGCTGGCCGCGGTCGACGCGGCGCTGGCGCTGCATACGGGTGCGACCATGAACATCGCCGTCTCGGCGCTGGGCGACGAGGACCGTGAGGTGCGCATGCACGCGGCACGCGGCCTTGCCTCCTACCGCTATGCGCCCGCGCGGGAACGGCTGGAGGAGACGATCCGCGGTCCCATCTCCAGGAGCTCGGACCGCACCGAGCGCGTGCTGTTCTTCGAGGCGTTCGCGCAGGTCGGCGGCGTGGACGCGGTGCCGTACCTGGACTCGGTGCTGAATGGCCGGTCGCGGCTGGGGCTGCGCCAGTCGCCGGAGCTGCGCGCGTGCGCGGCCCGCGCGCTCGGGCTGATCCAGGCCAGGGTCGCGCGTGAGGCGCTCAAGCAGTCGGCCAGCGACAAGGACGTGGTCGTGCGCAACGAGGTGTCGCGGGCGCTCCGGCAGGAGGCGAGCGCCGGATGAGCGACAACGTGCAGGCGCGCGGCGGCGCATCGATCCAGTCGCTCGGACTCGGGCTGCTCACGGCGATCTACGCAGCGGCGCAGTCGCTCAAGCTGTATCCGATCGAGAACGCCACCGTGCAGCAGTCGCTGGACGAGCTGCACCGCGTGGCGGGCCGCATCCTGAAGCTCGAGGGCGTGATCTCGATGCGGCTGGCCGAGGAGTTCCTGTTCCTGAACGACTCGCGGCTGCGGCTGGACCTGTCCAACTACGCCGCCTTCTCCTTCGTCACGGGCCTGCTGCGCCGCCACGGCGTCGGCCAGATCGAGGTCGGCGCGCAGGTCACGCGCGACGAGTGGGCGCCGCTGGTCTCGCTGCTGCTGCGGCCGGGCGACGGCGGTGAGCCGGCGTTCCAGGCCATCGCGGAGCGCTTCAGCGCGACGCCGGTCCGCAACATCGCCATCGGCCCGGAGAGCGCGGTGGCCGAGGTCGAGCAGGACGCCGACGAGAACAAGCGCGCCGCCAAGCGCACCTACTTCCAGGGCGTCGCCGTCGCCAAGGAAGTGCTGACCGATACGCGGCTGGGCAAGGCGGTCAACGTGCGGCGCGTCAAGCGTGCGGTTCAGGGCATCGTCGACCAGGTGCTCAACAACGAGACGTCGCTGATCGGCATGACCACGCTGCGCGACTACGACGAGTACACGTTCACGCACTGCGTCAACGTGTGCATCTTCAGCGTGGTGCTCGGCCAGCGGCTGGGTCTCAACAAGCTGCAGCTCTACGAGCTGGGACTGGGCGCACTGCTGCACGACATCGGCAAGCAGCGCATCGATCCGGAGATCACCAAGAAGACCGACCGGCTGAACGAGCAGGAGTGGAAGACCATGCAGCAGCACCCCGTCGAGGGGCTGCTGTCGCTCTTCTCCATGCGCGGCTTCACCGAGGCGCCGTACCGCGCGATGCTGATCGCCTACGAGCACCACATGAAGACCGACCTGAGCGGCTACCCGCGCAACACGCGCCCGCGCTCGCCCACGCTGTTCGCGCGCATCGTCGCGGTGGCCGACGGCTTCGACGCCGCCACCTCCCAGCGCAGCTACCAGTCCGTGCCCTGGCCGCCCGACAAGGTGCTGGCCGAGATGCGGGACAACCCCAAGCGCGGCTACGACCCGCTCGTGGTCAAGGCGTTCCTCAACGTGACGGGCGTCTACCCGGTCGGCACGCTGGTCATCCTCGACTCGCACGAGATGGCCGTGGTCGTGCAGGCCAACCTCAACCCGAAGCTGCTGCACCAGCCCATCGTCAAGGTCATCTCCAACGCGATGGGCATGCCGCTGCCCGAGCCGACCGTGGTCGACCTGTCGCAGACGGATGCGGCGGGCAATCCCGTGCGCGCGATCATCAAGACCACCAGCGCGGATCGCTACGGCATCGACGTGGGGGATTACTTCGCCTGACGGCGGGAACGGCGGGAACTGCGGCAACTGCGGCAACTGCGGCAACTGCCGTCACTGCCGTCACTGCCGTCACTGCCGTCACTGCTGTGGTGTTGCGGTCCGTCGCTCCTTCTGATTTCCTTCCTGCTTCCCGGTCACGTCCTGCCTTGTGCGCGACGGGATGCCTGCTATGCTTCCGGCGCGCCGCGAACGGGGCGCATCCCCCTCCCGGACGGAACCGAACGTGAACACAGCATCACTGCGCCGTCGTCTGGCCGCGGCGTCACTCCTCCTGTGCACGCTGATCGCCCTCGCGGCGCCGGCACGCGCCCAGTCGCATCCGTCGGCGGACGCGGAGCCGGGCGCGGGCTCGAACCGGGCGGCGGACGCGCCGCCGATGTCCGCCGAGGCGCGGGCCTACCTCGACATTGCGCTGGACTCGATCCGCGCCACGTCCATGCACGGCGAGTCCGTCGACTGGACGGCGGTGCGCGACAGCGCGCTGCTGCTCGCGGCCGGTGCGGAGCGGCCGAGCGACACGTACGGCGCGATCGGCTGGGCGCTGGGGCGCGTGGACCGGCACAGCTTCCTGCAATTCCATCGCGGCGACGTGAACCCGCGCCTGCTGGACGGTCGCGTGGGCTACCTGCGCATCCCGTTCTACGCGGGGCCGGTCGAGGCGCCGCTGGCCGACACGCTGCAGCACGCGCTGCGCACGCTGGAGGGCGCGGGCGCCTGCGGCTGGATCGTGGACCTGCGCATGAACGGCGGCGGCAACGTCTGGCCGATGCAGCTCGGCATCGCGCCCTTGCTCGGCGATTCCGTGATCGGCGTCGGCATGGTCGACGGTGTGGTGACCGACCGCACGCTGTACGTCGGCGGCGCGGCGATCATGGAGGAGGCCGGCGAGCGAACGGTCGTCGTCTCGATCGACGAGCCGTACGTGATGCGGAACCCCGACGCGCCGGTGGCCGTGCTCATCGACAATGCGACGGGCAGCTCGGCCGAGGGCATCGCCATCGCGTTCCGGCCGCGGCCGAACACCCGCTTCTTCGGCGCGGCGACTGCGGGCTATTCGACGATCAACCGCGGCTCGCGCCTGCCCGACGGCGCGAACATGGTCGTGACCATCGGCGCCATGGCGGATCGCACCGGCCGCACCTACGGCGATGCGATCGAGCCCGACGAGGCGATCGAGATGCCGAAGGGGTGGTGGCCCAGCCCGACCGACGCGGTCGCGCGACGCGCGGCCGAGTGGGTCGCGGATCAGCCGGGCTGCCGCTAACGACAGGCCTGCGCGCGGCGCAGCAGCAGCGCGCGCTCCCGTTCGTTCCTGGTCATGGTGGCGGCGCGCTCGAACTCGGCCGCGGCTTCCGCGCCGCGGCCGAGCTTCTGGAGCAGGTCGCCCCGCACGGCGGGGACCAGGTGGTAGCCGCGCAGCTCGCGCACTGCCGTGAGCCCGTCCACCAGTTCGAGGCCGGCCTCGGGTCCGAAGGCCATGCCGACCGCGACGGCGCGGTTCAGCTCGACCACGGGGGAGGGCGCCACCTGCGCCATCGCGTCGTAGAGCGCGGCGATGCGGACCCAGTCGGTCTCCTCGACCGAACGCGCGCGGGCGTGGCAGGCGGCGATCGCCGCCTGCAGCGCGTAGGGGCCGAGCGGTCCGGCCGCGCTGGCCCGCTCCAGCGCGTCCAGCCCGCGCCGGATCAGGAGCCGGTCCCAGCGCGCCCGGTCCTGCTCGGTGAGCAGCACCGGCAGCCCGTCCGGCCCGACGCGCGCGCGCAGCCGTGACGCCTGCAGCTCCATCAGCGCGACCAGCCCGTGCACTTCGGGCTCCCCCGGCGCCAGCCCCGCGAGCACGCGTCCCAGCCGCAGCGCCTCGTCGCACAGCGCGGGACGCACCAGGTCGTCGCCCGCCGTGGCCGAGTAGCCTTCGTTGAAGACCAGGTAGACCACCTCCAGCACGGAAGCCAGTCGCGCGTGCAGCGCCTCCCCCCGCGGCACCTCGTAGGGCACGCGCGCCTCGGACAGCGTCCGCTTCGCGCGGGTGATGCGCTGCGCCATGGTCGGCAGCGGCACCAGGAACGCGCGCGCGATCTCGTCGGTGGTGAGCCCGCCCAGCAGCCGCAGCGTCAGCGCGACGCGCGCATCGCGCGACAGTACCGGGTGGCAGCAGATGAAGACCAGCCGCAGCAGGTCGTCGCCCACCGGGTCGTCGATCGCGTCGACGATCTCGTCGGCGGGCAAGGCGTCGCGCTGCCGCGCCTCCAGCGTGCCCCCCAGCTCCTCGTGCTTGCGGTCCAGCATGCGACCGCGGCGCAGGTGGTCGATCGCGCGCCGGCGCGCCGTCGCCATCAGCCAGGCGCCAGGATTGTCGGGCACGCCGGACGCCGGCCACTTCTCCAGCGCGACGACCAGCGCGTCCTGCGCCAGGTCCTCGGCCAGCCCCACGTCGCCGACCAGGCGGACGAGCCCCGCGACGATGCGCGGGGACTCGATCCGCCAGACGGCGTCGACCGTGGCGCGCGTGTCAGCCGCCACGCGCTTCCGCGTTGTCGCGCATGCGCTGCTCGCGCTCGCGCAGTTCCGGCGTGAACTCCTCTCCGAAGTCCTCCGCCTCGAAGATCCGGCGCACCTCGACGTTGGTGTCGATGCCGGGGTGCGGATGCGGGATGCGGCGCGCCCATTCGCGTGCCTCCTCCTCCGACCGCACCTGGATCAGCCAGAAGCCGGCGATCAGCTCCTTGGTCTCGGTGAAGGGGCCGTCGACCAGCCGCTTCTCACCGCCCTCGAACCGGACGCGGAAGCCGCGCGACGACGGGTGCAGCCCCTCACCGGCCAGCAGCACGCCCGCGCGATCCAGCTCCTCGTTGTAGCGCGTCATCTCCTCCAGCATCTCCTGCTTCGGCATGACGCCGGCCTCCGAATCCTGCGTCGCCTTGACGATCATCATGAACCGCATGGTGTGTCTCCGTGGTTGGGGCCTCTCTTCCCGCTCTTCATGGGTGCGACGATCGGGCATCGTCGGTTTCGACACTGCGCGGCGCCAGCCGCCAGATACCGACCGCCAGCCGCCAGACACCGCCCGCCAGGCGCCAGACACCGCCCGCCAACCGCCAGCCGTCAGCGTCAGCTTGCGCTGGGGAGCGACGGCGGGCCAGCCGGTCCGCCACTGGCGATCATTGGACGGATGCTGAATGGTGGGGGTGTAACGGCAGAAGCCGGGCGCCGTCGCGCGCGTAGAGCGAGCCACACCCCGGCCCGGGAGGCACGGCCTTGGAGACGTTGCTGGACGGCATTCCCCCGCGCGAACTGCTGCGCCGCGCCCGCCCCGACCTCGTCGTGGAAACGCTGGAGCCGGCCGGCTCCGGTGATTTCTGCGATGCCTGGCTGGTGAACGGGCGTGAAATCCTGCGCATCGCGAAGCACGGGGAGGCGCGCGTCGCGCTCGCACGCGAATGCCGCCTGCTGCCGCGCATCGCCGCGTCGCTGCCGCTCGCCGTGCCGCAGCCGCGACCGCTCGAGATCGACGGCGCGGTCGTCGCCACGCTGCACCAGCGCGTGCCCGGCAAGGCGCTGGACCTGGATGCCTGGTATCGCCGCCATCAGTCCCGCCGCCTCATGCTGCCCCGCGAACTCGGCAAATTCCTGCGCGCGCTGCACGACGTCGATGTCGGTGCGGTGGCCGATTGCGGGCTGCCCGCGCTGCATCACCATGCGCTGGCGCACCGGCTGCGCGAGTCGCTGGCGTCGGACTATCCGCCGCCGCAGATCGCCGTGCTGCGCGACGAGCTGGACGACGCGCTGTGCGCGCTGCTGGAACTGGAGCCGGTGCCGCCGGTGCTGCTGCACGCCGACGTTTCGCCGGAGCACGTGCTGTTCGACCCGTGGCGCGAACAGCTGTCGGGCGTGATCGACTGGGGCGACGCGGCGATCGGCGATCCGGCGCGCGACTTCATCTTCCTCTACGAGGACTGGAGCCGCGATTTCCTGAGGAGCGCGCTGGAGGCGTACGAGACCAACCGGCTCGAGCGCCGCGTGCTGCTGCACTACATCGCCGACCAGCTGGACTGGACGCTGGCCGCGTGCGGCCGCGGCGAGCCCGTGGCGCAGGAGGGCGCGGCGGCGCTTCGCCAGGCGCTCACACATCTCGCCCGCGCCTGACGCGTGGGGACCCGGCCCTAGCGGAGCGGGCCCGCAGCCCTTCGAGCGGCGCGGGACTGCGGCCCTTACGGCCGCAGCCAGTCCGCCAGAAGTTCGACCTGCCAGCCCGTGGTCATCTCCGCGTAGTGCCGGATCAGCGGCTCGTGCCCGGCGCCGATGACCAGCACCACGCGGTCGCCCGGCCGCGCCACGCGCGCCAGGTTCGCGAAGATGTGCAGGTTGCGCTCGTACCAGTCGGCGATCACCTCGGCACCCACCGGTTCGTCCGCCGTGCCGACCGCGACCATGTCCATGTAGGTCGCGTGGCCCACGTCGCCCAGCGCCGGATCGTTCATCACGCGCAGCGCCTGGCCGATCGTGCGGTCGTCCACCATGGCCTGCATCATCGCGCCGATCGCGCCGAACACGGGCTCCAGCCGCGCCGCGAACTCCGGGTCGGTCTGCGCGCCGCGCTCGAACACCGACTGCAGGTCCAGCGGCATCCGGTGGTCGACCGGATGCACGCGCGCGTGTCCCAGACGCGCGGCCAGGCGCAGGCCGATCTGCTCCGTCTCGCTCGGACTCGCCGGCTCACCCGCGCGGATCGCGGCGTAGCGCGCCTGCAGCGCCGAGTCCATCGCCGGCACCCGCTCGACGGCGACCACCGTCGGCCGGAACGCGGCAAGCGCGTCCAGCACCTGCTCGATCTCCCCCTGCCGCTGCGGCGAGCGGACGTCGTCCACCTGCGCGTTGACCACGTCCTGCCCGGGGTTCGCGAAGTGGTACGTGCCGACGATCAGCAGACGCACCGGCTGCTCCAGATAGGACGGCCGCAACGACAGCTCCGCGCGCAGCCGGTCCGCATCCAGCTCCTGCTGCGCCAGCAGTGGCGCGGCGGCCAGCAGCAGCGCCATGATCACCGCGGGCAGGCGGCGGGCGTAGCGGATACAGACGTGAGCACTGCTGCTCGCCTGTGCGTTCATGGGGCTCCTGATGGTATCGGCGGGCGGCGCTCGGCTGTCCGCGTCTTCGGCTGTTCCCTCGCCAGCGGCAAGCCTGGCGGGGGCATGTACGAACTCCAGCGCTATCGGTTTCAGGGGAGGGGGTGATGCTCTCTGCGCCGTCGTCGTGCCGATGAAGCCCCGGCCGGATCGGCCGGTGCGTCACCGGGTCCCGCGCGTCCCGCTCGTGGCGCTCGCGCTGCTCGCCTGCGGCGAGGCCGACGCGGCGATCGACTGCCCTGCCGCTGCCGAGGGTGTCCGCGTCGCGGCGAGTGGGGGCGCAGGGCAGTGGGACACGCGCCCGCACTTCGAAGAGCTGTGGCGTGTCGGCGGACTGCGCGAGGGGCAGGAGCTGGCCGGGCCCGCTCCGCCAGCCCTCGGCCGCACAGGCCGCCTCGCGATCCCGGACTTCCAGCTGTCGGAGGTGGTCGTCGTGGAGCCGGACGGCGCCTGGCGGCGGCTGCCGCTGGCGCGCGGCGCCGGACCGGGTGAGCTGACTGCGCCCGTCGCGGCCGGCTGGAGCGAAGCGGGCGAGCTCGCCGTCCTGGACGCCGGCGCGCCCAAGGTTCTGTTCTACTCGCCGGATTTCGCTTTCGTGCGCGAGCAGCCGCTGGCCGCCGCCTTCATCGCGCCAGTGTACGCGTCGGGTGAGGTGCTGTGGGCGGGGCTGGCGGGCGACGGCACGGCGTACATCCAGGGCGGGCTGCAGCCGACCGGCGATCCCGCCGCACGACGCGCCGCGATCACGCGACTGCGGCCGGGCGCCGGATTCGTCGACACGATCGCGACCGGCACGGTGCCGACGGTCGGAGCCGACGATGTGCAGGGCTGGGCGGTCGCCGGATGGCCGCGGCCGCTCGCGGCACTCGCGTCGGACGGCCGCTACGCCGTGGCAGGAAGCGATGCGGAGTACCGGGTCGTCGTGCACGACGCCGACGGAGCGCCGAGGCTCCAGATCTGCCGGCCGCACTCCGCCGGCCGCACGGTCGCGCAGCCCGATCCGCCCGCGGACCTCGCCCGCCTCGCCGCGGCCCTGGCGGGCGCGCCTCGTCCCGACCGGGTCGCGCCGTTCGGGCGCATGCTGTACGGTGCCGACGGCCGCCTCTGGGTGCAGCGGCAGCTGCCGCCCGAACTGCCCGACGGCCACAGCCTGCTGTTCGGCGCTGCAGGCGCCACCCACGACGTATTCGCGGCCGACGGCGCGTGGCTCGGGGAGGCGACGCTGCCGCCGCGGGCACGCTTGGTCGGCGCGAACGGAGACACGGTCTGGACCTTCGAAACCGGCGACCTGGACGAGATCGAGGTCGTCGCCTACCGCATGGTGAAATGAAACGCATCCGCTACCAGGTCGCCACCAGCCTCGACGGCTACATCGCCGGCCCGAACGACGACTTCGACTGGATCGTGCCCGAGCCGGAGTTCGACTTCGCGGCGCTGCACGCGCAGTTCGACACGCTGCTCATGGGCCGGCGCACGTGGGAGATCGTGAAGGAGATGGTCGTCGGCGCGGGCAAGGACACGCGCGTCGTCGTCGCCTCGCGCACGCTGGATCCCGCCGAGAATCCCGGCATCGACATCATCGCCGACGACCTCGAGGGCCGCGTGCGCGCAATGCGCGAACAGGACGGCAAGGACATCTGGCTCTACGGCGGCGGCCAGCTGTTCGCCACGCTGCTGCGGATGGGCCTGGTCGACACGGTCGAGCCCGCCATCATCCCCATCCTGCTGGGCCGCGGCGTGCCGTTCCTGCCCGAGGTGGACGTGCGGCGCCGGCTGAAGCTGGACGCGCACCGCACCTATCCGAGTGGCATGATGCTGCTGGAATACTCGGTAGCGAGTACCGAGTAGTGAATGGCGAGCAGGTCACGTCCGCCGCGCCGGCTGAAGCGCTGATCATCCGCCCGGCCACGCGCGACGACGTGCCCGCGATCGTCCGGCTGCTCGCGGACGATTTCCTCGGCCGTCAGCGCGAGGATCCCTCCGATCCGCTGCCGGCCGGCTACCGCGACGCGTTCACGGCGATCGAGCGCGATCCCAACAACGAGCTGCTGATCGGCGAACTGGACGGCGAACTCGTGGCGATGCTGCAGCTGACGTTCACGCCATCGCTGTCGTACCAGGGCTCGTGGCGCGCGACGATCGAGAGCGTCCGCACCGCCGAGCGGCTGCGCGGCCGCGGCATCGGCGCCGCCATCATGCGGGACGCGATCGCGCGGGCCCGCGCGCGCGGCTGCGGCATGGTGCAGCTCACCACCAACAAGCAGCGCCCGGACGCGAGGCGCTTCTACGAGCGCCTGGGCTTCCAGGCGACGCACGAAGGGATGAAGCTGAGCCTCGGCGAGGCGACGTGAAGCCGCGTATCACCGTCCTCACGATCGGCGTGAACGACCTCGAGCGCGCGGTCGCGTTCTATCGCGACGGGCTGGGTCTGCCGACAGACGGCATCGTCGGCACCGAGTTCGAGCACGGCGCCGTCGCCTTCTTCGAGCTGGAGGGCGGGCTGCGCCTCGCGCTCTGGCCCCGCGACAGCATCGCGCACGACACCGGCCTGTCCCGCACGCCGCCATCCACCACCGAGTTCACGATCGGCCACAACGTGCGCGGCCGTGACGAGGTCGACGCGACGATGCGTCAGGCGGCCGCGGCCGGCGCGCGCATCGTCAAGCCCGCGCAGGAGACCTTCTGGGGCGGCTACGCCGGTTATTTCCAGGACCCGGACGGGCACCTTTGGGAGGTGGTGTGGAACCCGGCTTGGTGAGGGCCCTCGCACTCGCGCTGTCGCTGGCCACCGCGGCACCCCTCGTCGCGCAGCAGGAGCCGGTGCGGCCGCTGTCGGTCGCGGCGACGCTGGGCCTGTCCACGGGTGCCTCGACGCGCGATCACACAGGCGACGCCGCACAGTTCAGCGGCGACCTGGCCATCGCGCTGCGACTGCGCGAGGCCGGCAGCGGCGCCTGGGCCGCGGCGCTGGCGGGCGGAATATCCATGGCCCCGGGTCACGACGATGTCTGCCTTCCCGCGCCGAACGGATGCCTGCCGCACTTTCCCGATGTCTGGATGCTGTCCGCCCTCGGCGGATGGGAAACGGACGGCGGCGCGCTGCGCCTTCTGACCGGCCCGACCTGGGTGGGCGGCGACCGTTTCGACGCGCTGGGCTGGCAGACACGGGCTGCGCTGTTCCCGCCGCTGGGCGGCCCGATCGCGCTCGCCTTCTCGGCACGGGTCACGCTCGTGCCGCGCTACGAGGGGGACGCCTTCATGTTTCTGGCGGTCGGGGCGGGACTGCGGCTGCGATGAGGGCTGGCCACTTCACTCCGCCGCTTTCGATCCTGATGCTGGGGATGGCATTCGCGGGCTGCGACGCTTCCGACGCGGCGACCGGCGATCGGCAACGGACCGCCGCCCGCGACACCGTCGCCGGCGTCGAGGTCGTTCGGAACCCGGCCGATCCGCTGCTGCCGGACACGGTCGCCGTGTTCCGGCGCGACTGGAGCCGCGAGCCGGCGGACAGCGATTGGGAGGCGCCCACGCACGTCGCGATCGCTCACGGCCGCGTCCATGTGCTGGACCGCATGGCCAGCCGCGTGGACGTGCTCGACGCCGCCGACGGGCGGCTGGTCCGCTCGATCGGTGAGCCCGGCCCCGGGCCCGGCGAACTGGAGCGGCCGTACGGCCTGGCGGTCCGCGCGGGGGAGGTGGTCGTGGGCGACGGCGGCAAGGCGTCCATCGAGCGGTTCGATACACTCGGCACCTGGCTAGGCTCGATCCCCATCAACGCGCCCGTCTTCTCGTTCCGACCGCTCGGCCGCGACCGCTACCTCGCCAGCGCGCTGATGGAGGGGCAGGGCGGCTGGGCCATCATCGACTCCGCCGGCGCGCTCGAGCCGATCGAATGGCCCGCGCCGACCCCGACGCTGCCGGAGCTGGGCGACCGGTGCCAGCGCATCGACGCGGTCGACACGCTGATCGTGCGGCTGTCCTGCCGCCGGCCCGCGTTCCAGCTCGTCGACGCGGGCGGAACGCTGGCGGGCGAGGTGACGGTCGACGGCGAGGCGCAGCCGGTGGACGAGGGCGAGCTGCAAGCGTACCTGGACGAGGTGCGCTCGACCATGCGACGCGACGGCATCCCGGCAGCGACTGTGGACCGGCTCGTCACGGCCGAACGGGCGCGCATGTCGCAGAACCCGCGCATGCGCGCGGCGCGCGCCGATCCGGCGACCGGCCGCATCGCGGTGTGGGAGCAGAAGCCCGACGACCTGGGCGGCGGCCCCGCGACGCTGCACCTCTTCTCGTCCGACGGCGCCTACCTCGCCCGCGTCGACTTCGATCGGCCGTGGGTCGATTTCGACTGGCGGGATGGCCGGCTCTACGCGCTGGAGCAGGACCCGGCCACGGACCTGCGCGGACTGGTCGCGTACGAGGCGACGGAGGCGCTGCGAGCGAGTCCGCGGTGATCGGTGACTGCGGCCCTGCGTCCGCCGGGACGATACGCTTGCGCAGGGAGTTACTGGGTCAGCTCCCCAATCCTCCAGCACGAGCGATACAAGTGAGTCACCGGGTGCTACGTTTCCTTGGGCAGTGCCTGCTCGCGATCGTCGTTGCGACTGCGGCGGCTGCACCGGCCGTCGCGTCGCCGGCGGATACGACCTGCTCGTGCGCTGAACTCCTGGAGGCGTTGCGCGGCAGGGTCGAGGCGAACCATCCCGGCTACCACCTGGAGATCCGCGGGACGGACGCCGAGCAGGGATATGTCGAGCATCTCGCCGCCACACGGCACGCCGCGGACGCGGCGCGGCCGGGGATCGACTGCCTGCGAGTGCTGCAGAATTTCGTCGCCTGGTTCGAGGACGGGCACCTTTTCGTGGGTGGCGCGCCACGCCCGACGAGCGCGTCGGACTCCGCGCGGCTGCGGCAGGCTGCGCCCCGGGTCGATCGGTCGGAAGCGGAAGCGCGACGCTATCTCGACGGTGCAACGGTCGATCTCGATCCGGTCGAAGGCATCTGGTACGACGCCACGGGAACCCGCTTCGCCGTCGTGCGCGACGATCGTGCGCCGGCGGGCGGCCCATCGGCCGGGTTCGTGGCGTTCGTGCTCGAATCGCCGAGCGAGGCGTGGCGGACCGGCGACGTAAAGGCCAGGCTGACGGCGATGCCGGACGGCTCCTACGACGCCGTGCTCTACGACGACGCGCGCTCGGCAACCCGGCCGCACGTCTGGGCTCGCGGAAAGGCGGGCGGTGCGCGGCTTCAACGGCAGGGTCTGCTGCTGCACATGCCGCCTCTGACATGGGGCAGGGAGTACCCGCTCCGGGCGGAGCAGCAGGGGCTGCTGGATCCCGACGATCCGCGGGCGCCCACGGTGCGCGTGCTGGAGGACGGTACGGTTGTTTTTCATGTACCTTCGCACGTCTATGCCTATGGCGCTCGTATCGCCGCATTCGTGCAGCGGCACCGCGAAGCGCTGGAAGCAGCCGCCACCCTGATCATCGACCTGCGCGGCAACGAGGGCGGCAGCAGCACCGCGACCAACGCCCTCATGCCGTTCCTGGCCGGGGGCGGCCACGCGCCGGCGCGGTACCACGCCGAGGGCGAGGCGGCGGTGTTGGCATCGGCCGACAACCTCGCCTATTTCCGGCGGCAGAACTGGGCACCGCCGGGCCTGGTCGAGCGCCTGGAACGGGCGGCCCCGGGCACGCTCGTCCCCTTCGCCGATGAACGGGCCGCGGATCAAGGGTCGGGGCAGGCGGCGCGGGACGTCGAGGCGCACAGGAGGCCACGCAACCTGGCGATCCTGACCGATGCGATGACCGTGAGCGCCGCGGAGGCGTTCGTTCTGCAGGCGATGCGCCATGGCGGCGTCACGCTGTTCGGTGAGCCGACCGGCAGCAGCATCGACTACCAGACAGTCGGAATCGTCCGCTTCGGCTGTCCGGAGGCCGGCCTCTACGTCGGCTACCCGACGATAGTCGGCAGCGATCGACTGCCCGAGGGCGGGGTGCGGCCGACCGGCATCGTGCCCGACGTGTCGATCCCCTCGTCGCACCCCGACCCGATCGGCCGCATCCTCGAGTACTATCGCCAGCGTGGCTGACGCCGACCGAGCGGTGTCCGAATGAAGATGTACGCCGAGCTTTCCCGCTGGTGGCCGCTGCTCTCCACGCCTGCCGACTACGAGGAGGAGGCCGCCTTCTATCACCGAGCGCTGGTCGATGCCGCGTCGATTCCCGTCCGCGAGGTGCTCGAGCTGGGCAGCGGCGGCGGCAACAACGCGTCCTGGCTGAAGCGGCACTGGACCATGACGCTGGTCGACGTATCGCCCGGCATGCTCGACGTCAGCCGCGCGCTCAACCCGGGGTGCGAGCACATCGTCGGCGACATGCGCGACGTACGGCTCGGCCGCGCGTTCGACGCCGTGTTCGTGCACGACGCCGTCTGCTACATGACCACGGAAGACGACCTGCGGCGGGCGATCGAGACCGTGCGCGTCCACCTGCGCCCCGGCGGCGCCGCGCTGTTCGCGCCGGACTTCGTCCGCGAGACGTTCCGCCCGTGGACCAATCACGGCGGGCACGACGGTGCCGATGGCCGCGCGCTGCGCTACCTGGAATGGACGCGTGACCCCGACCCGGACGACGACACGTACCTGGTCGACTATACCTTCCACCTGCTCGAGCCCGACGGCACGCTCACCGTCGAGCACGACCGCCATGTCGAGGGGCTGTTCAGCACCGACACCTGGCTCCGCCTGCTGCGCGAGGCAGGCCTCGACCCGCGCGCGCTGCCGTTCGAACACACGGAGGTGGAGGGGGAGGGGGTGGTGTTCGTCGGGCAGAAGCAGTAAGCGCCGGGGGATTATCCCCCGGCGCTACGTCCTACTCCTTCACCCAGATCGGAAAGACTCCACCGTTCCGGGCGTAGACCCGGCGACCGGTCTTCGGGTGGATGTACCACCTGCGAAAGATCAGTCGATAGCCGGGCCGGCGCTTGTCATGTCGACTCACGCTCTTTCTCCTGCTATTGACGAGACGCTTGTTGCCAAGAAGTCGACGCCTTAGAATCCCGTCATGCGAACGGGCATCGACCCGGCCTCCCCTTAGAGAGCCTCGTGTTCCCGGGGGAGAGCGCCCGACATCAGTTGCCGCTGGTGTCGGGCGTTTCTTCTGCCATAGACTTCATGTAGCCTAGCCAGCGACCTATGCTATCTAGATCGCGCTTCGTGAAGGGCACGGGCAGCCAAACACGTGCAATCCGACCGGTGGCGTCGACGGCGACAGGAAATGTCTGCCCTTCCTCGACAGGCAACGGTGGAATACCGTCCTGGGGGCTGGGAAGGCGCGCGGTCGGCGGAGCCTCTTTCTTTTCAGTTTGCCCTTCGCGCTCCGGTTCCTGACTTCGCTCGGATCGTTCTCTGGGCTCGTCCAAGAGAACACCGTTCTCCAACAGCCCAGCGTATTCCGCTGAGGAACGGAAGATCTGCGCGACCTCCTCGCCCGAGTTGGGGTGGACGCCGAATTCTCGACTGAGAATGTTCGGGAGCATCCCTGGAAGCGGCTGGCCCGAATAGCGCTCCCACAACTCCTGATAAAACGTGGGCTCCTTGACGGCTTGATGCAGAGCGCTTGCCCGCTCTTTGGCGTCGACGGGCATCAGCAGCGACTTGCCTAGATCGCTGATACGGTACGCCCCGCCCTTTTGCCGCTCCACCAAACCGAAGTGGTTTAGGGCTGCGACTCGGCGGTTCGCGCTTCCGCTAAGGCTGCTGTGTCCAAGCGCGTGAGCCATCGTCTCGCGATCCATAGGACCGAATCCAGCCTCGCGCCGCATTCTGTCGAGAAGTTCGAGCGCCTCCCCGAGAGGAACCGCGGGTGTGTTGCGCGCCTTCGCCGGCATCTCCACCTCCAAGGTTGAACCCAGGGGCAAGATGTGGGTCTACGACGGCTCTGGTCAAGGGTCAAGATCGAGCAATGACGAACCGAACACACGCCGAACCGTCATAAGTGGTCGTCAGTAACCGACTTACAACATCAGTGGGACCGCTTGCGGGGTAGGGTCAAAGAGGACAAAATGTCCCCTCGCACGGCGGCTAGTTGACGCGCATCCGCCGCTCCACCGCCTCGTCCGGCTCCACGAACACAGTCTTCACGCGATCGGGCGTGACCAGGCCGGGCGGCGCCTTGCGCGGTTTCCGCACGTACTTCCTGCGCGTCCAGTCGACGGGGACGGTGCCGGACGTGCGGGCCTTGCTGTTCAGCGCGGCGAGGACTGCGGCCTCGGCCAGGTCGCGGGCGGGTGGGTTCGCGTCGCCGTCGTTCCAGCGCAGGATCACGTGCGCGCCGCCGACGTCGCGCGCGTGCAGCCACACGTCGTTGGGGCTGGAGTGGTGGAAGGTCAGGTCGTCGTTGCCCTTCGCGCCGCGGCCCACGCGCACTTCCAGCCCGCCGCTGGTGCGGTAGCGCCGGTACGGCAGCCGGTCCTCGTCATCGCCGCCCGCGTCGGGCGAGCCGGGCGCGGGCAGTGCGGCCGCGACCTCCTCCTCCGTCGCCTCGCCCGACTCCGCGCGCTCCAGCACGTCGCGCAGCTCGCCGGCCCGCTGGCGCAGCTCCCGTACGCGCGGCGGCAACACGCTCCGCGCGCGCGACCGCTTCTTCGCCGCCTCGTACAGCCGGTTCGCGTTGGCCGCCGCGTCCAGCGCCGGGTCCAGCTCGATCTCGACCGGCTGGCCGTCCCACCCCTCGACGCGGGCGACGTCTGCGCCGCGCGGTACCGTGTGCAGCCGTGCGAGCAGCAGGTCGCCCAGCCCTCGCAGCCGGTCCGCCTCCGGCCCCGCCTCCTCGATCTCGCGCTCCAGCGCCTGCGCGCGCGTCTCCAGCCGGTGCAGCCGCGAGCGCACGCGCTCCAGCAGCTCCGGCGGCACAGCGCCCGTCGCCGGCGCCTCCGCCTCCAGCCCCGCCGCGACCCGCATCGCCTCGAGCAGCGACGCCGTCCGCTCCACGACCACGACGCCCGCGCCCTCGATCGGCACCGGATACGGCTGCAGCCCGCGCTTCGTCTCCAGCACCACCGGCTCCCGCGCCCCATCGACCAGCCGCCGCCAGCGTTTCTCGATCGCGTCGGCGGACGGCGATGATCCCGGGGACGACGCGGCCTCCGCATCGCCGAGGATCCAGCCCGCATTGAGCGGGCTGGTATAGGCCACGCGCCGGATCAGTTCACCCAAGCCCCAGGCTCCAAGCCCCACGCCCGCGTCGAGCCGCGGCGCCGGCGCCGGCGCAACGTACGTCGACCCCACCCGCAGATCCCGCGGCCGCCGCGGCCACAGGATCGCCACGATGCGCCCCTCGCCGTCGAGCCCGATCACGTTCCACTGGTTGGTCATCAGCTCGACGACGATCGAGCGGATCGGCCGCTCCTGGCTGGTGCTGCCGCCGAAGTCGATGCGCAGCAGCCGCTCGTCCTCGGGCGCCGAGACGGAGCGGATCGTGGACGTGCGGTGCAGCCGGTGCAGCGCGGGCGCGGGCGGCGGCGCGCCGAGGGTGATCCAGCCGCGCGTCGGGTGCAGGTCCAGCACCAGCCCGCCGTCGTCCGCCTCCAGTGACGCGACGCGCCGGTCGGCGTCCAGCCGCAGCACGCGCGCGCGTCGGCCGGCCAGCCGTCGGTCCAGCTCGCGGGCGAGGTCGCGCACGAGCAGGGAGTCGTACAGGATTCCCTTTGACATCGCGCGAAGGTGCGGGTAGCTTGGCGCCGCCGTCAAACGCCTGTCGGGCGCGTGCTTACGCGCTTTTTTCGTATCCAGCACCGGGACCGGATGAGCACGGGGAGTCCGGCCGGCGACCGTCCCGTCACGGTCCGCCGGCTGCGGGAGATGAAGCGGGCCGGCGAGAAGATCGTCGTGCTGACCGCGTACGACTACCTGTTCGCGCGCATCCTGGACGGGAACGGCGTGGACGTGGTGCTGGTCGGCGACTCGCTGGGCCAGGTGGTGTGCGGCTACGACTCCACACTGCCCGTCACCGTCGACGACATGATCCACCACGGCCGCGCGGTCGCGCGCGGCGTCCGGCGCGCGATGGTCGTGGTCGACATGCCCTTCCTCAGCTTCCAGGTCTCGCCCGAGGACACGCTGCGCCACGCCGGCCGCATCCTGAAGGAGACCGGCGCGGCCGGGGTGAAGCTGGAGGGCGGTGACGAGGAGGCCGCGTCGCACGTGCGCAAGCTGGTGCGCGCCGGCATCCCGGTCATGGGGCACCTGGGCTTCACGCCGCAGTCGGTGCACACGATGGGCGGCCACCGCGTGCAGGGGCGCGAGCAGGGCGACGCCGAGCGGCTGCAGCAGGACGCGCTGCGCCTCCAGCAGGCCGGCTGCTTCTCCGTCGTGCTCGAGCTGGTGCCCGCCGACCTGGCCGCGGCCGTCAGCAATGCGCTGGAGATCCCGACCATCGGCATCGGCGCGGGCGCGGGCTGCGACGGGCAGGTGCTGGTGCTGCCCGACATGCTGGGCCTGAATCCCGACTTCTCGCCGAAGTTCCTGCGCCGCTTCGCCGAGCTGGGGGAGGAGGCCGCGCGCGCGGTGCGCGAGTACGGTGAGGCGGTGCGCGGCGGCGAGTACCCGGCCGACGAGCACAGCTTCGAGTGATCCCGGGTCCGTGAAGACCGTCGAGACCCGCGCCGCGCTGGACGCGGCCCTGGCCGATGCCCGGCGCCACGACCGTCGCATCGGCCTGGTGCCGACCATGGGCTACCTGCACGCGGGGCACCTGTCGCTGGTCGACGCGGCGCGCGAACGCTGTGACGTGGTGGTCATGTCCGTGTTCGTGAACCCGCTGCAGTTCGGCGTGGGGGAGGACCTGACCACCTATCCGCGCGACCTGGAGCGGGACGCGGAGCTGGCGTCCGCGCGCGGCGTGGACCTGCTGTTCGCGCCCACCGACCGCGAGATGTACCCGGACGGCGAGCCGGCCGTGCAGGTGGTGCCGACGCGCATGGCCGACCGGCTGTGCGGCGCGTTCCGGCCCGGGCACTTCACGGGCGTGCTCACCGTGGTGTGCAAGCTGTTCAACATCGTGCGGCCGGACCTGGCGGTGTTCGGACGCAAGGACTTCCAGCAGGCGGTGCTGATCCGCCGCATGGCGCGGGATCTGGACCTTCCGGTGGAGATCGTGGTAGCACCCGTCGTTCGCGCGGACGACGGGCTGGCGCTCAGTTCGCGCAACACGTATCTGGACGCCGGCGAGCGAGACGCGGCCGCGGCCATCTGGGCGGGCCTGAGCGACGCGAACGGCGCGTTCGGTGCAGGGGAGAGGCGTGCGGAGGCGCTGATCGGACGCGTGCGCGCGTCGGTCGAGGGCGCGGGGCTGCGCCCGCAGTACGTCGAGCTGGTCGACGCAGACACGCTCGAGCCGCTGGAGACGGCGGCGCCGGGCTCCGTGATCGCCGTGGCGGCGTTCGCGGGCGAGACGCGGCTCATCGACAACGTCGTCCTGGGCTGACAGGGAGAGGTTCCATGCAGCGATACATGTGCAAGTCGAAGGTGCACCGGGCCACGGTCACCGACGCCGACCTGAACTACGAGGGCTCGATCACGCTCGACCCCGTGCTCATGGAGGCGGCCGACCTGCTGCCCTTCGAGCAGGTCGCCGTGGTCGACATCGACAACGGCGCGCGCTTCGAGACCTACGTGATCGAGGGGCGTCGCAACTCGGGCGACGTCGTGCTGAACGGCGCCGCCGCGCGGCTGGTGCAGCCGGGCGACAAGGTCATCGTGATCAGCTACGCCGCCTACGACGAGAATGAGCTCGAGGGCTTCCGCCCGAAGCTGGTCTTCGTCGACGCGGAGAATCGCATCGTCTCCGTCGGCGACGGCATGGACGCGCACGAGCGGCCGCTCCGCATCGAAAAGGCGTGAGCGCGGCGGCGCGCGATCCGGAGCGCGGCTCCGGCGCCGCCCCCGGCGCGACGGATACGGCGGAGTCGACCGACGGGGCGGCTCCGCCGTTTCGCGTGGGGCAGCGATCGCTGCCGTCGTGGGCGGAGACCAGCCGCAAGCGCGCCGAGCACGTGGCGCGCGTGGCGGAGACCATCGAGAGCTTCGCGCGGGCGATTGGGCTGCCGGACCGGGACGTGGACCGCTGGAGCGCCGCCGCCTGGCTGCACGACGCCCTCAAGGACGCGAAGACGTCGCGCCTGCGTGAGCTGGTCGCGGACGACCCCGAACTGGCCGACCTGCCCGACGCGCTGCTGCACGGACCCGCCGCCGCGGAGCGCGCACGCCGCGACGGTATCGACGACGAGGAGCTGCTCCAGGCCGTGACCTGGCACACCAGCGGACACCCCGACCTCGGCCGCATCGGCCGAGCCCTCTACCTGGCCGACTCCCTCGAGCCGGGCCGCCGCGACCGGGACGGCCGCCGCGCCCGGCTGCGCGAACGCGTGCTCGACGGCGGGGAGGGCGCGATCGACGACGCGCTGCGCGACGTGCTGGCCGAGCGGCTCGAGTACCTCGCCGCGTCCGGCAAGCCGATCGCGCCGTATACCGTACGGTTCTACAACCGGCTGGTGGAGGAGGCGTGAGACGCGCCGCGGACACCGCGCCCGACCGGCACGGCCGACTCGCGCTGATCGTCGGCCTGCTCGCGCTCCTGGCCGTGGCCATGATCGCCATCTTCGTGCTGGCCGGCGGCGACACCGCGCCCGCACCCGAGCGCCCCGCCGCCGACGCGCTGAGCGCCGACCAGGTGCTGGGCGAGCGGCCCCGCGTCGAGGTGCTCAACGCCGGCGGCGTCTCCGGCCTGGCCCGCCGCGCCACCGAACGCCTGCGCGACGCCGGCTTCGACGTGGTCTACTTCGGCAACGCCGGCGACTTCGACCTGGACAGCACCACCGTCATCGCCCGCACCGAGGACATCACCCCCGCGCGGGCAGTGGCCGACGCGCTGGGCGTGGACCGCGTGACGGTGGAGCCGGATCCGGAGCTGTACCTGGATGTGACCGTGCGGCTGGGGCGGGACTGGCCTTGACGGCTCGCTGCGCTCGCGGGGAGGCGGCTTCGCCGCGGGGAGGCTCGCTGCGCTCGCGGGGAGGCGGCTTCGCCGCGGGGAGGCTCGCTGCGCTCGCGGGGAGGCGGCTTCGCCACGGGGAGGCTCGCTGCGCTCGCGGGATCCCCGCCGCTGATTTCGTGCTAGATGGCTGGCGCAGGCAGGCGGCCGCGCACCAGGAACTCGGCTCGCGCGAAGTGGAAGACGCTGCGGCCGATGTAGCGGCGGCTGGTGACCTCGACGCTGTCGCGGTCGGCGATGCAGTGCCAGTTCTCGAAGGCCCGCGGCTGCCGGCGGCCGAAGGCGGCGGGGTCGAGGACCGCGACGTTGGTGCCGCGCTCGATGTCGCGGGCCGAGCGGTAGCGCACGACCTCCACCCCCTCCTCGCGCATGGCGTCGCCCAAGGCCTGCGTCGCCTCGTAGCTGTCGGGTGACGAGAGCGCGGCCTCGTGCGCGGAGAAGGGCGAAGCGGTCAGGTCGATACCGCGCTCGGTCTTCACCGTCGTGGTGAAGCTGGTCAGCTCGGTGCGAACGGGGCCGAGGTCGGCTGTCGTGCCCTCCAGGAAGAGCAGCCGGTAGTACGCGACCTCGGCGAACGCGGTGCGCGGCGATTCCGCACCGTACCAGATGCCCCTGCGCGTCCGGCTGCCGAAGCGCGACCCGTGGGGCAGGGGCGGGTAGCGGAACGGGGTCGACAGCAGGTAGTGCAGGCGCGGGCCGGCGCGCTCGGGCGGCTTGGCGTCGTCGATCAGCCGCTCCAGCAGCTGCTGCTCGGCATCCGAGTCCACCAACCGCCGCGTCGACACCTGGTGCTGTGCCTCCACCGCCCGCAGCGGCTCCAGCCGCAGCGGCCTCAGCTCAGAGGCGCCCGCGCAGAGCGTCCAGATACCGGACGACATCCACCAGCCCCTCCACGCTGACGATCCGCTCCAGCGGCACAGCGCCCAGATGATGGTTGTGCGCGCCCAGCCACGCGCGCGCCTGCTCCTCGTCGCCACCCACCAGCGCGTCCAGGCTGCGGAACAGGCGCAGTAGCAGCAGCGCCAGCTCCCCTTCCTTCGACGACGGGTCGATGGTGCGGTCCCCGCTCAGCCGCGAAATCGACGCCTCGCTGGTGCCCAGCACCTCCGCCAGCTGGCGATTGCGCAGCCCGAGCCGCGCCGCCGCCGAGCGGACGGCCCTGGTCAGCACCGCATCCGCGGCGCCGGCATCGGGCAGAGGCATGGGTCTGTGCATACCGGAAGCTAGTGCGGCCACTGCATCATATGCAAGACAACAGTCAGCCCATTGCAAATGCAAACCATCCCCACCGCGCCCCACCCGCAAACGCGGGTCGGTCCGCGCGGGCCGTGCCTCGCAATCACGTGTCCTCGAAGGTTCGGCCTTGGGGCGCGGCCAAGCGAACGCGGGGGAACAACTTAGGCATTTACAGCTAAGGTGTTTTCGAGGACCGGAAAAACGGGCGACCCCTGCAGTCCGGGTCCCCGGCCATCGAGTCCTCTGGCGCTGTCCGCGGCAACTGTTGGTACGGACGTCACCCGGTGACGGCCGCGCCCCTGGCAGGGTCGCCAAACCGTGCGTCCCCGGCCGCACCCCATGCGGCACCAACAATTCCCGCGGACAGCGCCAGAATGCCCGCAAGGAGGGCATCCCGGCCCGGCCCGGGCGCCGCCCTCGACGGCGGTCGACGAACGCGGTCGCCCGAGCCCCCAAGCCGAAGGTCCAAGCGCCAAAGCCCAAAGCCCCAGGGCCGCAGTTACGCTCCCAGCAGCACGAACGACCTTGGGGCCTTCATCTCGTGCTCGGCGCGGAGCTGGCCGCAGGCGGCGGCGATGTCGCGGCCGCGGGGGGTGCGGATGGTGGCGGGCACGCCGGCTCGGTCGAGTTCGGCGGCGAACTCGCGCAGACGTGGGGCAGGCGTGGGCTGCCAGTCCGGTCCCGGGATGGGGTTGTAGGGGATCAGGTTGACGTGCGCGTGGAACTCGCGGGCGATCCCGGCCAACTCGCCGACCAGCTCGGGGCGGTCCGTGACGCCGTCGATCATGACGTATTCGAGGGTGATGCGGCGTCCGCCGGCGGCGTCGAAGGCGCGCAGCGCGTCGAGCAGTTCGGGGAGCGGGTAGCGCTTCTCGAGCGGCACGATCTTCTGGCGCAGTTCGTGGTTGGGCGCGTGCAGAGAGAGGGCGAGCCGGAATTGCTCGGGCCGCTCGGCCAGTTCGACGATGCCGGGGGCGACGCCAACGGTCGACACGGTGATGCGGCGGGCGCCCACACCGTAGCCGTGGTTGAGCAGGGTGAGCGCGGGCATGACGGCGGCCAGGTTGGCGAGCGGCTCGCCCATGCCCATGAAGACGATGTTGCTGATCTCGCCCATGCCGTGGTCGCGGGCCCAGCGCTGGGAGCCGCGGTACTGGGCGACGATCTCGCCGGTGCGCAGCTGCCTGCGGTAGCCGGACCAGCCGGTGGCGCAGAAGACGCAGGCCATGGCGCAGCCGGCCTGGCTGGAGATGCACAGGGTCAGCCGGTCGCGGGAGGGGATGAGCACGGACTCGATCAGCTCGCCGTCCTCCATGCGCCAGAGGTGCTTGACGGTGCCGTCCTCGGAACGCGCCACGTGCTGCGCGGCCGGGGCGGTGAAGCGGAACTGCTGCTTCATCGCCTCGCGCTCGGCGGCGGGCAGGTTGTGCATCTCGTCGAAGCCGAGCGCCAGCCGCTCCAGGATCCAGCCGCGCACCTGGTCGGCGCGGTAGCGGGGCTGCCCGCGCCGCTCGAACCACTCCTTCAAGGTGTGCTCCAGCGCGCCCGGCGTGAGGTCGAGCAGGTCGACCCGCTCGTCCGTGGGTACTGCTTTCCGCGACATCCTGCTCCTCAGAACGTGATTCCCAGTCGGTAGTGCATGGCGCCGCCGAAGCCGTTCGGCAGTTCCTCGCGCACGAGGCCGACGGTCCAGCGTTCCAGGCGCAGCGTTACCCCCAGCACCGGCTCCCAGGTCCGGCCGTTCGCGCCGGGCTCGCCGGCGGCTCCGGCGATGACCTCGAGTGCATGGCGGAACACGACGCGTGCCACCGGCTGCCAGGCGACGGTGTCCAGGCGGCGCTCGGCCAGTCCCAGTGCGACGCTGGCGTCGACGGGCAGCAGCCCCGGCCGCGGCCCCGCCTCGACGGCGGCGGCCCAGCGTGCGAAGTCGGCGATGGTCAGCGCGAGCGCGGCGCGGGCGCGCACGGGCCCGATGGTGTGGCGGCCGGCGAGCCCCAGCGCGCCTTCCCACTCGCTGTCGCCGCCCGCCTGCTCGTTGGGGCGGATCCAGCGCAGGGACGCGCCGCCGTCCAGCCCCGGAACGATGCGGCGCGCGACCGCGGCGGAGAGCACGTCCTCCGCCACCTCGAACTCGGGCTCGGGCAGCGGCAGCGGGGGGCCGTCCGTGCGCGTCATGTCGCCGATGCTGGTGCGCTGGTAGGCCAGGCCGACGTCCAGCCCGTCGATCACGCGGGCGGCGGTCGCCAGGCCGAAGCCGTCGATGCCGATCTCGTCGGGGCCGCTCATGTCCAGCAGGTCGGCGTCGGCGCGGCCCGGGTGCGCCGGAAGCAGCGCGGGGTTCCAGAACACGGCGGCGGCGCCCGGCTGGAACGCGTCCGGCCCGGCATTGGCGCGCAGCGGCCAGTCGAGCAGGCGCTGTGCGTGGGCCGGCGCGGCGGCGGCCAGGACCGTGAGCAGGGCCAGCACCGCGCGGGGCGCGAGGGCGGCGTGCGCGGCGCGGCGGCCCGCCCGGCACCGGCCCGGCGCGGCGGACGCGGCAGACGCGGCGGGGCCATGCGGCGAGGGTGCGTGCAACGGGATCGGGCCTGTTGAAGAGGTCGGTGCCGCGGCGTAACTTACGCGCCCATGCAGAACGGGGGAAACATCCCATCGCAGCCGGCGCCGCGTCCGTGCGCCTGACGGAGCTGCTCGACGCGTCCCGCGTGCGCGTGCCGCTCGGGTCCCGAACCAAGCACGACCTGATCCGCGAGCTGGTTGACCTGGCCGCGCCGGGCAACGGCGCCGGGGATGCGCTGCTGTCGGTCGTGCTGGAGCGGGAGGCCGACATGTCCACGGGCATCGGGGAGGGGGTGGCGGTGCCGCACGGACGCAGCCCCCACGTGGACCGGCTGATCATGGCGGCCGGCGTGACCGGCGCCCCCGTGGACTTCGACGCGCTGGACGGCGAGCCGGTGCGCCTGGTGTTCCTGCTGCTCGGCCCGGCCGGCAACGCGGACCTGCACATCCGCGCGCTGAGCCGCATCGCTCGGCTGGCGCGCCGCGCCGATCTGCGCCAGCGGCTGCTGGCCGCGCCGGACGGACCGGCGTTCCTGGCCACGCTCGCGGACGCCGACGCGTGACTGCATCGACGAAGGCTGCGCTGGCGTTCGCGCCGGCGCTGGTGTGGGCGCTCTTGCTCCTGTGGGTCGGATCGCGCACCCTGAGCGGGCCGGACTCGACGCTGCCGCTGGACAAGGTGGCGCACTTCACGATGTACGGTGTGCTCGGCGGCCTGGCCGGCTACGGCTGGCGCCGCGTGGACGGTGGCGCCATGCTGGCGGCGGTGCTGCTCATCGCAGCCCTCGCCGTGGGCGCACTGGACGAGAACAACCAGCGCTCCGTACCCGGCCGCGATGCCGATGCGGCCGACTGGATCGCCGACGCGCTCGGCGCGGCGACCGGCTTCCTGCTCGTGGCGCGCAGCGCCCGGCTCTCCCGTTTCATCGAACGCGACGATCGTCATCGTGCCTGATAGTCTTCCGACCGCCTGGCGCAGCACGCAGCCCGGCTCGCTCCGCCGCGAGGACGCGGGGCGCGACGTGCGCCTGGCCGGGTGGGTGCACCGCCGCCGCGACCTGGGCGGCCTGATCTTCATCGACCTGCGCGACCGCTCGGGGCTGGTCCAGCTCTCGTTCGGCCCCGACTGGAGCGGCGCCGCGACCATGGAGGTGGCGGGCGGGCTGGGCGTGGAGAGCGTGATCGCCGTGCAGGGCACGGTGGCCGAGCGGCCGCAGGGGCAGGCGAACCCGGACCTGGCCACGGGGGAGGTGGAGGTCCACGTCGCGTCGCTGGAGATCCTGTCCCGCGCGGAGACGCCGCCGATCCAGGTGGCGCGCGGGCCCGAGGACGAGCTTCCGTCGGAGGAGCTGCGGCTGCGCCACCGCCACCTGGACCTGCGCCGGCCGGAGCTGCGCAGGGCGATGCACATGCGCCACCGCGCGCAGCAGATCGTGCGCAATCATCTCTCGGACGACGGCTTCTGGGAGATCGAGACGCCGCTGCTGACGCGCCGCACGCCGGAGGGCGCGCGGGACTTCCTGGTGCCGAGCCGCGTGCACGCGGGCGAATTCTACGCGCTGCCGCAGTCGCCGCAGCTCTACAAGCAGCTGCTCATGGTGAGCGGCTACGACCGCTACTTCCAGATCGCGCGCTGCCTGCGCGACGAGGACCTGCGCGCCGACCGGCAGCTCGAGTTCACGCAGATCGACCTCGAGATGTCGTTCGTGGAGGAGGAGGACGTGCTGCGCGTGGGGGAGGGGCTCATGGCCGCCCTGTGGCGCGAACTGGCCGGCGTGGAGCTGGAGCTGCCCTTCCCGCGGCTGACCTGGGCCGAGTCGATGCGGCTGTACGGCACCGACAAGCCGGACCTGCGCTTCGGCATGCCGTTCGTCGACGTGACGGACGCGCTGGCCGCGACGGAGTTCCGCATCTTCTCGGACACGCGCGGGACCGGGAAACGCATCCGCGGCGTGCGGGTGGCGGGCGGCGCGTCGCTCAGCCGGAAGCAACTGGACGCGCTGAACGAGGTGGCGCAGAAGGCCGGCTCGCCCGGTGCGCTGTGGGTGAAGCGGACGGACGACGGCTGGTCCGGCCAGTTCGCCAAGGCGCTGGACGAGGCCGCTACCGCGCGCTTCGTCGAGGCGGCCGGGCTCGAGCCCGGCGACCTGTTCGTGGCCGTGGTCGGGTTCTTCCGCGGCGCCGCGGCCGACGACGCACAGGCGCAGGCACAGGCACAGGCGGATACGGCTGCGGTGTCGCCGGAGGCGCGCGCGGGCGGCGCCGAGGTGGCGCTGGACGCGCTGCGCCGGCACCTGGCGGACGAGACGGGGCAGCGGGAGGGCACCCGCCACGCGTGGGCGTGGGTGACCGAGTTCCCATTCTTCGAGTGGGACGAGGAGGCGGACCGGCTGGTCGCCGCGCATCACCCGTTCACCATGCCGCACCCGGACGACCTGCCGGCGCTGCTGGAGGCGACGGAGTCCTGCGCATCGCTGACCGGCCGGGCCGCGCGCGACCTGTACGACCGGGGCATCCGCGCCCGCGCGTACGACGCCGTGTACAACGGCAACGAGATGGCCAGCGGCTCGATCCGCATCCACGACCCGGCGACGCAGCGGCTGGTGTTTCGGACGCTGGGCATCGACGAGGCGTCGGCGCAGCAGAAGTTCGGCTTCCTGCTGGACGCGTTCCGGCACGGCGCGCCGCCGCACGGCGGCTTCGCGTTCGGCTTCGACCGGCTGGTCATGCTGCTGTCGGGCGCGACCAGCCTGCGGGACGTGATCGCGTTCCCGAAGACGGCCGCGGCGCGGGCGCTTTTCGAGGGCGCGCCCTCCCCGGTGGAGCGAGACGTGCTGCAAGACCTGCATCTGGACGCGCTGGCGGAGGCGCGCACGTGAGGAGCTGGGCGGCACGCGGGTGTGCCCGCACGCGTGCGGAGCGAGGACCCGCCCCGGACCGGGCGGGTACTCCGGAGCGGACAACGGGAATCCCCGGAAGCGACTGAATTGCCGAACGGTACGAGCATACAGCACCGCGTGCCCGCCGAGGGCGCGGACTACCTGTCCCTGGCGGGCGTCAACGACGCGAACCTCCAGGAACTGGCGCGCCTGTCCGGCTGCCGCGTCATCCTGCGCGGCGACCACCTGATCCTGTCGGGTGAGCTGGAGGAGGTCGAGCGGGCGACCCCGGTGGCGCAGCGGCTGATCGAGCGGGCGCGGCTGGGGCAGCCGATCGGCGTGGAGGACGTGCGGCGCGAGTGGGAGTCGGTCAGCGAGATCGGGCTGGAAGGCGCCACCGAGCTGGCGGAGCGGCTGAGCGAGCAGCGCATTGCGCTGCCGGGCTCGCGCAAGGTGATCGCGCCCAAGTCGGAAGGGCAGGGCACCTACATGGACGCCATCGCGAACAACGACATCGTGATCGGCATCGGTCCGGCCGGCACCGGCAAGACGTACCTGGCCGTGGCCATGGCGGTGGACGCGCTGAACAAGAAGCGGGTGAAGCGCATCATCCTGGCGCGGCCCGCCGTGGAGGCGGGCGAGAACCTGGGCTTCCTGCCGGGCGACCTGCAGGAGAAGGTGGACCCGTACCTGCGCCCGCTCTACGACGCGCTGGAGGACATGATGCCGCTGGACCGTGTGCGGCGCGCGCTGGAGGACCGCACCATCGAGATCGCGCCGCTGGCCTACATGCGCGGCCGCACGCTGGCCGACGCGTTCGTGATCCTGGACGAGGCGCAGAACGCGACGCGCGCGCAGATGAAGATGTTCCTGACGCGCCTGGGCCTGAACTCGCGCGTGGTCATCACGGGCGACAAGACGCAGATCGACCTGCCGAACCGCGCGGACTCGGGGCTGCTCGAGATCGAGCGGGTGCTGTCGGGCATCGACGGCATCGAGTTCGTCTACCTGGACACCATCGACGTGGTGCGGCACCGGCTGGTGAAGCGGATCATCGACGCTTACGCCTCCGAGGCGGGCACGGGCGCGCCGGTGGACGCGGGAGGCCGCTGAGGCCATGCCGGCCTGGATCGAGCACCTGCGGCGGTCGCTGAGCGGCCGGCCCCAGCGCGCCTGGCCGGCGGGCGTGGTGCACCACGGCGTGCGCATCCTGCTCGTGGTGGTGCTCGCCTTCGCGGTGCACCTGATCTTCCCGGTGGCGCCGGTGCCGGACTTCCCGGTGCTCGAAGTCGGCATGGTGGCCGAGGAGGACCTGATCGCGGAGGTCGGGTTCCCCGTCCTGAAGTCGGACGCGCAGCTCGCGCAGGAGCGCGAGGAGGCGGCCGCCAGCGTGCCACCGATCTTCGTCTACGACGAGGCCGCGGTCGACACGCTGGGCGCCCGCGTCGAGCGGTTCCTGTCGCACTTCGACACCATCGCGACGGCGGGCGCGGACGAGCTGCGCTCGCGCGGCCGGACCCGCGAGATGCTGCAGCGCTACGGCATCGTGCCGGACGACCGCTTCGTCGAGATCCTGCGCTCGCAGGGCGATCGCCGGGCGCTGCGCTACGGCCTGGAGAGCGCGATCGGCTCGCTGCTGCCCGAAGGCGTGGCCACGACCATGGCGCTGGACGAGCAGGGCGCGCCGCAGCTGCTGATCCGTCGCGAGGCGCAGGAGCAGATCGTGCCGCGCGACTCGATCATGACCGCGCCCGGCTTCTACGACGAGGCGCGCGAGATGCTGGCGCCCAGCCGGCGCGCCGAGCTGTCGGAGCTGCAGCGACTGATCCTGATCCGCTTCTTCGAGCCGAGTCTTCGCTACGCCGGGGAGGCGACGGAGGCGGCGCGCGAGCGCGCCCGCGCGGCCGTGAGCCCGACCAAGGGCGACGTGCTGCGCGGCGAGAAGATCGTGGGCGCGCACGAGCAGATCCAGGAGGCGCAGGTCGAGCGGATCCGCTCCTACCGCGAGGCTCTGACCACGCTCGGCCGCATCGAGGCGGGGCCGACCGCGGCGCCGCGCGCGGTGGGCGCGCTGCTCTACAACCTGATCGTGCTCGGCATGTTCGGGCTGCTGCTGTTCTTCTACCGGCGCGAGGTCTACGCCGGCATGCGCAACGTGCTGCTGCTGGCGTTCCTGGTGCTGCTGCTGTGCGCGGGCGCGGGTCTGGTCGGCGCCTACGACGCGCCCATCCAGCTGATCCCGATCGCGCTGCCCGCGCTGGTCATCGCCGTGCTGTGGGACGGGCGCATGGCGCTGATCCTGACCCTGGTGCTGTCCGTGCTGCTGGCCGGCCAGACGCCGTTCGTGGGCATGTCGGTGATCTTCACCTGCGCGGTGGCGGGCGGCGCGGCGGCGATGAGCGTGCGCGTGGTCCGCAGCCGCTCGCAGACGCTGGTCTTCACGCTGGTCATCACGGTGGCGTACCTGCTGGCCGCGGTCACGCTGGGTCTGCTGCGACAGCACGAGTTCGCGGCGATCATGACCGCGGCGGGCTGGGGCTTCCTGTCCGCGCTGGCCAGCGCGTTCGTGGCGATGGGCGCGCTGCCGCTGTTCGAGGCGTTCACGCGCATCACCACGCCGCAGACGCTGCTCGAGCTGGCCGACCTGAACCGGCCGTTGCTGCAGCGGCTGCGCAAGGAGGCGCCGGGCACGTTCGCGCACTCGATCAGCGTGGCGGGCATCGCGGAGGCGGCGGCGCGCGCGATCGACGCGGACGCGCTGCTTACGCGCGTCGGCATTTACTACCACGATGTGGGCAAGGTCGCCAAGCCGCAGTACTTCATCGAGAACCAGCACACGTCGCGCAATCCGCACGACAAGCTGAAGCCGACCACGTCGGCGAGCATCGTACGCAACCACATCATCGAGGGGCTGCGCCTGGCCGACGAGGCGCGGCTGCCGGACAGCGTGCGCGCGTTCATCGCAGAACACCACGGCACGCAGCGCATCTCGTTCTTCTACGACCAGGCGCGCCAACAGAACCCGGACGGCGAGATCGACCCGACGCAGTTCTCGTATCCGGGGCCGAAGCCGCAGTCCAAGGAGACCGCGATCGCGATGCTGGCCGACTCGGTCGAGTCGGCCGCGCGCGTGCTGCAGGATCCGACGCCCGAACGCATCCGCGAGCTGGTCGACCGCATCGTGCAGGGCAAGATCGACCAGGGGCAGCTCGAGGAGACGCCGCTCACCTTCCAGGACCTGCGCCTGATCAAGGATGAGTTCTCGAGCGTGCTGTCGGGCATGTACCACCAGCGCATCGACTACCCGCCGCGCGGCACGGGGGAGACCGAGCCGGCCGGCGCGGGCGCGCGCGCCGGGGCATGACGCTCCGGCTGCACGTCAATCTCCCCGACATGCGGGCCGGCGCGGCCCGCCGCTGGCGCGACGCCGGCCTGCCCCGCGCGCCCGAGCTGCGCCGGCTGCTCCGCGCCGCGGCGGGCGCTGCCCTGCGCGACCAGGAAGTGACGCGCGCCGAACTCTCGCTCACGCTGCTGGACGACCACGCGATGCGTGCGCTGAACCGCGACTACCTGCAGCGCGACCGGCCGACCGACGTCATTGCGTTCTCCCTCGGCGATGGCGACCATGACGCGCCCTTCGGCGACGTGTACCTCGGCGTCGAGCGGGCGCTGGCGCAGGCGGCCGAGCTGGACGTGCCGCCAGGCGAGGAGCTGGTCCGGCTGGCGGTGCACGGCACGCTGCACGTGCTGGGGCACGACCACCCGGAGGACGACAGCCGGGTGCGCAGCCCCATGTGGCGCGCACAGGAGCGCATCGTCCGCAGGGTACTGAGCGGCTGAATCCCCCCGGCGGGAACCCGACCCCGAATGAACGCGCGCGAGGCCGATGTGACGGAGGCGACGGAGCGCCGCCAGGTCGACGACCTGGACGCGCGGCTTGCGCATGTCCGCCGGCTGCTGGACGCGGGCGCGGAAGGGGAGCTGGCAACGTGGCTGGAGGAGCTGCACGCCAGCGACGTGGCCGACCTGATCGAGGAGCTGGAGGAGGACGAGCGCGTCCGGCTGCTCGGCCTGCTGCCGCCCGACATCGTCTCCGAGGCGCTGTCGGAGATGGAGGAGGCGGAGCACCCGGAGGAGCTGCTGGCCGCCGCCTCCCCCGAGCGCCTGATCGAGCTGGTGCGCGCGCTGCCCGACGACGACGCCGCCGACCTGATCGGCGAGCTGCCGCCCGAGGAGCAGGCGCGGGTGCTGTCGCTGCTGCCGCGCGTCGAGGCAGGCGCGCTGCACAAGCTGCTGCAGTACGACGACGAGTCGGCCGGCGGCATCATGACCACCGAGCTGCTCGCGGTGGAGATGGCGCTCTCCGCGGCGCAGGCGATCGAGGAGGTACGGCGTCAGGCCCGCGAGATCGGGGAGGAGTTCTACGCGATCTACGTGATCGACCGCTACCGCCGGCTGCAGGGCACGGTCGGCCTGCAGGACCTGGTGCTGGCCGAGCCCGCTACTTCGCTCGCGGAGCTGCTCGAGCCGCCCGTCGCGACCATCCCGGTCGACATGGACCAGGAGGACGTGGCGCGACTCATGGCGCGCTACAACGTGCCGTCGCTGCCCGTGGTCGGCCCGAACGACGCGCTGCTCGGCCGCATCACCTTCGACGACGTCATGGACGTCATCGAGGCCGAGCAGACCGAAGACCTGTTCCGCCTGGCCGGCGTGAGCGAGGAGGAGGAGGTGCGTTCCGGCTGGAGCGAGTCGGTGCGCTCGCGGCTGCCCTGGCTGTTCGTCAACCTGATCACCGCGTCGCTGGGCGCGGCCGTGGTCTACCTGTTCCGCGATACCATCGACGAGCTGGTCATCCTGGCGGCGGTCATGCCCGTCATCGCCGGGCTGGGCGGCAACGCCGGCACCCAGGCGCTGGCGGTGACCGTGCGGCGCCTGGCGCTGTCCGACGAGCCGCCGCAGCGCTACTGGGGCGTCGCCTTCAAGGAGATGTTCGTCGGGCTGATCAACGGGCTGGCGCTCGGGCTCCTGGCCGGCATCGCCGGCTACGTGCTCGAGGGCGTCTGGCTGTTCGGCCTGGTCGTGCTGCTGGCGATGTGGGGCAACCTGGTCATCGCCTCGTTCTTCGGCGCGTTCGTGCCCGTGATGCTGGAGCGGGCCGGCGCCGATCCCGCGGTCGCGTCGTCCGTGTTCGTCACGGCGTCGACCGATATCTTCGGTTTCCTGCTACTCCTGGGACTCGCATCCGCACTGCTGCTATGACCCCCATCACCGACCCCGGTCAGAGCCGGACCCGCTTCATCACCCACCAGGGTGAGCAGATCCTGCTGCTCGACTACTCGGACGTCTCCGACGAGAACGTCGCGATCGAGGAGATCGAGAAGACCAAGGCCATCATCGCCCGCGAGCCCGAGAACTCGCTGCGCACCCTTACGTACGTGGCGGGCTCGCGCTACAACCCCCGCATCGTCGAGGCGATGAAGGACCTGGTCGTGCACAACAAGCCTTACGTGCGCGCCGCCGCCGTCGTGGGTCTGCACACGCTGCACCGCATCATCTACCGCGCCGTGGTCACGGTCTCCCGCCGCAACCTCAAGGTCTTCGAGGACCTGGAGGAGGCGAAGGACTGGCTGGTGACGCAGTAGGGGCTCGCTGCGCTCGCGGGGACGCTCGCTTTGCTCGCGGGGACGCTCGCTTTGCTCGCGGGGACGCGGCTGCGCCGCGGGGACGCCTGCGGCGGGGCCGTGCGCTGACGCGCGCGGGGACGCTCGCTGCGCTCGCGGGGGCAATGCGGCGCCGCGTCACGGGTTTCCCGCGCGCGAAGCGCGCGTCCCCATGGCCGCAGGCAATGTCCCCGCGGCGTCAGCCGCGTCCCCGCGAGCGGAGCGAGCGTCCCCACCCGCCACCAGCCGAAGCGCAGCCGCCGCCCAACCAGCCGCCCGCCCGCGTCTTGAACCACACCGCCGCTCGCCGCTACCTTCCCGTGCTCCCGAGCGCGTCCGTTCGGGGTTGATCCACGAGAAGGCGCAAGAGAAATGGACGGCAACGGACAGAACGGTCGCGGCGGGACGCCGCGTCTCAAGACGGGGCTCGCCGAGATGCTCAAGGGCGGCGTGATCATGGACGTGACCACGCCGGAGCAGGCGCGCATCGCGGAGGACGCGGGCGCGGTTTCGGTCATGGCGCTGGAGCGCGTGCCGGCGGACATCCGCGCCGCGGGCGGCGTGGCGCGCATGGCCGACCCCGCGATCGTCGAGGCGATCATGGAGGCCGTGTCGATCCCGGTCATGGCCAAGGCGCGTATCGGCCACTTCGTGGAGGCGCGCATCCTGGAGTCGCTGGGCGTCGACTACATCGACGAGAGTGAGGTGCTGACGCCGGCCGACGAGGTGCACCACATCGACAAGTTCGGCTTCGACGTGCCGTTCGTGTGCGGCGCGCGAGACCTGGGCGAGGCGCTGCGGCGCATCGGTGAGGGCGCGTCGATGATCCGCACCAAGGGCGAGGCGGGCACGGGCGACATCGTCGAGGCCGTGCGGCACATGCGGAAGATCAACCAGCAGATCCGGCAGGTTCTGAGCGCGCCCGAGGACGAGCTGATGGTCATGGCCAAGGAGCTGCAGGTCCCGCTCGCCCTCGTGCACGAGACGCGCAAGGCGGGCCGTCTGCCGGTGGTCAATTTCGCGGCGGGCGGCATCGCGACGCCGGCCGACGCGGCGCTCATGATGCAGCTGGGCTGCGACGGCGTCTTCGTCGGTTCGGGCATCTTCAAGTCTGACGACCCGGCCGCTCGCGCCAAGGCGATCGTCGAGGCCACGACGCACCACGACGACCCGGCCACACTGGCCCGCGTGTCGAAGAACCTGCCCGGCGCGATGGTGGGCATGGACGCGGCTCGCCTGCCGATGGAGCAGCGGCTGGCCGGGCGCTCCGCCTAGGCCGCAGTCGATGGTCGATCCACGCGCCGACGCGCGGCCGGGTGACGCGGCGGATGCCGACGTGCGCCGGCCGCGCGTCGGCGTTCTGGCGCTGCAGGGCAACGTGCGCGAGCACATGCACGCGCTGGAGGCCGTGGGCGCGGAGCCGGTCGCCGTGAAGCGGCCGCCGCAGCTGGAGGGGCTGGACGGCCTGGTCATCCCGGGCGGCGAGAGCCCGACCATGATCAAGCTGCTGCGCACCTCCGGCCTGGAGGCGCCGCTGCGCGAGCGGGTCCGCTCGCGCGCCTTCCCGCTGTTCGGCACGTGCGCCGGCCTGATCCTGCTGTCGCGCGAGACCGGCGACCCGGACGTACCGGGCTTCCGCGCGCTGGATGTGGAGGTGCGGCGCAACGCGTACGGCCGCCAGCGGGAGAGCTTCGAGATCCGTCTGCCCGATCACGTGTTCGGCGGCGAACCGCTGGAGGCGGTGTTCATCCGCGCGCCGGCCATCGGGGATGCCGGGCCGGACGTGCGCGTGCTCGCGCGCCACGAGGGCCGGCCGGTCGCCGTGCGGCAGGGCGACGTGTTCGGCGCGGCGTTCCATCCGGAGCTGACGACGGACCACCGTCTGTACGCCGCGTTCGTCGAGGCCGTGCGGCAGCGGGTGGAGGGACGGAGCGGCTCGGACGCGCCGTCCACGCGCGGCGACGCCGCGTGAGTGGAGCCGACGGCCGCAGCAGCCCGCACGGCCCCGACGGCTTCCGCAATCCCTGGCTGGAGCGCGATCCCGGCGACCAGCGAGGCGCGCTGCTCAAGTGGCAGTGGCAGCGGCTGCGCACGGGCTGGCCGAAGCCGCCGCCTGGCAACGTTCCGCACGCCGAGCCGAAGCTCGCGCTGCCGCGCGCCGCCGCCGACGAGCTGCGCGTGACGTGGATCGGCCAGGCCAGCTTCCTGGTGCAGGTCGGCGGGCTCAACCTGCTGACCGACCCCGTCTTCTCCGAGCGTGCCTCCCCTGTCTCCTGGGCGGGGCCAAGGCGGATCGCGGCGCCCGGGCTGACGCTCGACCGGCTGCCGCCGATCGACGGTGTTCTCATCTCGCACGACCATTACGACCATCTGGACGACCCGAGCGTCCGCGCGCTGCACGCCCGCTACGGCGAGCGGCTGCGCTGGTTCGCGCCGCTCGGCTTCAGCCCCTGGTTCGCGCGCCGTGGCATCACCTCCGTCACCGAGCTGGACTGGTGGGGCGAGGCGGAGCTGGAGGCGACGATAGGCCAGGCGGCCGACGATCAGGCGACCGTGGGCGAGACGACCGTGGGGGAGGTCGCGCCAGCCGTGGGCCAGGCGACCGTCACCGCACTGCCGGCGCAGCACTGGACGCGGCGCGGCCCGCGCGACGATGAGCGCCTCTGGTGCTCGTGGTCCGTGCGCTCGCCTGCCGCGCACGTGTACTTCGCAGGGGACAGCGGCTACTGCCCCGGTTTCGCGGAGATCGGGCGCGAGGTCGGCCCCTTCGACCTGAGCCTGCTGCCGATCGGCGCGTACGAGCCGCGCTGGTTCATGAAGCCCGCGCACATGAACCCGGAGGAAGCGGTGCAGAGCTATCTCGACCTGGGCGGACGCGGCGCCTTCGTCGGCATGCACTGGGGCACGTTCATCCTGACGGACGAGCCCGTGCTGGAGCCGCCGGAGCGGGTGCGCGCCGCCTGGTCGGAACGCGGCTTGCCGGCCGACGAGCTGTGGCTGCTGGTGCCGGGCGAGACGCGGTATCGGCGCATGCGTGCGGGTGAGGGTGCGGCAGGCGAGGAGGGCAGATGAACATCGATCTGGGTGCGGCGCTGAACGACGCCTGGAGCCGGGTGGGCGGTTGGATCGAGGGGCTGGTGAACAGCCTCCCGAACATCGTCGCGGCGATCGTGATCATCGTCGTGTTCTGGATCCTGGCGGCGGTGGTGCGGCGCGGCGTGCGACACGCGGTGGATCGCGTGTCACGGCACCGGGACCTGAATCGGTTGCTGGGTGCACTGGCCTTCGGCGGCGTGTTCGCGATCGGCTTCTTCATCGCGCTCGGCATCCTGGAGCTGGACGGCCCGGTCAAGACGCTGCTCGCGGGCGCCGGCATCATCGGCCTGGCCCTCGGCTTCGCGTTCCAGGACATCGCCGAGAACTTCATCTCCGGCATCCTGATGATGCTGCGTCGACCGTTCCGTGACGGCGACATCATCGAAACGGGCGATTTCATCGGCACGGTCGACCACATCAACATGCGGGCGACCATCCTGCGCACGTTCCAGGGGCAGATGGTGATCCTGCCCAACAGCGAGGTCTTCAAGAACCCGATCACCAACTTCAGCCAGGCCGGCACGCGACGCGTCGATGTCGCGGTGGGCGTCAGCTACGGCGACGACCTGGAGAAGGTGCGCCGCGTCGCGACGCAGGCGATCGAGTCGATGGAGGGCGTGCTGCGGGAGAAGCCGGTCGAGCTGTTCTACGAGGAGTTCGGTGGCAGCTCGATCAACTTCCAGATCCGCTTCTGGATCGACTTCGACCGCTGGCCCGATTTCCTGAGGGCGCGCAGCGAGGCCATCATGCGCATCAAGCGCGCGTTCGACGAGAACGACATCACGATCCCGTTCCCGATCACGACCTTGGACTTCAGCGAGATCGGCGGCGAGACGCTGGCAAAGGCCTGGCCGGGACGGGGCGGCACGCCAGGCGGCGGGGGCTCGCGCGCCTGACGCAGTCGCCGCGTCAGCGGTGCCCCGGGGGTGTGGGTCGCCTACGAGGCCGTCGCCTGCGGAGCTGTCACCAGGGGATCTGATCGGCCGGAGTCACGCTGCCACTCCTGTCCTTTCCACCCTATCAGGCGCTGTCCGCGGGAAGTGTTGAGGCGCGGCGTGCGCTGCATCGACTTGGTCGAGGACCGCGGAACTCCGGGACCGGCGTGACTGCGGGACTGGCGCACGTCTGGCGCTACGGGGGCATCGGCACCGGTCGGTCCCGCCGGAACCACTCCAGGTAGTTCTCGAGCCGACGTGTGGCCACGCCGTACAGGGGGCGCAGCCAGCGGCGCAGCTCGCGCCGGAGCCGGAAGAGGTTCGTCTCGCGAGGGGCACGCTGCTCGATGCGGTACGTGGCGCCCATTTCCCGCGCGAATGCGGCCAGAGGGCAGAGTGGTCCCCTCCAGCTGGCGACCTCCTCGACATGCCCGAGCAGCGGCACGAGAACGGACGCGTAGTCCGCTCGACCCGGCGGGAGCCTCGTGATCCGCTGGATCGACAGGTCCCGGCCATCCTCCTGGACCGCGGCCACCAGCGGGACGAGCTCTGCCTCAGGGCCCTTCCGCGAGGCCGGTTCGCTGTGCCGTCTGGCCGCGCGTCGAAGGCGACGGCTGCCCTTCTCGTTGAGCGGCATCGTGAATTCGCCGACCGAGATCCTTCCGCGCAGACGCGGATGTCCTTCGCGCCGCCAGTGATCCAGCAGGCGATGACGCCAGCGCAGCGCCGTGTCCTTGTCGATGCCGAGGACTGCGGCCGTGCGACGTAGGGTCAGGCGTCCTTCCGTGCACCAGAGGAAGCCGCGCCAGCGCTGCGGGCGCTTCAGATAGCGAAGGGGTGTCCGGGTGAAGGTGCTGAAGGTCCGGCCGCAGTCGAGGCACCGGAACCGCTGTCGCGCCGAACGCGGATCCTCTGGCGCCGCACGCGGATCCTCTGGCGCCGCACGCGGATCCTCTGGCGCCGCACGGCCGAGAAAGCGACCCCACTTCTGGATGCGAACGCCGTCGCAGTGGGGACAGTGCGATCCATCGCAAAGCGCGGCCCGGTGCTCGACCCGCAGGGGGAAGCGGAGGTAACCGATGGTGGCAGCGAGGTTCGCGTCGGTGGGCATGGCTGCGACGATTCGTCCAGCGGCCGGGCGACGGAATGGCTGGATGCGTCGTCCTCAACACTTCCCGCGGACAGCGCCAGATAGGCTGGCGGGGCGACCCGTTTCGCCGCCACCCGCGCCCGACCAGCGGCCGCTCAGCAGGCGCGCAGCAGCAGATTCAACGCGATCGTCAGGAGCACCGACAGGATGATGCTCCACAGGCAGCTTCGCCCACTGAATCGAACCGGCATGCGTTCCTCGAGGTTGTGACCTGGGGGGGCGGGTACTTGATTCGACCCGTTCGATGCAGGACCTTTGCCGGATGAATCGACCTGCCTTTGGCGCGCGGCCGTTCCGCCGCCGTTAGCCCGTACAGCATGCCCTCTCACCGACACGCCGAACTCCTCGAGCGGTTCCGCGCCGGGCACCGCACGGCGCTCGCGCGCGCGATCACCATCGTCGAGAACGAGCGGCCGGACTTCCAGCGGCTGCTCAGCGAGCTGCACCCGTCGGTCGGCGGGGCCCATCGCGTCGGCATCACGGGTCCGCCCGGCGCGGGGAAGTCCACGCTCACGTCGGCGCTGGTGCGGCTCTACCGGGAGCGCGGCGAGACCGTCGGCGTGGTCGCGGTCGACCCCACCTCGCCCTTCACGGGCGGCGCGCTGCTGGGTGACCGGATCCGCATGAACGACGTGGCGCTGGACGATGGCGTGTTCATCCGCTCGATGGCCACGCGTGGCTCGCTGGGCGGGCTCGCGCTGGCGACGCGCGAGGTGGCCGACGTCATGGACGCCTTCGGCTTCGACCGCGTACTGATCGAAACGGTCGGCGTGGGTCAGAGCGAGTTGGACATCGCGGCCGCGGCCGATACCACCGTGGTCGTGCTGGTGCCCGAGTCCGGCGATTCCGTGCAGGCGATGAAGGCGGGGCTCATGGAGGCGGCCGACCTCTTCGTGATCAACAAGGCGGACCGGCCGGGCGCGATGCGGCTGGCCAAGGAAGTGGAGCTGATGATCCACTTCCGGCTGGGCCAGACAGGGAAGGCCCCTGCGCATCATGGCGTGGACCTGGGCGCGACCGCACGCGCGGGAGGGGCAGCGCGGTCCGACGGGGCAGTGAGGGAACCGGGGGCAGCGGGCGCGGAAGGCGTCGGCGGGGCGAACCGCGCGGCGCCGCGCCACATGACGGTCGAGGAGCGTCGCAAGCGGCGGCGCGGCGAGCCGGAGGGCGGCTGGTCGATCCCGGTGCTGCAGACGATCGCCGAGACGGGGAAGGACGTGGATGGTCTCGTCGCGAAACTGGACGCGCACCGGGCCTGGCTGTCCGAATCGGGGGAGCTGGAGCGGCGGCGCCGCGACCGGCTGAGCGAGCGGGTGCGCGAGGTCGCGCTGCGCCGCGTGCAGGAGCTGGTTTGGAGGGACGGGCCGGGAGAGGATATTCTTCAGGATTCGTTGACCGCGCTGGAGTCCGGGGCGGAGTCGCCCTACGAGGTGGCGGCGCGAATCGTGCGCGCCACGCTGGGGTAGTGTCTCGCCCGAGCCCATCGCGGAAGGTCGCCGGTACGGCGGCCGTCGATCCATGGAAGGAGGACCGATGAGTATCGCCGAGCGCGACGTTCCCATGCCCGACCTCGCCCGCCGCGTGCGCGAGCAGGAGCGGGAGCTGGCCGAGTTGCGTGAGCGGCTGGCCGAGTGGCAGGAGCGCTTCGCCGCGACACCGCACCGCGAGACGGCGTTCACCACCGTATCGGGCGCGCCGGTGGAGCCGCTGTACACGCCGCTGGACCACCCGGAGGAGCACTACGCGGAGAAGCTCGGCTTCCCGGGCGAGTTCCCGTTCACACGCGGGCCGTACACCACCATGTACCGCACGCGGCTGTGGACCATGCGGCAGTTCGCGGGCTTCGGCACGGCCGAGGAGACGAACCGGCGCTACCACTACCTGCTGGACCACGGTCAGACCGGTCTGTCGGTCGCGTTCGATTTCCCGACGCTGATGGGCTACGACTCGGACCACCCGCGCAGCGAGGGCGAGGTGGGGAAGTGCGGCGTGGCGATCAGCTCGCTGGCCGACATGGAGACGCTGTTCGACGGCATCCCGCTGGATCAGGTCTCCGTCTCCATGACCATCAATGGTCCGGCGATCATGCTGTTCTGCTTCTACGTCGTTGCGGCGGAGAAGCAGGGGGTGTCGGCCGACAAGCTGCGCGGCACCGTGCAGAACGACATCCTGAAGGAGTACATGGCGCAGCACGCGTGGATCTATCCACCGGAGCCGGCGCTGAAGCTGATCGTGGACATGTTCGAGTGGGCGTCGCAGAACGCGCCCAAGTACAACCCCATCTCGATCAGCGGCTACCACATCCGCGAGGCGGGCGCCACGGCCGCGCAGGAGCTGGCCTACACGCTGCGCAACGGCTTCGAGTACGTGGAGCGTGGCATCGCGCGCGGCCTGGACGTGGACGATTTCGCGCCGCGCCTGTCGTTCTTCTTCGACGTGCACAACGACTTCTTCGAGGAGGTCGCCAAGTTCCGTGCGGCGCGCCGCATCTGGGCCAGGCGGCTGCGCGACGTGTATGGCGCCACCAACCCGGAGTCGTGGCGGCTGCGCACGCACGCGCAGACGGCGGGCGTGACGCTGGTCGCGCAGCAGCCGGAGAACAACATCGTGCGCGTGGCCTACCAGGCCATGGCGGCGGTGCTGGGCGGCACGCAGTCGCTGCACACCAACTCGATGGACGAGACGCTGGCGCTGCCGACGGAGAAGTCGGTGCGCATCGCGCTGCGCACGCAGCAGGTGCTGGCCTACGAGACGGGCGTGCCCAACACGATCGACCCGCTGGCCGGCTCCTACTTCGTCGAGTCGATGACGGACCGGCTGGAGGCGGACGCGGAGCGCATCTTCGCTGAGATCGAGGATCTGGGCGGCGTCGTGCCCGGTATCGAGAACGGCTACTTCCAGCAGAACATCGCGCGCAGCGCCGAGCAGCAGCAGCAGGAGATCGAGGAGGGCGAGCGGCTGATCGTGGGCGTGAACGCGTTCACGGTCGATGGCCAGGAGCCGGAGATCGACATCCTGCGCATCGGCGAGGAGGCGGCGGAGCGGCAGAAGGAGCGGCTGGACCAGCTGCGCCGCGACCGCGACGACGCCCGCGTGGACGAGACGCTGGATACGCTGCGCCGCACCGCGCGCGAGGGCGGCAACGTGGTCGAGCCGATGCTGGACTGCGTGCGCGCCTACTGCACCCTCTTCGAGATCCGCCACGCCCTGGAAGAGGTCTACGGGTCGTTCAAGGAGCCGATCTTCTTCTGAGACGCGACGAATCCGAGCCTCGATCGCGGGCGCTCTCGCCCGCTGATCGGGGCCCCGACTCCATTGCGCCCGGAGTGACGGCATGACGCCGGCTCTCGTCCTCGCGCTGCAGCACGGCGCGGAGGCGGCGGGCGACCCCGTCTTCTCCGCCGGCGACATCCTGTGGCGCATCGGCCTGGCGCTGGCGCTGGTCTTCGCGAACGGCTTCTTCGTCGCGAGCGAGTTCGCGCTGGTCGGCGCGCGCAAGACACGCATCGAGGCGCTGGTCCGCTCGGGCAGCCGCTCGGCCGTCATCGCGCGCGGCGCCATCGAACGGCTGGACCACTACCTGTCGGCCACGCAGCTGGGCATCACGCTCGCCTCGCTGGGCCTGGGCTGGGTCGGCGAGAGCACGCTGGCCGCGATCTTCATCCAGGCTTTCGGCGGCATGGGCGAGCCGTGGAACCTGATCGCGTCGCACCTGGTCGCGGGCACGATCGCGTTCACGATCATCACCGTGCTGCACATCGTGCTGGGCGAGCTGGCGCCCAAGTCGATCGCGATCATGAAGCCGGAGGAGACCAGCCTGTGGACGGCCGGCCCGCTGATCGCCTTCAGCAAGCTGCTCGCGCCGTTCATCTGGTCGCTGAACGGGCTGGCCAATGCGCTGCTGCGCAGCTTCGGACTGGTCGCGCCGCACGAGTCGGAGCGGGTGCACCGCCCCGAGGAGATCGGCATGATCGTGCAGCAGTCGTCTGAGCACGGTCAGCTCGGGGAGGAGCCGGGCGAGATGATCCGCGGCGTGATCGAGCTGTCGCAGACCATGGCGGGCCAGGTCATGACGCCGCGCATCAACGTGGTCGCGCTGCCGGAGACGGCCGGCGTGGACGAGGCAGCCGACCTGATCCTGAACGAGGGGCACAGCCGCGTCCCGGTCTTCCGCGAGACGATCGACAACGTGGTCGGCGTCGTGATCGCGCGCGACGTGTGGCGCGCGCAGCGACAGGGCAAGAGCGACCTTGGCCCGGTGATCCGGCCGGTCAACTTCGTGCCGGACAGCAAGCCGATCGAGCAGCTGCTGCCGCAGATGCAGCAGATGGGCGTGCAGCTGGTGGTCGTGGTCGACGAGTTCGGCGGTACGGCGGGCATCTGCACCATGGAGGACCTGGTCGAGGAGATCGTCGGCGAGATCCGCGACGAGCACGAGATCGAGCCGCCCGAGATCCAGCAGGGGCCCGAGGGCGAGATCATCGTCAGCGGCAGCGCCGAGATCTCCAGCCTGAACGACGAGTTCGACCTCGAGCTGCCCGAGGAGGATTACACCACCGTCGCCGGCTACGTCATGGGCGACCTGGGCCGCATCGCCGAGGAGGGCGACGTGGTGGCCTTCCAGGGCGGCTCCTTCCGCGTGCTGGCCATGGACGGCCGCCGCATCGTCGAGCTCGAGATGGAGCTCAGTACGGCCGAGGCGGCGGAGCCGGCGGATGCGGCCGGGAAGGAGGACGCGGGCGCCGAGGAGAAGGCCGGCTCCCCGCGCGACGAGCGATGAGCCGCGCCCGCGCCCGCCCGCCGCGATGAGCCGCGGCTGGTGGCGCGACCACTTCGACGACGCCTACTTCGACCTGCACGACCCGCTGTTCCCGGAGGCCGAGAGCCGCCGCGAGGTCGCGGCGATGCTGGAACTGCTGGGCCTCCCCAGCGGCGCGCGGTTGCTCGACCTGCCCTGCGGCTGGGGTCGCCACACCGCGCTGTTCGGCGACGCCGGCATCGAAGCATTCGGCGCGGACCTCTCGCCCGCACTGCTGAGGCGCGCCGCCGCGCGCGGCCACGAACTGGACCGTGCGCTGCCGCTCGCCGCCGCCGACCTGCGCGCGCTGCCCTTCCGCGACGCGTCGTTCGACGCGGTGGTCAACGTCTTCACCAGCCTCGGCCTGTTCCTGGACGACGACGAGGACGTGCGCGCCCTGGCCGAGGCGCGCCGGGTGCTGGCGCCCGGTGGACTGTTCCTGCTGGAGAGCATGCACCGCGACGACGTGGTGGCGAACTACGCCGAGCGCGACCGGTGGCGCCTGCCCGACGGCACGCAGGTGCGCGCGCGCCGCCGCTTCGACCCCGTGCGCGGCATCAGCTGGGAGGCGATGCGCTGGCGGCGCGGTGAGCAGCACGGGCGCAAGCGACACGCGCTGCGCCTGCGCACGGCCACGGAGATGGACGGACTGCTGCGCCGTGCCGGCTTCGGTGACATCGAGTGGTACGGCGACTGGGAGGGCGGCCCGCCGCGGCGCGACTCCGAGCGGGTCATCGCCGTGGCGCGCGGCTGAGACGCGGCCGCGCCTTCCGCAGCGCGCAGCCCTCGCCTTACATTGCCGCCCGCGAATTCACCGAGCCGAAAGACAATGGCGGATCCCAAGATCAGAGTCCTCGTCGCGAAGCCGGGGCTGGACGGCCACGACCGCGGCGCCAAGGTCATCGCCAGCGCGTTCCGCGACGCGGGCTTCGAGGTGGTCTACACCGGGCTGCACCAGACGCCCGAGATGATCGCCAACGCGGCCGTGCAGGAGGACGTGGACGTGGTCGCGCTGTCCATCCTGTCCGGTGCGCACATGACGCTGTTCCCGCGCGTGAAGAAGCTGCTGGACGACGAGGGGATGAACCACGTGCTGGTCACGGGGGGCGGCATCATCCCCGAGGACGACATGGAGACGTTGCGCGAGCAGGGCGTCGGCAAGCTGTTCGGCCCGGGCACGCCGACCACGGACGCGATCGACTACATCCGCGACTGGTACGCGGAGCACGGACGCGACCGGAACGCCTGACGTGGCGCCGGGGGGAGCGAGGCCGGGCGGCACGAAGCGCGGGGCAGTGGCCGCGGCGGAGGGGCACGGCGCCGACGGCGCCGGACGCGCGCGCGAACTGGGCGGCGACCTGCGCGCGCTGCGCGAGCGGCTGCGGCAGGGTGGCGGCGCCAAGCGAATCGAGCGGCAGCACGAGCAGGGCAAGCTGACCGCGCGCGAGCGCATCGATCTGCTGCTGGATCCCCGCACCCCGTTCCACGAGGTCGGCCTGCTGGTCGCGCACGACCGCTACGAGGGCCGGGCGCCCGCGGCGGGGGTGGTGACGGGGCTGGGTCGGGTCGCCGGCCGGCCGGTCGTGGTCATCGCCAACGACGCGACGGTCAAGGCGGGCAGCTGGTGGCCGGAGACGATCACCAAGATGCTGCGCGCACAGGAGATCGCCATGCGCTGCCGCATCCCGATCATCTACCTGGTCGACTCGGCGGGTGTGAACCTGCCGTACCAGGGCGGCGTCTTCCCGGGGCAGTACGGCGCCAGCCGCATCTTCTACTACAACTCGATCATGCGGCGCTACCTGGACGTGCCGCAGATCGCCGCGGTGATGGGCCCGTGCATCGCGGGCGGCGCCTACCTGCCCGCGCTCAGCGACGTGATCCTGATGGTCGAGGGCACGTCGTTCATGGGGCTGGGCGGGCCGAACCTGGTCAAGGGCGCCACGGGGCAGACGGTCGGCTCCGAAGAACTGGGCGGCGCGTGGACACACAACGCGATCAGCGGCGTGGCGCACTACCGCGTCGCGGACGACCGCGCCTGCCTGGACCGCATCCGCGAGCTGGTCGAGGAGCTGCCCTACAGCCCGCCGCCGCGGCTGGCTCGCGCCGCCGCGGTCGCGGCGGAGTCGGGGCGCCCCGCCGCCGACGCATACGAGGTGCTGCCGGACGACCACCGCCAGCCCTACGAGATGCGCGAGCTGCTGGCGACGATCCTGGACGGCGGCCACTTCGACGAGTTCCAGGCGGACTACGCGCCCGAGATGATCTGCGGCACCGCGCGGCTGGACGGCATCGCCGTGGGCGTGATCGCCAACGCGCGCGGCATGCTCAAGGACCCGCACGGCGGGCGGCCCAAGTTCGGCGGCATCGTCTACGCCGACAGCGCGGACAAGGTGGCGTTCTTCATCGACACCATGAACCGGCACGGCACGCCGCTCTTGTTCGTGCAGGACGTGAGCGGCTTCATGGTCGGCTCGGACGCGGAGCACAGCGGCATCATCCGCGCGGGCGCCCGCTTCGTCGAGGCGATGGCCACGGCCACCGTGCCCAAGCTGGTGCTGACCGTGAACCATGCGTCCGGCGCCGGCTACTACGCCATGGCCGGCCAGGGCTTCGACCCCGACTTCATCTTCACCTGGCCCACCGGCCGCATGGGCGTGATGGAGGGCGAGAGCGCGGTGATGGCGCTGTTCAGCGCGCAGCTGGACGAGCTGAAGAAGCAGGGCAAGCAGCCGGACGCCGAGCTGGTCGAGCGCATGGACGCGGTGCGCGCCGAGTACGACCGCCAGCTGGACGCGCGCTACGCCGCGGCGCGCGGCTTCGTGGACGACGTGATCCTGCCCGAGGAGACGCGCGAGCGGCTGTCGCTTGCGCTGCGCGCGGCGCTGCACAACCCCGGGCCGCACCTGGGGCCATGGGGGGAGCTGGAGCCCGCGCCTGCGGGGCACGCAGGCGCCGGGCGCCGGACGGCGGGCGCCGCCGGGGAGGAGGAGGGGGTGGCCGAGACGATTCGCGGTGAGAGGCGGAATGGCTGACGTGGTGCGCATCGCTTCGGGCCAGGGCTTCTGGGGCGACCTGCTGGACGCGCCCGTGCAGCAGGTGCGGCGCGGTCAGGTGGACTACCTCGTGCTGGACTACCTGGCCGAGGTGACCATGTCGATCCTGATGAAGCAGAAGTCGCGCGACCCGGCGCAGGGCTACGCGCGCGACTTCGTGCCGCTGATGCGGGAGATCCTGCCGGACTGCGTCGAGAAGGGTATCCGCGTGGTGGCCAACGCGGGCGGCGTGAACGTGACCGCCTGCCGGGACGCGTTGCTGGAGCAGGCGCGCGAGGCGGGTCTGGCGGGCCGCGCCCGCATCGCCGCGATCACGGGCGACGATCTGCTGGAGCGGCTGGACGAGCTGGTCGCGAGCGGCCACGAACTGCGCAACATGGAGACGGGCGAGCCGCTCTCCACCGTACGCGAGCGCGTGCTGAGCGCCAACGCCTACATCGGCGCCGCGCCCATCGTGCGGGCGCTGGCGCAGGATCCGACCGTGGTCGTGACCGGCCGCTCGACGGACACCGCGCTCACCTACGCGCCGATGATGCACGAGTTCGGCTGGAGCGCCGACGACCTGGATCGCATCGCCGCGGGCGTCGTCGCCGGCCACATCAACGAGTGCGGCGCGCAGGCCAGCGGTGGCAACTGTCTCATCGACTGGCGCGACATCCCGGACCTGGCGGACGTCGGCTTCCCGATCATCGAGGCGCACGCGGACGGCAGCTTCGTCGTGACCAAGCACGCCGGCACGGGCGGCCGCGTCAGCGTGCCGACGGTCACCGAGCAGCTGGTCTACGAGATGGGCGACCCGCACGAGTACATCACGCCGGACGTGGTCGCCGATTTCACCAGCATCACGCTGGAGGACGAGGGTCCCGACCGCGTGCGCGTGCGCGGCGTCACGGGGCGGCCGCGCACGGACAAGCTCAAGGTCTCGATCGCCTACGCGGCCGGCTGGAAGGCGGTCGGCACGCTGGTCTACGGCTGGCCCGACGCCGTGGACAAGGCGCGCGAGGCGGACAGGATCCTGCGCGAGCGGCTGGACAGGCTCGGGCTGCGCTTCGACGAGATCCGCACCGAGTTCGTCGGCTGGAACGCGATCCACGGCCACCTGGCCGGCCCGCCGCCCGCCGACCTGCCCGAGGTGCAGCTGCGCATCGCCGTGCGCGCGCGGGACCGCGCGCCGGTCGAACGCTTCACGCGCGAGATCGCGCCGCTGATCCTGACCGGCCCGCCCACCGTGACCGGCTTCGCCGGCGGGCGGCCGCGCGCGCAGGAGATCGTCGCCTACTGGCCCGCGCTGATCGACCGCGAGCAGGTGGAGCCGTTCCTGGACGTGAACGTGACGGAGGCCTGATGCCGCGCATCCAGCTGCGCCATCTCGCGCACGCCCGCTCGGGCGACAAGGGGGACACGGTCAACGTCGGCGTGATCGCGCTGGAGCCCGAGTTCTACGAGCCGATCCGCGACGCGTTGACGGTGGACGCGGTGAAGAGCCACTTCGGCGACCTGGTCGGCGGCGAGGTCGAGCGCTTCGAACTGCCCAACCTGCGCGCGCTGAACTTCCTGCTGCACGGCGCGCTGGGCGGCGGCGGCACGGTCTCCCTGATGACGGACGCCCAGGGCAAGACCTTCTCGACGGCGATGCTGCGCATGGAGATCGACGTCCCCGACGACGTCCACGACCGCGCCATGACCCGCGCCGGCGCGACCACGCGATGAGCCGCGCCGCCGGGGCCCCGCGCGTGCGCGTCGAGCGGGACGGCGCGGTGCTCGTGCTGACGCTGGACCGCGCCGCGAAGCGCAACGCGCTGGACGATCGCACCGTGGCCGAGCTGCGCGCAGCGCTGCGGGATGCGGAGGGCGACGCGTCGCTGCGCGTGATCCTGCTGCGCGGTGAAGGCCCCGACTTCTGCGCCGGCGCCGACCTCGCCCAGCTCGAGCGCATCGCCGAGGAAGCGGACCCCGTCGCCAACATGCGCGACGCCGAGGGGCTGGGTCGCCTGCTGATCGAGATGCGACGGCACCCGCTGCCGATCATCGCCGCCGTGCACGGCCACGCCTGGGCCGGCGGTGCGGGGCTCGCCACCGCCTGCGACGTGGTGCTGGCGACGCCCGACGCATCGTTCGCCTACCCGGAGATCCGGCTCGGCTTCGTGCCGGCCATGGTGATGACGCTGCTGCGCCGCGCCGTCGGCGAGAAGATCGCATTCGAACTGGTCACGGCCGGCGAGTCGATCGACGCCGGCCGCGCCGCCGAGCTCGGCATCGCCACCCGCGTGCTGCACGCCGAGGACTTCGACGACGCCGCGCGCGCGTACGCCCGCACGCTCGCCGAGCGCTCCGCCTCGGCCGTCGCGCTGACCAAGCGCCTGCTCTACGGCATGGACGGCCTCTCCTTCGAGGAGTCGATCCTGCGCGGCGCCGAGGTCAATGCCATGGCCCGCATGACGCCCGACACCAGGGCCGGCGTGCGCGCCTTTCTCGAAAAGGGCAAGGCAAAGGCGGAGGGGAGGGCCAGCGCCAGGCGGCCGGGTAAGCCGAAGGGCGCGGAGAAGGGCCCCCGCGCATGATCTTCCGCCCCGACCGCGGCGAGCGCGGCCCCGATCCCTACCTCGATGCCAAGACCACGCTCTTCGCCGTTGCCGCCGTCATCGCCATCGCCGGCATGCTCACCGGCCGCGACTGGCTCGTCTGGATCTCCATCGCCCTGCTGGCCCTGGCCCTGCTCCTCAGGTTCGTGAAATAGCCCCAGCCCGCAGCCGCAGTCGCAACCAGCCATTGGAGCGCCCATCCAGCGGCCACACCGTGGCGCATGCTACCGCCCGCCGCCCTCCAGACGCTGCAGCAGGTCTTCGGCTATCCGGCCTTCCGTCCCGGCCAGGACCGCGTCGTCGCCTCGCTGCTGAACGGACGCGACGCGCTGGCGCTGATGCCGACGGGCGGCGGCAAGAGCCTGTGCTACCAGGTGCCCGGCCTGGTGCTGGGCGGGCTCACCATCGTGGTCAGCCCTCTGATCTCGCTGATGAAGGACCAGGTCGAGGCGCTGGAACGGCGCGGCGTGCCGGCGTCGTTCATCAACTCGTCGATCGAGCGGGACGAATCGGAGCGGCGCATGGCCGCCGCCGAGAGCGGCGCGCTGCGCCTGCTGTACGTCGCGCCCGAGCGCTTCGGCAGCGATCGGTTCCTGCGCCGACTCGACCGCATGCCGGTGCGGCTGTTCGCCGTCGACGAGGCGCACTGCGTGTCGCAGTGGGGGCACGACTTCCGGCCGGCGTTCCTCCGCCTGGGTGAGATCCGCGACCGGCTGGACTGCACCGCGGTCGCGCTGACGGCCAGCGCGACGCCGCACGTGCGGACCGACGTGCTGCGCATCCTGCGGCTGCGCCGGCCGGCGATCGTGGTGGGCGGCTTCGACCGGCCCAACCTGCACTGGATCGTGCGGCGGGCGGAGCGGGACAAACAGCGTACCCCGCGCCTCCGCGAGCTGGCGCGTCGGCTCCACGACGGCGGCGCCGGCTCGGGCATCGTCTACGCTTCCACACGCCGCGCGGTGGAGCGGGTGGCCAACGCCATCGCCGGCTGCGGCGTACCGACCGCCGCGTACCATGGCGGGCTGCGCGCCAGCGACCGCGACGCGATCCAGGATGCCTTCCTCTCGGACCGCGTGAAGTTCGTCGTCGCCACGTCGGCGTTCGGCATGGGACCGATGCATCAAGCGTCCGCTTGAACCGGTCTGGACGGACTGGCGGAAGTACACGCAGCGCGACGAGGCGGGCCGCTTCCGTTGACCGGCTGCGGTTGTCGCGGGCTGGTATTAGGTTGGGGGCCATCGCATCGCCGATCCCCCGACCTAGTACGCCCCGGTGACTGAGGCCGAACTCATTGCGTTGGCTGCCGAGCTAGGCGCAGCCGACTCGGAGCTACACGCGCGGGAAGCGAGCCTGCTTCGCGGGCTGCCGAGGATACCGCCCGTTATGGTCGCGTCCACTCGCGACGCGATACGGAGCGGTGGCGATCCGCTCGGAGAGTTCTTCGGGCGCATCCGCACTCCGGAAGAACGGCGACCTCAAGGCGCTACTTACACTCCGCTGCCCATCGTTCGGGAGATGGTGGCGTGGGCGGATTCCTTGGCTGAGGTGCCGGTGCGCGTTGTTGATCCGGGCCTTGGGTCGGGGCGCTTCCTTCGCGCTGCGGCCGACGCCTTCCCCGACGCGGAGCTTGTGGGCACCGACGTTGATCCCGTCGCGACCTTGTTAGCTCGCGCTAACCTAGCCGCCATTGGCGCCGACGAGCGGGCAAGCATCTTCCTTGAGGACTACAGGAGCTTCAAGCTCCCGCCGCGTCAGGGCCGCACGCTCTTCCTCGGAAACCCTCCGTACGTTCGCCATCACGAGCTAGAGCCACGTTGGAAGGATTGGCTCGCAAGTGCGGCTGCGCTGTACGGGCTGAGCGCTAGCAAGCTCGCGGGACTGCACGTCTACTTCTACCTCGCAACACGCCAGCTAGCTGCTCCGGGTGACTACGGGACGTTCATCACGTCCTCAGAGTGGCTTGACGTGAACTATGGGCAGGTTCTGCGTGACCTGTTCTTGCAAGAACTTGGCGGTCGGAGCCTGCTGGTGATTGATCCTGCGGTGAGGCCCTTTCCCGACGCCGCTACCACTGCCGTTATCACGACCTTCGAGGTAGGCCAGCGGCCAGCGCAGGTATCCGTCCGGATGACGGACAAGGCAGAAGAGCTTGCTCCGATCGATTGCGGAACGCCGGTTCATCGGGAGCGGCTGGAAACGGAGCAAAGATGGACCCACCTACTACGCGCCGCGCGTTCGCTCCCGTCCGGTTATGTAGAGCTCGGTGAAATATGCCGCGTTCATCGAGGGCAGGTGACGGGCGCCAACGGCGTGTGGATCGCTGAGGCGCATGAGCGAGAAGTTCCTTCGTCCGTTCTGTTCCCATCCGTGACCCGTGCCCGCGAGTTGTTCGATACGGATGGGGTCCTTAGGAAGAGTCAGGCGAAACGGCTCCGGCACGTTATCGACATTCCGGCGGATCTCGACGAACTGGGCGAGAACGACGCCGCTGTCGTTCGTCGTTTTCTGGCGTGGGCACGGAGGCAGGGCGCGCACAAGGCCTACACGGCGAGGAATCGGTCAGCATGGTGGGCTGTAGGCTTACGCGAGCCTCCGCCGATCATGGCTACTTACATGGCCCGTCGTCCTCCCGCGTTCGTACGAAATGACGCAGGGGCGCGCTACATCAACATCGCGCATGGCATCTACCCTCGTGAGCCGATGGCGCCGACCGTGATCCGGAAATTGCACGAATACCTCTCTCAGGCGGCCGCAGACGCGCGTGGTAGAATTTACGCCGGGGGACTCATGAAGTTCGAGCCTCGGGAGATGGAACGTATCGCGGTTCCGGGGCCTGACACGCTGGCGGCGGCGCTAGCATGAGCAATGTGCCGCCCCGTTGGTCAGCAGATGAGATGCGGCAGGGTGCGGAGGCTGCTACCCGGATCTTTCGACGCACCCGGATTGAGGAGCCGCTGGAAGACTACCTCGATCAGTTTGACAGGTGGATGGGGGCGGCGGAGGAACTGTTGGAGATGACCGTCGATCTCACCGACACCCTCACCGAGGCGGCGAATTTCCTAACGGACGATGACTTGTTCTACGTCTTCCGGTACCTACCGGGGCCACCGGTTTCCGAGGATGATCTCAAGACTTTGGTGGACGCGAGTATCGCCAAGACCTTTCTCCGCCAGGACGCTGACCTTCGAGAGGAGGTTGTGCAGCTCATCATGGCATCTCTCGACCGGCGCCGATTCCCTTGGGTGGCCGAAGGGAGAGAACCGACGGAAGCTGAGCGCGCGACCGCGACCATTGCTACGGCTGCCATGTTGTCGATGCAGCGTGTGGCGACGAACCGGCGCAGCACGGGAAAGCAGCGACAGGAGGAGTACGTCGCGGTGACTCTCAAGGGAGAGAACCCAGACGTTCCCTTTCCTAGCCCTTTTCGAGAGGTCGGACCGCGCGACATTCGGACGATCATGGACGCGCCAGCCCCGGGGGAGTTCTGTGGCGAGTCGGAGGTTGTGGGCCGCAAGGCCGACATCGTGGTTCGGCTGTGGGACAACCGTCTCATGCCCATTGAATGCAAGGTGTCCAACAGTGCCCTCAATTCCCTCAAGCGAGTCAAGAACGACGCAGCGGTCAAAGCGGTGACGTGGCTAAGAGAGATGGGGCCAGCGCATATCGTACCCGCTGCCGTCCTCAGTGGCGTTTACGACCCATCAATGCTAATGGGCGCGCAGGACGCGGGGTTGACGATCTTTTGGGCGCATGATCTAGCGCCGCTCTTGGAGTGGATCGAGGGAACACGGCAGTAGCGATATAGGCAGCGTATTCGCGCCGGTCGCTGGCGGGTTCTCCTATTCCTGTGGCATCTCCCGCGTTCCATACTAGGAGGCAACAGGAGGGAGACCATGCTCGGCGCACTGCTGTTGTTCGAGGGCCGCCCAGTGTCATACCCCCAGCCCATCTTGGGTCAGTGGGTGAGGCAGACCCACGCGTACTCATTTCCGGAGGCTAGAATGGCTGATCGGCGGGTAACGCAGACGGGTAAGGACACGGACGGGGATATCACCTCCCTGTGCAGGCCGGGGGAGTATTGGTCCCCGCGCAGGAAGGCGGACGCCATCGCGGATATCGAGAACAGAACGCATCGATACTTCGTGAACGAGGCGGGTTATGAATCCGAGGTTCACGTGGTCGAACGCGGTGGCAGGAAGCACCTGCGCACCTACGCGGACGCGACCTCGAAGAACAACCTCGACAACCTGCCGAACTGCTACTAGAACGCGAAGAGGGGCAGGCGCGCAGCCTGCCCCTCTGATTTGCTTTCGTTCTGGCCCGCCTCGGGGTCGGGGCTGAATTTCTTTACGCCATCCCGCGCAGGCTGAGCCCCACCTTGGCGAACTCCTGTTGAAGCATCGGGCCTAGTTCGGTCCGCATCGTCTCGACCACTACGCTGGCCGTTTCGTTGTCCTGTACCTGCACGTGGTTCGTGACCGTGACGGAGACCGACGGGGAGTACTGTGGCAGGACGAATCCGGCCGGGACGTTGAAGTAGCCGCGCGCGGCGTCCACCATTTGCCGGTTGAGTTCGAGGATGTGCGCGGCCTGACGGGTGTTGCCGTCGATCCGTTCCAGCGCGGCGGTTTGCTTCCGCTGCTCCTGCTGGTCCCTACCGAACAACGAGCCCACCGCACCCCCGAGCAGGCTGCCGATTCCGGGGAGCACGAGGCTACCCATCAGGCCTCCTCCCAACGCGGCGAAGTCCTCGAACTGGTCTGCGAGGATGTTTCCGGCACTGCGACCAATCGCGGCACCGGGACCCGAAGGCAGGCTAGGAAAAAGGTCCCCTACGGCGTCCGCCAGGTCTAGCCAGTGCTGCTGCGCGCGGAGGCTCTTTTCCAGCGCGACGAATTCCTCTCGCCGGGCTTGGGCGATCTCGCGACGTTCCGCGATCTCGGCCAGACCGTTAGCCAGTTCAGCCTCGGACAGTTCCCCCGACTGACGGCGGACACGCAGCCGTTCCTCTTCGATGGCGAGCAACCGTAGCGCGTGCTGTTCTTCGAGGGCGAGGCGCTGTTCTTCGTTGCCAATCAGCGAAATGCTCCGCAGCGCGACGGCGTGGCGTAGCCGCTCCCATTCTTCCTGCAATCCCCCGAACTGTTCAACAGTGGTTGCCGGGGCTGGAGAGGTGGTGGGAGAGCTGGAGGGAGTCGGGAGCAGGGTAGGGACGTGCGCGGCCACGGAGGAACCGGCCTGAATCTCCGCGATCATTTCGCGCCACGCTTCGAGCGCGTGCCGCATCTCGCGCTTCGCCGCGTCCAGTCCCCCGGTGATGCCGGCCTTGGCAGCGGACACGAGAGCCGGGATCAGGGACAGCGTAGCGCCGAGCATCTGCCATCCTTGAATGGATAGCTGCACCCATTCCGCCAGCTTGGACAGGACCGGTAGGAGGCTGACAAGGGCGGGCTGCAACGCCTTACCGAGGGCCGCTTGCGTCTGCTCGATCGACTGGCTGAGGAGGAACTGCTGACCCTGCGCCGACTGGAGCCACTTCGAGTATTCACCGCGCACAACGGCCCCGTCTTGCATTGCCGCGTTGAGCAGCGCTTGGGCCTTCTGCTGGTCGGTGAGGCGCGCGGCGGTGGTGCCGATCTGCGTTGCGAACTCCGCGTAGATGGCTGAGGGGTTCTTTCCGAACAGCTTGTCCGTACCCTCGTCAATTCCGAGGATCGACTGCCGTACCGCGTTCAACGTTTGCTGCGCGTCCAGTCCGCGTGCCGCGCCGATATCCAAGAACGCCTCTAGCCCTGCTGAGGCCTGCCCAACATCCCCGGCCTTCGAGGCCAGCTTGCTCAGTTCGATCGTGAGGCCGTTCGCCTGGACGGCTGAAAGCCTGAATCGCTCCTGTGCCTGTGCCGCGACACCTTGCAGGAAATCGAATTGGACGCCGGTAAGCTTGGCGGTGGCGGCGAGCTGCGCTTGGGCACGGTCGTACTCGTTGGCGACTGAAATGGAAGAACGTAGAGCGGCGCCGAAGGCACCTACGGTCGCCACGTTGGCGAGGGTGCTTTTCCGGAACCGGTCTACGTCCTGTGAGAATGTCGTAAGCTGTCGGCGTGCGCCGTCTAGGCCTCTACGGAAGTCCTCCGTTTCGGCGGTGAGTCTGACTCTGAGATTTCCAAGTAGGGACATGCATTAGCGGCGGCGGCGGCGTGCGCTCTCGGCGCGCGCGGCCATCTCCTGTAAGCGCTGGCTATCCGCCTCCTGCCGGTAGAGGGCAATCCAGAGCGCGAGTTCCCGGCTGTCTGCGTTGTTGAAGAGCTGCGAGAGCGTCATTCCCAGCTCCCGCGCCAGTTCGAGGTAGAACCGAAGGCGGGGCTCTCGGCTTAGCCTTTTCCCACGTCGGCTAGGGCTTCGTCGGTGAGTGCGTTGAAGGCGAGCGCGGCGGAGACGATGCGTTCCAAAGCCTGACCGTTCTTGTTGGTCAGGGCCGCTACGTCGGACTGCGAGAACAGCGGGTTACCGTCCCCGTCCACGCAGCACATGACGACGATAGCCGCGCGGCTGATCGTGCTGGACTGGGACAGCGATCGCTCCAACTGGTCGCGTTCCGCACCCGTGAGGGCACGGACGTAGACGCTGCCTCCCCATTCGGGAATCTCGACTTCCCGCCTGGGCAGGTCGTCAAGCGCGAGGATCTGTTTAGCCGTGAGCATCAGACCACGACGCGGGAGAGATCGCCTGCGGAGACGAGGGACAACGACACACGGCTCAGTTCGCCGTAGGCTCCGCCTAGTGGTGTGTAGTTTGTGACCAGCACGTCCCCGGAGTACGCCGGATTCTCGGCGCTGGCGACGGCTGAGGTGGGACGCGCCTCGAAGTTCACGACGGTTCCTACCATGTCAAAGAACGCCTGCCCTGATACGGTCTCGTCCTGAATGAACTCCAGCTCGACGGCCCAGTCCTTCGTCCCCCCAGAGTGCTTGCGGGTGGATGCGCCGAATGGGGTGTTGTCGATCGCTTCGGCGCTGTAGCTGATCGCGACGTTGGTGCCTTGCCCGGAGTAGTCCGTGCCATCTAGGGACACGTAGCAGTCCGTTAAAATTACTTGAGCCATTTTATGCCTCTAGGTAGATGATGAAGTCTTGAAGGACGCGGCGGAGGCCGGTGTCCTCTTCGTGTAGGTCCAGTTCGGTCTGGAGCAGCACGTCGCGCACGACGATGCCGTTGACCGTTCCGCTGTATCGGTTGAGGGCCGCGCTTACCTCGGCGGCGAGAGCGCGGACCGCGCTGTAGCTCGTAGCCCAGCAGTCCACCTGCACGCGCACCGCTTCTACGTCTGCATCCGTGCCGAACAGGTGCGTTGCCGTGGTGCTGAGAACGCGGTAGGTGACGGCGGGGAGGACGGGGTTCTGCGGAAGGACCAGCGGGTAGACGCGCGTTCCTGCGGAGGTGCCGGTTAATCGGCCGTGGATTGCCTTACCTGCCATCGACGAGCCTCCGGAGAACTGCTCTCACTGCGCGGACCGCCTCGTCTTTCTTGGCGTCGAACGCAGGTCGGAGAAACGGCTTTGCCTGCATGCGGCTGGTACCGATCTCTACGAAGCGCGCGTACCAAGCTTCTCGGGTCGGACCGATGTCGATTTGAGCACGGCCGATCATCTGCCTGCGGATGGCGCGGTCTTCGATGTTGCTCGCCAGGACGCCGGTATCTCGTGGTGCGATCCGTTCGGCCTCGGCGCGTATCACTTCGGCGCCTGCGTCGGCTGCTTGTCTCAGGAGTTCACCGCTGGCGCGGTCGCTCAGCCTTCGCAGGGCCTCGTTTAGTTCGTCCGCTCCTTCAAGGTGAAAGAGCGGGTTCTTTCGTACGCGCGGCATCAGCCCAGCCTCTTGGTCAAGAGGATCAGGCTGCTGTTTCGTCCGTCCGGGTCCTGCACGCTCAGGATCTCGTAGAACGTGCCCGCGTCGTTGAGCCGCATCTTGGCAGACAGGCCGGGGACGTAGCGGGTGCGGAAACGAGTCGTCACCTCGGCGTTTACCTGCTGCGAGGAGAAATATTCGCGGCCGGTCAGGTCCTCACGGGCGGCCCAGATTTCAAGAAATTCTGACCACGTTTCTACAGGCTCGCCGTACTCGTTCTGCGTGCTTGTGAAGTGCTCCACCGACACGCGATGCCGTAGCGATCCCGCGCGCATCAAAGCCACCTGTAGGGCCAGAGCAGGCGGTGCACGGCGCGGTTCTCGTGGAGGGGCTGGCCTTGGGCTTCGCGGTTCTCGTAGAGGTCACCGACGAGCAGGAGGATTGCGGCGCGGATAGGCTCCGGCGTGGCGGCGTACCCGCTGACAAATCGCACCGTTACCGCGCTAGGAACGGGCAACGTGTCGGGGTAGTCGGTGCCGTGGATCGGGTAGACCCTGCTACCGGCCGCATCCACCACGTAGTCCTCCCACGTCTGCGTAGCCCCGGCCGGGTCCGTGTAGGTGATGCTTTCGACGCTTTGCAGCGGCGGCATCGGGAGTTCGATCGGACCGAATGGGAAGCAGTCGAGCGTTAGCTCCCACGTCTGCGTAACCAGCGACCTGCGCGTGACGCTCTGCACGTGCTCGCACGCGGCGGCGACGTGCGCGAGTACCTGCGTGTCTAGGAGGTTGAGACGCAGGTGGCTCTCGGCGTCCCCGTAGACCACGGGAGCAGACTGCCAGTCGGGATCAGAAACACGGCGTAGATGCATGCGGAGGGAGGAAGGAAGTGGGCGGGGGCGGGGCTGGTGTGGAGAGGCTTAGCCCGCTGTCGGAGAGTTGAGTGATGTACCGTGCCCCCAACCCACTGGTCTTAGGATGCTGCGTTGACGAATGCCTTGACGGCGCGTGCGCCTGGATCGATCAAGCGAGAGTCCGCGCGCATGTGTCCCAGAAGTGCCACCTGCCCATACTCGGCATAGCGCTCGGAAAGCTTCTGCAAGCGGATGCTGCGTACCTCGCGCACCTTCAGCTTCTTGAGGTCGCCGAAGATGATTGCGCGACCGCTGGCCTCGTCTAGATCGTCCAGCTCCTGCACGATCGTGTACGGTTTTCCAAGGATCGTCTCGGGTGCGCCGTCAGCCATGCTGCCACGGGTGAACAGCGGATTGCCGTCGTTGTCCTTGAGCTGACGCAGCGCCTTTAGCGTCTGGTCGTTGAAGAGCCAGCGTGCGTTGGCGCGGTGGGCAGGATCGACGGAATGGAGGATCTCGGTCAGTTCGTCATAGGTGACGGCGCCGAGCGTTGTCTGCGTCGGTCCAGCAGCGGCGGCGGTCGCGATTCCTTCCGGCTGGTCGGTGCCTGTGCCGGTCGCGTAGTGCTCCGCCAGGACGCGGCCCAACCGTTCGCCCAGCATGTCGCCTAACTCGCCTTCGATATCAACGCCGGCGTCTTCGATCAACTCGAACGGGACGCGGATGATGCCGGAGGAGAAGCTGTAGGCCTTGAGGGTCTTGAAGCTGAATGCGGCGTCCAGTTCGGTGCGGAGCTGGTTCGGCGTAACGAGGACACCCTTGTTGCCGGTGTCGTCGCTGGTCGGCCACGGCAGGTCAATGCCCGAATCGGTGCGGAGGATACTCGCCACCTCGCGGACACCACCAAACGCCTTCATGCCTCGCTCAATGCGCGGCACGAACCCGTCCGGGACCAGCTCGCCGCCTTCGGTGGCGGCGAAGCTCAGGGCGCGTAGATCAAAGTCCAGTTCCCGCTCAGCGCCGGTCAGGAAGGACCGAAGGGTGTCGGAGGTAGGAACGCGCGTGGTTTCGACGCGACGGCCGGTGGAAATCTCGAGCGAGCGTTCTTCGTCGGTCAGACGCTGGCGGCGTTCGATCGTGTCGCGAAGGCTCTTGGCCTCGGCAAACAGCGTGTCGTACCGCTGTACTTCTTCTTCGTTAAGCGCGCGGGACTCGGCCTCGGCGCGGTTCAGGATTGATTCAGCGTCAGCCACGATTTGTGCGCGGCGTTCGCTCATTTCAGTAAGGGTCATGTAGAACTCCAAAGGTCAGATATCTGGTCTCCTGCTGATCGGGGGTCAGATGCCCGCGAGTCGCAGTCGAAAGCGGCGGAGGTCCTGCGGCGGACGCATGGCCCGCAGTGCTACGGACGTGTCGGGGTAGGCAGGGAAGGCCACACCTACAGAGATTTCGCGCAGCTCCACGTCCAAGAGTTCGCGGCGCGGGATGGGACCGGCGTAGCTGAAGCGCTGGCCGTCCTTGCTGACACGGAACGCGAAGCTGCAACCGTCCAAGAAGCCCCCACGCACCTGTGTGAGGAGGTCGCGAACTGCGGTCGTGTCGGGTGGGGTGATCTCGAAGCGGAGGCCGCGTTCGTCCTGCTCTAGTCGGAGGGTGCCGTTCTTTGTACGGCCGATCAGGCGGGAGGCGTCGTGGTCGATCAGGGCTTTTACGTCGTGCCCGTCCGAGAGGGTGCGGGTGAACGCGCCTGGACGGATCAGCTCCACCACTCCGCCCAAGTCCTCGGACTGGGAATCGAAGACGGCGGCGTAGCCAACCAGCTTGCCTTGCTCTTCAGTGATGCCGGAGAGGTACCGGCGTTCAAGTGGGTTCATCTAGCGGTGCCATGTTGAGGGGAACGAACCGACGGTCCCCGCCGGGGATGCGGTTCATGTTCTCCCGCTCGCGTATGTCGTTCGGGGAGAGGACGCCGATCTGGAAGAGGGCCGTGTAGAAGTCGGCGCGGCTTTTCGAGTCGCCTCGGAGAAGACCTTCAAGGGCGAACTCGGCGTAGTGCTGGCTGTCTAGGAGCGCGTAGTTGAGGACCTGCTCCCAGCGTCGGCACCACGGTTCAATGCAGAACTGCACGAACTGGATCTGCTGGCTCTCGATGTTCGAGAACGTGGCGCGTTCGAGGTCCCCGATCAGGTGAGGAGGTAGGCCGAAGGTTCGGGCTATCTCTGTAACTGCGAAGCGGCGTGTTTCGAGGAACTGCGCATGCTCGGGCGGGATGCCGAACGGCTGAAACGTCATGCCCTCTTCGAGGACTGCCACGCGCTGCGAAGCGGAGAGGCCCTGATGGGCTGCGTTCCAGCTTCGCTTGAGCCGGTCGGCGGCCTCGGGTCCCAGCTTGCCGGGATGCGTTAGCGCTCCGCCTGGTCGCGCGTCGTTGGAGAAGAATCGGGAGCCGTACTCCTCGGTGGCCTTAGCTAATCCGATTGCGTTGCGCGCGAGGTGGATCGGGAACAGGCCGGTTGAACCGTCCAGTGAGTAGCCGGGAACGTGCAGCATGTTGTCCGGGGAGAGCGGTACGTCGCGGCCTTCCACGGACACGAGGTACAGCTTCTTGCCCTGCCGTCTCTCGACGCGCACGGCCCATGGCATGAGCGGCCATAGGGCGATGGGTCTACCGGCGCCGTCCCGTTCGATCTCCGCGTACGCGTTGCCGTAGAGCAGCAGGTGCCCTTGCAGCGTTTCGCGGAAGGTGAAGGCCGTTTGCTCTCCGTTGGGCCGGCCGTGCAGGAGGCGGTAGACCGGATGTTCGCGGACGGTATCTCTGCCTTCCGAGGTGCGGCGGTACGTGTGCAGCGGTAGGGCGCCGATCGTGGAGGCGATCAGCCGAACAGCGGCCAGTACGGAGGTGACTTCGAGGGCGGTGTTGGGAGTGACGCGCGGACCGCTGAGGGACTCGGCGCCGAGCGAGGCGGCGGGGTTCTCTAGGGTGCGGCGCTGGAGGCCGAAAAAGGATAGGAGTCTGTCCGGTGGTTTCATCTACACGCCTCTATTGAGCACTTCGCGCGCGAACTCGGCGCGCGTGAGAACGCGTAGGTTCTCAGGTCTGTTGTCCAACCGATCGCCGTTCTTGTGAAACACCACCTCGTCCCGCTTCAGGAGCCGCCCTGACATCTGCTCAGCTACAAGCCGATGCTCCGCGACGTGGCGGCCGTGCAGCGCTCTCGGATGGTCCGGCGCGTACACGAACCGGTAGCCGTCCTGAATGAAGGTGCCGCTATAACTCGGGTGGTTCTCGCCGCATTGCTGCTGCCGCCGCTCGCGACCTTCCTTGGTACGACTGTTGTGGCCCCGTACGAACCGCATCGGCATACCTTTGACGTGGCCGAACTTCGGCCTTGTACGATCGGCAATCGTCGTCTTCGCACCGCAGCCGCACTGGCAGAAGCCGAGAGCAATCAAAGCCATATCAGCTCCCGGTTCGCGTACACGGACGTTTCGTCCTCGCTGGTCAAGGCCGAACGCAGCGCCATGATCGACGCAACAACGCCGTCGATCCGCTGCGTGGACTTCGACTTGTCGGGCTTGATGTTGCCTGCCGGGTCCTGCTTGACCGCGACGTTGCCGACGTTCCAGCGGAGGACCGGATGGCCGTCGTGCGCGATCATCTGCCCGACTACCAGCCGCTCAAGTTCCTTGGTCGGAGCGGAAAGACTGACGTAGCCCTGCCGACACTGGACGAGTTCGAGCCCGTCTTGTTCGGCCAGTTGTGTTGCTAGGTGCGTCGCGTTCCACGGGTCGAACGCGATCTCTCGCACGTTATAGCGCTGCGCGAGAGCGACGATATCGGCGCGGATGCGATCGTAGTCCACCACGTCGCCGTCCGTGACTGTCAGATGGCCCGAGCGCTGCCACGCCTGATAAGGCACGCGGTCGCGCGAGTCGCGAAGCTTCGCCTCTGGAATCCAGAAGAACGGCAGTAGGTAGTACGGCTCGTCAAAGCGTGGCGGGAAGATCAGCGCGAACGCGGAAAGGTCCTGCGTTGTCGCTAGGTCCAGTCCTCCGAAGCACGCGCGCCCGGTCAGGTTGGGGAGCGGCTGTTCGCACGCGTCCCACTTCTCAATCGGAAGCCAGCGCGTTACCTGCTGCGTCCACTGGTTCAGGTGGAGGCGGCGGAACGTGTTCTCATAAGACGGCATCTCTGCCGCCTTCCTCGCCTCTGCCGCGAGGTAGTCCTCGCGAACGCTGATGCCGTATCCCGGATTCGCCTTCCGCCAGGTCTCGGGGTCGGTGATGTCGTCCGCTTCGTTCGCGGCGTAGATGACGGGCAAAAGCTCGGCGTCGTCAATCAGTCCATCGCGTACCGACTCGGCATACGTGTGCAGCTGATGGCAGATGCTTTCCGGTTCAAAGACTCCGGCCGTGGTGATGAGGAACTCTACCGGCTGGCGTCGTGCGCCTGTGCTCGTATGGAGAACGTCGTACAGCTCGCGGTTTGGCTGAGCGTGCAGCTCATCGAAGATGATTCCGTGGGAGTTGAATCCATGCTTGGTGCCTGCATCGGCTGAGATGACCTTCCAGCTTGAGCCGGTGGAAGGAACGACGATGGAGCGGCGGTAGATTTCGCAACGGGATCGCAAGGCAGGCGAGGCCTGCACCATCGCCTTGCCGATCTCGAACGTGAGGGCCGCTTGATCGCGGTCTGCGGCAGCGGAATAGATCTCAGCGCCTTGCTCGCCGTCTGCGAAGAGGAGGTACAGCGCGATGCCTGCGCCGAGAGTGGTCTTGCCGTTCTTGCGAGGCACCTCCACGTAGACGGCCCGATAACGCCGCGTGCCGTCTCGACGTTTCCAGCCGTACAGAGGGCGGATGATCCGCTCCTCCTGCCAGCGGTCCAGCACGAACGGCCGGCCTGCTAGTTCACCTTTGGGATGCCGTAGGATCTCGCGGAAGAACGCAACAGCGCGCTCAGCCGCGTCCTCGTCGTACCAGAAATCAGTTGAAGAATCGTTCGCTCGCATCCTCCGCTCTCGGATTGACGCTGACCTTGCCAAGGCTGGCAGGTGTGAGCCCGAACTCCGCGAGTAGGCTCTGTAGGTGGCGCATCGCGTCGGCGCGCTGGGCCACGGCGGGATGAGGCCGAATCATTCGGCCGCCGCTGCTGTTCTCAGTTTCGTAGTGAGTGCCGTCCCGGTCGATCGTTGACGTGTGCGCCTCCACTTCCGCAGCCCGTACGGCTGCGAGGCCGAGGGCTTCTGAGGAGGTGCGGGACGCGATACCCAGCTCCGCAACGCGCTCCGCCAGGACGCCGAACCAATACGCGGCACGTCCAGTCACGAACGGCGGCACCTGCGGCGATTCCGGCGATGCGGCCGGCTCGTTCGGGTTCAGCCGATCGGGCCGAGTCGTGCCTCGAAGCACCTTGAGGGCGGTGGGGGTCTGTTTACGTCCCTGCATGTTTTTTCCTCAGATCTGACGGCGTGCGCGAAATGCTGGCGGCTGGTCTTGGCTTGGTCAGGCAACAGAGAGTTGCCCCCGCCCCTAGTCGTGTGGCGATGTGCTCGCAGTACTCCTCGTCTAGCTCGATGCCTACGGCGTGAAATCCAAGGGATGCGGCGGCGAACAGGGTTGATCCTGAACCGGCGAAAGGGTCCAGTACGAGGCCGTTCGGAGGGAGAAGCGCGGCGAGGATCTCTTGCATGAGGGGCTCGGGCTTCTGTGTCGGATGTACTGCCTGTTGATGCGGTACGCGCGGGTGGCGGAGGACTGACTTGGGGCGGCCGTTCGGGAACGTGAACTTCCCTTTGATGGCGAACCACGCGAGGTCGTGCTGCGGCGCGAATGTGTCGTGCAGCGATCCGAGCCCGTGCACCTGCCGATCCCAAACCACTTGAGAGCGGGTGGTGAACCCTGCCGCTTCAATCGCGATGCGGAACGCTTCAGCGCCTCGCCATTCGTGGAAGCTGAACAGGCAGCCGCCTGGACGGGTCACCCGGAAGGCGTCGCGGAGCCACCAAATGAAGGGGCGCGCGTCGTTGGCTACACGCTTCCGTTTCTCCTGCACGCGGCAGGACTGGAAGTCCAGACCGTAGGGAGGATCGGTGACGACGGCGTGGAAGTGCTCGGCGGGAAGAACGCGCAGAGCGTCTAGGCAATCGGCATGGTACAGCGTTACGTGCTGGTCTCGATAATACGGCTCCATCTCGCCTCGGGGACTCTCTCAATAGAAGTCCCCAGAGCAGTCTCAGAAACGCAAAACGGAATTCAGGAGGCGCGGAGATCCTCAGCCGTCTTCTGAGCGTGGCATCTGGCGCAGAGGCCTTGGCCGTTGCTCAGCGCGAACCGTTCGCCGCCGTCCCGAATCGGGATGATGTGGTCCGCGACCGTGGCGGGGACGATGCGCGGCAGACAGCGTACACAAAGTGGATCGCGGTTCAGGATCAGTTCGCGCCACTTCCGATGCTGAGCACCGTATCCGCGCCTGGACGCGTTGGGCCGTTCGTCCTTGGGCCGATGCTGGGGGCAGTAGCCGCGAGGGACGCGCGAGGTGCAACCGGGTGCGAGGCATAGGGAAGGGAGGGACGAGGGCATGCTGATTTTACCGAAACGGGCAAATGGATTTGGCCGAAAGGGACAGAACGGGGCCTAGACCCTTAGTCGCGCGCGGCGCGGATCGCCTGGGCTGCGGCCTCCGGCCTGAGTGATTTCTAGGAATCCAGCCCGTGTCAGGGCAGTGACCGATTTCTTGAAGCGGCTCAGGGTCCAGCCTAGCGCGTTGGCGAACGCGTTGGCGAGAATGAATTCCCCGCCGCGCCGGTGCCCGTGGTTTCGTTTCAGCACGGCGAGCAGGTAGAACGGATCGGGGTCAAGCACCATCTCGTCGTGATACAGCACGACAGCGGGCCGGTCTCCCGTTATCACTCGATTCTCCAGTCGATACCGCCATACAGACTTGGCGACGCTGCGCACCTCCGCGTCCGGTAGAGGCGGATCAAAGGAGCAGTTACGTTCGGCCAGCCGGTCCAGCAGCTCCTCCTCGGATGCCGCCGCGAGGACGAGCTGGCGACCAAGCGTGAACAGGGTCGCGTTTCGCTCCCCGGCCCTACCCTGACCAAGATTGGATCTTGTGGGTATAGCATCGGGCCGGATCGTAGGCAGGTGCGGAATCAGCTCCGGGTCGCCTGCGGTGAAGGTGTAGCCGGTGGAGGATGGGACAACGGCGTATCCGCCTGCGCCTAGCAGATCGATCGAGCGCGGACCGAAAAGCTGCGTCTGGCGTCGCTCTCCGTTCGCGCGATACCACAGGTGCACACCGTTAGGCGTCTTACTGCGAAGCGGGGTATCACCGAATCGTTCAACGGCAAAGTCCAGCAGGTCTACGTTGTCCACGTCCACGAGCGTTACAACGTCGCCGCAGATGGCGCCGATGTTCGAGGTGGGGTGGGACTGCTCGAAGCGGTCATTCAGCGTGACATCGCGCCAAGGCACCTGCGGACGTTTGCCCTCAAGCGGTATGGTCCTGATTCCTAGCTGTCTGTATGTTTGGAACATTCCTGTCTGACTCCTAGTATCAATGTAACTGACAGTGTATAGTGTTAGTAAAAATAAAAGCTGTCTTGTAGCATTGGTTGCTGGCAGTTGCTGCTGTATACAGGTCGTGCCGCGAGAATATTACATCTGCCACCGCCGACCCTCCGGTACGCGGCGCTGGGCCTTGATGCAGGCCTTGCACTGCGTGTGGAGGCGACCGTTCTCGGCTCGGAGGTAGTAGTCGCTAAGGGGCCGAAGCCGCTCGCAGCTTTTGCACTTCCGCGTCACGCCAATCGCAATGCCGATCTCGTGAACCCATCGGCCTCGTTCGGCCGGCCCTAAGCCCAGTTCCTCCTCGGTCCAGCCGCTCGCCAGGAAACGCATTCCTGCGCGCGCGGGGAACGTCGAAAGCTTGCCGATCAGGCCGTGCAGGGTGATCCGATTCAGTATGTCGGTGCGGTACATGATTTCCTCGCGTAAGAGGGTCTGGTAGGAAGTCCCTCCGCCTGCCGTTCCGCCGCAAACCCGCGTGCGCCAAAAGAAACGATTCCCAGAAGTTGGCTTCTGGCGCGGGATTTCGAGCCTTCCGTGTCATATCCCGGTCGCTCTGGCTGTAGTGATTAGCAGGCTGGAGGCGCGGGCCTGTGGTGGGGTCAGCCACGCGCCGGAAGGCTCATGCAGGAGACCACCCTAACGCGGCTGTACCAGCCCGACCACGCGGCACAGGTCAGGGCACTCACGGTCCTAGTCCAGCACCTAATGCAGGTGGAAGAACAAGCTGTTTCGCGCGAGCAGATGCTAGTACATTCGAGCGAGACCCTTTCGCCTGGACGGTGCCATGCCCAGCCCGAACATCAAAAAGACGCAGGTGGGGACGTACCTGCCGGTTGACCTGTACAAGGCGCTTAGAAAACACTCGGCCGAATCCGGTGTGCCGATCGCGCGCCTGATCGAGGACGCCGTGCGCATGCTGCTCAAGGACCGCACGGGGAAGGAGTACAAGCGATGAGAGTTGCAGCCTACTACCGAGTCTCGACGGAAGAGCAGCGGGACCGGCAAACGATCGAAACGCAGCGCCACGCGGTGCGGCAGTATGCCGAACGTGAGGGTTACGATCTCGTCCGGGAGTATCTAGACGACGGCGTATCGGGGACGGTGCCTCTGCCTGATCGTCCGGGCGGTGCCGAACTGCTGCGAGACGGTCCGGGGGTGTTGTTGGTCTACCGACTGGACCGCATCGGCCGGGACACCGTCGTCACGATCTCGGCGCTGCAAGCGCTCAAGGCGGCGGGTTGGAAGCTACAGTCCAGTCAGGAGAATCTAGAGGACCTGCTTCTGACTGAGATTAAGGCGGTGCTCGCGTCAGAAGAACGGCGGACGTTGGCGCGCCGGTCACACGACGGGATGCGCCGCAAGGCGAAGGCAGGCGGCTGGCTCGGCGGAACGGCCCCGTACGGCTACCGCGTGGAAGGGCTGCGCGGGGAGGCAACCATTCGACCTTGCGAGGCGGAGGTCGTGCCGGGGGTTTCCGAGGCCGAAGTCGTGCGGCGGATGTTTCGCCTCTCCGCCGAGGGCAAGACGTGCCAAGAGATTGCTGACTACCTCAACGCACTCGGGGTTGTCCCGAGCTACAGGCCGAAGGATGGCTCGACGCGTGGCATCCGCACGCGTCAGATAGCAACCAAGTGGCGCCCCGGACGCGTTGCCCGTGTCCTAGCCCAGACCACCTACATGGGGGAGCACACCTTCAAGTTCCACAGCGGCTACATCTCGCGTCAGTTTCCCGCGTTGGTGGACGCTCCCACGTGGCACGCGGCGCAAGCCACCAAGAAGAAGAACACGCGTGCAGGAAGCGGCAATGCCAACCGGCTCTACCTTCTCAAGGGGAAGATCATTTGCGAGCGGTGCGGCAGGGTCTACGTCGGCCAAACCTTCACCGACAACCGGGGAAAGAAGCGGTACTACTACACGATGGCGCGTGGCCGGCGGCGGAAAGACAAGTACGGCGACTGCAAGCACAAGGTTATCCGCGCCCTCGATCTAGAAGCGGCGGCGTGGGCTGATGTGTCCGAATTGCTGGAGAATCCCGGCGCCATCCTAGGAGAGGTGGAGGCGCACCTCGGCGGGAACATTGAAGCTCGCGCGACGCTGCAAGAAGAGGTCGCGGACTACACGCGCCGGTTGCGGGACAAGGACGCGGAGCGGGATAGGGTGGTGACGGCCTTCCGTCGTGGTCTGATTTCGGACACGCAGCTTGAGCGTCAGCTAGCCGAGACGGAAGAGGAACGGACAGCGCTGGCGGGATACCTGTCCGACCTTGAGGCGCGGCTCGCTAGCAAGGGCGCGGTAGCGGATCAGGCGCGGTCCGTGGCTGCGCTCTTGGAGCGGTTCAAGGGACGCCTCACCGAGTCGGTGGACGCCAAGACTAAACGCGCGATCCTCAACGAACTGGTCGAACGCATCGACGTGTACACGTGGGAGGAGGACGGCCAGAAGCATCAGCGGTTGCAGATCGTCTACAGATTTGATGTGCCGTCACCTGCGCGTTCGGCATGGGCATCGACAAGCCCGACGTGCGGCTGGTGGCGCACTACGAGACGCCGGGCTCGCTGGAGGCCTACTACCAGGAGGCGGGTCGCGCGGGCCGCGACGGCGCCGCGTCCGGCTGCGTGCTGCTGCACGGCCACACGGACAACCGCGTCCATGAGTTCCTCGCCTCGCAGACGCACCCGGGGGAGAAGGTCGTGCGGGCGGTTGCGGTTGCCCTGCGGGCAGATGGAGGCGGAGGCACAGGCGGAGGCGAAGGCGAAGGCAAAGGCAAAGAGGAAGGCGTAGGGAAATGCAGGGATGGAGAGGCTGGCGGAGGTTCGGGGTGGGGTCCTGACGCGGGCAACGTGTCCGCTCCGGCCACCGGGACGTCGTCCACGGTCGCGAGGCTGGCCAGGCTGCCCGGCGTTCGCTCGGAGGCGCGGGCGGCCTCCGCGCTACGGATCCTGGTCCAGATCGGCGCGATCGAGGCGGACGGTCCCGAGCGCTGGCGGCTGCTGGTCGACCGCCGGGAGGTCGAGCTTCGCATCCGCAGCGCCTACCTCGCCGCGCGGGCCCGCGCGGAGCAGCACCGCATCGACCGCATGGTCGCATTTTCGCGCACGCGCGGCTGTCGGCGCGACTTCCTGCTCCGCTACTTCGGGGAGACGCCGGCGTCTCCCCGGTGCGGACGTTGCGACCGCTGCGCCCCTGCACTTTCCGAGACGCTCGGTATTTTCTAGCTTTTCGCGTTTCGCGACCGTACCCGAAGCCGGATCGATGGACATATACCTCACCGATGAGCACGAGGCGCTGCGGCGCCAGGTGCGCGAGTTCGCCGAGGCGGAGATCGCGCCCGTGGCTCGAGAGCTGGACGACGAGAGCCGGTTCCCCTGGGACAACGTGCGCCGCATGGCGGACATGGGGCTGTTCGGCGTCAACGTGCCGGAAGCGCTGGGCGGCCAGGGTCGCGACTACGTGAGCTACATCCTGGTCATCGAGGAGCTGGCGCGCGTGGATGCCAGCCACTCGATCACCATCAGCGCCCACTCCACGCTCGGCACCTCGCCCATCCTGGCATTCGGCACGGAGGAGCAGAAGCAGCGCTACGTGCCGCTCCTCGCCGCGGGCAGGGTGCTGGGCGGCTTCGGGCTCACGGAGCCGGGCGCCGGTTCCGACGCGGGCGGCACCGCCACCGTCGCCGTGAAGGAGAACGGCGGCTACCGGCTGAACGGCAGCAAGATCTTCATCACGCACGCCGGCGTCGGCGAGATCTTCGTCGTCACGGCGGTCACCGACCGCGACGCCGGCGCGAAGGGCATCACCAGCTTCATCGTCACCAAGGAGACGACGGACCGCGAGGCCGCGGATCGCGCGGGCGTCGGGCACGCCAGCGAGCTGGAGCCGTTCATCGACGGCGTGAAGGCCGGCAAGAAGGAGGACAAGATGGGCTGGCGCGCGTCCGACACGCGCGAACTGCTGCTGGACGATGCGCTGGTGCCCGCCGAGAACCGGCTGGGCGAGGAGGGCGCGGGCTTCATCAACTTCATGAAGACGCTGGACGCCGGCCGCATCGGCATCGCCGCGCTGGCGCTGGGGCTGGCGCAGGGCGCGCTGGAGGAGGCCGCGCGTTTCGCGACGGGCCGGGAGCAGTTCGGCCGGCCGCTCAGCGAGTTCCAGGGCGTGTCCTTTCCGCTGGCCGAGATGGCCACCGAGGTGCAGGCCGCGCGGCACCTGGTCTACCACGCCGCCTGGCTCAAGCAGCATGACCGGCCGTTCAGCCGGGAGGCGGCCATGGCCAAGCTGTACGCCAGCGAGCTGTCCATGCGCGCCACCACCAAGGCCATCCAGCTCATGGGCGGCTACGGCTACACCAGCGACTATCCGGTCGAGCGCATGTTCCGCGACGCCAAGATCTGCGAGATCGGGGAGGGCACCAGCGAGGTGCAGAAGCTGGTCATCTCGCGGGCGCTGTTCCGCGACTACGCGGGGAGCGCCGCATGAAGCGCGAGATCCTGATCTCGGCCACCACGCGCGAGACGCGCGTCGCCATCCTCGAGGACGACGTCCTCGTCGAGTTCATGGTGGACAGCCCGGACAACGAGCGGCTGGTCGGCGACGTCTACGTCGGCCGCGTCGAGGCGGTGCTGCCCGGCATCCAGGCCGCGTTCATCGACATCGGCACCGAGAAGGCCGGCTTCCTCCACGCGTCCGACGTGCTCAGCGACGAGGACGAGGACGACGACGAGGGCGGCAACGGCGGTGGTGGGGGAGGGGGAGGGGGCGGCGGTCGACGCAGCAACCTGCCGCCCATCCAGGAGGTGATCCAGAAGGGCGAAAAGGTCCTGGTCCAGGTGACCAAGGAGCCGATCAGCACCAAAGGCCCGCGCGTCACCACGCAGATCTCGCTGCCCGGCCGCTTCCTGGTCTACCTGCCGTACTCGAACCACATCGGCGTCAGCCGCAAGATCGAGGACAGGGAGGAGCGCAGCCGGCTGCGCAAGCTGGCCAAGGAGATCCTGCCCGAGGACTCGGGCGGTCTGATCATCCGCACGGTCGGGGAGGAACTGACGCGCGAGACCTTCCAGCGTGAGCTGAAGACGCTGCTCAAGACCTGGAAGGACATCCAGAAGAAGGAGAAGGGCGCGCGCGGACCGACGCTGCTGCATCGCGAGGCCAAGCTGACCAGCGGCGTGATCCGCGACCTGTTCAGCGAGAAGGTGGACTCGCTCACGATCGACAACCGCGACGTGCACCGCGAGGTCAAGGACTACCTCGATCGCGTCGCGCCCGACCTGATCCAGCGCGTGCGGCTCTACGAGGACCCGACGCCGCTGTTCGACAAGTTCGGCGTCGAGGAGGCGATCCGGGAGGCGTTCCAGCGCAAGGTCAACCTGCCGTCCGGCGGCTACATCATCATCGAGCCGACGGAGGCGCTGGTCTCCATCGACGTCAACACCGGCCGCTACACCGGCAAGAAGGACCCCGAGAAGACCATCCTGCGCACCAACCTGGACGCCGCGCGCGAGGTCGCGCGCCAGCTGCGGCTGCGCGACGTGGGCGGGATCATCGTGGTCGACTTCATCGACATGGAGTCCAAGGGCAACCAGGACCGCGTCATCCAGGAGCTGCGCACCTACCTGAATCGCGACCGCGCCCGCACCCGCGCCTTCGAGGTGTCGGACCTGGGCCTGGTCGAGATGACGCGCCAGCGCGTCCGGCCGTCCCTGTACCAGAAGATCACCGACCCCTGCATCCACTGCGGCGGCAGCGGCCGGGTCTTCACACCCGAAACCGTGATCCGCCGCATCGAGCGCGCGATCCGCAGGGCCGGCGTCGAGAACGGCCGGAAGCCGCTCACCATCCGCGTGCACCCCGAGGTCGCGCTCTACGTGCTCGAGACCGAGCCCGACTTCCTGCGCCGCCTCAAGGGCGCCCACGGCGTCGAACTCGACATCCGCGACGACCCGCTCATGCGCCAGGACGAGTTCCGGCTGCTGGAGGCGCCCGCGGATACCGACGTCACCTCGCGGTACGCGATCGGGTGAACGGCGCGGCTTCGCCGCGCGGGTAGGCGCCTGCGGCGCGGGGACGCTCGCTACGCTCGCGGGGACGGCCGCGCTCCGCAGTTCCGCGCGCGAAGCGCGCTTCCCGGCGCCGGAGGCGACGTCCCCACGCCGCCAGGCGTGTCCCCGCGAGCGCAGCGAAGCGTCCCCACTTGCGTTGCCTTGACAGGCAGCCCCACCACGGCCATCTTTCGCGGTCTTTGCAGCAATCTGGACCCAGAGCGGCGACAATCATGTACGCGATTTTCCGTAGCGGCGACAAGCAGTTCCGGGCCGAGCCCGGCCAGATCGTCAAGATTCCGTCCCTGGACGCCGAGGTCGGCGACACGGTGACGTTCGACCAGGTCCTGCTGGCCTCGACGGACGACGGCGTGCAGGTGGGTGCGCCGCTGGTGGACAAGGCGCAGGTGACCGGCGAGGTGCTCGAGCACGGCAAGGGCAAGAAGGTCATCGTCTTCAAGTGGAAGCGCCGCAAGAACTACCGGAAGAAGCAGGGTCACCGCCAGAAGTTCACGGCGGTCCGCATCGGCGAGATCAAGGTCGGGTAGGGAGGCAGCAATGGCTCATAAGAAAGGCGTAGGCTCGACCCGCAACGGTCGCGATTCGAACCCCCAGTACCTGGGCGTCAAGCGCTACGGCGGGGAGGCGGTCATCGCGGGCAACATCCTGGTCCGCCAGCGCGGCACCAAGTTCCACGCCGGCCGCAACGTCGGCCGCGGCAAGGACGACACGCTCTTCGCGCTGATCGACGGCGTGGTCACCTTCGAGCGCAAGGACCGCAAGCGCAAGCAGATCTCGGTCTACCCGGCCGAGTAGCTTCCGCCGCAGTTCGAGCGGATAGAGGCCCGTCCCCCCCGGGGGCGGGCCTTTCGCTTTTGCGGATGCTCCAGCCCGGCCGCTCACCAGAGACGCCCGCAGCCCGTAGCCCGTAGCCCGTAGCCCGTAGCCCGTAGCCCGTAGCCCGCATTTCCGCTGGTCCCGTTTCTGCACGGGGCGGGCGCGGTGGGGAAGCCGGCAACGGGGCGTCACGGAGGGGTCGCGATGGTGGACGAGAACGAGGAAGTGAGGCGGGACGAACCGGTCGAGCCGGTGGAGGCGGACGACGGCGCGCCGCGCAAGGTGCGGGCGGCGGCGATCCGCGAGGAGGACATCGAGCCGTACACGGCGCTGCGCTGGGTCAGCACGCTGTTCAAGGCCGCGGCGATCTTCCTGGTCATCGCGATGATCGGCGAGAGCGTGGCCGGCATCAAGATGGGCGGCAGCGAGGTGCTGCCTTTGCTGCTGGGCGAGCTGGCACGCACCGTGGTCTTCATCGTGGTGCTGTGGGGCGCGGGCGACCTGGTGCGGCTGCTGATCGACCTCGGCCACGACATCCGCGCGCAGCGGGTGCTGCTGGCGCGCATGGCCTACCGGCTGCGCGAGGAGGCGGACAAGCGGCTGATGCGGGAGGCGGGTCGCGCGGCGGACGTCGCGGGCGAACGAGGGGGTCGCGAACTGTAGCTCGCCTAGTCCTCGCGTTCGCGCAACGCGCGGGCGATCGCGTCCATGGCGGCGGCCAGTTCGTCCAGCAGCTGGCGCATGCCGTTGCCGCTCATCCCCTCCGCACCGACCTGACCCTTCAGGTTGCGGATCTGCACCACGGCGCGCTCGACGCGGCGCACCGGGTCGGCGAGCGGATCCTCGTCGTCGCCGAACGGGTTGACGCGGCGCGGCGCCGGCTCGTCCCCGAACGGGTTGGCGGGCGGCGGCGCGTTCATCAGCGCCCCCTGAACTCCGGGCCGCGCTTCTCCAGGAACGCGGACACGCCTTCGCGCCGGTCCTCGCTGCCGAACGCGGTGATGAACAGTTCGCGTTCGAACTCCAGGCCGGCGGCCAGCGGCATCTCCATGGACGCGGCCACGGCCTGCTTGGCCAGCCGCAGCGCGACGGGGGAGTGCTGCGCGATGGCGCCGGCCAGCTCGCGTGTCCGCTCGGCCAGCCGCCCGTCGTCCACCACCTCGTCCACCAGCCCGATGCGTGCGGCCTCGGCGGCGTCGATGATCTCGCCAGTCAGCACCATGCGCAGCGCGCGGCCGGGCCCGACCAGCCGCGGCAGCCGCTGGGTGCCGCCGCCGCCGGGGATCAGCCCGAGCCGGATCTCCGGCTGCCCGAGCTTCGCGGAGCGCGTTGCGATGCGGAAGTCGCAGGCCATGGCCAGCTCGCAGCCGCCACCCAGCGCGTAGCCGTTGATCGACGCGATCGTCGGCTTGCCCGACGAGGCGACGACGTCGAACACGCGCGGCGCGGCCATCGCCTGCCGCTGCTCGAGCGGAGTGCGCTCGGCGAACTCGCCGATGTCTGCGCCCGCGATGAACGCCTTCTCGCCCGCGCCGGTGATCACGATGACGCGCACGTCGTCGTCGCGCTCCAGCTCGGCCATCGCCTCGATCAGTTCGCGGCGCACCACAGAGTTGAGCGCATTGCGCTTCTCCGGCCGGTCGATCGTGATCGTGCCGACGCGCTCGGCGGTCTCGACGCGCAGCGTCTCGCGGCTCATGCGTCCTCCCAGTCGTAGAAGCCGCGGCCGGACTTCCGCCCCAGCCGACCCTCCTCGACCATGCGCTCCAGGATGGCGGGCGGGCGGAAGTGCTCCTGTCCCAGCGTCTCATGGAGGTAGCGCGCGATGTCCAGCCGCACGTCCAGCCCGACCAGGTCGGTCAGCCGCAGGGGCCCCATCGGGTGGCGGTAGCCGAGCTCCATCGCCTTGTCGATGTCCTCCGGGCTGGCGACGCCCTCCTCGACCATGCGCATCGCCTCGAGACCCAGCGCGATGCCCAGCCGCGACGAGGCGAAGCCCGGTGAGTCGTTGACCAGGATCGGCTCCTTGCCGATGCGGTGGCAGAACTCGACGCCGGCCTGCACGGCCGCCTCGTCCGACGCCCGGCCGCGCACCACCTCGACCAGCTTCATGATGTGGACGGGGTTGAAGAAGTGCAGTCCGATCAGCCGGTCCGGCCGTTCGAGCCGGCCGGCCAGTTCCGTCACGCTCAGGCTGGACGTGTTGGTGGCCAGGATCGCGTCGGCGCCCGCGGCGGCTTCGACGTCGCGGAAGACCGACGCCTTGACGTCCAGCCGCTCCGGCACCGCCTCGATGACCAGGTCGGCATCGGCGGCGGCCGCGCGCAGGTCCGGCTCGCCCCGCAGCCGTTCCAGGGCGACGTCGCGGTCGGCCGCGCTCAGCTTCCCGCGTTCGACGCCGCCATCCAGGTTCTCGCGCACGCGCTCGAGCGCGTGGCGCACCCGCTCCTCATCCGTGTCGACCAGCGCGACGTGGCAGCCGGCCGCGGCCGCGACCTGCGCGATGCCGTGGCCCATGGTGCCCGCGCCGATCACCGCCACCCGTTCAATGGCGTGGCTCACCGTCCGCCCGCCCGACCGCTCCGTCATCGTCTCGCCCGCTCCGCTCATGCCCGCTGCTGGTCGCGGGAGCGTGCCGGCGCGCGATTCCCGAACCGGGGCGCACGCTTGTCCAGGAACGCCTGCACACCCTCGCGGAAGTCGTCCGAGCGGAACGCGGCCAGCTGCGCCTCGCGCTCCATGAGCAGCTGCTCGTCCAGCGTGGACATGAGCGTGTTGCGCAGCGAGCGCTTGGCCAGCGCGATGACCTCGCGTGGGCCGTTGGTGATTTCGCCGGCGAAGCCGCGCGCCGCGGATTCGAGCTGGTTGCCCGGTACCACGCGATTGAACAGGCCCAGCCGCTCCGCGCGCTCGGCGCCGACCATGCCGCCCGTGTAGATCAGCTCGGCGGCCAGCGCCGGCCCGACCAGCCGCGGCAGGAAGTAGGTGCCGCCCCAGTCGGGATGCAGCCCGACGCGCATGAAGGTGAAGCCGATGGACGCCGACTCGCTGGCGATGCGCAGGTCGCAGGCGAGGGCCAGGCAGGCGCCCGCGCCCGCGGCCGGTCCGTTGACCGCCGCGATCACGGGCTTGCTCATGCGCTCGATCAGCGTGACCACCCGCTCGCCCGCCTCGAGCAGGTCGCGGAAGCGCGCCTCGTCGCCGGTTTCCGCCAGCTCCGTCATCACGCCGATGTCGCCGCCCGTCGAGAAGGCGCGGCCCGTGCCCGTCACGATCACGGAGCGGACGTCGTCGTCCTCCTCCAGCTCCTGCAGCCCCGCCTCGATGTCCTGCCGCATCGTGCCGACGAACGCGTTCAGCCGCTCCGGCCGGTTGATGCGGACCCAGCCGATGGCGCCTTCGCGCTCCACCAGCACCTGTCTGTCGCTCATGCCTCCACCTCCACGACCGTTGCGATGCCCTGTCCGACGCCGATGCACATGGTGGCGAGGCCATAGCCCCCGCCGCGCCTGCGCAGCTCGTGGATCAGGGTGGTCAGGATGCGCGCGCCCGAGCAGCCGAGCGGATGCCCCAGCGCGATCGCGCCGCCGTTCACGTTGACGATCTCGGGGTCCAGCCCCAGCTCCCGCACGCAGGGGATCGACTGCGCGGCGAATGCCTCGTTGATCTCCGCCAGCGCCAGGTCACCCGCGTCTATGCCGACGCGCTCCAGCGCCTTGCGGCTGGCCGGGATCGGGCCGAGCCCCATCAGGTCGGGCTCCACACCGGCCACCGCGGTCGAGACCACGCGCGCCAGCGGTGCGAGCCCGGCCGCGTCCGCCGCGGCGGACGACATCACCAGCAGCGCGGCCGCGCCGTCGTTCAGGCCGGACGCATTGCCCGCCGTCACCGTGCCGCCCCTGCGGAACACCGCCGGCAGCTTCGCCAGCTTCTCCATCGTGGTGTCCGGACGCGGATGCTCGTCCGTGTCCACCACGATCGCGTCGCCGCGCCGCTGCGGAATCGCGACCGGCACGATCTCGTCCTCGAAGCGGCCGGCCTCCATCGCCTCGGCGGCGCGCCGCTGGCTCTCCAGCGCGTATTCGTCCTGCTGCTCGCGCGTCACGCCGTAGCGGTCAGCCACGCGCTCGGCCGTCTCGCCCAGCGAAACGACGTAGTCGGCGGGGAAGCGGTCGTTGACGAAGCGCCAGCCCAGCAGCGAGTCGGCCACCTCGGGCACGCCGCGCGGGTAGCCGGTCTCCGGCTTCAGCATCACGAACGGCGCCCGGCTCATCGACTCCACGCCGCCGGCGACGAACACCGCGCCGTCGCCCGCGCGGATCGCGTGGTGCGCGCTGTTCACCGCCTGCAGTCCCGAGCCGCACAGGCGGTTGATGGTCTGGCCCGCCACGGCGATGGGCAGCTCGGCCAGCAGCGCCGCCATGCGCGCCACGTTGCGGTTGTCCTCCCCGGCCTGGTTCGCGCAGCCCAGCAGCACGTCCTCGATCGACGCGGGATCGACACCGGTCCGCTCCACGATCGCGCGCACCGGTATCGCCGCCAGGTCGTCCGGCCGCACCGACGCCAGCGCGCCGCCGTGTCGGCCCACAGGCGTACGCACCGCGCCGACGATATAGCTCTCTCCGCTCAACAGCTCAGCTCCACGATCACATCTCCGCGCTCAGGTAGATCGGTCGGGCGCGGCAAATGCCCAGTTGCCCAGTTGCTCAGTTGCACTGTCGCCCCGTTGCCCCGTTGCATTCAGTTCAGATCCACCCACACGCTCTTCACCTGCGTGTACAGCTCCAGCGCCTGGCGGCCCAGTTCGCGGCCGAAGCCGGACTGCTTGTAGCCGCCGAACGGGGAGGCCGGGTCGAGCGGGTGGTAGGTGTTGATCCACAGCGTGCCCGCCTGGATGCGCCTGGCCAGCCGGTGCGCGCGCTTGATGTCGCTGGTCCAGACGGCGCCGGCCAGGCCGTACATCGTCTCGTTGGCGATGCGGACGGCCTCGTCCTCGTCGCTGAACGTCATGACGGCCAGCACGGGGCCGAAGATCTCCTCGCGCGCGATGCTGTGCTCGGGGCGCACGCCGTCGAACACGGTCGGCTGCACCCAGTAGCCGCGCTCGCCGATGCGCGCGCCGCCCGTGACCAGGTTGGCCTCCGAGCGGCCCGCCTCGATGTAGCCGAGCACGCGGTCCAGCTGCTCCTGCGAGACGACGGGTCCGAAGCGGCGCTTGGGATCCAGCGGCTCGCCCGGCTCCAGCCTGGCCGCGCGCTCGCCGATGTAGTCGAGCAGGCGGTCCTTGGCCGACTCGTGCACGAGCAGCCGCGAGCCGGCGGTGCAGCACTGGCCGGCGTTGTAGAAGATGCCGGCGAACGCGCCACGCGCGGCCGCGTCCAGATCGGCGTCCTCGAAGACGATGTTGGGCGACTTGCCGCCCAGCTCGAGCGAAACGCGCTTCAGCGTGTCCGCGGCCTCGCGCATGATGATCTTGCCGACGGCGGTCGAGCCGGTGAACGCGATCTTGTCGACGTCCGCGTGGCGCACCAGCGCCGCGCCCGCCGCCTCGCCCGTACCGGCGACCACGTTCAGGATGCCGTCCGGCAGGCCGGCCTCCCTGGCCAGGGCGCCGAGCTCCAGCGCGGTGAGCGGCGTCTGCTCGGCCGGCTTCAGCACCACGGCGTTCCCGCATGCCAGCGCGGGCGCGACCTTGTAGGTGGCCATGAGCAGCGGGAAGTTCCACGGTGTGATGGCGCCGACCACGCCGACCGGCTCGCGCAGCGTGTAGTTCAGCACGTTGCCGCGCACCGGGATCGTCTCGCCTTCCAGCTTGGTGGTCCAGCCGGCGTAGTAGCGGAAGGTGTCGACGGTCATGCGGATGTCGATGCCCGCCTCGCGCACCGGCTTGCCGTTGTCCAGCGCCTCCAGCTGCGCGAGCCGGTCGGCGTTGGCCTCGATCACGTCGGCCAGCTTCCAGAGCAGCGCGCCGCGGTCGGCGGCGTCCATGTTGCGCCAGCGCGGGTCGTCGAATGCGGTGCGTGCCGCGGCGACCGCGGCGTCCACGTCCTCGGCGGACGCGGAGGCGACCGTCGCGATCTCCTCCCCGGTCGCGGGGTTCTCGACGGAGAGGGAAGCGCCGCCACGCGCGGCGCGCCATTCGCCGCCGATGAACAGCTCGTCACGGGCGCGGCGCTCGACCGACAGGGTGCTCGTCATGTGCTCGATCTCGGTTCGGCTCTTCAAGAGACGGGGCCGGGCGCGGTGCGGCGCGCGGCAGCGCGCCGGCCGCGGCCGGCCCCGGGAGGCGGCGCACCGGGAGGTGCGCCGCCGCTGACTATCGTCCCTGGAACTTGGGCTTGCGCTTCTCGTTGTACGCGGACAGCCCCTCCTTCGCGTCCTGGCTCTTGAAGAGCAGGCTCTGCAGCTCGCGCTCGACGGCCAGACCGTCCTGCAGCGGCAGCTCGGCACCGGTCTGCACCGACCGCTTGATGTGGCCGATGGCCATGGAGGCCATGTTCGGCGGCGTGAACTGCTGCGCGTACTCGATCGCCTTGGTCTTGAACGCTTCCGAGTCGTCCGCGTCCCAGACCTGGTTGACGATGCCGAGCCGCTCGGCCTCGTCCATGTCGAAGGTGCGGCCGGTGACCATGAGCTCGATCGCGCGCGACTTGCCGACCAGGCGCGCCAGCCGCTGCGTGCCGCCCGTGCCGGGCAGCACGCCCAGGTTCACCTCGGGCAGGCCGACCTTGCCGGCGTCCCGGCGCGCGATGCGGATGTCGGCCGCCATGGCGATCTCCAGGCCGCCGCCCACCGTATGGCCGTTCAGCGCGGCGATGACCAGCTTCGGCGTCTGCTCCAGCCGGTTCAGTGTCTCGTTGGCGTGCAGGCAGAACTCGTACTTGAACTCGGGCGTGACGCTGTTCAGCATGCCGATGTTGGCGCCGGCGCAGAAGAACTTGTCGCCCGAGCCGAACAGCAGGATGACCCACACGTCGTCGTCGAAGCGAGCGTCCACGATGGCCGAGTCCAGCTGGCGCATCATCTCGTGCGTGTACGTGTTGGCGGGCGGATCATCCAGCGTGATGATCGCGACGCCATCCTTCACCTCGTAGTGGACGAGCTTCTTCGTGTCCGCCCGGGTCTCTTCCATCACCTTCGCCATGCTCGACTCTCCGTCGTGTGTTCTCAGCGTCGCCAGATCGAAGGGCGGGACTCGCCGGGCGCCGCTTCCGCAGCGCCGGGGGGCAGGTCCGCCACATCGGCTTCCATGAAACCTCGCAGGAACAGGTGGCTCATGTCGGCCGCCAGTTCCTCGACCGGGATGTCGCGTTCCGGCCGGTACCAGTTGTAGATCCAGTTCATCATGCCGAACAGCGCGAACGTCGCCACGCGCGTGTCGATCGGGCTGTCGGCGGGCCGCAGCTGGTCGAGGATCTCGACGCAGACCTGCGAGTAGCCCTTCTTCATGTCGTTGACCCGCCTGCGGTACTCGCCGGAGAGCGAGTCCGCCTCGTGCGAGAGCACCTTCATCTCCGCCATGTTGTTGACGAAGAAGCGAAGGTGGTTCTCGACCAGCAGGCGCAGCTTCCGATGCGGGTCGTCGACCTCGTCCAGCAGCACCTCCAGATTGCTCAGTACCGTCTGGAAGCAGTGCTCCTGGATCAGGAACAGCAGCTCTTCCTTGCTCTTGAAGTAGTAGTAGAGCCCGGAAAGGCTGACGCCGGTCGCGCGGCTGATGTCGCGGATGCTGGCCTGGTGATAGCCCTTCTCGGCGAATACCTCCGCCGCGATGCGCAGGATGCGCGCGAGCTTCTCGTCGTAGCCCTGTTCGACCGTCATGGCACCCCTTTCCGACCGCGGGCGACTGCCGTCGGCGCCGCCTCGAACGTGCGTCCGTTCGCGGGCGGGAAGGTAGGCCGGGCGCGGCGGAGCGGCAAGCGGGTCGGGCCCGTTTGCTTGCCGTAGATCCGCGCCACGTCTTAGCTTGCAACACCGCCCCGATTCTTCCGGACAGACTGCATGCCAAAGCCACGCCGCCGCGCCCTCGGGCCCCTCGCACTGGTGGCCCTGCCCGGGCTCCTCGCCTGCGGCGATGTCCCGACCGATCCCGTCGCGGAACTGGTCGCCGAGCATGCCGGCGTCGCGCTGGACGTGCCGCCGCCGCCGCCGGTCGAGGATCTGCGCGCCCTCGAAGGGGCGGCGTACGGCGCGCGGCTGGACGCATTCGGCGACTGGCTCGGCGCCGTGCGACCGTCGCTGGCGTCGCTGAAGGATCGGCCCGTGGCGGCCGTAATGGCGGCGGAAGTCACGGCCGCCGGCGCCGCGCTCGATCAGGCGCGCGCACTGGAGGCCGCTGGCGATCACCACACCTCGGTCACGCGGCTGGAGCAGGCGCGCACGCACGCCATCGCCGTCACGGCCGCGGCGCTGGCCGACAGCCGCATCGATCGCGCGGCCGCGGCCGCGGCCGGCTGCGAGGGCGCGGACACCGCCGATGCGGTCGGATTGCGCCGGGGCGAGAGGTTGCTGGCGCATGCCCGCGAGGCGCTGGAGGACGGCGAGCTGGAGCGGGCGCTGCAACGCGCGCACTACGCGGCGGTGCTGTTCCGGCGGGCGTGCGGCAGCTGAACGGAGGCAGAACATGATCCGCAGGGCGGCACTGCTGGCGCTGATCGGCATGGGCGTGCTGAGCGCGTGCTCGGAGGGGCGCGACGCGCGCGTGCTGGGCGGCGATGACATCGTCTATCGCGTGCCGGTGACCGGCGTGGTCGAGCTGGGGCTCGCGCCCTTCATCGAGCGCAGTATCCGCGAGGCCGAGGAGGCGGGCGCCGACGCGCTGGTGCTGGAGATCGAGACGCCGGGCGGCCGCGTGGACGCCGCGCAGCGCATCGCCAATGCACTGAACGACGCGCCGCTGCCCGTGTACGCCTACGTGAACCGGCGCGCGTATTCGGCCGGCGCGCTGATCGCCCTGGCGACGGACCGCGTGTTCATGCGCGAGGGCGCCGTCATGGGCGCGGCGACGCCGGTGACGGGGGAGGGCGACAAGGCGCCCGAGAAGATCGTCAGTGCGATGCGGAGCGAGATGCGTGCGCTGGCGCAGGAGCGGGGGCTGGATCCGCGCGTCGCCGAGGCGATGGTGGACGAGGAGATCGAGATCGAGGGCGTGGTCGAGCGCGGCAAGCTGCTCACACTCACGAGCGGCGAGGCGGAGCGGCTGGGCTACGCCACGGCCGTGCAGGACTGGGACGGCGTGCTGGCGGCGATCGAGCTGCAGAACGCGGTCGCGGTCACGTCCGAGCAGAACTGGGCCGAGTCGGTGGTGCGCTTCTTCACGCACCCGGTGGTCGCGCCGTTCCTGCTCTCGCTCGGCTTCCTGGGCTTGCTGGTCGAGATCAAGACCGCCGGCTTCGGACTGGCGGGTGCGGCCGGTGTGGCGTCGCTGGCGCTGTTCTTCGGCGCGCACATGCTGGTCGGGCTGGCGGGGTGGGAGGAGCTGATCCTGCTCGGCGTGGGCGTCGTGCTGCTCGCCGTCGAGGCGTTCGTCGTGCCGGGCTTCGGCGTCTTCGGCATCGGCGGCATCGTGGCCGTCCTTGCCAGCATCTATCTCAGCCTGGTCGGGCAGTTCTCGACCGGCGTCGACTATTCACAGGCCGCCATGGTGCTATCCGCGAGCGTGCTGGTGATGATGGTCCTGGGCTGGGCGCTGCTGCGCACGCTGCCGCGCAGCCAGCGGCTGGCCAGGTCCGGCGTGCTGCTCTCCGACGAGCTGGATCGCGAGACCGGCTACCTGTCGGCTGCGGTTCGCGAGGAGCTGGTCGGCGCCGAGGGCGTGGCCGTGACCGACCTGCGACCCGCCGGCGCCGGCACCTTCGCCGACGAACGGCTGGACGTGGTTGCCGAGGCCGGCTGGATCGAGCGCGGCACGCCGATCCGCATCGTCAGTTCGGAAGGCTACCGGCTCGTGGTGCGGCCGCTGTCCGAGGCCGCGCTGCGGCGGCCGGCCGACGATGCGGCCGCCGACGGCGCGTAGCCGGCCGCTGACGCAGTACTGCAGTGGCGTCGCGGCGAGCGCCGCGATGCTGACCCGAATGCACACCCGACGCTGAGGTTCCGACGATGGAGTCCATCGGTCTGCTGTCCCCGCTACTGCTGGTCCTCGCGGTCCTGCTGCTGCTCCTGCTGGTCTGGGCCGTGCCCGTGCGTCTCTGGATCGAGGCGATCTCGGCCGGCGTGCCCGTCGGCATCGGCGACCTGGTCGGCATGCGCCTGCGCAAGGTCAGCCCGTCCGCCGTGGTGCGGCCGCTGATCACGGCGACCAAGGCCGGGCTGGACCTGACCACCAAGCAGCTCGAGGGGCACTACCTGGCCGGCGGCCACGTGGACCGTGTGGTCAAGGCGCTGATCAGCGCCGACAAGGCCAACATCGTGCTGCCCTTCCAGCAGGCCGCCGCGATCGATCTGGCCGGCCGCGACGTGCTTGAGGCGGTCAAGGTCTCGGTCAATCCGAAGGTCATCAACACGCCCAAGGTCGCGGCGATGGCCAAGGACGGTATCCAGCTGATCGCGCTGGCGCGCGTGACCGTGCGCGCCAACATCAACCGGCTGGTCGGCGGCGCGGGCGAGGACACGATCCTGGCGCGCGTCGGCGAGGGCATCGTCTCCACGATCGGCTCGAGCGCCTCGCACAAGGCGGTGCTCGAGAACCCGGACGCGATCTCCAAGACGGTGCTCGCCAAGGGCCTCGACGCGGGCACGGCGTTCGAGATCCTGTCCATCGACATCGCGGACGTGGACGTCGGCAAGAACATCGGTGCGGAACTGCAGACGGATCAGGCGGAGGCCGACAAGCGCATCGCGCAGGCCAAGGCCGAGGAGCGGCGCGCCATGGCCGTCGCCGCCGAGCAGGAGATGAAGGCCAAGGTGCAGGAGATGCGCGCGCGTGTGGTCGAGGCCGAGGCGCAGGTGCCGCTGGCCATGTCCGAGGCGTTCCGTGAGGGCAACCTCGGCATCATGGACTATGCGCGGTACCGCAACCTGACCGCGGACACCGAGATGCGGGAATCCATCGCGGGCGGCGACGAGAACGGCGGCGGGGCGCGCTGACGTGGACGCGCTGGGCGAACTGATCCCGATCCTGCTGATCATCCTCTGGACCTTCTTCAGCGTGGGTGCGGCGAAGAAGAAGCCGCAGGGGCGTGGGCAGGGCAGGGGCGACGGCCCGCTCGGGCGGCAGCCGCAACGGCAGCCCCGCGGCGGGCAGGAGCGGCAGCGCGAGCGGGAGCGGGTCGGCGCGAGCACGGGCCCCGGCTGGGACACGGACGTGGTCGAGGCGCCGCGCCCGGAGGACGACAGCGCTGCCGGCATGCTGCCCGAGGACCTGTGGGCGGTGCTGACCGGCCAGCAGCCGCGGCCTCGCCCGGCGCCACGCTCCGAGCCGGCCGAGCGCGCACCCGAGCCGCGCACCGCGACGACGGGGGAGGCGGCCGAGGTGGAGGAGGCCTGGGACGGCTGGATCTCCCAATCCCCCTGGGAGGAGGAAGAGGTCTTCGAGGACGAGATCGGTGCCGAGCCCGAGTCGCTCGAGGAGGAGCCGGTGGTCGTCTCGATGGAGGGGCGCAGCTACGACGAGATCGCCATCCGCGACTCGCGCCTGCCCGCCGGCACCGAGATCGAGTTCACCGAGCGGCGTCACCGCCGCTTCCACGAGGACCTGGCCGCCACCGCCGCGGATGCGGAGTCCGCCCCACCGCGCCGCCGCCGCTTCGACCTGGACGACCGCGGCTCCGTCCGCCGCGCGATCGTGCTGGCGGAGGTGCTGGGTCGGCCGGTGTCGTTGCGGTAGCGACCGGCAGTCAGCGCTCGATGCTCAGCGCGGCCAGGCGGGTACGCGCCCGCCGCACGGTCGGCTGGAGCTCGGGGTCGGCATCCCTCCACAGTTCCAGAAAGTCGGTGTAGGCGGCGCGCGCCCGTTCCGGCTCCCCTACCTGCTCGTGCAGTTCGCCGAGTTCGAGCTGGATCCTGGCGGCGAGCAGCGGTGGGACGTCTCCGGAACTGCCTCCCCACATCGATCGGAGCACGCGGATCGCGTCATGCGGGCGGTCGAGCTGGTCGTAGGCCCGTGCGAGCCACCAGCCCGTGACGAACCAGGACTCGCTCCATATGTCCCGGAAGGTAGGGAGCATGGGTCGAACGGCCTCGAACTCCGTCGCGGCCACGGCCGCCTTACCTTCCAGCAGCGCCGCATGCGCATCGAGGGCCCGGCCGAATGCTCGCCAGCGTGCCGCCGCCAGCGAGTCGCCGGCCGAGAGCGCGCGGTCCTGCATGGGCCGTGTCTCCGCGCCCGTCGGATGCCGGCCGACGCCCAATTCCGCCAGGGCAGCGCGTCCGAGAAAGAACGCGGGGCCTGGCGCATCCGGCTCGGTGGAGAGCGCTCGGGCGTACCGGTCGATGACTTCCTGTGGCATCGGCACGGCCAGCATCACGGCCCGGGCTACCAGGGAACCGGTGTCGATCGAGTCGCCGGCCAGGAACCGGACCTCCGCAAGCCGGCCCTGGTGGGCCAGCGCGGCGGCGAGTGGGCGGGACCTCCGGCTGGCGCGTGCCCACGCTTCGCGTTCCCTCACGCGGGTCGGCGATAGAATCGATCCTTCGATCCACACCGGGTCCTGCCGCCCATCCGCCGTCACCTGGGCGAGCGCACTGGCCTTGTCCGTCGAATCACCGAACGTCAGCCGATAGGCGAGGCTGCTCGCCAGATGAAATTCCGACGTCGGGGAAACCCGTCTCTGCCCCTCGAGCAGCCGCCGCGCCTGCGCGGAATCGCCAAGCCGGATGGCCATGTCCACCGCGTGCACGTAGTAGGGCGCGAAACCGGGGTCGAGTTCGATCGGCCGGATCAGGTATGGCAGCGCCGAGTCGGGTTCCGGGAAGGCATAGCCACCGAGGTGCTCGTAGAACTCGCCCACCATGAACCAGAGATCCGGATCGTCGTAGCGGCGCGCCGCCGCCAGCAGCGATCCCAGCTCGTCGACCTCGAGCCGGTCCAGCGCGAGGTTGGCGCGGGCCAGGACCTGCTCGCGCGCGGGCAGGCGCTGGATGTGCCGGTGCACGTGCCGGTTCGCGCTGTCGAGGGAAGCCCACTGGTTGAGCCAGCCGACCGTCTGCCCGAGTCTCAGCCAGGCGAGCGCGAACGCGGTATCGCGAGCGACCGCGTTGCGGAAGCGCTCCTCGGCGCCCTCGAAATCGTTCGCGCGATACAGCGCCTCGCCCTCGAGGTAGTGACGCAGCGCGTCGAGCGACGACGTCGTGACGCTGGCGAGGTGCTGTACCGGTGGCCCCGCGCCCGACTCGTCGCCCAGCAGGGCACGGGCGATGCCTACGCTGAGCGCATCGACCGTCTGCATGATCGAGTCGACGGCGCCTTCCGCCTGGGCCGTCGACAGCTTCTCGCCGGATCCCAGATCGTAGGGCTCCGCCAGGAAGCGGACGCGCGAACCGGAGCCGACCATGCTGCCGACGATGGCGTAAGCCGCGCCTGTGCTGCGCGCCACGTCGAGCAGCGTGGCGAGATCGGGACGCGTCCCTTGCGGAACCTTCTCGGACCACCGCGCGAGCAGCGTATGACCATCGATGCTGCGCATTCCGCCCAGGCCGTCCAGGTTGGTCGCGAGCAGATCGATCATGCCCTCGCGCCAGAGGGCGAGTTCGTTTGCGTTGACGGAGAAGGGCAGCACGGCGATACCGGGCGCGGCGGTGACGGCCGCGCTGGCCGGAGTCGGACCCAGCCCGTGACCTCGTTCGGCGAGGACGAGGTACGCGCCGGTGATGCCGAACAGGATCGCGAACAGCAATACACCCGCCACCAGCGCGCGCGCCCAGGTCAGGTGCGGCATGCGGCCACGGCGGATCGAGTTGCCCAGGTCGCGTACCGCGAGTTGCCACGGATCCGGGACCTCGCCGATTGCCTCCCGGTGCTCGATGAGCGGATGTGACTGGACCCAGACAGTCGCGACGAGCACAAGCAGGCCCGCCAGCAGCAGCACGAAGACCGCGGCGGCAACCCAGTCGGGCAGTTCCAGCACGTCCTCGAGTGTATCCGTCACCTCGATGATCACCCACGAGGCGCCGATGTACACCAGAAGAACCTGTAGCAGACGCCCCTTGCGCAGGCGTGACCACGGGAACGCGGCCATGGGAAGGGCTCCGAGGAAGACCGGACCGACGCAACGTCCGAATATGTTCTGTGGCAGGCGGTGCCTACAAGCGCCGCGAGGGCGGGCAACCCGGACGGCTCCAGTCCCGGCGGTCGTCGCGGCAACCGCCGCGCATCGCTGGAATCGGTCGGCTGAGAGCATTAGGTTCCGGTCGCCCCAATAGCCGCCCGGGTGGCGAAACGGCAAACGCGACGGACTCAAAATCCGTTGCCGGCAACGGCTTGTGGGTTCGAGTCCCACCCCGGGCACTTTTCGAGAACAGTGCTGGAAACACAGACGGGCGCACTGCTTCGGCGGTGCGCCCGTTTGATCAGGAGCCGGTGGTGCGGAAGCGGCGGGGCTCGACGTCGCTCCGCCACCATCCATCGCGGGGCCCGCGGATGGTGCGGACCTGGCTCCGGACGCGGCTCGACCAGGGCGTCGCGCCCGGAGCGCTCGAGATCACGTGCCCACGGCCTTCGCCCGGGCGACGTAGATGCGATTGGTCGCCGATCGCTCGTTCCAGACCACGTCGTCGAGGCCGTCGCCGTTCACGTCCAGGATGAAGACGCCGCCGTTGAACGCCGTCCAGTCCTCGCTCTGCTGACTGGCCGGGTGCTCCTGGTCGAGAGGCGTGAAGTCGAACTCGGCGTCCACGTTGCTCAGGCCGACGTAGAGATGGTTGAGACCCACGCCGCGCCGGTTCCACAGGAGATCGTCGCCGCCGTCGCCGTTGAAGTCGCCGATCAGCGTCTCCATCGCAGTGGTGTCCGCCGGGTGGGGCACACCCTGGAAGCCGAGGTGGTTGAACTGGCCGGACGTCAGGCCGATCGCGCGATGGATCGGTATGCCGGCCCGGCCCGTGGCGTTCCACAGCAGGTCCATGCGGCCGTTGCGATCGAAGTCTCCCACGTGCGTGGTGTAGTCGTCCCAGCCGACCGAACTGCCGAACGTCTGTGAAGAGAGCAGCGTGACGGTGCCGTTGCCATTGGACCGGCTCACGTACGTGCGGTTGTGGCTCGAGGTCGTGTTCCAGACGATGTCGTCCCAGCCATCGCCGTTCACGTCGCCGACGTAGGTGATGTAGGGCGACCAGCCGCCGATGCTGGTGCTCTGGTTCGGCGCGAAGACGAAGGTGCCGTCGCCGTTCGACAGCGCGATCCAGATCGAGTGGCCGCCGCTGGTCCCGCGCGTCCAGAGCATGTCCTCGCGACCGTCGCCGTTCATGTCACCGATGCGCATCTTCCAGTCGGTGGCCCAGTTCGAGGCGGGGTGCTGGAGCCGCGGCCGGGCGTCGAACGTGCCATCGCCGTTCGAGAAGGCGATGTAGATGGCGTTGACGCTGCCGTTCTGCTTGCGGTTCCACACCAGGTCGTCCGACCCGTCGCCGTCGAAATCCGCGACCACCACCTCGTATCCGTTCGCCCAGCCCTCGACCGGGGTCGCCGGATGCACCCACCTGCCGGCGATCGAGAACGTCGCGTCCGCCTGACCGAAGCCGATCGCGACCTCGGCCGTGCCCGACACCGTGTGGTACCAGACCAGGTCCTCGCGGCCGTCTCCGTTGAAGTCGCCCTTCTTGACCGTGTACGGCGTCGCCACGGGCGCGGCCGACTGCTGAAGGGGGAGGAATTCGAAGCGTCCACCCGAGGCGGGCTTCGGCACGCACTCGCGCCGGGTATAGGACGTGGTTTCCGACACCTTCGCCACGGTGTTGTCGCCCAGGAAATTGAGCTGATAGGAGAGCGGCTTCGCGCTGGTGAGCGGGGCATCGGTGCTGAAGTAGTCGCGCAGGTTGCCGCTGCTGATCAGGTCCAGCACGTTCTGGCCCTCGCCGCCGATCGCCGTGACCCTGATGTTCTGCTGGCTCAGCGTCTCGCGAAGCTCGGCTTCGGTATAGCCGCTCGCACCGCCCGCGAGGCCGTCGTACGACGCCGCGATCGCGGCGCGCATGCGTGACTCGCTGTGCGTGGACGTGAGCGTGTACGTCAGCGTCCGGCCATACGTGATCTGCGCGATGTAGACCGGCAGATTGGTCGGGCCGATGTTGCCCGCGTCGATCTGCTGCTGCCAGATCTGGGCGGTGAGCGCGTCCGAGAACATGTCCTCGGGGGACTGGGGAAGCTCGATCGCGATCGTGAACATCTTCTGCACGAAGTGCGCGGTCATGGTGCGCTCGTTCGCCGCACGGCTCGTGTTGAGCTCCGCCTTCGCGCGCACGCCCAGGTAGCGGCCCGAAAGGCCCAGGTTGAGCGCCGCCTGCTCCGCCGACTCCGACAGCGTCTCCGTGTAGTCGATGCTGCTGCCCGATCGATGGCCCGCGTCGGTTGCCGCCTGGATGAGTTCGCCGATCGCCGACTGCACGCTCGACAGGCTGGGCGAGGGCACAACGGCGTAGTTGCCGCCCGTCAGCAGGTCGATCGAGAGCCGCAGTGTGTCGCGCTGGCGGATCGATAGTTCCTCGAACGAACCGGCCCCCCCTGCGTAGCTGTCGCCCTGGATCAGGTTGCCGACCCACATGATCGACGCGTTCGGTTCGTACATCACGATGTCGCGAGGCGTGTCCGTCAACGAGATGGGCGTCTCCGTGCACACGTAGACCACGTTCTGCAGCGTGCCGTTGACCATCTCCTGGACGGTTTCCTCCCTCTGGGTCTCGGGCCCGATCGGCTGTTCCGAAGTCGGCTCGATCGGCGAGAAGTCGGTCCAGCTGCCCAGGCTGGCCACGTACTCGTCCACCGCCGCGCCGCCGCCACCACCGCCGCCGCCGCCGCCGCCGCCCGGAGCGGTAGGACCGTTGTCCGAGCACGCCACGAGGAGGAGTGGCAGGACGAGAAACAACGCCGCAGCGCGCGGCGCGACGGAGCCCGCCAAGGAACGGCAGCCTGGCTGGATCGACATCGAAATATCCCGGAGACGAGGACAGCGTCCGCCCGGTGCGCGACGCTACACCAGGATATGCGTAGTTTCGGAGGCGCCACCTTCATCCATGTCCGAGCCGCACCATGCCCCGCATCCGTGGTACCGGCCCTCTGCGCTACTATCTTGGGATGGCGTCCGGGTGGCGAGATGGCAAGCGCGACGGATTCAAAGTCCTTTGCCGCCAACGGCTTGTGGGTACGAGACCCACCCCGGCCACACTCCTGACGACACTCCTTACGAACGGCCGCGCATGAGCGAAAGATGAGGTCGGTGGCTCTGACCAGCGCGGGGGCGAACGCCGCGATCGGCGCGCTGGTGCTGTTCGTCCCGGACCCGGCGCAGCCCCTGTTCGCGCTCGGCGGCGGCCTCCTCCTCGGCACGGTCATGCTGCCTCTCGAGCTTCACATGGGACGGCGGGGAGGCCGCGCTTCACGCGGTGTCTCACTCTTGCTGGGCGTCACGTGCCTCTGCGTCTACGCCACGATCGCTGCGCTGGGCGTCTCGGGCGGCGAGGTGGAATGGTGGGTCTGGGGCGGACTGCTGCTTCTCGCCACCCCACCCGCATGGATGGTTTTCCAGGCCACGACCCGCCGCTGAGTCCTGCGTGCATGCCCGTAGCCCGTAGCCCGTAGCCCGTAGCCCGCTACTCCTCCAGGATCTCCGCCACCCTCCGGGTCATCTCGGCCGAGGTGAACGGCTTGCGCAGGAGGTGCTTCTCGGGGTCTGCGATGCCGCGGCGGATGATCTCGTCCTCGGCGTAGCCGCTCATGAAGAGCACCCGCGTGTCGGGTCGCAGCTCGCGCATGCGCTGGGCGAGGTCGGGGCCGCTCATGTCGGGCATCACGACGTCGGACAGCAGCAGGTCGATGGGGTCGGGGTGCGTGGGCAGCACGTCGTCCAGGGCCTGGCGCGGGCCGGCCGCATCCAGCACCCGGTAGCCTGCGCGCTCCAGGATCCTGCGCGTGAGGGAGCGGACGGTGGGCTCGTCCTCGACGATCAGCACGGTCTGGCCGGCGCCGCGCGTGGCGGCCGCGGGCTCGGCGGCCGCGGGCCCGCGCTCGACGGGGCGGTCGGTGCGGGGCAGGTAGACGTCGAAGCGTGCGCCCTGGGCGGGCTCGCTCTCGACCCAGATGTAGCCGCCGCTCTGCTTGACGATGCCGTAGACGGTGGCGAGTCCGAGACCGGTGCCGCGGCCGGGCTCCTTGGTGGTGAAGAAGGGTTCGAAGAGGTGTCGGCGCACGTCTTCGTCCATGCCGACGCCCTCGTCGATGACGCTCATGCGCACGTACTCGCCGGCGTGAACGTGGAAGGGGTGGTTGCGCGCCTGCTCCTCGTCCAGCGTGGCGTTGGCCAGCTCGATGCGCAGCGTGCCGCCGTCGGGCATCGCGTCGCGCGCGTTGACGGCCAGGTTCATGAGCACCTGCTGGATCTGCGCGGGGTCGGCCTCGACCAGCCCGAGGTCCGGCGCGGGGTGCACCACGATGCCGACGTCCTCCCCGATCAGGCGCGCGAGCATGCGCTCCAGGCTGCGCACGACCTCGTGCAGGTCCAGCACACGGGTCTGCAGCAGCTGCTTGCGGCTGAACGCGAGGAGCTGGCGCGTGAGTCCCGACGCACGGTCCACGTTGCGCACCACTTCGAGCAGGTCGGTGTGCGCCGACTCGTCGGTCGGCACGCTCTCCAGCGCGAACTCGGCGTTGCCGCGGATGGCCGTGAGCAGGTTGTGGAAGTCGTGCGCGATGCCGCCGGCCAGCCGGCCGACCGCCTCCATCTTCTGCGCCTGCCAGAGCTGCGTCTCCAGTCGACGGCGCTCGGTAACGTCCACCAGCGTGCCCGAGGCGCCGCGCGGATTGCCGTCCGGATCCAGGCTGAGCGAGGCGTTCATCTCGACCCAGCGGTCGGCACCGGCGTCCGTGTCCAGACGCAGCACCGTCTGCACGCGGCCGTCCTCCGCATCCAGCACGCGGCGCAGCGTGTCCGCCGCCGATTCACGGTCGGAGTCGTGCACCGCGTCCAGGAACGGGGTGCCCAGCGTCTCGCGCGGCGTACGGCCGGACAGCGCGGACCACGCGTTGTTCAGGAACGACCAGTTGCCGCTCGGGTCCAGCCGGAACACGACCTCGCCGATGCCCTCCAGCACCGCGCGGTAGTGCTCCTCGGTGGCGTCCAGCGTGCGCTGCACCTCGCGATGGCGGGCGCGGTACTCCTCGGCCATCTGCACGCGCTCGATCGACGCGCGCAGCTCGGCCTCGCGGCGGCGCAGCGCCAGGTCCAGCGACTGGCGCAGCTCACCCGGCTGGCCCTCCCCGATCAGGCAGCGGGTGGCGCCGTCGTGCAGCGCACGCACGGCCAGCGACGGCGCGTCGGCGGGCGCGAGCGCCACGATCTGCGTGGTGGGCGCGCGCACGCGCACCGCGCGGACCAGGTCCAGCGAGGCCGGCAGCGCCAGATCGATCACGACCAGATCGTGGTCGCCGTCGATGCCGTCCAGCGCGGCGGACGCGGTGGGCGAGTCGGAGGGTACGACGTTCCACTCGTGCAGCGCCGCCTGGATGCCGGCGCCTTTGGCGCGCGGTCCGACCAGCAATGCCGTGCGCGTGCGGGGTCCCGCGAGCGCCGCGGGATCGGCCGGCGGCGCGGGCTGATCCTCGCGGGCGCGCGGCACCGGCAGGTCCACCGCGGCGCCGAAGGTGCGCACGCGGTCGCCGCCATCGCGCTGCGCGCGGGCCAGCGCCTCGGCGGCCGCGCGCATCAGGTCCTCCGGTGTGCGCATCCCGGGATCCCACGCGGCCACGCCGCCGCTCACCGTGGGACCGCCCGCCTCCCCGAGCAGCGTGCGGTAACTTTCGAGCACCTTCTGCGCGAAGATGGCCGCGCCCTCGAGATGGCCGCCGCCGACCACGCTGACGAACTCGTCCCGACCGGGCCCCAGGCGCGCGGACAGGTTGGCCTGGCGCGTGTGGCGGCGCAGCGCCTCGGCGAGCGCGGCGACCACGCGATCGCCCGCGCGACGGCCTTCCCGAGCGTTGAAGTCGGACAGCGCATCGATGTCGAAACGCACCAGCGCGAGCGGACGGCCGTGACGTGCGGCGTCGTGCTCGCTGCGGAGATGGCGCTCGCCGTAGAGCCAGGTGGGCAGCTGCGTCACCGGGTCGATGATGCGCAGCCCTTCGTCGGCCGTGCCCGCCACGCGGTGCAGTCCCTCGGCCAGCCAGCCGACCCCCAGCGTGATGGCGATGTAGACCGCGACGACGGCGAGCAGCGTCTCCGGCATCTCCCGACCGAAGGCCTGCGTCACGGCGTAGGTGACCGAGACCAGCGCCATCCCCGCCGCGAGCGCGACGGTTGCGCCGCTCCAGCCCTTGTGGTACGCGAGCAGGAACGCCGGCACCAGCGCGAGCAGCCAGAGCAGCGCCTCGTAGTCGCGCAGCTGTTCCGGGAACAGGAACGCGCCGCCGACCGGCACGAGCAGCGCCAGCAGCGATATGAACAGGGTGCGTGTCTGCGGACTGGCCACGTGGCTCCATGTCCGGGTACGGCAACCGCCGGCAACCTCGCCGGCGGCATCGGGTCACGCCCCTGGGGGTGGGCGCGTGAGGGTACATGCGAAGTCCGGGCCGCGGCAATCGGCCAACCTGCTGCGGGCATGGAGGATGCACGTTCCCGGGACGGTTCGATGTCCGATGCGGAGAGTGCGATGACGACCGACAGCGACGCCGCCGAGCCAGGCTGGCTCACGCGCGGCTGGGACGAGTGCCCCCACTGCACGCAGCTGTACGTGTACGAGATGGAGCGCCGCTGCTTCGATTGCGACGCGCCGATCTGTCCCGTGTGCGTGGAGATCGTGCGCGAGACCGTCGTAGTGTGTCCCGCCTGCGGAAGGGAGTGACGCAATGGCGGCGCGCGCGATGTGGAAGGCGGAGGTGCGGGCGGGCGAGCTGAGCGTGCCCGTGAAGATGTACGCTGCGGTCGAGAACCAGGCCGTGCATTTCCGGCTGCTGGACCCCAGGGGGAAGACCCCGGTCCGGCAGCGCATGGTCGACCCCGAGACCGGCGAGGAGGTCGGGAAGGACGACGTCCGTCGCGGCGTCGAGACGGAGTCCGGCGCGTTCCTGCTGCTGGATGAGGAGGACCTCGAGGCGCTGGAGCCCGAGGCGTCGCGCGTGATCGAGGTGAGCGGCTTCGTGCCGGCCGAGACGCTGGATCATCGCTGGTACGATCGGCCCTACTACCTGGGCCCGGATGGAGACGTGGCGGACGAGTACTTCGCGCTGGCGCGCGCGCTCCGGCAGACGGAGCGGGAGGGCATCGCCCGCTGGACCATGCGCAACAAGCGCTACGTCGGCGCGCTGCGCTGGGAGGGCGACCACCTGCTGCTGATGACGCTGCGCCACGCCGGTGAGGTGGTCGCGAGTTCCGCACTGCCGACCCCCGAATCGGCGAAGCCGACGGCGGCCGAGCGGAAGATGGCCGAGCAGCTGGTGGCGACGCTGCGCGAGCCGTTCGATCCGGAGCGGCACGAGGACGAGTACCGCCAGCGGGTGCTCGAGCTGGTCGAGGCCAAGCGCGAGGGCAAGGTGATCCGCATGCCGGAGCGCGCGCCGCAGCCGGCCGAGGACGAGTCGCTGGAAACGCTGCTGAAGCAGAGCGTGGAATCGGCGAAGGGGAGGCGAAAGGGTGCCGCGTAGGGAGGCGGAGGCGGAGGCGAAGGCGAAGGCCAAGGCCAAGGCCAAGACCAAGGCCAAGACCAAGGCCAAGACCAAGGCCAAGGCCAAGACCAAGGCCAAGACCAAGGCCAAGACCAACGCCCAGACCAAGGCCAAGACCAAGACCAAGGCCAGGACCAAGGCCGGCGGGGGCAGTGGCAGCGGCGGGCGGGAGGCGGGCGCGGCTCGCGTGCGGCCGTTCTGGTCGGGCACGGTCACGTTCGGGCTGGTCTCGGTGCCCGTGGACCTGTACCCCGCGCACCGCTCGAGCCGGACGCGGCTGCGCATGCTCTCGCCGGATGGCAACCCGCTGCGGCGCGAGTACTACGATCCGGACACCGGCAAGGCGATCGCCAACGATGCGGTCGTGCGTGGCTACGAGGTGGAGAAGGGGGAGTTCGTCACGGTCAGCGACGAGGAACTGGAGGGGGTGCAGCCGGAGCGCACGCGCGACATCTCGCTGGAGCGCTTCGTGGAAGCCGAGGAGGTGGATCCGATCTACTTCGACCGCGCTTACTACCTCACCCCGGCCGGCGATTCGGCCAAGGCCTACGTGCTGCTGGCCGACGTGATGGAGCGGCAGGGGCTGGCCGGCATCGCCCGCTTCGTGATGCGCGGCAAGGAGTACCTGGTCGCGATCCTGGCCGACGACGGGATCCTGCGCGCGGAGACGCTGCGCTTCGCGGATGAGATCCGCACCCCGGAGGACGTGGGGCTGCCCGAGCCGCGCGGTGTGCCGTCCAAGGCGGTGAAGGCGGCGGAGAAGCAGATCCGGTCGCTGTCGCTGGACGAGCTGCCGGAGGCGCTGCTGGAGAACGAGGACGAGCAGGCGATGGAGTCGCTGATCGAGCGCAAGCGCAAGGCGGGCGCGCCGGTCGTGCGCTCCGAAGCCGCGGCCGTCGACGGCGAGACGGACGTGATCGACCTGATGGAGGTGCTGAAGCGCAGCCTGCAGCAGGGCGGCGCGGCCGGGACGGGCGCGGGCGGCGGGACCCGCCGCGGGCCGCAGCGCGCCGGCGGCTCGGGCGCGTCGGGCCGCCGCGGCGAGCAGGCCGGCGGCGGCAGCGCGGAGGGCGGCGAGAAGCTGGAAGGGCGGACCAAGGCGGAGCTGTACGAGATGGCGCAGGAGCTGGACATCCGGGGACGCAGCGGCATGAGCAAGGCCGAGCTGATCGGCGCGATCCGGCGCAGCGCATGAGCGGCGCGGACGAGCGATCGAGCGTGAGCCGACGTCCGGGCGCGAGCGGGCGGCCGCCCGAGGAGGTCTCGCCGGTCCGCATCGGGCCGGACCGGGACGCCAGCCGGCTCGAGGTCGTATGGCAGGATGGCCACGTCTCGCAGTACCCGCCCCGCTGGCTGCGGCTCAACTGCCGCTGCGCCGGCTGCCGCGACGAGATGACCGGCCGGCCGCTGCTGGATCCCGCGCGCGTGCCGGAGGCGGTGCACCCGCTGCGCATCGAGTACGTGGGCAGCTATGCGCTGCGCTTCGAGTGGAGCGACGGCCACGACACCGGCATCTACCCGTTCACGCTGCTGCGGGGGCTGTGTCCGTGCGAGGAATGCGCGGGTGCCGCCGAGCCCGCGGGATGACGCGACGGGGGTGCGCGCGAGTGGCCGCGCCGGTCGGGTCCGAAGGCCGCAAAACCGCTGATTTCGCCATCTTGCAGCCCCCATGGGGCTCGGCTATGTTCGGTCCACTCCGCGCGTCTCGGTGTCGCGTGAGGCGGTGTCTCGCCGCTCGCGCATCAGCGGGATCGGCCCTCTCCGCGGACCCATGGAGGGCGTCGGTCCCGCGTTTGCTGGGCTCTCGGATCCGCAGTCGTTCGTAACCGCTTCGCCGTATCGGGAGATCGCGACAATGTCGAATAAAGGGTTGGAAGGAGTCACCGCCGCAGAGACCTCGCTGAGCAGGGTGTTCGGGGAGGAGGGGCGGCTGGTCTATCGCGGCTACGAGATCGAGGATCTGGCCGCGAACGCGTCGTTCGAGGAAGTCTGCTACCTACTGTGGTACGGCAGCCTGCCGACGCGCCAGCAGCTGGACACGCTGAAGGGGCAGCTGGCCGAGGGCGCGGCCGTGGACGATCGCGTGCTGGACATCCTGCGCGCGGCGCCGAAGGACACGCACCCGATGACGGTGCTGCGCACCACCGCCTCCGCGCTCGGCTTCTACGACGCCGACGCCGAGGACATGTCGCGCGAGGCGAACCTGCGCAAGGCGATCCGCATCACCGCGCAGCTGCCCGTGCTGACCGCTGCGTTCGACCGCGTGCGCAAGGGCAAGGACCCGATCGAGCCGCGCGGCGACCTGGGCCTGGGCGCCAACTTCCTGTACATGCTGACCGGCGACGAGCCGGACGATCTGCGCGAGCGGATCATCGACGCGGCGCTGACGCTGCACGCCGAGCACGGGCTGAACGCGTCGACGTTCGCCGCGCGCGTGACGGCCGCCACGCTGGCGGACATGCACTCGGCCGTCACCTCGGCGATCGGCGCGCTGAAGGGCCCGCTGCACGGCGGCGCGAACCAGCGCGTGATGGAGATGCTGGAGAAGATCGGCAGCGCGGACCAGGCGGAGAAGTGGGTCAGGGACGCGCTGGAGCGGAAGGAGAAGATCATGGGCTTCGGGCACCGGGTCTACCGGACGACGGACCCGCGGGCGCCGATCCTGCGCGACCTGTCCAAGCAGCTGTCGGAGTCGCAGGGCGAGACGAAGTGGCTGGACGTGTCGGAGAAGGTGGTGGACGTGATGCGCGCCGAGATGGACGCGCGGCAGAAGCAGATCTACCCGAACGTCGACTTCTTCAGCGCGTCGGTCTACTACACGATCGGCATCGCGCCCGACCTGTTCACGAACGTGTTCGCGCTGGCGCGTGCGGCCGGCTGGACGGCGCACGTGATCGAGCAGCTGGACGACAACCGACTGATCCGCCCGCGTGCCGAGTACACCGGTCCGCTGGGGCTCGAGGTGGAACCCATCGACAAGCGGGGCTGAGGTCATGGCCGATCTGCGCGTCACCGTCCGCACCGGTCCGGCGTCCGAGGTCGACACGCCGCTGCTGGTGGTCCAGCAGTTCGAGCGGGATGAGGAGCCGCGGGGCGCCGCGGGCGACGTCGACCGGATGCTGGGCGGCACCATCTCGCGCATCGTCCGGCAGGGCGACTTCCACGGTCGCAAGGACGAGACGCTGGTGGTCTATGCCGGCGAGCGGGAGGCCGGCCCGCAGCGGGTGCTGCTGATCGGCGCGGGCAAGCGCGAGGACTACACGCTGGACCGGCTGCGTGGCGCGATCGCGACCGCGGTGCGCGAGGCGGGCAAGCTGGGTGTGACGCGCATGGCTGTGGCGCTCTCGCACATCGGCATGATGAGCGAGCACATGGGCCCGACGCTGGCCGCGCGCGGCGCGACGGAGGGTGCCGTGCTGGCGCGCTGGTCGTTCCGCGAGCTGCGCAGCGAGCAGGACGAGGACCAGTCGACCCCGCTCGAGGAGCTGATCCTGATCGGCGGGGAGGGCGAGGAGGACGCGATCCGGGCGGGCGCGCGCGACGGGGAGGTGGATGCGCGCGCGGCCAACCTGGCGCGCACGCTGGCGACGCGCCCCGGCAACGTGGCGACGCCGTCGCACATCGTCGAGGTCGCGCGTGAACTGGCGGAGCAGCACGGCCTCGAGATCGAGGTGCTGGACCGCGCGGCGATGCAGAAGGAGGGCATGGGCGCGCTGCTGGCCGTGGCGCAGGGCAGCGAGCAGCCGCCGTTCCTGATCGTACTGCGCTACAACGGCGCCGGTGAGGGCGAGCGGCCGATCGCGCTGGTCGGCAAGGGCGTGACGTTCGACTCGGGCGGCATCTCGATCAAGCCGGCCGACCGCATGGAGCTGATGAAGTACGACATGTCCGGCGCGGCGGGCATGCTGGCCGCGACCGCGGCGGCGGCGGAGCTGGAACTGCCGATCAACGTGGTCACCGTGCTGCCATGCACGGAGAACCTGCCATCGGGCACGGCGATCAAGCCGGGCGACGTGATCACCAGCCTGTCGGGCAAGACCATCGAGATCATCAACACGGACGCGGAGGGACGGCTGATCCTGGCCGACTCGCTGACGTACGTGAAGCGGTACGAGCCGGCCGCGATCGTGGACGCGGCCACGCTGACGGGCGCGGTCGTGATCGCGCTGGGCAACCACGCGATCGGCGTGATGGGCAATCATGGCGACCTGATCGACGAGCTGCGCGCGGCGGGCCAGCGCACGGGCGAGAAGGCGTGGCCGCTGCCGCTGTGGGACGAGTATCGCAAGCAGCTGGACAGCCAGGTGGCGGACATTAAGAACACGGGCGGCCGCGGCGCGGGCAGCATCACGGCCGGCTGGTTCCTGAAGGAGTTCGTCGGGGAGGAGGTGCCCTGGGCGCATCTGGACATCGCCGGCACCGCATGGGCCGACGAGGAGCGCCAGCCGACCGGCAAGGGCGCGACGGGCGTGCCCGCCCGGCTGCTGATCGAATGGATGCGGTCACGGGCCAGCGCGTGACCGGGCGCCGCCACGACAGCCCCCGGCCGAGACCGGGGGCTTTTCATTTGGCGGCCGTCGTGGCGCTGTGCGTGGCGGCGGCGATGCCCGCGGCGGCGCAGGAGCCGGACAGCGTAACGGTCGACAGCATCCCGGCACCGGCGGACAGCTTCGTGGTGGTCGACTCGATCCCGGAACCCGCGCCCGGCGGCGACACGGCGGCGGTCGCCGAGACGCCGCCCGCGCCTCACGCGCTGATCGAGATCCCGGCGCCCGGCACCGAGGGGGTCGGTCGGGGCGTCTGGGAGTGGGACCGCGATGAGCTGATGCGCAGCACCGCGCTGACGCTCGCCGACCTGCTGTCGCGCGTGCCGTCGCTGACGCGCGTGCGCGCGGGGTACTATCCGGCGCCGGAGCTGGTCGTGGGGCCGGCCGCGATCGGCGGCGACGTCGAGGTCTTCCTGGACGGCTACCGCGTGGACCCGCTGGTCGGCTCCACGCTGGACCTGTCGCAGTTCGCGCTGGCCAACCTGCAGCGCGTGCGCGCGGAGCGGCGCGGCGGCCGCCTGCGCGTCGAGCTCACCACCCTCGCCTGGGCGGACGAGCGGCCGTACACGGTGGTGGAGGCGGCGACCGGCGACCTGGACACGCAGGCGCTGCGCGGCGTGTTCGCCGCACCCGACTTCCTGTTCGGTCCCATCGCCGTCGGCGCGGAGCGGCTGGATGCCGAGGGCACGGGCGCCCGGGATCCGGGCAACGTCGGCGGCTGGTGGCTGAAGTGGGGGGTGCTGCGTGAGCGGTGGAGCGTGTACGGCGAGCTGCGCCAGTTCGGCGCGGATCGCGGCGGGCAGACCACCTTCGACGACACTGCGGTGCCACGTTTCGCCGGGGAGACGCGCCGCCGGGACGCGGTGCTGCGCGCGCGGGCGCGGCCGTGGCCGTTCCTGGCCGGTGAGCTCTACGTCGGCCGCAGCGACCTGGACCAGGAGCTGGCGGATACGCTGGAGAACGGCGTGACGCAGGCGGGCGCGCTCGCCGCGCTGACGCTGCCCTGGATCGAGTCGCGCAGCGCGCTGCGCCTGCGCGACGATGCCGAGGTCGCGCCTTCGCTGTCCGCGGAGACGGACGTGGCCGTCACGCTGCTGGACCGGCTGGAGCTGGACGGCCGCGCGTGGTGGGAGTCGTGGGAGGGCGAGGCTTTCGTGGGGCTGGGCGCGCGCGCATCGCTGGAGCTGCTGTTCGGGCTGAGCCCGTTCGTGGAATGGTCCGACGGCGAGCATGGCGTGCCGCAGCTGGACCCGGCCAGCGGAGAGCCGCTGGGCGTCAGCCGCACCACGCTGCGGGCGGGCGCGGAATGGGGGCTGGGCGGCTGGGCGCTGGGCGCGGCGGGCCTGCTGCTGGAGGGGGACGGCGTCGCGCGCGCGGGCGTGCCCGGTCTGTGGCATCCCGGTCCGCGCCGGCTGAACCTGTACCCCGGTTTCGACGTCGAGGGCATCGAGGCGTGGGGGCGGCTGCCGCTGCCGGTTCCCGGGTTCGCGCTGACCGGCGACTACACGCATCTGCGCCCGGCGGGCGATGCCGGGCTGACGCTGTTCCAGCCCTCCGAGCAGACGCGGCTGGCGCTGGCGTACCACGGCCTGCCGCTGGACGGCGACCAGCTGGAGATCGACGGGCGCATCTCCTTCGAGTTCCGGGGCACCATGCTCGCGCCGGACGACCCGGTGGGGCGGCCCGTTCTGATCGAGCCGATCCAGAGCTGGAACCTGGACCTGAGCATCCGCGTGGTGCAGGTGCGCGCGTTCGTGCGCTGGGAGAACATCCTGCACGAGCTGGATCAGCAGGACGTGCCGGGGCGTCTGCTGCCCGGCCAGCACGCGTACTTCGGCGTGAAGTGGGAGCTGTGGAATTGACCGCCTCCGGCACCGCCTCTACCTTCCGCGCCCCACGGGAGGCGGCATGATTCGCAGCATGACGGGATACGGCGACGCGGAGCGGGACACACCCGCGGGTCGCCTGCGCGTCGAGATCAAGAGCGTCAATCACCGGTTCTTCAGCTCCAACCTGCGGCTGCCCGCCGCGCTGGACCGGCACGAGAACGCGATCCGCGAGTGGCTGCGGCAGGAGCTGGTGCGCGGCCACGTCAACTACTCGCTGCGCATCGAGTCGGCCGAGGGCGACGCGGACGAGCCGCGGCTGCAGCTGAACGAGGCGCGCGCGCGCCAGTATCATCGCATCCTGCACGACATGAAGCGGCTGCTCGAGCTGCCCGGTGAGGTGGACCTGGGGCTGATGAGCCGGTTCGGCGACCTGGTCGAGCGGGAGGACGTGGAGGCGGTCGAGATCGCCGAGGATGACCTGCGCGAGGTGACGGCGGCCGCGGCACGCGGCGTCGTGCGAATGCGCGAGGTCGAGGGCGAGCGGCTGCGCGCGGACCTGGAGGAGCGGCTGGCCGCGATCGAGGCGGCGATGGAACGGGTGCGCGAGCGGGCACCCGGCAGGCTCACCTCGGAGCGGGACCGGCTGCGCGAGGCCGTTCGGGAGCTGTCGCAGGGCGCGGGCGTGGACGAGGACCGGCTGGCGCGCGAGATCGCGATGCTGGCCGAGCGCTGGGACATCAGCGAGGAACTGGTCCGGCTGCGCGCGCACCTGGACCTGTTCCACTCGCTGCTGGACGAGCCGTCCGAGGAGCCGGTCGGCAAGCGACTCAGCTTCCTGGTGCAGGAGATGCTGCGCGAGACGAACACCATCGGCTCCAAGGCCAACGACGCCGCCATCGAGCACGAGGTGGTCTCGATCAAGAACGAGATCGAGCGGCTGCGCGAACAGGCGGACAACGTCGAATGAACGACCGCCTGCCCGCCTCGCCCCTGGTCATCGCGGCGCCCAGCGGCGCGGGCAAGACATCACTGGCGCAGGCGCTGGTCGGCCGGCAGCCGCTGGCGTCCTTTTCCGTGTCGGCGACCACGCGACGGTCGCGGCCGGGGGAACGCAACGGCATCGACTACATCTTCGTCGACGACGACGGATTCGATGCCATGATCGAGACGGGGCAGCTGGTCGAGTGGGCGCAGGTGCATGGCAACCGCTACGGCACGCCGCGCTCGTCGATCGAGGCGGCCACGCAGGGCGGGCGCCGCGTGGTGCTGGACATCGACGTGCAGGGCGCGCGGCAGGTACGCCAGGTCTTTCCCGACGCGGTGCTGGTGTTCGTCCTGCCGCCCAGCGCGGCGGAACTGAACCAGCGGCTGTCGAAACGCGGCAGCGAGGGCGACGCGGAACGGCGCCGTCGCCTGAAGAACGCGCTGCGGGAACTGGACGCGGCCGCCGAATTCGACCACGTTGTGGTGAACGACGACTTCGAACGCGCCCTCGGCGCGATCGAGACCATCTTCCTCGGCCGCCCGGATGCGGCCGCCGAGGCGCCGGACTTGGAGTCCAGGGTCCGGGTACTGAAGCACGACATCCAGGACCTCTTGAAGGAAGGAGTCGCACCGTGAGGGTGTTCACACCGATGGAGCTGGCCGACCGGGCCCGCAGCAAGTACCTGGGCGTGCTGGTCTCCGCCCGCTACGCCCGCGAGCTGAACGCGCTGCCGCGCGAGGCCGTGCCGGCCGGCGAGCAGAAGAAGCTGACCACCCGCGCGCTGGAGGCGCTCTCGGACGGGCAGATCGAGTTCCGCATCGTGCAGCGCCGGAAGAAGGGCCTGGTCGTCTGATCCGGCGCGGCGCCGCGCAGCCGATGCGCGGCGCCGCGCTTCCTTCCTTTCCGCCGCCATGACCCGCTCCTCCGGCCTCTCGCCCCGCGCGCCCTGGCGTGGGCGCAGGATCCTGCTGGGCGTCTCCGGCGGCATCGCCGCATACAAGACCGCACAGATCGCACGCGACCTCACGCTGCTGGGCGCCGAGGTGGACGTGGTGCTCACGCGCGCCGCGCGCGAGTTCGTGACGCCGCTGACCTTCGAGGCGCTGACCGGCCGCCCCGTGCACGAGCACGTCTGGGAGGCGGGCGACGCCGCGCTGCACATCCGGCTGGCGCGCGAGGCGGAGCTGGTGGTGCTGGCGCCCGCGACCGCCGACCTGATCGCACGCCACGCGGCGGGCATGGCCGACGACCTGCTCACCGCCGTGCTGCTGGCCACGCGCGCGCCCGTGCTGGTCTGCCCCGCGATGAACCCGCGCATGTGGGAACACTCGGCGACGCGCGCCAATGTCGAGCGGGTGCGCGATGCGTTCGGCCACACGATCCTCGGCCCCGCGCGCGGCAGGATGGCGCACGGGGAGGGGGAGGGTACCGGCCGCATGGTCGAGCCGGAGCTGGTGGTCGAGCATGCCGGCCGCATGCTGGCCGGGCAGGGCCCGCTGCGCGGCCGGCGCGTGCTGGTCACCGCAGGACCGACCCGCGAGCCGGTGGACGCAGTGCGCGTGCTGTCCAACCGCTCGTCCGGGCGCATGGGCTACGCGCTGGCAATCGAGGCGTGGCGGCGCGGGGCGGACGTGATGCTGGTCACCGGCCCCGGCTCCGCCGACGCACCCGCGATGCTCGAGCCCGTGCGCGTCGAGACGGCCGCCGAGATGGAAGCCGCCGTGCGCGACGCCTTGCCCGACAGCGACGTGCTGATCATGAGCGCGGCCATCGCCGATTTCCGCCCCAGCGACCCCAGCGGCCGCAAGCTGAAGAAGAGCGACGGCGTGCCGCGGCTGGAGCTGGAGCCCGCGCCCGACGTGCTGGGCGCGACCCGCGACGCGCGGCCCGACGGGCTGCTCGTGGTCGGCTTCGCGCTGGAGACCGACGATGCGCTGGAGAGCGGCCGCCGCAAGCTGGCCGAGAAGGCCATGGACCTGATCGTGGTCAATGAGGCCGACGCCGCCGCCGGCTCCGGCTTCGAGGTGGATACCAACCGCGTGGTGCTGCTGGACCGCGAAGGCGGCGAGGACGCGCTGCCGCTGCAGTCCAAGGCGGACGTGGCCGCGGCAGTGCTGGACCGCGTCGAGCGGCTGCTGGACGGGCGGCCGTCCCGATGAGCGCACGAGACGGCCGATGAACGTGCGGCAGGACCTCGCCCGCTACCTGCGCCAGCTGAGCGAGCTCGGCGAGAACGAGCTGCTGCTCGAGGGGCTGGACCGGGACGCCATCGTGCGGCTGATCGAGCGGGCGGGGGCGGGCGGAGGCGAAGGCGCAGGCGGAGGCGAAGGCGGAGGCGAAGGCGAAGGCGAAGGCGAAGGCGAAGGCGAAGGCGAAGGCGGAGGCGAGGGCGAAGGCGAGGGCGAACGCGGAGGCGAGTCCTCGCGAGTGGCGGCGACAGGGGCGACAGGGGCGACAGGGGCGACAGCGGGGACCGGCGCAGGCAGTGCTGGGGGCGGGACGCGGTCGGGGGCGCCCACCCTGCGCGAGCGGCTCACCGCGTTCATGGACGACGCGGACGAGCCCGTCGCGGCGCCGGCCGGTGGTACGCCGACCGTACGGATGCCGCCGTCGCTGGTGCCGGAGCTGGGGGAGGGCGACGGGCCGACGCGACTGCGGCTGCTGGGCGAGCGCGCGACCGGCTGCACGCTGTGCGGACTGGCCGCCACGCGGAAGCAGGTGGTGTTCGGCGACGGCTCCGCGACCGCGCGCGTGGTGGTGGTGGGGGAGGCGCCCGGCGCCGACGAGGACCGCACCGGCGTGCCGTTCGTGGGGCGCGCGGGCAGGCTGCTGGACCTGATGCTGGCGTCGGTCGGGTTCCCGCGCTCCGACGTCTACATCTGCAACGTCCTCAAGTGTCGGCCGCCCAGCAATCGCGATCCGCAGCCGATCGAGGTGCACACCTGCTCGCCGTACCTGCGCGCGCAGATCGAGCTGATCCGGCCGGACGTGCTGCTGGCGGTGGGTCGCTTCGCGGCTCAGACGCTGGTGGGGAGCGACGCGCCGCTGGGGCGGCTGCGCGGCGAGGTGCACCGCTTCGACGGCGTGCCGGTGGTGGTGACCTACCACCCGGCGTACCTGCTGCGCAGCCCGGACCAGGTGCGGCGAGCCTGGGACGACCTGCAGCTGCTGCGTCGCGTCTACCAGGAGCGCGCGGCCGCGTAGGGAGGCGGCCCGCCTGCGGCGCCGCCTCCCCGACCGCGCCGGTCACAGCGCGTACTGCAGGTGCAGGCCGAGCACGCCGTCCAGCATGCCGCTGGCGTCGTCGTCCAGCGGGAAGCGGACGTGCAGGCCGGGTCGGAACGCGCCGAAGGGCGCGTCCACGGTGAGCCCGATCTGGTGGAAGGTGCGCTCGCCGAAGTCCAGCTGGTCCTCGGTCAGGATGGCGCGGCCGGTCACGCCGATGCCGACCCGGAAGTTGCCTTCCGCCCAGGCCTGCAGCGCGTACAGCGCGAAGGCCTCGCCGTCCTGGTCGCGGTCGCTGGTGTCCATCACGTAGCTGGCGCCCAGCCGCGGCACGACGCTCACGCCGCGCATGGGGCTGCACGCCCAGCTGCCCACGCCGATCAGCGTGGCCACTTCGGGGAAGAAGGCCTCGTAGCGATCCAGCGAAGCGACCAGCCCGTAGAACGACCCGAGGTCCGCGTCGTCGCCGTCGCTCGCGAGCGGGATGCGGCCGCCCAGTTCGACGCGCCCGTTCCGGCCGGCGCGCAGCGACACACCCAGGTAGGGATTGCCGATGGCGCTGGACGCGCCGTCCGGCGCGTCGTCGAAGTCGACGCGGCTGAACGGCAGCTCGCCGACCACCTCGATGCCGTCGCGCACGGAGACGCGGCCGGAGGCGAAGACCACGAACGAGGCGATCGCGACGTGGCCCTCGCCCACCATCGGGCGCAGCACCTCGAGCCCCACGTTGTCCGACCGGTCGTCGATCCACCAGGACTGCGCGTCCGCGCCCGTCGCGCCGAGCGCCAGCCCGACCAGGGGCGCGCACACTGCGATGATGCGTCTCATGACCACCTCCGCGTGAGGGACTCGCCGGACCCCTCCGGCCCGGCGGCACGCGCCACCATGCGGCCGCCGCCGTAAACGAACGGTCAACGGCATGACAACCGTGTGTCGGATGTCGTGGTTAGCGTTGGGTGGAGCGGCGGCGCCTGTGGTGCTCGGGATGGGGAGGGGATGGGGGGGATGGGGGATGGGGGCGCTGGCGGCGGGCGGCGGGCGCGTGGACGGATTTCCGCCACGATGGGGCGGCTGCCGTTGACGCGTCACGGTCGCGTCTCGAACGTTGCAACCCGGCTGCCCGGAAGTCGGCGGCGGTCACTACCTCCAGATCCCTGCATGCAGAATCTCTCCACCATCCAGCGCGGCGGCGTGGCCACGCTGCCCCGCGGCGAGCGCAAGCCGCCGTACGCGCCCGAGGCCGAGGTCTCGGTGCTGGGCGCCATGCTGATCGACAACGACGCGGTGACCAAGGCCGTCGAGGTGCTGCAGGACGGCATGTTCTACCGCGAGGCGAACCGCCGCGTGTTCCGCGCGATGGCGCGGCTGTTCCAGCGCGGGGAGGTGGTGGACCCGGTCACGCTGAGCGAGGACCTGGCGCAGACGGGGGAGCTGGAGTCGGTCGGTGGCACCGACTACCTGGCGGAGCTGATGGACGCGGTGCCGACGGCGGCCAACGTCGAGTACCACGCCAAGATCGTCCGGGAGCGCGCGCTGCTGCGCCGCCTGATCGAGGCGGCGACGGAGATCATCCAGGACGGCTACGAGCTGGGCGAGCGGCGCGTGGAGGAGGTGCTGGACCAGGCCGAGCAGAAGATCTTCCAGGTCGCGCAGTCGCACGAGCGCGAGGGCTTCGTCTGGCTGAAGCAGATCCTGTACTCGACGTTCGAGCGGATCGAGCAGCTGCAGGCGGCCAAGGGCGGCGTGACCGGTGTGCCGACCGGCTTCGCCGACCTGGACCGCAAGACGGGCGGCTGGCAGAAGGGGGACCTGGTCATCATCGCCGCGCGCCCGTCGATGGGTAAAACGGCGTTCGTGGTGGGCAGCGCGCTGAACGCGGCGATCTCGAACCGCACGCCCGTGGCCGTGTTCTCGCTGGAAATGAGCAAGGAGTCGCTGGTCCAGCGCATGCTCTGTCACGAGGCGCTGGTGGACCTGTCGCGCCTGCTGCGCGGCCGGCTGAACGACGACGACTACGGCCGGCTGGCGCAGGCTGCCGGGCACCTCAACACCGCGCCGATCTGGATCGACGACTCGGGCATGCTCGGGCCGCTCGAGCTGCGCGCCAAGGCGCGTCGTCTCAAGGCGGACCAGCCCGACCTGGGGCTGATCGTGATCGACTACCTGCAGCTCATGGACTCGGGCGGCGGGCACGAGAGCCGGCAGCAGGAGGTCTCGGCGATCAGCCGTTCGCTGAAGGGGCTGGCCAAGGAGCTGGAGGTGCCGGTGCTGGCGCTGTCCCAGCTGTCGCGCGCGCCCGAGCAGCGCTCGGACCACCGGCCGCAGCTGTCCGACCTGCGCGAGTCGGGGTCGCTGGAACAGGACGCCGACCTGGTCGCCTTCCTCTATCGCCCCGAGTACTACATGAGCGAGCTGGAGGCGGAGGAGCAGGGGATGCGCGGCCGCGCGGAGCTGATCATCGGCAAGCAGCGGAACGGCCCGACCGGCACGGTCGAACTGTACTTCCGCAACGAGTTCACGCGCTTCGAGTCGATGACCCGCGCCGAAGAGACGTACGCGGGTCACTGATGGCGCGCGCCCGCACGCTCTTCTTCTGCACCGAGTGCGGCAGCGAGTCGCCGCGCTGGGAAGGGCAGTGTCCCGGTTGCCGGTCGTGGAACACCATGGTCGAGGCGCCGAAGGAGCGCGGCTCCGGCAAGGCGCGCGGCCGTGCGGCACCCGCCGGTGTGGCCGTGCTCGAGGCCGCCTCTCCCGTGCGGCTGGCCGAGGTCGAGGCGGACGCCAGTCCGCGCATCGCCACCGGCATCGCCGAGTTCGACTTCACCCTGGGCGGTGGCGTGGTGCCGGGGTCGCTGGTGCTGCTGGGCGGCGAGCCCGGCATCGGCAAGAGCACCATCCTGCTGCAGGTCGCGGCGCGGCTGGAGGCGGCGGGCGCGTCCACGCTCTACGTCTCGGGTGAGGAGTCCGCCGCGCAGGTGGCGCTGCGCGCGCGCCGCGTAGGCGTGGACGCCGGCCGCGTGGCCTTCCTGTGCGAGACCTCGCTGGACACGGTGCTGCGGCAGGTCGAGAACGACCGCCCGGACGTGCTGCTGATCGACTCGATCCAGACCATGTGGGAGCCGTCGCTGGACGCGGCGCCCGGCAGCGTGAGCCAGGTGCGCGAGTGCGCCGCCCGGCTGCAGCAGCTGGCCAAGAGCGGTGGCACGGCGGTGTTCCTGGTGGGGCACGTGACCAAGGAGGGCACGGTCGCGGGGCCGAAGACGCTGGAGCACATCGTGGACACGGTGCTCTACTTCGAGGGCGGCGCGCGGCTGGACCACCGGGTGCTGCGCGCGACCAAGAACCGCTTCGGCGGCGTCGACGAGATCGGCGTCTTCCGCATGACGGGCAGCGGGCTGGAGCCGGTGGAGAACCCGTCCGAGCTGTTCCTGGGCGAGCGCGCCGCGGGCGCGGCGGGCACGGCCGTGACGGCGCTGATGGAGGGGACGCGTCCGCTGCTGGTCGAGGTGCAGGCGCTGTGCAGCCGCTCCAGCTACGGCGCGCCGCAGCGCGTGGCCAACGGCTTCGACCGGCAGCGGCTGGCGCTGCTGCTGGCGGTGCTGGAACGGCGCGCCGGGCTGGCCAGCGGGCAGCATGACGTGTTCGTCAACGTGGTGGGCGGGCTGCGGCTGGACGAGCCGGCCGCGGACCTGGCCATCGCCGCGGCGATCGCGTCCAGCACGCTGGACGTCGCGCTGCCGGAGGACGCGGTGCTGCTGGGCGAGCTGGGGCTGTCGGGGGAGGTGCGCTCGGTGCCGCAGCTGGAGCGGCGGCTGGTCGAGGCGCGGCGCATGGGCTTCGCCAGGGCGTTCGTGCCGGCCCGCGCTCGGCCCGACCGGGGCCCGGACGGGCTGCGGCTGGTGCCGATCGGAGAGGTGCGCGAGCTGATCGAGCGGCTGGGCGGCGCGGGCGGCCGATGAGCGCGCGGGACGTGGGTGTGGTGATCCCGGCCGGCGGCTCCGGCCGGCGCATGGGCGGGCTGCGCAAGCAGTACCTCGAACTGGCGGGCGAGCCGGTGCTGCTGCGCGCGCTGCGGCCGTTCCTGGAGCACCCGTCGGTGGCGGCGGTGGTGATCGCGCTGCCAGCGGACGATGCGGCGCTGCCGCCCGAGTGGCTGCGCGACGTGGACGAGCGCGTGCGGCTGGTGGCGGGCGGCGCGGAGCGGGCGGACTCGGTGCGGCGGGCGCTGGAGCAGGTGCCGGAGACGATACGCCGGGTGCTGGTGCACGACGCGGCGCGGCCGCTGGTCACGCGCCAGGTCATCGACCGCACGCTGGCCGCGGTGGCCGAGGGGCAGGGCGCCATCGCCGCGGTCCGCATCGCCGATACGGTGAAGGAGGTGGATGCGCAGGGGGGCATCGTGGCGACGCGCGACCGGTCGCGGCTGTGGCGGGCGCAGACGCCGCAGGCCTTTCCGCGCGACCTGCTGGTGGCGGCATACCGTGCCGCGGCCGAGGAGGGTATGGGCGCGACGGACGACGCGGCGCTGGTCGAGCGGATCGGCGGTCGCGTGGTCGTGGTCGACGGCGACGTCGCGAACCTCAAGGTCACGACGCCGGCCGACGTGGCGATCGCCGAGGCGTTGCTGACGCGGGGGTCGCATCAGACGACGGGTGCGCCCGCCGCGGGGGGCGCGGGCAGTGCGGGGAGCGCAGGCGCGGCTCGCCCGGCCAGGGAGGTGTAGCCCGATGTTCGTGGTTCCGTTCCGGGACGAGGAGGAGCAGCGGCACCAGATGCCGGCCGTGGTGGAGCACGTGCGCGACGGCGGACTGCTGCTGTATCCGACCGAGACCGTGTACGGCCTGGGCGGTCAGGCCTCGGCGGCCGCCGTGGAACGCCTGGCGGCGCTCAAGGGGCGCGCGGCGGCGCAGTCGTTCCTGCTGCTGGTGGCGCGGCCGGACGCCGTCGAGGGCGTGGAGTGGACGGACTGCGCGCGGCGGCTGGCCGACGCGTTCTGGCCTGGCGCGCTGACGCTGGTGCTGCCGTCGCACGAGGGCGCGTTCCCGCCGGGGGTGAGGAGCGCGGACGGCGGGGTGGCGGTGCGCCAGTCGCCGCATCCGGTGGTGGCGCGGCTGCTGGACGCGCTGGGCGAGCCGATCACGTCGACCAGCGCGAACCTGACCGGCGAGCCGCCGGCACGGAGTGCGCAGGAGGCGCTGTCGCTGCTGAAGCGGCTGTCGGCCGAGGACACGGAAGTCTGGATGCTGAATGGCGGCGACGCGCCCGGCGGCACACCTTCCACGGTGGTGGACTGCCGCGGCGAGCCGCGCGTGCTGCGCGAGGGCGCCGTGGACGTGCAGCTGCTGCGCTCGGTGATCGAGGAGATCCGGCCGGGATGACGGAAGCGTTCGACCGACCCACGACCTACAACCTGCTCTTCGTGTGCACGGGCAACACGTGCCGCAGCCCGATGGCCGCGGCGATCGCGGCCGCGCGCGTCGAGGAGCGGGGCTGGCCGATCGTGTCCGTGCGCTCGGCGGGCGCGTCGGCCAGCGACGGATCGCCCGCCACGGCGGAAGCGGTGTCGGCCTCGGCGGAGCACGGTCTGGACCTGAGCGACCACCGCTCGCGGCGCCTGACGCCCGAGCTGGTCGAGTGGGCGGACCAGATCGTGGCCATGTCGCCTTGGCACCTGGAGCGGGTGGTGGAGCTGGGCGGCGCGGAGAAGGCCGTGCTGGCCGCCGAGCTGCTGGACGACGCGCCGGCGGGCGGCGCGATCTCCGACCCGATCGGCGGTGGGCGCGAGGTCTACCGCCACACCTTCCGCGAGCTGACGCGCGTGGTGGACGGGCTGCTGGACCGGCTGGAGCCCATCCTTGCCCCCTGAGGCGCCGCCGGGCACGCGGCTGCTGGCCCTGCTCGGCGATCCCGTCGCCCACTCGCTGTCCCCGCGCCTGCACGGGGCCGCGCTGGCCGCGCTGCGGCTGGACGGCGCCTACCTGCCGCTGCGCTGCGACGCGCGCGACCTGGAAGGTCTGCTGATCGGCATCGCGCGCGCCGGCGGCGCGGGCAACGTCACGGTACCGCACAAGGAGCGCGCGGCCCGCCTGGTCGAGGACGCGCTGCCGGCCGTGCGGCGCACGGGCGCGTGCAACACGTTCTGGCTGGAGGGCGGGCGCGTGCGCGGTGACAACACGGACGTGCCGGGCTTCGCGGACGCGCTGGCGGCGTGGCAGCCCGGCCGCGGCGCCGAGCGGGTGCTGGTGCTGGGCGCCGGCGGCGCCGCCGCGGCGGTGCTGGCCGCGCTGCTGGAGCGGCCGGGGGTGCGTATCACGCTCGTGAACCGCACGGCGGAGCGCGCGCGGGCGCTGGTCGCGCGGCTGGACGCCGCCGACCGCGTGGCGCTGGCCGGGCTGGACACGCTGCGGGGCGAACGCTTCGACCTGGTGGTCAACGCCACCAGCCTGGGGCTGCTGCCGGGAGAGCGGCCGCCGTTCCGCTTCGACGGCTCGATCGAGGTGCGCTCCGCATTCGATCTGGTCTACGCGCGGGGCGCGACCGACTGGGTGCGGGACGCGCTGTCCGCGGGCGTGCCCGCCATCGACGGCACCGAGATGCTGCTGCGCCAGGCGGCGCATGCCTTCGCGCGCTGGTGGCGCGTGGCGCCGCCACTGGACGTGATGCGCCGCGCACTGGACGCGACCGTTCCCGCCATGGAGGGGCCCGGACCGATCGCGTAGCGAGCGGCCATGCGCTTCGCCCCCTTCGAGCCGGGCCGCCTGCGCGCGGCGCTGCTCGACCTGTTCTTCGCGCCCGTCTGTCTGGGCTGCGACGGCCCCATCCTGGCCGCGGACCGCGCGCGCCTGATCTGCCGGCGCTGCCGCTCGCTTCTGAAGCGGCCGGCGCCGCCGCTGTGCGCGCGCTGCGGCGCGCCGCGGCCGCTGATCGGCACGGCGGCGGCCGCGACCTGCCGGGAGTGCGACGGCTGGCCGGAGGTGCTGGTCGCCGCGCGTTCCGCGTGCATGCTGAAGCCGCCGGCCGACCGGCTGGTGCACCAGCTGAAGTACCGCGGCTGGAAGGCGCTGGCCGCGCCCATTGCGGAGGACATGACGCGCGTCGCGCTGCCGGAGCCGGCCGGCCCGGTGGACGTGGTGGTGCCGGTCGCGACGACCGCGAAGCGGCAGGCGCGCCGCGGCTACAACCAGGCCGCGCTGCTGGCGCGCGGCGTCGGGCAGGCCAGCGGGCGGCGGGTGGTGGAGGCGCTGACGCGCCGGGCGGGATCCGGCACGCAGACGCGCTTGCAGCCGCTGGAACGCGCGGCTAACGTGGCGGGCGCTTTCGGGGTGGTGGCGGCCGCGCGGCGTGATCTTCGCAGCGCACACGTCCTGCTGATCGACGACGTGCTCACCACCGGCGCGACCGTCTCGGAATGCGCGCTCGCGCTGGCAGCGGCGGGCGCGCGAGCGGTCACCGTGCTGACGTACGCGCGGGCGCTGGGCTGAGCGCTCGTTCCGCATCCAATACGACGAGGGGACAGGGAGGCAGGCGATGTTCACGCAGACACCGGCCGGCAACGGGCCGGCCGTCAAGGTCGCGATCAACGGCTTCGGCCGCATCGGCCGCAACATCCTCCGCGCGGCCAAGACGGGTGGCGCGAAGCTGGATTTCGTGGCGGTCAACGATCTCACGGACAACGAGACGCTGGCGCACCTGCTGCGCTACGACTCCGTGCACGGCAAGTATCCCGGCACGGTCGAGATCAGCGATGACGGGCTGGTCGTGGACGGCGACCCGCTGCGCGTGCTGAGCGAGCGGGATCCGGGCAGCCTGCCCTGGAAGGAGCTGGGCGTCGACATCGTCTTCGAGTCGACGGGCATCTTCACCGCGCGCGAGAAGGCGGCCAGGCACCTGGAGGCCGGCGCGAAGAAGGTGATCATCACCGCGCCCGCCAAGCAGGAGGACGTGACGGTGGTGCTGGGCGTGAACGAGGACGCGTACGACGCGGGCAAGCACGACGTGGTCAGCAACGCCAGCTGCACGACCAACTGCCTGGCTCCGGTGGTCAAGGTGGTGCGCGAGCAGTTCGGCTTCGTGCGCGGCCTCATGACCACGGTCCACAGCTACACCAACGACCAGAACATCCTGGACCTGCCGCACAAGGACATGCGGCGCGCGCGCGCGGCGGCGCTGTCCATCATCCCGACCACGACCGGCGCCGCCAAAGCCACCGGGCTGGTGCTGCCGGAGGTGAAGGGGAAGATCGACGGCATCGCGATGCGGGTGCCGACGCCGGACGCGTCCGTGGTCGACCTGGTCTGCGAGGTGGAGCAGGACGTGACGGTCGAGCAGGTCAACCAGGCGTTCCGCGACGCGGCCGAAGGCTCCATGAAGGGGATCCTGGACGTGTCGGACGAGCCGCTCGTCAGCGTGGACTACATCGGCAACCCGGCCAGCTCGATCGTGGACCTGCAGAGCACGGCGGTCATGGGGAAGCGCATGGTCAAGGTCCTCTCGTGGTACGACAACGAGTGGGGCTACTCGTGCCGCTGCGTGGACCTGGCGATGTACATGGGCGCACGTATCGGCAAGTAGCGCGGCGGCTTGCGCCGGCACACCTCGAGCAACGCTGGAGGTGTGTCGGCCGTCCCCTCCATATTGACGACGGGCGCGGATCGGCCCCAGCTTTGACGTCGGGCGCACGTCGTGGCGGCCGACGCGAGTGCGTCTGGCTCCGATGTTGCGCGAGGTGGGCGGCAGGCATGCGCCGTAGCGGCCCCGCGCTGGAGGAATTGCATGGCCGAGGAGAAGGATCTGCGATTCGGCACCTACCGGTGTCCGGTGTGCGGACACAAGGACGGTACCGAAATCGACGTGAGCCGGGGGCCCGTCGTGCTCCCGTGCAGCTATTGCGACACGCCGCTCGAGCTGACCTCGCGCGGAGCGGACAGCGTGCGCTTTTCGGTGCTGGTGGCGGAGCAGCCGGCGCAGTAAGCTCGGTGCGCTCTTCGTGATCTTCTGCGGCCGCGGCGCGAAGGCGTCGCGGCCGCGCGGCTTTTCATGGTGCCGCCGCAGCGGCGGTGGCACGACAGGAACGGGGGCGGATGGACAAGCGCACGATACACGACTTGGGCGCGGGCGAGCTGAAGGATCGGCGCGTGCTGGTGCGGGTGGACTACAACGTCCCGCTGGAGGACGGCCGCATCACGGACGACACGCGCATCCGCGCGACGCTGCCGACGCTGCGGCACCTGGTCGGCCACGGCGCGCGCGTGATCCTGGTCTCGCACCTGGGGCGTCCCAAGGGCCAGGCGCGGCCGGAGCTGTCGCTCGCGCCGGTGGCGGAGCGGCTGGGCGAGCTGATCGACGCGCCCGTCCGCTTCGTGGCGGACGTGACGGGGCCCGAAGCGCGGGCGGCGGTGGAGTCGCTGGGCTCCGGGCAGATCCTGCTGCTGGAGAACGTGCGCTTCCAGGCCGGTGAGGAGAAGAACGACGCCGCGCTTTCGCGTGAGCTGGCGGAGCTGGCCGACGTCTACGTCAACGACGCGTTCGGCGCGGCGCACCGCGCGCATTCCAGCACGGCGGGCGTGGCGGAGGTGATGCGGGAGCGTGGCGCGCCGGCGGTGGCCGGTCTGCTGCTGGCGGAGGAGCTGCGCTGGCTGGGCACGGCGCTGGACTCGCCGCAGCGCCCGCTGGTCGCGGTGCTGGGCGGCGCCAAGATCTCGGGCAAGATCGACGTGATCGAGAACCTGCTCGGCAAGGCGGACGCGATCCTGATCGGCGGTGCCATGGCCAACACCTTCTTCCGCGCGATGGGGCTGGAGACCGGCCGCTCGCTGGTGGAGGAGGACCGGGTGGACATGGCGGAGGACCTGATGGAGCGGGCCGGCGAGAAGCTGGTGCTGCCCGTGGACTGCGTGGTAGCGACCGCGCCGGAGCAGGACGCGGGCATCGACGTGGTCGAGCGGACGGACGTGCCTGCCGACCGCACGATCCTGGACATCGGCCCGACCAGCGTGGGCGCGTTCGGTGAGGCGCTGGCGCAGGCGGGCACCATCGTGTGGAACGGGCCCATGGGCATGTTCGAGATCGACGCGTTCGCACGCGGCACGGAGGGCGTGGCGGAGTGGGTGGCGGAGGCCACCGAACGCGGCGCGACCACCATCCTGGGCGGCGGCGACACGGCCGCGGCCGCGGCCAAGGCCGGCGTGGTGGATCGCATGAGCCACGTCTCGACGGGCGGCGGCGCGTCGCTGGAGTTCCTGGAGGGGCGGACGCTGCCCGGCGTGGCGGCGCTGGACGATCGCTGAGGGGAAGGGGGAGCAGGTGGCACGCAACGGCGAGCCGGTGATCGCCGGCAACTGGAAGATGCACAAGGGGCCCGGGCAGGCGCAGTCGTTCCTGCGCGAGTTCCTGGACCTGCACCCGCGCACGGAGCGGCCGGTGCTGGTCTTTCCGGGCGCGGTCGCGCTGCAGGCCGCGGCGGACATGACGCAGGACCGGCCGGACGTGCGGGTGGGCGTGCAGAACATCCACTGGGAGCCGAAGGGCGCGTTCACGGGCGAGACCTCGGCCGCCATGGCGCGGGACGCCGGCGCGGCGGTCGCGCTGATCGGCCACTCGGAGCGGCGCCACGTCTTCGGCGAGACGGACGACGAGGTCGCGCGCAAGGTGGCGGCCGCCCTGGAGCACGGCCTGGACGCGATGGTCTGTGTCGGCGAGACGATCGACGAGCGCCGTGCCGATCGGGTCGAGGAGGTGATCCTGCGACAGCTGGACGCCGCGCTGGAGGCCGTGCCCGACAACGCGCTGGGGCGCCTCTACATCGCTTACGAGCCGGTCTGGGCGATCGGCACGGGCGAGACGGCCACGCCCGCCGACGCGTCCGCCGCGCACGGCGCGCTGCGCGAGCGGCTGAGGGAAGCGCGCGGCGATGCGGGCGCGGACGTGCCGATCCTGTACGGCGGCAGCGTCAAGCCCGACAACGCGGCCGAGCTGCTGGCCGCACCCAACGTGGACGGCGTGCTGGTCGGCGGAGCCAGCCTGGACCCGCACGATTTCTCGCGGATCGCGGCGGCCGGACGCGGCTGACGCCGGCACCGCGCGCGGTTGACAGTCCCCGGAATCTCCACGATTTTCCGCGGCTGATCGTGGTCTCGTAGCCCAACAGAGGTTCCCTTGGTCGCATTTCTGGTCACACTCCTGATCCTGGACGGCCTGCTGCTCATGGCCGTTGTCCTGCTGCAGGCCGGCAAGGGCGGCGGTCTGGCCGCCGTCGGCGGCGGCGCCAGCACGGACAACTTCATCGGCGGCCGCCAGGCGGCCACGCTGCTGACGCGCACCACCTGGATCGCGGGCGCCGTGTTCCTGGCGCTTTCGCTGGTGCTCGCGGTGATGTCGTCGCGCGACACGGGCGAGCCGCGCTCGATCCTCCAGCAGGAGGCGCAGCCGGCCGTGCCGCAGCCGCTGGACGTGCCGGGCGCGGCGCCCAGTGAGGAGGGCGGCGCGGTGCCGGGGCTCGCTCCCGCCGAGGACCCCAGCTTCGAGGGACGCGAGCCGGCCACGGCGCCGGGCGTGGGCCAGACCGGCGACGCCGGTGATCCGGCGCCCGCCGCACCCTGAGCATGGCACGAGCGAACAAGGGCGCGGGTGAGGCGCTGATTCACGACCTCACCCGCGATCAGCTCCACGACATCTACCGTCACCTGCAGCTGACGCGTCAGCTCGAGCAGGTCCTCACCAATCTGTATCGCCAGAGCAAGATCGTGGGCGGGCTGTACGGCTCGCTCGGCCAGGAGGGCACGGCCGTCGGCTCGGCCTACGCCCTGCGCCGCCGCGACGACGGCACGGGCGACGTGATCGCGCCGGCGATCCGCGACCTGGGCGCGCTGCTGCTCATGGGCGGCCGTCCGGTCGACTACCTGCGCCAGTACATGGCCAAGGGGGACTCGCCCACGCGCGGCCGTGAGCAGAACGTTCATTTCACGGACTACCAGCGCGGCTTCATCGGCCTGATCTCGCACCTGGGCGTGATGATCGAGGTCATGGCGGGCGTGGCGATGTCGTTCAGGCTGAAGGGCGAGGATCGCGTCGCGGTGGCGTACTCGGGCGACGGCATGACGTCGACGGGCGCGTTCCACGAGGGGCTGAACCTGGCCGCCGTGCAGCGCGCGCCGCTGATCGTCATCGTGGAGAACAACCACTACGCCTACTCCACCCCGACATCGCGCCAGACGGCCGCGGAATCGTTCGTGGACAAGGCCGAGGGCTACGGCGTGTACGGCGCCAAGTGCGACGGCAACGACGTGCTGGCCGTGTACGGCATGATGCGCGGCGCGGTCGAGCACGCGCGCAGCGGCAGGGGCGCCTGCCTGCTCGAGGTCGAGACGTACCGCCGCAAGGGCCACGCGGAGCACGACGCGCAGTCGTACGTGCCCGACGGCGAGGTCGCGGAGTGGGAGAAGAAGGATCCCATTGCGCTGTACACGCGGCGCCTGCTCGACAACGGCTGGGCCACGCAGGACGAGCTGGACGCGATCGACGCCGAGGTCAGGGCGCAGGTCGAGGCCGCGCGCGACGAGGCCGAGGCGTCGGCTCTGCCCGACGCCGAGGACGCGCTGGACGGCGTCTACGCCGGCGAGCCCGCGCGCCGGCCCTGGACGCGACTGGATGTGGCTGATCCTCACCTTGCTTGATCCTGGTCATGGCTGAATCCAAGAAGAGAATGGGCGCTGGCGGGAAGGCGGAGGCGGAGGCGCAGGCGAAGACGCGGGGGCGGAAGGGCACCTCCCGTTCGGCTGCGAAGAAGGGGACGTCGAAGAAGGCATCGACGCGCGTCGCGGCGAAGAAGGCGCCGGCGAAGAAGTCGTCGTCCAGGACTTCATCGAAGAAGGCGTCATCGAAGAAGACGTCATCGAAAGAGACGTCGACGGAGAAGAAGTCGTCGTCGAAGGCGAAGGCCGCTCCGAACGGGTCGGCCGACCGCGCATCCCGGAAGCCGGCCGAGAAGCCGGATCACGTGCGGCAGACGGAGCGCGGGGAGGCGGTCACCTTCCTGGAGGCGATCCGCGAGGCGCTGTGGGAGGAGATGGAGCGGGACGCGGACGTCTTCATCCTGGGCGAGGACATCGGCGTCTACGGCGGCGCGTTCAAGGTGACGGACGGCTTTCTCGAGCATTTCGGCGACAAGCGCATCGTGGACACGCCGATCAGCGAGGCGGGCTTCACGGGCGCGGCCGCGGGCGCCGCGCACATGGGCATGCGCCCGGTGGTCGAGATGCAGTTCATGGACTTCGTCTCGTGCGCGTACGAGCCGCTGACCAACTACATCGCCACGTCGCGCTGGCGCTTCAGCGGACCGGTGCCGATGGTCGTGCGCGGCCCGGTGGGCGGCGGCGTGCGCGGCGGCCCGTTCCACTCGCAGAACCCGGAGATGGCGTTCTTCCATACGCCGGGTCTGAAGATCGTCTACCCGTGCACGGCGCGGGACGCCAAGGGACTGCTGAAGGCCGCGATCCGCGACGAGGACCCGGTGCTCTTCTTCGAGCACAAGAAGATGTACCGCATGCCCGCGCTGCGTGAGGTGCTGCCGCAGGAGGACTACGTCGTGCCGCTCGGCGAGGCGCGCGTGGCGCGGGAGGGCAGGGACGTCACCATCGTGACGTACGGCATGATGGTGCACGAGAGTCTGAAGGCGGCCGAGCAGCTGGCCGAGCAGGGCATCGACGTCGAGATCCTGGACCTGCGCACGCTGATGCCGCTGGACGAGGATGCCATCGTCGAGAGCGTGAAGAAGACGAACCGGCTGCTGGTCGTGCACGAGGACACGCGCACGGGCGGCATCGCCGGCGAGATCGCCATGCGCGTCAGCGAGAAAGCCTTCGAGTGGCTGGACGCGCCCATGCTGCGCGTCACCTCGATCGATACGCCCGTGCCGTATTCGCCGCCGCTGGAGGATTACTTCCTGCCGGGGGTGGAGGATGTGGTCAAGGCGTGCAGGTACCTGGCCGAGTACTGACCAGCGGGATGGTGCCTGGCCGGGCGTCGGCGAGCGACTGGCCTGGCCGTGGCTGGTGCGGCCCAGCGCCTGGCCTGGCGGTAGCTGGCAGGTTGGCGGTGCGCTGGCGAGAGGGGACGCTCGCTGGCGCTCGCGGGGACGCGCTGCGCGCGGGGACGCTCGCTGCCGCTCGCGGGGACGCGCCTTCGGCGCGGGAACGGACCGGCGCTGCCGCCGCGGGTGGGTGGAGCTTCGTTGGCGGGGCGGGGTCGCACTCGAGACGGTGTTGCCGTTCCCGCGAGCGAACGCGAGCGTCCCCGGCGCCGCAGGCGCCGTCCCCGGCCGCCAGGCCGTCCCCGGCGCCGCCAGGCGCGTCCCCGCGGCCGCAGGCCGCCGTTCCCGCGGCCGCAGGCCGCCGTTCCCGGTACGGGTCTGGCAAGGCTTCTGTCGCAACACGGTGCCAGCGGCTAGGTTGGCGGGCGCACCCGAACGACACATCGCACTTCGAATAAGACAATGGCTCGAGTCGAAGTCCCGATGCCCCAGATGGGCGAGTCGATCGCCGAGGGCACGGTCTCCCAGTGGCTGAAGCAGGTAGGCGAGGACGTCCAGCGGGACGAGCCTCTGTTGGAGATCTCGACGGACAAGGTGGACGCGGAGATCCCGGCGCCGGCGGCGGGCACGCTGGCGGAGATCGTGGTCAGCGAGGGCGACACGGTCGAGGTCGGAACCATCATCGCCTACATCGAGACGGAGAAGGGCGCGGCGCCGAGCGGCAATGGCGGGCCGGCGCCTGCGGCGCCGAAGGCGGAGGCGGAGGCGGAGACGGAGGCGGAGACCGCTGAGCCTGCCGAGGCCAAGGCGCCGCAGGGCGATGGCTCGCCTGCTCAGGAGACGGCGGCTGCGTCGGCGCCGGCCGGCCAGGCCGCAGCGCCCGCGGGCGAGGCCGAGGCTCCGGCGGACGAGTCGGCGGACGACCGGCTGAAGCGCCGCTCGACGCCGCTGGTGCGCAAGATCGCGGCGGAGCACGACATCGACATCGCGCAGGTGGAGGGCAGTGGCCGCGCGGGTCGGGTCACCAAGCAGGACATCATGTCGTACATCGACGGCGGCGGCGCGAAGAAGGCGGCGGAGGCGAAGCCGGCGGCGGCCGCAGCGGCGCCGGCCGCGAAGCCGTCGCGTCAGCCGGCGGCGGCGCCCGCGGGCGGCGGCGTGATGGACGCCGACCAGCTCTGGGACGTGTTCTACAGCCAGGTCCGGCACCCGGAGTTCCCGGCGCGCGACAACGATCGCGTGGAGGGCATGACGCGGATGCGTCAGCTGACGGCGGACCACATGGTGCGCGCCAAGCGCATCGCGCCGCACGTGCACTCGTTCATCGAGATCGACTTCACGTCGATCGACCGTGTGCGCAACGCCGGCAAGAAGAAGTGGGCGGAGCAGGGCGTGAAGGTCAGCTACACCGCGTTCGTGGCCTGGGCCGTGGCGCGCGTGCTGCCCGAGTTCCCGATGGTGAACGGCACGATCTCGGGCGAGAACATCATCTACCGCGGCGACATCAACATCGGCATGGCGGTGGACCTGAACCCCGGCCTAATCGTGCCGGTGGTGAAGAACGCCGAGGAGCTGACGCTGGTGGGCGTGTCCAAGCGCATCAACGACCTGGCCGAGCGCGCGCGCAATCGCAAGCTCAAGCCGGACGAGGTGCAGGGCGCCACCTTCAGCATCACCAACCCGGGCGTGCTGGGCACCATGGTCGGCATGCCGGTCATCCCCGAGGGCACGGCGGCGATCCTGGGCACGGGCGCGATCGAGAAGCGCGCGGTCGTGGTCGAGGTCGACGGCACCGACAGCATCGCGATCCGCAAGCGCAGCTTCTTCTCGCTGGGCTACGACCACCGCCTGGTGGACGGCGCGGACGCGGCCCGCTTCCTGGCGCGGCTCAAGGAAGTGCTGGAGGATTTCCCGGAGCAGACGTAACGGCGGGCCTGGGGCTTGGGGCTTGGGGCTTGGGGCTTGGGGCTTGGGGCTTGGGGCTTGCGGCTTGGGGCTCGGGTTTTCTGGGGGCCGGGCGCTTCGGGCGTCCGGCCCTTTCATTAGGTTGATGGCATGAGCGGCATTTCCGGGGTTTCGGCGACTTCAGCCTCTGCCTCCGCCTCCGCCTCCGCCTCCGCCTCGCTCGAGGTGGAGCGGCTGGGGGTGGTGGCGTACGGCGATGCGCTGGCGCTGCAGGAGCGGCTGGTGCGGGCGCGGCGGGCGGGGGAGACGCCGGACCGGCTGCTGCTGCTGGAGCATCCTCACGTGATCACGCTGGGTACGGGCTCGCATAGCGACAACGTACTGGCGGACGAGGCGGACCGGCGGCTGCTGGGCATCGAGCTGTACGAGACGGGGCGGGGCGGGGACGTGACCTATCACGGGCCGGGGCAGCTGGTGGGCTACCCGATCCTGGCGCTGGAGCCGGAGCGCCGCGACCTGCACCGCTACGTGCGTGACATCGAGGAATCGCTGATCCGCGCGCTGGGCGACCTGGGCGTCGAGGGGGCGGGGCGGGTGGACGGGCTGACGGGCGTGTGGGTCGACGGCGACAAGGTCGCGGCGATCGGCGTGCGCGTGTCCAGCGGCTGGATCACGTCGCACGGCTTCGCGCTGAACGTGAGCACAGACCTCAGCTTCTTCGACGCGATCGTCCCCTGCGGCATCCGCGACTACGGCGTCACCTCGATCGAGCGGCTGCTGGGCGCGGCGCCCGACGCCGGCCAGGTGATGGACCGGGTGGCGCAGCGGTTCGCGGAGGTGTTCGGAAGAGCACTCAGCAGTGAGCAGCGAGCCGAGAGTAGCGAGCAGCGAGCAGCGAGCAGCGAGTAGCGAGTAGCGCGCGACCCCAAGCCCCAAGCCCCACGCCCCAAGCCCGAAGTCATGAAGCCTCTCGTATACATCCACGCCGACGAATCGTGTCTGGGCAACCAGTACAAGGACCGGGACAGTCCGGGCGGGGCGGGGGTGCTGCTGGAGTACTGGACCGACGGTCGCTGGGAGCGGCGGGACGCGTGGCTGAGCGAGCCGGGGACGACCAACAATCGCATGGCGATCCGCAGCGCGATCCTGGGGCTGCGCGCGCTCCGGAAGCCTTCGCGCGTGGTGTTCGTGTCGGACTCGAACTACCTGGTGCGCGGCATGCGCGAGTGGATCCACGGCTGGGTGCGCAAGAACTGGAAGCGCAAGACGGGCCCGGTCGAAAACGTGGACCTGTGGAAGAAGCTGCTGCCGATCGCCGGGCGGCACGAGATCGACTGGCGCTGGGTGCGCGGCCACGCGGGCCATCCGCGCAACGAGTACGCGAACCACCTGGCCACGCGCGCGGCGCGGGAGCAGAACGCCAGCGGCGGGCTGGTCCCGTCGGGCTTCGAGGCGTGGCTGGAGCAGGAGCGCGAGAAACACGAGCGCTACTTCGACTTCATCGAGCACGCGCCGCCGGAGGCGGACGACGCGTTCGAGCCGGCGCGAACGCCTTGACTGCGGGCTTGGGGCTTGGGGCTTGGGGCTTGGGGCCTGGGGCCTGGGGCCTGGGGCCTGGGGCCTGGGGCCTGGGGCCTGGGGCTTTGGGCGTCGGCGTCGGGCGTCGGGCGTCGGGCGGTCACCCACGCCTCACGCCCCAAGCCCCAAGCCCGATTGCTTGACGCGCGCCCGTCCGGATCTAACTTCCGGCGCACTAGCCAGATACGAACTCTGACCCGCACGACATGAACGACGGATACCTGCTGCTCGAGGATGGGCGTCGCTTTCCGGGGCGGCTGGCGGGCGCGGATGGGGAGACGGTGGGGGAGGTGGTGTTCAACACCTCGATGACCGGCTACCAGGAAGTGCTGACGGACCCGTCGTACGCCGGTCAGATCATCGTCATGACGTACCCGGAGATCGGCAACTACGGCGTGAACGGGGAGGACGAGGAGTCGGGCCGTCCGCAGGTGGCGGGGTTCGTGATGCGGGAGCTCTCGCCGACGTGGACGGGCTGGCGCGGCCGCGAGTCGCTGGACGGCTACCTGAAGCGGAGCGGCGTGGTGGCGCTGAGCGAGGTGGACACGCGCGCGCTGACGCGGCACATCCGCTCGGCGGGCGCGATGCGGGCGATCATCGCGCCGGCGACGCTGTCGGAGGCCGAGGCGCGCGCGCGCGTGGAGCGGCATCCGCGCATGGAGGGGCTGGACCTGACGGGCGCGGTCACGACGGACGCGTCGTACGAGGTGGAGCCGGTGGGCGCCGAGCGGTTCCACGTGCTGGCGTGGGACTTCGGCGTGAAGCGGCACTCCCCGAAGCTGCTGGCCGAGCGCGGCTGCCGGGTCACCGTGCTGCCGCGCGACACGACGGTCGAGCAGATCCTGGAGGCCGAGCCGGACGGGCTGTTCATCTCCAACGGGCCGGGCGACCCGGAGGCGGTGGGGCACGCGATGGAGGCGATCCGTCGCCTGGGTGAGGCGGGCACGCCGGTCTTCGGCATCTGCCTGGGCCACCAGCTGATCGGCCGCGCGTTCGGCGGCTCGACCTACAAGCTCCTCTATGGCCATCGCGGCGGGAACCACCCGGTCCGGCGCGTGGACGATGGTCTGGTCGAGATCACCGCGCAGAACCACGGCTTCGCGGTGAAGGGCGACGTCGAGGCGGGCACGGTCGAGGGCGCGCCGGGGCTGCGCGTCACGCACGTGAACCTGAACGATGGCACGGTGGAGGGGATGGAGCACCGGGAGCTGCCGGTGTTCTGCGTGCAGTACCATCCCGAGGCCGCGCCGGGGCCGCACGACTCGCGCTACCTGTTCGACCGCTTCGTGCGCTCGATGGCCGGAGAGCGTTAAGACACTTGACGTTAGCCGCGCGCGGGTGGTAACGTGGCGCACCCCGATTTTCCGACCTGACAGTTCAGACCCGTACGCAGTGATGCTCCCTTGAGCCGGCGGTCGCTCCTCCTGGCCGTGTTCGCAGCTTTGCTGGTGCTCAGCACCGTGACCGGCCTGGTGCTGGCCGTGATGTCGGTGCGCGGCGATGGCTTTGGGCTGGGCGGGCGGGTGGCGGTGCTCGAGGTCGAGGGCGTGATCTTCGACGATGCGGAGCTGCTGGAGCAGCTGGACGATTTCCGGCGTGATCCGTCGGTACGCGCGTTCGTGATCGAGATCAACTCGCCGGGCGGCGTGGTCGCGCCCTCGCAGAGCATCTACCGGGCGATCCGGGAGCTGCGCGAGGAGGACGACCGGCCGGTGCTGGCGTCGATCGGCGGTGTGGGCGCTTCGGGCGGCTACTACGTCGCCCTGGCGGCCGACTCGATCTGGGTGCTGCCGGGCTCGATCACCGGCTCGATCGGCGTGGTCATGGAGTTCCCGAACGTGCGGGAGCTGCTGGACAACGTCGGCGTCGACGTGGAGGTGGTGAAGAGCGGGGAGCACAAGGACATCGGCTCGCCGTTCCGCGAGATGACGGAAGGCGACCGCGCGCTGCTGGACGCGGTGGTGCAGGACGTCTACGACCAGTTCGTGGACGTGGTCGCGCTGGAGCGCGGTCTGCCGCGGGAGCAGGTGCTGGCCGTCGCGGACGGTCGGCTGCTGAGCGGGCGGCAGGCGATCCGGCAGGGGCTGGCCGATCGGGAGGGCAGCCTGACGGATGCGATCCGCGCTGCGGGTCGGCTGGCCGACCTGGGCGAGGACCCGCACGTGGTACGGCCGCCGGATCCGCGGCCGACGATATGGGACGTGATCTTCGGACGGGCGGAGGCGGGGCTCCGCCGCCTGTGGCCGACCAGCGAAGCGCTGCGCGGCCCGGTGCTCAAGTTCGTCCCCGCATACTGAGCAAGGACGGCGGCGGGACGGTTCTCGCGCCCGTGACTCATCCGAACCCCTCGATGGAGGACGAATGACGAAGGCGGATCTCGTCGAGCAGGTGGCTGACGCCATCGGGCCCGGCATCACCAAGAAGGACTGCGCGCTGGTCGTGGACGGCCTGCTGAACGCGATCAAGAACGCGCTCGCCAAGCACGAGCACATCGAGATCCGCGGCTTCGGCACGTTCAAGGTGCGGGAGCGCAAGTCGCGCATGGCGCGCAACCCGCGCACGGGCGACCCGGTCAAGGTGCCGTCGCGCATGGTGCCGGTCTTCAAGCCTTCGAAGGAGATGCGCAACCAGGTGGGCGACGGCGAGGTGATCGGCTGATCTTTCTGTCCGATCGATCGAACGTCGCCGTGCGCGGCGGGTAGGAGCGGACGGGCCGATCTTCGGTCCGTCCGCTTTCTTTTCCACGCACGGCGCCGGTAGCTTCCGACGATGCGCATCCGACTGCTGCTCTTCGCGACGTACCGCGACCTGGCCGGCGCGGCCGAGGCCGAGCTGGTGCTCGAGCCGGGCGCGACCGCCGCGGGCGCCGTCGCGGCCGCGCGCGGGCAGGGCGGCGGCTGGGCGCGGCTGCCCGCCGACCCGGTGGTGGCCGTGAACCGGGAGTACGCCGACCTGGACCGCCCGCTGGCCGACGGCGACGAACTGGCGCTGCTGCCGCCGGTGGCGGGGGGCTGACGTGCCGGTCCACACCGCCATCGTCACCGATCCGATCGACGGCGCGCGTGTGCTGGCGCGGGTCGGCGCGCGCGAGGACGGCGCGGCGCTGCTGTTCCTCGGCATCGTGCGCGACCACAACGACGGCCGCCCGGTCGGCGGCATGCGCTACGACGCGTATGTCGAGATGGCGGAGGGCGTGCTGACCGAGATCGCCGGCGAGGTTGCGGCGACGCTGGGCACGGACCGCGTCGCCATCGAGCACCGCATCGGCCGGCTGGACATCGGGGAGGCCAGCGTCGCCATCGCCGTGAGCAGCCCCCACCGCGCGGAGGCCTTCGACGCGTGCCGCCAGGCCATCGAGCAGATCAAGCTGCGCCTGCCCGTGTGGAAGCGGGAGGAGTACCTGGACGGCGAGTCCAGGTGGCTGGACGGCCAGCGCCCGCCCGTGCAGGAGCGCGCGCGATGACCATGAACGACTCGTTCGGCCGGCGCATCGAGTATCTGCGCGTCTCCGTCACCGACAAGTGCAACCTGCGCTGCGTCTACTGCATGCCGGAGCAGGGGCTGCCGTGGCTGAAGCGCGAGCAGCTGCTCAGCTACGAGGAGATCGCGGAGGTCGTGCGCGTCATGGCCGGCATGGGGCTGCGGCGCGTGCGGCTGACCGGCGGCGAGCCGCTCGTGCGGCGCGACCTGCCCGAGCTGGTGCGCATGATCCGCGGCATCCCCGGCATCGACGACCTGGCGCTGTCGACCAACGCCGTGCTGCTGGCCGACCTGGCGGACGAGCTGAAGGCCGCGGGCGTCGACCGGCTGAACGTGTCGCTCGATTCGTTGCGCCCCGAACGTGTCGATGCGATCGCGCGCCGGCCGGGTAGCCACGGGCGCATCTTCGAAGGGCTGGCCGCCGCCGAGCGCGTCGGCTTCGCGCCGCTCAAGCTGAACGTCGTCGTGATGAAGGGGCGCAACGACGACGAGCTGGAGGACTTCGCGCGCGCCACGGTCGAGCGACCCTGGCACGTGCGCTTCATCGAGGTCATGCCGGTCGGCGAGAACCTGGACGTGAGCGCCGACGAGTACGTGCCCGCGCCCGCGATGCTGGCCAGGCTCGGACGCATCGGCGAGCTGCGCCCCGTCGCAGGCCCGCGCGGCAACGGACCCGCCCGCTACTTCGCGTTCCCCGGCGCCCGCGGCACCGTGGGCGTGATCACGCCGATGAGCCACAACTACTGCGATACGTGCAATCGGATGCGGCTCACGGCGGACGGCGCGCTCCGACCCTGCCTGTTCGGGTCCCTGCAGACGGACCTGCGCGGGCCACTGCGCTCCGGACAGCCGCTGCAGCCCCTCATCGAGGAGACGCTGCGCATCAAGCCGGAGCGGCACTGGCTGGTGCGGGGCAGCGCTGCCGGATCTGGCGGGCTGCTGGCGCTGTCGCAGGTGGGCGGGTAAGGGACGCGCCTGGCGGCCGGGGACGGCCTTGCGGCCGGGGACGGCCTGCGGCCGGGGACGGCCTGCGGCCGGGGACGCTCGCGTTCGCTCGCGGGGACGCGCTTCGCGCGGGAACGGACCGGGGGCGGACGGAGGGGCGCCGATCAGGTTTCCTGCAGTGCCCGCGAGCGCAGCGAGCGTCCCCGCGCCGCAGGCGCGTCCCCACGAGCGCAGCGAGTGTCCCCGCGCCGCAGGCGCGTCCCCGCGTGCGATTTTCCGCCCGCTTCGCGTTGACACCCCCCAGCGCCATTCCTACCTTGCCCGCGCTAAAAACCTCAAACCAGAGCACGCCTTTTCAATGGATCGCATTACCGTAGTCGGTGCCGGCAACGTCGGCGCCACGTGCGCGCAGGGGCTGGCGCGTCGGGAGCTGGCGCGCGAGGTCGTGATGGTGGACATCGCGGAGGGCATTCCTCAGGGCAAGGCGCTGGACCAGTTCGAGTCGGCGCCGATCGAGGGGTGGGACACGCGGCTGGTCGGCGCGAACGGCTACGAGGAGACGGCGGGCTCGGGCATCGTCGTGGTGACGGCGGGCATCGCGCGCAAGCCGGGCATGAGCCGGGACGACCTGCTGAAGACCAACGCGGGCATCGTGCGGGACGTGTCGGAGAACATCGCGAAGCACTCGCCGGACGCGATCATCATCATGATCTCGAACCCGCTGGACGTGATGGCGTACGTGGCGAAGGACGTCACGGGCTTTCCGCGGGAGCGGGTGATCGGCATGGCGGGCGTGCTGGACACGGCGCGCTACCGTTCGTTCATCGCGATGGAGCTGGACGTCAGCGTGGAGGACATCCAGGCGCTGGTGCTGGGCGGCCATGGCGACACGATGGTGCCGCTGGCCAGCTACACCACGGTGAGCGGCATTCCGCTGACGCAGCTGCTGCCGCAGGAGCGGATCGACGCGCTGGTCGATCGCGCGCGCAAGGGCGGCGCGGAGATCGTGGGCTACCTCAAGACGGGCAGCGCGTACTACGCGCCGGCGGCCGCGGCGGTGCAGATGGCCGAGTCGATCGTGCGCGACAAGAAGCGCATCCTGCCCTGCGCGGCGTACCTGGAGGGCGAGTACGGCATGAAGGACCTGTACCTGGGCGTGCCGTGCAAGCTGGGCCGGAACGGGCTGGAGCAGATCCTGGAGGTCGAGTTGACGGACGACGAGCGCGCGGCGCTGGAGAACAGCGCGGAGGCGGTGCGCTCGACCATCGCGGCGCTGGGCTGAGCATGGCGGCCGGCAAGGCGCACGTCGCGACGCGGCCGACGGAGCCGCACGAGCTGAAGTCGCTGTACTCGACGACGATCGGCAAGAAGTACGCGATGTCGGCGGCCGGGCTGGTGCTGTTCGGCTACATCATCCTGCACCTGATCGGCAACCTCAAGGTCTTCTACGGCGAGACCAAGTTCAACGAGTACGCCGAGTTCCTGCGCGCGTTCGGCGCGCCGGTGCTGGGCCACAGCCAGCTGCTGTGGATCGTGCGCGTGATCCTGCTGATCGCCGTGACCGTGCACGTGGTCGCGTTCTTCCAGCTGTGGAAGAAGAGCCGCGCCGCGCGGCGGGTGCAGTACGCCAAGTACGACCCGGCCGTGTTCAGCCGCGCGTCGCGCACCATGAAGTGGGGCGGCATCGCGCTGCTGTTCTTCGTGGTCTTCCACATCCTGCACCTGACCACGGGCGACGTGCATCCGGACTTCGTGCACGGCAACGCGTACCACAACCTGATCATCGGCTTTGCGAGCCCGCTGTCGACGCTGATCTACGTGGTCGGCGTGATCGCGCTGGGGCTGCATCTCTACCACGGCCTGTGGAGCGCGATGCAGACGTTCGGCGCGAACAACGTGCACTACAACCGGCTGCGGCGACCGGTTGCGGGTTTCGTCGCGATCGCGATCACGCTCGGTTATCTGTCGATTCCGGCGGCCATCTGGATCGGGTTGGTGTCGTGAACCGCGAAGGCGGAGGCGGAGGCGGAGGCGGAGATGAAGGCGAAGGCAGAGGCGAAGGCGCAGGCGCAGGCGAAGGCAGAGGCGCAGGCGAAGGCACAGGCACGGGGCAGGGGATGAGAGCAGGGACGGATGCGGAGGCGCCGGTGGGACAGCCGGGCGGCGGTCGGACGGGCGGCGCGGCGGGCGCGGCGGGCGGCGTGAAGCCGCGCTTCGACGCGCGCATTCCGGCGGGGCCGATCGCGGAGAAGTGGGACCAGCACCGGTTCGACATGAAGCTGGTCAACCCGGCCAATCGCCGGAAGTACCAGGTGATCGTGGTCGGTTCGGGGCTGGCCGGCGGCGCGGCGGCGGCCACGCTGGGCGAGCAGGGCTACAACGTGAAGTGCTTCTGCTTCCAGGACAGCCCGCGTCGCGCGCACTCGATCGCGGCGCAGGGCGGCATCAACGCGGCCAAGAACTACCAGAACGACGGCGACAGCATCTATCGCCTGTTCTACGACACGGTGAAGGGCGGCGACTTCCGTTCGCGCGAGGCCAATGTCTATCGGCTGGCGCAGCTGTCGCTGAACATCATCGACCAGGCGGTGGCGCAGGGCGTGCCGTTCGCGCGCGAGTACAGCGGCATGCTGGACAACCGCAGCTTCGGCGGCGCGCAGGTCGCGCGCACCTTCTACGCGCGTGGCCAGACCGGCCAGCAGCTGCTGCTGGGCGCGTACCAGGCGCTGGAGCGGCAGATCGACGCGGGCACGGTCACCATGTACCCGCGCCACGAGATGCTGGACGTGGTGATCGTGGACGGCCGCGCGCGCGGCATCATCGTGCGCGACCTGGTCACGGGCGAGATGGAGCGCCACGTCGCGGACGCTGTCGTGCTGTGCACGGGCGGCTACTCGACGGTGTTCTACCTGTCGACCAACGCCAAGGGCTGCAACGTGACGGCGGGCTATCGCGCGTACAGGCGCGGCGCCGGCTTCGCGAATCCGTGCTACACGCAGATCCACCCGACCTGCATCCCGCCCAGCGGCCACTATCAGTCGAAGCTCACGCTGATGAGCGAGTCGCTGCGCAACGATGGCCGCATCTGGGTGCCGAAGGACGCGGAGGACAAGCGGCCGGGCAACCAGATCCCGGACGCGGAGCGCGACTACTACCTGGAGCGGCTGTATCCCAGCTTCGGCAACCTGACGCCGCGCGACATCGCGTCGCGTCGCGCCAAGGAGATGGTGGACAGCGGCCACGGCGTGGGCGCGCTGCAGAACGGCGTGTACCTGGACTTCCGTCACGCGATCGAGCGGCTGGGCGCGGGCGCGATCGAGGCGCGCTACGGCAACCTGTTCGAGATGTACGAGAAGATCACGGGCGAGAACCCGTACCAGGTGCCGATGCGCATCTACCCCGCGCCGCACTACACGATGGGCGGGCTGTGGGTGGACTACAATCTCATGTCCAACATCCCCGGCCTGTTCGTGGGCGGCGAGGCCAACTTCTCGGACCACGGCGCGAACCGGCTCGGCGCGAGCGCGCTGATGCAGGGGCTGGCCGACGGCTACTTCGTGCTGCCCGCCACGGTCGGCGACTACCTGGCGCAGGTCGGCAGCGACGGCGGCCTCTCGCAGGAGCATGCGTCGTTCGCGGACGCGGAGGCGGAGGTCGTCGAGCGGAACCGTCGCCTGCTCGAGGTGAACGGCGAGAAGAGCCCCGACCACTACTGGCGCGAGCTGGGCTCCATCGTCTGGGAGTACTGCGGCATGGCGCGCAGCGAGGAGGGGCTGAAGACGGCGCTGGAGAAGATCCCCGCGTTGCGCGAGGAGTTCTGGCGCAACGTGAAGGTGCCGGGCAGCGAGGCCACGCTGAACCAGTCGCTGGAGAAGGCCGGCCGCGTGGCCGACTACATGGAGTTCGCCGAGTTGATGTGCTGGGACGCGCTGACGCGCGACGAGTCGGCCGGCGCGCACTACCGCGTGGAGCACACCACGGAGGAAGGCGAGGCCAAGCGCGACGATTCGCGCTTCCAGCACGTGGCCGTGTGGGAGTACCAGGGCGTCGGTGCGAAGCCGACGCGGCACGAGGAGCCGCTCACGTTCGAGTACGTCAAGCCCACGCAGCGCAGCTATAAATGACGGGCGTGGGGGTTGGGGCCTGGGGCCTGGGTGGGCGCACGACCGCCGAACCCGCATTCCCCACGCCCCGAGCCCCGAGCCCCAAGCCCGCTTCAGAATGGATCTGACACTACACATCTGGCGCCAGCGCCAGGACGCGGACGAGGGCGGATTCGTCGCCTACGAGGTGGACGACATCAACCCGGACATGTCGTTCCTGGAGATGCTGGACGTGCTGAACGAGCGGCTGATCGAGCGAGGCGAGGAGCCGGTCGCGTTCGATCACGACTGCCGCGAGGGCATCTGCGGCATGTGCGGCATGATGATCAACGGTCATGCGCACGGCCCGCTGAACCGCACGACCGCCTGCCAGCTGCACATGCGCCACTTCAGTGACGGCGACGAGGTCTGGATCGAGCCGTGGCGCGCGACGGCGTTCCCGGTGATCAAGGACCTGGTCGTCGACCGCAACGCGTTCGACCGCATCGTCGCGGCGGGCGGCTACATCTCGACGCGCACGGGCGCTGCGCCGGACGCCAACGCGATCCCGGTCCCCAAGGAGAACGCCGACCTGGCGTTCGAGGCGGCCGAGTGCATCGCCTGCGGCGCGTGCGTGGCCGCGTGTCCCAACGCGAGCGCGATGCTGTTCACGGCCGCGAAGGTGTCGCACCTGAACCTGCTGCCGCAGGGGCAGCCGGAGCGGGATCGGCGCACGGTCGCGATGGTCGCGCAGATGAACGCCGAGCACTTCGGCCACTGCACCAACCACGGCGCCTGCGAGAACGCATGTCCGAAGGGCATCAGCCTGGACTTCATCGCACGGCTGAACCGGGACCTGATCAAGGCGCGCACGCGCCGGCAGGGGCAGCTGATCGACTGACGGGCGAGGCGTGTCGCAACTGCGGCGCGCCGCTCGAAGGCCCCTGGTGCCACCGGTGCGGCCAGCGCGCGGTCGATCCCATCGGCCCGCTGCGCACCGTGCTGCCCGACGCGGTCGAGGCGTTCCTGGACCTCGACCGCCGCATCCTCGGCACGCTGCACGCGCTGGTGCTGCGGCCGGCGTTCCTCACCGAGGAGTACGTCGCCGGCCGCCGCCGATCGTGGGTCTCGCCGTTCCGGCTCTACATCCTGTCGTCGCTGGTCTACTTCGTCGTGCAGGGGTGGGCGGGCAGCGACAACATCGTCTTCATCCAGACGGACAGCGGCGAGCTGAGCGAATGGCTCGGCACCTGGCTGCCGCGCATGATGTTCCTGGTCGTGCCGCTGTTCGCCGCGCTGGTCATGCTGGTGTACCGGAAGCCGCGGCGCACGTACATCGAGCACCTGGTCTTTGCCGTGCACGTGCAGAGCGCCTGGTACCTGTTCCTGACGGTGGACGCGGCGGGCCGGTTGCTCGGTGGCGGCAACGGCGGCGGCGACGGCGTGCCGACCAGCGGCGTTGCCGTGTTCTCCGGCGGCCTGCTCTCGGTGCTGGCCGGCCTGGCCGTGTGGGCGTACCTGTGGCTGGCCGCGCGGCGGTTCTTCGACTACGGTCGGTGGGGCACCACCTGGCGCTGGTCCGCGCTGGGCGTGGGCTACGGTCTGCTGCTGGCCGGCACCGTATGGTTCGCGGTCCGGGGACTCGGTGTAACCGCCTGACCAACGAGGAGGCAGAATGCGCCGAGGGTCCATCGTATCGTGGCTGGCCCTGGCGATCGGGGCCGTCGCGGTGGGTCTGCTCGTCGGCTGCGCGGACGGCGCTGGCAGGGAAGAGGGCGACGCCGGCCCGGCTTCCCCGGCCGCGGAGTCGGCCGCGGCCTCGACGGCGGCGATGCCGGCGTCGGACGAACCGACGGTGGAACTGCCCGGGCGCGATAGCGTCGGCGCAGCGCGCAGCGAGGGTTCGGGCGGGTCGTCATCCGCAGCCGAACCCGGCGATCCTGTCGCGCGCAGGCCCAACCTCGAGGGCATCCCGAACTGGGAGGACGTGGTCTCGCTGCGCGAGGGCGACTGGCTGATCGTGCTCGGCTCGTGGCGCATCGACGCGGAGCGCGGCGAGCGCCCCGGCCCCGGCCACACGTCGACGGTGACCCGCGCGAGCGACGAACGGGTGGCCGCGCGCCAGCAGGCGCTGTGGAACGCCGACGTGATCCCCTGGGCGATCCGCTCGGACCTGGTCCCGCGTCTGGAGCCCGGGCTGACCGTGCTGGTCACCGGCCCCTACCCGCGCGAACTGGCCGAGCAACGAATGGCCGCACTGCGCGAGATCGTGCCCGACGCCTACATCAAGCGGGGCTGGTAGTCGCCGCCGGCACGGTGAACCGGAACGCCGCCCCCGCGCCGAGCTCGCTCTCCACCCAGATCGAGCCGCCGTGCGCGTCCACGATGCCGCGGGCGATGGCGAGTCCGAGGCCGAGCCCGCGGCGGTCGGTGCGCTTGCCCTGCCAGAAGCGGCCGAACACGTGGGGCAGCTGGTCGGGTCCGATGCCGGGGCCGGTGTCCTGCACCGTGAAGCAGGCGCCGCCGTCGTGCGGCTCGACGATCAGGCGGACGGCGCCGCCCTTCGGCGTGAACTTGAGCGCGTTGCCGACCAGGTTGCTGAGCACCTGCACCACGCGGGTGCGGTCCACGGCCAGGTGCGGCACGGCGTCGGCCAGCTCGGTCTCGAAGGCGATGCCGGCGTTCTCGGCCAGCGGCCGCAGCAGGTCGCTGGCCTCGCGCAGGATCGCCGCGGCCGGCTCGGGCGCCACGTCCAGCGCCAGCTGACCGGCCTCCATGCGCGACGCGTCCATCAGGTCCTGGATCAGCCGGTTCACGTGGTGCGTGTGGCGCCGGATGATCTCGAACTGGCGACGGCCGACCGGAGCGGGTGCCGCCGAGGCGGCGCCGCCCGCCGCCGTGCCCGCGCCCGGCGAACCGGTGCCATCCGCCGGGCCCGCCGCGTCCATCAGCTCCAGCGCCAGGTCCGCGGCCATGCGGATGGTGGCGATGGGGTTGCGCAGGTCGTGGGCGACCACGGCCAGCATCTCGTCGCGTGCGCGCGTGGCGCGCAGCGCATCGCGGTAGGAGCGCGCGGCGACCAGCGCGGTCGCGGCGCGACGGCCCAGCTCCTCGGCGATCGCGAGCTGGTGCGCGTCGTAGGGCGCGCGGCCGTCGCCCGCGGCGAGCAGGATCGAGCCGAGCAGCTCGCCGCCGGCCTTGATCGGCGCGCAGATCAGCGTGTCGCACTCGAGGCCGGCCAGCAGCGCGTCCACGCCGCGCCCGGGCCGCGACGACGAGGGCAGCGACGGCACGACGAACGCGTCGCCCTGCAGCTGCCGCTGCACGAGGGGGTGGTCCGGCCTGTCGCCCAGCCGGCGCATCGCCGCGCGCAGCACGCCCTCGCGCGCCTCGTCGGCGTTGACGTCCACGGCGGCCTGCTGTGCGGTGCCGTCGTGCAGCAGCGTGACCACGCAGCACTCGGCCAGCCCGTCCGCCGCCAGCCGCGCCAGCTGGGCCAGCGCGGTGCTGGAGTCGAACGACGAGGCGAGGATGCGGCTGGCCTCGGCCAGGAACTGGGCGTCCAGCCGGTCGCGTTCGGCCACCTCGCGCGCGCGCTGCTCCTCGGCCAGCCGCCGCGCCGCGCGCTCCGCCTGCTTGCGGTCGGTCAGGTCGCGCACGGCGGTGACGCGCAGCGTCATCCCGTCGTACTCGTAGCTGCGTCCCTTGAGCTCCGCGGGGAAGGTGGTGCCGTCCGCGCGCAGCATGGTCGCTTCGTACGTGCCGGTGTAGCCCGCGGCGATGTGACGGCGGGCCAGGTCGCGGCTCTCGGGATGCAGGAACTCGAGCGGGTCCAGGTCGGGCGGCGGCGTCTCCCCGAGGCCGAGCATCGCGGCCAGGCTGGGGTTGTAGTCGTGCACGCGCCGGCCGTCGTGGATGCAGATGCCCTCCATGGTCGCCTCGACCAGGCGCCGGTAGCGGTCCTCCGTGAGGTGCAGCGCCTGGGTCGCGCGGCCGTGTTCGATGGCGAGCGCCAGCTCGTCGGTGATCGACCAGAGCCCGTCCAGCGTGCTCTGCGTCAGCGGCTCGCGGCTCAGCAGCACGACTGCGCCCACCACCACGCCCTCGCGCAGCAGCGGGTGTCCCACGCCGCCGCGCAGCCCGTGCGCCTCGCAGTAGGCGCCGCTGCCCGGCCACAGCTCGGGCAGCGCGTGGGGCCAGATCGCCGAGCGGTGCGTAGCGGCGATGCGGCCGACCGCGCAGCCGCCCAGCGGCACCTCGACCGGCTCGTGCTCGCCCGGCTCGAGCGAGGCCGCGGCGCGCGAGACCAGCGTGTCCGCGCCCGGCTCCAGCGTCCAGACACGCACCAGGTCCGCGCGCAGGTAGCGCACGATGCGCTCGCAGCACTGCTCCAGCATCGCGTCCAGGCGCAGCCCGCTGGTGCCCAGCACCTCCCCGATCTCCTCGGCCAGCTGCGCGTGCATGGCCGCGGACGCCACGCGCGTCTCCAGCTCCTGCCGGGACAGCGCCGCGCCCAGGATGCCCGCCGCCGCGGTCAGCGCGTCCACCTCCGCCTGCGACCAGTCGCGGCAGTGCGCGCAGTCGGCAAAGCCGAGGAAGCCCCACCAGCGGCCGGACGCGAAGACCGGCACGATCACTACGGCCACGTTGCCCTCGCGCTCGAGCAGCGTGCGCTCGGTGTCCGGCAGGTCGGCCGTGTTGGCCGCGACCACGCCGCCCGTCGACAGCACGTCCAGCCAGCGACCCGTGCCCGCCTCCCCGAACGACACGTGCTGCAGCGCGCTGAACGCCGACGCGCGCACGCCCGGCGCCATCCATTCCGCCCACAGGCTGGAGCGCACGCGCAGGTCGCCCGGCACCGGCTGGTCGTTGCGGAACACCCGCACCTGGTCCACGCCCGCGGACTCGCCCAGCTGCCGCAGCCACGGCACCAGCAGCGACGACCAGTCCGGCTGGTTCAGGAATTTCTGCGCGCCGAAGACCACGGCGGAGAGGATGGCTTCCACCCCCCGCGCCGGCGAGCCGGACGCGGAGGAGGGACGCAGCTGGACGCTGACGGGCATGGGAGATTCCGGGGAAACGGCCGCGCACCCGACACGCGACACCTCAACACTCAATCACATGCGCGGCAAAGGCAAGGCAGCGGACAGGCGGCCCGGGGATCCGACCCTCTCCGGGCCGGCCAGCGTGCCGTTCGCGGTTTCGAGGCAGGCAGCGGCTACGGCCGAACCGGCATGACCGCGTCAGGACGGGGGGATCACAAGGGCGACATACGAGAAATCGACCCAGCAGTCGCCGCTACCGAGATCGATCTCGTTCCTGCCCACGTGGGTCCACTGGCCGTTCACGTAGCGGTGGATCACCCAGCCCCTGCTCTGGTCCATCCTCGAGTCGTTGAAGTCACCGCCGATGCCGGTGTCCAGCTCCGAGGCCTCGAACGACACCTCGACGCGCCCTTCGGATACGTCGAGCGGAAAGACGTGTGTGCCAAGGTCTGCGGTCGTGTCGCCAGGATCGTAGTTCACGACCGTGTTCAAGTGCGTGACCCTCACGCCCGCACCGGTGAGCGTCTGCACGAGGAAGCGGAAATCGCCGGCACCCTCGATGCCGTCGCAGTCCTCGAGCACCCGCACGCGTTCGAAGTCCAGGGACAGCGTGGTGGCCAGCTCCGGGCCCTCCGGGCCGGCCGGGCCGCCGCCGTCGCCGCCGCAGCCGGCGGCGGACATTGCGAGAAGCAGCGCGGTGGGGAGCGGATACGAGAACGGCTTCGCGCGCATGAGGCGTCTCCGGGGCGGGAAGGTCGATGGGTCGCTTACCACACTCAAGCGAGAAAACCGGCCGACCACCTTCATCGGCAGCGCCAGTGGCCTCGTGGCCGCCCGGGGTGGACCAATGAGCCGGGCTTGAGGCCGCTCGCATCCACAAGATATTCTGACCCGATCATGGATCCCATCGTCCTGTTCCGCCACTGGCTGGCCGAGGCCGAGGCGACCGCGGCGCTGAGACACCCGCGCGCCCTGTGCCTCGCCACGCTCGACCCCGACGGCGCGCCGAACGCCCGCTTCGTGGACCTCAAGGGCGTCGACGAGGACGGCTTCCTCTTCGGTACACACCTGGAATCGGCCAAGGCGCGCGGCATCGCGGAGGACCCGCGCGTCGCGCTGACCTTCTACTGGGACCCGCTCGGCCGGCAGGTGCGCGTGCAGGGGGAGGCGCGGCGTGCGGACGACGAGGTGTCGGACCGGCTGTTCCGCGAGCGGTCGCGCGACTCGCGCATCGCGTCGATCGTGTCGCGCCAGAGCCAGCCGCTGGACGACCCGGAGGCGCTGGCGCGGCGATTCGAGCAGGCGAACGCGGAGGCGGGGGCCGAGCCCGCGCGGCCCGCGACCTGGGGCGCGTTCATCGTCCGGCCGCGCCGCATCGAGTTTCTGGAATTCGACCAGTCGCGCCTGCACGCGCGGCTCGTGTTCGAGCGGCGGTCGGAGGCGGAGGCGGAGGCGGAGGCCGAGGCGGAGGGCTGGCGGAGCTATCGGCTGCAGTCGTGAGGCGGCCCGGCGCTTCGAGATCATGGCGGCGAAAACGGTGACCGGCCGGGCGGTGCCCCGCTCACCGTGGTGCGGGAGATCGTCGTCGAGTAGCCCTGACCCGGGAACCGCCGCGCCGGCGCCCGGCTTCGCGGGCGCATGAGCATCGACCCGACCGACATCCTCATCGCCGCCGCCCTCGGCATCGCCGCCACGCTGCTGATGGACGGCTGGAACCTGTTCGCACGGCGCGTACTCGGGCTGGGAGGCCTGGACCTCTGCCTGCTCGGGCGCTGGGTGCGGCACATGCCGGCCGGCACGTTCCGCCACCAGGACATCCGCGCCGCGGCGCCCCGGCCACACGAGTGCGCGGTCGGCTGGATCGCGCACTACTCGATCGGCATCGGCCTGGCCGTCGCGTTCGTGCTGCTCGTGCAGGGCGAGTGGCTGGCGCGGCCGACGCTGTTCCCCGCGCTGCTGTTCGGCGCGGTCACGGTGGTCTTCCCGCTGTTCGTGCTGCAGCCGGCGCTGGGCTTCGGCGTCGCGTCGTCGCGAGCACCGCGGCCGGCGCAGGCGCGGGCGAAGAGCTTCGCCACGCACCTGGTCTTCGGATTCGGGCTCTGGGCCGTCGCGCTGCTGATCGGCGGCTGAACCGCCCAGGCGCGCCGTGGCGGATCCCGCGACCCGCGCGCAGGTTAGGAGGACGGCACACCGCACGTCCCCACCGACCGAGGTGCGAACCATGACCCGAGCGATACCGACCCTGCTCCCCCTCGCGCTGCTGTTCCTGGGCTGCGACGGCATCGGCGAGCCCGACGCCGCGAAGCGCCTCGGCACCATCGCCCACTACCAGGATCCCGTGGTCACGGAGGCGCCGGACACGGTCGACGCCGGGCAGCCGTTCGAGGTGGCAGTGCGCACCTACGGCAACGGCTGCGTCGAGAAGGGGGAGACGGTGGTGGAGCCGAAGCCCGGCTCGGTCTCGGTCTGGCCGTACGACCTGGACTCCCGCCGCAGGGATGGCCTGTGCCTGGACTTCCTGGCGCACCACGACCATCGCGCGACGCTCGTGCTGCGCGAGCCCGGCGTCACCTCCATCCGGTTCCACGGCTTCTCGGAGCCCGGCGCCAGCCAGATCGAGGTCGTGCGGCAGGTCGTGGTGCGATAGCCGGCATCCGCCCCGCCATCTGGCCGCGGCTGCTCGACCACGGGCCGTGGCAGCAGATGGAGAGCGTGGCCTTCGCCGCGCCAGCGACGTAGGATCGACGGCCATGGGTATCAGGGTTCGGGCGGCGCGGGGCGAGGATCTGTCGTTCGTGGGCCAGGACGGCTACACGGACCCGGCCGCCGTCGCCCACTCGATCGAACAGGGCAGGGCGCTGGTCGCGGAAGTGGACGGAACCGCTGTCGGCTACCTGCGCGTGGAGCTGCTCTGGGGCACGCAGCCCTACATCGCCCTGATCCGCGTGCTGCCGCCGCATCGCCGGCAGGGCGTCGGCCGCGCGCTGCTGGCGCACCTGGAGGACGCGCTACGCAAGGATGGGCACGCCGTGCTGCTCTCGTCCTCCCAGGCCGACGAGCCCGAGCCGCAGGCGTGGCACCGGCGCATGGGCTTCGAGGAGTGCGGCATCATCAACGGCATCAACCAGGGCGGCGTGGGCGAGGTCTTCTTCCGCAAGCGACTGCGCGGCTAGTTCACTGACCCGGCCGAAAAAGCCCCGACGCCGCGAAGGGCGCCGGGGCTCCGGTCCAGCGATGAGCGCGGCGGCTCAGTAGGCCCGCGTCTCCAGTTCGATGCCCTGGTAGTAGTGCGCCAGGATCTCCTGGTAGGTGCTCTTCTTTTCAGCCATGCCGACGGCGCCCGTCTGCGACATGCCGACGCCGTGGCCCCAGCCGCCGCCCCACGCCTTCCAGCCCGTGATCGCGTCGCCCGCGCCCTCGCGGAGCGGCTCGATGTAGAACAGCGTGCTGCGCAGCGACGCGAACGCGCCGGTGGACGTGGGATAGCGCAGCCGGCTGCGGATGCCGTCGCGGGTCGCCGTGAAGTCGCCCTCGTCGGTGCGGAACACGATCTCGATGACGCGCCCCTGGTCGGCGCGCTCGGTCACCTCGATCGAGGTGACCTCGTCGATGTCCTGCGTGCCGTGGACGTCGCGCAGCATCGCCACCATCTCGGCCGCGGTCCACTCGGCGGTCCAGCGGTGGTAGCGCGACCAGTCGGCCTCGAAGTCGCCCTCCGCGTGCGCGCGCAGGTTGGTCGGATTCGCGTGGCGCATGAAGACGTCCAGCGTCGGCACGTTCTCGAACGCGCTGCCACGCTGTGCGTCCGGCACCCCGCGCAGGTACGGCAGCGCCGTGGTGTAGACGTCCTCGCTGTTGGCCGTGTACCCGCCGCTGGTCGAGTGATAGAGCATCGAGATCAGCTGGCCGCCGTACGTACCCACCACGCCCGCCGTCCCATCCACCGCCTGCGTCGAGACCGGGTGCTCCGCGTCGTAGCCGCCGTACACCTGATCGGACGTGGTCGGCAGCAGGTCGTAGCCGTCGCTCGCGCGCTTGCCCAGGTTGCGCAGCGCGTACGTGCGCGCCGCGACCGCCTGCGCCTTCTGCGCCTCGACCAGGCCGTACGGCTCCGGCGGCAGCTCGCGCGGCACCACGCCGTAGAGGTACGCCTCCAGCGGCACCTCGTTGATGCCGGCCAGCGTGCCGCCGCTGTTGGTCCAGACCTCCGCCTTGCCGCGGTACGTGGCACCGTCGATCGTGACCAGCCCCGACGCCGCGTCCAGCACCACCGGCGCGTTCACCACGCGCTGGGTGGCACCCTGCGTGAGCTGCAACTGCGTGTCGCCGGTGACGACGGTGATCTCGCGCCAGTAGGCGTCGGCCGCGGCGAGGCCGCGGGAGACCGCCTCGGCCTTGAAGGCGGAGCGCGACGACCAGGACGCGCCCGCCGGCATGGTGCCGAGCAGCAGCCGCCAGCACGACGCGTGGGCGGCGAACTCGAGCATGGTCTCGTAGCCGTAGGACTCCGCGTCCGCGATCCAGGCGTCGCGGTACGACGTGCTGCCCGTGCAGGCCGTCTGCAGCCAGTAGCGCGTGCGCACGCTGCCCGCGGTGAGCAGATCCACCTGCACGCTGCCGCCGCCGCTGAACAGCACGGCGCCATTGGCCTTGTTCGTCACCGTGAATTCGGCGTCCGGGCTGCCGAGCACGATCGTCGTCGCGGACGGAACCACGCCGATGCGGATGTATCCCGCCGGCGTCGCCTGCAGCCTGGAGCGCTGGGGCGTCAGCGCCAGCGCCGACATCTCGGCCTCGCTCGGCGCGGTCGGATCGTCCATGCAGGCGCCAGCGGGCAAGGCCAGCAGCAGCACGGGCATCAATCGGTGGAAGGTCGAGCGTCGCACGGAGTCACCTCGCGGGACGGGAGCAGTGAGCGGCACCGGGACCTGCCTGCGCCGCAGCGGGACGCGCAAGGTAGGGCGATGGGGTGCGGCGCGTCCATGCGCCAGGGAAAGCGGGGGCGATTCGGCGTCGATCTTGGTCGTTGTGGCCGCGGCGCCGGCGGCTCATATTCGTAGCCGCTCGCTCAAATACGCAGCCACGATCGAGCACCGTAGCCCTCGCCCGCGTCGCAGCCACCCCCAGGTTCGCGCGGCGAGTTCGATGATCGGCCCGCACACCCACGCGCGCCGCGTCCTGTCCATATCGGAATGTCCAGGCGAATGAAGGCTTCGATGTCGAACTCGTGGTCCGCCTGCCTGCGCGTCGGGCTCGGGATGGCGCTGCTCCTGGTCGTCGTGAGCGCATGCGGTCCACGCCAGGCCGCGTCGGGGAGCGCCGCGGCCCCACAGGCCGCCGTGACCGAACTGAGGCCCGGGCAGCACATCAGGATCAGGAGCGACAGCGACGCGACGTGGCGTGAGGGCGTGGTCGCCCACGTCGGCTTCGCGGACCGCGTCTGCGTGGGCATCCAGGCCGGGGCGATCGGCGCCGACGGCAGCCCGCGCGGCCAACGCGTGGTCTTCCTCGACCCGGCCGCCACCGTCGAGGTCGCGGGTGCGGACCTCCAGCCCGCGCGGGAGGGGTGGGTGCCGGTCCGGCTGGACGCCGCGCTCGAGGGCGACAACTGCACGGAGGAGCCGTGAGCAGCGGGGAGCCGACATGAAGAAGCACCGCATCTACACCACCGCCTTCGCCAGCGTCTACCCGCACTACGTCGCCAAGGCGGAGAAGAAGGGGCGCACGCGGGCGGAAGTCGACGAGATCATCCGCTGGCTGACCGGCTACACCCCGAAGAAGCTGGCAACGCAGCTGGAGAAGCGCACCGACTTCGAGACCTTCTTCGCGAAGGCGCCGAAGCTGAACCCCGCGCGCACCAACATCACCGGCACCATCTGCGGCGTGCGCATCGAGGAGATCGAGGAGCCGCTCATGCGCGAGATCCGCTACCTGGACAAGCTGATCGACGAGCTGGCGAAGGGGCGGCCGATGGAGAAGATCCTGCGCCAGCCGGTCCCGTGAGGGCCGTTCTGCTGCTGGGCTTGGCCCTGGCCACCGGCTGTGCATCGGGTCGGGGCGCGGCGAACGACGCATCGTCCAGGGCCCTCGCCGTGTCGAAGCTCGAGGTCGGCCAGCGCATCCGCGTGAGGGACGACGGGCCCGGCGCGGGGTGGCGGGAGGGCACGGTGCAACGCCTGAATTTCCACCACGGCGGCATCGTCGAGCGCTGCTGGGGCTTTGCGGAGGAGAATGAGGTCGACGAGCAGGGGCGGCCATCCTTCCAGCTGATGCTCCTTCTGCCCTCGACCCCCATCGAGATTTGGGGGGCGGACGTGGGCGCGAGCACTCCGTCGTGGGTGCCGGTGAGCCTGGAAGGCGTGCTCGATCCCGAGCGGTGCAGGGGCGAGGTGACGGGCAGCACCGCTCCGGCGGATCCATCGGAGCGGTGAGCATGAGAACTTCGGCTCTGGTGTTCCCGGCGGCGCTGCTGGCGCTGCTGATTTCTGCGCCGGCCGCCGCGCAGAGCCTGCCGCGCATCGCGCCGGCCGACCATACGATCCTGCTGGCCGTCACTGCCGAGGGCGACACGGTCGAAGTGTCCACGGCGACGGAACTGCGCGAGGCGCTGGGCCTGCCGGAGGGGCGGCCGTACGATCGCCAGATCCTGCTCGACGACGCGCAGGTGCAGTACGACCATACCGGACGCTTCACCTCCGTCCAGCTGACGGGCCCCACCCTCGCCACCTATCGCGGCTTGCGCGCCGGCGACCCGCGCGAGCGCGTCTTCGAACTCTACGGCGGCGAGGACCCGGGCTGGGTGAATCTGTGGATGCCGTTCACGGAGGCGGGACGGGTCGGCGATGGGCCGTCGCGAACGCTGCACGTGCGCGTGTTCGGCGACCGCGTACGCGACATCATGATCAACACGATGGTGCCCTGACCATGACCCGCCGCGTTGCGCTCGACCCCGAGCCAACCAGTGCGATTCGCGTGTGCTCGATAGACGTGGCGCGGAGCGGGCTATGGTTGCTCGCCGTGCTACTGACGGCCCCGGTCCAGCTCGGCGCACAGGTTCCACGCGTGGCGCCGCGTCAGCCGCCGTGTGAGGCGATCTCGAACACGCACGAGTGCGCCCGGAGCATCGAGGCCTGGAGTTTCCTCGGCCTCCTGCTCGAGCGCTTCGCGCTCCTGCACGGCCAGTGGGGCGCGTCATTGCTGGACTTTGAAAAAACTTCTGGCGAATATCGGCGTCGGCAATTAGCCTGATTCGGCGCCCGTGTTTCCCGGGCGCCACCTGCCGTGGCTCTCGAGTGGACGACCCCCAGCGTCCCGAGCTCGAGCGCCCATCGTATCAATCCGATCCCCGAGGATCTCCATGCCCCTTCGCCGGGTCCTGGCGACGCTGCTCGCGTGCGTGCTCCCCGCCGTGCCGCTTTCCGCACAACAGACCGATGCCCCCGACCCCGTCGGCTTCTCCATGAGCGGCGGCATCAGCAAGGGCGCGTATCAGGCCGGCGTGCTGGCCGTGCTCTTCAACCGCTGGCACCCGGGGCAGGACGACCCCACCCACCGTTTCGACGCGAACACGCCCATCGGCTTCGCGGGCGCGTCGGCCGGCAACATCAACGCGGTGCTCGGCATCATCGAGTGGTGCAGGACGCAGCCGCAGCGGGCGGACCAGTCGCTGTTCCACCTCGTATGGACGGAAGTGGGCGTCCAGGAACTGATCGGCTCCTCGCTGGAGGAGTACCGGCGCAACGAGCCTGCTCAGGGCAAGCCGGGCCTCGAGCGCGACGACGGCCTGTTCTCGCGGGCGTACTTCCGGGACCGCTTGATCCCCCACGTGGACAGCCTTGTCGAGAACGGCACCTTCCGGGCTGGATGCGCGGCGCCCATCGCGCTGATGGTGAACCGCTTCCAGGCCGTGGACCTGGCGCCCTCGACGCTGGACGTCGCCTCCGAGGAGGCGGCATTCGTGCAACGTGAGGCGACCTTCGTCGACGACCGCGAGACGGTGGTCGATCGTTCAGCGGCGCGTACGCCGATCCCCACCACGCGCTTTGCGGCGCTGATGGGCGCGGAGGTGGAGGACGGCGAGCTTGATTTCACCACGTTCCCCTTCCTGCCGCAGGGCCGATCCTGGGCCCTGCCACCCGTCGAGCTGGGCGGGTGGATCATGCCGGCCTCGAATCCGGATGAGCCTGGGGAAGAGATCGAACTCGCGTTCGAGCAGGTGCTGGAGGTCGTGCTGGCGTCCAGCGCCTTCCCGGTCGCCTTCGCGCCGGTGCGGCTGGACTACTGGACGCCGGCCTACCAGCAGGAGGAGCCGCCGTGCAACGAGCGCATGTGCCGTCAGTCGGCCTACTTCTGGGACGGCGGCACATTCGACAACCACCCGCTGCTCGCGGCGGACCGGCTGGCCCGTATCGCGGCGCTGAATCGGGGTAGGGCCGTGGGGGACAGCGTCCGCGTCATCTCCGTCGACCCCAACGTGCGACGGCAGGGCGGGGCAGGGGGCGTCGCCTCGGCGCAGGCCACGACCGACGCGGTTCCGGTCGGCCTCGAACAGGCCTTCGGCATCGCCGGCGTCTTCATCGAAGCCGCGCGCAGCTATGAGCTCCAGGCGCTGGCCCGCTTCGATCCCCAGCTGATCCGGCGCACCGTCACCTCGACGCGCGTCTTCCCGATCTACGGCGAGAAGCTGTCCGCGTTCGGCGCGTTCCTCAGCAAGTCGTTCCGCGAGCTGGACTTCTACATCGGCGCATACGACGGGGCATACATGCTGGCCGATCGCTTCGCATGCGATCAGGGGGCCGTCCGAACGATGTGCATGCTGAACGAGCTCGATCGTCTGGCGACGCAGCTCCAGCTCGGCCCGTGCGGCACCCTGGTCTACAATGTCGCGCTGGGAGCGGACTTCTCATCGCGCCGGCTGGACGCCGACTCGATCCGGGCCGCCGCCCGCCACTGCCGCAGCCTCGGACCGTTGCGTGGCGAGACAGCGGGCGACGCACTTTCGGCGATGCTGATCCAGCTCGCGTTCGACGTGACCTCCGACTGTACCGGCATACGCGGCGCGCGCAGCCTGCTCTGCGAAGCCGACCTGCTGGCGCTGCGGGACCTGCTCGACGCCGAGGGGCTCAGCGCCGAGGACCTGGAGAAGGACGAGTTCCTGCACTATCTGCTGGAAGATGCCGACGCCGCCGCGGACCGCCTGACCACGATCCTGATCGATCGCGCGTGGCGCGCCGCGGATCAGTCGACCTCGGAGGGCTGGGTCGAGGGCGGGGTCGAAGTGGGGCACGCGCTCTACGAAGGCATCGCCATCCGCCGGCCGGAGCGCTTCGAGGTCGCGCCGGGCGTGACGCCGCGAGACGATCCGCGCCGGGAGAAGCTGCTGACCAAGATCCTGCCCTCGGCCGTGCGGGTCACGCACGCGCAGGAGGAGGGTGGCAGCGGCACGGACATCCTCTACATCGCCCGTTTCGGCGTGTGGCGCGGCCTGGCATTGGACGTCCGCCCGCGCTTCGAGTTCGGCACCGACTCGCGCAACTTCTTCCCCGGCGGCGCGCTCACCTGGGTGCGGCCGGGCTTCTTTTCCGAGCTGACGCTCGGCGCGGAATACGAGTACGACCGCGAGACGTCGCTCGTGTTCGGCACGCGCCTCCTGGCCGATCAGGTCTCGATCGAGATCGCGCACCCGCTCGACCACGGCAACTTCGAACCGCGCCGGCTCCGCTACAGCTTCGGCCTCGGCGACGTGCCCGGGCTGGCGTACTGGATCGCGCGCATCGCGTTGTTCGACTCGTGAGGCGCCCCGTGAGACCAGTCGAGAAAGTTCGAGCAGTGGAGGGCGACACCGTCGCATTCGCTGCGGGCGTACATCAGCCGGCGGCTCCGGGGCAACGTGTGCGGGAAATCCACGGCCCGGGCCTCGAGGCAACCTTGCGAAACATCACGCTGAGCTGTTTCGCCGCACTACTGGCCGTCGTCTCGTCCGCTCCCGCCGCGTCCCAACAGGATCTCTGGATCGAGCCGGTCTTTCAGGAGAGCCCTGTCTGGTGCTGGGCCGCGGTCGGAGAAATGGTGTTCCGCTACTACGATGTTCCGAATATCAATCCCGTCGGAAACTTCCAGTGCGGCATCGTGGCGCTGCTCGGACCCGTCTGTAACCAGAACTGCGGTGCTTGCCAGGTGCCGGCCGGTTCGATAGCCGTAATGAACAACATGCTGCGGCGGTATCCCGCATTCGCTGAGCGGGTGACGGGTCATCCTACCGGCACGATCGTCACGCGCATCAGAAATGGTCCCCTGTCCCCGCGGGACCTCATCGAGGCACTCGACGAGGGACGACCCATCGTGGCCGGCATTTCTCCGAGCGGATTCGGATATCGTGGCGTATCGGAGCACGTCGCCCTGATCGTCGGCTACGACTACGATTACGACGATGAACTGGTACTCCTGGTGAACGACCCCTTCCCGTACGATCATCCGATGTTCGCCGCTCTGGGAAACCCATTCGTCCAGGCGGGGGGCACGCACGTGATGCTGGGTCAGTACGCGATCCACCACCGGAATTTCGTGCGCGGCCTCCAATGGCGCGAGTCGATCATCGTTCAGTGCCGTGGCGATGACTGTCCTTAGCGAAAAGCGCTCCGTGCTAGCGCGCCTCATCGCGGAGCAATGACCCGCTCGATCGCCCTCGGCGCTGCCCAGGCGGCCGTCATCCTCTGGCTGCTCGTCCACGCCGCGCTGCTCGCGCTCAGCTGGCTGGCCAACAGGAACGCGCCGGCGGAATCGGGCGGGTCGCTGCTGTTCGACGGCGCCACGCTCGTGCTCGTGCCGCTGCTGATCGGCGGGCTCCTGCTGCTCGACCAGCGCGTCACGCGCGAGCGGGTATTCCTCGGCAACCTCGGCGTCGCCTGGTGGACGGCGCCCGCGGCGGGCGCGGCGACTGCGCTGCTGCTCGAGACGCTCGGCCTCGCGCTCCTCGCCTGATGCCCCGCGCGTTCCTGATCGACTCCGTCTGGAAGGCGTTCGGCGAGCGCGCGGTGCTCAAGGGCGCCACCGTCTGGGCGGAGCCGGGGCGCGTCACGCTGCTGCTGGGCGGCAACGGCTCGGGCAAGTCCACGCTGCTGCGCTGCGCGACCGGCCTCGTGCGCGCGGACCGCGGCCTGGTCCTGGTCGACGGCCGGCCGGTGCCCCCGCGCCTGGACCGCCTGGCCCGCGAGGGCGTCTTCCTCTGGCCCGACACGGACCTGCTGTCGCGACGACGCACCGTCGGCTGGCACCTGGACGCGCTGCGCCGGTCCACCGGGCGCGACGCGCCCGCGGAGGCGAGGGAAGCGTGCGCGCCGTTCCTGGACCGGCTGCCCGACGAGCTGTCCGGCGGCGAGCGGCGCCGCTGCGAGCTGGCGATGGCCCGCGCCGCGCACCCGCGCGTCCTGCTCGCCGACGAGCCGCTCATGGGCATCGCCCCCATCGCGCGCGACGACGTCTGCCGCGCGCTGCGCAGCCTGGCCGACACCGGCACCGCCGTCCTCGTCACCGGCCACGAGGTCGAGGACCTCCTCGCCCTCGCCGACGAGGTCGTCTGGATCACCGCCGGCACCACCCACGGCCTCGGCTCGGCGATGGAGGCGCGGGGGAATTGGGCGTTTCGGAAGGAGTATCTGGCGGGGAGGGCTTAGAGTGCGGTGCCTACATGCCGCATAGTCACTGGAGCAGCTTGACCGGGAGAGATGGGTGATGGCAAGGCGAGGTTTCTTTGCAGAGCTCAACAGGGCGCTCCAACAAGCGGCTCGTGAAGCTGAACGGGCTCAGCGTAAGCGGGAGCGTGAGGAGAGGGCAGCTCAGCGGGCAGCCGAACAGCGTCGGAAGCGGGAGGATAGACTTCGTCAGCAGTCGGCCACAGCCACTGCCGCGGAACGAAAGCGACTGGAGAAGGAGGCGGAGAAGGAAGCAGCGGCCGCTTACTTGGAGGGCCGGCTAGCCGAGGTCCAGGATCTCAATACCCAGCTCGACGAGACCTATGCGGAGATCGATGGGCTGCTGACCTCAACGCTCGGCGTCGATGACCACGTCGACTTGGATGCATTGAAGCAGGAGGCGGAGCATCCGCCGTTCGATCGGGCGGACCTCGAGGAACCGATTCCTCCGCCGAGAAGGCCGGAGCCGCCGGCAAAGCCTGTATTTGTCATGCCGCCCGCACCAACGGGCCTCCGCGGGTTGTTTGGCAAGAAGGAGCATGCGAAGCGGGTCGAGGAAGCACGCCAGCAGCACGAGGCAGCGCTCGCCGAATGGCATGAGTCCGTGAAACGGCTTGACGCGGAGTTCGAAGCGGCGCTTGAGTCACACGCCCGCATCGAACAGAAGCGCCTGGTTGAACTGGAGGCCGAAAGAGCCAGGTACGCGAGCGAGTGCGAGGCCAGAGAGGCGGAGATCGCCGAGCAGAATGCAGCGCTGGACAAGCTGGCCGCCGACCTCAGCTACGGGTCGGTTGAGGCAGTTGAGGAATACATCGCGATCGTGATGTCGAACTCGGTCTACCCGGAACACTTCCCAGTGAAGACCGACTTCCAGTTCGATCCCGCACACGCCGAACTGCGTATCCGGGCGATGGTCCCGGACCCCGGCCGGGTCCCGTCTATCAAGGCCTACAAGTATACGAAGTCCAGCGATGAGATTACGGAGACCCAACTGTCGAAGAAGGCGTGCAAGGATCGCTATGCGAACGCGGTCTACCAGGTCGCCGTTCGCACGCTGCACGAGGTTTTCGAGGCTGACCGCCGGGGAATCATCCACTCCATCTCGCTAGAGGTAGGGACAGAGACGATCCATCCTGCTACCGGCTTGGCCACGTACGTCCCTTTTGTGGCGGTAGCATCTGCCAGAGACACATTCGTCGAGTTCGATCTGTCCGCAGTGGTCCCGGCGGCGACCCTTGATCATCTGGGCGCGGCGGTCTCGAAGAACCCTTACGAGCTGGTCCCGATCGATCCTGCAGGGGTGAGAAAGGCATGACCGGCCGAGGCGTTGTGTTTAACCCGCCGCCGGGTTGGCCGAAACCGCCCGCCGGCTGGGTCCCTCCAAAGGGTTGGACCCCTGACCCATCATGGCCACCGCCTCCTGATGGTTGGCAGCTTTGGCTCCCTGCCGACGAGGCAATGCAGGATCGCCCCACCCTCGAGAACATCGAAGGCAATCAGCAAGCGGTCTCTGGCGGCGATAGCGGGGCCAGGATAGCGCTACTCGAAGCTGAGCTTCGGGCGCTCCGGCTGCAGTTGGAGGCTGTGGCAGGGGGCGAGACCGTGGTTTTCGACGACGAACGGATCCTTCAGGAAGTCGGGATCTACCGCTACCACCATCCGCTGGAAACGGCTGCAGCGTATCGGGGTCGGCTGCGAGATCTCGGCGATCGGATTGCGACGCTAGTGAAGTCAGGAAGGGCCATCCACAAGTCGGAGATGTTCACCTACGACGGATCACTGGCCAAGGGGCGCAAGATGACCAGCGACCTTGGCAGATTGATGCTTCGCGCCTACAACGCCGAAGCCGACAACAGCATCCGTACCCTCCGGGTTGGAAACGTTGTCACGGCGAAGAAGCGGCTCGAGGCCTCCCGGACGGCCATCGCGAAGCTTGGCCGAATGATGGAAATGAGCATAACGGATGAATTCCACGCCCTGCGCCTCGAAGAAATCGAGCTCACGGCGGACTTCCTCATGAAGAAGCAGGAGGAGAAAGAGGCGGCCCGTGAGGAGCGAGCCCGCCTTCGGGAGGAGCGGAAGGTGGCGATGGAGCTGGCCGCGGAGCGCGAACGGCTGGCGAAGGAACGGGGCCACATCGCCAATGCCATCGCGAAGCTCCAGGCAAAGGGTAGCAACGATCCGGAACTGGACCGTCGGCTCTCGGAACTGGACGAGGCCATCGCCCAGAACGATTACCGGGCCGCGAACATCAGAGCCGGATACGTCTACGTCATCTCCAACCGTGGTGCGTTCGGGAACAACGTGGTCAAGATCGGTCTCACTCGGCGACTCGAACCATTGGAACGCGTGACGGAACTAGGGGGCGCGTCGGTGCCGTTTCGCTTCGACGTGCACGCCCTGTTCTTCTCGGAGGACGCGGTCGGGCTAGAGGCTGAGCTCCACCAACACTTCTCAGACCGGCGGCTGAACTGCGTGAATCCCCGCAAGGAGTTCTTCTTCGCGACCCCCGCGGAGGTGAGGGCAGTCTTGGAGGCGAAGGTCGGGAACCTCTTGGAATTCGCTGAGAGGGTTGAGGCGACCGAGTTCCTGCAGAGTCTTCGGTACTGGCCCGAAGGAGCGAGAAGTGACGCCAGATAAGCGCTTTTCAACGAACGGATTTGGTTGCGCTGTAAAGCTGGAGTCACTGGTGGATTGCATGTGCCGCCATGGGCTATGCCGCGCATCTTGGTCGCGATTCACTATGGCCCAGGGGGGTGATGCCGCTCATTCCTATGGTAAGTAGCGCTTTCCCTCCTCACGTAGTCGCTAACGGTCCTTCCGTGCATCGATGCACCTGGCCGGAACTTGTGTGGTCAGCGATCACCGTGGGGAAGCGAGAGCTTTTTGATGTGGTCAGGCACGGCCAGTATTCGTTTTTTGAAATTGTGTTCAGAGCTGCGACCGTCTTTGCGAACCTGAAACAAGCCGACACGGGACATATAGTGAAGTCCGCGGTCTATGATGGTCAAGACCCGTCGGAAAAAGCGGCCACCTCATACTTTTTAGGGTTGCTGGTCGCAAAGCTCCTTGCAGATGCGTATTTGGATGTGCATTGGCTAATGCACTTGGATGTCTACCGACACCGGGTGACTGCTTTACTGACCGGGCGTTCACGGCCGGATTTGATTGGTCGAAGCGCGGCAGGGCATTGGGCCGTATTGGAGTCAAAAGGCCGGACTGGCGTTTACGACGCTGACGCAGCTGTCACCGCAAAAGCTCAGGCCGGGCAGATCACAACCATTGGCGGAGTTGTCCCGTGGATTCGTGTTGCGGTGCAGGCACACTTTTCTGCTGGTGTACTGAGCGCGAACTGGGAAGATCCGGAGCGAGATGAATCCACAAGCGCGCATATCGACGTCTCGGATGAGGATCTAATCTCTGCCTACTATCGCCCGTTCGAAAGGATGATCGAGGAGAGTGGGGAGAGACGGGAAATGCTTCGGATCGGACAGCGCGAGTACGACGCTGTGCGACTGCGTGACGCTGACATGACCGTGGGTCTTTTGCGTAACCGCAGGCCACAAGGGCAAGCGGGTCCTCTCGCGCGCCGTGCACATCCCGACGCGAGAACCACTGAGGGGGCCGATGGTGTTCTCGTGCGGCTCGGCCCCTCGTGGGACGAAGCGACGATGCTCCTGGAGCCGCAGCAGCGGTGAAGAGTTGTAGGCAGGTAGCTCGAAGACCGCGTCACCGGTGGCCTGCGTAGTTGCCTTCCCCTCCACTTCGGTCCCACGTGCAATAAGCACTGGAACGTGGCGCGATTCATTCCTCCGTGGCTACGAGGGTTGCGATGGGAAGTGGTAGCGAGCGCAATAAGCGCTGCTGGTGCGGGTCAGGGCTCAAGATCAAGAAGTGTCACGCCAACCGGGAGGGTCAGCCACCCAAGAAGCCGGGTCAAGCCTTCGCGGAACTCCGTTCTCACTTCACCAAGAAGTACTGCTTGGCTCCCGACGCCCCCGCTGGATGCAGCGGGAAGATTGCCAAAGCCCACACAGTTCAAAGGGCAGGAGCGTTGGAAGCCATCGCCGAGGATTCGCATGTCTACCAGATGAGCGTCGCTCCCGCCGTCCTTGCGCGGACTGGGGGCCTTCCCGAGCCGAAGCTTGTTGGAATCAATCGAGGATCCACGTTCACTGGCTTCTGTCAGTTTCACGACAGTTCATTATTCAGAGCGCTCGAGACGGCCCCGTTCGAAGGCACGCCCGAACAATGTAGGTTGTTGACCTACCGAGCTGCGTGTCGAGAACTGTTTCAAAAGATGAGCGCAGCAAGCGCCGAGGACCTGCTAAGGCAGGTTGACGCTGGTCGAACACCGAGCCAGCAGTGGCTAATCCAGAACCTGATCGGCGGCGTGATCGCAGGGACTACGGCCGGCTTGGCGGGGATGGTTGCTCACAAGAAGCGGATGGATGCAATCCTGCGGACCGCGCACCGACCGTCCCCGGGAGCGGCCATCCTGCGGCTGTCATCCGTTCCAGATGTCATGTGTGCGGGCGGGATTTACCCTGATGAGGACGTAGGGGGGGGCGAGCTCCAGGATCTCGGGGACGTCCATGCCAGCATGAGCTTTATGGCTTTCTCAATGTTTCTGAGCGGTAACACCGGGTTCGCTGTCTTCAGCTGGGAGGAAGATAGCGCGACCGTGAGCCGCGCATTTGTCCATAGCCTCTTAGCCCAGCCGAGGCATACGTGGTCGAACTATCTCGTACTTTTCGCCTTCGAGTACCTTGAGAATACACTCTTCCGCCCGGGTTGGTGGCGAGGGCTGAGCGAGCGGGCGCGATCGAGGCTGCAGAAGGCCACGATGTCCGGTTCACCCGTCACTTGGAACGCCGGCCAGCGATTGGCGGATCTTCCGCTCGATGTGGCCGACTGGGAGGTTCAAGAAGTGACTTGGCTTGAAGCGGGAGCGAGTGTAACTCCCGGATCAGCTGGTCAAGGCAGGGAATAGTTGGGGCATCCAGTGTTAGCCGCCTGACGTCGAACATGCTCCCTGTCCCGCTACCCAATAAGCAGCGCGGCCATGTCGATCGGATCATGAGCGTTCGTGGTTAAACGCCATTCTTCGCAGCAACATCATAGTCGCCCGCACTCCCGCCTCCTCGCTCAACCGATCCCCCTCGTACTCGATGCCGATGTAGCCGTCGTATCCGGCATCCCTGACGATCCGCATCATCCGCTCGTAATCGATCGTCATCTCGCGGCCGTGTTCGTCGAAGGCGTAGCTCTTGGCGCTGACGGCGCGGGCCCAGGGCATGAGCTGGCGGACGCCCTCGTAGCGGTCGTACTCCTCGCCGGGGGCGATGGTGAAGTTGCCGAAGTCGGGGAGCGTGCCGATCAGCGGGTGGTCGACGCGGCGCATGACGTCGGCGAGCCACGCGCCATCGCTGGACAGGCCGCCGTGGTTCTCGACGAGGACGTTGAGGCCGTACGGCTCGGCGACTTCGCACAGGCGGCGGAGGCCGTCGGCGGCGAGGCGCAGCTGCTGGTCGCGCGGGCCCTCGCTCTCCGCGTTGACGCGGATGGAGTGGCAGCCGAGCAGGGCGGCGGCGTCCAGCCACTTGCGATGGTTCTCGACCGCGCGCAGCCGATCGCCCTCGTCCGCGGCGCCGAGCGCGCCCTCCAGGTCGCACATGATGAGCAGGCTGCGCACGCCGGCGTCGTCGGCGCGGCGCCGCATCTCGCGGAAGTAGGCGTCGTCCCCGCCGCGGTCGATGAAGAACTGGTTGACGTGCTCGACGGCGTCGAGGCCGAAGGTGGCGCGGGTGAACGGGGCGAAATCGAGGGGGTCGAGATCGCCGGCTCGGATCGTACGGTGGAGTGACCACTCGGCGAGGGAAATCTGGAACTGCGGGTGGGCGTGGGGGCGGGCGGAGAGGCGGGCGGAGGCTTGGGCAGGGGCACACCTCGCCAGGGTCAGGGTGGCGCCGGCTACTAGGAACTGGCGGCGGTCCATGATCAGAGCGGGACGACTTCGACGGTCACGTTATCGACGCAGGTGCCTTGTCGGATCTCGATTCCGCTGGTGTAGCCGGCGCCGACGGTGACCGCCGCGCGTGCTCCCGCCTCGAGCGCGCGGACAAAGACGAAGTGCTGCGGCTGAGGGTTGTAGTCGCTGGAGCCGATCGGGGCCAGACGCTGGATCTCGAGGGGCTCGCCACGGATCCGGACGAAGGCGATCGCTGTCAGGATGCTCTCGAGGCCGAGGCCCGCGCCGATGTCGAACGCGACGCGGACCTCGACGGGCTGGTCACGGGCGTCGATGACGAACGGCCTCTGGACCCATTGCCGCACTGCGTCGGAACGGTTGGCCGCCTCGAGCCACACGCAGGCCGGCTCATAGGCGGCCAGGTCTCCACGCAGGCGGGCGGATGCCTCGCCGCTCGGCAGGCGATCGTAGCGCGCCGTCCAGCCCTCCCAGCCGTCTGCGAACGTAGCGACATGGACCTCGCCGGCCGCGAGTCGAATGGGCGGGGCAGTGGCATCCCCGTCGCAGGCCGCCACGAGCGCTGCAAGGGTCACGATTGGTATCGCCCGCATCGACATCGCCTACGGCTCCGCGGGCTGCTCGCCGGCGTGCGGCGTCGCGACATCGCGACGATCCACGCGGTCGTGGAAGGCGAGGGCGAAGAACAGCGCCACCACGGCGGCGAACGCGGCGGGGATCCACCAGAAGGTCTGCCACTGGGCGAGGCTGCCGGTGACATCGCCTGTCACCACTTGGTTGAAGACGCGGCCGGCGAGCGGGGTGCCGATGAGCATGCCGACGCCGTAGGTGACGAGCACGAGGAAGCCCTGCGCCTGGGCGCGCACCTCGGGCGGGCTCTTCTTGTCGACGTAGATCTGGCCGCTGACGAAGAAGAAGTCGTAGCAGACGCCGTGGAGGACGATGCCGGCCATGATCATCCACACGACGGCGTCGGGGGCGGCGAGCGCGAACAGGGCGTAGCGCAGCACCCAGGCGGCCATGCCGACGAACAGCATCCACTTGACGCCCAGCCGCGCGAAGAAGAACGGCATCGCCAGCATGAACAGCACCTCGCTCATCTGGCCGAAGCTCATGCGGAACGCGGGGCTCGACAGGCCGGCGGCGTTCACGAACACGGGCGCGTAGGCGTAGTAGGCGGCGAGCGGGATCGAGATCAGCAGCGACGCGGCGATGAAGACGTAGAACGGGCCGCTGCCTAGCCGGCGCAGCGCGTCGATGCCCAGGATCTCCCGCGCGGTGGCGCGCGTGCCGGCCAGCGGCGGCGCGCGGTGCGGCAGCGTGAACGCGTACGCGCCCAGCACCAGCCCGGCGATGCCGGCCACGCGCAGCGGCAGCGACGTCTCGTCGGCGTGCAGCACGGCGCTGACCAGGACGCCGGCGACGATCCAGCCCACCGTGCCGAACACGCGGATCAGCGGGAACTGCCGCTCTTGGTCGCTGATGTGGTGGAACGCGAGGGCGTTGGCGAGGCCGAGCGTGGGCGTGTAGCACAGCGAGTGGACGAGCAGCATGCCGACGAACAGCGCGGGCGCGTCCTCGAACAGCGGCGCGGCGATCAGCGCGACGCCGCCCAGCAGGTGCAGCACGCCCAGCACCTTCTCGGTCGCGAACCAGCGGTCGGCGACCATGCCCAGGAAGAAGGGCGCCGCGATCGCCGCGATCGGGTTCACCGTGTACGCCCAGTAGATCGCGTCGCCCATCCCGACCGCCGCCATGTAGTTGCCGACGGTCACGTACCACGCCCCCCAGACGAAGAACTGGAGGAACATCATGGTGCTGAGGCGTGGGGTCATGGCGGCGTCGCTCGGCGGGATCGGGGGTCGATAGTGGTCGGGAGCTGCCAGCATCCAGCATCCAGCTTCCAGCTTTACTGCGCTCAGCGCTGGCGGCTGGCGGCTGGCAGCTGGCGGCGGGAGGCTCGGGGAAGATGGGTGGCGGTGCGGCGGCGCGAAACGGTTTTCTCAGATACAGCGTCCCCGCGCGAGCGCTCACAGGATCGTTGACAGGCCTGGCCAGTGTTCCCAGATTGGGAACATGCGCGTCATCGCGAGGCCGGCACTGATCAACTTCTGGGAGCGGCATGCGGATGCGAAGGGGCCGCTCGAGGCGTGGCATGCGGTCATGCGGAAACGGGAGTACCTGTCGCCGAATCACCTGAAGTCGGAGTTCGGGTCGGTCAGTCTGCTGGGTGAGGGTTATGCGGTGTTCAACATCGGCGGGAACAAGTACCGGTTGCTGGCGCACATTCGCTACGACCTGGGCATCGTCTTCATCAAGCGGGTGCTGACGCACGAGGAGTACGACCGCCTGAACGCGGCGGGGGAGCTGATCCCGGAGAGGCACGACCATGGCTGATACGCTGGATTTCCGGCGGCCGCATCTGCTGCGGAACGACGCGGAGTACGAGACCGCGATGCGCGAGGTCGAGGAACTGATGGGGCGCGCGTCGGCGCCCGGGACGGCGGATCACGAGCGGCTGGAGTTCCTGTCGCTGCTGATCGAGGCGTACGAGGAGGCCGAGTTCCCGGTCGGCCAGCCGACCCCGCAGGACGTCGTCGACTTCATGCTGGAGCAGCGGGGCATGAGCCGGGCGGACCTGGCGGACGTGATGGGTGGCAGGAGCCGCGTGTCGGAGTTCTTCGCCGGCAAGCGCGAGCTGTCGATCAACCAGGTGCGTGCGCTGCGGGAGATCCTCGGCATCCCCGCCGACCTGCTCATCGGCTGAACTCGTTCACCGACCGGCGGCGCGAACGAGCGGCCGCGGGCCGAGGCGCACTTTTCCGCCGGCGCGCCAGCGCCCTACATTGGCCGGCACCCCCGGCTGTCCCCATCACTCCCACTCCGTGATGCGATGCGACGTGACGGTGCCGCACTCCTCTTCGCGCTGTCCTTTCTCCTCTATCCTGCGTGCGACGTGAGCGGCCAGGAGCAGGACGGCTGGCCGCAGCACTCGACCGAGCGGCCGGCGCCGCCCGTTGTCCAGGCGGTGCCTCCGGCCCAGCCCGCGCCTCCGCCTTCCGACGCGATCGTGCTGTTCGATGGAGACGACCTGGACGCGTGGGAGGCGGACCGGGGCGGGCCGGCGCAGTGGACGGTGGGGCCGGGCTACTTCGAGGTGCGGCCGGGGACGGGCGGGATCCACACCAGGCAGGGCTTCCGCGACGTCCAGCTCCACGTCGAATGGGCCTCGCCCGATCCGCCGAACGGGGAGGGGCAGAACCGCGGCAACAGCGGCGTGTTCCTGCAGGGCATCTACGAGGTGCAGGTGCTGGACTCCCACGAGAACCCGACCTACCCGGACGGGCAGGCGGGCGCGCTGTACGGACAGTTCCCGCCGCTGGCCAACGTCACGCGGCCGCCAGGGGAATGGAACGCGTACGACATCGTGTTCCGCGCGCCGAGGTTCGCGGAGGACGGGTCGCTCGAGAGCCCGGCGCGCATGACGGTGTTCCACAACGGCGTGCTGGTGCAGGACGCGCAGGCGCTGCTGGGCCCGACGTCGCACGGCCGGCGCGCGCCCTACGAGGCGCACGAGGACCTGCTGCCGATCGGGCTGCAGGACCACGAGCACCCGGTGCGGTTCCGCAACATCTGGGTGCGCGAGCTATGAGAAACGACTACGACGTGGTCATCGTCGGTTCGGGGGCGGGCGGGTCGATGGCGGCGCATCGCCTGGTCACGAAGCACCGGGCGCGCGTGCTGATCCTGGAGGCCGGGCCGGCGTGGTACGCGTCGGAGGACGCGGCGATGCTGACCTGGAACTACCAGTCGCCCCGTCGCGGCGCGGCGACGCCGACCAAGCCGTTCGGCGAGTTCGACGGCTGCATCGGCGGCTGGGAGATCGAGGGCGAGCCGTACACGCGCGCGGAGGGCACGCGCTTCTCGTGGTGGCGCGCGCGCATGCTGGGCGGCCGCACGAGCCACTGGGGCCGCATCTCGCTGCGCTTCGGGCCGGACGATTTCCGCAGGAAGACGCTGGACGGGCTGGGCGACGACTGGCCCATCGCCTACGACGACGTCGCGCCGTACTACGACGAGGTGGACCGGCTGATTGGCATCTTCGGCTCGCGCGAGGGGCTGCCGAACGAGCCGGACGGGCAGTTCCTGCCGCCGCCCGAGCCGCGCTGCTACGAACACGCGATCAAGGACGCGTGCGACCGGCTGGACATCACGTGCATCCCGTCGCGGCTGTCGATCCTGACGCGGCACCACAACGGCCGCGGCGCGTGCCACTACTGCGGCCAGTGCGGCCGCGGCTGCACGACCATGTCCAACTTCAGCGCGCCCGACGTGCTGATCCGGCCCGCGCTGCGCACGGGTCGCCTGACGGTGCGGCAGGAGGCGATGGCGCGCGAGGTGACCGTGGACGACGCGGGCCGCGCGAACGGCGTGGTCTTCATCGACAAGACCACCGGCCGCGAGGAACGGGTCGAGGCGCCGATCGTGATCCTGGCCGCGTCCGCGTTCGAGAGCGTGCGCATCCTGCTCAACTCGAAGTCGGCGCGCTACCCGGACGGGCTGGCCAACGGCTCGGGCGTGCTGGGGCGCTACATCACGGACACGACGGGCGCGGGCGTGAGCGGCTTCGTGCCGAAGATGGCCGACATGCCGCGCCACAACTGCGACGGCGTGGGCGGCGGCCACATCTACATGCCGTGGTGGCTGGACAACGCGTCGCTCGACTTCCCGCGCGGCTACCACATCGAGGTGGGCGGCGGCTTCCACATGCCGGGCTACGGCTTCATGGGCGGCATCCAGCGCTACCCGGACGCGGGCGGCTGGGGCGCGTCGCTGAAGCAGGACTACCGCAAGTACTTCGGTTCGTACGTCTACCTGTCCGGCCGCGGCGAGATGGTGCCCAACGACGACACCTTCTGCGAGCTGGACCCCGAGGTGGTCGATCGCTGGGGCATCCCGGTCATGAAGTTCCACTGGAAGTGGAGCGACCACGAGCGGAACCAGGCCAGGCACATGCAGCAGACCTTCCGCGCCATCGTGGACGAGATGGGCGGCGAGGTGTGGGCGGACATGCCGTCGTACGAGGACGATTACGGGCTGGCCGACGGCGGCGTGATCATCCACGAGCTGGGCGGCGCGCGCATGGGCACCGACCCGGACAGCTCCGCGGTCAACGGCTGGTGCCAGTCGCACGAGGCGCCGAACCTGTTCATCGCCGACGGCGCGCCGTTCGTCAGCCAGGCCGACAAGAACCCGACCTGGACGATCATGGCGCTGGCGATGCGGACGGCGGACGCAGTGGCGCGGTATCGGCAGAACGGGTCGTTGTGAGGTGCGTGGCGGATTGGGGATGAGGGATGAGGGATGAGGGATGAGGGATGAGGGATGAGGGATGAGGGATGAGGGATGAGGGATGAGGCGTGCGCTGAGCTTCCGGCTGCGGACTTTCGGCGGGTGGCTGGCGGCTGGCAGTTGGTAGCTGAATCCAGGAGGGTGCGATGACGCAACGGGATGGGCAGGGGAAGGACCTTTCGCGGCGGCAGATGCTGGGGGTGCTGGGGGCGGCGCCGGTCGCGGCGATGCTGCCGGCGGGGGTGCTGCCGCCGGCGATCGATCGGGCGGCGCGGGCGGCGCGCAATGCGCTGGCGGTGGGCGACTACGCGCCGGAGTTCTTCACCGAGCACGAGTGGGCGACGGTGCGGATGCTCGTGGACCTGATCATCCCGGCGGACGACCGCTTCGGCGGCGCGACCGACGCGGGCGTGCCGGAGTTCATGGACTTCACCATGGTCGACCGGCCGTCGCAGCAGGCGTGGATGCGGGACGGGCTGGCGTGGCTGGACGCGGAGTCGCGCCGCCGCTTCGGCGCGCCCTTCGTCGAGCTGGTGCGGCCGCAGTACCGCGGGCTGCTGGACGACATCGCCTGGCCGGATCGCGCGCCCGAGGAGCTGGAGGAGGGCGTCGCCTTCTTCAACCGGTTCCGCGACATGACCGCCAGCGGCTACTTCTCCAGCCGCATCGGCGTGGAGTACCTGGGCTACATCGGCAACGCGTTCAATCCGGGCTGGGACGGCTGCCCGCCGGAGGCGCGGCGCCACCTCGGCCTTTGATCGCATCACCCCGACCCATGGAGAACGCATGATCCGATTCCGACCGGTCGCGCTCGCGCTGCTCGCGGCCACCGGCGTGCTGGCCTGCGACGACGATCCGGCCGTGCCCGCGGAGGAGGTGGGCGTCTACGAGCTGACGCAGGTGAACGGTCAGCCGCCGCCGGTGATGCACCGTGTCAGCCCGTACAGCGGCGATTCCGTGTTCCTGGGCCCGGCGTCGCTGGAGCTCAAGCCGGGCAACGTCTACCGCTACCGCGAGCTTCGCTGGTACGGCCGCGGGGACGGCTCCGGACGCGACACGGTGCGCTACGACATCGAGGGCAGCTACCGTCGCGAGGGTCCGACGGTCTGGGTGAACTGGGAGATGCCGTACGGCGCGGGCGCCGACTCGATGGACTACTACGGCTCGCACATCGAGGACTGGTGGGGCTCGGCGTACCTGATCCTGACGCGACGGGACGCGCAGTGACGGATCGCCGGCTGGGCGTCGGCTTCATCGGATCGGGCTTCAACGCGCGCTTCCACATGCTCGGCTGGACGGGTGTGCGGGACGGCGACGTGCGCGGCGTGTGGTCGCCCAGCGCGGCGAACCGCGAGTCGGCCGCGGCGTACGCGCGGGAGCTGGACGTGGGCGATGCGCGGGCGTTCGGCACGATCGGCGAGATGGTGGCCGACCCGTCCATCGACGCGATCTGGCTGACCGGGCCCAACCACGCCCGCATCGAGAACGTCGAGGAGATCGTCGAGACGATCCGGTCCGGGCGCGGCGAGCTCAAGGGGCTGGCGTGCGAGAAGCCGCTCGCGCGCAACGTGGCCGAGGCGCGGCGCGTGATGGAGCTGGTCGAGTCCGTCGGTCTCGCGACCGGCTACCTGGAGAACCAGGTCTTCGCGCCGCACCTGGTGCGCGGGCGCGAACGGCTGTGGGCGCGCGGCGCCGCCGTGGCCGGCCGGCCGTACCTGGCGCGCGCGGCCGAGGAGCACAGCGGCCCGCACGCGCCCTGGTTCTGGCGCGGCGACCTGCAGGGCGGCGGCGTGCTCAACGACATGATGTGCCACTCGTCGCTGGTCGTGCGCTGGCTGCTGACCGAGCCGGGGCGGCCGCTGTCCACCGTGCGCCCCGCGCGCGTCACCGGCCACGTCGCGTCGCTCAAGTGGACGCGCCCCGAGTACGCCGAGCGGCTCAAGGCGACGATGGGCGTGGACTACGCCGAGCGGCCCGCCGAGGACTTCGCGTCGCTGCACGTCGAGTTCGACACGGACGACGGCGCGCTCGCGATCGGGGAGGCGACCACGTCGTGGAGCTACGTCGGCGCCGGGCTGCGCCTCAGCGCCGAGCTGCTCGGCCCCGAGTACTCCATGCAGTGGAACTCGCTCGACCCCGGCCTGACCGTCTTCCTCAGCCGCGAGGTGGCCGGCGGCGCGGGTGAGGACATGGTCGAGAAGCAGAACGCCGAGATCGGCCAGATGCCCGTCGTCCCCGACGAGGCCCTCGCCTACGGCTACACCGACGAGGACCGCCACTTCTGCCGCGCGTTCCTCGGGCTGGAATCGCCGCAGCTCACCTTCGCCGACGGGCTGGAGGTGGTGCAGGTGCTGATGACGGCGTACCGCAGCGCGGAGGAGGGAAGGACCCTGGGGTTCGAGGAGGGGGCGGTGGAGGAGTTCGTGCCGCGGGTGGCGCGGTAGGCGATGCGCGCCATCGTCGCCACGCAGTACGGTCCACCATCGACCCTCGTCGTCCAGGAGGTTGCGAAGCCGACGCCCGGTGCGGGCGAGGTGCTGGTGCGGGTGAGGGCGTCGACGGTGGCGGGGGACGACTGGCATCTGGTGCGCGGGCTGCCGTACGTGGCGCGGCTGGCGACGGGGCTGCGGCGGCCGAAGGACTGGGCGCCCGGGCTGGACCTGGCGGGCACCGTCGAGGGGGCGAGGACATCCGGGGTGGTGGAGGTGAGGGCATGATGGGATGGCGAGCGGGGCTGGGGGATGGGGGATGGGGGATGCGGGGGGCGCTGGTCGGGCTGGCGCTCCTGCTGACGGTTGCAGGCGCGGCGGCGCAGTCGTCGGCGGAGCCTGCGGGGCGGCCGGTGGTCGCGGCGCCGGTGATCGACGTGCATCTGCACGCGCGCACGGCGGACGAGGCGTGGGCGGAAGTGGTGCGTTCGATGGACGAGCACGGCGTGGCGCTGGCCGTGCTGTCGGTGCACGAGCCGGCGCTGATGGCGCGCGTGGAGGCGGACCCGGACCGGTTCCTGGCCGGGCCGGCGTTCCCCTGCCACGGCGGCGCGTATCCGGCGGGCGGGCCGTGCTTCGGGGAGACGGACGGCTGGCCCGATCCGGAGTGGCTACGCGAGCAGTACGAGACCGGCCGCATGACCACCATGGGCGAGCTGTTCCAGGTCTATCGCGGCATCGCGCCCGACGACCCGCGGCTCGCGCCGTACTGGGCGCTGGCCGCGGAGCTGGACGTGCCGGTCGGCGTGCACATCGGCCGCGGCCCGCCGCCGCAGGCGCGCGCGCCCGGCTGCTGCCCCGAGTTCGACGACGACTTCGGCGACCCGTCGCTGCTGCGGCCGGTGCTGGAGCGGCACCCCGATCTGCGCGTCTGGCTGATGCACGCGGGCGGCGCGTTCCTGGATGAGACCATCGCCCTGATGCGCGACCATCCGACGGTGTACGCGGAGATGTCGGTGGTGAACTCGATCGCGCCGCCGCCCGCCGAGGCCGCCGCGCTGGCCGCGTTCCGCGCCGCCGGCCTGCTCGATCGCGTCATGCTGGGCAGCGACAACCGGCCGCTCGGCCCGATCCTGGAGCGCCTCGAGCGCGCGCCGCTCAGCGACGAGGAGCGCGCCGGCATCCGCTGCGGCAACGCCGCGCGCTTCCTGCGGCTGGAGCCGGGGATCTGCGGGGGCGACGCGCGTGTCGGAGGCCCGCAATGAATGTCTCGACCCGGCTGCGCTCGATGTCGCGCGCAACGCGCGTCGGCATCGTGCTGGCGCTCGCGCTGCCGGTCTTCTGGTGGATCACGGGCGAAGCAGCGGGCGCGCTGCTGCTGTGGAGCGGCCTCGTGCTGATCACCGTCGTGCCGATGCTGGTGGTCGCCGCGGTCTACCCGTCGCAGGACGGCGTCAGCGCGCTGGAGCGCACGCACCCGCAGTTCGGCCGCGCGTACTGGCTGGACCTGGCGGTCACGCTGCTGGTCGCCGTGCTGTTCGTCGGCGGCTACTACCTGCTGTCGTGAACGCGATCGGCCCCGTCGACGGCTCGTGATCGCCGTGGTGCAGGACGTGGTCGTGCGCTGGACCAGGGCGTCGCGCGGCGGACATGGTGCGCGGGAGCGGAGCGCGCTGCCGCGCGTGTTCGAGCTGCCGCGGCTGCCGGAGGCGACGGCGTCGCTCGCAACGCTGCTGCACACGGTGACCATGGACGAAGCGGACGACTTTCGGCCGGCGCACCAGCTGGAGGTCGTGCCGTGGACGAGCGGCCGCGTGCACCGGCTGCCCGGTCTCTCGATCCGCATCGCCCGGGACGGGATCACCGTCGACTTCGCCTGGGAGTGGAGCGTGGGCGCGCCGGAACGGGACGCGCCGCCACGCCGCGTGGTCACGATCGGGCCGGCCGAGTGGGGCCGCGCGGCCTACAACGGCCGCTACACCACGCTCGCCGGCATGGACGACTGGAAGTACCGCGAGCGCACGCTGAGCGTGGCGATGCTCGAGGCGCCGACGACCCGGCCGTTCGTCGGCGAGCCGCGCAAGACGTTCGAGTCGCTGGCCGACCTGCGCTGAGTCAGCCGAGCAGCTCCCACAGGAACAGCGCCGTCGCCGCGAGCAGCAGGGCCACCCCCCAGCGCAGCGTGCGCGAGTACCAGCCGGAGTCCGTCAGCCCCTGCCACTCGTCGCCGTACGCCTTGCGCCGGGTCAGCGCATGGCTGAGCGAGACGAACGCGAGCAGGTAGAGCAGCCCGGCGATGTTGACGCGGATCCACGTCGCCGCCGGCGCGATCTCGAGCAGTCGATCGATCATGCGGACGCCGGGCTGCAAGAGTCGGGCGTACGGCGTCGGGAGTCGGGCTCCGGACGTCGAGCGTCGGGCGCCGAGCGTCGGAAGTCCGGGTCTTGCACGCGTGCGGCGGCATGACCGACCAACGAGAGAACGAGGAACGCGCGTCGCACTCCGCAGAACGCACTCCGCACTCCGACGATGCGGACGCGGAGCACAGGGCGGACGAGGCGGGCTGGGCTTCCAATCCGTCCGCGTGGAGCGAGCGCATCCCGATCGTCGTGCTGGGCGTGGTGGCGATGGGTTTCGCGGGCTACCTGTCGGCGTACCAGCTCGGGTGGATCGACTCGGTGTGGGACCCGTTCTTCGGGGAGGGCACGGAGCGCGTGCTCGAGTCCGAGCTGTCGCAGATGTTCCCGATCCCCGACGCGCTGCTGGGCGCGCTGGGCTACCTGATCGACTGGGTCTTCGGCCTGGTCGGCGGCACGCGCCGCTACAAGACCATGCCGTGGACGGTGATCGTGCTGGGCATCGGCATCGTGCCCTTCGGCTTCACGTCGATTGCGCTCGCGCTGTCGATGCCGACCATCGTCGGCGCCGGCTGCACGCTGTGCCTGGTCAACGCCATCATCGCCGTGGTCATGATCCCCTACGCATGGGACGAGATCTGGCTCTCGATCCTCGCCATGCGCAGCATGATGCGGAACGGCGCCGGCTTCTGGGCCGCGTTCACCGGCCGCGCGTCGCACCTGGCGTTCGTCGAGCGGACGGCCTGAGCGGGAGGTTCGAGGGGCGCCGCCGTGGAGGCGGTCGCCTGGGAACCGAGGGCAGGGACAGCTCCGCCGACAGGGCCGCACCGGCGATCGATCGATGTCGGCTTTCCGACCGCACCAGTCCCGATCCACATAGCATTTTGGGCCAAGTCCGGCACCGACCCACCCCGCCGTCGCACCCGTCTGGCGCTGTCCGCGGGAACTGTTGGTGGTCGGGCAGGCGGACGGCATGGCGGCTCCCGCGGCCCCGTCGGTCTGCGCCACCGGGCGGACAGCGATGTTCGCGAGAGTGCGGCGGCGATGACGCCCTGGCGCGCGGCTGCTCGAAGCCGCTCAGCTCGCCCCGTTCGGCACCAACACTTCCCGCGGACAGCGCCAGATGGGGATGGAAGGGAGGGTCCGGGGGCGGCGGGGGTCCCGAAATGCCATGTGGCTCGAGGCGGGTCGGTGCGCGAGGCTGGCGTCCCACACAGCCATCGCCCGGCGAGGACGGATGAAGGCACCCGGGTCGCCTGCGAGGAGACGGAGCACTACCGGCTGACGCGCCGGTTCCTGGACGACCATCAGGGCATGCTCGACCGCCTGCTCCGCCGCGGCGACGGACGGGCGGCAAACGAGAATAGCGACGAATTCACGCTCGATGCCTATCTTGTTTGCGGCGCCCGCGTCCCCCGCCGGGAGCCGACACCACCCCCACCATTCCGAGGAGCGTCGTCGTGAGTCAGCAGCAGCAGCCACAGCCGAGCCAGGTGCGTCCGGAGCGGCGCCGCGCGGAGCCGCAGTCGTTTCGCGCGCGCACGATGTCGGTCTCGCTGACGGCGAGCGACGTGCACGAGAGCCTGGCCTGGTACCGCGACATCGTCGGCTTCACCGTGGCCGAGGAGTACGAGCGCAACGGCCGGCTGGTCGGCGCGTCGCTCAAGGCCGGCGTCGTGTCGATCATGCTGTCGCAGGACGACGGCGCGCAGGGGGAGGGGCGCGTGAAGGGGCAGGGCTTCTCGATGTACTTCACCACCGCGCAGGACGTGGACATGCTGGCGGAGGAGATCGAGGCGCGCGGCGGTACGCTGGAGATGCGGCCGACGGACATGCCGTGGGGCGCGCGCCTGTTCCGCATCGCCGACCCCGACGGCTTCCGCATTTCGATCTCTTCGGAGCCGACCACCACCTGACCGAGCCGACACCGATGCGTACGCTGCTGACGCTGGTCCTGGTCCTGGCCCTCCTGCCGACGGCCGCGGCCGCGCAGGAGGAGAGCTGTACGTACGACCTTTGTGCGCTGCGCGTGGAGCCGGGCGGCTTCCTGTCGGACGGCGAGCTGGTGCGCGGAGCGGCGGGGGAGCACGTGGCCGACTTCGGCTTCTTCGACTCCGACCTGGTGCTGGCCGTGGCGGGCAGCGACACCGCCGTCGCGTACGCGCGCAGGTACCAGAACCGCACCCGCTGGAAGGTCGCGTTCGGCCTGGCCGCCGCCGGCGTGGCTGCCGTGCCGACCTGGGACTCGGACGACTTCGAGTGGGAGAACGACTGGCCGTGGCTGGTTGGCGGCTTCGTGCTCGGCGCCATCTCGGACGCGTTCCGCGACTCCGCCGACCGCGCGCTCAGCCGCGCGATCTGGTGGCACAACGCGCAGTACGGGCGGTGAACGGCGGCAACTGCGGCAACCGCGGCAACCGCGGCAACTGCGGCAACTGCGGCAACGGGGTGAGCGCTTGATCGAGGGGGCGCGGGTGCTGGAGACGGAGCGGGTGGAGACTGCGGTGATCCACCTGCACGTCACGCTGGAGCAGATGGCCGCAGCGATGGATCCCGCCATCGCCGAGATCATGGGGGTCCTCGAGGCGCAGGGCGTGACGCCGGTCGGGCCGATGTTCACGCATCACAGCCGTCGCCCGACCGAGACGTTCGACTTCGACGTGGGCTTCCCGGTGGACCGGCCGGTCGAGCCGGTCGGACGTGTGCGACCTGGCGCGCTGCCGGGCCGGCGCGTGGCACGCACCGTCTACACGGGACCGTACGAGGGGCTGCCGGCCGCCTGGGGCGACTTCAGCGCGTGGATGGACGCTCAGGGGCTCAGGCAGGACGAGGACCTGTGGGAGGTCTACGAGACCGGTCCGCACACCAGCGACGACGCGTCGACGTGGCGGACGGAGTTGAACCGGCCGCTGCTTTGAACGCCGGCAACTGCGGCAACTGCGGCAACTGCGGCAACGGCCGTCACGGCCGTCACGGCCGTCACCGCCGTCACCGCGTCGGGCATCTGGGGGTTCTGTGATGCGATTCGGGGCTCGTTGCTGGCTGGTGCTGGGGCTGGCGGTCGGCGTCTCGGCGTGCGGGGACCTGTTCGGGCTGGACGACCCGGACGTGTCGCTGTCGCTGGGGGCGGAGCCGGCGTCGCTGGCCCGGCTGGGCGCGGCCTCGTTCGAAGTGGGCGGGCGCCGCTTCCGCGTCGAGCCGGACGACGCGCCGTTGCCGACCTACCGCAGCGTCGAGGCGCCGCGCGACGGCGAGCTGACGGTGGTGGTGACGCTGCTCGATACGGCCGGTGCGACGCTGGGCGAAACGTCCTATCGCCAACGCTTCCGCGCGGGGTGGAGCAATTGGGTCTCGGTGATCGTCGGGATGCAGCGCCCCCTCGGCGTATGCACCGGCGACCCCCTCGCCGTGCCGCTCGTGCCCGCCGCCCCGGGCGCCGCCCCCGACACGATGTTCATCGCCTCCGGCGGCATCCCCAAGGGCGCGATCTGCTGAAGCCGCCCGCATGATGCGCCGGCGGTGACGGCGGTGACCGGCCGTTGCCGCCGTTGCCGCCCTTTCTGGCCACGCGTTTGCAGATGGAGCTGCTGTTCGACCCCTGGACGGAGGCAGCGACGGTGGCGGAGATCTTCGTGGAGTTCGTGGACGAGCTGGAGGACGGCTCCGGCTCGAGATGGAAGGCGCGGGCGTGCGGTCGCCAGCGCGAGGACGGGCTGTGGGAGGGGTGGGTGGAGTTCGTGCCGACCGACGGCGGCGACCCGCTGCGCACCGGTCGGGAGAGCACGCAGCCCAACCGGGAGGACCTGCGCTACTGGGCATCCGGCCTGACCTTCGGTTACCTCGAGGGCGCCCTGCGCAGGGCACAGGCCCCGCGCGCGCCGGCGCATCAGATCAACGCGCGCATGGCGGACGCGCCTGCGTTCGAGGGACCGGCCGAACGGAAGCGGGAGCGGGCCGGCGCAGCGGCCGGGGGTACCGAAGCAGCGGCCGGGGCCGGCACCGAAGCAGCGGCCGGGGCCGGCCCCGGAGCAGCGGCCGCCACCGGGGCAGCGGCCCCGACGGTCGGGGCCGGAAACGGCAACGCACGCGCGGTGCTGAACCCGTTCGAGGTCTATCGCGAGGGCGACGGCGTGCTGCGCGGTCAGCTGGGGGCGCTGGACGAGAGCCAGCTGCGCAACATCGTGCGCGGCTACGAGCTGTCGACGCGGCCGCCCGCGGAGCTGCGCGGGCTGACCCGCGCCGAACTGGTCGACCTGATCCTGCGCGAGGTCGAGGCGCGCGGCGGCTAGATCAGCCGCGCAGGCGGAAGCGGTAGGGCGCGTGGTCCGCCAGCCGCATGAAGTCGGCGACGGCGAGGGTCCTGAGCAGCTGGGCGAGCACGTCTCGCATGGGGCCTCCGGAGCAGGCGTTCAGGGGCCCGTCCCGATCGCACGCCCGGGGCCGCCATGGGCACTACAGCGTCGATCGCCTGTAGGTCATGGCCAGGCAACCACTTGGGCCAGGAGTGCCGCGCCTTCCCACTCGGCACGCGCCCCCCGGATCGAACAAAAAAGGACCGACTCCCGAACACGATTCCCGCCGCCAAACACGGTGGTGACGGCAGTCACGGCGGTCACGGCAGTCACGGCGGTCACGGCAGTCACGGCGGTCACGGCAGTCACGGCGGTCACGGCAGTTGCCGCGGTTGCCGCAGTTGCCGCAGTTGCCGCAGTTCCCGCCTCTAAAGCCGCGGCAGCGTCACGCCCTGCTGACCCTGATACTTGCCCTGCTTGTCCTTGTAGCTGGTCTCGGGCGGCTCGTCGCCCTGGAAGAACAGCAGCTGGGCCAGCCCCTCGTTGGAGTAGATCTTGGCGGGCAGCGGCGTGGTGTTGCTGATCTCGAGCGTGAGATGGCCCTCCCACTCCGGCTCGAGCGGCGTCACGTTGACGATGATGCCGCAGCGCGCGTACGTCGACTTGCCGACGCACACCACCAGCACGTCGCGCGGGATGCGGAAGTACTCGAGCGTGCGCGCGAGCGCGAAGCTGCGCGGCGGGATGATCGCGTGGTCGCCCTTGATGTCGACGAACGACTTCGGGTCGAAGTTCTTGGGGTCGACGATCACCGAGTGCACGTCCGTGAAGACCTTGTACTCGTCCGCGACGCGGATGTCGTAGCCGTACGACGACACGCCGTAGCTGATCGACTCGCCGCGCACCTGCGACGACTCGAACGGCTCGATCATGCCGTGCTCCTCGGACATGCGGCGGATCCAGCGGTCGGACTTGATGCTCATCGGTTTCGGGTGCTGGTGGGTTGGCGGGTCGCCGAAGGTAGGTGGGGCTGGCGAGGGCTCGCAAGCGGACGGAGGGGACGCTCGCTGCGCTCGCGGGGACGCGCCCTTGGCGCGGGGACGCTCGCTATCGCTCGCGGGGACACGCCTGCGGCGCGGGGACGCTCGCTGCGCTCGCGGGAGTCTTGGCCGTGTTGGCTATGGTGGGGTCCCATGGCTCTTGTTATCTCCGCGCATGCCCTGCAAGCTCGCGTGCTATCCGCTGGCGCTCGATGCGCTGGCGGCGGTGGATGAGGTGGCGCTGCGCCTGCCCCGGATTCGGTGGTACCTGGCCGACCAGCTGATGCGGGCAGCCGCGTCCGTAGTGCTCAACCTGCGTGAAGGTGGCGGCGAGTACGCACCCGCCGAGAAGACTCGGTTCTATCGTCTCGCCTATCGCAGCATCGCTGAATGTGAGGGCGGGCTCGACATCGTGGAGCGGCTCCAACTGCTGCCCGCGGGAGAGCTGCGTCGGGCCAGACAGCTGCTGTCCCGCCTCGGCATCCTGGTCCACCAGTTGATTCGCCGCCGTACCCCGCGATCCAGCAGGCCGCGGGCTGCAGGACAGTCGACCCGGGCCAGGACGGAACGGTCGTACCGCCGGCAGGGAGATGGCGCGATCGGCCAGGACTCAGCACCGCGGCTCCCGCGCGACGCAGGCGCGCGTCCCCGCGAGCGATAGCGAGCGTCCCCGCGCCGCAGGCGCGTCCCCGCGAGCGCAGCGAGCGTCCCCAATGGCCAGCACCAGCCACTCGCTCCGCGATGCGACCCCCCCATGGAACGTCTCCTGCGCGCTTGACCACCCTCACGGCGGACCGATAGTTTCCCGCGGCTTCAAGTGAACGAATTCACAAGCGCGCCGACGGATGACCCAATCCTATCTCCCGATCCTGATCCTGCTCGGCATCTCGCTGGCGCAGGCGGTGGGGATGATCGTGCTGTCGCACTTCGTGGGGCCGAACCGGCCGACGGCGGTGAAGAGTGCGCCGTACGAGTCGGGGATGATCCCGCTGGGCAGCACGCGCGAGCGGTTTTCGGTGAAGTTCTACCTGGTCGCGATCCTGTTCATCGTCTTCGATCTGGAGACGGTGTTCCTGATCCCGTGGGGCGTGGCGTTCCGGGGGCTGGGGCTGTTCGGCTTCATCGAGATGCTGGTGTTCATCGGTGTGCTGGCGGTCGGTCTGATCTACGTCTGGAAGAAGGGAGCCCTGCAGTGGGACTGAAGGGGGCACGATAGATGGCTGAGAACGAGACGGGGCTGCCGGTGCACGAGCGCGGCGGGCGCGGCAACGCGCTGCCGGTGCTGGAGGCCGGCGGTCATGACAAGGATGGCAGCCCGGGCTGGGTGACCACGAAGCTGGACTACGTGGTGAACTGGGCGCGGCGCAATTCGCTGTGGCCGATGCCGTTCGGCACGGCGTGCTGCGCGATCGAGATGATGGCGTCGGCGGCGACCAAGAACGACCTCGCGCGCTTCGGCATGGAGCGGATGTCGTTCTCGCCGCGGCAGGCGGACCTGTTCATCTGCGCGGGCCGGGTCTCGTACAAGATGGCGCCTGTGCTGCGCAAGATCTGGGACCAGATGCCGCAGCCGAAGTGGTCGATCTCGATGGGCGCGTGCGCGTCGAGCGGCGGCGTGTTCGACGTCTACTCGATGGTACAGGGCATCGACACGATCATGCCGGTGGACGTGTACGTGCCGGGCTGTCCGCCGCGGCCGGAGGGTCTGATCTACGGCATCCTGATGCTGCACGAGAAGATCCGGGGCGAGTCGCTGGCGTACGACTCGCTGCGCTCGGAGGACGACGAGCGGGTGGGCCGGGCGAATCTGCCGGCGCACGCGATCAACGAGCTGGCGCTGCCGTTCGGCAACTCGACGCAGCAGAACCAGGTGAGCGGACTGGTGGGTACGCGCGCGATCGCGCGCCCGAACGATCGGCAGCCCTGATCGATGCCCGAGAGCTACCGCGACAAGCTCGAGTTCCGCGACGCGCTCGACCAGCTGGCCGAGGGCGTGGACCGTGGCCCCGCGCAGGCGCCGCGCTCCGGCCGTGAGGCGCAGGCCGACGAGCACCCGACGGTCGCCGCGCTGACGGACGCGTTGGGGGCGGACGTGGTGCTGCGCCACGAGGTGCAGTCGGGCGACGAGCACGTGGTCTTCCTGGCCGCGGATCGCCTGACCGAGGTGATGCGCTGGCTGCGCGACAGCGCCGGCTACGACTTCCTGAAGGACGTCACCGCGGTGGACTACGGCGGCGGCCGCCCGATCCAGGTGGTCTATCAGCTGTGGTCGATCCGGGACGCGCGCGGGCTGCGCGCCAAGGTGGAGCTGCCGCTGGACGCGCTGGAGGTCGCTTCGGTCGTGCCGATCTGGTCGACGGCCAACTGGCTGGAGCGCGAGGTCTACGACCTGTTCGGCGTGCACTTCGACGGGCACCCCGACCTGCGCCGCATCATGATGCCGGAGAACTACGCGGAGGGGCATCCGCTGCGGAAGGACTTCCCGCTGCGCGGCCGTTTCAGCCGCGCGGAGCAGACGCGGCGCGCGCTGTCGATGGACGTGGAGGACTTCTACATCCCGGACGAGATGGCGGTCTACGGGTCGGGCGAGGCGGGCACGAGCCGGCCGGAGCAGGATCCCGCGGCCGCGCGCGCGCGCCTGATGCGCTCGGGCGGTGGCCCGGGCGCCGAGGCCGGCGCCGCCGTGCCGCCGATGCGCCCCGAGGGCGCGCCCGGGGTGCCGGGGTCGGGCGAGGAACTGCAGGAGGACGAGCGCGCATGAGTCGCCGGACCATCGAATACGACGTGCGCACCAGCGGGCAGATGGGCGCCGACGGGCGGCCCGTCTCCGTGCCGCCGATGCCGGCCGGCATCGAGCCGGAGATGCACGGCGAGCACATGCTGATCAACATCGGCCCGCAGCATCCGGCCACGCACGGCGTGCTGCGCCTGGTGCTGGAGCTGGACGGCGAGACGGTGGTGCGCTGCATCCCGCACATCGGCTACCTGCACTCCAGCTTCGAGAAGCTGGGCGAGTACCGGGGCTGGAACCAGATCGTCCCGCTCACCGACCGCATGGACTACCTGGCGCCGCTGATCTACAACTGCGCCTACGCCATGGCCGTCGAGAAGCTGATGGGCGTGGAGGTGACCGAGCGCTGCAAGGTGCTGCGCGTCCTGATCATGGAGATGGACCGCATCTTCAGCCATCTGCTCTGGCTGGGCACCACGGCCATCGACATCGGTGCGTTCACCGTCTTCCTCTACACGTTCCAGCAGCGCGAGGAGATCTACAACCTGCACGAGGGGCTGACCGGCGCGCGCATCACCACCAGCTCCACGCGCATCGGCGGCATGATGGCCGATACGCCCCCCGGCTGGCTGGACGCCGTGCAGAAGTGGGTCGACGAGTTCCCGCGCACGCTGGACGAGGTCGACACGCTGCTGACCAACAACAACCTCTGGATCGGCCGCAACCGCGACGTCGGCGCGATCGGTCCCGAGGACGCCGTCGACCTGGGGCTGACCGGCGCCAACCTGCGGGCCAGCGGTGTGCCGTACGACGTGCGCAAGGACGCGCCGTACTACGACTACGAGACGTACGACTTCGACGTGCCGATCGGGGAGCACGGCGACTGCTACGATCGCTACCTGGTCCGCATGGAGGAGATGCGCCAGTCCCTGCGCATCATGCAGCAGGCGCTGGACCGCATGCCCGGCGGTCCCATCAACGTGGACGACCCGCGCCTGATCCTGCCGCCCAAGACCGACGCCATGAACGACATGGAGTCGATGATCCACCACTTCAAGCTCGTGCAGCACGGCGTGCGCGCGCCCGCGGGCGAGAGCTGGTACAGCGTCGAGAGCAGCAAGGGCGAGCTGGGCATGTACGTGGTCAGCGACGGCGGCACCAAGCCGGTCCGCTGGCGCGTGCGCGGGCCCAGCTTCATCAACCTGTCCGCGTTGCCGAAGATGGTGGAGGGGCACCTGCTTTCGGACGTGATCGCGGTGAACGCGTCGCTGGACATCGTGCTGGGGGAGATCGACCGATGAGGCGGCTCGCTTCGCTCGCGGGGAGGGGTTGATGGCTGATCGTCGGGATTGGGCGGGGGAGCGGGGCGACTTCCCGGATCTCCCCGAGAGCGATGTGCGTGGCACCGCATACGTCGGTGAGCGCCCGCGTGACGGCGGCGTCCCCGGCTCGGCCTGCTCCTATCCGTACATGCTCGAGGCGCGCGAGCCGGAGGCGCCGCTGTTCGAGGGGGCGTACGCGGAGCGGTTCGACAAGATCGTCTCGCGCTATCCGGACACGCGCGGGGCGCTGCTGCCGGTGCTGAACATGGCGCAGGAGGTGCGCGGCTGGCTGTCGCCGGAGTCGATGGACCGGGTCGCGGAGCTGCTGGGTCTCTCGCCGGCGTACGTGCGCGGCGTGGCGACCTTCTACACGATGTACAACAAGCGACCGGTGGGGCGGCACCTGATCCAGGTGTGCACCAATGTGTGCTGCAACATCTGCGGCGCGGACGACGTGACGGAGGCATTCCTGAAGGCGACGGGCACGGAGCCGGGCGAGATCTCGGAGGACGGCCTGTTCACGGTGATCGAGGCCGAGTGCCTGGGCGCGTGCGGCTTCCCGACCGTGGTGCAGGTGAACGACCGCTACTATGAGAACGTGAAGGCGGGCGACGTGCCGGCGATCCTGGACGACCTGCGCCGCCGCAACGGGGAGAGCGTGCGGGTGGAGGAGCCGTCGATCGCGCTGCACGAGGTCGAGAAGCGGCCGGACGCGGCGCGCGCGGTGACGGCCGAGGCCGCGGGCGACGGTGTTCGTCGTCCGCCGCCGGACCGGCCGAGCCCGGCGCTGCCGGCGCTGGCGCGGGGCGCGGGCGAAGGCGGAGGCGAAGGCGGAGGCGAAGGCAGAGGCGAAGGCAGAGGCGAAAGCGGAGGCGAAGGCAGAGGCGAAGGCAGAGGCGAAGGCGGAGGCGAAGGCAGAGGCGCGGCCACGGGGGCAGGTGGCGCGGGCGCCAAGAGCACCACGCCGAGCGGCGCGGCGGACGCGGGCAACGAGACCTCGAAGGGCGGTCCCGCCTCGGGCGGCACCGGCTACACGGGCGGCAAGGATCGGGACGCGGGCGCGGACCGCATGGACGGAGGCAACGGCTGATGGCCTACCCCTACCGTCACGAGCGCGAGGTGCGGGTGCTGTCGGAGCACTTCGGCAACCCGGAGGCGCGCACGCTGGAGGGCTATCGTGCGCGCGGCGGCTACCAGGCGCTGGAGAAGGCGCTGGGCATGTCGCCGGAAGAGGTGGTGGAGACGGTCAAGTCGAGTGGTCTGCGCGGCCGTGGCGGCGCGGGCTTCCCGACGGGCGTGAAGTGGAGCTTCATGCCGAAGGAGAAGAAGGGGCCGCACTACCTGGTCATCAACGCGGACGAGTCGGAGCCGGGCGCGTTCAAGGACCGTGAGCTGCTGCGCTGGACGCCGCACCAGCTGATCGAGGGCTCGCTGATCGGCGCGTACGCGATGCGCGCGGAGCACGTCTACATCTACTCGCGCGGCGAGTTCTTCGAGCCGGCGCAGATCGTGGGCAAGGCGATCGCGGAGGCGTACGAGGCGGGCATCGCGGGCGAGAAGGTGCTGGGCCGCGGGCCCCGCATCGACGTGACGCTGCACCTGGGCGCGGGCGCCTACATCTGCGGCGAGGAGACGGGGCTGATGAACTCGCTGGAGGGCCGCCGTGGCCAGCCGCGCATCAAGCCGCCGTTCCCGGCCGCGGTGGGCGTGTTCGGCGCGCCGACCACGATCAACAACGTGGAGACGCTGTGCGCGGTGCCGCACATCGTGAAGCACGGCGGCGAGTGGTTCCGGCAGTGGGGCACGGAGAAGTCGACGGGCACCAAGCTGTTCAACGTGAGCGGCCACGTGAAGCGCCGCGGCAACTACGAGCTGCCGCTGGGCTTTCCGCTGCGCGACCTGATCTACGACGTGTGCGGCGGCATCGAGGGCGACCGCGAGCTGAAGGCGGTGATCCCGGGTGGCAGCTCCGTGCCGATCCTGTCGGCGGACGAGATCGACATCGACATGGACTACGAGTCGGTGGCCGCGGCGGGCACCATGCTGGGCACGGCGTCCGTGATCGTGATGGACGAGACCACGGACATGGTCAAGGCGGTGCGCCGCATGGTGGACTTCTACGCCCACGAGTCGTGCGGCCAGTGCACGCCCTGCCGGGAGGGCACGGCGTGGATGGGCCGCATCCTGTGGCGCATCGAGCACGGCATGGGCCGCCCGGACGACATCGACACGCTGCTGGACCTGGGCAAGAACATGACGGGCACGACCATCTGCGTGCTGAGCGATTCGGCCGCGGCGCCCGTGGCCAGCAGCATCGCCAAGTTCCGGGACGAGTACGACGCACGCATCCAGGCCGCGGCGGACACGCAGGGCGTCGCGGCGGACGAACCGGCGGCCGCCGCCCACTAGAGCCTAGCGCCCAGAGCCTAGAGCCTCACGAAATGGCAGACACCAAGACGCAGCAGGAAACCGTCACCGCCACCATCGACGGCCGCGAGATCACGGTGCCCAAGGGCACGCGGATCATCGAGGCCGCCGAGGAGGCGGGCATCGGCATCGCACACTACTGCTACCATCCCGGGCTGTCCGCGCCGGCGATGTGCCGCATGTGCCTGGTCGAGGTGGAGGGCGCGCCCAAGCTGCAGCCGGCGTGCGTGACGCCGGTCGGCGACGGGCAGGTGATCCGCACCGAGGCGGCCAAGCCGAAGGAGGCGCGGCAGGGCGTGCTGGAGTTCTACCTCCAGAACCACCCGCTGGACTGCCCGGTCTGCGACAAGAGCGGCGAGTGCAAGCTGCAGGACTACGTGCACGCCGAGGGGCGCAAGCACGGCCGCTCGATCGAGCCCAAGCGCGTGCTCGGGCAGGACGACTTCGGCGGCAACATCGTCTACGACGGCGACCGCTGCATCATGTGCACGCGCTGCGTGCGCTTCATGCGCGAGATCGCGGTGGACGACCGGCTGTGCGTGGTGCAGCGCGGCAACCGCTCGGTGATCGACACCTTCTTCGACGAGGGGCTGGACGGCTCGCCCTTCGCCGGCAACATCATCGACATCTGCCCGGTCGGCGCGCTGCTGTCGAAGGACTTCCACCACAAGGCGCGCGTGTGGGACCTGGACCGCGCGCCGTCCGTGTGCGCGTCCTGCTCCAACGGCTGCAGCGTCAACATCGACGTGCGCGACAACCTGGTGCAGCGGCTGCGCCCGCGCGCGAACCCGGAAGTCAACTCGTACTGGATGTGCGACTACGGCCGCTACAACTACGAGTGGCTGAATTCGGCCGCGCGCGTGGACGCGCCGCGCGTGCGCGACCGTCGCACCGCCGCCGAGGCGGGCGCGCTCAGCTGGCAGGACGCCATCGTCGCGCTGGTCGACCGGCTGCAGGGCGTCGGGCAGGGCGCGAAGGTGCTGGCCGTCGGCTCGCCGTACCACGCCAACGAGGACAACGCGCTGCTGCTGCGGCTGGCGCAGCGCGTGGGCGGCAACAACGCGTCCGCGGTCTACCGCTCGCCGCGCGCCGAAAGCGAGGACGTCTGCCCGGGCTTCCCGGAGCTGACGCGCCGGCGCGACCTGGCGGCCAACGTGCGCGGCCTGGACATCCTGGGCTTCCGCCGCGTCGGTGACGACGACGGCCGGGGCGGCCTCGCGGGCGGCGCCGACGTGGTGCTGGTGCTGGGCGACACGCTGGCCGACGTCGAGCCGCGCGCCTTCGGCGACGCGCTGGTCGTGCACCTGGCCACCGAGGCCGGGCCGCTGGACGCCGAGACCGACTTCCTGCTGCCGGTCACGACCTACGCCGAGCAGGAGGGCACGTTCACCAACGCGCTGGACCGCGTGCAGCGCTTCTGGCCGGCGCTGCGCGGACCCGCGCTGGCGCGGCCCGCCTGGCAGGTGCTGGGCGTGATCCTGGCCGGCCTGGGCGACGCGGCCGCGCCCGCCACCGTGGCCGACGCGTTCCTGCGCATGGGCGAGCTGCACGACGCCTACGGCGGCCTGACCTACGCCTCGCTGGGCACGCAGGGGCTGCCGGTATCGACCGCGCAGCGCGTGGGCGCCGGGGCAGGCGCGAACGCAGGTACCGGCGCCGGCGCGGGAGGCGCGGCATGATGCAGCTGGACGGCTACCGGCTGCACGAGATCGGGGCGCTGGGCGATACCGGCTTCCTGGTCGCGTCCAGCATCAAGATCCTGGCGGCGTTCGGCGTGGTCATGGTCACCGTGGCCATGCTGACGCTGGCCGAGCGCAAGATCAGCGCGTGGATCCAGGACCGGCTCGGTCCCAACCGCGTCGGACCGGGCGGCCTGCTGCAGCCGATCGCGGACGGCCTCAAGAACATCGTGAAGGAGGAGACGTACCCGGGTGAGGCGTCGATGACGTACTTCATCCTGGCGCCCGCGCTGGCCATCACGCCGGCGCTGGTGCTGTTCGCGGTGATCCCGTGGGCGGCGCCGCTGCCGACGCCGTGGGGGCTGGTGGACATGATCGTGGCCGACGTGCCGATCGGCATCCTGCTGGTGCTGGCGCTGTCCAGCCTGGGCGTCTACGGCGTGGTCATGGCCGGCTGGGCGTCCAACAGCAAGTACGCGTTCCTGGGCGGGCTGCGCGCGTCGGCGCAGATGGTCAGCTACGAGGTCGCGCTCGGCATGAGCCTGATCCCGCTCTTCATGCTGGTCGGCAACGTGACGCTGACGCAGATGGTGTGGTACCAGCAGGAGGGGCTGGGCTGGTGGTTCGCGTTCCCGCTGGGACTCGCATTCTTCCTGTTCGTGGTCTCGTCGTTCGCGGAGACCAACCGGCTGCCCTTCGACCTGCCCGAGGCCGAGTCCGAGCTGGTCACCGGCTACCACACCGAATACTCGTCGATGAAGTTCTCGATGTTCTTCATCGCCGAGTACGCGCACCTGCTGACGGCCTCCGCACTGATGGCCACGCTGTTCCTGGGCGGCTGGGACATCCCGTTCTGGAACGGCGACGACATGCTGGTCGTCGCGCCGGGCGTGGTCGCGGGCGCCGAGCCGGCCTGGTGGAAGACGCTGCTCACCTTCGGCGCGTTCACGCTGAAGACGCTGTTCTTCGTGTTCCTGTTCATGTGGGTGCGCTGGACGGTGCCGCGCTTCCGCTACGACCAGGTCATGCACCTGGGCTGGAAGGTGATGCTGCCGACCGCGCTCGGCTTCATCCTGCTGACCGGCACCGAGATCCTGATCCTGGACGGCATCGGTCTGGACTACGGCTTCCTGTACGGGCTGATCCTGACCGTGGTCAACACGCTCGCGCTGTTCGTCTTCCTCTGGTTCATCGACCGCGACCGCGTGATCGCCGGCTCGAGCTACCGCAGGGAGGTCCAGCGCCGCCCCGTCGGCGAGCACGTGCTGGACACGCGCAAGGCCGATAGCGAGCCGGCCATGGCGGGCTCCGATACCGGCGAGGGCGCACCCGGCACATGGTGATCTGACGATGGCGATTACGGTAAAGACACTGCGGCGGCCGGAGAACAGCACGTCGTATCTGCGCGCCACGCTGAAGGGCATGGCGCTGACGTTCCGGCACATGGTCCGCACCGAGAAGAAGACGCGGCAGTACCCGGACGAGCCGCTGGACCTGGCGCCGCGCTGGCGCGGCACGCACCGCATGGAGGTGCACGCGGACGGCCGGCCCAAGTGCGTGGCGTGCGGTCTGTGCCCGACCATCTGCCCGTCCAACTGCATCCGGCTGGTGCCGGGTGAGGACGACCAGGGCAACCGCTACCCGATCGTCTACGAGATCGACGAGTTCCGCTGCATCTTCTGCGGCATGTGCCAGGAGGTGTGTCCGGTCGAGGCGATCCACGTCGGGCAGGACTTCGAGAACGCCGAATACACGCGCGAGCGCTTCGTCTACGACCTGGACCGGCTGATGGCGCAGGACCATCCGGTCACGGCGCTGTGGGACCCCAGCGATCCGCTCTCGGAGTAGACCATGCCCTTCGAGTCGATCCTCTGGTGGCTGTTCGCCGGCCTGTCCGTGGCCGGCGGCATGGGCATGGTGCTGCTGCGCAACCCGGTCGGCAGCCTGCTTTCGCTGGTGCTCAGCTTCTTCGGCCTGGCCGCCATCTACGTGCTGCTGGGCGCGCACTTCGTCGCGGCGATCCAGGTGATCCTGTACGCCGGCGCGATCATGGTGCTGTTCCTGTTCACGATCATGCTGCTCAACCTGGGGCACGACTACCAGCGCGACATGCGCAGCGCGCTGTGGGTCGCGCTGAGCGGCGCGGTGTCCGGCGTGGTCGGCTGGGTGCTGTTCCGCACGTTCGGCGAGACGACCATGGTCGCGCCCGCGGGCGAGGGTCTGGCCATCGAGGCGGCCACCCGCGAACTGGGCGCGGTGGGCGCGATCGCCTACCCGCTGTTCCTGGACTGGGTCGTCGCCTTCGAGCTGACCTCGATCCTGCTGCTCGTCGCCGCGGTCGGTGCCGTGCTGCTCGCCAAGAGGCGGATCTGATGCTGACGCCGACGCTGTTCCTGTCCGGGCTGCTGTTCACGATCGGCACGATCGGCGTGCTGATCCGCCGCAACGCGATCATCGTCTTCATGTGCGTGGAGCTGATGCTCAACGCCGTGAACCTGGCGTTCGTCGCGCTGAGCCGCGTGGTCGGCATCGAGGGCCAGATCTACGTCTTCTTCGTGATGACGGTCGCGGCCGCCGAGGCCGCGGTCGGGCTCGCGATCATCATCTCGATCTTCCGGCACACCGAATCGGTGGACCTGAAGAACTTCAACCTGCTGCGGTGGTAGGCGTGACGGGACTTCCAGGAGCTTTGGCCGCGCTGATCCAGCACGCGGCGGAGCAGGGGGCGGCAGGGGCGGAGCACGCGGCGGAGGCGGCCGGCGCGGAAGCCGCGGCGCATGGCGCGGACGCGCTGGCGCACGGCGCGGAGGCCGCGGCGCACTTCGAGCCGACGCTGCTGTGGGCGATCGTGCTGCTGCCGCTGCTCGGCTTCGTGATCAACGGGCTGACCGCGTTCCGCGCGCCGGAGCGCAAGGCGATCCCGAGCTGGGTGGGGCCGGGCGTGCTCGGGCTGGCGTTCGTGCTGGCCGTGATCAACTTCCTGGGTCTGCGCGCGGCCGAGCTGCACGAGCCGTTCATCGCGACCTACTTCTCGTGGATGCCGGTCGGGGAGCTGCAGGTGGACGCGGCGCTGCAGCTGGACCCGCTGTCCATGCTGATGACGCTGATCATCACCGGCGTCGGCTTCCTGATCCACGTCTACAGCGTGGGCTACATGAAGACGGACCCCGGGTACGCGCGCTACTTCGCGTACCTGAACCTGTTCGTCTTCTTCATGCTGGTGCTGGTGCTGGGCGCGTCGTTCCCGCTGATGTTCGTGGGCTGGGAGGGCGTGGGGCTGTGCAGCTATCTGCTGATCGGCTTCTGGTTCAGGGACAACGCCAACGCGGACGCGGGCAAGAAGGCGTTCATCGTCAACCGCATCGGCGATTTCGGCTTCCTGATGGCGATGTTCATGATCTTCGCCAACGTCGGGTCGCTGAACTTCACCGAGGTCTTCGCGGCGGCGCCGGCCAGCTTCCAGTACGGCGGCGCGGTGATCACGGCGATCACGCTGTTCCTGTTCCTGGGCGCCACCGGCAAGAGCGCGCAGATCCCGCTCTACACCTGGCTGCCGGACGCCATGGCCGGTCCGACGCCGGTCTCCGCGCTGATCCACGCGGCGACCATGGTCACGGCGGGCGTCTACATGGTGGCGCGCAGCAGTGTGCTGTTCGCGATGGCGCCCGTGTCCAGCATCACGGTCGCCGGCATCGGCGCACTGACCGCACTCTTCGCCGCGACCATCGGCTTGGCCCAGTACGACATCAAGAAGGTGCTGGCCTACAGCACCGTCTCGCAGCTGGGCTACATGTTCATCGGCGTGGGCGTCGGCGCGTACGCGGCCGGCGTGTTCCACCTCATGACGCACGCGTTCTTCAAGGCGCTGCTGTTCCTGGGCTCCGGCGCCGTGATCCACGCCATGCACCACGCGCTGCACGCCACGCACAGCAAGTGGGACGCGCAGGACATGCGCAACATGGGCGGGCTGAGGAAATTCATGCCCTGGACGGCAGCGTTCATGTGGATCGCCACGCTGGCCATCGCGGGCGTGTGGCCCTTCGCCGGCTTCTTCTCCAAGGACGAGATCATCTGGCAGGCCGCGGCGCGCTCGGTCGGTCCGTTCGCCGGCTGGTTCACGCTGTTCTGGGTCATGGCGCTGGTCGCGGCGATGCTGACCGCGTTCTACATGACGCGCATGATGATCATGACCTTCCACGGCCAGACGCGGCTGGGCGCGGGGGAGCGCGAACACCTGCACGAGGTGCCGCTGGTCATGCTGATCCCGCTCGGCACGCTGGCCATGCTGTCGGTGGTGGGCGGCTGGATCAACGTGCCGCACGCCATCGAGGAGACCTTCCTCGGCATCGTGCCCAGCTCCGAATGGCTGCACGACTGGCTGCACCCGGTCACGCAGCAGGCGGACGCGCTGTTCGCCGAGCGCGTGGGCGAGCCGCTGCACGCGACGCCGTTCGGTGGCGGGGAGGCGCTGTGGGCCGGCATCTCGTTCGCCATCGCCGTGGCCGTGATCGTGGCCGCGTCGGCGCTGGTGCTCGGCTGGAAGTATCAGCCGGCGGACGAGTCGGCCGAGCCGCGCGGGCTGAAGAAGGTGCTCTACCGCAAGTGGTACGTGGACGAGCTGTACGACCGCGCGATCGTGCGCCCGCTGATCGGGCTGTCCCGCTTCTCCTGGCGCGCGATCGATCAGCTGGTCATCGACAACGGCATCGTCAACGGCCTGATCGGGCTCGGCTCGCGCATGACCGGCTTCGCCGGGTCGCGGCTGCAGACGGGCAACCTGAACACGTACGCGTTCGCACTGGTGGTCGGCGTGGTCGCCGTGCTGCTCGTGATCGTGCTGTGAGGAGAGCGATACGATGAACGGTTTCCTCGAGACGATCGGCTACGGCGGCTGGGTGCTGCACGCGCTGGTCTTCCTGCCGCTGGTCGGCATGTTCCTGGTCCTGGCGGCGGACGAGACGCGCGCCAAGCACCTGGCCTTCGCGCTGGCCTGCGTCGAGTTCCTGATCTCGCTGCCGCTCTGGTTCGCGTTCAACCCGGCGGTGGGCGACTACCAGTTCGCGTCCTCGGCCGAGTGGATCCCGGCCTGGGGCATCCACTACGCGGTCGGCATCGACGGCATCAGTGTGCTGCTGGTGCTGCTGACCACGCTGCTCACGCCCATCGCGATCCTGGGCTCCTACCGCTACATCCAGCGGCGCGAGCGCGCGTTCTACGCGATGATGCTGCTGCTCGAGACAGGCGTCGTCGGCGTGTTCGTCGCGCTGGACGTGTTCCTGTTCTACGTGTTCTGGGAAGTGATGCTGGTGCCGATGTACTTCATCATCGGCATCTGGGGCGGCGAGCGGCGCATCTACTCGGCCATCAAGTTCTTCCTCTTCACGGCCGCGGGCTCGCTGCTCATGCTGGTGGCGATCCTGTTCCTGGTCTGGAAGCTGGCCGCGCAGACGGGGCAGGTCAGCTTCCTGCTCGAGGACCTGCTCACCGTGGCGCTGACCTTCCGCGAGCAGATCTGGCTGTTCGTCGCCTTCGCGCTGGCGTTCGCCATCAAGGTGCCGGTCTTCCCGCTGCACACCTGGCTGCCCGACGCGCACGTGGAGGCGCCCACGCCGGGATCCGTCGTGCTGGCCGCCGTGCTGCTCAAGATGGGCACCTACGGATTCCTGCGCTTCCTGCTGCCGCTGTTCCCGGAGGTCGCCACGGACGCGGCCGCCGTGAGCGCGATGATGGTGCTCGGGCTGATCGGCATCATCTACGCCGCCTGGGTCGCGGCGGTGCAGCCGGACGCCAAGAAGCTGATCGCCTACACGTCCGTGGCGCACATGGGCTTCGTGGTGCTCGGCATCTTCGCGCTGACGCTGCAGGGCATCCAGGGCGCCATGATCGTGATGCTGTCCCACGGCGCATCCACGGGCGCGATGTTCCTCCTGCTCGGCATGCTGTACGAGCGACGGCACACGCGCACCATCGCCGAGTTCGGCGGGCTGGCCGCCGTGATGCCGATGTTCGCCACCATCTTCGTGCTGACCGCGCTGGCCAGCATCGGCCTGCCCGGGACGAGCGGCTTCGTGGGCGAGTTCCTGGCGCTGCTCGGCACGTTCCAGACGCACCCGTGGGTGGCGCTGATCGCGTCCACCGGGGTCATCTTCGCCGCCTACTACATGCTGCCCATGGTGCAGCGCATGTGGTTCGGTGAGGTGGAACGCGAGGAGAACCGCGCGCTGCCCGACCTGGACCGCCGCGAACTGGCCGTGCTCGCGCCGCTCGTGATCCTCATGCTGTGGATGGGCATCTATCCGAAGCCGTTCCTGGAGCGCACGGAGACGTCGGTGCAGCAGCTGATCGAGCAGGTCGAGGCCCGGCGCGCGACGGGGCCGATCGTTCGTGCGCCTGCGGCGCACGAACAGGCGCAGGCGCAGGCGGAGGCGCGGGTGGAGGCGCAGGTAGAGGCGGAGGCGGAGGCGGAGGCGCAGGCGGAGGCGCCTGTGGTGCAGGTACGGGGACGGGCGGGGCTTTCGGCGCAGGCCAGGGCGGCCGGGCCGGTGGTGCTGACGGCGGTGGAGCGGTAGGCGACGATGCTGATCGATTATTCCAGCCAGCTGCACTACCTGTGGGTGCTGATGCCCGAGGCGGTGCTTTCGTTCTGGGCGATGCTGGTGCTGCTGGTGGACGTGTTCCAGAAGGGCGACCGCAGCGAGCCGTCCAGCCCGATGATCCCGTGGCTGACGCTGGCCGGCATCGTGCTGGCCGGCGTGGCCAACGCGTGGACCGCCGGACTGCAGGAGACCTCGATCACGGGCGTGATCGCGCTGGACGGGTTCCGCGTCTTCTCGAACTACCTGTTCCTGCTCGCGGCCGCGCTGTTCGTGCTGATCTCGGACCGCTACTTCCGCGAGCAGCACATGAGTCTGGGCGAGCTGTACGTGCTCGTGATGTTCGCCACCGTCGGCATGATGTTCTTTGCCGGCAGCCGCGACCTGATGGTGATGTTCCTGGGCCTGGAGCTCATGTCCATCGCCGTGTACGTGCTGACGGGGCTGAACCGGCGCGACCGGAAGTCGGGGGAGGGTGCGCTCAAGTACTTCCTGCTGGGCGCCTTCTCCAGCGCGTTCTTTCTGTTCGGCATCGCGCTGGTCTACGGCGGCGCGGGCACGACCAACCTGGCGCTGGTCTCCATGGTGGTCGGCATCGACGGGCTGGGCGCCAACGGCATGCTGGTGGCCGGCGCGGCGCTGCTGCTGACCGGCTTCGCGTTCAAGGTGGCGGCCGTGCCGTTCCACATGTGGACGCCGGACGCCTACCAGGGCGCGCCGGCGCCGATCACGGCGTTCATGGCCGCGGCGGTGAAGGCGGCGGCGTTCGCGGCGTTCCTGCGCGTGTTCCTGACCGCGCTGCCCGGGCTGTACGAGAGCTGGGCGGACGCGGTCACGATCCTGGCCGTGGTCACCATGATCGGCGCGAACCTGGTCGCGCTGGCGCAGACGGACGTGAAGCGCATGCTGGCGTACTCCAGCATCGCGCACGCGGGCTACCTGCTGGTCGCGCTGGCGGCCGGCAACATCTCGGGTGCCGCGGCGTTCCTGTTCTACCTGGTGGCGTACACGGTCATGACCATCGGCGCGTTCGGTGTGCTGCTGGCCGTGGGCCGGGAAGGGGAGCGGCGCACGGACCTGGACGCCTACGCGGGGCTGGGGTGGGAGCGCCCGTTCCTGGCCATCGCCATGACGGTGTTCCTGCTCTCGCTGGCGGGATTCCCGCTGACCGCGGGCTTCATCGGCAAGGTCTTCATCCTGCGCTCGGCGCTGGAGAGCCGGCTGGCCGGACTGGCCGTCGTGCTCGTGCTGACCTCCGTGGTCTCGTACTACTACTACCTGCGCGTGGCCTGGTACATGTGGTTCCGCGAGTCGCCGTCGCGTGAGAGCCACGCCGACGTGCACGTCGCACCGGCGCTCCGCTTCGGCCTCGCCGCCGCTGCCGCGACGATCATCCTGCTCTTCGTGCTGCCGGGACCGGTGCTGGAATGGGCGGAGCAGAGCGCGCTGGACCTGGCGCGCGCGCCGCTCGCCGCCATCACGGCCGGCCGCTGACACATACCTGAGGTAACGCAGTGAATCCGCATATTTTCCGTGAGTACGACATCCGAGGCATCGTGGCGGAGGACCTGGGCGGCAGTGTGGCCGAGGACATCGGCCGCGCGTTCGGCTCCGAGCTGCGTGCGCGCCTGGGCGACCGGGCGGGCGGCGGCCGCGAGCGGCTGCGCGTCGCGCTGGGCCACGACAACCGCCCCACCTCCCCCGAGCTGGCCGAGGGCGTGATCGCCGGGCTGCGCGCGGTCGGCGTGGACGTGCTGTTCGTCGAGACCGTGCCCACGCCGCTGCTGTACTACGCCACCAAGCACTTCGACACGGACGGCGGGCTCCAGATCACGGGCTCGCACAACCCGCCGGAGTACAACGGCTTCAAGATGGTTGCGCGGGACGGCTCGATCTACGGCGAGACGATCCAGCGTCTGCGCGAGCGCATCGAGCGGCGCGACTACGCCACGGGGCAGGGCGGGCTCGAGACGCACGACGTGATCGGGCCGTACCTGGACGAGGTCGGCGGCAAGTTCTCGCTCGAGGAGCCGGTCAAGGTCGTGGTCGACTGCGGCAACGGCGCGGGCTCGCTGGTGGCCGTGGACCTTCTCGAGCGCATCGGTGCGGACGTGGTGCCGCTGTTCTGCGAGTCGGACGGCACGTTCCCGAACCACCACCCGGATCCGGTCGTGGACGAGAACCTGGTCGACCTGATCGACCGCGTGAAGTCCGAGCGCGCCGCCCTGGGCATCGCCTTCGACGGCGACGCGGACCGCATCGGCGTGGTGGACGAGAAGGGGCGCATCGTGCGCGGCGACATCCTGCTGCTGCTCTACGGCCTCGACTACATCGACCGCCACGGCCCGGGCGCCGAGATGATCTTCGACGTGAAGTGCTCGCAGGCCGTGCCCGAGGTGTTCGAGAAGGCGGGCGGCCGACCGGTCATGTGGAAGACGGGGCACTCGCTGATCAAGGAGCGGATGAAGCAGACGGGCGCGCCCATCGCGGGCGAGCTTTCCGGCCACATCTGCTTTGCCGAGGACTACTACGGCTACGACGACGCGCTGTTCGGCGCCTGCCGCATCACGGAGATGGTGGCGCGCTGGGAAGAGCCGATCTCGGCGCACACGGACGCGTTCCCGCAGTACGTCTCGACGCCCGAGCTGCGCGTGGACGTGCCGGAGGAGCGCAAGTTCGACATCGTCGAGGACGCGGTCGCGCACTTCAAGCGCGACCACGACGTGATCGACGTGGACGGCGCGCGCGTCCTGTTCGACGGCGGCTGGGGGCTGCTGCGCGCCTCCAATACGCAGCCGGTGCTGGTGCTGCGCTTCGAGGCGCGTGACGCCGAGCGCCTCGAGAAGATCCGCGGCACCTTCGAGGACTGGCTGCGGGCGCAGGGAGTCGCGGTCGGCCGATGAGCCGCCGGACGCGCCGGCTGCTGATCGCGGCCGGCGTACTCCTGCTCGCCCTGCTGATCGGCGGCCGCATCGCGGTCACGCTGTACACCGAAACGCTCTGGTTCGGCGGGCTCGGCTACGGCAGCGTCTACTGGCGGCGCATCGCCGCGGTCACCACCGTCCGCACCCTGGCTGCGCTGATCGGCGCGGCCATCGTCTACGCCAACCTGTGGTGGGTGGTGCGCCGCATCGGGCCGGTACACGTGCGGCGGCGCTACGGCAACATCGAGATCGCGGAGAAGATCCCGCGCCGCGCGGTGGTGCTCGGCGCCGCGATCGCATCGCTGCTGGCCGGCTGGTGGCTGGCCGAAGTCGCGTTCGACGGCCGCGCGGCCATGGACGTCTACTTCTGGGGCCGGCACGCCGCGTTCGGCATCGACGACCCGCTCTTCGGCCGGGACCTGGGCTTCCACGTCTTCACCATGCCGGTGCTGGAGCACCTGCTGGCCTACCTGCTGCTGCTGGTGCTGTGGATCGCCGTGCTGTCCGGCATCGGCTACGTGATGACCGGGTCGATCCGCTGGGACCAGAACCGCGTCACCGTGTTCCCGGTCGCGCTGGTGCACCTGGCCTCGCTGCTGGCCGCCGTGGTCGTGCTGATCGGCGCGGCGTTCTGGCTGTCGCGCTACGACCTGCTGCTGCACGGGCAGGGCATCGCCGGCTCGCTGGGCTACACGGACGTGCGCGCGCGGCTGCCCGCGCGCTGGGGCGTGCTGCTGCTGTCGATCGCCGCGGCGGCGACCATCGTGCACGGCGCGCGGCGCCGCTCCTGGCTGGCGCCCGCGCTGGGCATGGGCGCGCTGGTGCTGGGCGGGCTCGTGCTCGGCCAGGCGCTGCCCGGGCTGGTGCAGCGGTTCCAGGTCGAGCCGAACGAGCTGGCGCGCGAGGCGCCCTACATCGAGTGGAACATCGCCGCGACGCGGCACGCCTACGGCCTGGACCGCGTGGAGCCGGAGCGGCTGGACTACGCGCCCGGCGCGGGCGGCGTGGACGCCGCGACCGTGGCCGGCCTGCCGCGCTGGGACCTGGACCAGCTGCGCGACGCGTTCGAGGTGACGCAGACGTTCCGCAGCTTCTACACGTTCCCGCGCTTCGACTACGACCGCTACGGCCCGGAGGGCGACCGCAGCCAGGTCGCCATCGCGGTGCGCGAACTGACGCAGGAAGGCGTGGCCGCGCCGTCGCGCACCTGGCAGACGCTGCGGCTGAACCCGCAGTACGTGCGCGGCATGGGCGCGCTGGTCTCACCCGTCGCCGAGGTCGACGCCGAGGGCGAGCCGGTCACCTGGATCGCCAACATGGACCCGATCGAGCGCGCGCCCGGCGCGCCGCCGGAGCTGGAGCTGACGCGGCCCAGCGTGTTCTTCGGCGAGATCATGGACGGCTACGTGGTGCTGGTGCCCGGCCGCGACTCGGCGTTCGCGGGCACGCCCGGCGTCGATTTCCCGGACGGCGTCCAGCTCTCGTCGCTGCTGCGCGTGGGCGCGTTCGCCTGGCGCTTCGGCGACAAGAACCTGCTCTTCTCGACCGAGCTGACCGACCAGAGCCGCTTCGTGTTCCGGCGCCTGCTGCACGAGCGGCTGCGCGCGCTCGCGCCGTTCCTGCTCTGGGATCCCGAGGCGCACCCGGTCGTCCACGACGGCCGCATCGTCTGGGTGCTGGACGGCTACACCGCCAGCGACCGCTACCCGCTGTCCCGGCCGCTGGCGATCAGCGAGTCGCGCGAGGTGCGCTACATGCGCGCCGCCGTGAAGGCGACCGTGGACGCGGTGACCGGCGACGTGCGCATGTACCTGCTGGATCCGGCCGAGCCGCTCTCGCGGACGTACGCTGCAGGCTTCCCCGGGCTGTTCCGCCCGATCGACGAGATGCCGGACGACCTGCGCGAACACCTGCGCTACCCCAGCCTGTTCATGGAGGCGCAGGCGCGGCTGCTCGGGGAGTACCACGTCCAGTCCGCGTCCGTGTTCTACTCGGGGCAGGACGTCTGGGAGGTCAGCCGCACCGTCGTGCCCGAGGGCGGGCTCAGACCCTACCAGCCCACCTACATCCTGGCGCCGCTGCCCGGACGCGAGCAGCCCGAGTTCCTGCTCACGCTGCCCTTCGTCGCGCGCGAGCGGCAGAACATGACCGGCATGCTGGTCGCCCGCAGCGATCCGCCCGACTACGGCGCGCTGCGGCTGCTCGTGCTGCCGCCAGACCAGCAGGTGCCGGGGCCCAGCCAGATCCAGGCGAACATCGAGGCCGATGCGCGCATCTCGCAGCAGCTCACGCTCTGGCGTCGCGCCGGCAGCACCGTCCACCTGGGCCACCTGCGCGTGGTCCCCGTCCAGGGCGGGCTGCTCTACATGCAGCCGCTCTTCCTGTCGGCCGAGGAGAACGCGATCCCGCAGCTGCAGCGCGTGCTGGTCAGCGACGGCCGCTCCGTGGTGATGCGGCCGACGCTGCCCGAGGCGATCACGGCGCTGCGTGCCGGGCCCGACGCCGCGCCGGTGCCCGCGCCGCTGGGGGAGGAACTGGGCGCGCAGGACGATGCGCTGGTGCCGCCCTCCGCAGCACTCGGGCCCAGGCCCGTGCGCGCGCTGGAGCTGCTGGACCGCGCCGAGGACCGGCTGCGACAGGGCGACTGGGCCGGCTACGGGGAGGAGATGGACGCGCTGCGGCGGCTGCTCGAGCGCTGGTCGACCGGGGAGGAGGAATGACATGAGCAGTCGAGTCGGAAATCGTTGCACGAGCGCGGGTTGCCGCGTCGGAGCCGCCCCCGTATGATGCCGCCGGCCAGCGAGGGGGGCACGCCGCCCTCCGTCGTGGTCGCGCTCGGGGGCAACGCGCTGAGCGAGCCGAACGAGGCGGGCGACATCCATCAGCAGTTCGCCCACACGCGCGAGAGCCTGGCGCCCATCGTGGCCATGGCCCGGGAGGGGTGGCGCATCGCCGTGGTGCACGGCAACGGCCCGCAGATCGGCGACGAGCTGCTGCGCCAGGAGCTGGCGCGCAACGCGCGACCGGTCTTCCCGCTGGGCGTGCTGGTCGCGGGGACCGCCGGCTGGATCGGCTACATGGTGCAGCAGTCGCTGCAGAACGCGCTGCGCCGCGAGGGCGTCCGGCGGCACACGGTCACGCTGGTCACGCAGACGCTGGTGGAGCCGCCGCCCGCGGGCATGGAGCCGATCAAGCCGATCGGCCGGAAGCTGGAGCAGGCGGACGCGCTCGCGCTGCGCGACGAGCTGGGATACGCCGTCGAGGAGCGCGACGGCGCGTGGCGAAGGCTCGCGCCCTCGCCGGCGCCGATCGGCATCATCGAGCGCGACGAGATCCGGCACCTGGTCGAGCAGGGCGTGATCGTCATCGCGGCGGGCGGCGGCGGCATCCCCGCCTACCGCATGGAGAACGGCGCGCTGGAAGGGGTGGACGCGGTGGTGGACAAGGACCGCGCGGCGCAGGTGCTGGCGGACGAGATCGGCGCCAGCACGCTGCTGATCCTGACCAACGTCGAGGGCGTGATGCGCGGCTTCGGCACGGAGCGGCAGGAGCTGGTGCGCGAAATGACCGTGGCCGACGCCGAGGCGATGATCGCCGATGGCGCGCTCGGCAGGGGCAGCATGCTGCCCAAGGTGCAGGCGGCGGTCGCATTCGTGCGTGGGAAACCGGGGCGGCAGGCGCTGATCGCCGACCTGGAGCAGGGACTGGAAGCGGTGCAGGGAAGCGCCGGCACGCGCATCGTCGCGGACCGAGCGGACTAATCGACGAGAGACATCATGAACATCCACGAATACCAGGCGAAGGACATCCTGCGCGCGCACGGCGTGCCGGTGCCGCCCGGCGAGGTGGCGACGACGGCCGACGAGGCCGAGCGGCTCGCGAAGCAGTACGGCGGCATGGTCGTCGTCAAGGCGCAGGTGCACGCGGGCGGCCGCGGCAAGGCGGGCGGCGTCAAACTCGCCAAGAACGCGGCCGAGGCGCGCGAGCACGCGTCGAAGATCCTCGGCATGGACATCAAGGGGCTGACCGTCGAGAAGGTGCTGGTCACGCCCGCCGAGGACATCGCCAGCGAGGCCTACGTCGGCGTGATCATGGACCGCGCGTCCAAGCGCGCCGTCTTCATGGTCAGCCGCGAGGGCGGCGTCGACATCGAGGAGGTCGCCGCGACCAACCCGGACGCGATCCGGCGCCTGGCCGTCGATCCGCGCTACGGCATGCAGCCCTACGAGGCGTACGGTCTGGCCACCGCGCTCTACGACGACCTCAAGCAGCAGCGCGCGGCGGCGCGCATCATGATGCAGCTCTACCAGGCGTTCGTGGAGTCCGGCGCGTCGCTGGCCGAGATCAACCCGCTGATCACCACGCCGGAAGGCGAGGTCAAGGCGATCGACGCCAAGATGAACATCGACGACAACGAGCTGTTCCGCCGCAAGGACGTGGCGGCGCTGCGCGACGACGCGGGCGAGCCCGAGGCCGAGATCCGGGCGCGCGAGGCCGGCCTCACGTTCATCAAGCTGGACGGCAACATCGGCAACGTGGTCAACGGCGCGGGGCTGGCCATGGCGACCATGGACCTGATCAAGTTCTACGGCGGCGAGCCGGCCAACTTCCTGGACATCGGCGGCTCGTCGAATCCGGACAAGGTCGTCAACGCGCTGAAGATCATCACCTCCGACCCCAACGTGCGGGTCATCCTCTTCAACATCTTCGGCGGCATCACGCGCTGCGACGACGTGGCCAACGGCATCGTCGAGGCCACGAAGCGCATCGACATCGAGGTGCCGATCGTGATCCGGCTGACCGGCACCAACGAGGAAGAGGCGGTCGAGATCCTGGAAGGCGCGGGCTTCAAGGCATCCACCTCGATGGACGAGGTGGTGCAGCGCGCGGTGGAAATGGTGGGCAGCGAGGCGGGAGCCAGATAAATGTCGATCTTCATCAACGAGAACACGCGCCTGATCGTGCAGGGCATCACGGGCCGGGACGGCTCGTTCCACGCCCGCGAGATGATGGCGTACGGCACGCAGGTCGTGGGCGGCGTCACGCCCGGCAAGGGCGGCCAGGACTTCGACGGGCCGGACGGCACCAGCTGTCCGATCTTCGACACCATGGAACAGGCCGTCGAGGCGACCGGCGCCAACACCAGTGTGATCTACGTGCCGCCCGCGTTCGCGGCGGACGCGATCATGGAGGCCGCGGCGGCCGGCATCGGCTTCATCGTCGCGATCACCGAGGGCATCCCGGTGCTGGACATGGCGCGCGTCTATCCGTTCGTGCAGGAGAAGGGCGCGCGGCTGCTGGGGCCCAACTGCCCGGGGCTGCTCTCGCCGGGCAAGAGCAAGGTCGGCATCATGCCGGGCAGCATCGTCAAGGAGGGCTCGATCGGCGTGGTCTCGCGCTCCGGCACGCTGACCTACGAGCTGGTCTACCAGCTCACCAACGTGGGGCTCGGCCAGAGCACCTGCGTCGGCATCGGCGGTGATCCCATCATCGGCACCAACTTCATCGACTGCCTGGAAGCCTTCCAGGCCGACGACGAGACGGACGCCATCGTCATGGTCGGCGAGATCGGCGGCACCGATGAGCAGCAGGCCGCCGAGTACGTGCGCGAGCACGTGACCAAGCCGGTGGTCGGCTTCATCGCCGGGCAGACCGCGCCGCCGGGACGGCGCATGGGCCACGCGGGCGCCATCATCAGCGGCTCCGCCGGCACCGCCGAGGAGAAGATGGAGGCGTTCCGCGACTGCGGCATCGCCGTCATGCGCAAGCCGTCCGACGTGGTCGGTCTGGTGCAGGAGGCGCTCTGACCCCGTCGGAGCGCGCGCCCATGAACCTGCGCGACCTGCTTTCGCCGGACCGGGTGGTCATTCCCGTCGAGGGCGCCAGCCTGCGCGAGGCGCTCGGCCACATGGTCGAGCGCCTCGCGGAGCGCGGCCTGATCCGCGACGCGGCCGCCGTGCGGCGCATGCTGGCGGACACGCGCATCCGCGACGTCGTCGCACTCGGTGATCGCGTCGTGCTGCCGCACTTCCGCACCGACGCGGTCGCCGACCTGACCATGGCCGTCGGCGTCGCGCAGGCGCCGATCCCGGCGCCCGAGACGGGCGGCGCGCTGCGGCCCCAGGTCATCGTGCTGGTGCTCGCGCCGCGCGAGGCAGCCACGCTCTACCTGCAGACCGTGTCGACGCTGACGCGCACCCTCGAGGGGCATCCCGGCCTGATCGACCGGTTGGTGCAGGCGAAGGACGCGCAGGAGGTGCTCGACCTGCCCGAACTGCGCGACGCGCGCGTGCAGCCGCGGCTGGTCGTGCGCGACATCATGAGCCACAACGTGTGGAGCGTCTCGCCCGAGCAGTCCGCCCGCGAGGCGGTGGACCTGATGGTGCGCCGCCGCGTCGCCGCGCTGCCCGTGGTCGGGGAGAAGGGAGAGGTGCTCGGCATCGTCACCGACCGCGAACTGATGTCCGCACTGCTGCCGCAGATCCCGCGCGCCGGCGACGAGGCGGAGAACGCACAGAAGGCCGCGGCGCTGCGCGACCATCGCATCCGCGACATCATGAGCCGTTCCGTTCTCTGCATCTCCGAGGAGATGGGGCTGAACGAGGTCGCCACCATGATGATCAACAAGAACGTCGAGCAGATGCCCGTCGTCCGCGAGGGCACCCTGACCGGCATCCTGACCCGGACCGACATCATCCGGAAGCTGTTCGGCCGCTGACGGCTCGCTGCGCTCGCGGGACGGCTCGCTGCGCTCGCGGGGAGGCGCCTGCGGCGCGGGGAGGCGGCCTGCGGCCGCGGGGAGGGCGGCTGGCGGCGCCGGGAAAAAACGCACTTTGCACTTCGCACTTCGAGAGTTGAAATGGATACGACGCTGACGATCATCAAGCCTGACGCGGTCAGGAGTGGCTACACGGGGCGCATCCTGGGGCGGCTGGAGGAGAAGGGGTTCCGCATCCGCGCGCTGCGCATGATGCACCTGAGCCGGGCACAGGCGGAGGAGTTCTACGCCGTGCACCGGGAGCGGCCGTTCTACGGCTCGCTGGTCGAGTTCATGACCTCGGGACCCTGCGTGCCGGCGCTGCTGGAGCGGGACGACGCGGTGAAGACGCTGCGCGACGTGATCGGCGCGACCGATCCCGCGGAGGCTGCGGAGGGTACGATCCGTGCGGATTTCGCCGAGTCCAAGGAACGCAACGCCATCCACGCCTCGGACTCCGACGAGAACGCGCGCCGCGAGGGCGCTTTCTTCTTCGCCGAGGCGGAGACGCTGGGCACGCGCCGCTGAGGCGCCGCCCGGCGGGCGTGCAGGGGCCACGCGCTCGGCGCGGGGCCCGTCACGCTCAGCGAGCCCGGGTGGTGTAAGCGCCGCCCGGAGTTGACATTCGCCCGCACCGGACGCGAGATTACGCGGCTATGCTCACGGTCGATCTCGGCCGGCTGTCCCGCGAGGGGGAGCTGGTCCTGGACGAGAGCATCCCGGCCGACGCCGGGCTGTGGAACGGGCTGGATTTCCGCTTCGGCGGGCCGGTCCGGGTACGGTTCCGGCTGCAGCCGGTAGGGAGCAAGGGCGACGTGCTCGCCCGCGGGACCGTGAGCGGCGCGCTGGCGCAGGAGTGCCGGCGCTGCCTGGTGCCGCTGGAAACGCCGGTGGACCTGGAGCTGGGCCTGTACTACGAGGCGCAGCCGGGCGAGCTGGGGGCAGGGGAAGGCGACGTCTACCCGCTGCCCGAGCGCGGTGAGCTGGACCTGGGTCCGGCGCTGCGCGAGCAGGTGGCGCTGGCATTACCGGCGTTCCCGCAGTGTCGGGACGAGTGCCGGGGGCTGTGCCCGCAGTGCGGTGTGAACCGCAACGAGACGGACTGCGAGTGCGGCGAGGCCACGGGCGACGACCGCTGGGCGGCGCTCAGGGGTGTGAAATTCGACTGACGGAGAGGATCCGATGGCGGTCCCGAAGAAGAAGGTAAGCAAGCAGCGGAAGCGGAAGCGCCGCGGCAATCACAAGGCGGAGGCGGCGCACACGACCGCCTGCCCGAAGTGTGGCGACCCGAAGCTGCCGCATCGCGTCTGTCCGACGTGCGGCACCTATCGGGACGAGCAGGTCGTCGAGGCGGAAGAGTTCTAGCCGAATCCGACAGCGCCGAATGAACCCAGTGCGCATCGCGCTCGACGCCATGGGCAGCGACCGGCACCCCGAAGTGGAGGTGCGGGGCGCCGTGGCGGCGCTGCGAGAGGTGCCGGGCGACTTCCAGCTGGTGCTGGTCGGCCGACGTGACGAGATCGAGGCGGCACTGGAGGCGTGCGAGGAATCGCCGCCTGCGGGCCGCCTCGAAGTCGTGGATGCACCCGAGCGGATCGAGATGGGCGAGTCGCCCGTCACGGCCGTGCGCAAGAAGCGCGACTCGTCCATCGTGGTCGGGCTCGGCCTGCAGAAGCAGGGCGGCGCGGACGCGTTCGTGAGCGCCGGCTCGACCGGCGCCATGATGGCCGCGTCGCTGCTGATGCTGCGCCCGCTGCCCGGCGTGGACCGCCCGGCCATCGCCACCATCCTTCCGACCGCCGTCGAGCATCCGGTCGTCATGCTGGACGCGGGCGCCAACGTGGACAGCAAGCCGTCCCATCTGGTCGACTGGGCGCGCCTGGGGCACATCTACGCCAAGGACGTGCTGCGGCGCGAAAGCCCGCGCGTGGGCCTGCTCAACATCGGGGAGGAGCCGGAGAAGGGGAACGAACTGGCGGTCGAAACCTACCGCCTGCTCGAGTCGAGCGGCCTCAACTTCGTCGGCAACGTCGAGGGCCGCGACATCGTCACCGGTGCGTGCGACGTGCTGGTCACGGACGGCTTCACCGGTAACGTGCTGCTCAAGTTCTACGAGTCCGTGGCCGCCGTCATGGTGCGCATGCTGCGCCGCGAGCTGGAGCAGACGGACGCGGACGTGCACCTGGACCGCGTGTTCCGCCTGCTGGACTACACCGAGTACGGCGGCGCGCCGCTGCTGGGCGTGGACGGCATCTCGATCATCTGTCACGGCGGCTCGCCGCCGCGCGCGATCACCAACGCCATCCGCGTCGCCGTACAGGCGGCACAGACGGGTATGGTCGCGGACATGAAGCGCGTGCTCGTCGAGGGCGTCCGGGTCGGCGCAGGCGAGGACACGGCGCCGGAGGCCTGATGAAGAAGCCCAAGCCGATCGTGGAGATCGTCGCGACCGGGCGCTACCTGCCCGATCGCGTCCTCACCAACGCGGACCTCGAGAAGATCGTCGATACCGACGACGAGTGGATCCGCGAGCGCACCGGCATCAGCGAGCGGCGCATCGCGTCGGACGACATGGGCGCCGCCGAGATGGGCGCGCGCGCGTCGCGCATCGCCATGGAGCGGGCGGGCGTGGAGCCCGGCGAGGTCGACCTGATCGTGCTGTCCACTGCCACGCCCGACCGGCTGCTGCCCTCCACCGCCTGCGACATGCAGGCGCTGCTGGGCGCGACCAACGCGGCGGCGATGGACGTCTCGGCCGCGTGCACCGGCTTCATCTACGCGCTGTCCGTGGCCGAGGGGCACCTGGCCGCCGGCCGCGGCGAGATCGCGCTGGTGGTCTCCACCGAGAAGATGTCGTCCATCGTGGACTGGGGCGACCGCGCCACCTGCGTGCTGTTCGGCGACGGCGCGGGCGCGGCCGTGGTGCGGCGCGCGTCGGACGGGCGCGGCATCGTGTCCAGCTTCATCCGCTCGGACGGCACGCTGGCCGAACTGCTCTGGCGGCCCGCGGGCGGCGCGCGCATCCCGATGGACATCGCGGTGCTGGACGAGAAGAACCACCTGGTCAAGATGGCCGGGCGCGAGGTCTTCAAGTCGGCCGTCCGCTCCATGGCCGAGGCAGCCGACCAGGCGCTGCTGCGCGCGGGGCTGACCGGGGAGGACATCGACCTGTTCGTCCCGCACCAGGCCAACATCCGCATCATCGAGGCGACCGCGAAGTACGCCAACGTGCCGATGGACAAGGTCTTCGTGAACGTGGACCGCTATGGCAACATGAGTTCGGCCACGCTGCCCGTCGCGCTGGACGAGGCGCTCGAGCAGGGGCGCATCGGGCCGGGCAGCAACGTGCTCATGGTCGCGTTCGGCGCAGGCTTCACCTGGGGCTCGGCGGTGGCACGGTGGTAGCGCTGCTGTTCCCCGGCCAGGGCTCGCAGGTCGTGGGCATGGGCCGCGACCTGGCGGACGAGTACCCGGAGGCGCGGCGCACCTTCGAGGAGGCGGACGACACGCTGGGTGTCGACCTCTCGCGCATCGCCTGGGACGGCCCCGAGGACGAGCTGACCGCCACGCTGAACGCGCAGCCCGCGCTGCTCACGCATTCGGTGGCGGTGCACCGCGTGGTCGCGGACCGGCTGGGCGAGGTGCGCTACGCGGCCGGTCACTCGCTGGGCGAGTTCAGCGCGCATGTGGCGGCGGGCACGCTGACGTTCGCCGACGCGGTGCGCGCCGTGCGCCGCCGCGGCGAGCTGATGTACCGCAGCGGCACCGAGCGGCCCGGCACGATGGCCGCGCTGCTCGGGCTGGACGACGCATCGGCCGAGCGCGTCTGCCGCGACGCGACCAACGGCTCGGAAGTGGTGGTGCCGGCCAACTTCAACTCGCCGGGCCAGATCGTGATCTCGGGCGACGTGCCCGCGATCGAGCGGGCGATGGCGCTGGCGAAGGAGGCGGGCGCACGGCGCGCGCTGCCGCTCAACGTGTCCGGCGCGTTCCACTCGCCGCTGATGGCGGACGCCGAGGCCGGACTGCGCGAGTTCCTGGACGGCATCGAATTCGCCGCGCCCGCCTACCCCGTGGTGAGCAACGTCACGGCGCAGCCGGTCGAGGATCCGGCGGAGGCACGGCGCCTGCTCGTGCGGCAGCTGACGTCACCTGTGCGCTGGACCGCGTCGATGCAGACGCTGATCGGGCTGGGCGTGGAGCGCTTCGTGGAGCTGGGGCCCGGCAACGTGCTGACCGGCCTGCTCAAGCGCATCGACAAGGGCGTCGGCGGACAGGCGGTCGGCAGCGCGGAGGACGCGCGCTCGTTCGGAACCAAGGCGGAGGCGTGATGGCAGGGGAGCTGGAGGGGAAGGTCGCACTGGTCACGGGCGGCAACCGCGGCATCGGCCGCGCGATCAGCGAGTCGCTGGCCGAGGCGGGCGCGAAGGTGGCCGTGGTCTCGCGCTCGGAGGAGCGTTCGGCCGCGGTCGCGGGCGAGCTGCCGGGCGATGGCCATGCCGGCTTCGGCTGCGACGTGGCCCAGGCCGAGGACGTCGAGCGCACGGTCAAGGCGGTCGAGGAGCGCATGGGCTCGCTCGACATCCTGGTCAACAACGCCGGCATCACGCGCGACAACCTGCTCATGCGCATCAAGGACGAGGACTGGGACGACGTCCTCGCCACCAACCTCAAGGCCGCGTTCCTGCTGATCCGCAACGCATCGCGCGGCATGATGAAGCGGCGCGGCGGGCGGATCATCAACATCACGAGCGTGGTGGGCTTGACGGGCAACAAGGGTCAGGCGAACTATGCCGCGTCCAAGGCCGGAGTGGTCGGTCTGACCAAGTCGGTCGCCAAGGAACTGGCGTCGCGGAACATCCTCTGCAATGCGGTCGCGCCGGGCTTCATCGAGACGGACATGACGTCCGAACTGACGGAAGCGACGCGGGAAGGGCTGACGCAGCAGATCGCGCTCGGCCGGCTCGGCACGGGCGCGGACGTGGCGTCCGTGGTGCGGTTCCTGGCAGGACCCGGCGCGGCGTACATCACCGGACAGGTGATCGTCGTGGACGGCGGAATGGTCATCTAACATCCCCAAGCGAGGGAAAACGGAATGGCGGACAACATCGAGGCGAAGGTCAAGGAGATCATCATCAACGAGCTGGGCGTGGAGCCGGAGAAGGTGACGCCGGACGCTTCGTTCGTGGAGGATCTCGGCGCGGACTCGCTCGACACGGTCGAGCTGGTCATGGCCTTCGAGGAGGAGTTCGGGATGGAGATCCCGGACGAGGAGGCGGAGCAGCTGCAGACCGTCGGCGACGCCGTCCGCTACATCCAGGAGCACCAGGGCTGAACGCCCGGGTCGCTTTAGATCGGCATCGGAAGGGCTGACATGGAGCTGCGGAGCGAGCGCGGGAACCGGGTGGTCGTGACCGGCGTGGGCATGATGACGCCGGTCGGCAACGACCCCGACAGCGCGTGGGATGCGCTGCTCGCGGGACGGAGCGGTGCCGCGCCGATCACGCTGTTCGACGCGACGGACGCGTTCGACGTGCGCTTCGCGGCGGAAGTGAAGGACTTCGATCCGGGGCAGTACATGGACCGCAAGGAGGTCCGGCGCACCGATCGCTTCACCCAGTTCGCGCTGGCGACGGCCGAGCAGGCGATGGAGCGCTCCGGCCTGAAGGACGCGCTGGATGGCCTCGATCGCGCGCGCATCGGCGTGCTGATCGGCAGCGGCATCGGCGGGATGGCCACGTTCGAGGAGCAGACCAAGGTCTACCTCGAGCGTGGCCCCGGCCGCGTCAGTCCCTTCTTCATCCCGATGTTCATCGCGGACATCGCGGCCGGCCAGGTCTCGATGCGCTTCGGGCTGCAGGGTCCGAACTACGCGACGGTCTCCGCCTGCGCGTCCAGCGGCCACGCGGTCGGCAACGCCTACCGCGTGATCGAGCGAGGGGAGGCGGACGTGATGGTGGCGGGCGGCAGCGAGGCGACCGTGACGCCGCTGACCGTGGCCGGCTTCTCGGCCATGAAGGCGATGTCCACGCGCAACGACTCTCCGGCGACGGCCAGCCGTCCGTTCGACGCGACGCGCGACGGTTTCGTGCTGGGCGAGGGCGCGGCCACGCTGATCCTCGAGTCGCTGGAGCACGCGCTGGAGCGCGGCGCGCCGATCCTGGGCGAGATCGTCGGCTACGGCCAGACCGCGGACGCGTACCACCTGACCGCACCGGCGCCCGAGGGCGCGGGCGCGCAGAAGGCGATGCGCGCGTCGCTGGCGGACGCCGGCATCGGCACGGGCGACGTCGACTACATCAACGCGCACGGCACGTCCACACCGGCCAACGACCTGAACGAGACGCTGGCCATCAAGAAGGTGTTCGGCGAGGACGCGTACCGGCTGGTGGTCGGCAGCACCAAGTCCATGACCGGGCACCTGCTCGGCGCCGCGGGCGCGGTCGAGGCCGCGGTCTCGCTGAACGTGTGCCGGACCGGCCGGATCCCGCCGACCATCAACTTCGAGAACCCCGACCCCGAGTGCGATCTGGATTATTCGCACAACAAGGTCACGGAGCGCGAGGTGCGCTACGCGATGAGCAACAGCTTCGGCTTCGGCGGGCACAACGTCTGCCTGACCGTGCGTCGCTGGGAGGACGAGTAGGCGGGACGGCCGCGGCATCGGACGCAGCGTCCCATCCGCCGTCCGCGGGTGGGACGCTTTTTCTTTGAGGTTCAGGGCGCGGCACGCGCCGGAGGACGTACGTGAGAGCCGGCATCGGATACGATTCGCACCGCTTTGCGCAGGGGCGCCCGCTGATCCTGGGCGGCGTGGACATCCCGTTCGGCCAGGGGCTGGCCGGCCACTCGGACGCGGACGCGGTGGCCCATGCCGTCACGGACGCGCTGCTGGGTGCGGCGGGGCTGGGCGACATCGGCACACACTTCCCGCCGGAGGACGAGCGCTACCGTGACGCGGACTCGATCCAGCTGCTGGCCGCGGCCGCGCGGCTGATCGAGCAGCGCAACTACCAGGTCGTGAACGTGGACGTCACCGTGGTCTGCGAGACGCCCCGCATCGGACCGCACGTGCCGGCCATGCGCGAGCGGCTGGCGCAGGCGCTGGACGTCTCGCCCGACGCGGTCTCGGTCAAGGGCAAGACCAACGAACGCATGGGCTGGATCGGCCGCGGGGAGGGCATCGCGGCGATGGCGGTGGCGCTGATCGACACGGTCGACGCCGGCCGATGATCGAGGAGCTGCTGGCGACGCTCGCGTCCCAGCCGGCGTGGCTGATCTACCTGGTCGTGGGACTCGGCGCCGCGATCGAGAACATCTTCCCGCCCATCCCCGCCGACACGTTCGTGCTGTTCGGCGCGTTCCTGGCCACGCGCGGGGACGCCAACGAGTGGATCGTGCTGGCCTCCACCTGGACGGCCAACGTCGGCAGCGCGCTCATCGTCTACGGCCTGGCCAGACGCTACGGCCGCTCCGCGTTCCAGACGTCGATCGGGCGGCGCATCCTGAACCCCGGGCAGCTCGAGCGCATCGGCGGCTTCTACGACCGCTTCGGCATCTGGGCCATCTTCTTCAGCCGCTTCCTGCCCGCGCTGCGCGCCGTGGTGCCGGTCTTCGCGGGCGTCAGCGGCTTCGGCTTCTGGCGCACCGCCATCCCGCTGGCCGTGGCGTCGGCGGCGTGGTACGGCCTGGTCGTCCTGGTCGGGACCGCCGCCGGGAAGAACTGGAACGCCATCCAGGACCTGTTCGGCCGGTTCAACACCGGCTTCGCCATCGTCGGCGGCCTGCTGCTCGCCGCCGTCGCCGTATGGTGGTGGCGCAGCCGCCACGACCACGACCACGACCGCGAGGCCGGCGAGGCGTGAGGGGCTTCGGCATCGAGGAGTTCGAGCTGCACCTGCGGCTCGAGCGCGGGCTGTCCGACCGCACGGTGAGCGCATACCGGCGCGAGGCGGAACGGCTCCAGGAGTTCCTCGCGCGGCGGGGCGTCGGCGCGCCGGCGCAGGCCAGCTCCGAGATGCTGCGTGACTTCGTCTACGAGCTGAAGGACCGCGGCCTCAAGCCCACCTCGATCCGGCGGGCGATCAGCGCGATCCGCACGTACTTCGGCTTCCTGCTGATCGAGGGCGCGGTCGAGGCCGACCCGACCGAGCGGCTGGAGCCGCCGCGCGTGGGACGCCGCCTGCCCGACGTGCTGTCACGCGACGAGGTCGAGCGGCTGCTGGACGCGCCGGACGTCGGCGACCGCCTCTTCTGGCGCGACAGGGCGCTGCTCGAGTTCGCCTACGCGTCCGGCGTGCGCGTCAGCGAGCTGACCGCGCTGCGCGTGCGCGACCTGTCGCTGGACGAGGGGCTGGCCCGCGTCTTCGGCAAGGGCGCGAAGGAGCGGCTGGTGCCGGTCGGACAGCCCGCCGTGCGCGCGCTGCGCGTCTACCTGCGCGACCTGCGGCCGGAGCTGGAGAAGGGGCGCGGCGGCGGCGTGGTCTTCCTCAACGCGCGCGGCCGGCCGCTCTCGCGCATGGGCGTGTGGCGCATCCTGCGCGGTCACGTCGAGCGGGCGGGCATCGCCAGGCGCGTCACGCCGCACACGCTGCGGCACAGCTTCGCCACACACCTGCTGGAGGGGGGCGCCGACCTGGCCGCCGTGCAGGAGATGCTCGGCCACGCCGACATCTCGACCACGCAGATCTACACGCACGTGGACCGGGAATACCTGCGTGACGTGCACCGGCAGTATCATCCCAGGGGCTGAACAGTGACCGCGAGGCTGGCGCACAACGTGCTCCGTACGCGGCCCGATGGCCGGGCCGTGCGGCGCGGCGCGACGAGGCGAGGACGGGGAGCGATGGGACGAGCAGGTGGAGTGAAGAGGCTGATCGCGGCGGCGGCGCTGCTGGCCGCGACCGCGGGCGGGGTGGGCGCGCAGGAGATCGTGCGGACGGGGGAGGGCGACGTCTTCCTGGACTACCGCATCGACCGGCTGCTGCGCCGCGGCGGCTACGTGCCCGTGCTGAACGACACGACCATCGCCGCGGGCGACACCGTGCGCGGCACGCTGTTCGTCGTCGGCGCCGAGGCCGCCGTGGAAGGACTCGTGACCGGCGACATGATGATCGTGGACGGGCGCGTGTTCCTTCGGCCGGGCGCCGTCGTACGCGGACACGTCTACAATGCCGGCGGCGGCTTCTACCCGTCCGAGCTGGCGCACGTGGACGGCGACGTGGTGGACCGGCCGCGCGCGCCCTACACGGTGCGTCACGAGGCCGATCGCACCGTCATCCGCGCCACGCGGCGGGATTCGGACCTGAACCTGGACGGCGTGTTCGGCTTCCACGTGCCCCGCTACAACCGCGTCGACGGGCTGGCCGTGGACTGGGGCGCGCGCTACCGCTTCCTGCGCATCGGCCGCACCGAGGCGTCCGTGCACGGGCAGGTCGGCTATCGCACCGACCGGGGCGCGCTGGCCGGCGGCGGCTCGCTGCTGCTCGAGCGCGGGCTGTGGGAACTGGAGGGCGGCTGGCTGCGGGAGACGGCCAGCAACGACCGCTGGATCCGCGGCGACCTCCGCAACTCGCTGGACTTCCTCTGGGACAGCGACGACCTGCGCAACTACTGGCAGAGCAGCACCGGCTTCGCCGAGCTGCGCCGCGGCTTCGGCGACGTGGACGAGCCCTGGCTGACGCTGCGCCTGCGCGCACAGCAGGAGCAGGCTGAGAGCCTGGAGACCGGCAGCCCCTGGACCCTGCTCGACGACGACTCGCTGCGCATCAACCCGGCCGTGGACGACGGCACCGTCCGCAGCATCATTCCGGGACTCGAACTGGAGCGCGTGGGCCGCGTCACGGCCGCCGAGGCGATGGTCGAGGTCGAGTTCGGCGAGACGGACCTCGACGGGGCCGTGGCCACCGGGCTCGCCCCGCGCGACGGGTCGTTCACCCGGCTACGCGTCGGGGCCGAATGGGCCATGAAGGCGCTGGCCAACCACACGCTCGAGATCGAGGCGCAGACCATGCTCCCGCTCTCCGGGGACGAGCCGCTGCCGCGCCAGCGCTGGGGCATGCTCGGCGGCTCCAGCACCATCCGCACGCTCGAGAACGGCGAGCTGTGGGGCGACCACATGGCCTACGTCGAGACCGAGTACATCATCCCGCTGCCCTGGCGGCCCCTGCCGCGCTTCGGCCGCCCCGAACTCCAGCTGCTGCACAACGCGGGCAGCGCATGGGTCGGGGAGGACGACGCCGACTTCGTCCAGAACGTCGGCGCACGGCTCCAGTACTTCGCCGTCTACGTGCGCTACCTGATCGACCCGGCCACCGACGAGGACGAGTGGAGCTTCGGCGTCTCCTGGCCGTTCGGCGATTCCTACCCCTGGCAGGAGGAGGACGAGGCGCGCATGGACGCGCCCGACATCGGCTTCTGAGCCGACCCCCGCGGCCGGCGGCGAGCGCTTTGACTTGGCGCGCGCCGCCGGTTAGCTTTCGGGCGTGAAAATTGCAGACGCGGCCCGACCCCTCGCCTTTTCCGCACCGTGAACCACGCGCGCACGCATCGCGTGCTCGGCGTCGTTCCCGCACGGCTCGGGTCGGAGCGGCTGCCGCGCAAACCACTGCACGTCCTGGCCGGACGGCCGCTCATCGAATGGGTCTGGCGACGCGTCGCGTCGTTCGACGCGCTCGACCGCGTCGTGGTCGCCACGGACAGCCCCGACATCGTCGACGTCTGCGAGCGCATCGGTGCGCAGGCGGAGCTGACCTCGCCCGCTCACGAGTCGGGAACGGATCGGGTCGCCGAAGTGGCGGCCCGATCGGCGTTCCGGGACTTCGACGTGGTGGTCAACATCCAGGGCGACGAGCCCTTCGTGCGGGAGGACGCGGTGCGCGAGTCGGCGCGGCTGGTGACGGAGGGCTGGGACGTGGGCACGGCCGCGGCGCCGGTCGGTGAGGTGGAAGCCTGGCGCAATCCGGCGGTGGTGAAGGTGGTGCGCGGGGACGATGGCGGCGCGCTCTATTTCAGCCGCGCGCCGATCCCGTTCCGGCGGGATGGCGCGCCGACGGCGGAGGATCTGGCGGGCGATGCCTACCTCCGGCACATCGGGGTATACGCGTACTCTCCGGCGGCGCTGCGGCGCTGGGTGGCGCTGCCGCCGGGTCGTCTGGAGCGGACGGAGCGGCTCGAGCAGCTGCGGGCGCTGGCTGCCGGGCTGCGCATCGGGGTGGGCGTGGTGGCGGAGGACGCAGGCGGAGTGGACACGATGGAGGACGCGCGCCGGGCCGAGGCGCGTCTGATGGCGATGCAGTCCGGGACGGGATCCCCAACCGCGAGTGGAGGCGCATGAACGAGAGTCACGGCCAGCCGACCAAGTACATCTTCGTGACGGGCGGGGTGGTGTCGTCGCTGGGCAAGGGCATCGCGGCGGCGTCGCTGGGGCGGCTGCTGGTGGAGCGGGGGCTGCGGGTCACGATCCAGAAGTTCGATCCGTACATCAACGTGGATCCGGGCACGCTCTCGCCGTTCCAGCACGGTGAGGTCTTCGTGACGGACGACGGCGCGGAGACGGACCTGGACCTGGGCCACTACGAGCGCTTCATCGACCAGTCGCTCTCGCAGGGCAACAGCATCACGACGGGCCGGATCTACCAGGACGTGATCACCAAGGAGCGGCGCGGCGACTACCTGGGCGCGACCGTGCAGGTGATCCCGCACATCACGGACGAGATCAAGGTCGCGATCCGGCGGCTTGCGCCGAATCACGACGTGGTGATCACGGAGATCGGCGGGACGGTCGGTGACATCGAGTCGCTGCCGTTCCTCGAGGCCATCCGCCAGTTCCGCCAGGACGTGGGCCGCGAGCACACGCTGTTCATCCACCTCACGCTGATCCCCTACATCGCCGCCGCGGGCGAGCTGAAGACCAAGCCGACGCAGCACAGCGTGCGGGAGCTGATGGAGATCGGCATCCAGCCGGACGTGCTGATCTGCCGCTCCGAGCATCCGCTGTCGGACGACCTGAAGCGCAAGATCGCGCTGTTCACCAACGTGGATACGGCCGCGGTGGTGGAAGCGCGGGACGTGCGCAGCATCTACGAGGTGCCGCTGTCGCTGCACGCGCAGAAGCTGGACGACTTCGTGGCCCGCAAGCTGGGCCTGGACACGCGCGAGCCCGACCTGACCTCGTGGCAGACCATGGTGCGCCGCGTGACGGAGCCGTCGAAGGGCACCGTGCGCATCGCGGTGGTCGGCAAGTACACGTCGCTGGTGGACGCGTACAAGTCGGTGCAGGAGGCGCTGATCCACGGCGGCATCGCCAACGACGTGGGCGTCGACATCGACTGGCTGTCCAGCGAGGAGTTCGAGCGGGACGCCGGCGGCGTGGACCGCCTGGCGCAGTACGACGGGCTGCTCATCCCGGGTGGCTTCGGGGAGCGCGGCATCGAGGGCATGCTGAGCGCGATCCGCTGGTCGCGCGAGAACGGGCTGCCCTTCTTCGGCATCTGCCTGGGGCTGCAGTGCGCGGTGATCGAGTACGCGCGCAATGTGGCGGGGCTGAGCGCGCACTCCGTCGAGTTCCTGAAGGAGGCGACGGACCCGGTGATCTGCCTGATGGACTCGCAGCGGCAGGTCACGGACATGGGCGGCACCATGCGGCTGGGTGCGTATCCCGCGCGACTGGACGAGGGCTCGCTGGCGGCGCAGGCGTACGGCACGCAGGAGATCACCGAGCGGCACCGGCATCGCTACGAGGTCAACAACAAGTACCGGGAGCCGCTGTCCGAGGCGGGGCTGCGTTTCAGCGGCCTCTCGCCGGACGGCAACCTGGTCGAGGTGATCGAGCTGACGGGCCACCCGTGGTTCCTGGGCTGCCAGTACCATCCGGAGCTGAAGTCGCGGCCGACGCGGGCGCACCCGCTGTTCCGCGCCTTCGTGCGGGCGGCGGCGCAGCGCGCCGCTTCGCGGGGCAACGGGGAGGCGCGCCCCGCGGCGAGCGAGCCCGTGCGGGCGGGGGCGAGCTGACGTGGACGTGCAGCGGCTCTTCCGTCCGGACGGCGGCTTCTTCCTGATCGCCGGCCCCTGCGTGCTGGAGGACGACGCGCTGAACCTGCGCGTGGCCGACGCGCTGGCGCGCCTGGCGTCCGACACGGGCGTGCCGGTGATCTTCAAGGCGTCCTACGACAAGGCCAACCGCTCGCACGGCGATGCGCCGCGCGGCCCCGGGCTGGACGAGGGGCTGGAGCGACTGCGCCGCGTGCGCGACCGGAGCGGGCTGCCCGTGCTGACCGACGTGCACGAGGCGGCGCAGGCCACCGCGGCCGGCGACGTCTGCGACGTGCTGCAGATCCCGGCGTTCCTGTGCCGGCAGACCGACCTGCTGGTCGCCGCGGGGGAGACCGGCCGGCCGGTCAACGTGAAGAAGGGGCAGTGGATGGCGCCCGAGGAGATGGAGCCGGCCGTCGAGAAGATCCGCTCGGCCGGTGCCGCCGGCGTGGCGGTGACGGAGCGCGGCACCTTCTTCGGCTACGGCAACCTGGTCGTGGACATGCGCAGCTTCTCGCGCATGCGCGAGGCGACCGGCGCGCCCGTGGTGTTCGACGGCACGCACTCGGTGCAGCGGCCCGGCCAGGGGCAGCGGGGCAGCGGCGGCGATCCACAGCACATCCCGACCCTGGTGCGCGCTGCCATCGCCGCGGGCGCGGACGCGCTGTTCCTGGAGACGCACCCCGAGCCGCACACCGCGCCGTCCGACGGCGCCAACATGCTGCGGCTGGAGGCGCTGCGCGCCACGATCGAGGAGGCGCTCGCCATCCGCGAGGTGCTGGAGCGGGAGCGCGCCCATGTCTGACGGCGGAACGGCGCTCGAGCCGCGGCCCACGCGCAACAGCGCGCCCGCACAGACCTCGCCCGACATCGATCCCGGCGTCGCGGGCGCGATCCGGCTGGTGATCCTGGACGTGGACGGCGTGCTGACCGACGCGGGCGTCTACATGGGCCGCACCGGCTCCGGCGAGACCATCGAGCTCAAGCGCTTCGACATCCAGGACGGCATCGGCATCCACCTGATGCGCGAGGTCGGGCTGGACGTGGTGCTGGTCAGCGGCCGCGAGTCGGCCGCGACGGACCTGCGCGCGGGCGAGCTCCAGATCCCGTGCTACCAGATCGCGGGCGCCTACAAGCTGGGCACGGTCGAGCGGATCATGCGCGACTACGACGTCGAGTGGGGCCAGGTGGCCATGCTGGGCGACGACCTGCCGGACATGGCGGTGCTGAAGCGCGTCGGCCTGCCGGCCGCGGTCGGCAACGCCACGCCCGAGATCGAGGACGCCGTGGTCTGGCGCGCGCGGGCGCGTGGCGGCCACGGTGCGGTGCGCGAGTTCGCGCGGGCGCTGCTGGTTGCGCGCGGCGAGTGGCAGCAGGCGGCCGAGGTATACGTGGCCGAGCGCGAGCGACGTCCGGAGGCGGACGCATGAGCGGCGCCGTACCGCAGGCCGAGGCGCGCAGGGGGGGCGGCGCGGCCGCGCCCGACCGCGCGGAGCTGCTCGAGCAGGCGCGCGGCGTGGTGCGCAAGGAGGCCGCGGCCGTGGCCGCGCTGGAGGCGCGCCTGGGCGACGCGTTCCTCAAGGCCGTGGAGCGCATCGCCGCCGCGCAAGGGCGCGTGATCGTGGCGGGCGTCGGCAAGAGCGGCATCGTCGGGCGCAAGATCGCCGCGACGCTGACGTCCACCGGCACGCCCGCCAACTTCCTGCACCCCGTCGAGGGGCTGCACGGCGATCTGGGCATCGTCGGGCGCGAGGACGTGGCCATCCTGATCTCCAAGAGCGGCGAGTCCGAGGAGCTGTCGGGGCTGGCCGAATACCTGGGCCGGCTGGGGGTGCCCATGATCGCGATGACCGGCCGGCTGGACTCCAGCCTGGCCCGCGCGGCCGGTGTGGTGCTGGACTGTTCGGTGGCCGAGGAGGCGTGCCCGCACGACCTGGCGCCGACCACGTCCACCACGGCCACGCTGGCCATGGGCGACGCACTGGCCGTCGCGCTGCTGACGCGCCGGGGCTTCACGCGCGAGGACTTCGCGCGGCTGCACCCGGGCGGAGCACTCGGCCGCAAGCTGACACTGCGCGTGGCGGACGTGATGGAGCGCGACGCGCTGCCGCTGCTGCGCCCCGACGCCACCATGCGCGAGGCGGTGGTGCTGCTGGCCGAGCGCCGCGGCACCGTCGCGGTCGTGGACGGGGAAGGGCGGCTGGAGGGCGTGGTGACCTCCGGCGACCTGACGCGGCTGATGGAGCACGCGGACGAGGTCTTCACCGTGACGGTCGGCCGCATCATGACGCGTTCGCCCAAGAGCGCGTCGCCCGACGCGCTCGGTTCGTCGGTGGTATACGAGATGGAGAAGCACGGCATCATGGCCATGCCGGTGGTGGACGGGGACCGGCGCGTGGTGGGCATGGTGCACCTGCACGACCTGATGCGGGCGGGCGCCGTATGAGCCGCCGCCTGCTTCCGACCCTCGCGCTGCTGGCCGCGCTGGTCGCGCTGCCGGCCTGCGAGGAGCAGTCGGAGCCGCCCATCGCGGATCCGTCGCTGGGCGACATGGACGCCGACCAGGTCATGGTCGGCCTCGAGCACTTCATCACCGTGGACGGCGTGCGCCGCGGCCTGCTGGTGGCGGATACGGCGTTCCTGTACGAGGACTCCGCGACCGTACGCGTGCGACCGGTCGACCTCACGCTCTACGACGAGGGCGGCACGGTGGTGGGCGAGGTCACGTCGCGCGAGGGGCTGCTGAACACGCGCACCGAACGCATGACCGCCATCGGGGACGTGGTCGTCACCTCCACGCAGGAGGGGCAGCGCATCGAGACCGAGCAGCTGCATTTCGATCCGCACCGGGACCGGCTGTGGAGCGACGTCGCGACGACCATCCACCGGAACGGCAGCGTGCTGCGCGGCAGCGGCTTCGAGTCCGACACGCGCCTGGACGACGTGCGGCTGCGAAATCCGCAGGGCCGCGTCGAGGGGCTGGAGTTCGAGCTGTGACGGCGCGCCCCGCTCGCTTCCGACTCATCGGGCCACCTGTCGCGTCCGCCGCGACCCTGCTGGGCGCCGTGTGCGCGCTGGCCGCGGCCGCGGCCGTGCTGCCGGCCGACGCGGCGGCGCAGGCGCGCACGTGCGTGATCCAGCCGGAGCCGGAGCCGCGCGAGGTGCGCCAGATCGCCGGGCCGGGCGGACGGCCGATGCGCTTCATCAGCGGACCGTTCCGCGTGATCTGCGGCGGCGACGTCACCATCGCCGGCGACAGCGCGATGACGACCGGCACGGGTGAGCTGCGCATCATCGGCAACGTGTTCTACGAGGACTCGACGCAGACGCTGACCTCCGATTTCGCCAACTACTTCGCCGATGCGGGCCGCCTGTTCGCGCGCGGCAACGTGATCGTACGCGACCGCGCGACGCCCAGCGTGGTCAGCGGCGCGGAGCTGGAGTACGAGCGGGTCACGCCCGAGCGGCCGGAGACGCGCGTGGTCGTGCGCGGCAGGCCGCGCGCGTTCCTCTACGAAGAGGGGACGCCGCCGCTGCCCGAGGGGCTGGAGCCGTCCCCGCGTCAGCGCGTGCTGGGTGGCGACACCATCCCGGGCGCGCTGCAGATCGACGCCGACCGCCTCGAGCTGATGGGGGAGAGCCGGATGCTCGCGCAGGGGCGCGTGCAGATGGTGCAGGAGGACATGCGCGCGTTCGGCGACGCCGTCGACTACGACCGCGGCGCCGGCGACCTGCACCTGATCGGCAACGCCCGCGTCGAGGGGGAAGGCTACGAGCTGTTCGGCGATCGCGTGGACGCCGGGCTGGCCGCCGACCAGCTGGAAAGCGTGGTGGCGACGGGGCAGGCGGCACTGCTGGCCGAGGAGATCGAGGTCTACGGCAGCACGATCCGCGCGTTCCTGAGCGAGGGCGAGGTGGAGCGGCTGGTGGCGGTCGCGCCGCCGGCCCTGCCCGCCGGCGCGCCGACCGCGCAGCGGGCGCGCGCCTTTGCCGAGGAGTTCACCATGCTGGCGGACTCGATCGAGGCGATCGCGCCCGGACAGGTGGTCGAGCGGGTCGTCGCCGTGGGCGACGCCTACGCCGAGCGGCGCGTCGATTCGCTGGCCGTGGGCGCGCCGGAGCTGATCGCGCGCGACTGGGTGCGGGGCGACACGATCGTCGGCACGTTCGTGCAGGCGCGGGCGCCGCGACGGGCGGAGGCGGAGGCACAGGCGGAGGTGCAGGCGTCCGACAGCGTCGAGACGCAGCTCGAGCAGCTGATCGCCGTGGCGGGGGAGGAGCCGGCGCGCTCGCTGTACCGCATGGCGTCGGAAGACCCCGACGTGGAGCGGCCGGCGGTGAACTTCCTGGTCGCGCAGCGCATCACGCTGGACTTCGAGGAGGGCGAGGTGGGGGAGGTGGCGGCGGTGGGTCCGATCCGCGGCGTGCACCTGGAGCCGGGCACGGCTGAGGGCACGCCGCCGGCGAGTGTGCTGCCGGCAGCCGATGGCGAGCCGGCGCCGGACGAGGCGGAGCAGGGAGGCGCATCGTGAACGGCCGCCTGGGGGAGTTCATCCGCGAGTTGCGGCCTCACGACGCGTCCATGGCCGTCGCGCTGGCCGAACTGCTGCGCCTGGCCGACCTGAACGGCGTGGTCGAACGGGGCGAGTGGCTGGCCGCCGTCGGCAGCGCCTACCCGGAGCACGCCTCCTCGGTGGCGCTGGGCGGCCGGTCCAGCGAGGAGCTGGCCCGCTACGTGGAGGAACACGTGCTGAGCCGCCTCGAGCGCGAGGGGCTGGTCGTGGCCGAGCCGGCCGGAGAGGAGTGGGAGCGCGTCGGCTTCGCGCCCGAGGTCTGGGACGAGGTCGTGGCGGACCGGGAGCGCGCGCTGCAGCAGGCGCGCGGGCGCATCGACGCGCTGGAGCGCGAGGCCGCCGCGCCGCCGCGAACGCAGCCCGACCTGGACGGCGGCAGCCGCCTGTCCGCGCGCGGCCTCACCAAGGTCTACCGCCGGCGCAAGGTCGTGAACGAGGTCGACCTGGTGGTGCGGCAGGGCGAGATCGTCGGCCTGCTCGGGCCGAACGGCGCGGGCAAGACCACCACGTTCTACATGGTGGTCGGCCTGATCTCCCCCACCGACGGCAACGTGCTGCTGGACGAGGACGACCTGACCGGCGTGCCGATGTACCGGCGCGCCCGCCGCGGCATCGGCTACCTGGCGCAGGAGCCGTCGGTGTTCCGCAAGCTGACGGTCGAGGAGAACATCAAGGCGATCCTGGAAACGCTGCCGATCGACCGGAAGGAGCGGAAGGCGCGCCTCGAGAAGCTGCTGGACGAGCTGAGCATCAAGCACCTGCGCGAGGCCAAGGCGTACTCGCTGTCGGGCGGCGAGCGCCGCCGGCTCGAGATCACGCGCGCTCTGGTCAGCGAGCCCAAGTTCATGCTGCTGGACGAACCATTCGCCGGCGTGGACCCCATCGCCGTGCACGACATCCAGCAGATCGTGGCCAGCCTCCGGCACCGCGGCATCGGCGTGATCATCTCGGATCACAACGTCGAGCAGACGCTCGACATCGTCGACCGCGCCTACATCATGTACGACGGCCGGGTCAGGGTGACCGGCACCGTGGCCGAACTCGTCTGGAACGACGAGGTCGCCGAGATCTACTTTGGACCGACGCTCACTGCGCGCATGCGCGAGCGCTACCGCAGACCGGAAGTGGCATGAGCATCAAGACAGGACTGTATCAGGGGACGCAGCTCCGGCAGGAGATGAAGATCAATCCGCGCCTGTACCAGGCGATGGATCTGCTCTACATGCCCCTTCTCGATCTGCAGCAGCACATCAACCAGGAGCTGCTGAACAACCCGTTCCTGGAACTGGAGCCGCCGACCGTCGACGAGAACGAGCTGGCGCTCAAGGAGAAGGAGAAGGAAAAGGAGGAGAAGGAGAAGGACGAGGAGATCGACTGGGAGGAGATCCTCCTGGACGGCTTCGACGCGGGCGGCCGCAAGGCGGAGTACGAGGAGAAGGAGTTCTACGAGGCCACGCCCGCCGAGACGCGCGACCTGTTCGATCACCTGCGCGACCAGCTCATGCTGATGCGCGTCTCCGATCGCGAGACGCTGCTGGGCGAGGAGATCATCGGCAACATCGACGACGACGGCTATCTCACCTGCTCGCTGGAGGATGTGGTCGTCGCGCTCAACGAATGGGTGAGCCGCGAGGGCGAGAACTGGGTGCAGGAAGGCGAGACCATCGAGCCGTTCTCGGTCGAGGAAGCCGAGAACATGCTCAAGGTGATCCAGGGCTTCGACCCACCCGGCATCGCCGCGCGCAACCTGCGCGAGTGCCTGCTACTCCAGATGCGCGATCTGGAGCAGGAGGACACGCTGGCCTACCGCATCGTGGACGAGTACTTCGACCAGCTGATCAACCACCGCTGGTCCGAGATCTCCAAGGAGCTGTCCGTCTCGCCGAAGGACGTGCAGAACGCGGCGGACGAGGTGGCCAAGCTGGATCCCAAGCCCGGCATCAAGTACGGCTCGGGCGGCGATCGCTACATCACGCCCGACCTGGTCGTGGACGAGATCAGCGGCGAGTACCACGTCTTCCTGAACGACACGAGCCTGCCGCGCCTCAAGCTGAGCCGCGCCTACCGCGAGATCGCGAAGGACAAGAACAAGTTCAAGGGCGAGAACAAGGAGTTCATCTCCAACAAGCTGAACAGCGCGAACTGGATGATCCAGGCCATCGAGCAGCGCCGTCAGACCATGCTCAAGGTGATGAACTTCATCGTGGACCGGCAGCGCGAGTTCTTCGAGAAGGGCGTGCAGTACCTGAAGCCGCTCACGCTGCGCGAGGTGGCCGAGGTCATCGACATGCACGAGTCCACCGTCTCGCGCGTGACCAACGAGAAGTTCGTGCAGACGCCGCGCGGTGTGCTGCCGCTCAAGTTCTTCTTCTCGAGCGGGCTCTCGACGGACTCGGGTGAGGACGTCAGCGCGCGCGGCATCAAGGACAAGATCAAGAAGCTGGTCGAGGAGGAGAACCCGAAGAAGCCGCTGACCGACCAGGCGATCGTGAACATCCTCAAGGAAGAGGGCATCCAGATCGCGCGCCGCACCGTGGCCAAGTACCGCGACCAGCTGGGCATCCTGTCGGCGCGGATGCGGAAGCGGGTGTAGAGGCGGCTTTCGGCTTCAGCCGTCAGCTTTCAGCCAGAGCGATGGACGCATCGTGAGCCAGGTTCCGATGGTGGAGCACAGGGAGGCGCAGGAGTCGCCGGCGGCCCGGCCCGGGCCGGCCGCGTCGGCCAGGCCGTCCTTCGCGGTGCTGGTGCCCGCCTACAACGAGGCGGAGAACATGCGGCCGCTCATGGCGGAGCTGCGCGGCACCTGGGAGCGGTTCGGGCTGGCCGGCGAGGTCGTGCTGATCGACGACGGCTCGACCGACGGCACCGCGCAGCACGCGCGGGAGGCGGCGGCCGGCTGGGACCGGCTGCGCGTCGTCACGCACAAGCGCAACTTCGGCAAGACCGAGGCGATCGTGACCGGTGCGGAGGCCACCGACGCCGAGGTCCTGGTGGTCTTCGACGCGGACCTGCAGCACGCCACCGACGAGATTCCTCGCTTCCTGGACAAGATCCGCGAGGGCTGGGACATCGTCACCGGCCGCAAGGTCGGCCGCTACGAGAAGGCGCTGGTCTCCCGCACGTACAACCGGCTGAACCGCGCGCTGTTCAAGGTGCCGGTGTCGGACCTCAACTCGATGAAGGCGTTCCGGCGCGACATCCTGGAGGAGATCCGGCTGCGCCACGACTGGCACCGCTTCTTCGTCGTGCTGGCCCACGCACGCGGACACTCGGTCACCGAGATCGACATCGAGCTGCACCCGCGCCGGCACGGGGAGGCGAAGTACTCGGGGCGCAGCCGCATCCTGGTCGGGCTGCTGGACCTGCTGTCGGTGGGCTTCTATCTCTTCTTCGCCCGCAAGCCGATGATGCTGTTCGGCATGAGCGGCCTGGCCATGGCAGGGCTGGGCGTGCTGGTCGGCCTGGTCACCGTGGTGCTGCGCATCATCGAGCTGATGCCGCCCTTCGGCTTCCGACCGCTGCTCTACCTGGTCATCCTGCTGGAAACGCTGGGCTTCCTGCTCTTCGGCTTCGGCATGATCGCCGAGATGATCGCGCAGCAGCAGGCGGAACTGGACTGGATCCGGCGCCGGACGATGCGCTCGTCCGACGCCGGTCGAGGCGATCAGCTTCCGTAGTCGAAGGCGTCGTAGCGGACTTCCCAGCCCGAGTCGTCGCCGTAGTGCCGCAGGCCGAAGCGGCCGTCCGCCACCGGGATCCCCGGTACCTCGGCAAGCAGGGCACCGTCCACGTAGATGCGTGCCGTACTGCCCGCCAGTTCCAGGCGAACCACGCGCTCCGATCCGCGCGGCCAGGTCAGGTCAGTGGACCAGAGGGTCGGAAACGCTCCGTCGTCGCGCAGGTAGAGCTTGAGATTCTGTCCGTCGAATTGTGACGGCGCCGAATCGTCGCGGATGGCGAGCAGCACGTAATTGTCGGCATCCTCGAAACGCATGACCAGTCCGCCATCGTCAGCGCTGGACAGCGTCGCCTCCACCCAGCCGTCGGTCGCGCTCTGGCCGTCCAGGATGAGGACGTTCTGGATGGCGAAGCCGAATCCCACCAGCTGACCGTTCTCGAGCTTCCAGCCGCTCCCGCCCTCGCTGTACCAGGTGAACTGGCCGAAGGCCCCGCCGTCGAAGCTGCCGGTGCTCGAACCCGTGACCGCGAAGAGCTCGGTCGAGAGGCCGCCGACGGTCGCGGTCAGCGTCTGTGTGCCATTCTGCGCTCCCAGCGTCCACGCAGTGGTCGCCACACCCGACTGGTCGGTGACCGACTCGAGCGGCTGCGCCAGGCCGTCGCCCGAGGCAGCCCAGGAGACCGTGACGCCAGGGACGGGATGGCCGCCTTGGTCCAGCACGAGGACGGCGGCATCCGGCCAGAGCGTCTCGCCGGGGCTCGCAGGCCCCCAGGTCGTGAGGGCCAGGATGCTGTCCGGCGAGCCGGGGACCGTGACTGCGGAGAAGGTGCCGAACAGCAGTGGTGCACCCGTCTGGTTGTCCACGGCCCGCGCCTGCACCTCCTGGAGCGCGCCCATGACGGGACCCAGCGTCCATCGGTCGCGCGCGATGCCGTTGGCATCGGTGAGGCTGGCGCCGGCGAAGAGCGAGCCGCCGCCGTCGGTCACCACGAAATTGACCAGCTGATTCGCGACCGGCTGATTCGCCTCGTCCAGGACACGGACCGTGAGCGGCTGCGGCAGTTCCATACCTGGCGGACCCGCCTGGTCGTCCCCGGACACGACCACCAGCTGGGTCGGCAGGTTCGATGGATCGGTTTCGGCAGGGGACGAACCGTCGCAGGCGACGGCTGCGAGGACCAGCAGTGGGGTCACATACCGAAGAGTGGGTCGCATTCCGCCTCCGCGTGATGGGTCAGGGATCGTCGGGGGTAGGTCAATATCACGGCTGTCCAGGGTCTTCGCCATCGGCGCCCGTTCGTGCGACGGGCGTCCCGCGCCACCGGACGAAGAGCAGGGCGCCGAGCAGTTCCGCTCCGATCGTCCACAGCCTGGCCAGCGCGGATACGACGGCCGCCACGCCGAGCGGCAGCAGCGGCGACAGCAGAACCGTCATCGCACCCTCGCGGACGCCGAGGCCCGCCGGCGCGAGAACCGCCAGGTATCCCGCTGCGAAGGCCAGCGCGTTGACTCCCGCCAGAGTCGGCAGGGCATCCAGCGGCACCGGCGTGAGTGAGGCCACGAACAGATGGAACGCCGCACCGTAGAAGAGCCACGAGAGGACGGACATCGCGAGCAGCGCTATCCCGTCCATCCAGCCGCCTCGCCATGTAAGCACATCGCGATGCATCGTCCGGGGCACCAGCCGCAGAACGGCGTTGAGCAGGGCCGGATGGACCAGCAGCAGCGCGATGAGCGCGGCGACCGCAGTCGCGATGGCGGGCCCCACGTCGATGCCGATCAGCGGCAGCGGCAGCGTCGCCGCTGCGAGAAGCGCAGCCGCCAGCAACGTGAACGCCATCTGGATGATCATCGACGTCAGCAGCAGCACGCGCGAAAGCCCTGCGCGCTCCGCCAGGTCGGCCACGGCCACGAACTGCCAGACCTTGCCCGGGATGTAACGAGCGACGCCGGAAAGGAACCAGATCCGCTGGAGCTGCGGCAGGCTGGCGTGTCCACCCTCGAAGCGCACCAGCACGCGACCCCAGACCCATACGCCCCACGCCAGCACCAGCGTGTGCAGGGGAATGCTGATCAGGAGGAGCGGCAGGTCGGGGCGCCATTCGAACGCGCGCAGCTGGTCGGCGTTGCGGGCGATCGCTATGCCGACGAACAGCAGCGCCGCGGCGACCAGCGCAGCGGACAGGAGCCGCCGTACCCCCCGATGTCCAGGCAATGGGCCGGTCGGTCAGGCCGCGGGCGCGGGCGCCGGGCGCCGGCGCCACCAGCGCCACGCCGCCCAGCCGCCATAGCCGATGAGGAGCACCATGCCAACGAGGTGGATCGCGAAGCCTACGTAAAGCTTCGTTGGCTCGAAGGTGAAGATGACCTCGTGCTCACCGGCGCCGACACGCACGCCCCGGAACGTGTGATTCGCCCGGTGGAGCCGGGCCGGAGCTCCGTCCACCGTCACTCGCCAGTCCTCGTAGTAGTTGTCCGCCAGCACGAGCAGTGCGTCCCGGTTCGCGCTGGTGCGCACGACCACCCGATCCGGCGAGTGGAGCGTGACCTGTGCCGCCCCCGCAAGCGGCGCATCGGGCAGCGGCTGCTCGAGTGGCGCGGGGAGCACGGCCGTCGAACGGAAATCGAATGACGGCTGCCGCATGAACTCTATCGCCCGGTCTTCCGGCACGACGGCGGTCCGACCGACGAGCCAGGCGCGCGGCAACGCGTCCGTATTCTCGAAGATGGTCGCACCACGCTCGGCCAGGATCGTGCGCCAGGGCACGCCGCCCAGTGGCACGCCGGCGATCAGGTAGCGGACGTTGGCCGCGTCCATGAACTTGCCGAGCTCCAGGAAGTTGCTCCAGTCCACGTAGGTCTGCTCGCCGGCGCCGATGAACTGGTTGTAACGCTGGAGCTGGTTGCCGTGCTCGCCACCCGCCATCTCGACGTCGTAGTGCATGAGGTAGTCGGGTAGCTGGGCGTAGCCCGCCGGCGCCTGCAGTGGCAGGACCCACACCCGGAACGGTCCCTCCAGTCCCTGCAGCGTGTCGACCACGCGGTCGGGCGCGAAGGCCTCCGACGGCGGCTCGCGCGTTTCGAAGAACTTGCGGTCGATCACCCACAGGTCCGCGACCGTGGTCCCCGCGAGGAGCACGGCCGCCGCCGTGGCGGGAAGCTTCGCGCGGGCCCAGGCCCAGACGATCGCTCCGGTCAGGCTCAGGAAGACCAGAAAACGCAGCCAGCCACGGGTGATCAGGTCACCGGCCGCCCCCGCGTCGCCGCCGGAGGTGGAGCCGAGCAGGCCCAGGAGGAAGAGCCCGATCGTGCCTCCGATCCACCAGACCAGCCGGGGCATGGCCGGGCCCGTGGCCGCTCGCTGGTCCGGAACGGCATCGCGCCTCCTGGCCAGCGCCTCGAGCGCCAGCGCGGCCATCGCGACCAGCGACATCGAGACGAGGAAGAAGGAGATGGATGGAGCCCGGAACCGCTTGGTGCCCGGCAGCAGCTCGTAGAAGAGCCGGTAGACCGGCGTGTGCCCGCCGAAGGAGATCAGCAGCGCAAGTGCCGTGAGCCCGCCGAAGAACCACCAGCGGCGATCCCTGCGCGCGTAGGCGATTCCGAGGATCAGCATCAGGATCGTGAACGCGCCGACGTACTCGGTGTGCAGCTTGAACGGGTTCGGCATCTCGGACGGCGCCTCGCCCACCCGGTAGTAGCCGAAGACGCTGCCTCCATGCTGCTCCGGTACCGCGAGTCCGATGATCTCGTCGGGGGGCATGGACCACGACGTCGAGTATTCGTAGCCGCGACCGCCCGTCTCGCCGCGAGGCGAGAGCTCCACGTAGTCGAGGAACGGCAGGAAATTGACCGAGGCCAGCACGAAGCCGAACGCGACCGCGCCGAGTCCGAGCGCGACGCGCACGCCCAGCTGGCGACCACGACGGTGCACACCGTGGTCGAAGAGGCAGAACACGGCCCAGGCCAGGCCGCCGAGCAACAGGTAGTAGCAGCTCTGGATCTGGAACGAGAGCAGCGCGAATCCCACCGTGGCCGCGGCGCCGACGAACGCACCGAAGGAGCCGGTCCGGACGCCGCGGTGCAGGAAGAAGAACAGCAGCGGTGCCAGCGTGGCGACGATGATCCTCCCGTCATGCCCCGCGAGCACGAACGACATCGTGAGTCCCGTGAACTGGAACGCCGCGCCCGCCACGAATGCGATCCAGCGCCGGACACCCAGCTCGACGGTGAGCAGGTACATGCCGAGGCCCGCGAGCGCGAACTGGATCACGAAGATGGTCGGGTAGATGCGGCTCACCGGGAACAGCAGGTCCGCCAGCCACCGGAACGGGTAGTAGGTGCTGCCCGGGTTCGCGAAGAGAGGCAGGCCGCCGTACACGTAGGGCACCCACTTGGGCAGATCGCCCTGCGCCAGCCGCTCCGAGATGAACTCGTGGAAGAAGTAGCCGGCAGCCCAGTAGTCCGAGCCGTAGATGTGGCGGAAGGGCAGGAACGCCGGCAGGAAATACAGGATCGCCAGGCCGAGGAAGACCAGCGCCACGGTGCCGGTGCCGAAGGCGTCGGCCGTCGGACGCGTTGTTGCGGCATTCCCGCCCGCGCCGCCGCGCCCGCGGTTCCTGTCGCCAGAACTCTGCTTCACGCTGTGCCTCCGCCTGTCTGCGCGATGCGCTGAAGAAAAACCCAGTGCTGCTCTGCAATGGAGCGCCAGGAGAAGTCGGCGGCGCGGCGGCGCGCGGCATCGGAGAGCCGCTGGCGGTGCCCGGGATCCGACACCACACGCTGCATCGCCTCCGCGAGCGCGACCGGATCTCCGGCCGGCAGCATGACCCCCGCACGCCCCCGATCCATCACCTCGGGAAGGGATCCCGCATCGGAGCTGATCACCGGCGCCCCCGCCGCCATCGCCTCGACGGCGACCAGGCCGAAGCCCTCGAACCGGGACGGCATGACCACCGCCAGAGCGCCCTCCAGCAGCTCCTGCCGCCGCTCATCGCTGACCGCCCCGAGCACCTCCACGCGCTGCTGCAGCCCCGCTTCGGCCACCATGCCGCGCAGCTCGTCCACGCCGCGGCCGCGCCCGGCGATGAGCAGGCGCGGCGCAGAACCCTGCGCAGCCAACCGGGCCATCGCATCGATCAGCACGTCCAGACCCTTCTGGAAGACGTCCAGGCGGCCCAGATACAGAAGATAGTCCTGCTCGCTCCGACGAATGGCGAAGAGCGCGTCGTCCACGGCATTGCCGATCAGCAGGACCGGTGTGGCAGCGGACACCCGTGCCCGTACGCCTTCCGCCGTATACTCGGAGTCCGCGCTGAGGATCGAGGCGCGCCGGAGCAGTCCCCGCTCCACGCGGTCGATCAGCGATCCGAGGGGTGCCCCCCAGCGGTCGCGTGCCGTGGGTGCCGTCAGGTGATGGACGGTTATGCCGACCGGCCTGCCCCGGGGAACGCGGATCGGCGTGTAGACGGAGAAGTCGTAAACGGCCGCGTCGTACTCCAGCGTCCGCAGCGCGCGCTCGGCGAGTCGGGAGTAGGTCCACCGGCTGAGGGGGTAGGGCCGCTGCGCGCCCAGGTAGCGATAGCGGACGCCGTCTTCGGTGTGATCGGTCGCGCCGGCGTAATTGCCCGCCAGGACGGTGACATCGGCCCGCTCCGCCAGAAACGGGTACACGCTCCGGACGCGTGCGGCACCGCCACCGCCCACCCACGGGTTCGCCACGTCGTCGTAGATGCAGTGCAGAACGCGCATCAGGTCCGGCGGGCGATGAAGATGTTGGAGCCGATCGACACGTCCCAGAACCACCGAGCCACGGGATTCGACCACGGCCACCGGGCGCCGGCCAGACGCTCGGCCAGCCACCGCTTCGGTCCGGCTCGGACCTCCTCGGGCCGGGAGATCCGGTCGCGCAGATAGTTCACCCACAACTCGCGCGGCGGCACCACCGGCCGGAGCCCGGCATCGCGCAGGAGACGACGGATCCGCCAGCGCGTCGGAATCACGCCCACGTCGTAGGTGCCCTCGCCGCCGCCGCGCACCTTCTCGAAATACCAGATCTGTAGCCGGCGTGGCAGCAGCACGAGCCCGGCCAGATCATAGTGCGGATCGTTCCAGAGGCTGTAGGCCGAGAACGGCTTCGGGACCACCAGGTAGAGCAGCCCGCCCGGCGCGAGTACGCGCCGGATCTCGGCGAGTGTCCTCTCCCGATCGCCCACGTGCTCGAGCACGTTGTCCAGGATCACGAGGTCCAGCGACGCGTCCTCGAACGGCAGCGACTCCGCCAGCGCGTTCTGCAGACGCACCTCGACGCCGTGCTCCTCGGCTCGCACGCGCGCCCGCTCCACACTCCGGACGTTGGGCTCGATGCCGTGCGCCTCAGCGCCGGCCTCGGCAAACGCGATGAGGACGCCGGCATCCCCGCAGCCGATGTCCAGGACCCGCGCACCCTCCACCTGGAATTCCGGCACGTACCTGCGCAGGGTCTCCACCACGTACTGACCGCGCGGGTACTCGCTGATATAGAGCGTCTTCCACGTGTCGAAGTTCTCCGACTTCCACCAGTCGGCACGCTCCGCTTCCAGCATGCGGACGTAGTTGGGCTCCAGGCGAGCCGTCTCCGCCCGGTCCACGCGCCGGTGCTCTCGTTCGGTCATGCCCTTTCAGTCTGAACTGCGGTGGGATCTGTCAGCCCGCGGTACAGCGCTTCCAGCCGGTCCAGGATCGCGTCCCAGGAGAAGTCGCGCAGCGCGCGCTCGCGGCCGGCGCTGGCCAGCCGCGCCGCCAGGTCCGGGTCACGCGCCAGCCGACGGATCGCGTCCGCCAGCGCCGCGTCGTCACCGGGCTCCACCAGCAGGCCGCTCTCCTCGTGCTCCACGATGTCCGTGATGCCGCCCGCGCCGGAGGCGATGACCGGTCGACCGTGCACCATCGCCTCGAGCAGTACCACGCCCAGCCCCTCGATGTCGCCCTTGGCGTCCCAGGTGGCCGGCAGCACGAAGGCGTGGCAGTCGCGGTAGCGCTGTGCCAGGGCCTCGTCCGGCACGAAGCCGGCGAAACGGACCCGTTCCGCCACGCCCAGCTCGGCGGCCTGCCGCTCCAGCTCCTCCCGCTCCGGTCCCGAGCCGACGATCTCCAGCCGTACGTCCGGCTCCGCCGCGCCGTCCAGCCGCGCCAGCGCGCGCAGAAGGTAGGCGAGGCCCTTGCGCTCCACCAGCCGGCCGACGAACAGCAGACGAAAGGGCGGGGCGGGGGAGGGCGGCTCGACCGCGGGCGGCGCCTCCACCGTCGCGCCGAAGGGGATCAGCTCCACCGGCCGGTCGTACAGCTCGCGCACCAGCCCGGCCGTGTAGCGCGAGATCGCCGTGACCGCGTCCGCGCGGCGGATCATCGAACGGAGCAGGGGCGCCAGCGCCTTCATGCGGTTGCGTACCCAGGTCAGCTCCACGCCGTAGAACGTCATCACCAGCGGCAGCCCGCCCGCCGCGGCAGCGGCCAGCCCCAGCACGCCGTGCGGGATGGGCCAGTGCACGTGGATCGCGTCGAAGCGGCCGCTGCGCGCCAGCCGCGCGGCCGCCAGCGAACCCGCCGCCACGTAGCCGGGCACCAGCGCCAGGTAGGCCGGTCGGTCGCGCACCCGGTCGGGCGCCGTCTGGTCGTGCGTCAGGTCCTCGATCGCCGCGGGCGCGTAGCGGAAGCGGTGCACCCGTACGCCCTCCACCGTCTGGTCACCCAGGCCGCGGTAGGAAGGCGCCAGCACCTCCACCTCGATGCCGCGCTCGCGCAGCCGGTGGATCGTGCGGACCAGCCACGGCGTGATGACGTCGCTACCGGAGCGGCTGTACGCCGTCACGATGTAGAGGATCCGCAACTTGTTTCGAGTCGGGGGGGCGGGTAGCTTTCCGCGGCGAATTCCGCCAACTTACCGCTGCCTCTCCGTAACCTCAAGTCAGCATGGGAGATAAGCCGGCGCGGGCGCTGGTCATCGTGCCGACCTACAACGAGCGCGACAACCTGGCTCGCCTCGTGGAGCAGGTCCTCCAGCAGGACGGCCGCCTGGAGATGCTCGTGATCGACGACGCGTCGCCCGACGGGACAGGGGCGCTCGCGGATGAGATCGCCGCGGCCCAGCCGCGCGTTCACGTGCTGCATCGCCCCGGCAAGCTGGGTCTGGGCACCGCCTATCTCGACGGCTTCCGCTGGGGGCTCGAGCGCGACTACGACGTGCTCTTCGAGATGGACGCGGACTTCTCCCACGACCCGTCGCACCTGCCGCAGTTCCTGCAGGCCATCGAGGACTACGACGTGGTGCTCGGCTCGCGCTACCTGCACGGGCGCGTCACCGTCATCAACTGGCCGATCACGCGGCTGATCCTCTCGTACGGCGCGAACGTCTACGCCCGCCTGGTCACCGGACTTCCGGTAGCGGATGCGACGGGCGGGTTCAAGTGCTTCCGTGCCAAGGTTTTGCGTGCTCTCGACTTGAGTGCTGTCGAGTCCGAAGGATACGCGTTCCAGATCGAGATGAGCTTCCGCGCCTGGCGCCGCGGCTTCCGCATCGTCGAGGTGCCGATCGTGTTCGTGGACCGCACCGCGGGGGAGTCCAAGATGTCCAAGAAGATCATCCGCGAGGCCGTCTGGCGCGTGTGGAAGCTCCGGGCACTGGACCTGTTCGGGAAGCTCTGACGCGATGGCGCTCGGCGACCTGCTCTGGGCCTGTCCCGACTGCGGTCACGCGCGCGCGTGGGAGGGCGACGCCGGCACCCGGCGTTGCGGCGCGTGCGGCCGGAGTTACCGGCGCGGGGCGGGTGGGGACATCGTCGTCAGGGACGCCTCCGGCAGGGAGGCCACGCAGGCCGCCGCCGCGCTCGTGGACCGGCTGCCGCCCGTGGACCCCGCGTCCGAAGGGCAGGGCGAGCCCCGCGCGCGGGTGCGCTGTGCGCCCGCGGTCGGCTTCTCACCCGTCCGCCAGGATGGCAGGGTGCTCGGCTTCTTCGAGCGGCGCGGCGAATGGGCCGCCGGCGAGCTGACGCTGCAGGCCGAAGCGCTGCGTTTCACGCCGGACGGCGTCGGCGCCGGGAGGGATGCTGGCGAGGACGCCGCTGGTGCGGCGCACGGGGCCGAGCCCCCGGGCGGCCACCTCGAATGGCCGCTGGAGCACATCACGGCCGTCCAGTCCAGCTCCAGGACGCTGCAGATCAAGCCGCGCGGGGCGCCGGTCGTGTCGTTCCGGTTCGAGGACGCGTCCTGCCGCCACTGGGAACAGCTGATCGCGGCGGCGCTACAGGCACTCTACCACAGACGCGGCTGGGGGCGGATCCGCGAGTACCAGCCCCGCATCGTGGCGGAGGGAGCCGCCCGGTGATCGTCTACCGACTCGGCCAGGCGCTCTCCTGGGCCGCGATCCACGGCGTGCTGGGCGGCATGGACGTCGTCGGGCGGGAGCACCTGCCGCAGCGCGGGCCGTTCCTGCTGGTGTCCAACCACGAAAGCATCCTCGACCCGTTCTACGTCCAGGTCGCCTGTCGCAGGCCGATCTGGACCATGGCCAAGAGCACGCAGTTCGCCGGGCCGGGCATGCAGTGGCTCATGCCGCGCATCCAGGCGTTCCCGGTGCGCCGCTACCAGATCGACCCGCAGGCGGTGCGCTACGCGCTGCGTCGGCTGGAGGAAGGCCACGGCGTGGGCGTCTACGTCGAGGGCGAGCGGTCCTGGGACGGCCGCATGGGCCGGCCTCGCCTCGGCACGCTACGCCTCATGCTGCGCGCCGGCGTGCCCATCGTGCCGGGACGGATCAGCGGCGCATACGCCGTCTGGCCGCGTTGGGCGAGCCGGCCGCGGCGCGGCCGCGTCCAGGTCACGTTCAGCGAGCCGATCCGCTACCCGGCGATCCGCGACCGCGATGAACGGGAGCGGCTGCTGCCGGAGCTCGAGGCGCGCCTGATCGAGAGGCTGACGGGGGCGGAGCCCGCACCGAGCGTCCCGCCCGTCGGCCCCGCGCGGCACGGGGAGGGCGGCGGAACGAGCTAGTCCCGCACATGGCCCCAGCGACCCCGTTCCCGGGTCAAGTTTACATAATGTGTATTATGCGCGGTGTGGAGAACGTTGTGGATCGGGCGATGGGACAGGGTTATCGGATGATCGGGGCTGCGGACGATGGGGTCTCGGACGGCGGCGTTGCGGAGCGATGGAGCCTCCTCGCCTCGCGGATCGGTTCAGGCGAGGTCCTTCGGCCGGATTGAATCGCTCGCGGCGCGGCTGGCCCGGCCGCAGCCGGCGCCATGCGACAGCACGGTCAGCGAGGCGGTCGGCAGCTTTCGGGGCGTTCCGCAGGCATCGTCGCTGCCCGCGATCACGTCGAGGATGAGGGGCAACCGCCCCCCTTGGCGCTGCCGCCGGGCGAGAAAAAGGGCGCGGCCCCTTCCGGGAGCCGCGCCCTGTGCCGTCGGATCGGTGGTCGAGTCAGGACGCGGCGGTCGGTCTCGTGCCGGCGGTCAGTTCCGAGCGGCGCATCTGGTAGACGTCGCGCTCTGCGCCGGCCTCGACCATGCCGATCAGGCGGTCGTAGACCTCGACGGCGCCGGCGGTGTCTCCGGCCTGGGCGCGGACGCGGGCCAGGTCCTCGAGCGCTTCCCTGCGGTGCATGTCCAGGCGGGCCTCTTCGGCCACTTCGAGGTACTGCGCCTCGGCCTGAGCCATGTCGTTGGCCATCTCGTAGGCGGAGGCCAGCAGCAGTCCGACGGCCGCGTTGACGAGGTGGTCGTCGCTGTCGGCGGCGGGCCGGAGCGCGTCCACGGCCTGCTGGGGCTGGTTCTGCATGAGGTAGATCTGGCCGAGCAGGATGCGGGCGTCGGCGGCGGACTCGGTGCCGCCGAAGCGTCCGAGGTAGGTTTCCAGGTCGCGTGCGGCGAGCTGCATGTTGCCGCTGGCAGCCGTGCCGCGGATCTGGAGCAGTTCGGTGGCGGCGCGCTCGTTCATGGTGCCGCGGTAGTCGATGTACTGCCAGATGCCGATGACGGCGATGACGAGCACGATCGCACCGATCACGAGGGCGCGCGTGTGCGCCTTGGCCCACGTCGAGAGCTCGATCATGCGCACGACGAAGGCGTCGTCTGAATCGGCGGCCGAATGGTGGACGCGCCGTGAGGTCGGATGCTTGGTCATTGAGCGGTCGTGAGGAGGGCTGGTGCCCCATGTGCGAACGCCCGCGGCGAAACGGTCGCGCGGGCGTTTTTTGCGGCCGGGCTCGAACGGGCCGAAGTTTAGCGCTGGCCTCGTTTTCCGTCAAGGAATCGGGACCGGGGCATGGCTCACGGATTGCGTGGCTGGCATGGATCGGAACGGAGGGAGCCGAGGATGGTTGCGCGCTGACGATGAGGTGTGGCGGGGAGCGGCGAGTGAGGGGTAGAGCGGTCGGTCGTGCGCGGGCGCTGGTCCTGCCAGTGGTGCTGGCAGTGGCGAGCGCCTGTTCCGCGCGGGGACCGGGTGCGGAGGCGTACCCCGGATTGACGGATTACGCGGGCGACGAGGTGGTCGCGCTGCGTTTCGTGGCGCCGGCGCCCTTCGGGGCGGATTCGCTGGCTGAGCTGATCCGCACGACCACGACGCACTGCAACTTCCCCTGCATCTTCGGCTGGGGCCGGACGGAGGCGTTCCTGGACCTGGACCTGCTCGCCGCGGACGTCTCCACGCTGGAGCTCTTCTACCGCCGCAACGGTTTCTTCGGCACGCGCGTCATGCCGGACGTCCTGGAGCGGGGGGAGGACGAGATCGCGGTGCAGTTCACGATCCTGCGCGGCGATTCCATCGTGCTGGACTCGCTGGTGATCGACGGGGTGGCGGAGGTGCTGGACACGGCGGCGGTGCGGAACCGGCTGCCGCTGGAGGAGGGGCAGCTCTTCAAGCTGGACGAGTTCCTGCGCTCCGCCGAGATCCTGCGCCAGCGGCTCTACAACAGCGGCTACGCGAATGCGGAGGTGCTGCGCAACTACGCCGTGGACACGCTGGCCAACACCGCCTTCGTGGAGCTGATCGGCATTCCGGGCCCGCAGGTGCGGGTGGACTCGATCATCGTCGCCGGCGGGCACCGCCTGGGCCGCAGCACCACGCTGCGGCAGCTGACGTTCCGGCAGGGCGACCTGCTGCAGCCCCCCGCCCTGGCCGCGAGCCAGCGCAACCTGTTCGCGCTGGACCTGGTGCAGTTCGCGACGGTGACCACGGCGCCGGACTCGCTGCAGCTCTCGCCCGCCGACGACTCGACGGAGACGATCCTCGTCACCGTGCAGGAGGGTCCCGTTTACGTGGTGGAGGCGGCCACCGGCTGGGGCAGCGTGGACTGCTTCCGTGCGCAGGCCAGCTGGACCAGCCGCAGCTTCCTGGGCGGCGCGCGCCGGTTGAACGTGTCCGGATCGGTGTCCAAGATCGGCATCGGTGACCCGGTGGATCTCGGACTGGGCGGCACGCTGCTGTGCGACGAGTACGAGCAGGACCCGTTCGCTTCCAGCCTGGACTATCGCCTCGCCACCGACGTGACGCAGCCGTACTTCCTCTCGCCGAACAACCGGCTGAACGCCACGCTGTACGTGCAGCGGCAGTCGGAGCCGAACCTGTTCCAGCGGCAGGCGTACGGCGCGGACTTCACGTTCAGCCGCCGTATCGGCCTGCGCGACGCGCTCTCGGCGGTGCTGTCGGGGCAGTACCGCCGCACACTGGCCACGGAAGCGGTGTTCTGCTTCGCGCTGGCCGTGTGCCAGCGCTCGGACCTGGTCGGGCTGGACGACTTCCAGTGGCGCAACAGCATCGGCGCCAACTACACGAGGGACCGGACGGACGTGACGCTGGCGCCCACGCGCGGCTACACCGCCCGGGTCGGTCTGGAGTACGCTCCGGCCTGGACAGGGTCGGACATCGAGTTCCTGCGCGGCAGCGCAGAGGGCGCCTACTACTTCACGCTCCGGCCGAGCTGGATCGTGGCGACGCACCTGCGCGTCGGTGACTTCTTCGGCTCGACCGAGGTGCTGCCCGACTCGGCCGTGGACGTGGGCGATCTGCTGCCGCCGGAGGAGCGCTTCTACCTGGGCGGTGCCACGACCGTGCGCGGGTACGAGCGGAACGCCATCGGCGCCGAGTTGAACCCGGGTGTTTACGTCGCCGAGGCGACGTCCATCGATTCGGTGGGTGACTACACGGCCGAGGGTGCGGACATCGTCTTCGTTCCGCTGGGCGGCACTTCCCTGCTGCTGGCCAACGCCGAGCTGCGGCTGCCCTCGCCCTTCCTGTCGCAGTACCTGCGCTTCGTGACGTTCGTGGATGCGGGAGCGATCAGCACGGGGTCCATCGCCGACATCGAGTTCGGCGACCTGCGTGTCACGCCCGGTGTGGGCGTGCGCATCCAGACGCCGGTCGGCCCGGCCCGCATCGACGTCGCATGGCGAGCGTACGACCGCTATACGGCGCCGCTGCTGGGCCCCGACCCGGACGTGAGCGGGCAGCTGGTCCAGATCCAGCCGGCCTACCAGCCGGAGGATTCGTTCTGGCAGAAGCTGCAGTTCCACCTGGCCGTGGGCCACGCGTTCTGATGCCGATCGACCGGCGGCGTGCGGGTGTGTGGACGGCCTCGGCGCTGCTGGCCGTCGCGGTGTTCGTACTGGTCTGGGGCATGCTCGGCGAGCGCGAGCCTTCACTGATGGCGAACCCGGACACGGACGGCGCCGTGTCCGACATCGAGGGCCGCATCGCGCAGCGGCTGGACGAGGACGTGAACTGGCGGCCGATGCGCGGCGCGGCCCGCGTGGTCGCGGGGCGCGTGCGCTGGGCGGACGGCTCCGGCGCGCCATGGCTCGAAGCGCAGCGCGTGAGCGGCGCCGTCTCGCTCGGGTCGCTGGGCGGCGACCGCGTGGTCGTCTCGGACGTGCGGCTGGTTTCCCCGCGCGCGCGGCTCGTCCAGGCGCAGAGTGGCGTGTGGAACTTCCAGCGCGCGCTGAACGGCGGCAACGGCGGCGCCGGGGAGGGCCCGTCGGGCGGCGCGCCGCCGCTGGTGATCTTTACCGGCGCGCGCATGGAAGGCGGGCGCGTGGAGGTGACGACGCCGACGGCGTCCTACAGCGCAGCGGCCGTGAACGCCGTGGTGGACGAGGCGCGCTTCGGCGGCCCGTCGTCCGCCCGCTCGTTCGTGCGGCTGGCGAGTCTGGACGCGCGCGTGTCGCGGCCCGGCGGCGAGGCGCAGCCGCTGGCCGTGCGGGATGGGCTCATCCGGCTGGAGGGCGACCGCGTCGCCTTCACGGTGGACCGTCTGGCGCTGGGCGGCAGCGCGGTCACCGACGTGGAGGGCGTGTGGTCCGATGCGCTCCCGGCCCCGGGCATCCGCGCACGTGGCCGGGCCACCGGCATCCGGTTCGCCGACCTGACCGACCTGATCCCGCGCGTGCCGGCAGAGGGCACGGCCTCCTTCACCTGGACGGTGGAGCCGCTGGGCGGAAGGCTGGCCGTGGCCGTCGACGGCCTGGACCTGCGCTCGGGCGAGTCCCGCGTGGCGGGTTCGCTGACGCTGGTGCTGGGCGGGCCGGGCGGCTTCAACCTCGGCGCGACCGACCTGCGGCTGGATCCAGTGCAGCTCTCGCTGCTGGAGGAGCTGCTCGGGCGCGATCTGCCCTATGCCGGCACCGTGGCGGGCTCGGTGACCGGCAGTGGCGAGACGCTGCGCTTCGACCTGGATGCGCGGCTCGCGTCGGACGCGGGCGAGCCGATCGTCGGTCGGCTGGAAGGCACGCTGTCGCTGGCGGGGGACCGGCCGACGCTGGGCCGAGTGGTGGCGAGCTTCGACGAACTGCCCCTCGCCTCCCTGCGCGCGCTGGTGCCGGGGCTGCCGCTGGCGGGCGTGTTGACCGGCTCGGTCTCCTTCGAGGGCGACCCGCGCGAGGGGCCGCTGGCCATCGATGCGACGCTGCGAATCTCGGAGGGCACGATCGCGCTGAACGGCACGCTCTCGCTGGCGGGCACGCCGACGTACGACCTGCGTGGGCGCCTGACCGACCTGCGGCTGCAGCGGCTGGTCACCTTCGAGTTTCCGCCCGTGCTGCTGAACGGCACCTTCTCGCTGGAGGGGACCGGCTTCGAGATGGCCACCGCCAATGCGCGCGTCGACTTCGACGGCCGCTTCTCCGGCTGGCGCGCCGGCCCGGCAGACATCGTCAGCATCGACGCGCGCCTGGACGACGGCACCATCGCCGTGGACCGCGGCGTGATGCGGCTGGCGACCGCCACCGCCTCCGCTTCGGGCAGCTGGCGCGTGGTGGAGCCGACCGGCGGCTCGATCGCATACGACCTCGACGTGGAGTCGCTCGAGCCGTTCGGCCCCTACCTGCCCGGCGGCTCGCTCGGCTCGACCGGCAGCGTGCTGGCCGAGGGCACGCTGTCCGGCACGCTGGAGCGGCCGCACCTGGTCGGTACCCTGAACGCCGCCGACGTGCGCTGGGGCGACTGGGCGGCGGAGAGCGGCGAAGCCGAGTACGACGTGGTCGTCACCGACTCCCTGCCCCGCATCCGCTTCGACGGCACGGCCACCGGCCTGATCACGCCGACCGCCGGCTCCTACGAGCGCGCCGTCGCCACGCTGACGCTGGTGCCGCCGACGTTCGACCTGTCGCTGGATGCCGACCGGCTGGGCGGCGGCGAGGTGCAGATCATGGCGGACGGCCGCATGCCGCCGGGCGCCGAAAGCGAGGCGGTTCTGCGCACCGTGATCGTGGACCTGGCCGAAGAACGCTGGTCGCTCACCTCACCGGCCACCGTGCGCTGGGAGGACGGCGTGGTCGCGGTCGAATCGCTGCGCGTCGCGCAGGTCGAGGGCACCGGCCTGATCGCGCTGGACGGACGCGTGCTGCCGCTGTCCGACGCGTCCTTCACCTTCGACGTGCGGGCGCTGCCGCTGGACGACGTGCAGCGGCTGCTGAGCCGCGACCCCCTCGCCTCCGGGCGGCTTTGGGCGGCCGGCAGTTTCGAGGCGCTCGGCGGCACGCCGTCCGGCAACCTGGAGTTCCGCGTCGAGGACGCCGCGGCTCGCGACCTGGCCTTCTCCGAACTGTACGGCGAGGCGCGCTACGACGGCAGCCGGCTGTACGTCGACGCACTGGGCGCGCTCCAGGACCCGGGCGGCACGCTGGCGGCCGACGTCGCGATCCCGCTGGTGCTGCGCGTGGAGGACTCGACGGCGGTCGCGCTCGGCGAGAGCGGCGCGCTCGAGGGCACGATCGATTTCCGGCAGGTGCCGCTGGCGCTGGCGGAGCGCTTCACGGACGCGGTGCAGGACGTCGAGGGGCTGATCTCCGGCGAGCTGGAGCTTTCGGGTACGGCGGAGACGCCGGTCATCGAGGGCGTGCTGGGCGTCGAGAGCGGCGCGCTGTTCGTGGACCGTCTGAACCAGCGCTACACGGACATCGACGGCCGCATCGTGCTGCGGGGCCAGCGCGCGACGTTCGAGAACCTGTCCCTGCGTTCGGACGGGCTGGCCGCGGTAAGCGGCAGCGTGCTGCTGGAGGACCTCGGCGACCCCGAACTGGATCTGGCGGTGGAGCTGGAGCGCTTCCGGCCCATGGGCGTGGACGGTGAGGAGGACGTGGCGGTCTGGGGCACGGTGTTCGTGGACGGGCCGTTGAGCGCGCCGGTCATCACCGGCTCGGACGTCCGCCTGAACGATGGCGCACTGACGATCCCGGGCGGCGGCCCGGTGGACCCGTTCGCGGACGAGATCGCGGACCTGGAGCCGGCCGGCGACATCGAGCTGGAGGGTCTGCCTGGCGGTGAAGCGCCGGCGTTCGGCGACTTCGTCATCCAGGGTCTGGACGTGGAGGCGGGCGACGACGTCTGGTTCGTCACCGAGGAGGTGCGCGCGCGGCTGCAGGGCGAGCTGACGATCTTCCACTCGGGTGCGGCCACGCGCATCTTCGGCGCGCTGGAGGGCGACCGCGGCACGTTCACGCTGCAGGCGGGCGCTTTGACGCGCCGCTTCGAGATCATCGACGCCAACATCCGCTTCTTCGGCACGCCGGATCTGAATCCGGGGCTGGACGTCACGGCGGCGCGCACGGTCGGGTCCAGCGCGGGCGATCCGGTGGAGCTGCGCGTGCACGTGGGCGGCACGCTGGAGCGGCCGACGCTCTCGCTGACCACGGCCGAGGGCACGCAGATCCCGGAGTCCGAGCTGCTCAGCTTCCTGGTCTTCGGCACGCCGTCCTTCGGCGCGGGGCAACTGGTCGGAGAGGGGCTGGGCCTGGGCACGGTGACGACGTTCGGCAGCATCTTCGGCATCAGCGACATCCTGGGTGCCGAACTGCAGGAGGCGGGGCTGCCCGTGGACTACGTCCAGATCCGCTCGGCCTTCGTCGGCAACCAGGAAGTGTTCTTCATCTCGACGGGCATCGAGCTGGACAACGACGTCTTCCTGACCGCGGAGGCGCCGCTGCTCTCGGACCTGGAGGCGGGCTACGCCTTCACCATCGAATGGCGCATCGACCGGGAGTGGACGCTGGAGGCGGGGCTCAAGCCGGTGACTCGCCGGCAGGCGCTCGGGCTGGGGCTGTCGGACGTGCTGCGCGGCACGGACAGCCCGACCAGCCAGTGGATCGCCGAGATCCGGCGCCGCTGGACATACTAGAGCGCCCGGGCCCGCCGGCTCAGGGCCGGAAGACCAGCCCCGCTGCGAACGTCACGTCGTGGACGTAGGACGCACTGTCGTCGCTGGCGGCGGGGTGCGACCGATTGATCAGCACCAGCTCGTCCGTCGTGGCCAGCGTACGGCCCGTGTTGGCCGGCACGGGCGAGCGCGTGAAGTGATCGGTCAGCTCGAACGCCAGCGAGACGCGGTTGCCTTGCAGGCGCACGCGCATCCCTGCACCGAGCATGGCGGCCAGGTCGGTGCGGCCGCTGCCGACCTCGTCGGCCAGGGTGCTCCCTTCCTGATCGTCGACGGTGAACGTGACGGCGCCCGCACCCATCAGCAGGTAGGGCGCGACGCGCTTGCCTGCCGACGGCATGGCGAACTCGGCCGTGGTCGCGAACGTGTAGACCGACGCGTCCGAGAAGCGGAGCAGCGCCGTGCCCGCGTCCGGGCCGAGCAGCGAGTCCCGGTCCGCCTCCTCCATCCGCAGCGTGAAGTGCGTCGGCGCGTAGGACACGGTGACGCGCAGTGCCAGCCAGTCGCGAAACCAGAAGCTGCCGCCCAGCCCCACGGTCGTCGTGGTGGACAACGCGAGGCGGGCCGGAAAGCTGTCGGCGCGCATGGTATCGGCCACCGTCACGTTCTGGAGCCGCGTATACGCGCTGCCGCCGCCGAACATCAGCACCGTGAAGTCGCCCTGCTTCGGCGTCACCTCCTGCGCGTGCAGCGGAGACGCGGCGGCCGCGATCAGGACCGCGGCCGCAAGCGAGGCGCGCGTGCGTCTCACCGAGCAACCGGAGCCGTGGTACTCCCTTCCCTGCCCTTGCCCCCGGCCCCGCGCTGCGGCGCGGCGGGCGTCGCGCGACCCGCCCGCGCCCACAGGATCGCCGCGATCACGAGCAGCAGCACGCTCATGAACTGCGAGGTCGAGAGGCCGAACAGGAAGCGGTCGCCCTTGGCACGCACGAACTCGATCAGGAACCGCTCGACGCCGTAGAGTCCGAGGAACACGCCGAACAGCCGGCCGGGCCGCTCCAGGAGCGGCCGCGACAGCCGCAGCAGGATCCAGAACATCACCAGCGCCAGGCCGACCTCGTACAGCTGCGTGGGATGCACGGCCAGCACGGCGTTGTCGGGTACGCTCGCGGGAATGTCCGCGCCGACCGTGCGCAGGTAGCCGGCCGTGCTGGGCGGCGCGCCGTTGGGGAACGCGACGCCCCACGGCTGGTCGGTCGGCAGACCGTAATCGTCGCCGACCAGGAAGCAGCCCATGCGTCCCACCGCGTAGGCCAGCGCCAGCGCGGGCGCGGTCGCGTCGAACATCTGCAGCGCCGGCAGCCGCCTGCGGTGCACGTACAGCCCGTACGCCAGCACGCCGCCGATCAGGCCGCCGTACCAGACCAGTCCCGCCCGGCTGGTCAGCTCGCCGACCGGGTCGGCGGTCAACGCATCGAAGTGCAGGAAGTTGTAGTACAGCTTGGCGCCGACGATGCCGCCCAGCGCGATCCAGATCAGCGAGTCCCAGGCGTATTCGGGGTCCAGCGCCCGCTTGTCCAGCTGCTTCGACAGCACCCATGCGCCTGCCAGGAACGACAGGAACATCATCACGCCGAAGCTGGTGATCTCTACGCCACCGATCTCGAACAGAACCGGAAACATTCAGCCGCCTGGGAAGGGTCGGTCGGAACCGCGTATCAGTATTCGACCCGCGACACGTCGTCGGCGCGGTCGTTCTCGAAATATTCGCTGTACGGCGCGGCGTCCGGCGCTGCGGGTGCGCGCATCCAGCGGCGCACCAGCAGCGCGATCACGGCGGCGCCGGCCAGCACGGCCAGCCAGGGCAGCACGTAGACCAGCAGGTTGAAGCCGCTGGGTTCGGGCTGGAGCAGGATCCACTCGCCGTACTTGTCCACGAAGTACGCGCGGACCTGCTCCTCGGAGCGTCCGGCCGCCAGCTGCTCGCGCACCACGCCGCGCATCTCGCGCGCGAGGTCGGTGGGTGAGTCCTCGATGCTCAGCCCCTGGCAGACCGGACAGCGCAGCTCGGCCGCCAGCGCGCTCACGCGGGCTTCCAGCACGGGGTCCCAGGACTCGCCTTGCCGCAGCGAATCGACCGGGCCGACGCCGATGGCCTGCGCATGTGCGACCGCGGGCGCGGCGAGCGCCAGCAGCGCGGCCAGCGCCAGTTGCTGCCACCGGCTCCTCACCGGGCGTCTCCCGCGGGCGCGACGCTTCCGCTCTCGCTGCCCGTGCCCGCGGCGAGCAGCAGCCGGCCGATCTCCTCGCGCAGCACGGGCGCGGTGACCGGCCCCGTGATCTTGCGCGCCACACGCCCATCGGGCGCGATGAAGAAGGTCTCGGGCACGCCGTACAGCCCGTAGTCGATCGCGGTGCGGGAGCCCGGATCCAGCAGGGACGGGTAAGCCTGCCCGCCCATCGCCTCGATCCAGCGCCGCGCGGCGTCCGGCGAGTCGTCGTAGACCACGCCGAAGAAGCGCACCGGCTGGCCCTCGAACTCGCGCGCGACGCGGGACAGGTCGTCGTGCTCGTCGCGGCAGGCCAGGCACCAGGACGCCCAGAAGTTCAGCACGACCACGTTGCCGCGCAGCTCCCCCGTCGCGATGGAATCGCGCACCGCTTCCCCCTGCTCCGGCATCACGGCCAGCGTGAACGCGGGCGCCTCGCGCCCCGGCAGCGGCGACGGGATCACGCGCGGGTCGCGCGTCATGCCGAACGCCAGCAGCGCGAACACCGGCAGCAGCGCGAGCAGTGCGATGGCGACGCGTTTCCAGCTCATCGCTCGGCTCCCGCGGGTTCGGCGGCAGGCTCGCCCCCCGTCCCGCGATCGCGTGCGGAGACCCGCGCCGCGCGTCGGCGGCCGGGCGCGACGGCGATCATCGCGCCCACGAAGATCAGGATGCCGCCGACCCAGATCCAGCCGACCAGCGGCTCGACCACGGCGGCCAGTGTGACGCTCGAGCCGTCGCGCTCGAACGCCATCAGCGTGAGGTACAGGTCCTCGTGCGGCCGGCTGCGGATCGACGGCGTGGTGATCGGCTGGTCGCTGCCCGCGTAGAAGTTGAGCCGTGGATCCAGCTCGCCGAGGCGCTCACCGTCGCGGAACACCGACAGCCGTGTGCCGACCACGAAGCGGTGTGGCTCCTCCCAGGCGCGCAGATCGTCGAAGCGGATCGAGTAGCCGGCCACCTCGAAGCTCTCGCCGGGCGCGAGCGTCGCCTCGCGCTCCATGCGGAACGCGGAGGACGCGGCCACGCCGATGGCGAGCACCAGCATGCCGATGTGCGCGGTGTAGCCGCCGTAGCGGCGGTTGTTGGAGCGGACCAGCCGGTACAGCGCGGCGTGCGGCGCTTCCCCGTGCGCGCGCCGGCGGGCCGCGGCGCCGCTGATGAACTCGCCGATGTTGACGGTCAGCGCGAAGCCGCCGAACACGAAGGCCAGCATTGCGTACGGGTCGCGCGTGCCGAACAGCCAGGCCACCACCGCCACGGCAAGCCCGACCAGCGACGGCACGAGCAGCTTCTCGCGGAGGTGCCCGGGCGGCGTGCGGCGCCAGGGCAGCGCCGGCCCGACGCCGACCAGGAACAGCAGCCCCACGATGATCGGCAGCGTCATGCGATTGAAGAACGGCGCGCCCACGCTGACCTTCACGCCGCGGATCGCCTCGGCCACCAGCGGATACATGGTGCCGAGCAGCACGGTGAACGTGAATGCGGTCAGCAGCAGGTTGTTGACGAGGAACACGGTCTCTCGCGAGACGGGCGAGTCGATGCGCCCTTCCCCGCCCATGCGGTCGGCGCGGCCCGCCAGCAGCGCGATCGAGAACGCCGTCACGATGCCGATGAAGCCGAGGAAGTACAGCCCGATCGGCCCCTCCGCGAACGCGTGCACCGACGAGATGATGCCGCTGCGGGTCAGGAACGTGCCCAGGATGGTGAGCAGGAACGTGGCGATGATCAGGCTCAGGTTCCACGCCTTGAGCATGCCGCGCCGCTCCTCGACCATCACCGAGTGCAGGAACGCGGTCGCGGTCAGCCAGGGCATGAACGAGGCGTTTTCGACCGGGTCCCAGGCCCAGTAGCCGCCCCAGCCCAGCACCTCGTAGGACCACCACATGCCGAACATGATGGCCAGCGACAGGAACGCCCACGCCAGCACGGTCCAGCGCCGCGTCGCCCGGATCCACGCCGCGTCCAGCCGGCCCGACAGCAGCGCGCCGATCGCGAACGCGAACGGCACCGTCATGCCGACGTAGCCCAGGTAGAGCAGCGGCGGGTGGATCGCCATCAGGATGTGGTTCTGCAGCAGCGGATTCGGCCCCGGCCCGTCCAGCGGCACGGGCGATACACGCGCGAACGGGTTGGCCGGCCCGACCAGCAGCAGATAGAAGAACGCGCCCACGCCCAGCATGGTCGCGGTCGCGTACGGCACCACGTCGCCCAGCCGGCCGCGGTGCAGGTAGACGGCCGCGGCGGTGAACGTGGCGAGGACCCAGCCCCAGAACAGGATCGAGCCCTCGAGCGCGCTCCACAGCGAGATGATCGTGAAGAACGTGGGCGTCGCACGGCTGCCCACCTGCGCCACGTAGGACACGCTGAAGTCGTGCGTGACCAGCGCCCAGACCATGGCCAGCGTGGCCACCGTCAGCAGCCAGAAGTTGGCGAACGCGGCCAGCTCCGAGCTGCGTACCAGGTCGCGGCGGCCGCGCCGCACGCCGATGACCGCGGCGCACGCGCCCACGACCGCCACGATCAGTGCCGCCAGCAGCGCGCTGCCGGCCAGGATGCGAATCACGCCCGGCTACTCCTGGATCAACGTGCGGTACATCTCGGCCGGCGCGTGCCCCTCGGGCGGCGCGCGGTACTCGTTGGAGTGCTTGACCATCAGGCTGGTCGACTCGAATACGCCGGCGCGCGTGAGCCGCCCCTCGACGATGACGCCGATGCCGTCGCGGAACATCTGCGGCGGCGCGCCCGTCGAGTGCACCTCGACGGTGCTGTCGCCGTCGGTCATGCGGAAGCGCAGGTCCAGCGCCTCGGCGTTCCAGTCGACCGTGCCCGGCACCACCTGGCCGCCCAGACGCACCGGCGTCTCGTACGCCTCGGCGCCCTTGGCCATCAGCTCGGACGGCGTCCAGAAGTAGACCAGGTTGTCGTCCAGCCCGCCGGCGACCAGGAAGCCGAAGCCGCCCAGTGAGACCAGCGCGACCAGCGCCAGCATGAGCGGCCGACGCCGCCCGTTGGATTCCTTCTGCATCAATGTGCCTCCGTCGTGTCCCGCTCCGCTTCCAGCGCCTGCCCCGCCCGCTTCACGCGGGTGTGCAGGTAGACAAGGTACCCCGCAAGCACGATCCAGGTCAGCCCGTAGGCCACGACCACGTACGGCCACTCACCCTGCATGCGATCCTCCCGGCGCGCCCAGCGCGCGCTCCTCGATGATGCGGTCGGCCTCGTGCTCCAGCAGCGCGGCGCGGTAGCGCTGACGGATCAGGTACACCAGTGCGATCAGGAACGCGATCGCGTTCAGGCGCAGCCCCCATGCGTAAGTCGGGTCCACCGTGCTGGGGGTCGACTGCACCTGGTGGATCGAGCGCCACCAGCGCACCGAAAGGTACACCACCGGCACGTTCAGGAACCCGAGGATGCCGACGGCCGCACTCCAGCGCGCACGGCGGTCGAAGTCGTCGATGAACGAGCGCAGCGCCAGGTAGCTGACGAACACGACCAGCAGCACGGCGGTGCTGGTGAGGCGCGGATCCCAGGTCCACCAGACGCCCCAGGTCGGGCGCCCCCAGATCGAGCCGAGCGCCAGCGTCAGCGCGGTCATCACCGCGCCTGCCTCGGCGGCCGACGCCGCCAGCAGGTCGCGCCGCGGGTTGCCGCGCCACAGGTAGGCCAGGCTCATGCCGAACACCACGAAGAAGGCGATGAACGCCATCCATGCGGCCGGCACGTGCACGTACATGATCTTCTGCAGGTGCCCCATGTCGCGGTCCGGCGCGGACACCATGAAGCCGAAGATCTGCGCGCCCGCGATCGCGAGCAGCGGCAGCAGCACCCAGCCGGTCAGACCGTAGCGGCGCCGCGACCGGGGCGCGGGGGGCGGCGGCGCCGCCGTGGATTCAGTCCTCGATGACATACTCGAACGCCGCGAACGCGGCCAGGAAGAAGACGAGGTCGAACGCGGCCATCATGATCAGCCAGCGGTCGGTCGAGACGAAAGGGCCCGGGTTCAGGAAGCCGTCCGTGACCTCCACCGCGCCCACCAGCAGCGGCACCAGCATCGGGAACAGCAGCAGCGGCAGCAGCACCTCGCGGGCGCGCATGCGGCTGGCCATCGCCGCGTAGAAGGTGCCCAGCGCCACGAAGCCGAAGGTGCCCAGCGCCAGCGCCAGCACCAGCCCGCCGAAGGCCGCGCCGATGCGGATGTCGTACAGCACCGCCGCGGCCGGCACCAGCACCGCCTCGACCAGCAGCACGAACAGCAGGTTCGCCGTGAACTTGCCGAGAAACACCGTGCGCCGGCTGCCCGGGTGCGCCAGCAGCGCGTCCAGCGCACCGTCCTCCAGTTCCACCTGATAGCTGCGGTTGAACGCCAGCGTGCCGCTGAACACGATGGTCAGCCAGAGCACGCCCGCCGCGGCCTGGCGCAACGCGCCGGCGTCCGGTCCCAGCGCGAAGCCGAACAGCAGCAGCATCAGGCCCGCCAGGAAGACCACCGCGTTGAAGTTGGCCTTGGTGCGCCGCTCCAGCGTGAGATCCTTCCAGACGATGGCGCGCAGGCGCGCGACTTCGGCTGCGGCGCTCATCGCGCGCTCCGGGCTCGGCCGTTCATCGCGCGCCTCCGGCGACTGCGGTCAGGTCGGGCGACGCGGAGGCCGAGGCCGCGTCCGCGGGCGGACCGGCCAGCGCGACCACGCGGCCGTCCTGCATGCGCAGCCAGCGGTCGGCCACCACGGCCGCGCGATCCGGGTCGTGCGTCGCGATCAGCGCGCTGCCGCCCGCGTCCAGGATCGAGCGGACGAAGTCGTGCACCACGCGGATGCCCGACGCGTCGAACGCGGCGTACGGCTCGTCCAGCAGCAGCAGTCGCGGCGGCAGCAGCATCAGCCTGGCCAGCGCCAGCCGCCGCTTCATGCCGGCCGAGAAGCCGCGCACCCGCTGGTCCCGCGCGCCGGCCAGCTCGACCCGCTCCAGCGCGCCGTCGATGCGGGCGGCGTCCCGCGGCGCGTCCCGCATGCGCAGCGCGAACTCCAGGTTCTCGCGGGCGGTCAGGTCGGCGTATAGACCGGTGTCGTGGCCGAGCATGCCCACCGCGCCGCGCACCGCGTCGCCGTCGGTGGCCAGGTCGTGGCCGAAGACGCTGCCGCCGCCGCGCGTCGGCCGCAGCGTGGTCGACAGCACGCGCAGCAGCGTGGTCTTGCCGCTGCCGTTGCGGCCGAGCAGGACCACGCACTCGCCGGCGGCCATCTCCAGCGAGACGCCGCGCAGCGCCCAGCTGCGTCCGAAGCGCCGGGCGACCGACTCCAGTCGTACCGCGTCCGCTGTGGTCAATGCACCGTTCCCGGCCGTGTGCCACGGCGCCGCACCCGGGCGCCGGTCGAGGCCGGAAGGTAGCGTGGTGGCGCGCGCTCTTCAACGCCGCCCGGGGTCCGGAATTACTCGAGGTCACGCGTCATAACGAAAAGCGCCGGCGCGACTTGCATCGCGCCGGCGCATCCTTCCATCCAGCGGGCCTGCCTGGGCGGTTCCGCCTACAGCGTCAGCCGGAAGCCGAAGCTGCCGAACAGGCGGCCGTCGCCCAGCTCCTCCTCGGTCAGCGAACGGCTGGTCGACAGGTCGTCCGCCCCGATGACGTCGGTGGCCTTCTGATAGCCGATCTCGCCGACGATGTCGAGCAGGAACAGGTTCAGCCCGATGTTGGCGAAGACGTTCCACGCGGAGGTGGTCAGCTCCCCCTCGATGTCGTTCGTCATGGTCAGCACGAACGGCTCGGTCGGGTCCTGCTTCGCGGCCGTGCAGCTGGCCGACGTACAGTCGTACTCCAGCGCGAAGTTGAAGGACGGGTCGCTGCTGTAGCGGTCGTAGCCGACGCCGCCCGCCAGGTTCAGCAGCGCGATGCCCTTGCTCACGATGGCGCGCAGGCTGAGCACGCTGAGGTCCGTGCTGAAGCGGCCCGGATCGCCCGCGTCGATGTCGCCGAACTCCACCGTGCCCATGCGGCGGTACATGCCCGACACCGAGACGGCCGGCATCAGGATGCCGCCGCCCAGGATGCCGACACGCGCGCCGCCGCCCCAGTTGATGATCGCCTCTTCCAGCCCCGCGTCCTCCACCGGGCCGATCAGCGGGATGAACGAAACGCTGCCCAGCAGGTCCACCGAGCCGATGCTGCCCAGCGTCGGCGCCAGCGGGAAGCCGTTGAACACGCCCACCGCCACGTCCGCCTGGATCGAGCCCAGCGGGATCAGCGCCGTCGGCAGCGCCTCCAGCGAGTCGCTCGGCGAGCTGATCTCGCCGATCTGCTCGCTCGCGTCGAAGAAGTCCGGCAGCTCCGCGAACGCGGCGTTCGCCCGCGCCGTCAGGCTGACGCGCGGGATCATGCCGAACCGGGTGCCCAGCGTGGCCGCCGTGCCCAGCACCGGATTGCCGCCCGAGAAGCCGATGCCGATGGCCGGCTGCACGTTCGACAGCGTCATCGCCACCTGGCCGCACAGGAACGAGATCTCCTGCGCCAGGTCGGCCTTCGCCTGCTGGGCCACCCCCTGCGAAATGGGATCGTTCCGTACGTTACGGACCGTGATGCTGGACGCGTTGATGTTCTCGCACGTCGTCAGCAGTTCCTGCGCGTCCGCGCCGGACGGACGCAGCAGGCCTACGGCGAGCGCTGCCGCAACGAGCACGCGGGTGCGTCGCATGTCACCTCCATGGTGAGTCTCGGTATTGTCGAATGCTGTGGTCGACGATCCGACGGCCGTCGCTCGGGGGGGCGCCGCGTCCGCACGGCGTTGGTCGGGGCCGGAATCGACCGCACAAGATGCGCACCCCTTCCCTCCCGAATCAAGGTCTCCGGTTGCCGCGCCTCCCGACGGACCGCAATCTGCCGCCCGGCACGTGGCATTCTGCGAGCGTGCATTTCGCGGACCGGACGAGGCGATGCAGACGCTGCTGGTGGGGCTGGCCCATCCCGATGACGAGCTGGGTGTGGCGGGCGCGATCCGCGCCCAGCGCGGGCGCGGGGACCGCGTGGTCGTGGTCTGGCTGACGCGCGGCGAGATGACGGAGGCCTACGGCCCGATCTCCGCCGAGGAGGTCGCGCGCCGCCGCGAGGCGCTGGCGCAGCGGGCGGCCGAGGTGCTGGACTGCGAGGTCCGCTTCCTGGACTTCGAGGACACGCGTCTGGAGGCGACGCCGGAAGCGGCCAGGCAGGTCGCGCGGCTGCTGTGCGAGGTACGCCCCGACGGTCTGCTCACCTGGGGCGACGCGTGGGTGCGCGGCATGCGGCACCCCGACCATCGGGCCTGCGGCCAGATCTTCCGCGACGCGATCACGCTGGCGCGCATCGCCAAGGTGGTCGGCCCGCTGGAGCCGCACCGCGCGCCCGTGCCGGTCTTCACCATACGCGACCCGCACTCCACGCTGCCTCGCCTGGCCGTGGACGTGGAGCCGCACCTCGACGCCATCCGCGCACTGGGCAGCCTGTACCGCGAGGAGCTGGGCTTCGGCGACCCCGAATGGCTGGAAGGCCGCCTGCGCCAGGCCGGCGAATCAGCCGGCCTGGCCTACGCCGAGCTGTTCGACGCCTGGGAATCCGCCGGCGGAAACGTCGAAGCGCTCCTGCCCGCCGACCAGTCGGAGATCAGCCTGCACCCCGATCGCGACAGGTCGCGCAATCGGTCGTAGGCCGGGAAGCTCGACGCCGCGAGCCCCAAGTCCCAAGTCCCAAGCCCCAAGCCCCAAGCCCGCGGCTACGGCCGGCGGTACCCCAGCCGATACACGATCGGCGCCGGCAGCCGTTCGCTGCGGATGGTCACGATCAGGTCCAGCGTGCCGTCGTCGTTCAGGCGGAACCGGTTCTCGCGCGAGCCGTCCTCGGCCACGAACGTCTGCACCAGCGTGCCTTCCTCCATCAGCGTCGCCACGTCCAGCATCTCGCCGTCCTCGCGCCGCCAGCGGATCGGCGTGCCGTCCGCGGGCGAGACGATGGCCGCGCGGCCGTCGTAACTAGTCGAGACGCGCCCGTCCGGGGCGGCGATCGCGATCGTGCGGTACGGCTCGTTGGTGCTGCGCAGCCGGCCGCGCGCGATGCGCTTGGTGATGAAGTTCATGTCGTCGATGCCGCGCTCGATGGCGCGTTCGATGTCGTCGCTGCGGTCGGGCTGATACGCCCAGTCACCGGCGAAGGCGTCGACGCCTGGCGCGGCCTGCGCGGCCGCCGGCTGCGGTGCGGCGAGGGCGAGCAACGCGAGCGCGGTCAGCGCGGCGCCGCGGACTGCTGTGTTTCGGGTCATGCTCTCCATCCTGCTCGTCAGTCGCCGAACTCCACGGTCGGCGCGGTGTCGGCGCTCTCGGGCGCTTCGAACGTCTCCCTGCGGTCCGCGCCGATCACCTTGGCCGTCATCACCTGCGGGAAGCGACGGATGTACGTGTTGTACTGCCGGACCGCCTCGTTGTAGTCGCGGCGGGACACGGCGATGCGGTTCTCCGTCGACGCCAGCTCGTCCTGCAGCCCGATGAAGCTCTGGTTGGCGTTCAGCGTCGGGTACGCTTCCACGGCTACGTTCAGGAACGCCTGCAGGTTCCGATCGAGCGCGGCGCTGGCCTGCGCCAGCTGCTCGGGGGAGGCGTCCTGCCCGAGGGCGGCGGTCAGCTCCTCGCGTGCCCGGCCCACGCCCGCGCGCGCCTCGGCCACCTGCGTGAACGTCTCCTGCTCGAAGCTGGCCGCCTCGTCCACCGTCGCGACCAGGTTCGGGATCAGGTCGGCGCGGCGCATCAGCTCCGCCTCAATGTTCGCCTGCGTCGCTTCCACCGTCTCGTCCAGCTCCTGGATGCGGTTGTAGCCGCAGCCCGACAGCAGCAGCACGGCGCTCAGCGCCAGCAAAGCCTTCCTCATCGCGTCCCTTCCTCCCGGAATCGGTCGATCCATTCCACGGTGTTTTCGACGAGCTGATGGTAGCCGGCGACGGTCGCGTCGTCGACCTCCAGCGCCGGTGCCTCACCCTTCCCACGCGCGGTCAGCAGGTCCAGCATCGATGCGGGCGATGCGCCCACCAGCTCGCCGCCGGCGCGGGCCACGCCCGCGAAGTCGGTCGGCACCGGTCGGCGGGCGAGGCGCAGCGCCGAGCGCAGGTACGTCGTGATCGACGGCAGCGACGCCAGCATCAGCCGCCCCACCTCCTCCGGATGCCTCGCGGTGACCAGCATCGACTGGTGCAGCCCGAGCAGCCGCACGCGCAACTCGCGCTCGGCCTGCAGCCGCATCGCCGCGCGGTCGATCGTCACGCCGTCCAGCGGGTCGGCGCCGTGCAGGGTCTCGTGCGCGTCCAGCATGTCCGCCAGCTCGATGGCGAACGCGTCGCGCGCGCGGCGCCAGTCGCCCTCGTCCATCACCTGCGGTGGCGCGCCCGCGCCGCCCTCCGCCCACTCGCGTGCGGCCGGCCCCAGCGCGCGCAGCAGCGAACCGTCCACGCGGTCCACCAGCAGCAGCAGGTTCACGTCGCTCACGCCCACCACCGCCTCCCCGCGCGCGACCGAGCCGTACAGGAGCGCCGAGCGCAGCCGCTCGCCGAGCGTCTCGCGGGCGCGATCGGTGAACTCGACCGCCCGCTCGCGCGTGGCGTCCGGGCCCTGCGCCGTCGTCGTCTGCTTCCGCTTCATCCGTCCGTCCTCCTCACCACGACCGTCCGATGCCGCCGCCGCCGAAACCACCGCCACCGCCGAACCCGCCGAAACCGCCACCGCCGAAGCCACCTCCACCGAAGCCACCGCCGCCGAAGCCGCCGCGTCCGCCCAGCAGGATTGGCAGGATGATCGGGATCCCGCCCCTGCGGCGGCGCCGTCCACCGCCGCCACGTCCACCACCGCCACCGCCGCGCATGAACATGAAGATGACGAACATCGCGAAGATCAGCGGCATCCACGGGAAGGACGAGCCGTTGCCGGGCAGCGGCCCGCGCGCCGGCTCGGGCAGTTCGCCCGTCAGCTCGAAGCCGTAGTTCTCGGCGTACACGCGCGCGATTCCGGCCGTGCCGCGCAGCAGCCCGCTGCCGTAATCGCCCTCGCGAAAGGACGGCACCATCTCCGCGTCGGCGATGCGGCCCGCCTGCGCCGCGTTCAGGAAGCGTTCGGTGCCGAGCCCCAGCTCGATCTTGAGCCGGCCCTGTCCGTCGTCGGCCGTCTCCTTCGGCACCAGCAGGATCACGGTGCCGGTGTTGCGGTCCGGGTCGGTCACCTCGCCGCGCCGCCCCACGCCCCACTCGCGGCCGATGCGCAGCGCCACGTCGTCCACGCTGCGCCCCTCCAGCGACGGCAGCGTCACCACCACGATCTCGCCGCCCGACTTCGCCCGCACCTCCTCGGCGATGGCCGCGATGCGCGCCTCCTGCTCCGGCGCGATCACGTCCGCGAAGTCGTTGACCCAGCCTGTCGGCTGCGGCAGGCGCAGCTCGCCCTGCTGCGCCGCAACCGGCGCGGCCAGCGTGCCTGCGGCTAGCAGCACACCCGCGGCCAGCGACAGCATCATGGCCGACGATCGGACTGTGGTCGGGGAACGGAGTCGATGCATTCTCGTCGTCGAAACAAGGCGACCCGCCGGCTGCGTGCGCGGCGGGTCGAGCGGGCCCGGCAGGACTCGAACCTGCGACCCCCGGTTTAGGAAACCGATGCTCTATCCAGCTGAGCTACGGGCCCGAGAACCGCGGAATCTAATGGCCACGTCACCGGATGCCCACCCCATCACGCGCGCCGTCGGAACCAGGGACAGGACCTCCGCCCCTGTCCGGCCACCCGCACTAAAGACCATGCCCCCGCGGCCGCACGGACCTTGGGGGCCTGGGAACGGGAAACCCCGCCGCATTCTAGTCCAGGATCCGAAGCCAGACACCTGAGAACAGAGGGGGCTGGGTCTCGACGACAATGTCCCCGACGCCAATCTCGACTCTCGACTGATCGGCTAGATCCCTCCAGTCTGCTATGCCACTCACGCGAGCTCTAGAGACTGCCACGACCGCCGGCGCTCCCATGTAAAGTTCGAACGCGGCCGGCAAGGTCACAGCCTCTGCTTCCTCGAGCAGTACTCGACCGGCCAACGTGTCCATCGCCATCACGGTTCCGCGAATTACTGCTGCTTCGCGGATGCTGGCCGGATCGTCTTCACAACCGACTGCTGTTATGGCTGCAAGGATCAGGATGAACCGCAGCATTAGCAGCCGCCCTTGGTCAGCACGAGGCGACGCCTTCCTCGAGCGGCCGTCGCCAACCGTTCGGGGGGCGAGAGATCCGTCCTTCACCCCGACGTTTCCGACCCCTGTCGGCCCCGCCAGATCTCACGCACGGCGGACGCAAGGAGCGACACGGGCAGGAGCACCAGCAGAGAGATCAGCGCTACGTAAGCGCCGGACAGGGACTCTCCTCTGCCCACGTACAGCACGGCGCCCCACAGCGCGGTACGCTGCGTTGCTCAAGTCCAACCTCTCGATCAGGACGACGACCGCGAGCAACGGAATCGAAAGGGCGACCGCCACGAGAATTGAGGTGCCTGGGCTCGCCCCCTGTGCCAGCTGCAGAACGACCATCAACGAGGCGATCAGCACCAGCGAGCCGGTCAGCTTTCTCATCTTGCTTCCACCGGTATGCGCTCCGTCAAACGAGTACCCCCAACAGCAGTTCGAACAGCAGGGTGAGTCCGATGCCGCCGACCAGCAGGAGCAGGGCGAGCAGCGCGGTCGCGGGCCGCCGAGCCGGGTGCCCGGACTCCAGCGCCCCGCGGCCGTAGCGGCGGGACACGTACCAGAACGCCAGCGGCAGAGTGATCCCCATCCCCAGCGCGAACGTGATGTTTTCCAGCCATTCGATGCCGCCGAACACCCAATCCAGCCCGGTGAACATCGCCAAGAACAGCCCCGCCGAGATCACGATCTCGCGCAGCAATGCCCTCGGTGTTGCGTTCCGCGGACCGCCCGTCATTTCGACCAGTTCCTCCTAGGAAAACGCGTTGAGGGATTCGCCCATGACAAACCCAACCGTCGGGAATATGCAGAGGGTCGGCAGGTTCGTGAAGTGGTTGTGCAAACTCGGCGGCGGCGCGCCTCACCGCCAAACATCAAGCGGCCGTCGGGGCCGCGAATGATCACGACGGTCGAGAAGCCAAGGTCTGGGGGCAAGAGAAAGCGCCGGATCACGCGATCGGTGATCGGGCGCTCGAAATTCAGCAACCAGGCGGTTCTGATCCCCTATCCTCCGATGAAGCGCCGGAACCGGTTCAGCCGACCAAGCAAAGAAACGCCAGCGCCGGTGATCAAGCAGCTAGCGCCGATCTCTGCCTTGCCATAGTGGCGAGAGTTCCAGGCGCCGATGATGCACCCTACCGCGTCAGCGGCTGCCAACGGCGGCACCGCAGCCGCGTAGGAGATGGTATATGGCCCAGAATACGCGCACAGATCCGATGCCGCATTGCAGAGGCCCACCCACTCGTCGACATCGTTGTCCCAGTACACTAGCGAGCTGTCCATCAACGCAGCTATCACACGGAGTCGAGCCTTCTCAAGGCCTTCTGGATCGTAGATGCTGTCGGCCTCGATCTCCAGTCGCTCGATCTCCTGGATAATGCTTGAATGACTGCTGAGGTCGGCGGCAAAAACGATCGAATCGCGCAGGGCCTCGGCCGGCACTCCCAGAGTATCTATCTCCCAGAATGGATCGTTGACCAGGTCGCCGTATCCCGACGGGCTGGTTGGCACCGCGCTACTTTCGAGCCAGGCCCGGATGTTGTTCCATTCGGCCCATGACATCGTGTCGAATGAATGACTGAGGAGGTAGCCGTTCATGGCGGCCCGGGCGATCGTATCAGCTTTCGCCGCCGAGAGGGTCCTGTGGAACGTCTTGTGAAGCTTCAGCTGCTTCAGGGCCGTCACAAGGATGGCGTTGTGATGATGCGCCCACTCCGCCATCTCGTTCGGGGGCGCGGTCTGGGTCATCTCAGGCGCGACGAGCGTCTGTTCAGGAGAAGACTCGGAGCAACCGAGCGCAGTGGCCGCCGCAAGCAAGGCGGCAGCAAACAAGTGCCGATTCATAATCCGTCCTCCCTGCTCACGTTCTGGCGCCGCTCAAGAAACGCTACCAAGAGAACTCCGGCTGCAAGGATGGCTGTGCTCACAGCCAGATCGAAGGACAACACATGCCCGTAGTTGGGCGTTTCCCGCGGCTGAGCAATGATGGGAAGCCCGAACGCGAAGATGAACCACGCCGGCAATCCCCAAACCATCGCTCTTCTGACTGCCTCGCCGTACGTCATCAAACGCTACTCCTGGAACCGCTAAGGTAAGTAGCATCGCAGAGGCGCGGTCCCGGATTCCTCGGCGCTTAGGTGCGCAGGTGCGCATTGGCGAAAGCTTAACCGGGCTGGAATGGCAGCGTAGTGGGCAACTTCCCCACTATTGCGGAGGAAATTCCCTACCGTGGGAGGGCCACTGACCGACGGGAGCGGGCGGAGCGATCCATTTAAAGAATCAGGCGGTGTATCCGTGGGGACCGCTGCGCTCGAGCGCGGTCGGCGGGAGGAGGGGTGCTGCGGCGCGCCAGCCGCCTCGGTTATGAGGTAGCGGACAAAATCATCATCGCAGATCTGGCCCGCGAGCGCGGCATCGGCCAGCCCCGCATGTCGCACCTGCTCGACAGCCCGTCGCCCGACTAACGGTCACAGCAGCAGCTCGATCACCACGAACCCGCCCACCAGCAGCAACAGGAACAGGATCGCCAGCTTGTCGAAGTACTTGTCGATGAAGCCCTGGATGGGCGGGCCGAACTTCCAGATCAGGCCGGCGACCAGGAAGAAGCGGGCGCCGCGGCTCAGGATCGTGGCGATCACGAAGATCGGGAACGAGATGTGGAACACGCCGGACGACAGCGAGAACACCTTGTAGGGCAGCGGCGTGAAGCCGGCGGCGAAGATGGCCCAGAAGTCGTAGCGGTCGTAGAGCACCTGCACGCGCTCGAACGACTCGGGCGTGACGCCGGGCACGTAGGTCATGAAGAACGGCTCGACCGCCCCCCACAGCCCCATGCCGATCAGGTAGCCGGCGATGCCGCCGAACAGCGAGCCCAGCGTGCAGACCAGCGCGAACCAGAGCGAGCGGGACGGCTTGCCCAGCGCCAGCGCGATCAGCAGCGGGTCGGGCGGTATCGGAAAGAAGGACGCCTCGGCGAAGGAGATGCCGAACAGCGCCCAGGTCCCGCCGGGCCGCTCGGCCCAGGACAGCACCCAGTCGTACAGCCGGCGCACGGGGTTGGGCTTCTTGCCCGGCGGTGGGTCCGCGTGCATCGCGTGCTGCACTTCCTCGGGGGAGGGCGCGTCGTGCTCGCCGGCCCGCATCTCCCCATCCCGCCCCGCCTCTCCCGGCCGGCGCGCTTCCGCGTCGCTCATCCCGCCTCCGTATCCGTCGCGTCCTCCCGCCAGGCGAAGCGCCCGACGAGCGGCACGAAGCTGCACTGTGTGACCGTTTCGGTCTCGTAGCCTTCAGCGGTGCGGGTGACCCGCTCGAGCCGCTGCTCGTTCAGGTCGCCGACCGGGATCAGCATCTGCCCGCCTTCCGTGAGCTGCTCGACCAGCGCGTTCGGCACGGTGGGCGAGCCGGCGGCGACCAGGATCCGGTCGTAGGGCGCGTAGCGCGACCAGCCGACCGTGCCGTCGCCGACCATCAGGGCGACGTTGGAGAGCCGCATCGCGTCGAGCGACTTCCGTGCCCGCTGCGACAGTTCGGCGATGCGCTCGATCGAGAAGACCTGCCCGGCCAGCAGCGCGAGCACCGCGGTCTGGTAGCCGCTGCCGGTGCCGACCTCGAGCACGCGGTGCTCCGGACGGATCTCCAGCACCTGCATGTAGAGCGCCTGCAGCGACGGCTGCGACGCGGTCTGGCCGAAGCCGATCGGCACGGGCGCGTCCTCGTAGGCGCGGTGCTGCACGCTGGGCGGCAGGAACAGTTCGCGCGGCACGCGGCTGAACGCTTCGACCACGCCCAGGTCATGGATGCCGCGGTCGCGCATGACGTCGATCAGCCGCTCGCGCGCGGCACGGAAGCGGTCGAAACTCACGCCCGCTGCCCGATCCACTCGGCGATGTCCTGCACCAGTTCGTAGTTGGTCAGGTCCAGGTGCAGCGGCGTCACCGAGATGTGATTGCTGCGGATGGCGCGGAAGTCGGAATCCGGCCCGCCCCACCAGCGGCTCTCGCCGCCGCCGATCCAGAAGTACTCGCGCCCGTTCGGGTCGCGGGCGCGCGTCAGCGAATCGACGTAGGCGCGCCGGCCCAGCGTGGTCACACGCACGCCCTCCACCTGCGACGGCGCGATGGGCGGCAGGTTCACGTTGAGCAGCGTCTCCTCGGGGAAGTCGTCGCGCAGCACCAGCCGCTCGAGCAGCGACGCGACTTCGTCCTCCCACGCCTCCAGGTGCTCGAAGTCGCTGCCCGCGTACGACAGCGCGACGGCCGGGATGCCCAGCATGGTAGCCTCCATCGCCGCCGCGACCGTGCCCGAGTACAGCACGTCCTCTCCCATGTTCGGGCCGTGGTTGATGCCGCTCAGCACCACGTCCGGCTTCTGCTCCAGCAGCTCGCCCACGGCCAGGATCACGCAGTCGGTCGGCGTGCCGTCCACGACCAGGTCGCCGTCGTGCGTGCGGCGCGCGCGCAGCGGGTGGTGCAGCGTGAGCGAGTGGCTGGTCGCGCTCTGTTCGCGGTCCGGCGCCACGATCTCCACCTCGCCCAGGCGCCGCGCGGCGCGCGCCAGCGTGTGGATGCCGGGCGCCAGGTAGCCGTCGTCGTTGGTGACCAGCAGGCGCATCAGCGCTCCGGTGGCTCCAGCAGCGCGCGCAGCTCCTCGAGCTCGCGCCGCAGCATGCGGATCGTGTCCTGCTCCAGCGCCGCCGTCGCCTCGCCGCCCAGCTCGCCGCCCTTGCGCAGCGTGTCCAGCTTCTGCTTGGCGCCCTCGATGGTGTACTTCTCGTCGTAGAGCAGGTGCTTCACCAGCAGGATCAGCTTGATCTCCTTGCGCTGGTAGACGCGGTTGCCGGACCGGTTCTTGGACGGGTTCAGCACCGGGAACTGCGTCTCCCAGTAGCGCAGCACGTGCGGCTTCAGGTCCACGATCTCGCAGACCTCGCCGATCGAGTAGTACTCGCGGGGCGCGATCGGCTGCGTCACTGCCACTGCTCCGGCTTGGGCTCGCGGCCCATCAGGTTCGTCACCGCCTCGGCAGCGGTCGCACCCTCGAACAGCACCGAGTGCACCGCGGCGACGATCGGCATCTCGATGCCCTCGCGCTGCGCGAGGCGATGCGCCGCGCGCGTGGTCTCGACGCCCTCGGCCACCATGCGCATGTCGGCGAGGATGGCTTCCAGCGTCTCGCCCTGGCCCAGCCGCTCGCCGACCGTGCGGTTGCGGCTGAGGCCGCCCGTGCAGGTCAGGATCAGGTCGCCCATGCCGGCCAGCCCCGCGAACGTGAGCGGGTTCGCGCCCAGCGCCACGCCCAGCCGCGCGATCTCGGCCAGGCCGCGCGTGATCAGCGCCGCGCGCGTGTTATGGCCCAGACCCAGGCCGCTGGCCATGCCCGCCGCCAGCGCGATCACGTTCTTGAGCGCGCCGCCCAGCTCCACGCCCTTCACGTCCGGATTGGTGTAGACGCGGAAGTAGTCGGTCTGGAAGAGCTCCTGCGCCTCGCGCGCCGCCTCGGACGACGCGGAGGCCATGGCCACCGCGGTCGGCTGCTCCTGCGCCACCTCCAGCGCGAAGCTGGGGCCGGACAGGTAGCAGGCGCGCCGCGCGGCGGCCGGCGGCAGCACCTCGTCCATGACCTCGGCCATGCTCTCCAGCGTGCGCGTCTCGATGCCCTTCGACGCGCTGACCACCAGCACCCGCTCCGGCATCGCCTGCACCGCCTTCTCCATCACGCCGCGCACGTGCTGCGCGGGGCTGACGGACAGGACGACCTCAGCGGACTCCACCGCGCTCTCCAGCGAAGTGGTCGCCTCCAGGCGCGGGTCCAGCGCCACCCCCTCCAGGTAGAGCGGGTTCACGTGCTCGCGCATGATCGCCTCGGCCACCTCGGCCTCGTAGCTCCACATGCGCACCCGGTGCCCCTTCTTGGCCAGCAGGTTGGCCAGCGCCGTGCCCCAGCTGCCCGCCCCTACCACCGCCACGGTCCGGCTCATGGTCGCACCTCCCTGTCGTCGCTCGCGGGCGCGCCCGGGCCGCCCATCGGCGGCAGCGTGTCCTCGGGCGGTCGCCTGCCGAAACGGTTCTCCTCCCCGCGCATCAATCGCCGGATGTTGGCGCGGTGCGCGAAGATCACGAACGCAACCATGCCCAGGCACAGCCACAGGATCGGGCCCGCGCCATAGCCGAAGTAGACGGTCACCGGCACGGTGGCCGCCGCGACCAGCGACGCGATCGAGACGATCTTCGTGCTGAACACGATGATCAGCCAGACGATGAAGCCGATGCCCACGGCCAGCGGTGCGAGCGCGAGCAGGAAGCCCGCGCTGGTCGCCACGCCTTTGCCGCCCTTGAACGTGACATAGGGCGAAAACACGTGGCCGAGCACGGCCGCGGCGCCGTAGGCCAGCGCCCACCACGGGGAGGGCGCGCCGTCCCAGAGCGGGAAGGCATACGCCGGGAACCAGCCCTTGAAGATGTCGAACAGCAGCACCGGCAGCGCCACGCGCCAGCCCAGCACGCGGAACGCGTTGGTCGCGCCCAGGTTGCCGCTCCCCTGCGTGCGCAGGTCGACGCCCCGCGCAACGCGGCCCGCCACGTAGCTGGACGGAACCGCGCCCAGCAGGTAGGCCACCGCCAGCAGCACCCAGGTCATCGCTCACCCCGCACGAATCGCGGCGGGGACCCAAGCCCCAGGCCCCAGGCCCCAAGCCCGCAGTTCACCGCTGCTCCCTGCGGCCGCGGAAGCGCAGCCGGATCGGCGTGCCCGTGAACGACCAGCGCTCGCGGAAGCCGTTGTGCAGGTAGCGCGCGTACGACTCGGTGATGCCCTTGGGCTGGGTGGTGAAGATCACGAAGGTCGGGGGCTCGACGGCGGCCTGCGTACCATACAGCAGGCGGACGGGGCGGCCGTGAAGATGCGGCGGCTGCTGGCGCGCCGCCAGCGATTCCAGCGCCTCGTTGACCACGGACGTCGGCACGCGCCGCTTCCGCTCCTCCGCCACCTCCAGGATCATGTCCAGCGTGTTGTGCACGCGCTGGCCCGTCAGCGCCGACGTGAAGACCACGGGCACCCAGCGGAGGCTGGGCGCGCGCTCACGGAGGTGCCGCTCGAACGCGGCCGCGGTGTTGGTCTCCTTCTCGACCAGGTCCCACTTGTTCACGACGATGATCAGGCCGCGCCCCGCTTCCCACGCCTTCTCCGCGACCTTCATGTCCTGCACGTGCAGCTCCTCCGTCGCGTCGATCAGGAGCAGGCAGACGTCCGCCCGCTCGATCGCCCGCTCCGTGCGCAGCGTGCTGTAGTACTCGAGATTCTCCTTGATCCGCGCCTGCCGCCTGAGCCCCGCCGTGTCGATGAAGACCAGGTCGTGGCCGTGGTAGCGCATCGGCGTGTCGATGCTGTCGCGCGTCGTGCCCGCCACGTCGCTCACCACCAGCCGGTTCTGGTTCAGCAGCCGATTGATGAAGCTGGACTTGCCGACGTTCGGCTTGCCGATGACGGCCACCTGGATCGCCCCTTCCTTCGCCTCCTCCCCCGGCGCCTCGGGCAGCGCGGCCACCACCGCGTCCAGCAGGTCGCCCGAGCCCTTGCCCGAGATCGAGCTGACCGGATGCGGCTCGCCCAGGCCCAGCGTCCAGAAGTCGTTGTGCGACGTGTCCTCCGGCATGCGGTCCATCTTGTTGACCGCGAGCACCACAGGCAGGTCGGTCCGGCGCAGCAGCCCGGCGATCTTCTCGTCCAGCGGGTGCGGGCCGACCTTGCCGTCCACGACGAAGACCAGCGCGTCCGCCTCCTCCAGCGCAACCATGACCTGCTCGCGGATCGCGCTGGTCATCGGCTCCTGATCGTCCGTGATCAGGCCGCCCGTGTCCACGATCCAGAAGCTGCGCCCCGCCCACTCGGCCAGCGAGAAGTTGCGGTCGCGCGTGACGCCGGGCTGGTCCTCGACGATCGCGATCCGCCGCCCCAGCACGCGGTTGAAGAACGTCGACTTGCCGACGTTCGGCCGGCCGACCACGGCCACGATCGGCGTGTGCGAGGGCCCGCTCATGCCGCGAGCAGCGTCTCCAGCAGGTCGTGACCGGCGCGCACGCGCTGCGCCGGTAGCCGGTCCACCAGATCCTGCCACGGCAGGTCGTCGATGAACACGCCGTCGTCGTTCAGCGCCTCGGCCGGCAGCAGCAGCGCGTCGAAGCGGCCGCGACCCTCCAGCGCGTGCGCGATGTCGGCGCCCGCGAGCAGGCCCGCGGTGGTCACGGTCTCGCCGAACAGTCGGTTCGCCACGGCGATGACCTCCACGCGCGCGCCCGTCGCCGCGCCGATGTCGGTGGCCAGCGGCGCGAACACCTCCGCCATGCGCGCGCCCGTGACGATGCCGATGCGCTGCCCGTCCATGCGCTGCAGTTCATCGAGGCCCGCCGCCGTCGAATCCAGCATCTGCCGCACGGAGCCGACGCCGTTCTCGGTCAGCGGCCAGTCGTCGTAGTAGGACGCGACCGGCACCTCGAGGCCGGCCGACAGGTACATCTCGTCCGCCGCGTAGGCCCAGCCGGTGCCGCGCTCCCGCATCGAGCGCTCGCGCGCCGCCTCGATCTGCTCCAGCGCGCGCATCTGCTCGTCCCGCGTCAGGTGCCGCACCGGCCGGTCCACGTTGTAGCGCGTCAGCCCGACCGGCACCACCGAAAGCGACAGCACCCGCTCGCCCAGCGCCCACAGGTCCGCGATCGTGCGGTCCAGGTGCGCGCCGTCGTTCCAGCCCGGGCACAGCACCACCTGCGTGTGCACCTCGATGCCCGCGTCGGTCAGCTGCCTGAGCTGCTCGACGATCTCGCCGCCGCGCGGCACGCCGAGGATCTGCTCGCGCACCTCGGGCTCCGTGGCGTGCACGCTGACGTAGAGCGGCGAGAGCCGCTGGTCGATCAGCCGCTGGAACCCCTTCGGCCCCAGATTGGTCAGCGTGACGTAGTTGCCGTAGGTGAACGACAGACGGAAATCGTCGTCACGCATGTACAGCGTCTGCCGCACGCCCTCCGGATTGCCGTCGATGAAGCAGAAGACGCACTTGTTGGCGCACTCGCGCACGGCGTCCGGCGCCGGCACCACGCCCAGCGCCTCCCCGGCGTCCTTTTCGATCTCGTAGAGCGTGGCCAGACCGCCCTCCGCCGGCGCGATCTCCACCTCCACCGTCGGCTCCGCCTCCAGGAAACGGAAATCGATGCCGTCCCGCACCGGCGCGCCGTTGATGCGCACGACGCGGCTGCCGATCTCGAGCCGGAGCTCTTCGGCGATGGAGCCGGGCATGATTTCCTGGATGCGTACCATTCGGACCTCGGGTCGCGCGCGCCTTCAGTGCCGCTTGAAGTGCAGGCGCGCAAAAGTATCGACTGCAACGATCTAGAACAATGGTCCCGCCCCGGCACGGAGGCCGGAGGCGGGGCCGGTCGCATCTACCCCCCATTGCGGGGATCGTTCGGTCGGGATCGGGGCGCGGCTGCCACGTGTGGGAGCCGGACAAAAAAAAGGGGCGCGCCCCCGAAACCCATCCGGGGACGCGCCCTTTCGATCCTCGCCTTTCGGCGGAGGTGGCTACTGCACGTGCTCGTAGCTCCAGCCGGCTACATCGCCCTGCACGTCGAACTGGGTGGAGAACGTGGTCGACTGTTCCTGCACCGGCACGTCCACAGTGACCTGCTGCGTGGCGACGGCCGTGCCGGACGCGTTCAGCAGCGAGAAGCGGAGCCCGGCCTGGCTGCCAGCCTGCGCGTTCAGGTTGGTCAGCTGGCCGCTGAGCCGGATCGAGGTCGGGGTGACGCGGGTCAGCGTGACCTCGGCCACCTCGTACGGCATCTCTTCGTGGCTCTCCAGCACCTGGACCAGCTGGTTGCGCCAGCGGTCGGACGCGGCGCCCGTGTTGGCGTCGGCCATGGTGCGGTAGGCGCCGGCCAGGATCGCCAGCACGTTGCGGTTGAGCGGATCCGCCTCGCGCAGCTGCTCGGCGACGGCGATCAGCCGCTCGTTGACGGCCAGGTACTCGTCGCGCGCGGCCGCGTCATCGGCCAGCTCGCCCGACCGCGCCAGCAGCGCCTGCGCCAGGTTGTAGACCGCGTCGCGGAAATACGGATTGGCGGCGACGGCGCGCTCGAAGGCCGTGACCGCGCCCTCGAAGCGGGACGCGTTGAAGAGGCCGACGCCCACCTGGTAGTACTGGTCGGCGGTCAGGTCCTGCCGCGACAGCACGTCGGCGAACAGCTCGGCGGCCTCGGCGTCCCGGTCCAGGCGGCTGAGCGCGAGCGCCAGCTGCACCTTCACGGCAGCGTCGTCCGGGTTCTCGGCCAGGTAGTCCTGGTAGAGCTGGATGGCCTCGGCGGAGCGGTCCGTGCGCGTCAGCACCTGCGCCAGATTGAAGATGGCGTTGCTCTCCATCTCCGCCCACTCGGCGCGGTCCTCGGCCGAGAGGTACTCCACGCGCTCGCCCTGCAGGATCTCCAGTGCGCCGCGGTAGTACTGGATGGCCTGGTCGTAGTCGCCGCGGTTGGTGTAGATCACGGCCAGGTTGGTGCGTGCCTCGGGGCGCCCGGCGTAGGCGGCATCGGCCGCACGCATGCGCTCGATCGCCAGGTCCTCGTTGCCTGCCTGCAGCGCGGAGACGGCCTCGTTGTAGAGGCGGATCCACTCGCGCTCGCGCAGCGGATCCACCTGCAGCGTGTAGCGCGGATAGATCTCCACGGCGCGGTCGAACATCTCTGCGGCCTGCTGCCCCTGCCCGAGGCCCAGGTAGGAGACGCCGGCCTGGTAGTAGCCGAGCGGGTTGTCCGGCTCGTTCTCGACCGACTGCAGGGCCTGCTCGAGCGCCTGCTCGTAGGCGGCGCGCTGGTCCGGCTCGTAGTTGGTCTGATCGGCGCGATCCAGGTAGACCTGCGCGCTGCGGGTCCAGACGTTGTTGCTGGGCGAGGTGCCGGGCGGGAACGTACGCCCCTGCGCCTCGTCGGCCGGCGGCGCGTCCCCTGCCCCGGTCGTACCCGTGCCCGCGCCACCCGACGCGCAGGCGCTCAGGGCCAGACCCATCGCCAGGCTCAGCGCCAGACGGTTTCGAACGATCATGACTCCTCCGTATCACGGTTCTCGTTCACTGCACGCGTGCGGAGCGGGACGTTCCCGGCTCCGATCGACTGCAGTCCGGCGCGTACCTCCAGCGCCGTCATCCCCACCTCCCGCGCCACCCGCACCACGTCCTCGTACTCGACCTTGGCGCGCATGGTCCCGTCCGGCAGACGGACCAGCTTGCGGCGCACGCTGTGTCCGCGCCACTCCACCACGTCCTCCTCGCGCGGCAGCGCCGGCCGCTCGACCGGCCAGTGCCGCACGCCGATCGTGGTCGTCGCCCGGTACAGCGCGCCCATCACCGACTCCAGCCGCGCATCCGGCACCAGTGCTTCAAATCTCAGGCCCGGACGCCCTTTCTTCATCGCGACCTGCACCACGACCACGTCCAGCGCGCCGGCCTCGACCAGCGCCTCCCGCGCGGCCGGCACGTACTCGGGGTCCAGGTCGTCCACGTCCGTCTGGACGATGTGCAGCCCCCCTTCCTCCGCCGCCTCCTCGCACTCGATCAGGCGCAGGCAGTTGGGCCGCCCCTCGGGATCACGTGTGCCCGCGCCGTAGCCGCTGCGGCCGACGGTCAGCGTGCGCGGCGCCAGCCGCCTGTCGACCAGCGTGGTGAGCATGGCCGCGCCGGTTGGCGTGGTGCATTCGCCGTCGTAGCCGGTCTCCCGCACGCGATGGCCCGCCAGCAGCTTCAGCGTGGCCGGCGCCGGCACGGGGTAGCTGCCGTGCGCGATGTCGACGCGCCCCTGCCCGACCGCCACCGGCCGGTACCAGAAGCGGCGGTAGCCCAGCCGCTCGAGGCCCGCCAGCCCGCACAGCACGTCCAGGATCGAGTCCAGCGCGCCCACCTCGTGGAAGTGGATGCGCTCGATCGTCGTGCCGTGGATCTCGGCCTCCGCCTGCGCGATGCGGCGGAACGCCTCCGTCGCCTTCTCCCGCACCCAGGGCGAGACGGGCGTCCGCTCGACGATCTCCAGCACGTGCCGCAGGTGCCGGTGCGCGTGCTCGTGCGGCAGCTCGAAGCGCACCCGGCCGCACGAGATGCCGCGCCGGTCCACCCGCTCCACCTGCACGCCCACGCCGGCCAGCCCGGTGGAAGCGACGGTCTCGCGCAGCCACTCCGGCTCCAGGCCGAGGTCGACCAGCGCGCCCAGCAGCATGTCGCCGCTGATGCCGGCGAAGGGATCGAAGATGAGGCCGTTCAAGGTTGCCGCGTTCCTCCGGTGCGTAGCCGCGGCAAGCTAGACGGCGCCGCCGATGCGGTCAAACGGCGGCATGGCGCGGCGAATCAGCCCGCAGCGACCGCCCGTTCCAGGCGACGCACCGCCTCGTCCCGTCCCAGCACCGTGATCAGCGCGGCGAGGGGTGGGCCCTCGCCCTGGCCGGTGACCGCGAGCCGCAGCGGGTGGTACAGGCGCGGGCCCCTGGCGTCGGCCGCCTTGCCGGCCTCGCGGATCGCCTGGGCGACGGGCTGCTCGCCCCACTCCTCCAGCGCGCGCAGCCGCTCCGCCGCCTGTTCCAGCACGGCGCGTCCGCCGTCCGCGGGTGGCGCGGCCGGCGGCGCATCGGCCCGGAACGGCTCCAGCAGCGCGTCCGCCTCCCCGAAGGTGCGCAGGTGCGAGCGCACCGCGCCCAGCGCCACCGCCAGCGCCGCCTCGCCCATGGCCGCCGCGCGCCCGGACAGGTGCGGTCGCACCCGCTCGACCAGCTCGGCGAGCTCCATCCGCTCGATGTGGCGCGCGGACAGCCAGCGCAGCTTCTCGTCGTCGAACACGACGTCCGACGCGCGCAGCCGCTCCAGCGAAATCTCGGCGACCAGTCGCTCGCGGGACAGCAGCTCCTCCCCCGACGGGCTGGACCAGGACAGCAGCGACAGGTAGTTCAGCAGCGCGTCCGGGTGCACCCCCTCGCGCCGGTACTGCGCCAGCGATGTGGCGCCGTGCCGCTTGGAAAGCTTCTGCCGGTCCGGACCGAGGACGGTCGGCACGTGCGCGAAGACCGGCGGCGCCCAGCCCAGTGCATGGTAGAGCGCGACCTGGCGCGGCGTGTTGGACAGGTGGCCCACGCCGCGGATCACGTGGCTGACCTCCATCAGCGCGTCGTCCACGACCACGGCGAAGTTGTAGGTCGGCAGCCCGTCCGAACGCAGGATCACGAAGTCGCCCAGCTCGGCGGCCTCGAAGGGGACACCGCCGCGCACCGCGTCCTGCACCTCGATCGTGCCGCTCTCCGGCATGCGGAAGCGCAGCGCCGCGGCGCGCCCCTCCCCCTTCAGCGGCGCGATCGCGGACGCATCGAGTGCGCGGCAGGTGCCGTCGTAGGCCGGCGGCAGCCCCTGCTCCAGTGCCGCCTCGCGCCGCCGCTCAAGCTCCTCGGTCGTGCAGTAACACGGGTACGCGCGGCCATCCGCCAGGAGCCGGTCCGCATGCCGGCGATAGAACTCCAGCCGGTCGCTCTGCCGGTAGGGGCCGTGGTCACCGCCCAGCCCCGGCCCCTCGTCCGGCTCGATGCCCAGCCAGCGCAGGTCCTCGACGATGCCGGCCTCCGCGCCCGCCACGTTGCGGCCGAGGTCCGTGTCCTCGATGCGCAGCAGGAAATCGCCGTCGTGATGACGCGCGAAGAGCCAGCTCAGCACGGCCACACGCGCGTTGCCGGCGTGCAGCTCGCCCGTGGGACTGGGCGCGAAACGGGTCCGTACGCGGCGCTGGCTCATCGCTTCAGGTGCTCGAGGATCGTGCGCGCCAGGCGGTCCGAGAAGCCCGGCACCTCGGCGATGGCGGCCGGCTCCGCAGCCCGCAGCGCCTTCACGCTGCCGAAATGCCTGAGCAGCGCAGTCTGCCGCGCGGGACCCACGCCCGGGATGTCCGCCAGCTCGCTGCGCAGCGTGCGCTGCTTGCGCAGCTTGCGGTTGTAGCCGATGGCGAAGCGGTGCGCCTCGTTGCGAATCCGCTGGAGCATGCGCAGCGCGGCCGACGTGCGCGGCAGCCGCAGCGGCGCCGCGCGATCCGGCAGGTAGATCTCCTCCTCGCGCTTGGCCAGCGAGCAGACGGCCACGCCCTCCAGACCCGCCTCGCGCAGGGCGGAGATCGCCGCGTTCAGCTGGCCACGCCCGCCGTCGATCACCAGCAGGTCCGGCACCGGCTTGTCCTCCTCCAGGCGCCGCCGCAGGTAGCGGCCGAGCACTTCCTTCATCGAGCGGAAGTCGTCGTTGCCCCAGTCGCCCCGGACCTTGAAGCGGCGATACTCGGCCTTGTACGGCTCGCCGTTCCGGAACGCCACGCCGCTGCCCACCGTCTCCGAGCCCTGCGTGTGCGAGATGTCGAAGCAGGCGATGAAGCGCGGCACGACCGCCAGCTCCAGCGCCTCCTGCAGGTCGTACAGGTCGTCGTCCGCGCGACGGTCGGCCACGTCCGTCAGCACGGCCTGCTCCTCCAGCAGGTGCCGCGCGTTCTGACTGGCCAGCTCGACCAGCCGCAGCTTCTCGCCGCGCTGCGGCACGTGCGGCACGACCTTGCGGCCCGCCCGCTCGGTCAGCAGTTCAGCCAGGCTCTCCAGGTCCTCGAAGTCCATGGGCATCAGGATCTCGCGCGGCAGGTCCTCGGTGCCGTGCTCGCCTCGGCCCAGATACAGGCGCGTGCTCGCGGCGCTCATCAGCGCGTCGTCGCTCTCCTCGTCCACGTTCTCGAAGAAGTCCATCTCGCGGCCCAGGAGCTTGCCCTCGCGGATGCGCAGCTGCACCACGCAGGCGCGATCCGCGTCCCGCGCCAGGCCGATCACGTCCTGGTCGCCGCCGCGCACGTCCAGCGCGCGCTGGCGGCGCTCGATCGAGTCCAGGCCCGCCAGCACGTCCCGCGCGCTGGCCGCCCGCTCGAAGTCCAGCGCGGCCGACGCCTCCGCCATCTCCCCCTCCACCCGCTTGCGGACGGGCCGCACGTCGCCGCCCAGCACGCCCATCATCTCGTCGATCATGCGACGGTAGTCGGCCTCGCTCTGGAGCCCGACGCACGGCGCCTTGCACCGCCCGATGTGGTAATCCAGGCAGGCGCGCTCGGGCGCCTCCGTCGGCAGGTCGTAGCGGCAGCTGCGCACCGTATACAGCCGACGGATCACGTCCAGCGCGCTGCGCATGGCGCCCACGTCCGTGAACGGGCCGAAGTAGCGCGATCCATCGTTGTCCAGGCGCCGAGTCACCCACACGCGCGGGAATGGCTCGTGGACCGTGACCTTGATGTACGGATACCGCTTGTCGTCCCGCAGCTGGATGTTGAAGCGCGGCCGATGCGCCTTGATCAGGTTCGCCTCCAGCAGCAGCGCCTCCGCCTCGGACGCGACCACGATCGTGTCCACGTCGCTCACCCGCTTCAGCATCTCGCGGTTCTTCAGCGACGTGGCCAGGTCCACGGCGAAATGGCTGCGCACGCGCGCGCGCAGCGAATTCGCCTTGCCGATGTACAGGATCTCCCCGTCCGCGTCCCGGAACTGGTAGACGCCGGGACGCGTCGGCAGAGCGTCGATCTTCTTCTGGAGTCTTTCGCGCACGATGCTGCAGGGGGTACGGGCCGCCGACTTCTACACCGCCGCGGCGCGACGTTCCGCGCTCAACGGCCCGGCAGGAATCGCCGCGTGAAGCGGCGCAGCGCCGCGCCCGCGTACTCGACGCCGAGCAGGTGCGTGGTCAGGAAGTACGCGCCCGCGAACACCGGCACGACGATCGCCGCGTCGACCAGCGGCGGCAGGTCCGGCAGCACCCAGGCCAGCAGCGCGCGGGACAGCCCCGCGCCGACCAGTGCACCCGCGAACATGCGCACCAGCGCGCCGCTGCCCGCGCCGATGGCTCCGATGCGTGGCGCCAGCGCCCGGCGCAGGAGCGCCCATTCGACCCACGCGGCCACGCCCGCGCCGACGGCCAGTCCGACCGCACCCAGCCGCTTGCCCGCGATGGTGATCGGGCCATCGGCGATGCCGAAGCCGTACGGGCCGATGGTCCAGCCGCCGAACTCCAGACCGAACAGCGACCGCGCCGGGACCTCGATCGCCTCGAACTGGACCATCAGCGCAACCGCCAGCACGGCGGCCAGCAGCACGCGCAGCCCGGCCAGCTTGGCCGGCGTCCTGGTGTCGTGCAGCGCGAAGAAGGCGGACGAGAACAGCCGCGTCCCCGTGGACGCGATCAGCCCCAGGCTGAAGCCGGCCAGCACCAGCGACACCAGCAGCGTATCCGCGCTCGAGAACTCGCCGCGCTGGTAGAGCGCACCCACCAGCACCTCGCCCACGGTGACGTAGGCCACGAAGGACGGCACCACGAAGAAGGCGATCTGCCCCAGCCCCCGGTTGATGCGCTGCCGGAGCACTTCCGTGGCCTGGCCGCGCTGACGCGCCAGTTCGGGCAGCTCCGCCGCGGCCACGGACATGCCGAACAGACTGACCGGCAACACGTAGATCGTCTGCGCGTAGCTGATCGCTGCCACGGCGCCGGCCGCGAGGAACGAGGCCAGGATCAGGTCCAGCCAGCCGCTCAGCTGGACCACGCCGCGGCCCAGGATCGCGGGGCCGGCATTGCCGACGGCGGTGCGTACGCCTTCCAGCTTCGTGTCCCAGCGGACTTTCAGCGACCGTTCCAGGCGGAACAGCCACGGCAGCTGGATGGCGAACTGCAGCACGCCGCCGATCAGCGCGCCCCAGGCCAGGGCCATGGCCAGCGACGGGGTGTCCATGCGCGCGCCGAACACGAGCATGGTCGTGATCATCGCGGTGTTCCACAGCACCGGTGCGACGTAGGGGATGAAGAACTTGCGGTGGCTGTTCAGCACGCCCAGCGCCCACGCCGACAGCACCAGGATGCCCGTCATCGGGAAGATGATGCGCGTCAGGCTGACGGTGAGGTCGTAGCGCAGCCCCTCGAAGCCGGGGGTGAAGATGCGGACCAGCACCGGCGCCGCGACGATGCCGATCAGCGCGAGCCCGCCCGCGGCCGCGAACAGCAGCGCGAAGATGGCGCCCGCGACCCGACCCGCCTCCTCCTTGCGCCCCCCCTCGATCAGCTCCGAGTAGACGGGGATGAACGAGGCGCTCAGCACGCCCTCGCCCAGCAGGTTCTGCAGCACGTTCGGCATGCGCAGCGCCGTGCGGAACGCGTCGGCCGAGACGCTGGTGCCGAAGTAGCGCGAGAACACGCCCTCGCGGACCAGGCCGGCCAGGCGGCTCATCAGGATGCCGGAGGCCACCACGCCCGCGGATCCGCCGCCGGGGGTGGTCGAGCCCGCCGCCGCGCCGTCCGCGCTAGAGGTCTCCTCGCGCGCGACGGTGCCGCCCACCGCGCCCTGGGTGGCCGCGGCTTCCGGCTCCACCTCCCCCTCGAGCGGCTGGTCGACCGCCTCGGGCATCCCCTCCGGGTCCAGCGGTCGCTCCGCGTCGCTCACGGTCGCGCCTCGTCCGCCGGCGGCAGCTGCTGCTTGGGCCGCTCCGCGACCAGGCGCTGCAGGAACTCACCCTGCTCGCTCAGGCGGCTCACCTCGTCGCTCAGCCGCTCGACCTCCGCCTCCAGCGTGCGCATCCGCTCGTCGTCTGCGGCCGGGATCTGGCGGCCCATGCGGTCGATCAGGCTGGCCAGCGCGCGGCCGACCTGCGAGTCCAGGATCACCGCCGTCAGCGGGATCAGCAGCGCGAGCAGTACGATCAGACCCCACATCAGGCGGCGCCTCCGCAATCCACGCCGGTCCACTCGGGCGCCGGCCGATCCAGTCGTACCTCGCAGCGCTCCGCCACCATGTCCAGGAACGCCGGCCCGTAGCGGATCAGGTACTGGTGCGGGCCCAGCACGCGCTCCTGCGGCGCGTCATTGGGGAACAGGTTCACGCGCGCCTTCTCCAGCTGTCCGATGACCACGGCGTTCTGCTCCTTGAGCTGCCGCATGATCTTCTTTTCCGCGCCGTCCAGCTCGGCGAAGCTGGCGGAGCGCGCCGACGAGATCGGTCCCTTGAGTGTGGGGTCGATCGTCTGCGCGGCCTTCTGCAGCGCGCCATAGCTCTGGCCGATGTCCCGGCGCAGCTGCGACAGTGCCGCCTCCACCTCCTCCGGCAGCTCCTCCGCGGCGATGCGGCCGGCCAGCTCGTGTACGGGCCGACGCAGCGTTTCCATCTCCAGGTGCAGCTTGTCCAGCACCTTGCGCACCTTCGATTCGACCACGGCGAACGACGCGCGCGGCAGGAACAGCGGCATGCCGATGCCGTGCGCGTCGAACAGGCAGCCCAGCTCGGCGAAGTAGCGCAGTTCGGCCGGCCCGCCCACGTAGGCCAGCGTCGGCAGTGCCGCGCTCTCCACCACCGGCCGCAGCAGCACGTTGGGCGAGAAGCGCTCGGGCGATGCCTCCAGCTCGCGCAGCAGCGCGTCCCGCTCCAGGTGCTCGCCCCCCTGCCGCGTGACCCAGCCGCCGCCTTCCCGCACCAGCCGCTCGCGTGCGCCGCCCGCTTCGCGGAACACGTTCTCGGCGTCCGGCAGGATCGGCACCTGTACACCGTAACCGGCCGCTTCCAGCTCCTCTGCCCGAGCGCGCAGCCGGGCCTCGTGCTCCGCGCCGTGCTCCAGCTCGCGCCGCAGCACGGCCAGCGAGCGTCGCTTGAGCGCCGGGTCCGACGCCTGGATCAGCGCGATCGGCTGGTCGGCCAGCAGCCGCGCCAGCAGTTCCGTGAACGCATCCGCGACCGAGGCTTCGGGTCGATACGCCGCCCGCAGGTCGTCGAACAGCGGGCCGCTGAAGTCCGAATCGGGCAGCACGTCCCGCATCGTCTCCAGCGCGTCCTCCACCGTCGCGCCCAGCGGCCGGTTGGCCATGGACGCGCCCCGCGCGCGCCGGCCGTCGTGCCCGTCGTGCCGGACGCCCAGGTCGACCCTCCGCAGCTCGTTGCCGCGGTCCAGCAGCCAGGTATGGTCGACCTCGGCCAGGTCGTGGTCCTCCGATGCGACCCAGAAAACAGCCAGGGTAGGCCGGTCCAGCTCCCGCTCCAGCGCCTCTGCCAGCCGCACCGCGCTGAGCGCCTTGTAGATGGTGTAGAGCGGGCCGCCGAACAGACCGGGCTGCTGACCGGTCGTGACCAGCAGGCCGCGCCCTTCCGCCCAGCCGTCCAGCCGCTGCCGCGCCGCGTCCCCGGCCGGGCGCAGCATGCGCGCGACCTCGGCGCGGTCGGCGGCGTCGAAGCGCGCGTCCACCTCCTCGGCCTTGCGAGCATACGCGGACGGATCCCACGGCGAGCCGGCGTAGAACGCCGCCAGCGACTCCGCGCCGTCGTGGTAGTCGCGCACGAGCGCGTCCCCGTCCGGCGCGAGGTCGATCAGCTCGAGACCCGGTATCTGCGACGCCACTGCTTCAGCCTTTGTGGTAGGGTTCGTTGCGCATGATCGTGCCGGCGCGGTACAGCTGCTCCGCGAGCACGAGCCGCGCCACGTCGTGCGGCATGGTCATGTCGGACAGCGACAGCGTGCGCGTCGCGCCGGCCAGCAGGTCCTGCGACAGGCCGCATGCGCCGCCGATCAGGAACGCCGCGCCCGGGTGCGAAGCCAGCCCCAGGTTCTGCAGATGCGCGGACAGCTTCTCCGACGACCACTGCCGCCCCTCCGGCGTCAGCGCGATGCGTTCCACGCCGTCCGGCAGCCTGGCCAGCAGCCGCTCCGACTCCGCGCGTCGCACCTCGTCCTCACCGCGGCTGCCCCGCTCCGCCTTGACCTCGACCACCTCCAGCGGCCAGTAGCGGCCCGCGCGCTCCTCGTATTCGCGGATCGCGCCCTCCAGCAGCCGGCCCGGCCGGCCCACGCACGCCAGCACCACCTTCACGGCACGCCGCCACGGACCAGCAGCGTGTCCCGCAGAAAGCGCTCGTTGTCGCGGTACGGGTGGTCCACGTTGTGGTGCAGCCCGCGGCTCTCGGCGCGGCGCAGGGCGCAGCGTACCACCAGCAGCCCGGCCTCCACCATGTTGCGCAGCTCGACCACGTCCGCGTCGCCGCCGTGCTGCCGCCACAGCTCCATGACGCGCGCCTCCAGGTCCACCAGCCCCGCCTCGGCCCGCTCCAGCCGCGCGTCGCTGCGCACGATCGCGGCGTCGTCCCACATCAGCGAGCGGAGCTCCTGCCGCAGTGCGGCCGTGTGCGCGTCCGGCGCAGTGCCGCCGCCGGCCGCACTCGGCTCCGGGCTCGCCGGGACGGCGCTGTCTTCCGCGCCGCCCGCCCGCGCGCGCAGCAGCTCCAGCGCGACCCACTCGGCGGCGCGGTGCGCGTACACCACCGCCTCGAGCAGCGAGTTGGACGCCAGCCGGTTGGCGCCGTGCACCCCCGTGAAGGCCGCCTCCCCCACGACCAGCAGCCCCGGCAGCGTGCTGCGGCCGTGGCTGTCCGTGGCAACGCCACCACACGCGTAATGCGCGGCGGGCACCACCGGCACCGGCTCGCCGCGGATGTCGATGCCGCGCGCGGCGCACTCCTCCATGATGTTCGGGAAGCGCCGCTCGATCTCGTCGCTCTCGATGGGAGAGAGGTCCAGCAGCGCGTGCAGTGAGCCGCTCTCCTTGAGGTACGCGTCGATGCGCCGCGCAACCACGTCACGCGTCGCCAGCGAGCCGTGCGGGTGCGACGCCATGAGCGGCTCGCCCTCCCGCGTCAGCAGCACCGCGCCCTCCCCGCGCACCGCCTCCGAGATCAGCACGGCGCGCCCCTCGGCCGGGTAGAGCGCCGTCGGATGGAATTGCACGAACTCCAGGTTGCCGACGCGCGCGCCGGCGCGGTATGCCATCGCCACGCCGTCGCCGGTCGCGATGTCCGGGTTGGTCGTGTGCCGGTATATGGCGCCGAGCCCACCGGCGGCGAGCAGCGTGTGGCGTGCGGTGAAGCGCTGCAGCTCGCCGCGGTTGCGGTCCAGCACCAGCACGCCCGCACAGCGGCGCCCGCCCGTGGTCGGGTCCACGCCCAGCAGCAGGTCCACGGCGATGTGGTCCTCGAGCATGGTCACGGACGGGTGTTCGGCCACGGCGTCCAGCAGCGCCCGCTCGATCTCCCGGCCCGTGCGGTCCACCGAGTGCACGATCCTGCGGCGCGAATGGCCGCCCTCCCGCCCCAGCGCCAGCGCCTCCCGCTCACGGCTGAAGCGGACGCCCCAGTCGATCAGGTCGCGCACCCGGGACGGCCCCTCCCGCACCAGCGTCCAGACGCTGGACGAGTGACAGAGCCCCGCACCGGCCGTGAACGTGTCCCGCGCGTGCAGCTCCAGCCGGTCGTCGTCCGACATGACCGCGGCGATACCGCCCTGCGCGTAGTTGGTGTTGGAGTCGGCGCGCTGCTTCTTGGTCACCACCACCACGCTGGCGCGCTCCGCCATCTTGAGTGCGAAGCTCAGGCCGGCCACGCCGCTGCCGACCACCAGCACGTCGGCCATGCTCACGCCAGCACCCGGTCCAGCAGCGAATCCAGCTCGCGCGCACCGCGCTCCACCACCACGCTCTGCTCCAGCACCAGAAGCTCATCCCCCCTCATCAGCGCGCCCAGCTTCACCGCGTCCTTGGCCGTGGTCGCCACCGGCCGCCCTGCGGCCGCCGCGCGGATCCGCACCACGTCGGCCGCCGAATAGACGTGATGGTCGGGAAAGCGCAGCACCCCCGCAAGCCGCACCCCCTGCCCCTCCAGGTTGCGGAAGAACGGCTCCGGATCGGCGAGCGCGGCCACGGCCAGCACCTCCCCCGTGGCGCCCTCCGGCCGCGCCAGTGCCTGGAGCGGCCCGGGCCGCAGGTGTACCGCCGCCCATGGCACGCCGTGCTCGCGACCCAGCCGATCGCCCAGCGCTGCGGCGGCATCGGCATCGGCGGTCTTGCGGGTGATCACCAGCAGGTCGGCGCGACCCAGCGCACGCAGCGGTTCGCGCCAGGGGCCGGCCGGCAGCGGGCGCGGCTTCTCCTGCGCGTGCTCCGCCGCGAGCAGCACGATGTCCGCGTCGCGGTGCAGGCGCCGGTGCTGGAACGCGTCGTCCAGCACCAGCGCGTCGCAGCCCGCCTCCGCCGCCCGTCGCGCACTGACCGCACGCTCCCGGCCGACGAACACCGGGACATCCGGGTGCCAGAGCCGGTGCAGCGCCGGTTCGTCGTCGGCGTAGCCGCCGTGCAGCAGCCCGGGCCGGCGCCCCCGCTCCAGGAGCCGCTCCACCAGCCACGCCGCGAACGGCGTCTTGCCCGACCCGCCCACGCGCAGGTTGCCCACGCTGAACACCGGCACCGGCACCCGCTCGACCGGCCGCAGCCCCCGGTCGTACAGCGCGTGGTGTCCCGCCGCCGCCGCGCCGAAGAGCCAGGAGGCGGGGATCATCGCGGTCCGCGCCACGGCACCGGCCGCACCGCCGCCGCCCGCCACGGCCCGCGACGCCCACTCACGCAGGCTCACGCCACCGCCCGGTCGACCTGCGCCTGCAGCGCGGCGAGCCGCGCCTCCACCTCCCGGCTCGCCTGCTCCAGCGTTGCCTCGTCCTCGCCCTCGATGCTCATCGGCTCGCCGTAGGCGATGCGGACGCGGCTGAAGGGCTGCGGCACCAGGAAGCGGTCCCAGCCTTCGAACCACCACGCGCGCGTGGCTGCCGCCGCCGCCGGCACAACGGGTAGCCCGGCACGCCGCGCCAGCAGCAGCGCCCCCGGCTTCATCCGCTCGCGCGGACCGCGCGGCCCGTCCGGCGTCACCGCGATCGAGCGACCCTGCCGCGCCAGCCTCACCAGCCTGGCCAGCGCCTTGGCTCCGCCGCGGCTGGTCGAGCCCCGCACCACCGTGTAATCCCACCCTTCCACGATGCGGGCGATGTACTCACCGTCCCTGGAGAGGCTGATCAGCGTAACCAGCCCCCGGCCGCGGTTGGCATGCGTCAGCGGCAGCAGCCGGCCGTGCCACAGCACGTACAGGATCGGCTGCCCCGACTCCAGCAGCGCACGGTAGGCGGGCGGCTCGTCCAGCTCGTAGCGGACCGTGGCCAGCAGCGCGTCGACCGCGGCGCGGCCCGCCGTGCCGGCCAGCGCGTAACGCCAGTCCTCCCTCACCCGAGCAGCTCCCCGGCGAGCGCGGCCACCCGATCGGCCGCCGAGGCCGCCTCCCCCGGCGCCTCCAACCGCGCCCGCACGCCGCGCAGGCCGGCCAGCACCCGCTCCCGCTCCGGCCCTTCGTCCAGCACGCGCAGCAGCGCGTCCGCCAGGCGGTGCGGCTCCACGTCGTCCTGCAGCAGCTCCGGCACCAGCCGCTCGCCCGCGACCAGGTTGACCAGGCCGATGTGCTCCACCTCCACCAGCCGGCGCGCGAGCCAGAACGTCAGCGGATGCGTCCGATAGGCGATCACCATCGGTGTCAGCGCCAGCGCCGTCTCCAGCGTGGTCGTGCCGGACTTCACCAGCGCCGCCCGCGCGTGCCGCAGCAGCGCGCGCGAATCGCCGGTGGTCGGGTACGGCGCCGCGTCGTACAGTTCGGAAGGCACCGCCGTCGACGTGGCGATCACCGGCTGCACGCCGCGCCGCTCCGCCCGCACCCGCTCGGCCGCGCCGACGAACGGGGCCAGGTGCCGCTTCACCTCCTGCGCACGCGAACCCGGGAACAGCGCCAGCAGCGGCGCCTCCGCGGGCACGTCCAGACCGGCCCGGAACGCCACCCCGTCGTCGACAGGCTCCGGCAGATCCAGCAGCGGGTGCCCGACGAAATGCGCGTCTGCGCCCGCCTGCCGCAGCAGCTCCGCCTCGAACGGCAGGATCACGGCGATGCGGTCGGTATTGCGCGCCAGCTCCGCCATCCGGCTGCGGTGCCAGGCCCAGACCTGCGGCGCGATGTAGTACAGCACCGGGATGCTGCGTGCGCGCGCCGCCTTCGCCAGCCTCAGGTTGAAGCCGGGATAGTCGATGGGGATGACCAAGTCCACGCCGGCCGCGTCCAGCTCGGCCTCGACGCGGCGCAGCAGGCCGAGGAAGAACGGCAGCTGAGCCGCCACCTCCACGAAGCCCATCACCGCCAGCCGCTCGAACTCGGCCAGCGCCTGGAAGCCTTCGGCCTGCATGCGCGGCCCGCCCAGCCCGAGCAGGCACGCGTCCGGCCAGCGCCGCTTCAGCGCGCGGACCAGCCCCGAGCCGTGCAGATCGCCCGACGGCTCGCCCGCCGACAGCAGGATCGTCGGGCCCGCCACGTCAGAGCCAGCTTGTGAGGTAGTAGATGGCGAGGACGACCAGGATCAGCCCGGCGACGAGCTTCCAGATCGACGGCGGGCGGTTCGGTCCGCCGCGCGTCTCCTGCAGCCGATCACGCCGGATGCGTAGCAGAGACATGGTGCTGGATGCGGTCCACGATCTCGAGCGCCACGGCCAGCGCGCGTCGACCATCCTCCCCCGTCACCGCGATGGCGCTCTCGCCACGGACCGCGGCCAGGAAGCTGCTCAGCTCGCTGCGCAGCGGCTCCGCGCCGTCGCCCTTCAGCGGGATACGCTCCACGATGTCGGCCAGGCTGGTGCCCGTCAGCGGACGTCCCGGCTCGAACGACATCCCGGGCCGGAGACGCAGGAACTCGCCCGTGCCCGCGGCCAGGTCCAGGCTCACGTAGCCCGACTTCTGGAAGAAGCGGATCTTGCGCATCTTCTCCAGCGAGACACGACTGGCCGTCAGGTTCGCCACGCCGCCGCCCTCGAACTCCAGCCGCGCATTCGCGATGTCCGGCGTGTCCGCCAGCACCGGCACGCCCGCGGCCGAAACCCCCGAAACCTCCCGCCGCACCAGGCTCAGCACCAGGTCCAGGTCGTGGATCATCAGGTCCAGCACGACGGCCACGTCGGTGCCGCGCAGCCCGAACGGCGCCAGTCGGTGACTCTCCACGAACAGCGGTTCGTCCAGGTAGGGTTCGCAGGCGCGCAGGACGGGGTTGAACCGCTCCACGTGGCCGATCTGCACCAGCCGGTCCGCCTTGCGCCCCGCCGCAAGCATGCGGTCCGCCGCGGCCAGGTCGGGCGCGATCGGCTTCTCGACCAGCACGTGCGCGCCCCGCTCCAGCGCCGCGACCGCCGCGGCCTCGTGCACCGTCGTAGGCACCGCGATCACCACCGCGTCCACCCGCTCCAGCAGCTCGTCGCGATCGTCGTAGGCGGTCGCGCCGAGCTGCGCGGCCACCTCGGCCAACCGCTCCGGCCGGCTGTCGTGGATGCCGACCAGCTCCGCGTCCGGCAGCTCCGACAGGATGCGGGCATGGTGGAAGCCCAGGCTCCCCACCCCCACCACGCCGACCGGTACCCGCTCCACCGCCATGATCCGTCCTAGATGATGATGCCGCGCTCGCTCCCCTCGATGAACGAGAGGAACGATTCGACTTCCGGCAGCGGCTGCAGTTCCTCGCGTGCCCGCGCCACCGCCTGCGTCACGTTCAGCGTGGACTGGTAGATCAGCCGGTACGCCTTCTTGAGTTCCGCCCGCGTCGACTCCGGGAACCCGCGCCGCTGCAGGCCGACCGCGTTCAGGCCGTAGACGCCCAGCGGATTGCCCGCGGCGCGGATGTACGGCGGTACGTCCTTCTGCACGCGGGCCGCGCCACCCACGAAGGCGTGCGCGCCCACGCGCACGAACTGGTGGATCGCGGTCAGGCCGCCCACGATCGCCCAGTCACCGATGTCCACGTGGCCTCCCATGTTGACCGCGTTGGACAGGATGACCCGGTCGCCCAGCGCGCAGTCGTGCGCCACGTGCGTGTACGCCATCAGCAGGCAGTGGCTGCCCACCGAGGTCCGGCCGCGCGCATGCGTGCCGCGGTTCAGCGTGGCGAACTCGCGGATCGTCGTATGGTCGCCGATGATCAGCTGCGTATCCTCGCCGCCGAACTTGAGGTCCTGCGGATCCGAGCCGAGCACCGCGCCCTTGTGGATCCGGCAGCCCTCCCCGATCACGGTGTCCCGCTCGACCAGCACGTGCGGGCCGATGTGCGTGCCCGCGCCGATACGGACGTTCGGGCCGATCACCGCGTACGGACCCACGACCACGTCGTCGGCCAGCTCGGCGCCGGCATCGACGACCGCCGTCGGATGCACGCTCGTCTCCTGCATCGGGTTCATTCTCGGCCTACCGTTCCACGATGCGCGCCATCATCTCGGCTTCCGCGACCACCGCTCCGTCCACCAGCCCCACGCCTCGCATGCGGCACGTGTGCCGGCGGTACTGCAGCATCTCCAGCTCGAAGATGAGCTGGTCGCCCGGCGTGACCGGCCGGCGCCACTTCACGTTGTCCAGCGACATGAAGTAGACGACCTTGTCCTCCGGATTTTCCACGACGTCCATCAGCAGCAGCCCGCCCACCTGCGCCATCGCCTCGATGATCAGCACGCCCGGCATGATCGGGTGGCCGGGATAGTGCCCCATGAAGAACGGCTCGTTGATCGTCACGTTCTTCAGACCGACGATGCGTCTGCCCGGATCGTAAGCCACGATCCGGTCGACCAGCAGCATGGGGTACCGGTGCGGCAGGTACGCCATGATCTTGTTGATGTCGACGATCGCGTCGGCGTCCTTCTTCTCCGCCCTCAGCAGCGCCTTCGCCAGCTCCACGTTGCCCGCGTGGCTCGGCCGCTCCGCGATCACGTGCGCCCGGATTCGGCGGCCCAGCAGCGCCAGATCGCCGATCACGTCGCCGATCTTGTGGCGCACGAACTCGTCCACGAAGCGCAGCTCGCCGCCCGCCAGGCCGGTCTCGTTCAGAACGATCGCGTTGTCCGTGTTCGCGCCCAGCGCCAGCCCCCGTGCCCGCAGCTCCTCCGCCTCACGCAGGAAGCCGAACGTCCGCGCCCGCGCCACGTCCCGCTCGAACTGCCGCTCCACCACGTCGTAGGAGCCGTGCTGACGGCCCACCAGCGGATGGTCGAACTCGATGGTGCCGGAGACCCGAAAGGTGTCCGCCGGCACCGCAGCGTACGTGGCGCCGCGCCCCGTCGACGCCTGACACGGCTGCCCCAGCTCCAGCACCTGCGCCGGCGCGTCCTGCTCCACGATGCCCGCACCACGCAGCGCCTCCAGGAACGGCTGGAAGCTGCCGTCCATGATCGGGACTTCCGGGCCGCTCAGCTCGATGACCAGGTTGTCCAGCTGCAGCACGTGCACCGCCGCCAGCAGGTGCTCCACCGTGTGCGCCTCGGCATCGCCCGCTGCCAGCTTCGTCTCACGGTCCGTCGCCGCCACGTGGGCCAGGTCCGCCGGGATCTCCGGCTGGCCGGGCAGATCCGTGCGGCGGAAACGGATGCCCGCGTGCTCCGGCGCGGCCAGGAACCGCACCCGCGCCGACTTGCCCGTGTGCAGACCATTGCCGGTCAGCTCGGCTTCCGAACCGATCGTGCGCTGCTTGGCACTGCTCATCCGTTCCGCCCCTCGCCCCTCGATCGCAGCTTCTTCAGCGTCTCGGGCAGACGGAACAAGGCCGCCTGCGCCCGCAACGACTCCCTGTGCGGCCGCGCCGGATAGCCGCTGTACGTCTCGCCCGGCGGCACGTCGCCGAACACGCCCGCCTGCGCGGCGATCTGCGCGCCCGCGCCGATCTCCACGTGGCCCGGGATGCCCGCCTGCCCGCCCAGCACGGCGCCCGCGCCGACGCGGGTGCTGCCCGCAATGCCGACCTGCGCGATGATGATCGCCCTCGGCCCGATCCGCACGTTGTGCGCGATGTGGACCAGGTTGTCGATCTTGGCGCCGTCGCCGATCTCGGTCGGGCCGATCGAGCCGCGATCGATCGTGGTGTTGGCGCCGATCTCGACGTCCGCGCCGATCACGCACGTGCCCACCTGCGGCACTTTGCGATGCTCACCGTCCACGAACACGTAGCCGAAGCCGTCAACACCCGCGCGCACACCGCTGTGCAGGACCGAGCGATCGCCCACCCGCGTGTGCGGGTACAGCACCACGTGCGGGTGCAGCAGCACGTCGTCGCCCAGCTCGCAGTGGCCGCCGACCACGCTGTGCGCGCCGATACGGCAGCGAGCGCCGACGGTCGCGCCCGCCTCGATCACCGCGCCCGCCTCGATGCGACAGCCCTCCCCGATGCGCGCCTCCGGGGAGACCGTTGCCCGCGCGTCCACACCCGGCTCCCACTCGGCGGGTGGGTACATCGACTCGACCACGCGGGCCAGCGCACGATGTACGTCCGCCACGACAATGCGGGGGCCGGCGAACGCGTCCGTCTCGTCCACCAGCGCCGGCGCGATCAGCAGCGCCGCCGCACGGGTGGCGCCAAGATACCGGAGGTATTTGGGGGCAGCAACGAAGGAGAGGTCGGCGGGACCCGCACGGTCCAGCGGCGCGACCCCGCGGATTTCGGGGTCCGCCGCGCCGCGGGACTCGCCGCCGACGAGGTCGATGATGCTGGAAAGTCGGACGGGCCGCGCGCCGTCCCCCGGGGTTCCCCCTGGGGTCACTGGCCTGCCGGCGCCTGCGGAGCGGCGCGCAGCCGCGCCAGCACTTCATCCGTGATGTCGATCGTGCCCGACCAGGAGATGGCGCCCGCCTCCTGCGCGTCCAGCACCAGCAGGTAGCCGCGCTCCTCGCGCAGGGCGTTCACCACCGTCTGGATGCGCGACATGATCGGGCCCAGCAGTTCCGCCTGCCGCGCGGCCGTGGCGCCCTCCAGCTCCATCGCGCGCGCCTGGAACTCGCGCTGCCGCGCGCGGATGTCCTCCTGCAGCTGGCGCCGCGCCTCCGGCGAGAGCATGACCTGCCGTTGATCGTACGACGTCGTCAGCGAGTCCAGCGTCGCCTCCATCCGCGACACCTCCGCCTGGGCGCTGTCGATCTGCGTCTGCAGCGCGCGGCTCGCCTCGCTCGTGCCCGGCGCGTTCGCGACCAGCCGCTGCGAGTCCAGGATCACGATGCCGCCCGGCGCCGCCGGCTGCTGCGCCGCAACCGGCGCGGACAGACCGAAGGCGGCCAGCGCCGCCACCACCATGTATGAACCGAACTTCTTCATGACATTCTCCATTGATCGATCGCCCCGCCCCACCCGTTCGCCCATCCTCGTCGTCCTCCGATCCTTCACCCTGCCGTTCAGAACATCTGCCCGAACTTGAAGTGCAGCTGCCAGCCCGGGATCTCCTTGTCGAAGCCGTACGCGTAGTCCAGCCCCACCGGACCGAACGGCGTCACCAGCAGCACGCCGATGCCCGCGCCGCGGAACAGCCGCGTCGGGTCGATCTCGTCCAGGTCGTCCCACACGTTGCCCGCGTCGTAGAACGCGCTGACCGACAGGTTGTCGTTGAACCGCATCGCGTACTCGGCGCTCATGCGCAGGTACGCATTGCCGAACCGGTCCAGCGTCGTGCCGCGGCCGCGCGCCAGGTAGCCGTCGGGCGTGACCGTCGTTTCCTCGTAGCCGCGCAGCGGCTCGCCGAACTGCACGCCGCCCATCAGGTAGCGCTCGAACGGGAAGCGGCTCGCATCGCCGAACAGCGCCCCCGTCTCCGCACTCAGACCCAGCGTGAAGCGGATCGGCCGAGAGCCCGGCGTCTCGCCGCCCAGCTGACCGACCGGCACGAACCAGCTGCCGGATGCCGAGTACTTCTGGAAGTCGCCGTCGCCGCCCAGCGGGCCGCCGTTGAACTCCATGTCCAGCGACTGCCGGCTGCCGATCGTCGGGAACAGCGGGTGGTCCAGCGTGCTGCGCACGAGTCCCGTCGAGACCGTGCTCTGCAGCGCGTCGTCCAGGCTGTAGATCGTGCCCTGCGACGAGTCGTCCTCGTCGTAGCTCGTCTCCGAAATCGAGTAGCCCACGTAGAAGCGCGTCCAGCGCGGATCCAGCGGGAACGGGTAGCCGATGCGCGCGCCCACACCCGTGCGCCGCCGCTCGCCTTCCGACGACCGGTAGAACCGATCCCGCGAGCTGAACAGCGACAGCGAGCCGCTCCAGCGCGAGTCCAGGATCGCCGGATCGCTGTAGCGCGCCTCGAAGTTGTTCGAGTACTGGCCGAACTCCCAGCGCAGGTACCCGGCCTTCGCCTTGCCGAACAGGTTGGGCTGCTCGTAGCCCAGGAAGCCCGCGATCCCCACCGTCCCGCCGCCGATCGCCGTGCCGAAGTTCAGCGACCCCGTCGACTTCTCCTGCACCTCGAACGTGATATTGACGTCGCCATCCTCCGTCGGCTCCATGCGCGGGAACGGCATCGGCGCCTGGAAGAAGCCCAGCGAGGAGATGCTGCGGTAGCTCTGGATCAGCCGCTCGTCGCTGTAGACGTCGCCCGGCAGCAGCACGATCCGGTCACGGATCACCTGCTCGTGCGTGACCGTGTTGCCCTCGATCTCGATCCGGTTCACGTACGCCGGCTCGCCCTCCTGGATGACCCAGGCCACCTCCACCGCCGGCTGTCCGTCGATCTCGATCCGGTTCAACTCCTCCTGCACGTTGGCGTACAGGTACCCGCTGTTGCGGTAGAGCTGCGTGATGTCCCCCGTCGCGCTGCTGAACGCCGGCGCGTCGAAGACGGGACGGCCACCCACGCGCTGCGCCGACGACGCCAGACCCAGCGACTGCAGCAGCCCCGAACGGTCCGGGTTGAAGAAGCGGCTCAGCTCCTCCGTGGAGTAGCGGCGGTTGCCACGGATGTCGAAGTCCGCCAGCACGTACTGCGGACCCTCCTGGACGCTCACCACCAGCCGCGCCTTGCCCGTGCGCGGGTCCACGACCAGGCTGTCGCCCGTGACCGCGAAGTCCAGATAACCGTTGCTGCCGTAGAAGGTCGGTAGCCGCTGCCGCAGGTCCTCGCGCAGCACCTCCGGATCGAACGTGCCCGGGCGGAACCACAGGAAGCCCTCCTCGCGCGTCGCCATGACCTCCTCCAGGCGATCGTCGCTGAAGACCTCGTTCCCGTCGAACTGCACGTCCGCGATCGCGACGCGCCGCCCCTCCTCCACGTCGAAGACCAGTCGCACGGCGTTCTCGCCGTCGACCGGCTCCAGCCGGTGCTCGATGCTGGGCGCGAAGCCCTCCTGCGTCAGCATCTGACGGATCATGGTCTCGGCTGCGGCGATGCGGGACGGGTTCAGCGCCTCGCCGCGCTCCAGGCCGACCGTATCACGGATGGTCGAGCCGCTCGCGTGCTCCAGCCCCCGGAAATCGACGCTGGCCAGGAGCGGCTGCTCGTCCACCTCCACGACCAGCACGATGTGCGAGCGGCCGTCCGCTCCGGCCGGCGCCGGCTGCGCGGAGACCTGCGCGTCGCGGAACTCGCCCAGCGACCAGAGCCGGCGCAGCGCCTGCTGGATGTCGCGGTAGTCGATGGCCTCGCCGGGCAGGATGCCCACCAGCCGCTCCACATCCGCGACGGGCACGCGCTCTGCGCCGCGCACGACCACGGAATCGACCACCACGGCCCGCTGCGCGGGCGCCTCCGCCTGCGGAACCTGCTCTTCCTGTGCGGCCGCGGGCGCGGCCAGGCTCGGCAGCAGAACGGCGGCCGCGGCGCCGAGAAGGCGCCGAGCCGCCGCTCCGCCGCGTACGGCGAACGATCTCATGTATTCGTGCTGCTCGACAGAACCTTGAATGTCAGGGACTCACCGTCCGCGGCGACGTCGGCCTCGATCTCGTCGCCCTGACCGAACTCGTGGCCCAGGATCTTCTCCGATAGCGGATCCTCCAGGTAGCGCTGGATCGCCCGACCCAGCGGGCGCGCGCCGAACGTCTCGTCGTAGCCACGCTCCACCAGGAACTCCACCGCGTCCGGCGTCAGGCGGATCTTCAGTTCCTCGTCCGCCAGCCGCTTGCGCAGGTCGCCCAGCAGGATGTGCACGATCTCGCCGATCTGCTCCTTGCTGAGCGGGTGGAACACGATCACGTCGTCCACCCGGTTCAGGAACTCCGGGTTGAAGGCACGCTCGATCTCGTCGCGCACCTTGCCCTGCATCGCCTCGTACTGCGCCTCCGCGCCACCCGCGTGGAAGCCGAGCGTGCGACCCTTCGAGATGTCGCGGCCGCCCAGGTTCGAGGTCATGATGATGACCGTGTTCTTGAAGTCGATCACACGGCCGTAGTTGTCCGTGAGATGACCTTCGTCCAGCACCTGCAGCAGGATGTTGAACACGTCCGGGTGCGCCTTCTCGATCTCGTCCAGCAGCACCACGCTGTACGGCTTGCGACGCACCGCCTTGGTCAGCGTGCCGCTGTCCTCGTAGCCGACGTAGCCCGGAGGCGCGCCGATCAGCCGCGAGACCGAGAACTTCTCCATGTACTCCGACATGTCCACGCGGATCAGCGCGTCGCGGTCGGCGAACAGGAACTCCGCCAGCGCGCGTGCCAGCTCCGTCTTGCCGACGCCCGTGGGGCCGCTGAAGATGAAGCTGCCGATCGGCCGGCGCGGGTTCTTGAGCCCCGCGCGGCTGCGCCGGATCGCCCGGCTGATCGCGGCGATCGCCTCGTTCTGGCCGATCACCCGCTTGTGGATCTCGTCCTCCATGTGGATCAGGCGCTCCGTCTCCGCCTGCTGCAGGCGCGTCACGGGTACGCCCGTCCACCGGCTGACGATGAAGGCGACCTCCTCCTCTCCGATCACCGGGCGGTGGCTCTTCCGCTCCTCCTCCCACGCCTCTTCCTTGGCGGAGATCTCCTCCTGCAGCTCGCGCTCGCGGTCGCGCAGTTCTGCCGCGCGCTCGAAGTCCTGCGCGCGGATCGCGCCGTCCTTGTCGCCGCCCAGCTTCTCCAGCTTGTCCTTCAGGTCCGCCACCTCCGGCGGCGGGACCTGCGTGGCCAGACGCGCACGCGCGCCCGCCTCGTCGATCACGTCGATCGCCTTGTCCGGCAGGAAGCGGTCGGTGATGTAGCGCTCCGACAGCCGCGCCGTGATGTCCAGCGTCTCGTCCGGGATCACGATCTTGTGGTGCTCCTCGTAGTGCTTGCGGAGCCCCTTCAGGATCTCGACCGTCTCCTCGATCGAGGGCGGATCCACGATCACCGTCTGGAAGCGACGCTCCAGCGCGCCGTCCTTCTCGATGTACTTGCGGTACTCGTTCAGTGTCGACGCGCCCACGCATTGCAGCTCGCCGCGCGCCAGCGCGGGCTTCAGCATGTTCGACGCGTCGATCGCACCCTCGGCCGCGCCCGCACCCACCAGCGTGTGCAGCTCGTCGATGAACAGGATGATGTTCTTGTTCTGCGCGATCTCGTTCATGATCGCCTTGAGCCGCTCCTCGAACTGGCCGCGGTACTTCGTGCCCGCGATCACGGCGGCCATGTCCAGCGCCAGCACGCGGTGATCCTTCAGGCTGTCCGGGCAGTCGCCCTTGGCGATCAGCTGCGCCAGACCCTCCACGATCGCCGTCTTGCCCACGCCGGGCTCGCCGATCAGGACCGGGTTGTTCTTCTTGCGCCGGCTCAGCACCTCCATCACCCGCTCGATCTCCTTCGCGCGGCCGATGGTCGGGTCCAGCTCCTCGTTGGCGGCCAGCTCGGTCAGGTCGCGGCAGAAGTGGTCCAGTGCGGGCGTCTTGGACTTCTTCTCACCCTTCGGCTGCTGGCCGCCGCCACCCACGCTCGACGGCTGCGACGGGCTCACGTCGCTGCCCAGGATCTTCAGCGTCTGCGCCCGCGCCTCCTCCAGCGACACGCCCAGCGACGTCAGCACCTGCGCCGCGATGCCCTTCTCCTCCCGCAGCAGGCCGAGCAGCAGGTGCTCCGTGCCCACGTACGAGTGGTTCAGCTCGCGCGCCTCCGCCATCGCGTACTCCAGCACCTTCTTCGCGCGCGAAGTGTACGGCAGCTCGCCCAGCGCGATCGTCGCCTTGCCCTTGCGGACCGATTCCTCGACCCGCTCGTGGATCTGCTCCAGGTCCACGTTCAGGTTCATCAGGACCGCCGCGGCCACACCCTCACCCTCCCGGATCAAACCCAGGAGGATGTGCTCCGTGCCGACGTAGTCGTGCTGGAGACGGATCGCTTCTTCGCGCGCCATCGCCAGGACCTTCCGGACCCGATCCGTAAAATTGTAGTTCATCGCACCCCTCGGCTGCGGAGGTTGGTGTTGCGTATGGACCGGAGAATCACGTGCCCTCGGGATCGTCGGTGGGAGTACGACCCGGCACGTCGGCTTCGGCGGCCAGCGCACGACGAACGTACGCCGCACGATGCAGATCCGCATCCTGCTCGGTGAGATCGCGACCGGCCGCCTGGTTGAGGTGCGCGACCTGCGAGAAAATCATGATGCGGTTGAGCGTGTATACACGGGGTCCCGGGATGAGTTTCATGCTCACGCCCAGCCGGACGCCGCTCAGCAGATTCATCGCTTCCTCGAGCGAAAGCGAGCGTGCGAAGCGCAGTAGTCCGTACGCGCGCCAGATCTTGTCCTCGATGATCGCGGGCGCGTCCCGCATCAGCACGCCGCGAGCGCGCCGCTCGTAGTCGATCACCTGCTTGGCGATGCGCTGCAGGTGATCGATCAGGTCCTCCTCGCTCTTCCCCAGCGTGGTCTGGTTGGACAGCTGGAAGAAGTTGCCGACCACCTCGGAACCCTCTCCGTACAGGCCCCGGAACGTCAGCCCGACCTGGCCGATGCCCTGCAGCACCTTGCCGATCTCCTTGGTCAGCACCAGCCCCGGCAGGTGGATCAGGATCGACGCGCGCAGCCCCGTGCCCGCGTTGGTCGGACAGCTGGTCAGGTAGCCGAACTCCGGGTGGTATGCGAAGGGCAGGTGCGAGCCCAGCTCCTCGTCCAGCTCGTCCACGGCGGCGAACGCCTCGTCCAGCCGCAGCCCGGAGCGCAGACTCTGCAGGCGCAGATGATCCTCCTCGTTGATCATCACGCCCGTGCGCCGGTCGGCGCCCAGGATCAGGCCGCTGCCGGCCACGCTCTCCCGGCCGCCCTCCCCGACCAGTTCGCGCGAGACCACGTGCCGCTCCAGCAGCACCCGGCGCGAGCCGGTCGGCAGGTCGCCCATGTCCACGCGGTCGCCGCCGCCCAGCCGCGTGTGCTTGCTCGCGATCTCCGAGACCTGGTCCAGGATCGCACGACGTTCCTCCCCGGCCAGCCGGCGCGTGAATGCGTGGCCCTGGAGGTTGCGGGCCAGGCGCACGCGCGTGGACAGCACGATGTCAGCGTCGGGGCCGTCCGGCTCCAGCCAGTCCAGCCCCCAGTCGGGGCTGGTCGCGGGATCGTGGCTCATGCCGTCGTCTCCAGCGAGCGGATCTGGTCGCGCAGCTTGGCCGCGCGCTCGAAGTCCTCGCTGTCCACCGCCCGGGCCAGACGACGCCGCAGACCCATCAGCCGGCGCTCCAGCTCGGCCGCGCTCGGGTCCGGCGGCAGGTAGACCTTGCCCACGTGCTGCGTGCCGCCATGCAGCCGCCGCAGCAGCGTGCGCAGGTGCCGCTCGAAGGTGGGATAGCAGTGCGAGCAGCCCAGCCGACCCACCTTCTTGAACTCGGCCAGGTCCATGCCGCAGTACGCGCAGCTGCGGCGGCGCTCGTCGGCCTCCGGCTCCGTCGAGGCGTTCATCTGCGCCAGGAAATCCGTCAGCGGGAAGTCCAGCTGCCCCGATTCCGGAGTCAGCCCCTTCTCCGCGGCGCACTCCTCGCACAGGTGCGACTGCGTGACCTCGTTGTTCTGGATCTCCGTGAAGTGGATCACGGCATCCCGGTCGCCGCAGTGATCGCACGTCATCCGTTCACTCACGCTTCGTAGAGGTCTCCGAGTCGTCCCTTCTGCAGCCGCAGCACCCGGTCCGCCCGGTCCGCCAGCTCCCGATTGTGCGTCGCGATCACCATCGCCACGCCATGCTCCTCGCGCAGACGGAAGAACAGGTCGTGCAGCCGCTCGCTCGTCTGCGTGTCCAGATTGCCGCTGGGCTCGTCCGCCAGCAGCACCAGCGGCCGATTCGCCAGCGCCCGCGCCACCGCCACCCGCTGCTGCTCGCCGCCACTGAGCTGCCAGGGACGGTGCGTCGTGCGCGCCGACAGCCCCACGTCGTCCAGCAGCTCCCGCGCACGCGCCTCCGCCACCGCCTCGTCCGCGCCGGCGATGCGCAGCGGCATCATCACGTTCTCCAGCGCATTGAACTCGCGCAGCAGGTGATGGAACTGGAAGACGAAACCCAGCTTGCGATTGCGCGCGGTGGCGAGCGCGTCCGCACCGAGCAGGTCCAGCGACTCGCCCGCCACGCTGACCGTGCCCCGCGTCGGCCGGTCCAGCCCACCCAGCAGGTGCAGGAGCGTGGACTTGCCCGCGCCGCTCGCACCCACCACCGCCACCACCTCCCCTGCCCGCACGTCGATGGCTACCCCGTCCAGCACGACGAGTTCGCTGCCGTCCCCGCCCACGTAGCTCTTGCGCAGGTGCTCCGCCACCAGCACCGACTCCCGACCCGCGAACGGGTCCGGCCGGTCGCCACCCGCACCCACGCGCACCGGCTCGTCCGCCCCACCGCCCCCCGGCCCGCGCCGGGCCGCACCCTGCTCAGTCATGGCGGATCGCCTCCACCGGCTCCAGCCGCGAAGCCTGCCGCGCCGGGTAGATCGTGGCCACGAATGCGACCAGGATGCTGATCACGATGATCAGACCGATGTCCACCGGGTCCAGCGCCACCGGCAGCCGGTCCACGAAGTAGACGTCCGGTTGCAGCTCGATCAGCGCGTAGCGCTCCTGCAGCCACACCACCAGGAACCCGATCGGCGCGCCGATCAGCGTGCCGATCACCCCGATCGCCAGACCCTGGTACGTGAAGATCCGCAGGATCCCGCGATCCGTCATGCCCATGGCCTTCAGGATGCCGATCTCACGGGTCTTGTCCGTCACCACCATGATCAGCGTGCTCACGATGTTGAAGGCGGCCACGATCACGATCAGGAACAGGATGATCGCCATGGCCAGCTTCTCCAGCTGCAGCGCCGAGAACAGCGAGCGGTTCAGGCTCATCCAGTCGCTCGTGTAGTACGGCGCCGCGAGTCGGCTGCCGATCTCCTGCGCCACCTGCTCCGCCTGCCACGGATCGCGCAGGTTCACTGCGATGCCGCCCACAGTGCCCGGCTCCAGCTGCAGCAGCTCCTGCGCGGCCTCCAGCGTCGTGTAGAGATTCTGGTTGTCGTACTCGTACATGCCGCTGCGGAACACGCCCGTCATCTCGAACCCACCGCCCAGCGGCACGATGTCACCCAGCGGGCCGGTCTCGATCGACTCCAGCGCCAGCAGGGTCACCTCCTCACCCGGGAAGGTGCCCAGCTTGTCCGCCAGCCTGGCGCCCAGGATCAGACCCGGCAGGTCGCCGCGCGTCTCCAGGCCGACCTCCCCGGCGCGCAGCCTCCGCTCCACGTCGGTCAGCGGCGTGGCCGTGGTCGTGTCGATGCCGTACAGCAGCCCCGGCTGCGCGTAGTCGCCCACCACCACGGCCACGTTGGTCATGATGAAGGGCGCCGCGGCCGTGACGCCGTCCACCTGCCGCACCTGCTCCAGCACGTTCTCCCAGTCGTGCATGCGGAAGCCGCGCCCCGACTCGAAGACGTAGACGTGCGGGTTGGTGCCGAGGATGCGCTGGTGCAGGTCGCGCTGCAGCCCCGTCATCACCGCGATCACCACGATCAGCGCCCCCACCCCGACGGCGATGCCACCCACGGCGATCCAGGTGATCAGCGACAGGAAGCGGCCGCGCCGGCGCGCCGCCAGGTTGCGTCGGGCGATGTGCCAGGGCAGTCGCATCTATTCCGGCCGCATGGTGGGGAACAGCAGCACGTCGCGGATCGACGGCGAGTTCGTGAGCAGCATGACCAGCCGGTCCACGCCGATGCCGACGCCGCCCGTGGGCGGCATGCCGTACTCCAGCGCGCGCAGATAGTCCTCGTCCAGCTGCTGCGCCTCGAGGTCGCCGCCCTCGCGCATGCGCACCTGCTCCTCGAACCGGCCGCGCTGGTCCACCGGGTCGTTCAGCTCGCTGAACGCGTTGGCCAGCTCCCGCCCGGCCGCGTACAGCTCGAAGCGCTCGACCAGGCCGGGCTCGCCGCGCTTGGGCTTGGCCAGCGGGGAGAGCTCGACCGGGTAGTCCACGACGAAGGTCGGCTGCACCAGCGTCGGCTCGACGCACGCGCCGAACAGCTCGTCCAGCAGCTTGGCGCGGTTCATCGCCGCCGCCTCGGCGCGGTCACCGCCGTGGCCCAGCAGCGCCTCGCGCAGCGCGTCGTCGTCCGCCGCGGCCGCGTCCACGCCCGCGTGCTCGCGGATCGCGTCCAGGAACGCCACGCGCGCGAACGCCGGCTCGAAGTCCAGCTCGTCGTCCTCGAAACGCACGCGCAGCTCGCCGCCCGTCGCCTCCCGCACCACCGACCGCATCAGCGACTCCACCCGCTCCATCATGTCGTGGTAGTCGGCGAACGCCTCGTAGAACTCCAGCATCGTGAACTCCGGATTGTGCGTCCGGTCGATGCCCTCGTTGCGGAAGTCCTTGGCGATCTCGTAGACGCGCTCCAGACCGCCCACGATCAGCCGCTTCAGGTACAGCTCGTCGGCGATGCGCAGGTACAGCGGCATGTCCAGCGCGTGATGGTGCGTGGTGAACGGGCGCGCGGTCGCCCCGCCGTACAGCGGCTGCAGCACGGGCGTCTCCACCTCCAGGTAGCCGAGCTCGTCGAGGAACGCGCGCATCGCGCGGATCACGCGCGCCCGCACCTCGAAGACGCGGCGCACCTCCGGATTGACGGCCAGGTCCGCGTAGCGCTGGCGATAGCGCTGCTCCACGTCGGCAAAGCCGCCGTGCACGTGCCGCTCGCCCGCGTCGTCCGTCTCCTCCTTGCCGAACGGCAGCGGGCGCAGCGACTTGGCCAGCAGCTCCAGCCGCGCCACGCGCAGCGTGACCTCGCCCATGCGCGTGCGGAACGGGGCGCCCTCCACGCCCACCCAGTCGCCCAGGTCCAGCAGCTGCAGCAATTCCCAGGTCGACTCGTCCAGATCGTTCCGGCGCAGGTACAGCTGCAGCCGGCCGGAGCGGTCGCTCAGGTCGGCGAACATCGTCCTGCCGTGCGAGCGGAGGCCGGTCACCCGGCCGGCCAGACGCGCGCTCGCCCCCGCGCCGCCCTCGTCCAGCGTGTTGCCCTGCTCCGCCGCCTCGAAGGACTCGCGTACCGCAGCCGCGCGGTCCGGCGCCTCGAAGCGGTACGCGAACGGCTCGACGCCCAGGCCGCGGATCGCCTCGAGCTTGGAGCGACGGTCCTCCAGAACGGCGGGACGCTTCGTCTCCGCGCGCTCGGGCGCCGTTGCCTCGGATGAACTGCCGCTGTCTCGCGCCACGCCTCTCCTAACCCGCTTTTGCGCCGAACTCCTTGAGATACGCCTCGATGAACGGGTCGAGATCGCCGTCCATCACCGACTGCACGTCGCTCACCTTCAGCTCCGAGCGATGGTCGTTCACCATGGTGTACGGCTGGAACACGTACGACCGGATCTGGTTCCCCCAGCCGATGTCCGTCTTCTGCGCCTCCACCTTGTCGCGCTCTTCGGCCCGCTTCTGCTCTTCCCGCTCGTACAGCGCAGCCTTGAGCATCTTCATCGCCGTCGCCTTGTTCTTGTGCTGGCTGCGCTCCTGCTGACACGAGACCACGATGCCCGTCGGCTCGTGTGTGATGCGCACCGCCGAACTGGTCTTGTTGACGTGCTGCCCGCCCGCACCGCTCGCGCGGAACGTGTCGATGCGCAGGTCCTTGTCGTCGATGTCGATCTCGATGTCGTCATCGATCACCGGGTAGACGAAAACGCTCGCGAACGACGTGTGCCGCCGCGCCTGCGAATCGAACGGGGAGATGCGCACCAGCCGGTGCACCCCCTTCTCCGCCTTGAGGTAGCCGTACGCGTACTCGCCGGAGATCTCCAGCGTCGCGCTCTTGATGCCCGCCTCTTCACCCGGCAGCAGGTCCAGCATCTGCACCGTGTAACCCTGCTTCTCCGCCCAGCGCGTGTACATGCGCATGAGCATCTCCGCCCAGTCCTGCGATTCGGTGCCGCCGGCGCCGGGATGGATGGTCAGCAGCGCGTCCTTCGGATCGTCCTTGCCGCGCAGCATGTTGCGCAGCTCGAGCCGCTCGACCGACTCCTCCAGCCGGCCCAGCTCCCGTTCGTACTCCGCCCGGAGCTCCTCGTCGTCGTCCTCGGCCAGCAGCGCCGCGAACTCGTCCAGCGTGGCGAGCTTCGACTCGATCTCGTTGAACGGCTCGACCCAGCTCTTGATGCTCTTTACTTCCTGGATCACGACCTGGGCCGCATCGGCGTCGTCCCAGAACGACGGGACGGCCATCCGCTGCTCCAGCTCCGACAGCCGCATGCGCAGTGCAGCGGCGTCAAAGATAACCTCCGAGCGCCTGTACACGCTCCCGTTGAGTGCCCAGTCGATCCATCAGATTCGTCGACATTTCCGTCTCCCGATTGGTACCGGCGCGGCCGTCGGTGACAACGCCGCAACTCGCCTTCCCTCAATGAGAAAGGCCGCCCGACAGGCGGCCTCTGACACCAGTTTCGACCGACGCGGAAGCTAGCCGCACGGGCGTACGCGGGCAACCGCTCCGCGTGCGCCGCGGCAGCCCGTCGCTAGAAGACGGTCTGACCCTTCGCCAGGATCTGGTTGAGCGCATTCCGGAAATGCGGCGTCTTCTTGGCCATGTCCGCACCCACCTGCTCCACGTACTCCTCCCAGCTCTTCAGGATCTCCTCCTTGAAATCCGCGCGCAGCGTGCCGGCCGACAGGCTGCGGTCCCGCCGTTCCGCATTGTACACCACCATGTCGGACACCAGCGCCCGGGCGATCCGCTGCGCACGCGTGTCGGGGTCCTGCTGGCCGAAGACCGGCCGCGTGCTCGCATCGGCGGGCGCGGCGGGCCCGGACGGCGCGGCTGGGCGGGGCGGCGGAGACGGCTCGGGAGCCGGCTCCGGCGTGGCCGCCCGAGGGTTCGGCGGCGCCGAGGGCGGCGGTGCCTCCGCGCCGGGCCGCGGCGCTTCACCGGCCGGCACCTCCGGTCCGGTGCGCGGCGCCTCCACCTCCCCCGAACCGGACGCCTCGGCCGTCCGTGTAGCGGCCGCGGCCTGCCCGGCTGCGGCAGACTGTGCGCCGGAGCTCGCCGCGGCAGCCGCTGCGGTCGCGGGCGTCGCGGGGGCGGTCGCCTCCTCACGGGCGGGACGTACGCCATTGCGCGTCACTTCGAACGTGGCGGCGCACGCGGAGCAGCTGGTGCGCACGCCGCCTTCCGGCACCCGCTGCGGATCGACGCGGTACAGGGTCTGGCAGTTGGGACAGCGGATGTTCATGGCTTGTTCGGAGGCGGCTGGAGCACGCGGTCGTCCTCGGCGCGGCGCAGCACACCCTCGCGCGGCGCGTCCGGCTCGTCGCGGCGCCGGTCGATCGCGTAGACAGAGCCGGGCAGCGTCTTCGCGTACGTCTTCATCTCGGTGGCCAGCTCGCTCACGCGGGCGTAGTGCGACAGGCGGCGGTGCTCGTTGGTGACCACGCCGATGGACAGCGTCATGAGCGGGATGCGGTAGATGTTGCCGCGCCGGTCCTTGCCCAGGAAATGGCCCGCCTGACGGTCGGACTCAGAGTATTGGTAGGGTATGAGCTCGTCAAAGATCTCGATGATCTCTTCGCAGACGGCGGGCAGGTCCTCGAGCGGCAGGTTGAAGATGAAGTCGTCGCCGCCGATGTGGCCGATGAATCCGGCGGGCGACCGCTCCTTCACCACGTCGCGCAGGATCCGCGAGAGCAGCTGGATCACGCCGTCACCACGGTCGTAGCCGTAGCGGTCGTTGAACTCCTTGAAGTGGTCCAGGTCCGCATAGCAGACGGCGAAGATGCCTCCGCCCTGGATCCGCTCGGTGATGTCTCGCTCGATCTGCGCCGTGCCCGGCAGCCGCGTGGTGGGATTGACGCTGACGTCCCGATCCGCACGCAGCAGCGTGACCTGGAGGCGGAGCGCCTGCTCCATCTCGTCCATCGCCCCGGTGATGACCTCGTCGGCGCCCGCGCGCAGCGCCTCGTGCGCCACCTGCTGCCCGCTTTCGCGATACAGGAAGACCACCGGGACCACCGCCGTGAACGGATCCCGCTTCAGGGTGCGGCACAGCTCGATCCCCGCCGTACCGCCGTTCGGCTCCACGATCACGCAGACGGGAAAGCCGCGGTGCACCTGGGCAAGCACGTCCTCCGCCCGCGGCTCCAGCACGAGACGCAGCTGGTGCTGCTCCGCGAACTGCAGGATCTCGGCGGGCGCCTGATCGCGCGTCGTCGAGTGATAGATCAGCGCTCTTCGGAGACCCATCGCGTCGGGTGACGAAATTGTGGAAGGAGACCGAGCGAAGGTAGTCGTGGCCCGCGCGGGGTGTCAAACCCTTTTGCGCCCACGCTTCCCACCACGCCGCGGGCGACGCTGCGGCGTCTCCTCGACCAGGACCAGATCGATCTTGCGTTCGGAGCGGTCCACCGCGGCCACCTGCACCCGCGCACGGTCGCCCAGCCTGTAGCGTCGCTTCGAATGCTCGCCTAGCAATGCGTACTGCTCGTCTAGGAAGACGTAGTAGTCGTCCTCCAGCGAACTCACGTGCACCAGCCCCTCCACGAAGAAGTCGTCGAGCAGCACGAACAGACCGAACGAGGTCACGCCACTGATCGTACCGGCGAACTCGTCGCCGATGTGCCGCTCCATGAACTCCGCCTTCTTGAGGTCGACGCTGTCCCGCTCGGCCGCGACCGCGACGCGCTCGCGCTCGCTCGCCACGCGGGCCGCGTCCGTCAGCCGCGACCGGTGCTCCTCGGGCAGCCGCTCCCCGTCCACGAACACGCGCGTCAGCACACGATGCACGGCCAGATCGGCGTAGCGGCGGATGGGACTGGTGAAATGCGTGTAGTGCGTGCTGGCCAGCCCGAAGTGCCCGAGGTTCTCCGTGCTGTAGCGCGCCTGCTTCATCGAGCGCAGCATGACCGTGGAGATCAGCCCGGCCTCCGGCCGGTCCTCGACCTTCTCCAGCAGCGCCTCGAAGGCCCGTGGATCCTTGCTCGGCTTGAAGCGAACGCCGAACGTCCTCACGAAATCCGCCAGCTGCTCCACCCGGTCCGCGTCGGGCGGCTCGTGAACGCGGTAGATGAACGGGAGCTTCCGGCGCGTGGCCATGGTCGCCACCGTCTCGTTGGCGAGGATCATGAAATCCTCGATCAGACGATGACTCTCCAGCCGCATCACGCGCTGGATGTCGGTCGGTTCGCCCTGCTGGTTCAGCACGACCCGCGCCTCCGGCAGGTCGAAGTCGATGCTGCCCCGCGCCGCTCGGGCGGCCCGGATGCCCCGGCTGAGGGTGACCAGCTGCTGCAGCGCCGTATCCACCTCGGGTGAGATCGAACGCTCGCCGTCCAGCACCGCCTGCGCATCCTCGTAGGACAGCTTGTGGCTGCTGCGGATCACGCTGCGCACCAACCGGCTGCGGCCGGGCTGCCCCTCCGCGTCGATGCGCACCAGCAGCGTCACGGCCAGCCGGTCCTCGTCCGGTCGCAGCGAGCAGAGATCGGCCGACAGCGTCTCCGGCAGCATGGGCACCACGCGGTCCACCAGGTAGACGCTGGTGCCGCGGCGGAAGGCCTCCGCGTCGATCGGCCCGCCCTCCTCCACGTAATGCGACACGTCGGCGATGTGGATGCCGACCTCGAACGCGCCGTCGTCCAGCTGACGCACCGAGAGGGCATCGTCGTGGTCGCGCGCGTCGGCCGGATCGATGGTGAACACCAGTTCGTCGCGCAGGTCCTCGCGTCCGCTCACCGCTGCACCCGTGACGCCCTCCTCCCGCAGTGCGCGCGCTGCCTGCTCGACACGGGCCGGAAACTCCAGCGGCAGGTCGTGCCCGTGCACGATCGACAGAACGTCCACGCCCGGGTCGTCCCGCTCGCCCAGCACCTCCACCACCCGGCCCGACGGGTTCAGCCGCTCGTCGCCCCAGCCCTCGACCTCGACCACCACCACCTGTCCGTCCTGGGCGTCCCCCGCCGCGTCGGGTGGAATGAACACGTCGCGCACCAGCTTGCGGTCGTCCGGCTCCACGAAGCCGAAGCTGCGCGCCGTGCGGTACACGCCCACCACCCGCTGCCGCGAACGCTCCAGCACCTTGATGATGCTGCCCTGCGGCTTCTCGCCGCGCCGCCGCCGCTCCACCCGCACCACCACGCGGTCCCCGTCCACCGCCGACTCCAGCGACTGCGGTGGCACGAAGACGTCGGTGCCGCCCTCGTCCGGGATCACGAAACCGGCGCCGCTCTTGATGGTCTGCAGCCGACCGACCAGCAGGTTGATCTTCTGCGGGACGGCGTAGCGCTGCTTCTTCACGCGGTAGATCGCGCCCTCGTCCTCCAGACGCCGCAGCAACTCCTTGAACTCGGCGTAGTCCTCCTGCGGCACGTCCAGCGCCTTGGCGAGCTCCTTCGCCTTCAGCGGCCGCTGCGCCTCGTCACGGAGGTATTCGACCAGCCGATCGGCCGGCGGAAGTGATGTCATGGCGTGGTCAGATGGACTTCGAGGAAATAGTGGCGGGATCCGCCCCGCGCGTCCGGCCGAAGCCGGAGGCGGAGCCGGTCCTCTGCACCCTCCGCGCCGTCGCCCCGCAGGCGCGCCGTCACCAGCGCGTCCGCCGCGCTCAGGAAATGGTTGGCCAGCAGCACGCCGATCATCGTGGTCGCGCCGCGTGCCGCCCGGTCGCTGCGGCGGATCAGGTCACTGAACACGCGGCGCTCGAGCGGCGCGCCGGCCCACGACCAGGCGTACTCAGGTGCGATGGCACGCTCCCGGTAGTACGCGACCGCGGCCGCACGCTCGGCCGGTGTGGGCTGCAGCGTGTCGCCGGCCGGGAAATAGATCTCCTGCGCCAGCTGCCAAACGGATCCGTTGAAGGTGTTGGGATCGCTCTCGGGCTGGATGCCCGGCAGCTGCGCATCCGCGTCGAACGCGCCGCTCTCCTCGTACTGCGTCATACGCTCGTAGTACTCGAACTCGCCGTCCCGCCGCGCGCCCACGCTGATCCGGCGCGCCACCTGCCAGGCCAGATCCCGGTAGTCGTCCTCCAGCCGCTCCGCGCGCACCGCCCGCTCCGCGTAGGTCAGCCAGCCCCACGCCTCGATGGCCGCATAGCCCACCCAGCGCCACTCGCCCAGCCGGTACTGCCCCAGGCCGGGCACCAGCGCGGAGGCGAGGAAAACGCCCCCGCCGGATGGCGCGGCGGCGTCCGGAAAGCGCTCCAGTCGCTGCGCGCTCAGCGGCGCGGCAGCGCCCAACAGCAGGACCACCACAAGGACGGAGTGGACGGGCGCACGAGGCGCCGGGCGAGCGGTCAAAAGCCGACGCCGAGCGAAAGCTGGAACGGGTCGTCCCCGAACAGGCCCTGGCCGCCGTCCAGCCGCTTGGCGACGCCGAAATGGAAACTCGAGTAGACCAGACCCACCCCCACCGACGGGCCGCCGGTCACACCCTCTCCCGCGCCATAACCCGCACGCAGGTAGACCGCCTGCCCCACCAGCAGCTCCATGCCGAGCGAGGTTTCGGGGGACGACGGCGATTTCCAGTCGTCCTCCTGCGCGTCCACCAGTACCCAGAGCTGGTAGTCACCCGGAACGGTGATGTGCTGCATGACGTCGTAGGCCACCCCGACGCGCAGCCGCGTGGGCATCGGGTCCGACTGGCGGCGGTTCACCACCTGCAGCGGGAAGCCGGCATTCACCAGCGCCACCCCGATGCGCAGCGGCGCCAGCCAGTACGGCTGATACTGCACGCCCACATCCAGCCCGTGCGTCAGCGCGTCGACGTCGATGCCGCCGCAACTCCCGCTGCACGTCCAGCGGGCGTTGTACATCTTGTAGCTCACGCCCGCCGAAACGCCCGCCACCACCGAGGTCGCCAGCGAAGCAACCAGCACGTGGTCCCGGATCGTGATCCTGCCGATCGGAATGCCGTCCGGGTTCGTGGCCTCCTCGTCCCCGAAGTCGATGAGCTGATAGCTGAGCCCCAGCGTGGCGACGTTGAACGGCCGGATGATCAGACTGAATGCGTCGATCTGCTGCGCCTGGTTGGCCACGTGGTGCAGCACGAAGTGGCTGGCGTCCAGCTCGGCCAGACCGGCCGGGTTGTGGAAGACCGCCTCCGGCGAGGTCATCGCCGTCATCGACTCGCCGAGCGCCGCGCCGCGCGCACCGATCGGGAACAGCAGCATGATGCAGCACTCGCCGGCACTGGCGTCCAGCTGGCCGGCCAGCCCCAGCGGCGAGCGTAGCGGTGCCGTGGACTGCGCGGTCAGAGGCGCGCACAGTCCGAGCGTCGCACCGAGCGCCGTCAGCGCCCGGCGCAGCGTGCCCGACTCACAAAGGCCGAGCCTCATCGATCAGCATGATGGGGATGTCGTCCTCGATCGGGTAGCGCAGCCTGCAGGCCTGGCAGACCAGCTCCTGCGCATCCGTCCGGTACTCCAGTTCGCCCTTGCAGCGGGGGCAGACCAGGATCTCCAGCAGCCGCTCGTCCAGCATCACCCTCCCTCGGATAGCTCGTAGCCGAACTCGCGCAGCCCGCTCTTCTTCTTGCGCCAGCCCGGCCTGGTCTTCACCCACAGATCGAGATACACGCGCCGACCGAGGAAGGATTCGATCTTCTGCCTCGAACGGGCGCCTACACCGCGGATCTCGCGGCCGCCCTTGCCCACCACGATCGCCTTCTGGCTCTCGCGCTCCACGTAGATCGTCGCTCGAATGTACAGCGGGTCATCCGCTTCCCGAAACTCTTCCACGGCCACCGCGGCGCTGTATGGCACCTCCTCCCGCAGCTCCTCGAACAAGGTCTCGCGCACCAGCTCCGCGACGAAGAAGCGCACCGGCTGCACCGCGATGTCGTCCTCCGGAAACAGGTACGGCGACGGCGGCAGTTCACGCACCAGTGCATCCAGGAGCGCGTCCACGCCGGCACCCGTCGCCGCGGAGAGCCGATTCACCGGCCGGCCGGGCAGATGCTCCGCGGCCCAGCCCTGCCACGCATCCAGCGCCGCGTCCTCCGCGACGTCGGTCTTGTTCAGACCCACGTGCAGCGCCGGCGCCGCGGCCAGCGCCTCCAGCGTCTCCGCAGGCGGCGCGTCCTCGGTGGATCGCGTGCCATCGAGCAGCAGCAGCGTCGCGTCGGCCGAGCGCAACGCCGAAAGCGCCGCCTCCAGCATCGACTGCTGCAGGAGGTAGCGCGGCTCGAGCAGACCCGGCGTGTCCACGAAGACCACCTGCCCGTCCTCGCGCGTCAGGATGCCCGTCACCCGATCGCGTGTGGTCTGCGCCCGCGGCGTGACGATGCTCAGCTTCTCGCCGATCAGCGTGTTCAGCAGCGTGGACTTCCCCGCGTTGGGGCGGCCCACCAGCGCCACGTAGCCGGCCCGCGTGCCATCCGCCTCGGCTCCGCCTGCGTTCATCCGTCTTCTCCGCTATCGCCGGTAATCCCGTGTCTGGCAACAAGGTAGGTGCCGGCACCGCAGGCGGCCACCGAGCCGCCGCGGGCCGTCGCGGCCCGTGGGAAAAGGCGAAGCCCCCGCAGCTCGATGTGAGCTGCGGG